>QFCD01000871.1_pt1 | contig 509140 bp, 412 predicted proteins | sample 5346081 | NCBI WGS metagenome assembly QFCD01 (sample SAMN09062251, study PRJNA434731) | Human gut metagenome, whole genome shotgun sequencing project. | isolation source: stool timepoint A gemcode assembly | host: Homo sapiens | collected 2015 | reverse complement strand
CGGGATTCAGTTATAAGTTCTCTTATATCTGGATTCTGTTTTCAAAAATAAGCATAAATTGGTTCATAATCAATCCCCAGTTAGTAATCGGCATTGTCCATTTCTTCTCAATCTCCATCAAAGCGAGGTATACCATTTTCTTCACAGCATCATCCGACGGGAATGAAAGCTTTGATTTAGTGTACTTTCTGATTTTTCCATTCAGATTTTCAATGAGATTTGTTGTGTAGATTATTTTCCTGATTTCCAATGGAAACTGGAAGAAAACAGTCAGGTCATCCCAGTTATTCCTCCATGAGAGGATGGCATAAGGGTACTTCCCTCCCCATTTCTTTTCCAGATTATCCAGTTCCACGGCAGCAGCCTCCTTGTTGGGCGCGTTATAGATGTTCTTCATATCGGCTGTAAACTCTTTCTTGTCCTTGTAAACGACATATTTACAGGAGTTCCTGATTTGATGTACAACACATATTTGCGTGGAAGACTGAGGAAATACGGCACGTATGGTGTCGGTAAACCCGTTCAGGTTGTCAGTGCAGGTAATCAGTATGTCCTGTACTCCGCGGGCCTTCAAATCTGTCAGGACACCCATCCAGAATGAAGAACTTTCTGATTTTCCCACCCACATGCCAAGGACTTCTTTCAAGCCGTTCTGTTTCAGACCGACACAGAGATAGACAGTCTTGTTGATGATTTTTCCGTTGTCACGAACCTTGAATACAATACCGTCCATCCAAACGATGAGATAGACAGGATCCAAAGGGCGGTTCTGCCATTCCTGAGCAGCCTGGTTGACTTTGTTCGTAATGATGGAAATGGCTGATGTGGACAGTTCTATTTCATAGATTTCACGCATCTCCTCTTCAATGTCGGACACGCTCATTCCTTTGGAATATAGGGAGATAACAAGTTTTTCTATGGAAAGCCCACGACTCTCGTGTTTGGGAACAACTATGGGATTGAATTCACCGTTACGGTCACGGGGAATAGGTATGACCGCTTCACCGTGTTCAGTTTGGATTTTCTTGGGGTAGCTGCCGTTACGGGAATTACCGCTGTTATGACCGGAAACCGAATTCTTCTCATAACCCAGATGCGCATCCATCTCACCTTCAAGCATTTTCTCCAATACCTGCGCGTGTAACTGCTTCAGAAACTTGCTGACATCAGCTTCTGTCTTGAACTGGCTAAGGAACTCCTTACTTAATACCTCATCAGGCACTACATGATTCTTCTCTTTCATAATTTTCTTCATTTTGCAAAGCTATTAAATAAAAAATACGGAACCCATACTGAATCCCGTATTTTACATTTACACAAAATATTTTATAGTGCCAATAAAAAATTAAATGAACTGATTTCTGAAAAAGGAATGATTATTTCTATATCAAACAATCCTATTTGGGATTTTATATCAGTTATTCCCAAGTAACTAATAGCGCACCCCGACTTAACGAGGTGCGCATTATTATTTAAGCAGCATCTTTACCTAAGAACTTTTCTACGAAGTAAATTTGCCCCTTACCAGTCACTTTGGTAGTAGTAGTGACCAATACAGAGCCGTCCGGCTTGGTGATGGTGGTTTTCTTCAATTCAAAAAGCCCCAATTTCATAGCTTTCTGCGTTGGCTGATTGTAGTAGTCACCCTTTTGGCAAAGATAACCATTCTCGCGCATCCAGCTAAACAAACGGTTCTGACCGATATTCACTCCATTTTGTTGCAGTATCTTTGCTAATTCAGCAACCAAGCAAGAACGTTGAGAAGTTGAAACGGCATCGGCAAAAAGGACTTTAGGTGCATCTTTCTGAATCTTCTGTTCGGCTTCGATACGCTTCTGTTTTTCTTCTTTCAAGTTGGTTGCAAGCTGAATCAGAAAATCGGGTGAGGTCAAAGCCTTTTCAAGTGTCTCTTGCGTCATGTATGCACCATGTTTGCGGATTGAGGGCAAAACTTCGCTTGTAACCCATTTGCGAAACGGTTTTGCTTTTTCGCTATCACTTCTTATGACAACATCATACAAACCGCTTTCAGTAACAAATGTCGCTTGTTGTGTTCTACCTAAATTATCTTTTATGGGGTGCGTTTGACGCACATCATCATCTAAACGACTGGCACACCTTGAAGTATCTTTTATGCCAATCACAGCGCAAACATCTGCCAAACAAAACAACGGTTCTTCATTCTCATTCATAGCAATTCTCACTTTTCCGAACTGCTCATTTTGGAAAATCTGAATATTATTCATACTTTTACACAGTTTTAAAAATTAGACCCCACCAAAGGCAAGCTCCTCACTTCTTACCAATGGCGGGGTTATATTTTTCAGCCGTGAGGATAGCTGCGTTGTTTCTGTTTGCAAATTTACCACTAACCGATTGCGTCACCTTAAAAGTGTCGTGCGCAGTCACGACAATCGTTTCATTGTCGTAAATTCGTTGCAAACTTACGGTATAATCGTGCAAGAGAAGAATTTTTGTCACATTGGATAACCACAATTGGGTAATTGTGGTTATTTTATAGGCGGCGGTCTTGTTTTAAGACTCATAATCACACGTATTAATTAGCTATTAATAGCTCATGCCCGACAAGCGTTTCCAATAAGTCTGATGTCACTTTGTAAACATGATATGCTTGTGTATTCTTGTTATTGACTAAATGCTCTGATAAAGCCATCAGTTTATACAAATTCTTCAATAATTCATCATTATTCAAAATTGAAGAAATCTGTTTCACTTCTTTCATACTAAGAAAATTGATGCCATTTTCACGATGTTTGCTAATCCACCAATGTGGCGTGCCGACTTTTACATAATGATAGTGTTCAATATAGAGATAGCCTACCATTGTGTTGGCCGTTTGAGCAATCCAAAAATAAGGGTGGTCTGTCCGATAACCCAAACGACCTTTTTCATCAATATATTCAATACCGCATTTTAATGCAGAAGCATTAAGAGAAGAAAATACCTCTACTGAATACTTGTAGTATTCTTCATTATTGAACAATCGCATTATGCCAAGAGTACTATCAGAAAATTCTGTCTTCATGATTTCTATATTTTACGTGTTTATACTATCTTTGCGACTAAATTCGTAGTGCGACATAATCGCATTATGTGTTTATACTATTTAGAGCGCATTGCCTGTGAAGGTGGTGCGCTCTTTGCTTACCACCGTTTTACTTCTTCTTTTAATTCGTCATACTTGCCGTTCATTAGCATTTCGACTTCACGATGAAAGTTTATATCAGTCAAGCGAAACTCTATCAAAGCACGCTTGTACGCATCGCCTTCTCGGTGGGCATTGATAAGGCGCATCATCTGTTTATTATCCAAACCATAATCATTTTTGCGATTGAGATTCTTAGCTCTGCACATATCGCTCTCTCTTAATTGTATTGCTGCCATAGTTACGCTATTTTAATGAGATTGCACTTCTTGAAACATCTGTATTCTTCTTTCTCTGTGTCCCAGTACACTTGCAGATTGTCATTCGGCTTTCTACCTGTACCTTTCACCTCACCGATAAGATTCTCTTTGAGAGTGCCAAAGGCTTGACGTAACGTGCCGTCAGTCTTTTTGAAATAAAACTCTACTATCTTCTTTTTCATCTCACCTTTCAACTTCAAATTAGCCCATGCGCATTTTAACGCTTCACTCATTGAATAACCGTTCTTGCGAACAAACTGCCATGCTAAACTCATGACCTCTTTCATCTGACTTCTAAATTTTGTGCTCATACTACTTATGTTTTATGTGTTAATACTATTTTGTTGTACTTTCATGATGCAAACATACTACTTTAATAGTATAATCCAAAAAGAAAAGAACTATTTAATTAGTATATTAACCTTATTTAATACTATTATAATAGTACAATACACAAAGAGACGTACCTTTGTATAAAATTAAAGTACACGATTATGAATCTAAGAATTACCGAACACTGCAAAATGCAAGGCATCACCTTACAGGAATTAGCTGATAAAATGGGGGTAGCCCGTTCGACATTAGCTAATACATTATCAAAAGGCAATCCTACCATTGAAACCCTATCCAAAATAGCGGACGCTCTCGGAGTTGAAGTAACAGACCTATTTGAAAAATCTTCCGATGAAGTTATAGGAGTTGTCCGAATTGGAGATAGCACTCACGTTATCAATAGTAAGGAGGATATTAAGAAGTTAGCGGAAAAATTATAAACTTAACTTAATAAAATAAGGAGGTAATACTATGAGCGAAAAAAAATTCAAAGAATCTGATGTAGTAATAAATACACAAAATGGGAAGGAGTATTATATTACTCAGATAGAAAAAGTGTATGATGCAGATTTAAAACATTCAGTTCCTACGGGATATGCTGAATGCCGTCCTAATAATTTAGATGATAATCTGCCCGATTATAATAGATTCACTATTGACATTTTAGAACTAAAAAAATAAAAATATGGAAAAGAAATATATTATAAAAGGAGTTTTAAAGGTAGTGTAAAATAAACTGTGTCACGCATTATTTATCTCTAGAAAACTCATCGGTCGGGGAACGGCCCGCGCCAAGGGGCGGGACCACCCGTCCCGACGAGCGTAAAATTACAATAATTTAAACCGGTTTCCAAACTTTATAGCCAGTTGTTGCGAGATGGTAGCCCAATTGGCCAGTGGCATGGTCCATTTCTTACGTATATTGCGGTATGCAAGATAAACAAGTTTCTCAAGGGCTGTATCCGATGGGAACACGCCCTTGTTTTTTGTTACCTTGCGGATCTGACGGTGATACCCCTCAACGGTATTTGTGGTATAGATAAGCTTACGGATGACCGGAGTATACTGGAAGTATTCGGACAGCTTATCCCAGTTGTCCTGCCAGGATCTGATAACGACAGGATACTGTTCACCCCATTTTTCATCCAGCTTGAGGAGCTCATTTTCTGCGGATTCCTTATTGACTGCCTGATAGACACATTTCAAATCCCTTAAGAACTCCTTCTGATTCTTGGATCCTACATACTTGATGGAGTTACGTATCTGATGTACTACACAAAGCTGTACGGCTGTATTAGGATAAACGCTTTGAATGGCTTCAGGAAACCCCTTCAGACCGTCTATACAGGCAATGAGAATATCCTCAACTCCACGGTTCTGAAGGTCTGTCAACACGCTGAGCCAGAAGTTTGCTCCCTCATTCCTTGATATATACATTCCAAGTAACTCCTTGTGTCCCTCCCTGTCAATGCTCAGTACATTATAGATTGCACGGGTTACCGCGCAGCCACGTTCATCCGTTACTTTGTAATGAATGGCATCCATCCAGACTATAGGATAAACAGAATCAAGCATCCGTGATTTCCATGCTTTTATCTCCGGAAGTACACGGTCTGTGATGGAACTGATTGTGTCGGCCGAAACACGATTCCCAAGATTTTCTTCCATCCAGTCACTGATTTCCCTTGTGCTGTTTCCCATTGCATACAAGCCAATTATACGGTCAGCAACACCTTCTGCCAGAATAGTCTCACGCTTCTTGATAAACTGGGGATCAAAACTCGAATTACGGTCACGGGGAGTGGAAACGGTTACTTCGCCCAAGGGAGTCTGAACCTGCTTTTGCATCTTTCCGTTACGACGGTTACCCATCTGGCGTTCTTCTTCTGTCAAATGTGCATCCATCTCTCCTTCCAGGGCTGCATTCAATATACTTTCCAATAGTGGGGCAAAGGCGCCGTCCTTACCCAACAAAGGCTTGCCGGCTTTCAGCTGTTCAATGGCCTTGTTCTTGATACTCTCGAAATCAAATTCTTCTTTCATAAAAAAAACTGTGTTAGCAAAGTTAATACTTTATTCCTTGCTGACACAGTTTAATTTACATCCTCGTTTTAAATTCTTCTGTGCTATCTTTAAACTCTTATGGAACATACTGCTTAACAAATATTTCAGATATATACCACGAGGCAGAAAAAATTAAATTCTTTGATTCAAAAGAAGATGCGGAAAGCTACATTCTACAAAATAAACTTTCCCCAGTCACCATATTGGAAATTTTCATATAATAGTAAAGCCGGATTCCTCCGGCTTTAACTTTACTTTACCCATTAGCATTTCCCATATAAGTCTTACGAGAAACCTGCTTATTCCAACTCGTTCCATTCTTGTTGAAATTTCCCAAGTACCGCCCTGTAATCCGATTCACAAGATTATTAGGATTACTTGCATCACTTCCATAACGTCTTTCTGCGATTCTATTCGCTTGTCGGGCTATTTCCCAACCTGATTTAGTTTTTCTTCTTTTGATTCAGCTTTTAATTTCAAAAAGTTAAACAATATAATTTCGCCATATCTATTTCTTTTTCCTACGATTAGCCAATTCCTTACCACTGATTCTATTCACCTTCTGACCACCATATACTGCGTGTAATTTATCCCGTTGCATCATCAGCAGATTCCGATAAGGGATAATCTCAAACACTTCTGTATAACTCAGATGCAGCGTGTCAATCAAATGGGCTATCTGCCCGAAGAACGTTGTGTTTCCTACTGTTTCGGTCTTGCTGCCAGCATCGACACGTTCCTCATCGAGCTGACACACTGAAAAGCCGAAATATCCATCATGGAAAAACACACTTCCAAAGCATTCCTAACTTCTTCAAAAGTCCCGTTCTCCAAATTATCAGCCAGTTCCTCACTGCCACAGATGAAACAAGAAATGCCTTTCAGCATATCTTCAGTAGCTTCAGGAAGCTCTTTAATAGCTTCCATGACATTATCTCCAGTCATGCCGATATTGGAAAAATGATGAATGGCACGACAGATAATTTTAATTGTAGGAGGTTTAATGGTATAAACCATCCCTCCTATCTCCACATTCATGAAATCCAGCCCTAACAAAGCATCAGAAACCGTTTTTGCTGCTTGATTCATATTCTTAAACTAAAAGGGGGAATGGTATATATCCATCCCCCGGTTATCACTCTTGTGCTTTTACCAATGTTATCTCTTTTTTAAGAGTGGTATCAACTTCAGAAGGAGTGGTTTTAATATCTCCTGACTGAGTGACGTACCCCACTTTCGACACTTCATAGTGAACGGTAGCCCCAGCATTCACCTGCTTTGACTTGACCGTTGCACCGTCCAGCTTTACGGTCGCATCGGAAGGAGTAGGTACAATGGTTACTGTAGTTCATGCCTGCAAAGCTTTAATCTGCCCCTCTTCGTAGTTATACTCAGAAGAAACGCCTTCAATTCCCGGTTCCTGCACCAAGCCTTTTACAGCGATTGCAATTGCCTTATCCGTATTGGCTTCACGGGAAACAATACGGCATTTTGGGAAGATGAACCAGACATCATCATCGGTCAGACAGAACAATGCTTTGTTGATAATAACTTTATCCAAAGCACGCTTCCAACCCACATCTTTAGATGTTGCCTGAATAACATCGCCACCCATGAACGCTTTCTTTGTCTTCCAGTCATATTGTCCGATAGAGAAAGTTGGTGACACTTCTCCCGGCACATCATCGTAACGGTAATTCTTTCCCGTTAATTGGTTCTTGTACCCAGTGACGGAGGCTTCCGTCTCCTCAATCTGCCACGTTTCCCCGTGTACATTCAAGACCTCATCTTTGGCAGCGATGGCTGCTTGAATCAAAGTTTTTGCAATTTCGGGGGTAATGTCTGCCGTTACCTTATCAATGTCGGCAAACAAGATTCTTTTAATTCCTACTGCTGAAATCATAATCTTATAGTTTTACATTTAATACTTCAAATAAAATTCTCACATTCACATAATGACATTTCAAAGCTGTGTCCGCTTCCGTACCAATTGATTCAATAGAGTAACGATAGGTTGTACTGTCATAGGTGCTTACTACATCATCAAGCAGCTTGCCAGCCTTTCTTTCAAGTTCGTTAAGCCGGATTGTGTTCGCTTCATTCTCGCTTAAATTGGGTACACATAGATTCACTTCTGCGAAAGACTTCTTCCAATACTTTCCCGGCTGTTGTTTCTTTGTGTGGATAACGATTCTTTCAGAGGCCAATTCACCCGTCAGCGTTTCTCCTGCTGGCACTATGCATATCTCGAAAGCCTTGCAATCCCGGTAGAGGATGTTTCCTATGTCGGTGGTTACTATCATACTATCAAATATTGGACGTTTTCGTCATATTCGAGAAATACGTGACAAACCAAATCTCCAAGTTGAACCGTTCCGGCAAATCTTTTTCCAGCCAAATCTGCATCTGATACGTGTTGCCCCGTTCCGTACATATAAATATCCACAAAGCACAATTCTTTCTGATATTCATCTACGATAGCCCACAAGCAAACAGTACCTCGTTGTACTTGAACAGACAATATCCTCGCCCCGATAGGCAGACATAGTTTTGAATGGTCTGCAACAATCAATTCATACTTGAATATTCTTTTCATTTTTCAAATTCTTCTTTTAATCGTTTCTCCGCATATAAAGCAGCACTACTCAAAACATCATACCCTTTAGATTCTACGAATGAAGCGTATTCCGCTTCGTTTTTCAGCGTCAAACCGTCTTTATCGACATCGTAATCATTGGACGTTCTCAAAGTGAGTGTATGGTCTTGATAATCGCCATTTTCCTCTGCGTACTTCACGGCTTCATCGCCTACATCAATCATCTTCTTTTCGACCTCCCATTCTCCTTCATCGAAAAAGGAGTCGACATCTGAGAAATCGAAATCTACATCCATAATTCCGAGTAGTTAAAGTAGTTTGTACTCTTTATCGTGTAGACTTCGCCTTGACCTCTTACGCCATCACCATCCATGCAACGTACTTCATCACCAGCCTTGACAGTAATTCTCTTCTCACACACCACATGATAATTCGGACGATACACAGAGCCGTTATCAGATGAAAACTCTTTGGTAGTGTTATCATCACAACGGCACTTGCATACCTCCTGCCAGTATTCACCACCTGTTCCAGGAATAGGTCTGCCAAACTCATCCTTATCCATCGGGGTGATAACTTTTACCTGCAATATGTGTGGAGCGAATATCATAAAAAAGTCACTTTAGGTTTGTTACTCAGTTCGTCTTTCAAGCCGTACTGCTTACACAGCCATGAGTACAATTTCATTAGGCTATCAACATAATTAGACCAAGACACAGAAAATCCGCTTTCGCTGACCGAAGATGGATTTTGTATCATCCACGGAATTTGCTTTGCACAAGCGACCTCTAATCTTGCCCGATTTTCCTCGGCAAAAGGTTCTTCACCATCCAATCCCGTTCTTGAAAGTATATTTTCAACTACAAGATTAGACGGGGTGTTCTTATCAAATACGCTTAATACAAACTCCTTGTTACTCATGGCTGATATCATTCAATATGGTGTAATCAGTTTACTATATGCGGTATAGCTATAATGCGTACAATGTTTAGATTTATAGATGTATCTGAACGGACATTTGGGAACATTAATTCGTATCCCTTGAATAGCCGCTTCCTCTTTCATCGAACACATCATAGCCGGGTTATTTGCAACCAAGAAGACGGGAGGTGTCATGGTCAGTACAACACAATCAGCCGGAGCCGTTTCCAAAGTGATAAACTGAATATCCGGCAGACCAACATCAACCGATGGATTCACGTATTCACGCTTAGGAGATTCCACACTTGATGCCTGCACGCTCAACGAAACCAAAGACATCATTAAAAAGCCACACATGGCAAAAATAAAATTCTTCATTCCTTTTCTGATTTATAAAATTAGACAATGGAAGGGTAGAAGCACTACCCTATCCTTTTACTCGATACCTAATGCTTCTTTCAGTTTGGCTGTTGATTCTTCATCTAGTTCTGCAACCTTAGCCAAAAGAGTTTCCTCTTTCATGTTGCCGGAAGCCTGCGCACCGATAGACCTCAAAGCGTCAACCAAAGTCTTCTTCTCAAACTCCTTTTCAAAGAGGGAGATTTTCACCTCCTTCTTTTCTTCAGGGGCTTTCACTTCGGGATTTTTTGCCTCAATCCGTTCAGCAAGTCTGCGGCTTTCCATATCCAGCACACGGGCTTCCTCACCGACTTCAATCACTTCACCGGGAGTATAATACTTTCCGGTGAACTTGTCGCGGAAAACTGATATAACCTTTACTTTCATATCCTACCTCCTTATGCTGATTGGATGGATGCAATTTCGCTCAGGTCGAAATTGGTAATCAAGTCCGGGTTGGAAATCTGCGGAATCCACTCGGCCGTATATTCCATGTAGCGACCGTTTTTGTCACGGTAGTTAGAGATAAGCATCTGCCCCTCTGACGGGATATAAGTACGTCCTTGTACCGGGTCTGTCGCTTCATATGGGGTATGATGGCGCATATAACCGATTTGGTCAGAAGGCAACAGAGTAATACGGTTATCCGCGTAAATCTGCACATTCTTTCCCGTCTGGTCTTTCACGTAGTCTTCCTTGATTTCGATGCGAGGCAGACCGATGCCGGTGAACACTTCGGAAGCCAAAGAAGAGGAAACCAATCCCGTACTCAACTTCATTTCGTTGCTGCCGAGAATCATCTTGTACTGCTCACCAAATTCAGATGAACCAAGAATAAGTTTGTTGAAAGATGCACGGGTCATTATCATCTTGGCATAAACGCCATAGTCCGGTGCCAAGGAATGAAGTTTCTCTCTCAAATAAGAGATAAACATATTCTTTCCGTCCACAACCACATCTCCACTTTTCGGCTTGATAAAATTGAACGGAAGGGTAATCTCCAGCAGTTTATTATTGGTCTGACCGGAAGTGATTGCAGCGTCTTTGTTGTAAACGGTGGCTTCACCAAGCATCAACAGCGCACCGACAATAATATCCATACGCTTGTGGGCGGCAAGGGTAATCTGACGGTAGTCGTCTGCCAGGAAGTTTACAATCTCTTCCATTGCAGCCTTTTGGTCGGCTGGCTTAGCTGCATTGAACTTGTCAATCAAATCCTGCAATTCGGAAAGACGGTCAATAGACATCTGATAAGCATCACCCAAATAGGCAATCTCACCATATCCGGAACCGATGTTCCGACGCTCACGGATGGGTTTCTCTCCAAAACGTGAATTGATAGAGCCGGCCATAACTCCGGTTACAGAACCGATATAATCCTTGAACACACGAGTAGTCACTCTGCGGAAAGTAAGATACTGCTGCCAATAGATTGTGTCCTTGCGTGTCTGGTTCACACGTCTGATGATAGCGGAAACAATGTTCGCATCATCGAATAATGTTTGAATCGTTAAAAACATATCCTACCTCCTTACTCGTTAAATTCAAACCATCCCTTCATGTTGGCTTTATCGTTCTCGGAGAACGGTATAACCAATTTTGAGGGTTCAATTTCTGCGGCTGTACGAAGCAATGAAACCAATGTGACTCCGTCCTCAACCTTTGTACGGTTAAACAGAGCCGAATTAGCTACATGCTTTTGTTTTAAACCATCAACTGCAACCGCATTGAATAATACAGCATCTTTGGCGATATTCTCACCAAAAGCAGCCTTGATTGTCAAGACATCATAATTTGCATTTGTCTTGTCGATAGCCGAAACTTCCGCGCCTTTCGTACCGCTTCCGAGAAACATGCCAACGTATGCAAGGGAGTTCTTTTCTACCTTGATAGATAACGCCGTGTCACCGGTTGCGTATGCTTCTACTACTCTCACATTGATTACCGTGTATGCGAACTTATTTTTCAAGTCCGCACAAATCGGTGTAAATCCGGGAAGAAAACTTCCCACTACCAGGTTCTGCGTGTCGAGTTTGAACGGGCCACGTCTACGAATACCGGTCTGGACATCGTAGCGTTCCTCTTGCTCAACGGGCGGAACCAAATCGTACTTAAATCCTGCTGACATAATTAATTCTTGTTTTGTTCAACAATAGTTTTCGTTCCCTTGTCAATCATCTTAGCGATAGATTCAGATTCTTTCTCAATCTTCTTTTCCGCTGATTCGGGAGGGGTTACGCCCTTGAAGCCGTCATTTGCGAACTCCTGCTTCAAGTCCTTGAAATATGCGTCCAAGTCCTCATCGTCCTTGATGGCGCATCGTTTGGCGTAGTTTTCGGGAATACCATACTCCTTTGCCTTTGCCATAATCTGCTCCTGCCGGGTAGCTTGTAACTTCTCTGTCTCGAATTGAGCGAGCTTATCAGAAAGAGGTTTAACGGCTGCACTCACTGCGTTAGCAATAATAGCCGCCATGTCGTCCGTCTTATCTTCCAGCTTCGGATTAGGGTTCTCAATTGGCTTACCGTCTTTAAGGTTATGTTTCTTCTCGTAGTTGGAAACTGCGGTCTTGGAAGCATCCCCGGCACGGAAATCACCATAGGAATTTAGCACGTCCGAGAAGCTGATACCCTCAACAATGGAGTTTACCTTTGTCTCGTCCGTTACACCCTCTGCCTTCTTAGTGGCAATTCGGGTTAAGATAGCAGTGTCCACCCCAGCGAATTTCTGTTGCAGCCCTGCCAAAATTTGTTCTAAGATTGTCATACCGTATGAATTTGATTTATAAATTTCTACGGTAAATTTCGTTATTAATAAAGAAGGTGAGAAATAATCAGATAGGTGATACACGACAATGAAACGATTGTCGTAAAATGGTATAAAAAAGGCGTGAAACCGAATGGAATCACGCCTAAATATTCTTCTTATGAACTAATCAGAAACCCAACATCGCGGCTGGAGGTATATTCAGCACTCGACATAGCAACCTCGCAATTTTGAGGGTCGGTTCCGAACGTCCGGAGATATAGTCATTCACTCTTGAAGGACTTATTCCAATCTCACCAGCAAGTTGCTTTTGACTCATCCCTTTCTCTTCAAGGAATAGCTCTATCAATTCCGCAACGGTCGGTTTTTCTATCGGATAATGTTCTTTTTCGTATGCTATCACAATATCGGACATAACTGTAAGCTCCACCGCATTCTTATCATTTGAAGGCGTATTGTCATCAACCAATGGCAGAAGTTCCTCCACTCTCGCCAAAGCAAATTCATACTGTTCTTTCGTTACTTTATTCATACTTCTATCTCTTAAATGGTTGAACAATCTATCTTATCGTAATCTTTATGAGTACCAACCCAGCGAATGAAGACGTACCCAATTGTAAACTTAACAACGACAACCAACCGATAGTTGTTGCCTCTGATATTGAATACATAGTGTTGATTGCCTACATAATCAACTGAAAGAAAATCCACTTTAATGTCTGATAGATTCTTCCATTCAGCTTTTTCTGCTATATCATACCAACGTTCCAAAGCTATGCGTGAATCTTCATAACCTTTCGTCTCGTAGAATTCCTTCAATTTTCTATGTGATACAATTCTCATACCTCTTTTATTTAATGCAAAAATATGAATTAATTTTGAATTATAAAATTTTTCCAGAAAATATATTCTATAATATAGAATTTAGTAATAAAAAAGCGGAACTAAATTAGCTCCGCCCAATAGTACTATAAAAACATGAAGCAATGAATTATCCCTTGGGGTTAGGAGACGCTGCATTGTTATTCTTTGCCGCTTGCTCCTCCTTGATTTCTGCAAGCTCCTCTTCTACCCTATCAGCATTCCCGGCAAACATGATTCCTTCACGCGTTGACCAGATGCCACCACTGACAGCGGAAACGGCAGTAGTTACCTTATCGTTCAAATCGTCAATCATATAGGGAACCAGTTTTGTTTCTATGTCAATGGTCTGTGATGCCTTGCTGAACTCGGTCGGATTAATTTCCCCTAAAGCAGAAACAATGAAATTTACCCTCCGTTGCAGGAACTCACCGATAACCTCGCCGTGATTTTCCACCGCCATGTGCGCTCCCATAAACATGAAGCGGAAAGCAGTGCCGGAAGCCTTGCCTATGCCTTTCAATGTCTCAAAAGAGATACGTGGAGTGTTTGACATGTCGTAAGCCATGTTAGTAAGCGTTTCCGCTTCAAATTTAATAGTATCAGGCACCTGCGACCACGTCAGATACTGCGCATCCGCACCTTCTCCCGTCAGTTTCACCATCCGGTCTTTTGTTTTCCCCATGAAGCCCTCCACATCGCCAATCAGCTTCAGCAACGGGAAAAAATGGTAGTCGATGCAGTCGGCATAATTGGAAAGAAGTTTCTCCAGCCGGACACGAAAAGTCTTAATCTTACTACAATAGGGTTCGGGACGGTAAGCATAAATAACCGGTAGCTTTCCAAATCCGTGGGCGAAAGAGGTTCTTTCCTCGTAGCCTTTAGATAAATCCCATTGATAGACCTTCTTGTCCGTGATAGTCATAAAGCAGGTGACTTCCGAACCGTCCATGAGTTTCTTCTTGTACTCACGGGAGAAAGCGACCAAATCACCCTCATCGTTGAAGAATGGATAGAGCTTGTCCCCACGGAACGGGGACCATAGTACGCTTTTCAGTTTTTTAGTAGGCTTCACTTTGCCGCCAAAAGCAGTTTTCACCTTCTTCCAAAACTTAGTCCAGAACGAATCATCATCAACCACATACCAGTATTCAGCCACCTCCTGCTCAGATAACCAAGAACGGACAACCTTCTTGTTCTGATATTTGATTTTGTTGGATTTAAATACAGCCTTTACCGCATCCAGTAGCTTCTTTTCATCATCATCAGTTGGAGTGCAATCCATAGACGGTTCTGTGCCGACCGTGAAAGCAGTTTGAATGTTCACTATATCCTGTTCCAATGGAATGGAGATACGGTTCACTGGTTCTGTTTTATACCTTGCTTCGATTTCATAAGTCTTACCAGTTTTTTCATCGAAGTGCTTCTCAGCTTCTTTTTCAAGAACCTTTCTGTCCGGATACTTCTTTTTGTCAACCATAATTTCATGGCGTTCCGGATTCCAATCGTCCCAAAGTTTACAACAGTCGGGAAGTTCAGTCTTCCTACCTTTCTTCAGGTAGTTTATCTTCTGCCCGATATCGGGTAATGCTAATATTTCTTCTAAATTCAATGGCATAGCTTATATTTTTAGTGTGTGAATATTCCAGTTAAATCTTTCGGCTTCTGAATCTTACCAAGAAGCTCACCCAATACATAGTAACGTACAGCATCTATTCCGTGATTATCATGGTCTTCCGGTTCGTTGATATAGCTCCCGTCCTTATCCTTTGCCCAAACATACTTTCTGAACTCGCTTTGCAAGTTGTACGAGCGTTTGGTTATATAAATCTCCATATCTTTCATTTTGTCAATTCCGGCATTGATAGAGCCTGCACCTTTCTCTACGGCATATATCTTGATTCCTCCGTTGTGTATCTCTTGAATCAAACGTGGGTCTGCGCTGTCGGCAATGACTTTCAATCCCCACGGGCGAAGAGTCTTGATGATGTCAGAAGAAAGCAATCCAGTACGGTAATCCACTTCATCCAAGTAAAGGGCGTTATCAACGATACCACAACGAATGGAAGCAGACGGGTCATGCGTATAACCGAAGTCTTGCCCGAAAGCAACTTTCTTTGCCCAAGCCGGGAACTCGTCAACAATTCCCCACTTCTTGAACACAGCACCTTCTGCAACGTCAGCCCAGCGACCGATAACCACATGAGCATACTTTTCAGGATTACTCACCTTCATATCTTCCACCTCTTTCAGGAACTCAGGAGAAAGGTTATCCAAGTTATCAAAATACGTAGTATGGATATGGAGCACATTCGGATGAGTGGAAATCTGAACCTGCACACCGTCAATCTCTACCAGCTTGTGAGTTTTCTCAATGTATTTCTTGTAGATGAAGTGATTGGAATCGCATGGGTTCATTATAATGATAATCCGGTTCTGAATACCCTTCTTGCGAATGGAGAGCATTATCTTGTCGAACTCATCTTCGCTTGTCCACTCTTCCGCTTCATCGCAGACGAAAGTCGTAATGCCTTGAATGGATTTCAGTTTTGCTGTCTGGTTCCCGGAAGAAGTCTTGATACCCCGGAACATGATACGGCTCTTAGTCATCTTATTGACTATATCCGTCTTTGTGGTCTTGAAATATTTCGTGGTTCCGTCCAAATCTATCTTCTCCATCATTTCGGGGATGATAGACATACCGGCAGAAACCATCGTGTAACGGGTGTAAAGAATCTGATGAACTATCTTCTCTACGGGAGTCATTTCAAAAGTCAACCGCTCAATAAAGGTAGAAGCATTGAAAGACTTTCCGCTACCACGCCCACCGGTGATAAGAATTATAAATTTTTCCTTATCCTCGTATAATGGATGGTAAATTTCTTGAGGTACTATCATTTCAGCTTGTCTTTAATCCAGGAATCAATGTTGATGCCATGCTCTATGTCTGTTGGAATATCAGCGTCTTCATCTTGTTTGCGTTCAATCTTTCTCCAATCTTCATCATGGTGGTACAGCCAAACGGACATTGCTTGCAAATTAGGAGCCAACTCGCTTTCGCTTACTTGTAATTCATCTTCGCCCGTCAAATTCCCTTCTGAATCACGGAGCTTTCTTACCACGGTGCTTTTGGTTTTTATGCCACCGAGAGCCATTGCAAGGAATTTAGCCCTTACAGTGGCATTGATTGTCGCACGCCCACGCGCTAAGACTTCGGATATTTCGGTGTACTCACTTTTCTTTTCGCAGAAAGTTTGTGGTAAAATCCCTATGGCATAAGCAATTTCCTTGTCAGTGAGCCCCTTTTTGGCATACGACTCTACGAGAGAAAGAAAGTCCTCGCTTGTGTAGTCAAACTTGGGCTTTCTTCCTCCTTTGCCTTTTCTGTTTTGAGATTCACTATTGCTCATATTACTTATTCACTCCAAGGATTTTCATCTTCTTCCTCAACGTAAATCCGTTTTAGTCTATCAGATACTTCTTTCAATTCATGTTTCATCTGCTTTACATGAAATTCGGCAGGCATGGGAATTTTCATTGCGCCTAATAGGTTATCTATCGTGTCGACAACTTCCGTAAATTCATCTGGTGCAATCACATATCAATCTATTCTTTCTATTTGTTCATCAAATACTTCTCCCTTTATGAACTTCATATCCGGTCCATAACCGAATCGTTCACAGAAAGCGGCTTTCGCCTCATAGGTATCAAAAGACAACATCACATAGGCATCCATGTTCTCGGCTTGCTTCTGTGCATTCTCCTTTACCTGTTGTTTGACTTCCTTCATGTGGGCTACCTTTTCGGCACGTTCCAACTGTTTGGCGGCCTTATCGGCTTCTTTCTGTTCGGAAACCGGGGTCATCATATCAGACAAAGCATCCGCAATAGAGTTTTCCCCTTCGGTCTGCAAAAGATAGTCGACACCAATCATATTCAAGTCTGCATCGGTCAGACCTGCATCTTTCCAGTCAATATCAGGAACAATACGGGCAAGAGCGTCAAAATCCCATGTCCCTTGTGCATTAGGGTTGTTCATTAGAATGTTTAACTCCTTTTCCTGCTGCTCGTCCACGTCTATGACATCGACACGAATGCGGTAGTCGTTATCGGGAAACTTTTACAATTCGTCCATGACAGACAAACGCTGGTGCCCGCTGACTACGGTAAGACCTGTACGCTTGTTCACGACAATTCCACCGACTAAACCAAACTTCTTGATGCCACGTTTCAGTGTCTTACGTGATTCATCGGAAAGTTTCCGGGGGTTATAATCTGCAAAGTGAATGGCAGAACGATTAAGTTCCATCGATTCACTCTTTATGTATTTTGACAATTCCATATCATCCATTAGTTAAACCCATATAAATTCTTCGAGATACTTTTCTTGCGCCATCTTGTTGTTTCCCCTCGTTATACCCAAAGGTTCGTTCAATGTATCGAATATACTTTCTTGCAATAGAGTTTACTCTGTTCAGCCTATTACCCGTTAAAGTACGAGATAGTCTGTATCTTTGCTCTGCAATATCATCAATTGATTTTCTTCTGACTCGGCTTTCCTTCTATTGCTTTTGTTGATTATTATACTCCCAAAGCACCCTTTCAGCCATTGGGAAAACTTTGTAAATTCTCTGTAAATCTTGTGGGTAATTATTCTCCATCCAAAGCATACAATCAAGATTGAAACCTACTCCCGAACTGGCTTTCAATGAATATCGAACTGGTTCGGGTAAATTGTGCTGCCTCATATAAGCAAGAATATCCTTTTGTGTCCAATCAGCCAAAGGATAAACCATACCGTTATTCTCGTAACCGTTTACCTCATACCCTTTCAGCATAAGCCTGCGGTTCATACCATCGGCTTTTTTCATGCCTAAAAATGTGTAATAAAGCCCATAAGTAAGCTGCATAGCCTTTACCACATCTGCCAACTTCAATAGTTTCACTTTCGGATTAGGCACGCAATACATACCTCCACGAAGAATATAAGTAAGATTCCAGTGAGGCACTTGCACAAACTCAATCTTTGGATATTTGACTTTAGTCCAGCCAATCCATCGGTTAATGTGCTCCAATTTCTTGACGAAGTACATGAACACACAAACAATCCGGTCAAACTTCGGATAGATTAAATCAAGCAGAACAAGCGAATCTTTGCCAAGTGATAAAAACAGTAAAGCCTCATTCGATTTTACCCGAATGAGGTCTATATACCGGTTCGCTTGTTCTACCTTGCTCATAGCTAACCACCACTTAAACCAAATGAAGTACGAAGGTCACTATAACGCTGTCTGCGTGACCCCAACTGTGATGTACCAGCTTCACCGCCACGTCTGGCAACCAATCTACCACCAGCCCCTGCACCGTTCATATTTCTGCGAGGCCCGGCTACTCTGTTAATTCTTCTTGCGACTCTGCTTTTTAATTTTAAAAGTTAAACAAATCAATCTATATGTCTCTCTAATATCTTGCCCAAAGTATAATCCATTTGTGCAGCAAGATACTCTTCGCCTTGATGTTCGTAAACAATATCATTACCGTTTTCATCTGTGAGAATAACTGCTTCTGCTACTTTCACTTCAACGATAATATAAGGACGTTTACCTGTATATGCACCTGTCAGAAGCTTGATTGCATCGTACTTGATAGGCTTTAATTCTATTTCACCTTCTTCAGGCAGTTCTGCATCAGCCGGATATTCTTTGCCGCCACATAGGTAAGTGATATACTTCTTAGCGTTAGTTGGTCTGATTTCACGGTATTCGTGGGTTTTCTTTCCTGCCAAGATTTCATCGAAATACTTCTGTTTGATACTTAATGTAAGAATGTTCATAATCGTGTCAAATTTAAATTAATACTCAATAGTTGCGGAAACAGGACTCGAACCTGTGACCACCGCCAAGTCAAAGCGGTAAGCTAACCAACTGCTCCATTCCGCGATAGTACCCCAAAGATACTACCACAACCAAAGATAACGAAATATCTTCAATCGTTATACACGACAATCGGCTTATTGTCGTGAACTAAGCCATTTATCCCGTCTTTCTCTGCATGCCTCTAAGGTAGGCGCACAACAAGCAAACAGTTCGCCACTTTCAGTACGATAGTCATATTGGTACATTCTTACTCTCTTACCTTTCAATTTGGTAGTGTAAGTGCAATAGTTCTCTTTACCGGGCTGGCATACGCTACAACCTCTTTCGTCGTTAATTGAGTTCATAATCATTTATCAATACTTACTTAGTAATTTGTAAAACATTCGCCTTTTCTCTATGTATTTAAGACCATTTCGTCTAAGACCTCGCTTTGATTTTGATACAGTCATTTGGCAACCTGCAACGCCAACGCAGATGTAATTTGAATGATGCCTTTTAGCTTCTTTGAAAGCCCACCAAATCGCTTCACGACAATATCTATAGCTATCATTTTGAACACCCTCGTATCCTCTACTCAAAATGAAGTGGCCTATTTCATTTGCTTCTTCTTCTGAATAGCATATTGTGAATATATTATTCATCCTTTCTTTGTTTTACTTGTTCAACCAAAAACTTTTTAAAATCATTCTTGTACTGGCTGTGAATGATTTTATACTGGTGGGATAGGTTAGGCAATTGTTTGTAACCTTTGCTATACAAGAATTTGGCTACAAGCTCAATTTTTGCACGGTTACTAAATCCTCTGTCTTTGCACATGTTAGTTATACAGACATTCGCCTTGCTGGTAGGCTTCTTTTCAACTGGTGGCATGTATTCATGTCTGTCATAAGCGTGCGTTCTTGGATAGCCAACTTCTTCACCTAAATATTCACCTGTGATGCAATCAAATTCACCACTAATTAAACTATCTGCTATTTCACCCATAATAATCAATATTTATGTTTCACATTCAATCTTTCTTCACTCGTATAAGCCACTACAAGCCCAGTTTCATCATGCTGTATGGTGATGTACTTTTCGCCCCTCTCTATGGTGGTAAAATCGCACATACTACATAGCTTACCTAACACTTTGCCCAGTTGCTTCATTAGTGGGGCTTCAGGACTGATAACTAAAACTAAATCTGCTTTCATAATCGTGTATATTGTGGTAGCCCGAAAGCTGGAAAATCCACTCAAAGTAGCCCCCTTAATTCAGAGCAATTTGACCCCTGTTAAATTTTTCCATTCTTTCATTCTGTTCATTCTTGTTTTCTTCGTATTCTTCCTGTCAGTTATGCCGGGTTCTACATTAAATTTCGTTTATAAATATAACGATTCTTTTTTACTTTTACATTTGCGTAGCGACTCTCCGAAGAGCTCTATACGTATAGCCTGATGTACAATTCTGTCCAGAACGGCATCGGCAATCGTCTTTTCTCCAATAACGTCATACCAATCCCTTACCGGGACCTGTGATGTTATGACGGTGGATTTTTTACCATGCCTGTCCTCTATGATATCCATCAGGTTCATCCGCCCTTGGGAATCGAAGGGTTGTATGCCAAAATCATCCAGTATAAGCATGTCTAACCTCTCGATTTTCTTGAGTTCTTGCAGGATTGTACCTTTCGCCTTGGCAACCTTAAGCATCCCCATAAGTCTGGATGTGTTGGCGTATAGTACTTTATATCCTTTCTGGCAAGCCTGGAAGCCAAAAGCGGTTGCCAGATAACTTTTTCCTGTTCCGGCACTTCCGGTAATAAACATGTCTTTGCGTTCCCTGACAAACGTCAGGTCAGCCAAACGCTGGGTAAGATTCTTGTCCAGCCCCCTTTCCACTGAGAAGTCTATTTCTTCAATGGTGGCCTTGTATCTGAAGGAGGCCTGACGGATAGCTCTCTCTACCGCGCGGTTTCTGCGGTCATCCCATTCACTTGAGACCAGCCATGAGACGAACTGGTCGGTAGTCATGCTCTCTGTCCGATGTGTTTCCAAACTTGTTTTAAAGGCATAATACATACCTTTAAGATTCATTCCTAACATCTTTTCCAATGTGTCCTGATTCATTTCCATATTGCATCTGGTTGGTTTATTGATAATATTCTTTTCCTCTGATATTCTCATGGGAAGGCATCTCCGTTTCTTGCCCGGCACTGTCTTCCAACGGGAACTCATCCTGCCGGTTGTTAAGGATGCGCTCGATGATGGGATAATTGTACAGCCCGTAACTTGTAGCCCAACGGCAGGCATTGGTCAACCGGGTGTTGCCGACCCTGCGTGCGAAGCTAAGAATGCCCTGACACGATTTATAGGCTTGTTCCGGATGCTTTTTCTCTTCCATAACCTGACGGATATATGCCTCCACATCCGGATGGATAGCCGCCGCTTCACGTATAAATTTGTCCGGGTTCCATTCCGTGATATAGCGATGGTGTGAAGCCAGGTGCTCTTCCAGGGTCGTGTACCGGCAACGGGCCCTGTTGCGGGTATGGGAAGCAATCAGCTCGTAACCGTAATAGATGCATACCTCGCGTGAGGTATATAACAAGATGACCTTCTTGCCTATATAGCCGCAAGGCACACTGTAGTAATGGGCATCTTCCCCCAGGCGGACATGGCCGTTTTTCATCACGGTAGCCCTGTAATGCTGTTTGAGTTCAAAACGGATGGGATTGAGCTTGCGTAAAGAATCACGTTCTATCTCCTCGAACTGTTCCCGCCGACTGTATTTACGGTCTGTGAGCGGAGTGTTGTTGTGGAGTTCCAAGGCGACACGGATAGCCGCGTTCAGTGAATCAAGGTCATAAAACTCTCGTTCCTGTATCTTTGGATAGATACTGCGATAGATCAGTTTAACGGCACCCTCGACCAGTGCCTTGTCACGTGGCTTGTAAGCCCTGGCGGGAATTACGGTACAGCCGTAATGTTCGGCAAAGGCTGCAAAGTCCTCATTCAGGATGGCCTCGTATTTACTGCTCTTGGTAACGGCGGACTTGAGATTGTCCGGGATGATGGCAGAGGGAGCCCCCTGGTAGTATAACAAGGCGTTTTCCGAAGCACAGATCAAGTCCTCCTTTTTCTGGCTCATGACCGCTTCCACATAGGTTAACTGGCTGCAGGGCAGAATTGCGACAAAAACCTCCACCGGGATGATTTCGCCCGTGTCAAGGTCGATGATGGAGAGTTTGTCACCGGCGAAGTCTATGAACACTTTATCACCGGCCTTGTGTTCAAGATACATGATGGGACGGCTGCAGGCTATATGCTGCTGAATCAGAATATAGAAGCGGGTGCGTCCGTAACCATCCGGATGGGAAGAGAGGTACTCGCGATGTAAAGCCTCACGGGTAACACCTTTCTTCTGAAGCCGCTTGCAATATTCGGGCAACAACGACTTTAGTTCTTCCATCCGTTCGCTTTCTGTCTTTACTCTGGTCTTTTCGTGGAATAACTCCGAGAGTTCCTGGTCCGATAGAGACAGTACTCCTTCATAATCCAAACCGCTGCGCTGAAATACCTGTAAGTATTTCTTGACCGTGTTGCGCGAAACGGTTAACATACTACTGATACTTTTGGTCCCATAACCCTGAGAGTAACAGCGTAACACTTGACGAATCTTTTCCATTCCTAATTGTTTATTGGACATAACTGACTTTTATTTGTTTTTAACAAACAAAATAGAATTATAAACCGGGTAAACAAGAATGAAACTCACTTTTTAGGGGGGCATTTTAAAGTGAATTTAAGGGGTCACTTTCGAGTGAATTTGGGGGATCACTTTAAAGTGAACGGAGGGGGGCAATGGTGAGTGAATTTTCCACAAAAAGGTCATAAATAAAGCAACTACAAGAGAACAAAAGCTCTATCAAAGAGACAAAAATAGAATAGCTGAATATTATACTCAAAGCATCAAAGAAGATGCTAAAGTCATAGATATTCAGCTGAATCTTCATGGATATACTAATCTAAAAAAATAATCAAAAACTCATTTTGCTAAATTTGTTTTTATCGTTTTATACAATAAGATATGCCCCTTTATTTATATGAAAAAGCAGAGCTTTGACCGAGACAGTTATAAGAAATACTACTGGGGAGAACTTGAAAATCCCGATGTGTTCAACGAATTAAAGAACAAACTAAATATCTAAGATTATGATTGACTTTCTAACCATCATACTCCTAATATTCGGAGTACTGCAAATCATCCTCTTCTTCAAGGTATGGGGAATGACGAATGACATCAAAGAGATAAGGAACAAGTACCTTAAAGACGAGGATGAGAAACGAAGACAAAAAGCAGAATACGACCCAACTCCCAAAATCAGCGGTGGGGTTAAAACAACAATATAGCCGGAATTATTCCCCGGCTTTTTCTTTCCCTATTCGCAAGTTGTGCAAATGTTGTGCAACTATCATAAAAAGAAAATGCTAACAAGTTGTCAATGAACCTATTAGCATTTTTCCTTGTGATTCCGTTGCGATTCGAACGCAAGACCCACGCCTTAGAAGGGCGTTGCTCTATCCAGCTGAGCTACGGAACCAGCCTTAATTGCGGTGCAAAGGTACGCTTTTTTACGAATATTGCAAATTTTTGTATCACCTTTTTTCGTTACCTATGTATAAAAGGCTCATTTGCTACATAAAAAGTAATGATTAGTTACCTTTACAAACAAGATACACGGTATTTATATACAGATGTATTAAAACATTTTGCAAATTATCAATGTTACTAATTATAAAAAGTAAAAATATGGAGGAATATTCAAGTAGGAAAAGTAGCATTGACCCGAAAATGAATGAAAGAGTAATAACAACTAAATTTTAAAGAGATGGAATGGGAAAATCAGTTGATACAGGAATTGCAATGGTCAAATAAAATCAGCAATAAGGCGAGTAAGGAATTGGTAGCCCAGGAGATTGCCGGACTGGCCAAAGACGGTGATGTCATAGGAGCAGGCTCCGGCTCTACCGTTTATCTCACTTTGTTTGCATTAGCTCAACGAGTTAAACAAGAATCTTTGCATATAGAAATCATTCCGGCATCTGCCGAAATTTCGATGACATGTATACAGCTTGGCCTGCCGCAAACTACTCTGTGGAATAAGCGTCCGGATTGGACATTCGACGGTGCAGACGAAGTGGATCCGCATAATAACCTCATCAAAGGACGTGGTGGAGCCATGTTTAAGGAGAAGCTCCTAATTAAAAGCAGTGGTAAGACTTACATCATTGTCGATGAGAGCAAGCTTGTCAGCAAACTGGGGAGCAAATACCCCATACCGGTAGAAGTATTTCCACATGCTCTCTCCCATGTGGAAAACGAGATACGCTTATTGGGAGCTTCAAAAATCAGCCTACGTCTTGCAGAAAGAAAAGACGGTCCGGTATTTACCGAAAACGGTAATTTCATTCTTGACATTCATCTCAGCAACATTGTTCCTGATTTGGAACAGAAACTGAAAGCCATTACCGGGGTTATCGAAAACGGGCTGTTCATCGGTTATGATATTACAGTCCTAATGGCAAACCGCTGATGTACCAAAGTACAAATAAGGCAGTCCATGCCAATAGAATGACTAAAGAATATCTCCAAGTATACTTCAGCAGTGAACCATAAGTGGATTGCCTATCATATTGCTGCATATAGGTCAAGACAAGTGGCATGTAGAACATAAAAGGTGTTATGGCATTTGTTGCACTGTCACCTATACGGAACGCACATTGGGTCATATCCGGCGAAATGCCCATACTTGCCAATACCGGAACAAAAATGAAAGACATGAAAGCCCATTTAGCTGTGGCAGATACCATAAAGAGATTGACCAGCGCCGTAAAAAGAATGAAGAGAATCAATATCCATAAACTACTCAAAGAGGCGGAGGACAGCAGATTAGCGCCTAAAATGGCAATGCACTTGTCCAAGTGGGAATATTCAAAACAAGCAAACATCTGTGAGGCAAAGAAAGCTATCACAAAATAAACGCCCAGCAGTTTCATCGGCTGCGTAAGTCCTTCTATCACATCACCGTCCGTACGGTATCGGCCGGAGGCAAAACCATAGACCATCCCCATCAAACCTATTCCAAACGAAAGCAAAAACAGAATACCGACTATAAACGGAGAACGAATCAACCCACCATTGACACTCCGCAATATCCCCCATGAAGAGAATGTAGCCCACAGAATAATGGCAATATACAGCAAGCCTGCAAATACAGCTCCCAACATAGCTCTCCGTTCCTTGCGGGACAGTTGTTTGTAGCCATTAAAATGAATATCCCCTGCATACATTCCCAAGTGCGGCAACAAGCTCCTGCGGGTAATATGATTAATGATGAATGCAAGCAGGAACGTGGAAACAAAGAGAAAATAATAATTGCACAGCGGTCCAGTCTGCCCCGGAGCAATATTCATCCTATCAGCCGCTTCTTGCGTTACAGAGGCAATCATGGGGTCTAATGTACTCAAAAACACATTAGCGCTATAGCCACAAGAGACTGAAACATAAGCTGTAATTATACCTCCAATGGGGTGCAGACCGACGGACTGGAACAAAGTTGCAGCTATCGGCAACAGAATGATATATCCTGCATCTCCCACTATATTGGACAACAGTCCTAAGACAATAACCAGCAGAATAATGCGCCAAGGATCACGTGGACGTCGTACCCCCCTGCGAATACATGCATCGATGAAACCCGAATGCTGTGCCACCCCTATTCCGAACATAGCCACAATCACCAGCCCTAACGGAGCGAATCCCGTAAAATTGGTTATGACATGGCGCAGCAGCCAGCGTATGCCCTCCGGACTCAGCAGGCTCTGCACCCGTATTACTTCTCCAGTCTGCGGTTGCAGCACGCTCAGGCCATAGACATCGAATATCCATGAAAGGAGGATGACTGCCAGCGTCAGCAGGAAGAACATCGTAGCGGGATGTGGCATTCGGAGTTTACTCATCGTCGGCTTCCAGATTGTCTATATTCAGGATTCGAAGTTCCAATGCACGCACCACCAGACGAGTGGCATTCACCCCCACCCGTTCACTAGGCGGGAAAAGACGGCCGACCAAGTCATTCTGCCGTTTCTCCAGCGACTTGACTCCAAAAGGCATTCCCCTAAGATTGGCAATCATTTCTTTGGTATAGCCCAGTGCCAAATGACGGAGGAAACGCTCGTCATACTCATCAATATCATAGCTTATGATTGCTTCCTGACGTTTTGCATCATTTAGGACAGATTTCTTGAAGCGTTCCACTATCTTCTCCAGTATCGGATAGTTAAAGACCAGCTTCTTGCCGTCCATCACTGCCTGCACATCGGTTTTGGTCAGCAACTCTCCGGTTTTCAGGATAATGCCGTCGGCACCGGCTTCAAGTACGTCCACCCATAACTTCTCATTCAATATTTCTCCCGTGAATATCAGCACATGTACTCCCGGATAACGCTTGAAGATATTCCGGCAGATGTCCACCCCGATTGTGGTCGAACCTCCCAGTCCCAAGTCCAGCAGAACAAGATCCGGCACGCCGGCTTCAATCAATGTCCAGAACTCCTGCTCAGTCATAGCAGTACCTATTACCTCCGCATTGGGAATTTCATGGCGGAAAATCTCTTCCGTCCCTTTCAGCTCCAACTTGACATCTTCAACGATGATTACTTTAAATTTTTTGTCTTCCATATTTCATTTTTTCGGTAGCGTAAAATATATTGTAAAACCTCCTTCCTTTCCCGGTTCGGCATTGATACGGCATCCCCGGCGTCCGGCAAACTCGTCATGGTCGCGGATAATCTGCTTGCACACCAGATATTCCGTACCATACAGTTCTCCTTTCTCACCGGCCGTCATGCGGGACAAGTCGGGATAGAACAATTGGTTCAATTCTTCACGGGTCTTTTCCCTGCGCATATCTGTAAACAGAAAACGTATAAATTCCCCATCTTCCCGGGCCGACAGACAGACAGCTCCATCCAGAGTTACGGAGCAAGCCTCGTCTATCAGGTTTTCAAGCAGGAAACGCAACTGGTTCCAGTCACCGGTAATCCGTCCTTCCAACAGTTGTATCTTAAAATCAATATGCGCCTTGTTTCCCTTATACACTTTGCGGAAATATTTCCCGGCAGTAGCCATAAGTTCCGGCACAGATATTGTCGCACGCCTGAAAGTCACCTCTTCCAACTGGCGGGAAGCGCATGAACTGAGTGTCGTAAAGATACCTTTGTAATACTCTATCAATTCGCTGATGGCAACCACCGTTTCCCGCTCCTCCGCTTCTGTCTGTTTGCCGGACCGCAGTTTCCCTATCAGCTGCTTTATCTTGTTCGGATAATAAATCGTTTCATGCTTGATGGTCGAGAGACAATTATCCAGCACCATGTTCTGTACATGCAGCAAACTGTCTTCCCAGGAAGCTCGCCGGGCTTCATCTTGAGCCACTTCGATGTCCCGGTATTTCGTAGCCAACTTAACCACTGCATTGAAGATTACAATGGAGACATAACGGGCTATCAGTTCCAAAAGCAAATGGTCGGTCTCCTGCTCCGTACCTTCCCTGCGTTCCAGACACAGCACACCTATGCAACGACACATATTTCCCGCATCCACAACAAGCGGCAATGTTTGTATACCCTTTTCCGATATGTACTCTTGCTGCTCAAAGCAATTCTCCATATATTTCCTCCAGATAGGCAACTCGTCCACGGCGGTATCTTCCACTGGATTGGAAGTGTATTCCAGCTTATGTGTAGTCTCGTTGTATACAGCTATGCTTAACCGGTCGATACTCAAAAGTTCGTTCACTGCATCAAAAGCGGAACCTACAATCTGCCGCGGGATTTCCTTCAATGTATCCTCCTCACGCTGCAACATTTCCTCCGTATCCGAAACCGGCAACAAGGAGGCATTGAACACCTTTCCATTAATTTCCAGTACTTGCTCCAGATTCCAGCGGTTCACCAGACGTTTACGGAAGTAGAGTATGTAATATCCCAACAGCAATACGAACAGCAAAATCACCGCCAGCAAAATGCCCACCATCTTGTTGTTGGTGGAACGCTCCAGCTGCCGGCAATATTCTTCCAAGGATTGGTCTTCTCCCAACAGTTTGTACAAGGTGGTGTAGGCAGCATTATTATAACTATAGTCATCCCATTGCTTCAATGCAAGAAATGAGACTGCCGCTTCATTCCTGATATCCAGAATTACATGGAAATCCGAATTGAACATCTGGTTCCACCAATCCAGTTCCGCAGGCGTCCCGTCTCCGGTCAGCGTCATATAGCGATGTATAGGATGGGCGTATTGCTTGTAATGTTCGTTCAGGCAATACATTGCCGAATCTATGTATTGTAAAGCCAGTTCGTATTCTCCGTCTACATTGCAGTAATAAGCTTCATTGGCATAATCGGAGGCTTCGTCCAGCAAAGCTTCGTATTCATTCTGTGCAAGCAGTGCCAAAGAATCCGGTAACACCTCTCCGGAAGCAGGCTGTTCCACAGCATGCCGGCAGGATGACATGCACAAAGACAACACGACGAGCAACACCGACACGGACTTACGGATACCCGCAGGCAGACGGAAATAAAAACGGCTGCCTTTTCCCAGCCCGCTCTCCACATTGAACAGACAGACCTTGAACAAATCATTCGTCTTGCGATATTTTTCAATGATGCCCTTACAGTTCATCAGTCCAAAGCCACTTCCTTTGTTCTTCCTCAATTCCTCCTTGTCGGGAGCGTCACTCATACCGATGGCTTTCGAGTCATATACTTTTTCTCCCACGATGCGGGCTACATCTTCCGGTGACAATCCACAACCATTATCCTCTACCGAGATTTCCACGTAATCCTCCTCCTGCCGTGCATATACTTTCACCATACCGCCCTGAGGGGTATATTTACGGGCATTCTCTGCCAGTGTATTTATCATAAACAATGTAAGGGCTTTGTCTGCCTTCACCCGGATATCCGTAGGCTGCACCTCCAACGACTGTCTCTTCATCTCGAATGTACGGCTTCCTTTCCTGAGCAGCTCGAAAAGTTCATTCAATTCGAACGTCTCTATGTTCAGGCTAAGGCTTCCTTGCTTCATCTTTATCCAAAGGGCAAGAATATCATTGTATTCGTTGATGGTAGTAACCAACTCGTCGATATACTGGTATTTCTCCTCCTTTATCCGTTCCTCTTTGATGAATCCTTTTTGAGTCAGTTTCTGCACTTCGTTGATGATACGGTCTATGTACGGATGAATCCCGTTGACAATAGCCATACATGCTTTCTTTATCAGATTTTGCCGTTTGTTCCCCGCGATGTGCTGCTCGTAAATGTAGCGTTGCTTTTCCAGTCTGCGGCGCTCATCCCCAAGGGAGATGGACGTCATGCCGTTGTCGATTGCCCATTGGATATAGGGGGTTATCACCCGTACCATCGCCTGCTCATCCTTGCTCATCCGACGCGGGAACACTAATTGCCCGTTGTCTATGCGGATGTCCTTCACTCCAAACAGCTTTTCCAATTCCGGGCAGACAGCCGTCCGGATAGAGTCGATGATTTCCTCCTCAGTCTGTGCATCTGCCGGAATGGATGCCGTTATCTTCTGACAGATATCCAGCATCAGCTGCAGACGGCGGAGATGCACTCTGTTCCGGTCTTTGGAACGCTTGTTGAAAAACCAGAAGAAGAGGGATACAAGCACGAAGCCCACAATGACCAGTGACAACACGACGTTGAGTTGCCCCGCCTCCTTTTCCAATGCCTGATAGCGGCTTTCCAGTTCTTTATCCTGGCGTGTATCTTCAAGGATATCCAGGTAAATATTGCGGTTATAGTCTGATTTTTCTTTCATTCCGAGTCCTGCATACGAAACGCTCAACTGTTCACGAATACGTGAAATCCACTCGGGCACGGTTTTCAGTTTCTGCTCCATCCATGCCTTCTCCGCACAAATCGTATCTCGACGGTCAAATGCTTTCAGCCAGTCCAAACTATCGTGGCAGTCATAGAAAAGGCGGTGATGGTCATTTACACATTCCAGAGCAAGTTTTAGCGTGTCAAGAGCTTCTGTATAGTGACTGTGGGCATTCAGGTATTTGCCGATAGATACATATGCACCTGCTATCTGATACAAATCCTTGTATTGGCTGAATTTTTGCAATGCCAACTGCCCCAGACGCATGGGAAGCAGCGAATCTACCGGTACTCCAAAACGTGTCAAGGCATGGGAGCGGCGGTCTTGAAAAAATGCGTAATTATCCGGTGAAGCCATCAAGTTGGCAAGTCCCTGCACTCCATTGCCCTCAAAGTAAAGATAGCCCTTGCGCGAAGCCAACTGCCATGCGGTATAGAGCTCATCAAATTCTCTCAGTCTTCGCTCATCCGGTGTCTCACCCTCGCATAAGGCAGCAGAACCTTTGATGTAGTGATAATACAACAGCTGATTGGTATCTGCCAGCAACTCTTGTTTTTTAGTAACTTCATTAATAGAGGCTACAGCTTCCGGACGCTGTTGCAAATAATAATAATACACAGCAGATACAATATAAAATTCCGAACGGGCATAATTCAAACGCATTTGCTCGTGTTGGTCCACAAACAGATTGTCATCCTCCGCTATTCTTTTCATACGGTGCAAGGCACTATTGCGATAATCGTAGAACTCCTTGTTCAACGCCGTCCGCTGATAAATCTTCATCAAACCGATGTCGGCAATAAGGAGTTCCAGTTCATTCTTGGTCAGATTATAGACATCCATATGAAACTTTTCGGCCTGCTCAAAATCCATGCGCATAAAAGCACAAAAGCCCAGATTATTGGATGCTTCCGCTTTTCCTTGTTTATAGAGGCTGACTTCACGGTAGGCCCTTGATGCCGCATGGCAGGATGAATCCAGGTTTTTATAACGAAAAGCATAAGCCACCTGGTTTAGAGAGTCGATAAGGCGTACTTCCTTCATGGGTGCCGTTCCCATACACGAAACCATTGTTGTACAAAGGCACAACAACCCCGCAAACCATATAAAAGAAAGTCGTTTCATAAAGCAAAGCTACGAATAAATCCGGGAAAGAAAAATAATTTTTATACAATAACTCTTGTTTTATGTAACGGGAAATTCCTACCTTTGCATGCAAATTAACAAATAGGTAACATCTATTACACAAATGAGCGAAAAAGCACCCTTTATGGTATTCTCCGGAACAAATTCGAGATACCTTGCAGAGAAAATCTGCGCTAGCCTTGATTGCCCTCTGGGAAAGATGAACATCACCCATTTTGCAGATGGTGAGTTTGCAGTCTCTTATGAGGAATCTATCCGTGGCTCGCATGTATTCCTGGTTCAATCAACCTTCCCTAATTCTGACAACTTGATGGAACTTCTGCTGATGGTTGATGCTGCTAAAAGAGCATCGGCAAAAAGCGTTGTAGCCGTTATCCCCTACTTCGGTTGGGCACGTCAGGACAGAAAAGACAAACCCCGTGTTTCCATCGGCGCTAAGCTGGTGGCCGACCTGCTCTCTGTTGCAGGTATCGACCGTCTGATTACGATGGACCTTCATGCAGACCAGATTCAAGGTTTCTTCAATATTCCGGTGGATCATTTGTATGCATCAGCAGTATTCCTCCCCTATATTGAATCCTTGAAACTGGAAGACTTGGTAATCGCCACCCCGGATGTCGGCGGTTCAAAACGCGCCAGCACATTCTCCAAATACCTCGGTGTACCCCTGGTATTGTGCAACAAGACACGCGAAAAAGCAAACGTGGTTGCCACCATGCAAATCATCGGTGATGTAAAAGACAAGAATGTAGTATTGGTAGACGATATTGTAGATACAGCAGGAACCATTACCAAGGCTGCCAACATCATGCTGGAAGCAGGAGCCAAATCTGTCCGTGCCATTGCCAGCCACTGCGTAATGTCCGACCCTGCTTCTTTCCGTGTACAAGAATCCGCACTAACGGAAATGGTATTTACTGATAGTATCCCCTACTCTAAAAAATGTGACAAGGTTAAACAGTTGAGCATTGCCGATATGTTCGCCGAAACCATCAAGCGGGTGATGAACAATGAATCAATCAGTTCACAATACATTATCTAACCGCTCCGCGGTTAGAAATTAAAAATTAAAGGCTGCGCGGTTCTGAAGTGAACATTGCGCAGCCTTTAATTTTTAATTTCTAATTTTTAATTCTAATTCTCCAGCCTTCCCATCTTGTAGGTTCCTTTTCGTATCACCTTTCCGTTCTTGTCTGTTTCTACAAACGGACCGTGTTTCTTGCCTTGTTTGAAGAAGCCTTCATAACGGTTTCCGTTCTTGTCCTCCTGGATACCGCTACCTTCTTCCATACCGTTCACAAAACCGCCTTTATATTTGGTTCCATCGGTCTGAATCAGGGTACCTTGGCCGTTGAACTTATTGTCTTTCCATTCACCTTCGTAAGAGTCACCTACATTCCATTTGTAAGTACCGTATCCGTCACGTTGGTTATCTTTCCAATTACCTTCGTAAACGGCGCCGCTTGCCCACGTAAATGTGCCGTGGCCTTCCTGCTTTCCATCCTTGAAGCTGCCCACATACTTGTTGCCGCTGGCATGGTAATAAATGCCCTCTCCGGTACGTTCACCTTGAACATAAGAACCTTCGTAACGGTCGCCGGTATGGAAAAAGTAAATACCTTTGCCATGCTGCATGTCGTCCTTCCAGTCACCTACGTATTTGTCACCGTTGGCATATTCAAAAGTTCCTTTACCGTCCCGGACATCATTTTTCCACTCTCCGTCATATTTGGAACCGTCATTCCAGGTCAGTGTTCCTTTGCCGTCTTTCTTGTCATTCTTCCACGAGCCTACATACTTGGAACCGTTCTTCCAGGTATACGTTCCTTGGCCTTCGCGTTTATCATTCACCCAGTCGCCCTCATAAATATCACCATTGTAATAGTACATGGTTCCTTTACCGTGCTGGTAATCCTGAAACCACATGCCGTCATAACGGTTGTTATTCATAAAATAGTAGATACCCCTGCCATGCTGCTGGTCTTGAAACCATTGCCCCTCATACTTTTCACCGTCGGGAAACATATATGTACCGTAGCCTTCACGCTTGCCCTTCACATACTCACCCTCGTAGACGTCGCCGTTCTTGAAAACGGTCTTCCCCTTTCCATTGGGCTTGCGGCCTTTTATTTCACCAGTATAGACGGCCCCGTTATCTTTGAACGTATAGGTACCTATCTTTATCTCCGAAGAGAATGTATTTTTCACTTTATCGAAAAAGCCGCTTTTTTTTTCCTGGGCAGTGGCTCCACCTTGGCATAAGAAAGCCAGAATGAGTGCAGTATATAGATATTTCATTAATTGATAATTGATAGTTGATAATTGACAAAGGTAGGATTTATCCGGTAAAATGATGCGATAACTCCCGCTTTTTATGACATTTTTTTGCCGCACACTATTTCTTTTAATTTCTCTTTGCATAAATGCCGCCCTGCAAGTTCACGGATTTCTTGTGGAGTAACCTCCTTGACAGCATCCAGTGCTTCGGCAAAGTAGGTATCCTGCAAGCCCGATACCTGCACAAAAATCCAGGCATCTGCCAGCGAGAATGCAGATTCATAACTACGGCACATGTCTCCCAACATATAGTTCTTCACCATGGAAAGCTCTCCATCGGAAGCCAGCTCGTTCTGAAGGCGGTCTATTTCATGATAAACCTCACCGATAAGAGGCTCCACAAATTCGTTGGCGGCTTCGGCACTGACCGCCAACACTCCCTGCCCCGGATAGGGCATGATGGCTGCGGAGATACCGTATGTGTATCCTTCATCTTCCCGGATATTGGACATCAGGCGACTGCCAAAATAACCCCCGAACAGTGTGACCAGTACGCGGGCCTTCAAGTAGTCCGGATGATTACGGTCCAGGGAAAGCATGCCCATACGGACGGCACTTTGCAGGGCGTCCGGACGTTCGATGAAGATACGTTTTCCGGAAGCGGTAACCGGATGAAATTCTGTCTTCTCCGGTTTGCGGAAATCCGTACCGAAAGCCTCGCAGCCAAACAAGGACTCTATCCGGCGGATGCAATCGTCGGTAACCTTGCCCGAGAGGTAGATGCTGCAATTATTGGAATGATAATAACGGTCATAAAACTCGCGTAGCACCGCAGGAGTGATGCGCCGATAATCCTCTTCCTGCACCAGACGTCCGCCGGGATGCTGCCCGCCGTACAGAGCCTTCACCAATCCGCGGTGCGCCAGAAAGTCCACCTTGGAAGAGTTGACAAGAAACTGCTGGATATTGTTGTCTACAATCACTCCCAGCTCTTTCTCGGGAAATACCGGCTCTTTGACGATAGACTCCAATATGTCAAGCGTTTGGGGAAGGTATTTATTCAGAGAATAAAGGGTGACATAGGCATACTCGGATGCACTGGACAATTCCAGCCAGGCTCCGTAATAGTCCAGCTTTTCCGCTATCCGGGCGGCATCGTAGCGTCGGGTGCCCTCGCGAAGCATGCGGTTCGTAAACAACGCCTGCAAGGGCTGTTTCTGTTGCCATCGGCCGCCTGCCATGAGGAGATCGATACGTGTCACTTCATTGTCACCGGCATTGAGCACGCTCAATGGTACGCCATTAGGCAACTTGATACGTTCCGGCCTTTGCACCACCAGTTGTTCCGGTTCGAGAATCCGGGGTTGGTCACTTCGGTTCAGCATGGGCTTTCTAGTTTACAGCCCATGGCTTTTAAGAAATTCTTCTGCCCGTTCCAAATCTTGAGGAGTATCTATGCCGATAGTTTCCACATCCGTGATACCTGCTTTGATAGTGTATCCGTTTTCCAACCAACGAAGCTGTTCCAATGATTCGGCAATCTCGAGGGATGACTGCGGAAGGGCGGTTATCTCTTTCAGTACCTCTACGCGATAGGCATAAAGGCCGATATGCTTATAATACGTATGGTTCTTCAGCCAGTCTTCCTTCGCCGCATTGCGCTGGTAGGGAATGATGGAACGGCTAAAATAGAGGGCATTCCTGTTTTTGTTGAGCACAACCTTCGGAGAGTTCACATTTTCCAGTGCCTCGAAACCATTATCTACCGTAAAGGGTTTCACCAGAGTGGCTATCTGGGTGGCCGGATCGTCGAAACATGCTTTGACGGCTTGTAACTGCGAAGGCTGGATGAAAGGCTCATCCCCCTGGATATTCACCACGACATCAAACTGTCCTCCTATTTTTGTACAAGCTTCCTGACAGCGGTCGGTGCCGCTTTTATGTTCGGTGGAAGTCATTACCACCTTTCCTCCGAATGCTTTTACTGCGGCTTCAATACGCTCATCGTCCGTAGCCACGTATGCATCGTCCAAGATTCCTGCCACTTGCTCGTATACTCGCTGTATCACGGTTTTTCCACCTAACACCGCCAATGGTTTGGCTGGAAAACGCGTAGATGCGTAACGGGCAGGTATGATTCCTAAAAATTTCATTTTCAATCTTCGTTTTTTAAAATGAGAGTGTATCCGAAAGTGTTCATATACTATCGACACATCTCCTTATATTCTTTATTAATTATAACAGTTGTTTCAATCCTCGCAGGATATAATCACGTTTCAAATCTTTTGGCTTATAGACAGTCCCGTCACAAGACAACAAGTCTATATCCAGCCGTACAATTTCCTGCTCCTTCTCCTCGGGCTTCCTTCCGGCTTCCCGTTCGATGGCTTTCAGGCAGGCGGTGACTTCCTCTACCGGATTATCGGAAGCAAAGCATGCCACCTGATTAGAGAACAGATTCGGACGGTGAAAGAACAAAGGTGCCGTCTCCTCCTCTTCCGAGAAACGTATTCCCGAAAAAAGTTCCGTCAAGCGTCTGCGAGCCAGTTCCATGTTCTCCCTCCGCTGCTCGTTGCTCCCAATACTAATCGTATAATCCATTTTTTAAGGTGAAAGGGGAAAAGGTGAAAATTGAAAGTTTACCTTTCCACTTTCAATTTTCACCTTTCAACTAATTAAACAGTTCGTCGAGTCCCTCTATCGGTTCTTCTATATGGGTGTCTCCTTCCAGATTCACATCATCCTTGCACGGGTCATAGCCTTCGGGCAACTGGAATGTTTCATTTTCATCATATCCCAGAGATTTGTCACCGAGCACTTTCACCATGTATTTGGTCCAGATAGGCAATGCCATGGAAGCACCTTGTCCGTGAAGCATCGTATCGAAGTGGATGTCGCGGTCCTCACCGCCCACCCAGCAACCGGACACAAGCGAAGGCGTGAAGCCCATAAACCAGCCGTCGGCATTGTAGTTCGTCGTTCCGGTCTTGCCGCCCATGTCGGCTTTCACACCCAGACGGCGCACACGGCCTCCGGTACCTTCGTTGACAACGGCACGCAGCATGACCAGCATCTTGTAAGCGCTGGATACACTGATGACTTCCTGCATTTCGGGAGCAAAGGTTGCCAGCACGTTTCCATCATTGTCCTCGATGCGGGTCACGAACAGCGGAGCTACCCGGATACCCTTGTTGGGGAATGCGGTATAGGCACTTACCATCTCGCCGACGGAAATCTCGCACGGGCCCAGACAGAGTGAAACGGAAGGTACTATATCACGGTTGCGGACACCGAAAGTATGTATAAGACGTTTCAGATTATAGGGATTCAGTTTACTCATGAGATAGGCCGTAATCCAGTTGTCCGAGTTTGCCAGCCCCCACTTCACAGTCACCATGTCACCAATCAGCTTTTTGTTGGCATTACGCGGCGTCCACGGTTTTCCGTTTTCATCAATCAGCGTGTATTCCACGTGGCGCACTTCGTCGCAGGGAGAAAAACCGTTCTCCATAGCCAATGTATAAAGGAAAGGCTTGATGGTAGAACCTACCTGGCGGCGTCCCACCATGGCCATATCGTACTGGAAGTAATGGTAGTTCGGTCCGCCTACGTATGCCTTGACATGTCCGCTGCGCGGGTCCATGGACATGAAACCGGCACGAAGGAAGAACTTGTAGTAACGGATGGAATCCATCGGGGTCATAATGGTGTCTTTCTCCCCTTCCCAACTGAATACGGACATCTCCTCCGGGGTATCGAAGGCTTTCTTTATTTCAGCTTCGGTGGCTCCGGCTTTCTTCATAATGCGGTAGCGGTCGGACAACCTCATGGCACGTCCCAGAATCTCGTCCACCTGCTCCTGGGTCAGACGGAAGGTGTAGGGAGCTTTCTTGGCCCCTTTCTTTTCCTTGAAGAAGTAACCTTGCAGTTCCTTCAGATGCTCTGTCACGGCATCCTCGGCATACTGCTGCATACGCGAGTCGAGCGTGGTATAGATTTTCAGCCCGTCGGTGTAGAGGTTGTATTTGGTACCGTCTTTCTTGGTGTTCTTTTCGCACCATCCAAAGAGCGGGTTGTTCTCCCAGTCGAGTGAATCCTCGTAGTATTTCTGCATCTGCCAACCGCGGTAGTTGGCCTTGTCGGGCTTCTTGGCGGTGAGCACGCCGCGCAGGTATTCGCGGAAATAAGTGGCCAACCCTTCCTTGTGGTCCACACGGTTGTACTTCAGTTTCAGAGGCAATGCCTGGAGGGAGTCGCGCTCGGCTTCCGTAATATATCCCGCTTTCCGCATCTGGTCGAGCACCACATTGCGCCGTCCGCGGGAACGTTCATTGTAGCGCACCGGATTATAGAGAGACGGATTCTTGCACATGCCCACCAACGTAGCCGCTTCCTCAATCTTCAAATCTTTCGGTTCGCAACCGAAGTAGGTAAAGGCAGCAGTCTTGATGCCTACCGCATTGTTCAGGAAATCGAACTTGTTGAGATACATGGTGAGGATTTCCTCTTTTGTATAGTAACGCTCCAGCTTTACGGCAATCACCCATTCGATGGGCTTCTGGAACAGACGTTCCATCACATTGTCGGCACTGGGAGAATAAAGCTGTTTGGAAAGCTGCTGGGTGATGGTACTGCCACCGCCGGCATTCTTCTGCATCAGGATACCGCGCTTCACTACGGCACGCGTCAGGGCGTAGGCGTCAATGCCCGAATGTTCGGCAAAACGTACATCTTCCGTAGCTATCAAGGCGTTGATGATATTGGGCGACAAATCATTGTATCCCACAAACACGCGGTTTTCCTTACTATAGGAATAAGTACCCAATACTTTTCCGTCCTCGGAAAAGACTTCTGTGGCAAATTTGTAATTCGGATTTTCCAGGTCTTCCACCGGAGGCATATAGCCTATCCAGCCCTTGGCTATGGAAAAGAATATAAAGACACACACCAGCGAAATCAGTGCGATGAAAATCCATAGGATTTTGACGACTTTCCTTATCATGTTTCAGTTGCTAAAATCAAAGTTCAATAATAGGGCAAAGGTACGGAAATATATTGGATGTGCCTATGCTTTTTATATCTTTTTCAGGATAAGATTTCCGGCATCCACAAAAAAAACGCCCGTTTATTTTAATGGAAACTCTCAGTGAAATGCAAAACGATTGCAAAACAATTAGAAAACTTGAAGAAAAAATCGGAAAGGAAAAATACATCGTAATGAGCTATAATACAGATTGGGACAACGAAAACTTGCCCTCGCGCGCGTAAGAGGAGATAAGATAAGAAGAGAAGAGAAGAGAAAAAACGACGTTGTCGTTAAAAAGAACGACGGCGACGGCGTAAAGAGATACCACACTTCACTGTCCGGAATGCCATACTTCGACAAGGCAAACGCCGCACTTGACTAAGGCAAATGCCACACTTGAACATTCGCGAAATGCGGCATTTACTTTGTCGAAGTGTGGCATTTCGGATGATGAAGTGTGGCATTCCGGACAACAAGCCACACGGTTAAAAAAACAGCCCATATTTCGCAAAAAACTTCCCCGCATATTTCCGTAGCCCGCATATTTTCCGTAACTTTACACTCTCGAAAAGTATAAATGAATTCAACGATATGGAAAACAGAAGTTTAGTCACCATTGCCGAGCATAGCCGGGAAAAAATCCTCTATATGCTCGAGATGGCGAAAGAGTTTGAAGCCCATCCCAATCGGCATATATTGGACGGGAAAGTAGTTGCCACCTTATTTTTCGAGCCTTCCACCCGTACACGCCTCAGTTTCGAGACTGCCGCCAACCGGCTTGGAGCACGTGTCATCGGGTTCAGCGACCCAAAGGCCACCAGCTCATCCAAGGGCGAGACGCTGAAAGACACCATCAAGATGGTAAGCAACTATGCCGACATCATCGTGATGCGCCACCACCTCGAAGGGGCCGCACGCTATGCCAGTGAAGTCACCACCGTGCCCATTGTGAATGCCGGAGACGGTGCCAACCAGCATCCCTCACAAACCATGCTCGATCTCTACTCCATCTACAAGACACAAGGCACACTGGAGAACCTGAATATCTTCCTGGTCGGCGACTTGAAGTATGGCCGTACCGTCCACTCCCTGCTGATGGCCATGCGCCACTTCAACCCCACTTTCCACTTCATCGCTCCCGACGAGTTGCGGATGCCCGAAGAATACAAAATTTACTGCCGCGAGCACAACATCAAGTACGTGGAACATACGGACTTTACGGAAGAAATCATTGCTGATGCCGACATCCTCTACATGACCCGTGTGCAGCGCGAGCGCTTCACCGACCTTATGGAGTACGAGCGGGTGAAGAATGTCTACATCCTGCGCAACAAGATGCTGGAACATACCCGTCCCAACCTGCGCATCCTGCATCCGCTGCCCCGTGTCAACGAAATAGCCTATGATGTGGACGACAATCCCAAGGCATACTATTTCCAGCAGGCACAAAACGGACTGTATGCCCGTGAAGCTATTCTGTGCGATGTACTGGGCATCACGCTGGATGAGGTGAAAAAGAGTAAAGGAGTAATTCAGTAGAATCGTCTAATAACAAATATTTCAAGATGTTAAGCGAAAAGAAACAAGAATTGCAGGTTGCTGCTCTGGAAAACGGCACTGTAATAGACCATATACCTTCCGAGAGACTGTTTACCGTAGTCTCCCTGCTCGGACTGGAACACATGAGCAACAATATCACTATCGGCTTCAACCTCAAGAGCAAGAAGCTGGGCACGAAAGGCATCATCAAGATTGCCGACAAGTTCTTCTGCGACGAAGAGATAAACCGTATCGCCGTGGTGGCTCCCAATGTAAAACTGAACATTATCCGCGACTATGAAGTGGTGGAGAAACGCGAAGTCCGCCTGCCCGAAGAGCTGCGCGGAATCGTGAAATGCGCCAACCCGAAGTGCATCACGAACAATGAGCCTATGCCTACGTTGTTTCATGTCGTGGATAAGGACAATTGCGTCATCAAATGCCACTACTGCGAAAAGGAGCAGACCAGAGAAGATATTGAGATTATATGAAAGAAGACTGGAAACCCGGAACCATGATTCATCCGCTGCCCCGTGTCAACGAAATAGCCTATGATGTGGACGACAATCCCAAGGCATACTATTTCCAGCAGGCACAAAACGGACTGTATGCCCGTGAAGCTATTCTGTGCGATGTACTGGGCATCACGCTGGATGAGGTGAAAAAGAGTAAAGGAGTAATTCAGTAGAATCGTCTAATAACAAATATTTCAAGATGTTAAGCGAAAAGAAACAAGAATTGCAGGTTGCTGCTCTGGAAAACGGCACTGTAATAGACCATATACCTTCCGAGAGACTGTTTACCGTAGTCTCCCTGCTCGGACTGGAACACATGAGCAACAATATCACTATCGGCTTCAACCTCAAGAGCAAGAAGCTGGGCACGAAAGGCATCATCAAGATTGCCGACAAGTTCTTCTGCGACGAAGAGATAAACCGTATCGCCGTGGTGGCTCCCAATGTAAAACTGAACATTATCCGCGACTATGAAGTGGTGGAGAAACGCGAAGTCCGCCTGCCCGAAGAGCTGCGCGGAATCGTGAAATGCGCCAACCCGAAGTGCATCACGAACAATGAGCCTATGCCTACGTTGTTTCATGTCGTGGATAAGGACAATTGCGTCATCAAATGCCACTACTGCGAAAAGGAGCAGACCAGAGAAGATATTGAGATTATATGAAAGAAGACTGGAAACCCGGAACCATGATTTATCCGCTGCCCGCCGTACTGGTGAGCTGCGGAAGCACTCCGGAGGAATATAACATTCTGACTATCGCATGGACGGGGACGATTTGTACGAACCCGCCCATGTGCTACATCTCCGTACGCCCCGAACGCCACTCCTACGACATCATCAAGCGGAATATGGAATTCGTCATCAACCTCACCACGAAAGATATGGCACGGGCCACGGACTGGTGTGGCGTACGCTCCGGAAAGGACTACAACAAATTCGAGGAAATGCATCTGACACCGGGGAAAAGCACCGTAGTCAGCGCGCCTCTTATCGAGGAATCACCGCTTTGCATAGAATGCCGGGTAAAGGAGATTATGGCTCTCGGTTCGCACGACATGTTTATAGCGGATGTGGTAAATGTACGTGCCGATACCCGTAATCTGAACCCTGAAACCGGCAAACTGGAACTGGCGGAAACGAATCCGCTGGTCTATGTGCACGGTGGATATTATGAGCTGGGAGAAAAGATAGGCAAATTCGGATGGTCAGTAGAGAAAAAGAAGTAATAATGCGATAAAGGTTTTAAGAGATGGAGTTGCGACGAATCTTGATGGGCTTATATCTGTTGGCCTTCCCCGCCATGATGTGGGGACAGACTCCGGTTGTGCCCGGTACTGCCGACGAAGAGCATTCCGGACACCGCAAGGAAACTCCGGTCAATTTCGGTTTCAAAGGCGGTTTCACCTCTTCCTTGTTCCTTGTATCCCAGTTCAGCGTCAACGGAGTGCCCATCGACGAAGTGCAGAACAATTACAAGATAGGATATTTCGGCTCCCTTTTCATGCGGATAAACTTCGATCGCCACTTCCTGCAACCGGAAATATCCTACAACATCAACCGGTGCAACATCACCTTCGAGAAACCTCTGCCCGAAGACGCCGCATCAGGAGCCCGGCTGGAGGAAGCCTCCATTACATCGTCCATCCACAGTATAGACATCCCCGTCATCTACGGATACAACTTCATCAAGGAGGGGCCGTACAGCCTTGCCGTCTTTGGAGGACCCAAAGTGCGCTATATATGGGACAGGAAAAGTGACATCGACTTCGAGAATTTCGACCAGGTGAATATCCGTGAAAGGCTGCGTCCGCTCAATCTCAGTTTCACCGTCGGCGTATCCGTCACCATCTCACGCGTCTTTTTCGACTTCCGTTACGACATGGGGCTGCATAACATCTCCAAGAGCGTGACATACGATATTCCGGCCGACAACAACGCTGCAGACGAAAACACGAAAAACGAAATCCGTTTTCACCGCAGGGACAATGTGCTGAGTTTTTCTTTCGGAGTGTTCTTTTGACAGTAAATTTCTTCCTTTTCTTTCAATTTATTCATTTATTTCCCGTAAATTTGTGCGCTTAATAAGAGAACACAGATTTATCAAACTTATCTAATAAGCAGAATGAAAAGAGATGATTTAATTTTCGAACTTATCGAAAAAGAACACCAACGTCAGCTCAAAGGCATTGAACTGATTGCATCAGAGAACTTTGTAAGTGACCAGGTTATGCAGGCAATGGGCTCCTGCCTCACCAACAAGTATGCTGAAGGATACCCCGGCAAGCGTTACTATGGTGGTTGTGAGGTAGTGGACCAGAGTGAGCAGATTGCCATCGACCGCTTGAAACAGATCTTCGGCGCAGAATGGGCCAACGTACAGCCGCACTCCGGTGCACAAGCCAATGCAGCCGTATTCCTCGCCGTGCTCAATCCGGGCGACAAATTCATGGGACTGAACCTTGCACACGGCGGTCACCTCTCCCATGGTTCACTGGTCAACACTTCCGGTATTATCTATACTCCCTGCGAATACAATCTGAACCAGGAAACCGGACGTGTGGACTATGACCAGATGGAAGAAGTTGCCCTGCGCGAGAAACCCAAAATGATTATCGGCGGCGGTTCTGCTTATTCCCGCGAATGGGACTACAAGCGCATGCGCGAAATCGCGGACAAGATAGGTGCCATCCTAATGATTGACATGGCTCATCCTGCCGGACTGATTGCAGCCGGTGAACTGGATAACCCCGTGAAATATGCCCACATCGTGACCTCCACTACCCACAAGACTCTGCGTGGTCCTCGCGGTGGCGTTATCATGATGGGTAAGGACTTCCCCAACCCCTGGGGCAAGAAAACTCCGAAGGGAGAAATCAAGATGATGTCCCAGTTGCTGGATTCAGCCGTATTCCCCGGTATCCAAGGTGGTCCGCTAGAACATGTCATCGCAGCCAAAGCCGTTGCCTTCGGCGAAATCCTGCAACCGGAATGGAAAGAATATGCCAAGCAGGTGAAGAAAAACGCCGCTGTCCTGGCACAAGCCTTGATAGACCGTGGCTTCACCATCGTTTCCGGCGGTACGGACAACCACTCCATGCTGGTAGACCTGCGCAGCAAATATCCCGATTTGACCGGTAAGGTTGCCGAGAAGGCGTTGGTATCTGCCGACATCACCGTAAACAAGAACATGGTTCCGTTTGACAGCCGCTCGGCTTTCCAGACTTCCGGTATCCGTCTGGGTACTCCTGCCATCACAACCCGTGGTGCCAAGGAAGACCTGATGCTCGAAATTGCCGAGATGATTGAAACCGTTCTGTCCAACGTAGACAACGAACAAGTCATCGCAGAGGTACGTGCACGCGTCAATGCGAAGATGAAAGAATACCCGCTGTTTGCTTATTAATAAGCAAACAGAATTAAAAATTAAGAATTAAAAATTAAAGGCTGCGCAATGTTCGCTTTGAACTGCGCAGCCTTTAATTTTTAATTCTAAACGCGCTCCGCGCGTTTAGCTCAGCCCTTCTATATTTCCGTCCACAATATCAATGTGTTCGGCTTGTGGTTTCTTGGGTAATCCCGGCATACGGAGAATTTCACCGGCGATGGCTACAATCATTTCCGCACCGTTATTGACCACAATATCCTTGATGTGGAACTCAAAGTTGTTGACTGCACCGTATATCTTCGGGTCGGCAGAGAAGGAGTACTGCGTCTTGGCGATACAGACGGGGTAATGGCTGATACCCATCTGCTCTATCAGTTTGATAACCTTGCGGGAGTGGAGACTGTAAGTCACTACGCTTGCCCCGTAGAGGTTGCAGGCTACCTTTTCTATTTTACGTTCCACGCAATCGCTCTCCTCGTAAGTGAAGGTCAGCGGTTCGGATGGTTTGTTCTCGATAGTATCTACTACCAGATTGGCAAGGTCAACGGCTCCCTCTCCTCCTTTGGCAAAGGCGTTGTTCACGGCAAAACCTACCTCGAGCTTTTCTTCGCAATGGCAGCGGATAGTTTCCACCTCCTCGTCCGTATCACTGGCAAAACGGTTGAATGCCACGATGACCTGCTGGCCGAATGAACGCAAATTGCGTATATGCTTGTCCAGATTGCCGAAGCCCTCTTTCAGTCCTTCCATATTGGGTTCCTTGATGCGGTCCAGACTGACGCCGCCATGCATCTTCAATCCTTGTGCGGTAGCAACGATTATCGTCAACTTGGGCTGTAGGCCGCTCTTGCGGCACTTGATGTTGTAGAACTTCTCCGCACCCAGGTCAGCCCCGAAACCGGCTTCCGTCACTACATAATCGCCGAATGTCATCGCCATTTTTGTGGCAAGAATGGAGTTGCAACCATGGGCAATATTTGCGAACGGTCCTCCATGAACAAAAGCGGCAGTACCTTCGGTAGTCTGTACCAAGTTGGGATTGATGGCATCTTTCAGCAGAACAGTAATGGCACCGGCTACTCCTAACTCCTTCACAGTAAATGGAGTACCATCAAAACGAAATCCCAAGATAATGTTTTCGATACGGCGGCGGAGGTCATCAAGGTCTGTTGCCAAGCAAAGAATGGCCATAATTTCGGAAGCCGGAGTAATGTCGAAGCCCGACTCCTCGGTAATGCCGTTAGTGCTCGGACCCAATCCGGTGACAATACTGCGCAAGGAACGGTCGTTTACATCGAGTACACGCCGCCAGATGATTTCTTTCAGTCCGAAGCCGTCCGCCTGATGTTGGTACAAGTAATTGTCGAGTAATGCGGAAATCATGTTGTGTGCCGAAGTAATGGCGTGAAAGTCGCCCGTAAAGTGCAGGTTTATCTTCTCCATGGGCAGCACCTGGGCATATCCTCCACCAGCGGCACCGCCTTTCATGCCGAAACAAGGACCCAAAGAGGGTTCGCGCAGAGCGACAATTGCCTTTTTGCCTATCTTGTTCAGTCCGAGTGCCAGACCGATGGATACGGTTGTTTTACCGATACCCGCCTTTGTCGCAGTAATTGCCGTCACCAGTATCAGATTACTTTTCTTCACCTTCTCTTCATCAATCAGATGAGTGGGAATCTTGGCTATGTATCGTCCATAGTTCTCTACCTCATCACGTGGGATATCCACACTTTCGGCAACCTGCTTTATCTTCTTCAGCTCTATGCTGCGGGCTATTTCAATGTCCGATTTCATACAGAGTCTTTTCTTTAGATAACAACTTTAATGTTTTGAAAGTTGCAAAAGTACGAAAAATCCCCGATTATTCCATCTGTATTTGATACTAAGAATAGCTTTCCGTCAGTATACATCCATCCATCATCCGGACAATCCTTCCCGCTTCGCGGGCATTCTCCTCCGAGTGAGTCACCATCACCACAGTGGCGCCTTCACTGTTCAGTTCTTTCAGCAACGCCATCACTTCGTTGCCGTTGATAGAATCCAGGTTACCCGTAGGCTCGTCGGCAAGAATGAGATGGGGATTGGTAACAATGGCACGGGCAATGGCAACGCGCTGTTGCTGCCCCCCCGAAAGCTGCTGCGGATAATGCTCCGTGCGGTGTGCAATCTGCATCCGTTCCAAAGCACAATTTACACGCTCCACACGCTCGCGAACGGGGACTTCGGCATAAAGCAGAGGTAATTCTACGTTTTCAAAAACCGTCAGTTCGTCTATCAAGTTGAAACTCTGGAAGACGAATCCGATGTTTCCATTACGTAAGTCTGTACGACTGTTCTCCGAGAAGCGGGACACCTCCTGCCCGAGGAACCAAAGTTCGCCCGATGTCGGATTGTCCAGCAATCCCAGTATATTCAATAAGGTGGACTTGCCGCATCCGGACGGCCCCATGATTGCCACAAACTCGCCCCGATTGATTTCAATATTCACCTCATTCAAGGCTGTGGTCTGCACATTCTCCGTGCGGAAGATTTTACTGAGTCCGATTGTCTTTATCATATATCTTTATTTTATGTTATCATTCATATCTCAATGATTTCACCGGATTCTGCGACGCCTTTCTCCATGTCTGCCCAATGACCGTCAGCAAAGCAATGCCTGCAATGACAGCACCCACTGCCACGAATAGCCACCAGCTGATTGGTGTCTGGTAGACAAACTCGCTGATCCAATGCCGCATGAAGAAATATCCCAAAGGGCAAGCTATGATGAAGGCAATCCCCACCCACTGCAAATATTCGCGGCAGAACATTTTCACGATACGGTCGGAATGTGCACCGTTCACTTTACGGATGCCAATTTCCTTGGTCCGTTGCTCTGTAGAGAGGGCAACCAGGCCAAACACTCCCATCATGGCTATGACGATGGCAAGCACTGTGAAGAACAGCAACATCTTGCTCTGCTGTTGCTCTTTGGCGTAGTTCTTGTTTAAGGCATCAGAAAAGAACTGATAACGAAATTCTTTCATAAAAAGCGGTGCCATCTCATCAAATTTCTGCTGTATGAATTTCAAAGTCTCCTTCTTGTTTTCGGGAGAGATTCTAATAAAAAGATATTGCATCTGTTCAGGTGAATAAAAGATAAAAGCAGGCCTTATCTTCTCACGCAAGGACTGGAAGTTGAAATCCTTCACCACCCCTACTATCCGATAATTAAAATGCCCCCACCAAGTATCCGTAAGGCGGAATTCCGTTCCGATAGGATCTGCCACCTTCATAGCCTTCCAGGCAGACTCATTGATTACGACGGTACGCTGTAGAGCGCCTCCACCCCAGTAGTTGTCATAATCTGCCTCCAGCGATTCCCCCTTTATCATCTCCAGGTTGAAAACCTTTATGAAATCATCGTCTGCAATGATAGGCACCATTTTCAAAGTATTCACCTTTCCATCCATATCTATCCATTCCGCTTCGCCCCCCTCTTTCTTTTCTCCGTTTTCATACAGATTTTCTATCGGGCTTCCCATTGCCACACTCTGCACATTGGGATTCTTCAGAATTTCCTGCCTAAAGTCATTGACATTGTACCACAGATTGGTATAGACCGTCACTACATTTTCTTTGTTCAAGCCCAAGTCCTTATTCTGCATAAAATACAGTTGCTTATAAACCAACATCGTAGCAAGCATCAAGGTGATGGTGATGATGAACTGTACGCATATCAGGCCTTTCAGCATCCCTCCCTTCTTACCGGTTTTCTTGCCCCCCTTGAATGCTATCAGCGGATTGACGGATGAAAGGTAGAATGCCGGATAGCTGCCTGCGACACACCCTATCCCAACAATGCCGAACAGGACATAAAGCACGACACTCCAACTCAAATTCAGTGATACTTCAGTACCCATTGCCTCATTGAAAAGAGGAAGCATCAGTTCCGTCAGAGCCAAAGCCAACCCCAAAGAGATGACAGCCTGCACCATACCTTCGGACAAGAACTGTGTAATCAACGTCTTGCGCTTGGCGCCTGTCACCTTGCGCACCCCTATCTCTTTGTAACGCATGGATGCCCTTGCCGTAGAGAGTGTCATAAAGTTGAATGCCCCCATAAAAATGACCAGGACAGCCAGTCCGATAAACAAATAGATGCTTGCCATACTGCCATGATTCTTTACATTGGGATCGGCAAAGTTTGTCTTCAGGTGAATATCCTTGATAGGCTGGAAACGAATCAGTGTATTCTTGTCTCCAAGCTTGGAAAATACCCGGCTCATCTCGCTGTGTTCTTTCGCATACATCTTTCCTGCATCTCCAAGTTTCATCTTGACGTAGACATGCTGATCCTCACGGAAAGTGTTACGATCGATACCATATGCTTTTGCAAAATTATCAAGGTCACAGAGTATATCAAAATAGATATGGCATTTGGAAGGAATCTTCACGACTGCCACCACTTTCTTTGCTTCCCAGCCATATAAATCGTCAGCCACTTCTTTCAATTTCTGCCCGATTGCCGCCGTGGCGCTGCCAAACAGTTTAATCGCCATCTTCTCGGATAACACAATGTAATTACCCTTTTTCATATCAGTAAGGTTACCCGCCATTACTTCAAATGGAAAAACTTGAAAAAAGGCCGTATCCGTATACACACGATATCCTGAAAGACTTTTTCCTTCACCAGTCTCCATGCTCCCTTCTCCGATATACTTGATGGCAGTGGCAGCCTCTACTTGTGGGAAGTTTTCTTTGAAGATTTCAGGCAAGGCGAGAACAGTACTGGATGACTCTGTTATTTCACCGGTTTGCTGCCGGACAACTTCTACTACCCGATAAATGCGGTCGGTATCGGGGTTATAATCTTCATAGGTCAGTTCGTTCACCACCCAAAGATAAATAAGAAATGCCGCCGCCATACCAAACACAAATCCCAGCATGTTGATGAGAGAAAAAAGCATGCTCCGTTCGATAAGACGGAGCGCCACTTTGATGTAATGTTGTATCATACCATTCTACTATTTTACAATGACGATAGAGCTTTTTTCGTTGCAAAGCTTATCTACGAATAATTCGCAATAACCATACCAAAACCATAAATATCTATTTATCAAATATTTAGCTTAAATACACTTACATAAAAATGCACGGTATCGTACACCAAATGCACGCTTCCGTACACTGTACTTTCAAAAAGTTTCTGTACCTTTGCCCATATCTGTAAGGAGAAGATGTTTTTTAATCTCTATCTAATCACTTAATTATCCGCAATGAAAAAAGGCAAAATACTGATTGTCGATGACAATGAAGATATCCTTTTCACTCTGAAGCTGCTGTTGCGCCCACTGGCAGAAAGCGTCACGCTCCTTTCCGACCCTCGGGAATTACTTCCCGTCATTTCCCGTACTCGTTTCGACGTCATTCTGCTGGACATGAACTTCCGACGGGATGCCGTCAGTGGAAAGGAAGGATTCCACTGGCTGGAAGAGATTCTAAGGTTGGACGCAAAAGCCGTCGTCATCTTCATCACAGCCTATGCCGATACGGAAAAAGCCGTGCAAGCCATCAAACAAGGTGCTACAGACTTCATTCCAAAACCGTGGCAGAACGAAAAACTACTGGCCACCGTGTCTTCTGCCCTGCAACTAAGTTTCAGCCGTACGGAAGTGGAAGCCTTGAAGAAGCAAAAGGAAAAACTGAAAAAACAGCAGGAGACCTTGAAAGGACAAGCCGGAACTCTCTGCATTCCTGCCGAACCGACAAAAGTAATCGGGGAGTCGGCTGCCATGCACGCCATTTTCCAGACCATCCGCAAATTTTCCGACACAGACGCCAACCTCCTGCTACTGGGAGAAAACGGAACGGGAAAGGATTTGATTGCCAGATATGTCTACGAACAATCGCCCCGGAAAAAGGAAGTGTATGTGCCGATAGACTTGGGAAGCATCCCCGAAACATTGTTCGAAAGCGAGCTCTTCGGCTATGAAAAAGGAGCTTTTACCGATGCGCGCAACGGTAAACCGGGACGGATGGAAGTAGCTTCGGGAGGTACCTTGTTCCTCAACGAAATAGGCAATCTGAAACTGCCGCTACAAGCCAAACTGCTCTCAGTCATCGAGCAACGGAGAAGTTCACGGATCGGCTCCACCGCTTCTTATCCGGTGGATGTGCGGTTGATATGCGCTACCAATTCCGACCTATACGCAGCTATTGACAAGGGAGAATTCCGCCAAGACTTGCTGTACCGCATCAATACGATTGAAATCCGTATTCCTCCTCTGCGTGAACGGGGCAATGACTTATTCCTACTGGCCGATTTCTTTCTGCAACGCTACAAGAAGAAATACAGGAAAGACCTTCGTGGCATTTCAAAAGAAGCACGCAAGCAGATGCAGCTTTATCGCTGGCCGGGAAACGTAAGGGAATTGGAACATGCCATCGAACGTGCAGTAATTCTTTCCGGAAGTACACTGCTGACTGCGGAAGACTTCAACCTCCGGAACAGGCAATCACAAGAAGCGGTCTCCGAAAGGGAAAGATACAATATAGAACGGATGGAAAAAGAGAACATCAACGAAGTACTCCGCATCTGTGGCGGCAACATCACGCTGGCGGCAGAAATGTTAGGCATCACAAGAACATCACTCTACAGAAGAATCGAGAAATTTAAGCTATGAAACAAACCTGGACAAAATCTCCCCTCTGCCTGACAATGGCCTTGCTGCTATGCTGCATAACCACCGCCTGCCTTGCCCTTCATGGCTTCTACATCAGTTTATGCATCTCCATCCTGCTAACGCTGGGCGTAGCCTATGCCATCTACCGTTATATTCTGCGTTCAGCCCGGGCTATGGCACAATTCATATGGGCTGTACGTTATTCCGAATTTCTTTCTTCTCCGATACAAGGCTGTGAAAGCCAACGTTCGCTGCCGCCGGAACTGCTGGCAGAGATGCAGGAAGCATTGGAGCACTACCGCCGTAATCTGCAAAAGAAGGAGAGTCGGCTGCAATACTTCCAGGCACTTGCCAACCACATAGACATTGCCATACTGGTCTATACCCCGGACGGAACTATGGAGTGGATGAACGAAGCGGCCAAACGGCTCATCGGCTCAAATACCGACAATATAGCCCTCAAAGTACCCAAAAGGATCGACGACCTTCATCCTTTCCACTCCGAATTGCCCGGAAAATTGTATAAGCTCAAGGCCGGTGACCTATCTGTCCTGCAAATTAAACGGAAAGATGAGCATATCCAACTTGCCCTCTCAGGTATGGAATTTACCATTCAAGGCAGACAACTCATCATCGCCAGCATGAAGAACATACACTCTGCCCTGGACAGCCAAGAAACGGAGGCTTGGCAGAAACTGATCCGCGTACTGACGCATGAAATCATGAACTCCATCACCCCCATCATCTCTCTCACTGAACTGCTGTCCAGACAGATAGAAGAGCTGAAGGGCGATGAGGGAACCAAATCCGAAATACTCCAGATGCTCCAGACCATCAGCCGACGCGGCAACGGATTGGTACACTTTGTCGGCAACTACCGGGAGGTTTCCCATCTTCCACAGCCCTTACTGAAACCACACACCGCGCAGGATATTCTGCAAGATACCCTGCAACTTATGCAAAGTGAACGGAACGACTTACAGCTCTCGCTTCCCAGAAACTCCCTATGCATCATTGCAGACAAAGCCCAGATTGAACAGATCCTTATCAACCTCATAAAGAATGCCCGTGAAAACGAGGCAGAACATATCGTTCTTTCCTCAGGCATCACTTCCACTGACCACCCCTACCTGCGTGTGGCAGACGACGGGACCGGCATCGAACCGGATGTACTGGAACGTATCTTCATCCCTTTCTTTACTACCAAGCCATCCGGTTCAGGAATCGGGCTGACCATTTCACGACAAATCATGCACCAGCACAACGGAAACATCACTGTCAGCTCTCACCTTGGAGAAGGAAGTACCTTCACGCTGCTATTTCCATCTATTTAAACCGCGACGTATCCACCGCCTCCCGTTGCTTCTCCTTATATCCTCCGAATTTATAGGTAAACGATACGCCGAATTCGCGGAAGCATGAGTAATGATTCGTCACATTCTGCGTCTGGAAGCGGATGCGGGGAGAAATCTGTCCCGTCTCAAAAATGTCGTTGCAGTAGAGGTTGAGGATGGCTTTGTTCTTGGCGAAGCCGTAGCGCAGGGCAATATTCACATTGCCCGACGTAGGCAGGTCGTAGATGCCCTGAATGGCTTTACTATGCACAAATCCGGTCACCGTCAGCTTCAAGTCGGGTTTGGTGGAGAGAGTAAAAGTATTGTTCATCTGGGCAATGCCATAGCATTGCTTTCTGTCGAAAGGAATATCCCAGAAATCACCATCCTTTTCGCGATGCCACAAGCCGATGAGGGTAAGGCGAGAATTCAACCAATCCTTCACCTTAAATGGGATAGAGGCTTGTATTCCTGCTTGTTGCTGATAATCAAAATTGAGTGTCTTGTAGATTTCAACCAGACGTTCGGAAGATTGGTAGAGCGTCTGTACGGAGTAGTCCTTGGTATGGTTGAACCAAGCGCTGAAGATGTATTTGCTCTTCAAAATATAGGTCATTTTAAGCTCATACTCTTGCGCCGGTTTCAGCAACGGATTACCATGCAGCTCAGAGTATCCGCCACCGATGTAAGAGACGGCATCCTGCACCGCCCAGTAGTCGGGATAGTCCTTGTCGCTGCTCAGAGAGAGCTGAAGGATATGTCCCGGTGACGGCATATAGTTCAAGTTGACGATGGGATACCAGTCCCACTGGTTCCAGACGGGAGTCTTGTAATGCTCCACAGCCAGGGAAGCGTCCAAAGCGAGTTTGTCGCCGAAACTCTTGCTGGAACCTGCATAGATATTCCAGGTCTGCTCGCGGCGGCGGGACTTCATATTGCTCAAGGCATCCGATGAGGTCAGTTGTCCGCCGGTTTCGGGGTCATAATAATATTGGTAGCTGTTGTCGATGCTGGTAGTATAGATGGCTCCGTAATTCAAATCCCAACCTTTTCCCAGACTGTGCTCCTGGGCCAGAAAGAATTTCCATCGGTTGATACGTTGGCAATCTTCGGTGTAGAAGTCGAGTTCCTCGTCCTGCATGCGGCTATGCAGCAACTGGTCGGACGGGGAACGGTAGTAGGTCAGTTCGGCACCGGCTTTGAGGCCGAAAGGGGTACGATAGTCCAGACGGCCGTTGTGCAGCCAGTCGGTGCTATTGCCATGAGTTGTGGACACCTGCGTGCCCGTCACGCCCTTCCAGTTGTGGGAGGTGGAATAGCCACCGTTATAGACGAAACTCAGCTGATGGTCCTTGGCGATGTTATAGTCCGCCCCTACCCTGAAATTATGGGTATGACTGCGGCCACGGCCCACCTCATATGTTGTCATGGGGTGAACCGAGCCGTCTGCCAGGGTGTGCACAGCCTCTTTGTCGGTAGTAGAGTAGCCCCGGCCATGGCTGTGCGAGTAAAGAAAATCTGCTGAGAATTTATTTTTGCTGAAGAGCAGGCTGGCGCGTTCCTCAAAGCCTTCGTTATGCTTCTGGCGATACTTGGCATAGAGTTCGCCTTGCCAGGAGTCTGGGCCGCCTGCCGATTGTTTCAAGGTGATATTGATCAGTGCGCCACGCACCTGGTAGCGTGCAGGGGCGTTGTACATCACTTCCGCCTTCTCTATGCGGCTGGCAGGGATGCTGCGCAGCAAGGAATAGAGCTGCTCTGTGCTGAGGGTGGTTACTTTGCCGTCCAGGATAACGGTGACTCCCTGGCCTGCCAACTGCAGCCCGCCATTCATCTCGATGACACCGGGAAGCTCTTTCACGGCATCGTAGGCATTGTCTACGGGGAGGTTCCGGATAAGGCGGGGCAGGTCGTACACCAGCTTGCCTTGCGCTGCCTTAACGATGGGGCGTTCACCGGTAATCATCACTTCCGGCAAGGTCTGATAAAGACTGTCCAGACGGGCATCGGTCGTAATAAGGCTGTCGGCGCTGAGGATGCGGTTGTCGTCCGCACCGGAGGTGGTTGCAGTGCCGTTGTTCTCTTGTGCCGAAAGGCTGATGCTCAAAGCACAGCATACAATAGGGAGTAAATAGAATCGTTTCATGTTCTTCTTTTTATTTATGTTTATATTCTTCTTCTGCAAATCTTCGTCTGCAAAGTACGGCAGAATCAGCAGAAACTTGTGTTATCAGCGGCTTACCAAGTGTTATCCAGTGTTATCGGGAGTGTTATTTAGTCTTATCGGATGATAGGGTTCACAATATTAATCTTACCTTTGTATGTATAAAAGTAACCGGAAACAAACATGAAACTGCCATTCAAATATATTGCCATACTTGTCATCGTCTCCCTGGCTGGCATCTTCGCCTACCAAGCCTACTGGCTGACGGGGCTCTACCATACCATGCACAGTGAAATGGAAAGGGACATCACCGAAGCCATGCGCATGAGCGACTATAACGAAATGATGATACGCGTGGATAAAATGAAGCAGGACGACATAAACCACGGTGAAGTCAGCGTATCAGCCGGATACAGCGATGACGGAAAATCATTTGTCCGTAGCAGTACCACCATCTCCCGTGAAGATTCTTTGGACAACACCACCCTGCACGAAACCTTCATGCCCAAAGGAGACAGTGTTTACGTGACCCACCCGAACGATTCAACCCGCGTGGAAGTCAGTGTCAGGGACTCGGACAGCTCTCCCCAATCCGCATTGAGTGCCAAAGGGGGACTGGATGTGATTTTGCGCGACCAAAACAGTATGCTGGAACTCGCCACCTACTTCCAGCGCGGACTGCATTCGGGACTGGACATCATTTCCGACCCCGACGTAATGCTTTATGACAGCCTGCTGACTTCATTCCTGCACGACCGTAACATCAATCTTCCCCATAGGCTGCTACATCTTCACAAAGGCAGTAAATGGGACTCTACCATTCTCTATATAGATACATTGGTAAACATCGGTACTCCCGGCTATGTGCCTACCTCAAAAGCTGTGGAATATAATTATTCTTTCGACATCAATACAAGTCAAAGCTACCGTCTCATCATGGAACCGGTCGGCATGCTGGTTCTGCGGCAGATGTCGGGCATTCTCACCACGTCATTCATCATCTTGATTGTACTCGCTTTCTCCTTCTGGTTCTTGATACGCACCATCTTGAAACAGAAGACACTGGAAGAGATGAAGAGCGATTTCACCAACAACATCACCCACGAACTGAAGACCCCCATCGCCGTAGCCTACGCCGCCAACGACGCTCTGCTCAACTTCAACCAAGCGGAGGAAAAGGCCCAGCGCGACAAATACCTGCGTATCTGCCAGGAACAGCTTCAGCGCCTCAGTGGACTGGTTGAACAGATACTTTCCATGAGTATGGAACGCCGCAGGACTTTCCGCCTGCACCCGGAGGAGTTTGCAATACGTGATATTCTGGAAACGCTCATCGAACAACACAAGCTGAAAGCGGAAAGCTCCGTCCACATATCGGTGGACATCGAACCGGAAGATTTGAGCGTACTTGCCGACCGCACGCATTTCAGCAACATCATCAGCAACCTGATAGACAACGCCATCAAATATTCGCACGGAGAAGCCGAAGTGGCCATCCATTGCCGCAAGGTAACCGTCGAAGGGCAGAATGAACAGACTGAAATCTCCGTCAGCGACCACGGTATCGGTATTGCTCCCGAGAAGCAGAAGCACATCTTCGACAAATTCTACCGCGTACCCACGGGTAATCTGCACGATGTGAAAGGCTATGGGCTGGGATTGTTCTATGTGAAGACCATGATAGAGAAGCATGGTGGCAGCGTATCGGTAAAGAGTGAGTTGGGAAAAGGAAGTACCTTTACGATAAGGATATGATAACATTATTTGTTAGGGTACTTTACATTACTTGTTAAGGAGCTTTACATTACTTGTAACAAAAGCGACAATTATGGAAAAGATAACCGTACTTCTGGTTGAGGACGAACAGACCCTCGCCATGATTATCAAGGACACATTGGAAGGGCAGAACTTCATCATCCACACCGCAGCAGACGGTGAAGAGGGATTGCGCAAGTTCTTCGACCTCCGCCCCGACGTGCTGGTGGCAGACGTGATGATGCCCCGCATGGACGGCTTTGAAATGGTGCGCCGCATCCGGCAGACCGACAAACAGACCCCGGTACTGTTCCTTACCGCCCGCTCCGCCATCAACGATGTGGTGGAAGGGTTTGAGCTGGGTGCCAACGATTACCTGAAAAAGCCTTTCGGAATGCAGGAACTCATTATCCGCATAAAGGCCCTGGTAGGCAAAGCTTTCTCCTTTACAGAGGAAAAGCCCAAAGAAACTACCGTTTTTGAAATCGGTGACTACCGTTTCAATTCCGTCACTCAACGACTTGCTTTTGCAGGCACCCCGACTTCACCTAACGCGGATACGGAAGTGGAACTCTCCCACCGCGAGTCCGAAATACTGAAACGCCTTTGCGAGAACCGCAACCAGGTGGTCAACACCCAGAACGTATTGCTCGACCTCTGGGGAGACGACAGCTTCTTCAACTCCCGCAGCCTGCATGTGTTCATCACCAAACTGCGGCATAAACTGGCCGGAGACGAGCGCATCCGTATCGTCAATGTGCGGGGAATAGGATATAAACTAATAGTGAACTAAACTAAGACTAAACTACTATTTATGAGAAAGTTATTATTCATTACTTTTATCTGTTCCTCACTCTGCGCCTATGCACAGAGCGAGATTCCGGAAGACACAATAAAGAACCGGCCTCCCGTAAAGAAAGAGCAGATTCCCTTTTCTCCAAAAGAGAACAAGCGTACGGGCCTTGATGAAAGCCAGCCCCAACAAAGTCTGCAAGGCGAACAGCAGGAAGAGATAAATCTCCATCTCCCTCCCTCCGACTATGTGGAGCCCCTGCCCTGGACGGACATGAAGAAGATACACTTTCAGAAAAACATCTTTGAATGGGACTTCCAGCGTTTCGCCGATTTCCTGCTCTCGCCGGAAGTCGTACTGACGATGTACGGCAGCCATAACACCTATCCTGCAATGGGCTCCATCATGCAGGCTGGCGCAGGAGTTACTTATTACAGTCCCGACGGACATTGGGAATTGAGCGGAGGGGTATATGCCGCCCATTATTCCATCTCCCAACCTTCATCCATTACCGGTGCCCAGTATGCCAAAAGGGATGCCCCCCGAGGTACTCAATGGGACATAGGCTACAATGCCTCCGTATCCTACCGCATCAATCCCTACATGCGTCTACATGCCTTCGGCCAGTATTCGGGCTACGGGAGAAGTAACTCCTTTCATGGATATATGAACCCGATGTATCCGCAAAGCGGTTATGGCATGGTACTGGAACTGAAAGTGACGGACTGGCTCGACCTCAACGGAGGGATGGAACGAAGATACGACCCCACCAAAATGAAATGGGTGACTTCGCCCATTTTCGCCCCTACCATTCGTATAAAGAAATAGAAATAATACAAAGATATTTCCGGAAATAGAGGGAAACGAGTATCTTTGTTCAGTCTGCCCCTATGCGGCAGACAGCAACTGAAATTGTGAACAAAGAACTATGAAACGAATCTTCTTCTGCATCATCATTTTACTTGCAGGCATGTCATCCGTCAGCGCACAGAGCGAGATGCCTGCCGATACGGTACGTACTGCAGTACGTGGCAAAGCGTCTCCCGAAGGCATGTCTCCGTCTGAAAAGGAGCTTCTGCCGGACGTGAAGAATTACGACGGCTTCCTGCTGGATATGGGGCTGATGAATCTGTCCACCCCCACTCTTCCCAAATTCACTTTGGAGATACCGGATGCCAGCAAAGACTATAGCCGCATCTTCCAGTTGAACCCGAACGTGACTTATTCACAAGGTCTTTCGAACATATTCTCACTCAGCAACTCCCGGTATTTCAGTTCGAATCCCTTCGGACTGACGGGCTTCTGGGGCTCTACTGACAACCTGCAAATGGGAAGTTTCACTTTGAAGAACGGCATGCGCATCCATACGTACGGCGAATATGACAAGGACGGCTGGAAAGTGCCCAACCCTTCCGCACTGCCTTGGGAAAAGAACAATTTCAAAGGGGCGTTCGAGCTGAAATCAGCCAACGGATCCTTTGGCATACGCATCGAGGTACAGCAGGGCAGACACGTGCCCTATTGATGCCCATCACTTAACAACAGAATCAATGACAAGAAAGAAAATACTGGTGATAGGCGCCAACGGTTTTACCGGCAGACGCATCCTGGATGATTTGTCCCACAACGTGTTTTATCAGACAACGGGCTGTTCCCTGCACGACGACATCTGTCCCCATTCGGGCAACTATCGCTTTATCCGCACGGATATATGCAACCGCCAGGCGGTGGAAAAACTTTTCCAGGAAGTACAGCCGGATGTTGTAATCAATACCTCCGCCCTCTCCGTCCCCGATTATTGCGAAACGCACCATGCAGAAGCGGATGCCGTCAACATTACTGCCGTGGAGCATCTGGCAGAATGCTGTGAGGCGGGAGGCAGCCGTTTTATCCATCTTTCCACCGACTTCGTTTTCGGTGGTGATACGGACCGACCCTATACGGAGGAGGATATTCCCGCTCCCGTTAATTATTACGGCTACACCAAACTGGAAGGTGAGAAACGTATCGCTGCCGTTTGCAGGGATTATGCCATCGTGCGCGTAGTGGTGGTGTACGGTGCCGCCCTGCCCGGACAGCATGGAAATGTGCTCCAACTGGTGGCAAACAGATTAAGGAACAATGAGGAAGTGTTCGTCGTATCCGACCAATGGCGTACGCCCACCTTCGTGGGAGACGTGTCGCAAGGAGTGGAGAAGCTGATAAATCACCCACAAAACGGCATCTACCACCTCTGTGGCAGCGAGTGCCTGACCATTGCAGACATCGCTTATCGGGTAGCGGACGTATTGGGGCTGAATCGCTCGCTCATCCGTCCCGTCACCACGAAGGAGATGAACGAAAAGACACCACGTCCCCGTTTCAGCGGGCTGAGTATAGAAAAGGCACACCGGGAACTGGGGTATCAGCCGCGCACGCTGGAGGAAGGAATAAAGCAGATGTTCGGATGGTAAATGATGCAGTCGGATGGTAAATGATGCAGGTTGAGGATGGCAGCAGATTCGACTACAGCAACTCCGGCTCTGCCAGTCCTTTCTCTTTGCGATACACACGTACCATCTCCAGAATCACATCTCCATATTTCTCCGCCCCTTTCTTTCCGAAATACGGAATGCGTACAAGCATAGCCTTATCCGAAGGGAGCAGATTGCTGATACCCAGAATTGCCTTCTGCTGAATGACGGTGTATACGGGCAACCCCAACGCGGAAGCTTCTGCATTGCGCCATGCCACCAAGCGGTTGTAAAGTTCCGGATGCAACACATCCGTGGGTACTTCAACAGCCGCAGCATCGCGTTTCCGCTCACGCGGACGTTTCTCTTTATCAGCCTGCTTACTGCTTCCCTGCCCTTCTTTGGCAGCGGCACTTCTCCCTTTGCCTTTACCCTTCTGCAAAGCCGAATCATCAATGGAAAGCAGTGCTTTCTGCTTCAAGTATTCTGCCACATGGAAACCATTCTCCAGCACATAATCCAGCAAATCAGTCTTCAAGTCAAACATTTCCTCCAGCTCCTCCATGGCATCCCGGAGCTTCTTCTTCAACTCTTTATTATCAGAAGTTACCGCACTCGCCATCACCGCATCCAGCGGTTGCAACTGCTCTTGAAAATAAGTGGCGGCAGCGTGTATGCGCCCCTGCAAAGTCGGGTCGGCTGCATAGTCCTGCGCAGTATCAATCAGGCGGGTATACTGGATACCGAACTTCTGGGCCACTTTCGTCACTTTGTCGTGAAAACGTTCCACTTCCTCCTTGCAGGCTGCGAGTTGCTTGGGAAAGAGCTTGTACAAGTGTTCGTCTATCAGCCGCACATACCGCCGCAAAGCCTGCTCCATGGGCTGGAAATCGAACAGGCCCGACAGCAGTTCCAGGAAATAGGTCTGCTGCAAGGAACGGAAGCGTTTCTCGTCCGGCTCGTTTCTCCGTGCCTCCATCGTGAAGGTTTCCACCGCATTGTCATTGATTATGGCTCTTGCAGAAAGCGGAGCACTGAGCACCACTCCCTCCAGCGTCTTGCAGCGGCTCAGGGCCACATACGTCTGCCCATGCGCAAAGGAGGCGCTGGCATCAATCACGGCACGTTCAAACGTCAGTCCCTGGCTTTTGTGGATGGTAATCGCCCAAGCCAGTTTCAACGGATACTGCCGGAATGTTCCTTCAATATCTTCTGTAATCTCCTTGGTTTCCTCATCAAGCACATACTTGGCATTCGTCCACTCTTCCTCCTGAAGTAAGAAGGTAGCGTCACTTCCCTTACTGCGCACTTCAATTCCATCTGCCGACACGGCTGTCACCTCTCCAATCATGCCATTGTAGTAACGGTGTTCGCCGGAGGTGTCGTTCTTCACGAACATTACCTGGGCACCGCGTTTCAGTTCCAGCACCTCATCCGTGGGATAGGAATATTCGGGAAACTTTCCGTCAATCTTGGCACGAAAGGCATACGAGCGTCCCGGAAGTTGTTCCAGCTCATGGTCATTAATCCGTTGGGCCTGATAGTTGTGGGTCACCAGGCGGATGTATCCTTCTTCTTTATCTGGTACGAAATTGGGAATATACCGGCGGTTCAAGGCTTCCAGCACTTGCCCGTCACAACGGTTTTCGCGAATGCGGTTCAGTAATTCAAGAAAAGTCCCATCGTTCTGCCGATAGACTTTCTTTAGTTCTATGGTGCAATATTCCGTCTGCTTCAAGGCCTGGCTGGAGAAGAAATAAGGCGTGTCATAGTATTTGCACAGCATCTGCCACTCATCGTCTTTCACTACGGGAGACAGCTGCTGTAAGTCGCCAATCATCAGCAGTTGCACGCCGCCAAAGGGTTTGTTCCGGTCGCGGAACCGCCTCAAGACGGCATCCACCGAATCGAGCAAGTCGGCACGGACCATACTGATTTCATCGATGACCAATAAATCTATGCTGCGTATAATGTTGATTTTCTCTTTCCCGTAACGAAAACGGTAGGTTGCCTTGCCATCTGCGCTGAATGAGCTTTCGGGCACATAAGGAGCGAAAGGTACTTGGAAAAAGGAGTGGATGGTGACACCGCCTGCATTGATAGCGGCAATTCCCGTCGGTGCAAGTACAATCATCCGTTTCGGACTCTCTGCCCTCAGTTTTCGCAGGAAAGTTGTCTTACCGGTACCTGCCTTGCCGGTCAAAAAAAGATGAGTGCCTGTGTTTTCAATGAATTGCCATGCAAGCGCTATTTCGGGATTATTCTCCATTGATATGTTTATTATTCAACCAATCCGCTCTCTCTCAGAATGATACGGATTTCATCAGTAGCCATATATGATAATAGGACAAAGATAGCGGTTATTTCGTTATCCTTGTCCTATTATTCCATTTATTTGTACCCATCCTGAGAAAGCCCTTTACGGGGCAATCCGGACTATTTCAAGCTACCGCCGATAATATCGAGCAGCTCATTCGTAATGGCCTGCTGACGGCTCTTGTTATACTGTTTCGTCAAATCTTGAATCAACTCGTTGGCATTATCTGTCGCCGTCTGCATGGCTAGCATACGGGCAGCATGTTCCGAAGTATTGGAATCGAGAAGCACGGTAAATATCTTCTGACTCAACACTTTTGGCAGAAGTTCCGCTATCAGTTCGCCGACGGAAGGTTCCACAATGTAATCATTATTAAAACTGCGGGCATCCTCCGGTACATCTTCTGCCGCCTCCTGCGCTACTTGCGTCAGGTCAATGGGCAGATAATTCTCGCGGAGCAGCACCTGCGAACCCATCGATTTGAAGTGATGGTAAATCAGCTCCACATGGTCAATCTGCTTTTCCACAAACTCATGCATCAACTTCTCTGCCAGCTCATACGCTTCAACGTACGAAGGCTTGTCTGCCATCACCTGGTAGCTGCCTTGCGGCACATATCCCATTTTCTTGACGGCTTCCTCCACCTTTCTCCCAACGGGATATATCAGAATATTCTCCTTGCCCAGCGACTGGTAATCTTCCAAAGCCCGTTCCAGCATCTTCGCCACATTCGAGTTGAATGCACCGCACAAGGAACTATTGGACGAAAACGCCACGACCGCTACCCTCGTCACGGGTCTTTTCTCGGTATAGGGCGACTCGAAGGAAGCATCCGTACGCAGAAAGTTCGTCAGAATCTCATTCAGCTTCCGTTGATAAGGCAGCATATTCTCAATCCGCCCCTGCGCCTTATGCAGTTTGGCAGATGCCACCATCTTCATAGCCGATGTTATCTGGCGTGTACTCTTGACGGAGCTTATTCTATTTTTTACCTCTTTCAGTGAAGACATGATAATTAAGGATTAAGGATTAGGGATTAGGGATTAGGGATTATATTGCATATACGGTGTAGTTGGATTGCCGGATATATCAACAAAATCACTTATCACTAAACGCTAATCACTATTTACATGAATTGCCTTGCAACCGCCTCTGCCGTCTCCTCAATCTTCTTGCAGACATCGTCATTGATGGCACCCGTCTTTAAAACGTCGAGTACCTCCATGCGATAGTTCATCTCAAGAGACTCAAGGAAGTTGCGTTCAAACTCGCTGACCTTGTCCAAAGGAACATTCCTCAACAAGCCGTGCGTGCCGCAATAAAGAATGGCAATCTGCTTTTCTACCGGCATCGGGCTGTATTGGGGCTGTACCAGCAGGCGTGTATTCTTCTGTCCCTTGTCGATGGTCAATGCCGTCACGGGGTCCATATCGCCACTGAACTTGGTAAACGCTTCCAGCTCCCGGTACTGTGCCTGGTCAATCTTTAATGTACCTGCCACCTTCTTCATAGCCTTGACTTGGGCATTACCACCCACACGGCTCACAGAGATACCCACGTCAATGGCCGGACGGTTACCCTGGTTGAAGAGGTTCGTATCAAGGAATATCTGCCCGTCAGTGATTGAAATCACATTCGTTGGGATATAGGCGGACACGTCTCCTGCCTGAGTTTCGATAATGGGCAATGCAGTCAGCGAACCGCCACCTTTCACCTTGCCTTTCAGACTGTCCGGCAGGTCGTTCATCTCGCGTGCCACTTCCTCCTGGCTGATAATCTTCGCCGCACGTTCCAACAAACGGGAGTGCAGATAGAAGATATCACCCGGATAGGCCTCACGTCCTGACGGACGGCGCAGAATCAGAGACACTTCACGATAGGCCACCGCCTGCTTGGACAAGTCGTCATAGACCACCAGCGCATGACGGCCGGTATCACGGAAATACTCTCCGATGGCAGCCCCTGCAAAGGGAGCGTAATACTGCAATGCAGCCGGGTCTCCCGCCGTAGCAGCCACCACAATGGTATAGTCCATCGCACCGTACTGGTGCAGGGTATTCACAATAGAAGCTACGGTAGAACCTTTCTGGCCAATGGCTACATAAATGCAATATACCGGATCACCAGCATCAAAATTGGCACGCTGGTTGATGATGGTATCGATGGCAATGGCCGTCTTACCGGTCTGGCGGTCACCGATAATCAGCTCACGCTGTCCACGGCCGATAGGTATCATGGCATCCACAGCCTTCAGACCGGTCTGTAGCGGCTGATTCACCGGCTGACGGAAGATAACTCCCGGCGCCTTGCGTTCCAGCGGCATTTCATAAAGTTCTCCGCCTATCAGTCCTTTGCCATCGAGCGGCGCACCCAGAGGGTCTATTACACGGCCCAGCATATCCTCTCCCACCATGATGGAAGCAATACGCTTGGTACGCTTTACAATGAAGCCTTCCTTGATTTTATCCGTAGGGCCAAGCAACACAGCACCCACATTATCCTCTTCGAGGTTCATCACAATGGCCTTGATGCCGTTGTCGAACTCCAACAACTCGTTGGCTTCGGCATTGCGCAACCCATAGATACGGGCTACACCGTCACTGACTTGCAGTACCGTGCCAATCTCGTCCAACTGTACGCGGGTGTCAATCCCTTCCAGTTGCTTGCGGAGAATATCGGAGACTTCGCTTACTTTTATATTTTCAGACAACATCTTAGTATTTACTATTTTACAATTTACTATTTACTATTTGAAAGAACCCGAATCATATACTGTTTGACCTCTACAACTTACGCATCACAAGACTATTAAATAAGTAAATTGTAAATTGTCAAATCGTAAATCACACGATTCTTCTATTCTTATCAATGAACTGCTGTTTCACTTTCTTAAGCTGCGTAGCAATACTGGCATCCAGACGGAAGTCGTTGATGTCGAAGATAAAACCACCTTCAATGGAGGGATCCACTTCAGTCTGCAGCTCCATGCTGGCATGCAGCAGGGAGGAAGCACTGTCATGAATACGCTCCCGCACTTCCTGGCTGACGGGAACGGCTGTTATCAGCTTTCCTACACCGATATGCTTGTCTTTCCGGTACAAATCCAGAAAACTCAGGCAGATGTACTGGAGAAAGTTTTCCCGCCGGTTCTTCAACACCAGGGTCATGAAACGCGCAAACTCACGGCCCGCAGGAGCATCCCCCACAGCAGCGGTACAGATAAGTGTTAACTTCTCACGTATCGTCAGGATGGGGTTTTCCAATGCCATGCGCAAATCGGGATGTTTCCTGAAGCTACGGTCGAGCATACAAAACTCCTTGTACAGAGTATCTTCTGCCCCCATGCTCTTGGCATATTCCATCAATGCTTTCGCATAACGCATCGAAACGATTCCTATATCCATTTCTTTGAGAATTAATTGTTTTTACTTGCGGCCAGCACTTCATCCAACATCCGGTCTATCATCTCCATCTGCTCATGTTTCTCGTCCAGATTCTTGCGGATAATTTTCTCGGCTATATCTACGGACAAGACTGCCACCTGGCGGCGAATATCGCGGATGGCCTCTTCCTTCTCTTGCTGTATCTGCTTTTTAACTTCGTCCAGCTCCTTCTGCGCGGCGGCTTCCGCCTGCTTGCGTGCTTCGACGATAATCTTGTCACGCTCATGCATCGCCTCCCGCAGAATACGTCCTTGTTCTTTGTTGGCAGCAGCAATCAACGCTTCACTCTCCTCTTTCAGTTTGGAGAGCTGGGCATTTGCTTCGCGTGCCACTTCCAAAGACTGGTCGATGTAGGTCTTGCGACCTTCCACCATCTTGGTGATAACGGGAAAACCGTACTTGGCAAGCACCACAAACACCACACCGAATGAAAGGAGCATCCAGAACAGCAGACCACTATCGGGTAATAACAATGACATAATTTTATTTACTATTTGACAATTTACGATTTACAATTTGGCTGCGCGGTGATGCTGCACGGACAAATTGTAAATGGTAAATGGTAGATTGTACATTATAAAAAGAATACCAATAAACACACAACTACTGCCAACAAAGCAACACCTTCAATCAAGGCAGCGGCAATAATCATGTTCATACGGATATCTCCGGATGCTTCCGGCTGGCGGGCAATGGCCTCCATAGCAGAACCGCCGATTTTACCAATACCTACACCAGCACCAATAACAGCCAAACCAGCACCAATGGCTGCACCCAGTTTACTAACTCCCACACCTGCCGCAGCAGCTTGCAATAATACAGATAGTAACATAACTTTCAGTTTTTAAATGGTTATTTTTATTAATATTTATATTCCCAATAATCGTATCACTTCACCGCCTTCTCCTTATGCTCTTCCTGCGCCAGACCGATGAACACGGCTGACAGCATGGTGAACACATATGCCTGGATAAAGGCAACCAACAACTCAAGTGCATTCATAAAGATATTGAACAACACCGATGCCACGGTCAGCGTTCCGTTCAAAGCAGGTCCCATACTGGCCGAGATGAATATCAGGCAGGTAAGCACCAGCATTGCCATGTGCCCTGCCAGCATATTGGCAAAAAGACGTATCATCAAAGCAAACGGTTTGGTGAAAATACCGAAGAACTCGATAAACGGCATCATGGGGACCGGTACCTTCAGCCACCAGGGCACATCCGGCCAAAAGATATCTTTCCAATAAGTCTTGGTTCCAAAGATATTCACGGCCAAGAAAGTACAGATGGCCAATACCATCGTAATGGCTATATTTCCCGTCACGTTGGCCCCTCCGGGAAAGAAAGGAATCAGCCCCATAATGTTGTTGATGAAAATAAAGAAGAAGGCCGTCAGCAAGTAAGGTGCGAATTTACGGTACTTCGGACCGACACAGCTCTTTATAATATCATCGTTCACCATCATGATAAACATCTCCATAAACCCGATGAAACCACCGGGAGCGGCACTTCCCTGCGGGTGCTTGCGATACCAGTGCGCCACACTCAAAATGATGAGAAGCAGCAATGCGCTGTTGATGAGCAAAGCCAGTGTCACCTTCGTGATGGAGATGTCCAACGGGCGTATTTCGTTTCCGGTGGCATCATACTCCACCAGCTTGCCTTCGTACTTGCTTCCTGCGGGAGCGATGGAAAAGCCTTCATAACTTCCACCGTTCTCCTCCAGACGTGAGGATAGAAAGGCATGCCATCCGGTGGTAGAGCTATGCACTATTACCGGCAAAGGAATCGTAACGTGAGTTTCGCCCCACGTCGTGATGTGCCATTCGTAAGAATCGCCGATATGCCCGAAGACAATCTCCTTCACGTCCACCGTATTCTCGGCCCGCACCGTGGCGGGTAGCAACATGCCCAGTGCCAGCAGAATTACAGTCAGTATGTTACGCAATCTTTTCATTGTTACTTTTCTTTTTCAGTTTCCGATTCGCCTCAAAAGTGAAGAAGAACCAGGAATCATAAATCAAATATATCAGATAGTTGGCTATAAACGTCAACAAAAACGCCCTGGCTTCCTCACGTACTGCAACGCAATAAACCAGCATCACAATCATGGAGACCAGCATTCTCATCACACGCATCAGCAGATAAATCTGCAACATTCGTCCTGGCATCCGGTGACGGCAGCTTTCGGTCATATTAATCATGAATACTCCGAAAACAAAGAAGAAAAGCGGAATCAGCGGATAACCGCCGAAATAGTGATGCGGATTTATCGAAAAATACGCCCAACCGCCTACAATTCCTATCAATACCGTCAAGAGCGCTGTATGCAATAAGTAGTTTCTCTTAGTAATAGTCACGCCAACAACCTCTATTTTTTAATTTTTAATTTTTTAATAGCCTATTGCTGTTCTATACAGACGGCAACCCTTCCGTTACTCATCTCCACGAATCCGCTTTGAATATCCAACTCATGTTCCTCACCGTCCGTTGCGTAAATCAATTTCCCCGTTCCCAACGATGATACAATCGGTGCATGCTGCGGCAGGATAGAAAAAGAGCCCATAGTGCCCGGCAATGTAACACTTTCCACTTCCCCGTTGAAGAGTTCCTTCTCCGGTGAAACAATATTCAAATGCAACTTTTTCATCATCAAAGCTCCCAGACTTTTAATTTTTAATCGTTTTTCCCCCTGCCTGCTCCAGTAGTTTCTTACCCTTCTCAATGGCTTCTTCAATGGTTCCCACATTCAAGAAAGCAGGTTCGGGCAGGTAGTCCACCTCTCCGTCAAGAATCATCTTGAAGCCTTTGATAGTGTCCTCAATGGAAACCATTGTACCTGGGACACCCGTAAACTGCTCGGCAACGGCAAACGGCTGTGAAAGGAAACGCTGCACACGACGTGCACGGTTCACCAACGTACGGTCGGCATCAGAGAGTTCCTCCATACCAAGGATGGAGATAATGTCTTGCAATTCCTTGTTGCGCTGCAATATTTGTTTTACACGTTGTGCCACTTCGTAGTGTTCTACCCCCACGATGTGTGGGTCGAGAATGCGTGAAGTAGATTCCAACGGGTCCACAGCAGGATAAATACCAAGTTCAGTAATCTTACGACTCAACACCGTGGTGGCATCGAGGTGGGTAAACGTTGTGGCAGGTGCCGGGTCCGTCAAGTCATCGGCAGGCACATATACAGCCTGCACGGAAGTGATGGAGCCGTTTCTTGTAGAGGTAATACGCTCCTGCATGGCACCCATTTCCGTTGCCAGTGTCGGCTGATAGCCTACGGCAGAAGGCATACGGCCCAGCAAGGCCGAAACCTCGGAACCGGCTTGGGTGAAACGGAAGATATTATCAATGAAGAACAGAATGTCACGCGGACCGTCCGTCTCCGCTCCCATGTCACGGAAGGACTCGGCCACCGTCAACCCAGACAATGCCACGGACTGACGCGCACCGGGAGGTTCGTTCATCTGACCGAATATCAAAGACACTTGTGATTTGGCCACTTCGTCATAATCTACTTTGGACAAATCCCAATGGCCTTCCTCCATACCTTTCTTGAATTCTTCTCCGTAACGGATAACGCCGGATTCAATCATTTCTCTCAGCAGGTCGTTGCCTTCACGTGTACGTTCTCCTACACCGGCAAACACAGAGAAGCCGTGCTGCTTCTTCGCAATATTATTAATGAGCTCTTGGATAAGCACCGTCTTGCCTACACCGGCGCCACCAAACAGACCGATTTTACCGCCCTTGCTATATGGTTCCAGCAAGTCGATAACCTTGATGCCTGTATAAAGCACCTCTTGTACGGTAGTCAAATCTTCAAACTTAGGGGGGTCGCGATGGATGGGATAAGCACCGGTACGGTCCAACTCCTTCATGCCGTCGATAGAGTCGCCCACTACGTTCATCAGGCGGCCTTTGATTTGTGTACCTATCGGCATGGTGATGGGGCCTCCCAGCGGATGCACTGTCATTCCTCTCTGCAGGCCGTCCGTACTGTCCATAGCAACAGTACGCACCGTGTTTTCACCAATGTGCTGCTGTACCTCTACAATCAGTCTTTTGCCGTTCGACCTTTTTATTTCCAGTGCGTCGTGAATACTCGGCAACATCATTTCTGCCTCCGTTCCTTCGAAATAGACGTCTACTACAGGCCCGATTACCTGTGAGATATGTCCGACAATCTGTGACATAAGCAATCTTTTTATTCTATATTTCCTTAATTATTTTTCCCAATACTAAGTTGTAAGTCGCGTGTATCCTCATTAACAAGTCAGCCAAGTCGCGTCTTTCATCAGCTATGTACTCGTACCTATTAACGTTTGTCAGCTATGGTTTGTTCATCCCAATAGTTACATAAACAACAACGCAAATGTATAAACAATTTGCATGTAGTTGTTACCGTGTATAGCATTTTTTGAACAAAAAAGACTATTTTGAACGATTAATACTACAATTGGAACAAATTGTTACAGACATGATAACGTCAGTTAACAATTAGTAAGAAAAAGGAATTGCCTACCCATCTTATGAAAAAACACTGAATTGACAACAGAGATTCTGTATATAATATACAAAAAATAAGCCTTGTCTCTCGACAAGGCTTATTCACAACACAAACACAAAATAAAACACGACAAAACTACTATGCAATCTTACCTGTCTATGCCGGGGAGGCATACGTACTAGTTACGGATATTCACATATACATAAACAGCTTCAGGCTGATTTGCACATTATAAACAAATGCGGGGAGGCATTTGTTTATTGCCTATTTGTTAAAAAACACAAATTCAAAGTTTGTCATTGAATACCTCTTTCACGAAGCTTCAACTGCCATTTCCATGCAGAAAGTAAAGTATCTTCAATACTTGTTTCTGCCTTCCAACCCAGTTCATTGTTTGCCAATTCCGGGTTTGCCCATACCTTCTCAATATCACCGGCACGCCGACCTACTATCTGATAGTTCAGTTTTACACCGGTAGCCTTTTCGAAAGCATTAATCAGTTCCAATACGGAAAGTCCACGACCTGTACCGATATTGAATACTTCCACTTTTTCCTTCTGCTTGTTCTCCAAGATACGGTGGATAGCCACTACGTGTGCTTTGGCCAAATCGACTACATTGATGAAGTCGCGGATACAAGAACCGTCGGGAGTATCATAATCGTCACCAAACACGCTCAGTTTCTCACGGATGCCGATAGCGGTCTGGGTAAGATAAGGAATCAAGTTCTGCGGTACACCGTTAGGCAACTCTCCCAACAATGCTGTGGGGTGTGCACCTATCGGGTTGAAGTAACGCAACAAGATGGCGTTTATCGGAGCACCGGAAGCAACCGTATCACGTACAATCTCTTCATTGATTTGCTTCGTGTTTCCATACGGAGACTCAGCTTTCTTAATAGGTGCCTTTTCCGTTACCGGAAGTTCGTCCGGCTGGCCGTAAACTGTGCAGGAAGAAGAGAATACGATACCTTCCACTCCATGCTTCGGCATCAATTCCAGCAGGTTTATCAGTGAAACCAGGTTATTACGATAGTAAAGCAATGGTTTCTGGACAGATTCACCCACAGCCTTGCTGGCCGCAAAGTGAATGATGGCTTTAATGCCTTTATATTTGGTAAACACAGCGTCAAGACCGGCATAATCCAAGCAATCCAATTCCTCGAATGCAGGGCGGATGCCCGATACCTTCTCTATGTTATCTACAACATCTGCGCTGGAGTTTGACAAATTATCAATAATAACAACTTCATAACCTGCGTTTTGAAGTTCCACCACCGTGTGAGAACCAATATAACCGGTTCCACCCGTAACTAAGATTTTCCCTTTCATATTAAATATAGATAATTTAGCTTTTAGGTTATCAATACGCCACAAATGTAAGGAAATAAATTAATAAAAACAGAAAAAGGGGGATAAATTTTAGTTTATCCCCCTTCCACTTTATTTCCGTTTTTTCTTCTTTAAATCTTCACAACCCCCGAAAAGCCCATGAATGCCATTGCCAGCAGTCCGGCAGTAATCAAAGCTATCGGAGTACCCTGCATACCTTTCGGTACACTAACCAGGCTCATTTGCTCGCGCAGGCCTGCAAACAGTGTCAGTGCCAAGCCGAAACCAAGTGCCGTGGAGAATGCATAAACCACTCCCGTCAGCAAATCATAATCTTTTTGGATAACAAGGATAGCCACACCGAGAATACAGCAGTTGGTAGTAATCAACGGCAGGAACACGCCCAAGGCCTGATACAGAGAAGGAGAAACTTTCTTCAGGATAATCTCTACCATCTGCACCAATGCGGCAATCACCAGGATAAAGGTAATAGTCTGCAAATAGCCCAAATCAAAAGCGTCGAGCACATACTTCTGAATAAGGAATGTCACGATAGTGGCGATGGTGAGCACGAATGCCACCGCTGCCGACATGCCCAATGCAGTCTCCACTTTCTTGGAAACTCCCAAGAACGGGCAAATTCCCAAGAATTGCGACAATACGATGTTGTTTACAAAGATTGCCGAGATAAATATCAATATATATTCCATAATCATTAAATTAAGAATTAAAAACTAAAAATTAAAAGCCCGGCAGCTTACCGCCGATACGTTCTCAATTTTTTCATTTTTAATTTTTCATTATTAATTCTTCTTCATACTGTTGATTAAAGCAATGAGATAGCCCAATGCAATGAATGCACCCGGAGCAAGGACAAATACCAACATGCCGTATTCTTCGGGAAGGATACTCAAGTTGAATATCTTGCCGGTTCCCAGGAACTCACGCACGGCACCCAGTAATGTCAGTGCAATGGTAAAGCCCAAGCCCATGCCCAGACCGTCGAACAAGGAAGCCACCGGATTGTTTTTGGCAGCAAATGCCTCGGCACGTCCCAATACGATACAGTTTACAACAATCAGCGGAATGAACAAGCCCAGCGTGGCGTACAATGCAGGAACGTAGGCTTGCATTATCATCTGCAACAGTGTCACAAATGATGCTATGACTACAATGAATGAAGGGATACGCACCATATCGGGAATCAGATTCTTGATGGCAGAAATCACCACATTGGAACATATCAGCACGAACATTGTAGCCAGTCCCATACCCATACCGTTAATGGCAGAGGAAGTGGTACCCAGTGTAGGACACATACCCAGCAGGAGTACAAACGTAGGATTCTCTTTGATAATCCCGTTCATCATAACTTTAAAATTATTCATATCTTCTACTCCTTTCTCATTTAGCGCTGAGTGTATCCACAGCTTCGGGAGCTGCGGAATCAGCAGGTTGTTCAACATTCTTTTGAGTAGCGCCGGTAGTGCCGTCGGCAGTTTCCTGACCGGCATAGGCAGCATAAGCCGCATTCACTGCATTCAAAAAAGCACGTGAGGTGATGGTAGACGCTGTAATGGCATCTACTTTACCACCGTCCTTGCTCACTGTCAATGCAGCTTCACCCGGATTCATGCCGGTGATGTCACCTTTATTGCCTTTCTTGAACCAGTCGGCAGCCTTGGAACCCAACCCCGGAGTTTCCACATGCGACAACAAGGAGTAGTCGATGATTTTGCCTTCAGCATCGAAACCGACCAACACTTTCAGCTCACCGCCAAAACCCATGGCAACAGCTTCCACAGCAGCTCCGATATATTCTCCGCCTTTGGTGGCAGGATATACAGAATACTGTACTCCGTTTACTTCCTGCATCTTCTTCTCGGCGATGGGGTCATTGTCGAAGCCCGGAACCACCGCACTTACGGCATCGCTCAAGGTCTTTGCATTGGCCTGCGCAATGGGCTCCTTCGTCAATTCGTTTACATAAGCCAGCAACGCTACGGAGATTGCGGTAACGCCCGTAAGTACCAGCAACATATTCTTCAAGGATGATTCTAACTTTTTCATTTCTTCTTCGCTACCTCCCCAAAGCGTTTAGGTTTAACATAGGTGTTGATGAGCGGAGTGAACGCATTCATAATCAGAATGGCAAACGACATACCCTCCGGATATGCACCGAACAGACGGATGATGACAGTCAGTAGGCCGATGCAAACACCATAAATCAGCATACCTTTGTGGCTCATCGGAGAAGTCACGTAGTCCGTAGCCATAAAGACAGCACCCAGCATCAGACCACCGGACAACAACTGTACGACCGGGGATACATAAAGTTCCGGATTGACCAGATACATGATACCGGAGAACACGAATACCGTCACCAGAATAGATACCGGAATGTGCCAGGTGATGATTTTCTTCCACAACATGTAGAACAAACCAAGCAGCAGCGCCAAGGCACTCACCTCACCGAGACATCCTCCATTATTACCTATCAGAAGGTCGAAAGCTCCCGGAAGGTCGCTCAGGGACATGCCCGGAGCACCATTGATGACACCTTTCATAATAGCCAGCGGCGTAGCAGCCGTCGTGGCATCCGTATAGGCTGTCAACTGGCCTACAGCCGGCCATGTCGTCATCTGCACGGGGAATGAAAGCAACAGGAATACACGTCCTGCCAGTGCAGGGTTAAAGGGATTGCAACCCAAACCTCCGAAGGACATCTTGCCTACCCCGATGGCAAACAAGGCACCAAGGATGATAATCCAGATGGGCAGGTTGGAAGGCAGGTTAAAGGCCAGCAACACACCGGTAATGATGGCAGAGCCGTCGGTGATGGTTGTGGTCTCTTTTTTCATGAGGAATTTGCCGATGGCCCATTCAAAGAACAAGCAGGCTGCTACGGAAGTGGCCGTAACAATCAGCGCACCCAGTCCGAAAAAGTAAAGCGAAACAAGGAATGCCGGAATCAATGCGATAAGCACACCGTACATATTCTTCTTCACGCTGTCACCGCCGTGAACGTGGGGCGAAAGGGATACGATTAATTTATTCATACTTCGTTATTTTTTAGCTTGACGTGCACGGATCATCGCTCCTACCTTACCCTTACCCAAGCGGATATAATCCAGCATCGGACGGTTGGAAGGACAAGTGAACTGGCATGAACCGCATTCTATACACGACATAATGTCTTCTTTCTCTACTCTTTCAAAATCTCCGTGGGCCGAAACGGTAGCCAGCAGATACGGCTCCAACCCCATCGGGCAGGCTCCCACGCACTTGGCACAACGGATACAAGGCTGTACTTCGCCGCGCTTGGCTTCCTTCTCGTTCATAATCAGAATACCGGAGCTTCCTTTGGCTGTCGGTACATCCGTATTTACCAGAGCTTTACCCATCATCGGGCCACCGCCGATAATCTTACCCGTATCTTCGGGCAGACCGCCGCAAGCTTCAATCAGCTGCTTCATCGGCGTACCGATACGTGCCAGGAAATTGGACGGCTTTGCCAACGACTTACCAGTCACGGTAATGACACGCTCAAACAGAGGTTTGTTCTTCTGTACGGCCTGGTAAACGGCAAATGCGGTACCCACATTCTGCACCACAGCTCCCGTGGAGATAGGCAGCGCACCGGCTGCAACCTGGCGACTGATGACAGCATCAATCAACTGTTTTTCACCACCCTGCGGATATTGCACCTTCAAGGGTACCACCTCGATACCTGCATAGCTGGAAGCGACTTTCGTCATCAGCTGGATGGCATCGGGCTTGTTGTTCTCAATGCCGATGAACGCCTTGTTCACCTTTACCGCTTTCATCAGAATGGATACACCTACCATAATTTCTTCCGCATGTTCCAGCATCAGCTGATGGTCGGCAGTCAGATACGGTTCGCACTCTACGGCGTTGATGATGACACACTCTGCCTTGAATGCAGGAGGAGGACACAACTTGACCTGCGTAGGGAAGCATGCACCGCCCAGACCTACGATACCGGCATCGGCAATTTTCTTCACGATTTCCTCGGAAGTCAGACTGCATTCCTTCACCAACGTTTCGGAACGGTCAATGGATTCTTCCCATTCATCCCCTTCTACGTCAATGAATATAGCAGGCTTGGCGTAACCGCTGGCATCGACAATCGTGTCAATCTTAGCGACTTTCCCGCTGACAGACGAATGAATGGCTGCTGATACAAAACCGCCGGGCTCGGCAATCTTTGTACCCACTTTCACAACATCACCTTTGGCAACGATAGGCTTGGCAGGAGCACCGATGTGCTGTCCCAGCAAGATAGCGGCCTTGGCCGGAATCTCTGCCTTGATGATAGGCTGATGTGCTGAAAGTTTATTTTCGTGTGGATGGACTCCACCAATTGAAAATGTCTTCAACATACAATTCTGTATTTTTAGTCGTTTATTTACTTTATTAATTCATACCTCAACTTGGGAAGTCTAAACCTCTGCTTTGGGAGTCTCAACCTCAGCATTAGGAGCTGCAACCTTTACTTGGGGAGCTGCATCGTCAGCCTTCGGTTTGCGCGGCGGGAAGTTGAGGGCAATGATTGTGTTTTGCGGACAAGCTTCCTCGCACTTGCGACAGGATTTACACTTATTGGGGTCAATGTAAGCCAGATTGTTTTCCAGCGTGATAGCCTCGAACGGACAAACCTTCACACACTTGCCGCAACCGATACATGCCACGGTACAAGCCTTGCGTGCTACGGCCCCCTTGTCCTTGTTTACACACTGTACGTAAATACGACGTGATTTCTTGCCTTGAGGACGGATTTCAATAATAGATTTCGGACAAGCCTTGGCACAAGCTCCACAAGCCGTACACTTTTCCTCATCCACTTCGGGAAGTCCGGTCTCCGGATTCATGTGGATAGCATCGAACTGGCAGGCAGCCACACAGTCGCCGCATCCCAGACAGCCATAACTACAACCCGTTTCACCACCATAGAGAGAAGCCGCAATGGCACAACTCTTGGCGCCATCGTATTGGTTCACACGAGGACGGTTGGCACAAGTTCCATTACATCTCACCACCGCAACCATAGGTTCGGCAGCAGCGGCATCCAAGCCCAGAATCTCGGCAATCTTTGTCATGACGGGCTGTCCACCCACCGGACAAAGTTTACCATCCAGCGAACCTGCCTTTACGCAAGCATCTGCAAATCCGCTACAACCGGGGTAACCACATCCACCGCAATTTGCCTGGGGAAGCACCTCTGCTACCTGGGCAATCCGCGGATCTTCATACACGGCGAATTTCTTGGAAGCCACGTAAAGAATAGCGGCCGATACCAGCGCTATAACTCCCAATGAAATCACTGCAATCAGAATTACATTCATAAATTAGTTGTTTATTAATTATTTGTTTTATTATTAGTTAGTTCATCGGTCGTACGGAGAATGAGAACTTCTTACCCATCCGCGACTTGTTCAGCCACAATATATAATAATAAGGTATAAGAAGTGCCAGCGAACAAAGTGCAGAACGCAGCTCGTCATTCCAGATAGCCATAAAGACAAACAGTGAAATTATCAGAATAAGGAAAGGAAATATAAAGGCAAACAGAACTGCCATCACTCCCATTGAAAGTTCGCCCGTCACCCATACACGGTCACCGGGCTGGTAGGATGCGGCATTGGCATCGGCCACATCGACAAGTTTCTCTTTCGTATCCGCAGAGGTACAATGCCCCTTGACACTACACGAAGCGCACGCTGAAGTCTGGATGATTCTCACTTGGAGATGAGAACCGTTTATGTTTTCCACAATACCTTGATGTTTTATAGTATTCGCCATTTTGCAAAGTGTGCATTACAAATCACGGCAAATTTACGCATTATTTGTGAACTGCAAACCTTTCCTATGCATTTTCTGTGTTCGTAAACGTGCTTTTTCTATGTTTTTATGTTTTTTCACCTGCCACAGACTACAAAAAGACAAAAAACAGACGGTCTGTCAAGGAAAAACAGACCGTCTGACTAACCAAAACAGATAATCTGTTCACTCCGAACAGACCATTTGTTTATTTACCATTTATAATTGATACCGAAACTGAGCAATTCTTTTACCTGAAAATAGCTGTCCCCTTCCGTCGGCTTGGCACTGTCGTCATAGCGGGCGTGCACATAGAGCTTGGTGGAAAGATAGCGGTTCAGCACAAAGTTCACCGTGTTTTCCCATTCAATACGTGTCCACTCATAACTGGTCTGGAAGTCCAAGCGGGAATCCAGCGTGATGGAAGGAATGATGGTCCATGAAAGTGTAGGCTGTATCTGCGAACCGAAGTTATGCTTCACGCATTTGCCCTCATCAAGACCGAAACTCACTTCATTCACCCCCTTATTTCCTACATAGCGCAGCATGTACGTCAGCGGAGCCATGAAAACGGACAAGCTGAATTTCTGCTTCTTCAACTTGTAGTCCATACCGATACTGCTCGACCAGTCCGCCGGAGCAAAGAAAGCCGAAACCAGCTCTTCACTGTTGGCCTTGTAGCCATTGCAGAACTGGGTCTTAAACTCAGTCGTGATGGTATAATACCACTTGGACGCAGCCTGAATACCCAGTTTACTGTACAGCCGGAGTTGGTCGGTACTTACCAGATAGTTATGAAACTCGTCGGAAGGTGCGGAGCTGAAGCCCAGCTTGGCATCGAGCAGATTTTCCCACTGCACCTTTTCACGGTCATTATAGTTGGCAAACAGTTGCAGGTTGGCAAGCACGGCGTTAGTGCTCTCACCTCCCTTGTACCAGTTGTCGGAGATATAGTTCTGGGTAATCTGCAATGAACCGTTTCCACCCGTCACCCACCAGTTGGGCTTGTGGATAATCACGTCGGCTTCCTCCTTCACTCCCACCATATTCTCTTGTGCAAACAGTTTCACGACGGACGGCTTGGAAGAAGCCTCCTTCTCTATATTATCCTTGAATATCTTCCCTTTCATCACCTCCTTCTCGGTCATTACAACCAGATTGGGACAATTCACATACGTGTTCAGCAGCGTACGGTCCACCAGTTTGTTGGCTCGGTCCTTTGAGGTGAAACTCAGTGTGTCGAACGGCAACATCTCGCGCGTCAGGGCAGGCACCGTATCAGGCACCTGGAAATGCCAGTCCACCTTGGAAAGGCGTCTCATGGGGGCATAATAATAGGTAAGGGGAAGGAACAACCTATAGTAGTTCGGATTGGAAGGTATATAACGCTCCGGAGTCGTGGGGTCATTCAAATAATCCAGCACTCCGATATACCTTTCATATAATATGGAAACAGTATCCAGCCTGTACCCCATACCTTCCGGTTTCAATTTCAGAATCATGTATTCTTTCATTATATCCGGCAAGGTGTCGGCTTTGGCAGTTGTTTCCTGTCCACTGTTCTTCGAGGCGGTATCCAGCGTATTCTGTGCCATCACCGACGAAGAAATCATCGTAGCAATTAACCAAAATGCAATGTGTCTATTCTTCATAATGCCCTAAAGTCTATGTTTCGAGCGCAAATTTAGCTTAAAATGTTTAGAAAACATAGAAAAGCCATAAGAAAAAGGCAAGAAGGACTTTCTTCGATGAAATCGTATTTTTTAATAATTGTTTCATCGAAACTTTCTCTACTTCCTCTTTTTTTTATAATTTTGCGCTTTTTAAGTTCTACGTGTACTGACGGGAGCAGTGCGCACCCTGAACGACAAGCCGTATAGGCTCTTGGCATTAGATTAAACAATTAATAAAATAATATAGTTGTGGGAGAAACAAAGTATATTTTCGTCACCGGTGGTGTTGCCTCTTCATTAGGTAAAGGTATCATCTCATCCTCCATCGGTAAATTGCTGCAAGCAAGAGGTTACAAGGTAACCATCCAGAAGTTTGACCCGTACATCAACATCGACCCGGGTACACTGAACCCTTATGAACACGGCGAATGCTACGTTACCGTGGATGGCCACGAAGCCGACCTCGATTTGGGCCATTACGAACGCTTCCTGGGCATCCAGACCACCAAGGCCAACAATATCACGACCGGACGCATCTACAAAAGCGTCATCGACAAAGAGCGCCGGGGTGACTATCTGGGAAAGACCATCCAGGTTATTCCCCATATTACAGACGAAATCAAGCGTAATGTAAAACTGCTGGGAAACAAATACAAATTCGACTTTGTTATTACCGAGATTGGCGGTACAGTGGGTGACATCGAGTCTCTGCCCTATCTGGAAAGCATCCGTCAGCTGAAGTGGGAACTGGGAAAAGACGCCTTGTGCGTACACCTTACTTATGTCCCCTACCTGGCAGCTGCCGGTGAGCTGAAGACCAAGCCCACCCAGCACTCCGTAAAGGAACTGCAAAGTGCCGGTATCCAACCCGATGTCCTCGTACTGCGTACGGAACATGAGTTGAGTACCACCCTGCGCAAGAAAGTGGCTCTGTTCTGCAATGTGGACGAGAATGCCGTGGTGCAAAGCATCGACGCGCCTACCATCTACGAGGTGCCCATCTTGATGCAGCGCCAGGGACTGGACGTTACCATTTTGAAGAAAATGGGACTTCCCGTCGGCGACACTCCGGGACTGGGACCGTGGCGCGCTTTCCTCGAACGCCGTCACAAAGCCGAAGAGACTGCCCCGCTGCACATCGCATTGGTGGGCAAATATGACTTGCAGGATGCCTACAAGTCCATCCGCGAGGCCCTTTCACAAGCAGGAACCTACAATGACCGCAAGGTATCGGTAGACTTCGTGAACAGTGAAAAGCTGACTGACGAGAATGTGGCAGAAGCCCTGAAAGGCATGGCAGGCGTACTTATCGGTCCAGGCTTCGGCGAACGCGGCGTTGCCGGCAAGTTCGTAGCCATCAAATATGCGCGTACGCACGACATCCCCACCTTCGGTATCTGTCTGGGTATGCAGTGTATCGCCATCGAATTTGCCCGTAACGTACTGGGTTATGCCGATGCCAACTCACGCGAGATGGACGAAAAGACACCACACAATGTCATCGACATCATGGAAGAGCAGAAGTCCATCACCAATATGGGTGGAACCATGCGTCTGGGTGCCTACGAATGTGTTCTGCAGAAAGGCAGCAAGGCATACGAGGCATATGGTACCGAGCATATCCAGGAACGTCATCGCCACCGCTATGAATTCAACAACAGCTTCAAGGATGCCTACGAAGCAGCAGGCATGAAGTGTGTGGGTATAAACCCCGAATCGGACCTGGTGGAAATTGTTGAGATTCCCGCATTGAAGTGGTTTGTCGGTACCCAGTTCCATCCCGAATACAGCAGTACGGTATTGCATCCGCACCCACTGTTCGTAGCATTCGTGAAGGCCGCCATCGAAAATGAAAACGAAAAGAAATAATTTGTAATAAGTAATTTGTAATCAACAAAGAATGGATAAAAATACCATCACAGGTCTTGTTCTGATAGCGATATTGTTAGTAGGTTTCAGCTTTCTGAGCCGTCCCAGCCAGGAGCAGTTGGAAGCACAGCAACGTTACTACGACTCCATAGCCCAGGTGCAACAGCGCGAAGCCGACTTGAAAGCCAAGGCGGAAGCAGCCCTGGCCAACGAAAGCGGAGCGGAAGCAAGCGTTGACTCCACTGCCCTCTTCTTCGACGCCCGTCAAGGAACCAACTCGCAGGTAACCATCCAGAACAACCTGGCAGAAATAACCGTAGATACAAAAGGCGGGCGCATAGCTTCGGCCACGCTGAAGGAATACATGGGACAAGACAAGACGACCCCCGTCACACTGTTCAGCGGCAATGACGCTTCCATGAATTTCCTCTTTTACAACAAGAAAGAGACTATCCAGACGGAAGACTATTATTTCACCGCAGTAAACCGTACGGACAGTACCGTCACCATGCGTTTGTCGGCAGACAGCAACAGCTATATCGACTTTACATATCGCATGCACAATGACACATACCTGATAGACTTTACTATTCAAGCAGTCAATATGGAAGGTAAGCTGGCGGCTACCAACAATTATGTGGACATCGAGTGGTCTCAGCGTGCCCGTCAGATAGAGAAGGGTTACACCTACGAGAACCGTCTGGCTGAACTGACTTACAAAATCACCGGAGAGGGTACCGATTATCTGTCCGCCAACAAGAACGACGAAAAGGAAGTTCCGGAACGCCTGGACTGGATTGCTTTCAAGAACCAGTTCTTCTCTTCAGTATTTTTGGCAGATGCCGACTTTGAAAAGACCAAACTGAGTTCCAAGATGGAGACTCAAGGCAGCGGCTACATTAAGGACTATTCTGCGGAGATGAGCACGAAGTTCGACCCTGCCGGCAAGGAACCTACCCAGCTGTTCTTCTACTTCGGCCCCAATCACTACAAGACCCTGACCGCACTCGACAAGGGGCGTGACGAGAAGTGGGAGCTGAACCGTCTGGTCTATCTGGGCTGGCCGCTCATCCGCTGGATAAACAAATGGTTCACCATCAACATCTTCGACAGGTTGTCCAGTTGGGGGTTGAGCATGGGTATCGTACTGTTGTTCATGACGTTAATCGTAAAAGCTGTGGTATTCCCGGCTACGTGGAAGACCTACATGTCTTCTGCCAAGATGCGCGTACTGAAACCGAAAATCGACGAGATAAACAAGAAGTACCCCAAGCAGGAAGATGCCATGAAGAAGCAGCAGGAAGTGATGGGCCTCTACAGCCAGTACGGAGTCAGTCCGATGGGTGGATGTCTGCCGATGCTGATACAGTTCCCTATCTTGATGGCCTTGTTCATGTTCGTGCCGAGTGCCATTGAACTCCGCCAGCAGAGCTTCTTGTGGGCAGACGACCTTTCCACTTACGATGCGTTCATCAACTTCCCGTTCCATATCCCGTTCCTGGGAAGCCACCTCAGCTTGTTCTGCCTGCTGATGACGGTTACCAACATATTGAACACGAAGTACATGATGCAGCAACAGGATACGGGTGCCAATCCGCAGATGGCTGCCATGAAGTGGATGTCATACCTGATGCCTATCATGTTCCTCTTCATATTGAACGACTATCCTTCGGGATTGAACTATTACTACTTCATCTCTACGTTAGTCAGTGTGGTAACAACGCTCATCATGCGCAAGACAACCAATGAGGAAGCCCTTCTTGCTCAGTTGGAAGCCAACAAGAAAGACCCGAAGAAGATGAAGAAAACCGGTTTCGCCGCTCGTCTGGAAGCCATGCAGAAACAGCAGGAACAGATGATGAAAGAAAAACAGAACAAAAAGTAGTAAGACTACCGTTCAAGATATTCTTTTGCAGAAAGCCGGACAATGACATTTGCCCGGCTTTCTTATCCTTACGCCAATGAAAAAATCACAGACTCTAAATTATGCAGACTAAATACACCTACAAACAAATCTGGCTTATAGCCTACCCCATCCTAATCAGCCTCCTTATGGAGCAACTGATAGGTATGACGGACACCGCCTTCCTCGGACGTGTGGGCGAAGTCGAGCTGGGAGCATCTGCCATCGCCGGTGTCTTCTACATGGTCATCTTCATGGTTGCCTTCGGTTTCAGCATCGGGGCACAGATACTCATTGCCCGGCGCAACGGCGAACAGCAGTATAAGGAAATCGGTGACTTGTTCTATCAGGGCATCTATTTCCAAGTCGGGATGGCGACAGTCATGTTCCTGCTGTCCTATTGCTTCTCGCCGATTATCCTGAAACGCATCGTAGCCTCGGAACATATCTACGAAGCAGCCACCAGCTACCTGCATTGGCGTGTATTCGGTGCCTTCTTCTCGTTCAGCGCAGTCATGTTCCGTGCCTTTTTCTTGGGAACCACCCAGACCAAGACACTGACACTGAACTCCATCGTCATGGTGTTGAGCAATGTCGTATTCAACTATATCCTGATTTTCGGTAAATTCGGTTTTCCTGCACTCGGCATTGCCGGAGCTGCCATCGGCTCCTCATTGGCCGAGCTGGTTTCGCTGTTATTCTTCATCCTCTATACCCGTAGCCGTATCGACTGCTGCAAGTACGGGCTGGACCGTATTCCGAAGTTCCGGCTGGACGTATTGAAACGGATGCTGAACGTCTCTTTCTGGACCATGATACAGAATTTCTTCTCCCTCTCCACCTGGTTCCTTTTCTTCCTTTATGTGGAGCATCTGGGAGAGCGCTCGCTGGCAGTGACCAACATTGTCCGCAACGTGTCCGGCATACTGTTCATGGTACTCATGGCATTTGCCTCTACCTGCGGGTCACTGGTCAGCAATCTCATCGGTGCAGGCCACTCCGATTGCGTGGCAGGCACCATCCGGCAGCACGTACGCATAGCCTACGTCTTCGTACTTCCGCTGGCATTGCTTTTCGCGGTGTTCCCCAAGCTGATTCTGGGAATTTATACCGACATACCCGACCTGCAGGACGCTGCCGTACATTCGCTCTGGGTGATGTGCTCCACCTATCTGTTCCTGGTTCCTGCCAATGTCTATTTCCAGGCAGTTTCCGGAACCGGCAACACGCGTACGGCATGGGGGTTGGAGATGGCTACGCTGGTCATCTACACAGCCTATATCACCTACATTATTCTGATTCTGCAACTCGACGTGGCCATCTGCTGGACCTCGGAAATGGTTTATTCCAGCTTTATTCTCATTTTCTGCTGGCTATATATCAAACGTGGAAATTGGCAAGGAAGGAAAATTTAGTATCTTTGCATTGAAATAACCGAAACAAAAAACATATATGAAACAAGTAAATCTACTACTTATGTCAGCAGCCATGACATTGGCCTCTTGCGGAGGCACAAAAGATGCCGGACAGCAGCAGGACGCAGCAACGCTCATCCAGCGGTCGGACATCAAGATTGAAGGAAAGCGTATGACACCCGAGGCACTCTGGGCGATGGGACGCATCGGCAGTGTGGCCGTATCCCCCGACGAAAAGCAGATTGCCTACACGGTATCTTATTACAGCGTGCCCCAGAACAAGAGTAACAGCGAAGTCTTCGTCATGAATGCCGACGGTAGTGACAATACCCAGATAACGCATGACGCCTGGCAAGAAGGACAGCCCACGTGGTTTAAGGACGGCAAGAAGCTTGCCTTCCTTTGCAACGAAAGCGGCAGCAGCCAGGTATGGGAAATGAATCCCGACGGCAGCGGACGCAAGCAGCTGACCCAATACGAGGGAGACATCGAAGGGTTCTCTTTCTCGCCCGACGGCAAGAAACTCCTTTTCATTGCCCAGGTAAAGACCGTAAAGAGTACGGCAGACAAACATCCGGACCTTCCTAAAGCCACCGGCATCATCGTTACCGACCTGATGTACAAGCATTGGGACGAATGGGTGACTACTGCTCCCCATCCGTTTGTTGCTGATTTCGACGGCAATGCCATCAGTAATGTCACCGATATTCTTGAGGGAGAGCCATACGAAAGCCCGATGAAGCCCTGGGGCGGTATCGAGCAGCTGGCATGGAGCCCGTCTTCTGATAAAGTGGCCTATACATGCCGTAAGAAAACCGGACTGGCGTATGCCATTTCCACCAACTCCGACATTTATATCTACGACCTTGCCTCCAAGGAAACCAAAAACATCACGGAAGAAAACAAGGGATATGATACGAATCCCCAATACTCTCCCGACGGCAAATACATCGCCTGGCAGAGCATGGAACGTGACGGCTACGAAGCCGACTTGAACCGCTTGTTTATCATGAACCTCGAGACCGGCGAGAAACGTTTTGTAAGCAAAGCTTTCGAATCGAACGTGGACGCCTTCTTGTGGAACAAAGATTCCCAGAGCATCTACTTCATCGGTGTATGGCATGGCGAGACACAGATTTACAACATCGACCTTGCCGGAAACGACAAGCTTACCCAGCTCACCGACGGCATGTACGACTATGCTTCGCTTGCCCTTTGCGGAGACAAGATTATCGCCAAACGCCACTCCATGAGCATGGGCGACGAAATCTATGCCGTAAACAGTGCACGCAACGGCGACGCTTTTGCAGAAGCAGTGCAACTGACCACAGAAAACAAGCAGATTTACGACCAGCTGGAGATGGGTAAGGTGGAAGCCCGCTGGATGAAGACCACCGACGGCAAGCAGATGCTGACCTGGGTGATTTATCCTCCACAGTTCGACCCTAACAAGAAGTACCCCACCCTCCTCTTCTGTGAAGGTGGTCCTCAGAGTCCCGTCAGCCAGTTCTGGAGCTACCGTTGGAATTTCCAGATTATGGCGGCAAACGACTATATCATCGTAGCTCCCAACCGTCGTGGTCTTCCGGGCTTCGGTGTAGAGTGGAACGAAGCCATCAGCGGTGATTATGGCGGCCAGTGCATGAAGGACTACTTCACTGCCATTGACGAAATGGCGAAAGAACCTTTCGTCGACAAAGACCGCCTGGGTTGCGTAGGTGCCAGCTTCGGAGGTTTCTCCGTATATTGGCTTGCCGGACACCATGACAAACGCTTCAAGGCATTCATCGCACACGACGGTATCTTCAACATGGAAATGCAATATCTGGAAACGGAAGAGAAATGGTTTGCCAACTGGGATATGGGCGGCGCTTATTGGGAAAAGAACAACGCTACGGCACAACGCACTTTTGCCAACTCCCCGCATCTCTTCGTCGACAAATGGGACACCCCTATCCTCTGCATCCACGGAGAGAAGGACTTCCGCATCCTTGCCAACCAGGCAATGGCCGCCTTCGATGCAGCCGTGATGCGTGGCGTTCCTGCCGAACTGCTTATCTATCCGGACGAAAACCACTGGGTACTGAAACCTCAGAATGGCGTGCTGTGGCAACGTACCTTCTTTGAATGGCTGGACAAATGGCTGAAGCCGGCTAAGTAAAGCCTCTCAAAAACGATAAAAACAAATAGTCCCGGATTCTTTGTCAAGAATCCGGGACTATTTGTTTTTATTGTACACCGCCCGATTCATTTTTTATGACTATAATTTGAAAGTATTAGGTGTAATACGTACCTTGATAGAAGTCCAAGAAAAAATCAAATCTCATCCCGATTTAAAGAAACGTTACTTTCTTAAGCCTGATGAAGTTATTTTATTGGCAGACGGAACAAAAATTGTTGTCAACAACCAGTGGGGAACATTATTTCCAAGATTTCTTGAAGCAGCAAAGAAACTGTACCAAGTAACCAATGATTCGGAAAGCAATACTCCAATATCCCGATTAAAGATTACTTTTGGTAATGGGAAAGTAATTCAAGAGATATGTCTTGAAAAATACTTTTTCATGAAGAGTACGTATATTACGCTCAATAGTAAGATACACCCTATCAAGAAGATATAGCCATACTGTTGGTAATAAATATATCCTACTATTATAAAAGTCTGTATTGTCATATAGGCCAGAGAGACTATGACATGAGGAATCTTCAGCTCATTCGCCATAATCTGATACAGATGTTTGCGATGCGGCAGCCCGATATTCTCATGAAGCATCAGGCGGTGAATGATAGTCAGTACACTATCCACACCATAAACGGATAAAAGGACTATCCAACTGAAATCTTCCGTTTCAATGATGAGCCTGCCTATCAGGAAAAGAAGGATAAAGGCAATGCTCACCGACCCCACATCACCGGCAAAGCATTTAGCACGCTTGCGGAAATTGAAGAAACAGAAGACTAGAACGGAACAGATAACGGTATAGATGAAATCCGCTTCCACAAAAGTAACCACCTCCTTATTGATATAGGCCAACGCAGCAAGAATAACCAGAGAATAACCACCGGTTATGCCGTTAATGCCATCCATAAAGTTGTAGGCATTGATGATGCCCGTACAGACTATCAAGGCTATGACTATCCACCACCAAGACAAGGAGAACAGTCCCCACTGATAAAACATCATAGCCATAGCAGAGAAATGAAAAAGCAGTCTTGTCATCTGTCCGGTGGATTTTATATCGTCCACGAAGCTGATGAACGTCACCAGTGTCAAGGCAAGCAGGAACCAGGGATATTCAAAGCCACTCGTCAGGAAATAGGCCAACGCTCCGAAATAGAAAATAATCCCACCACCGCGTAAAGTCACTTTCGTATGGGAACTCCGCTCATTGGGCTTGTCGATGATATTGTACCTATCAGCCACTCTAAAATAAAAAAGTTCTGCCAAAAACAGCAGAACCAAAACCATTAAATAATACATCATCCGTTTTTGATTATCCAGTAAAACCAGAGCTGAATACATGTAAATCCTAAAGATACAATACCCAGCCCTATCAATAAGACACCTAAATATACATTCATTCTATATTGAAGTTTTCCAACACATTGGTCGGCTTCCATCCCAATTCACGTATCGCCTTTTCATTACTGAAAGTCAAGGATTTCGTAATCTTATCTAACTTCAAGGAATTGATTGGAGCTTTCCTTCCCAAGCAATCACCTGCCAAAGCCATGCATTTAGCCACCCAGTACGGTATTGATAAAGGCAATTTCTTATCCAGTTGCCTGCAAATAGTAGTCTCAAGTTCTCTGAAAGTCGGGTGATGACTGTCACATACATTGTAGATGCCTCCCTTTTCTGCCAACAGAGGAACTAATTTTGCAATATCCTGCACCATCAATACACTCTTTCGTGCCTGACTGCCAGCAATACTGAGGTATTTCCCACTGCGGATACCATAAATCATAGCCCCCAGATTTCCCGGAGGGTTGGGACCGGCAATCAAGGAAGGACGGATTATGCCTAAAATGACATTATGTTCGTAACACCACTTTTGCAGATATTCCTCCGCAAGACGCTTACTCATGGCGTATGGTGTGTCTCCATTCAAAGGATGGTCTTCCGTAATATTCTCGCCATAAGCACAACCGTAAACTGCCACCGTGGAAATAAAAATAAATACTCTCGGTACTCCAACTTTTTCCAATGCAGCACAGAGATTCTTTGTACCCTGTAAATTCACATCAAAAAACATCTGTTTCTCGGCTTCACTTCTGGGCACAGAATGGGCTTTTCCTGCAGCATGGAGTATAATATCATACCGTTCATGTAATTCAGGAATCTCATTGGCTATATTTACAGTATAGTCATTCTGCGATAGCAGTCCTACAGTTGCAACAGTATACATTCTATCCAAAAGGGAACGTATGCCATTACCCAAAAAACCTGAGGCTCCGGTAAATAAAAGCTTCATAAAATGAATAGGTTATCTTAGCTCAACAGTCTATAATACTTTTCCAGTATCCGTTCTTTTGCAAAAACAGTATCCGCCACCGTTTTCGCATTGTTTTGCATTGCGGACAGACATGTCCTATTAGAATAGATATGCTCTATCATACGGGCCAGCATTTTAGGATTATCCGGCTCTACAACCCAGCCCAACGAATATTCTTCAATGCATAAAGCAATCTCCGACTGTCTGTCACCGATAAATAGCATAGGCTTGCCGCTTGCCATTATATTATATGATTTGGAAGGAACCCCCAAACCGTACATCCCATCAGATAAAGTCACAATGCCAATATCACAAGCATTCAAGAAATCATTCTGATTCGCACGATCCTGGAAACCCAACAAGGATACATTCTTATGTGTCCCTTTTTTCATATATGACACTATGTCACCAGCCTTGGCACCATCACCTATGAATAGGAAATGAATGTTATCATTTTTAATGAGTCCTATAGCTTCCAGCAGATTATCTATACCTTGGGCATAGCCCAAATTCCCTGCAAACTGAAATACAAATCTGTCCTGCAACCTCAAGGATGAACAAATCCGGGTACCTGCTTTATCCATAGGAAAGACCACTCCATTCTCAGCCCAAATAGGTATAAAACAGATTTTGGAAGCATCCCCTATTTTTTTTTCAACACCTCACTCATATCCCTGCCTATCGAAATACAAAGTACAGCTTTAGAATAAGCGGCATCAAATACCCTTTTCAGACTTTTGTAAATGAAGGAGGAAGAAGACAGACGCTTTATGGCCACCAAATTTTCAGGAAATATATCATGTACGAGAATCTTATATGAAACGCCTTTTATCCATGCAACAAGTGGCATCATCAGTATTAGAAAAGCAGGATTGGTTACCACCAGGACCTCATCTCCATTCCTTACCAGCTTTAGTATTTTGCCGAACAGCAACAAACTGGACAACGACAACCTAAGAGTTCTTTTTACGAAGTTGTTCTTATCAATATTGGGTACATATACCCTATGAACCTTTACTCCATTGCGTGATTCCTCATTCAAGCGTGACCGCTTTTCGCCATTATTATATACAGACCCAGTACATAACACATGCACGTCCATAGCTCTAGCTGCCAGATATTCGGCTATTTCAGTCATGTAATATCCCGTAGAAGTTTTTACTGGATAATATATTTCAGAAACAACCCACACTCTTTTAGAAGACATTGCGTTTTCAGAATTTTCTCCAAACCATCTTGTTCACCACCCCCGTATAGCTCTGAATTATCTTCACGACCTTGGCCGATACATTCTCATCCGTATAATTGGGCACCGGCAGACCGTGATCCCCATTCCTATTCATCTCCACGGCAGTATCTACAGCCTGAAGCAAGGATTTGCCATCAATGCCGGCAAGGACAAAGATACCCTTGTCAAGAGCCTCGGGACGCTCCGTACTGGTACGGATGCATACAGCAGGGAAAGGATGCCCCACAGAAGTGAAGAAACTGCTCTCCTCAGGCAGGGTACCGCTGTCACTCACAACGGCATAGGCGTTCATCTGCAGGCAGTTGTAGTCGTGGAAACCGAGAGGTTCATGCTGAATCACACGTCTGTCAAGTGCAAAGCCGCTTGATTCCAGACGTTTCCTGCTACGAGGATGACAACTGTAAAGTATGGGCATGTCATATTTCTCGGCCATAGCGTTAACCGCGCTGAAAAGAGACAGGAAGTTCTTCTCCGTGTCAATGTTCTCTTCCCGATGCGCGGAAAGCAGGATGTATTTACCTTTCTGGAGATGCAATCTCTGATGAATATCGCTGGACTCTATTTCGGATAAATTCTCATGCAGGACTTCCGCCATGGGCGAACCGGTTACGTATGTACGTTCTTTCGCCACGCCCGAAGCGTTCAGGTATCTGCGGGCATGCTCCGAATAGCAGAGGTTCACATCGGAAATGACGTCCACAATACGGCGGTTGGTCTCCTCAGGCAGGCACTCGTCAAAGCAGCGGTTGCCTGCCTCCATATGGAAGATGGGGATATGCAGACGTTTCGCACCTATCACGCTCAGGCAGGAGTTCGTGTCTCCCAACACCAGCACGGCATCAGGTTTCACCTGCACCATCAGCTTGTAGCCGGCGTTGATAATATTCCCCATCGTGGCACCGAGGTCATCGCCGACGGCATCCATATACACATCGGGGTCTTTCAGCTTCAGGTCACGGAAGAAGACACCGTTCAGGTTATAGTCGTAATTCTGGCCGGTGTGGGCCAGAAGACAGTCAAAATAACTGCGGCATTTGTTGATGACAGCCGCCAGGCGGATGATTTCCGGACGGGTGCCCACTATAATCAGAAGTTTCAGTCTGCCGTTCTCCTGAAACCTGACTTGCGAATAATCCAATTTTATATCCATCTGTTCCTATATTCTTTAACTCGTTTCAGACTTTTTCAAAATAAGTGTCCGGACGTGCCGGGTCGAAACACTCGTTGCACCACATGAAAGTCACCAGGTCTTCCGTTTCCGAAAGGTTGACAATGTTGTGCGTATAGCCGGGAATCATCTCCACGACCTCCATCCTCCCGCCGCTTACCTCGAAGCTGACAACCTCCTCCGTACCTATCTTGCGGAGCTGTATCAGACCGTGTCCGCTCACCACCACAAACTTCTCGTTCTTGGTATGGTGCCAGTGCTGGCCTTTCGTAACGCCCGGCTTGGAGATGTTCACCGAGAACTGCCCGCAGTCGGAAGTACGGATAATCTCTGTAAAACTGCCGCGGTCGTCCACATTCATCTTCAGGGGATAGCTGAACCGTTCTTCAGGCAGGTATGAGAGGTATGTGGAATAGAGTTTCTTTGTAAAGGCATCGCTCAAATCCGGGACGGACAAGGTACCGGGCATTTGCCTGAAAGACCTTATCAGTTCCACAATGCCGCCCAAGGTAATGGTATGTACTACGGGTACTTCGCAATAATCCCCGTTGCGGTGTTCCATGCCGCTCAGGGCAGAGATAAGCTCGTCCACCACATCGTCTATGTAAACCAGATGCATCACCACCGAAGGGTCGTTCACCCGGATGGGCAAGTCATGGGCGATGTTGTTGCAGAAAGTGGCCACCGCGCTGTTATAGTTGGGGCGGCACCATTTGCCGAAAACATTCGGGAAGCGGTACACCAGTACCTTTGCACCCGTTTCCCTGGAGTACTCGAACAACAGTTGCTCCCCTGCCCGTTTCGATTCACCGTAAGGGTTGTCGAGTGCGGCCTGCGTGGAAGAGGAAATCATTACCGGACAGGTATTGCCGTACTTCTTCAATGTATCAAGCAGCGTGGAGGCGAAGCCGAAGTTCCCTTTCATAAACTCAGACGCATCCTTGGGACGGTTCACGCCTGCCAGATTGAAGACAAAGTCAGCTTGTCTGCAATAGACATCCAGTTCGGCAGGGTCACTGTCCATGTCATACTCGTAAATAGTAAGTTCCTCACCTGCAATGCCGTAATTACGGGCTTTCCCGTCACGGATGTTGTGCAGCTGGGATACAAGGTTCCGGCCGACAAACCCTCGGGCGCCGGTCACTAAGATTTTCATAAACTAATGGGATTGGATAGGATGGAAAAGTTAACAATGGCTATACTATTCACTCTTGATTTCCGCGCTCTTCGCCTTTTCCTCCATTCCGAGGTCTTCGCGGATGAAGCGGAGTTTCAAAAGAAGCTTTTTCATGCCCTCCACATCCAGGCGGGCGGTGTTATGGCTGTGATAGTCCTCTATACGGGCAATATCCTCATTGCCTTCCGTGAAGAACTTGTCATAGTTCAGGTCACGGGTGTCGCAGGGGATGCGGTAGTAGTCGCCCATGTCGACAGCCTTTGCCATCTCTTCGCGGGTTACCAGTGTCTCATACAGTTTCTCGCCGTGGCGCGTGCCGATGGTCTTCACCTCCGTCTCACCGTATTTCGGATCAACCTGCGCGTATGTTTCCTTCAAGGCCTGCGCCAGTACATCCAAGGTGGCGGCAGGAGCCTTCTGCACGAACAGGTCACCGTTATGCCCGTGCTCAAACGCATAGATTACCAGATCCACGGCATCGTCCAGCGTCATCATGAAGCGGGTCATGTTGGGGTCTGTTACCGTAATGGGCCTGCCGTTCTTTATCTGCTCCACCCACAAGGGAATTACAGAACCGCGGCTTGCCATCACATTGCCGTAACGGGTACAGCAGATGGTCGTACCGGCTTCCTCACCCAACGCACGGCCCTTGGCTATGGCAACCTTCTCCATCATGGCCTTGCTGATACCCATGGCATTGATGGGATAGGCGGCCTTGTCGGTAGAAAGCACCACCACATTCTCTACACCATGCGCTATGGCGGATTCCAGTACATTATCCGTACCGATCACATTGGTCTGCACAGCCTGCAACGGAAAGAACTCGCAGCTGGGAACCTGCTTCAAAGCAGCGGCAGAAAACACATAATCCACTCCCATCATTGCACCGTCCACAGACTGACGGTCACGCACATTACCTATGTAGAACTTTACCTTGGGATTTTGCAGGTGATGACGCATGTCATCCTGCTTTTTCTCGTCACGACTAAAGATGCGGATTTCCTTGATGTCTGAATCAAGAAAACGACGTAATACGGCATTACCGAAGGAACCGGTGCCTCCGGTTATAAGGAGGACTTTGTCTTTGAATATGGACATAATTATTTATATGATTATTCTCAAAAATGAAAGATTACACATTCTCACTTATACATTGTTATAATATCCCATCTGCAAACGTGAAATAATAGCCTCTGCAAAATGCTCGGTGTCCGTTACAATACGCATAGAATTATCTATCATTTTTTTATCATATCCTTCAAAACCAAAAACAGTAGAAACAAATGGAATACCTTCTTCTATAAGAGAAAATAATTTCAATTTTACCCCTCCTCCAATAATATCTGGATTAACATAAAGAGCACCTTCCACACAAGGGAACCCCTCCATTACCCAAAAGCCATGTCCGAATATTTTCCGAGAAGGATTATTATACATTTCTGTTCTTCTCCCCCATAAATGAAATTCAATCTCAGAAATAGATTGTTGTATTTTAGGTAACACCTTATTAACAAACCAATCTATAGATTTTTTTTTATGCGTATCAATACCACCAAACCATATTAGTTTAGAAATACTCTTTGGTTGTTCCAAAGAAATATTTGGAAGTTTAGGTCTAAAAGGCCATACGGTACAATCTGAAAAACGGCCAGTTATTAGCTGATAAAAGTTCAAGTCCTCTTGACTTATAAAAATTTTGTAAGCCAAAGAATCATTTATTATTTCTTTTTCCAACTTTGTAGCAGCATCTAATAAATAATCAAATTTCCAATCAACTTTTAAAGCCAAAAGTTTTTTTCGACTTAAGATTCGACTATATAAATTGTGAAACCTTACCTTTATCACTTTACTAGGGAATAAATATCTTAAAGCCCTATAAAAAAGGACTTCATCACAATATATGTTCTCAATATCATATTTTCTCAAAAAAGAGAGTTTAGAAACTGGTAACTCTGTAGAAAGTCTATTGTGAATAACATTACCAATCCTATACAAACTATAAAGAGGCGAATAAGGTAAACAAATCACATTTTTCTGTCGTAATATAGTATTTGTATGGTAAACTACAATATCATCTTCTTTAACTGACAACATATTAAGGACCTCCCTTACTGCAATTCCATAGCCATTTTGCGATTCTGGGAATTCAGGAAATATATATAAATCCATATACTAATTATGAAATATTTTTAAATAATTTAAGCCATTTACTTCCAACTGATTCCAAGGAATAGTACAAAGAAGAAGAAAAACCTGCATGGCTCATTTTCATTAGTTCTTCCTTATTATCCATAAGCCATATTAACCTATCAGCATATTTCTTTTTGTCAAAAGGAGTTATTACAAATCCGTTAATACCATCTTTTATTATATCTTGAAGTGCCTCAAAACTAGCAAATGCTATAGGAACAACTCCATACGTCAAAGCCTCAATCAGAACCATAGGAAATCCTTCATAAGAAGATGTTAAGCAAAAAATAGATGCATGTTTATAATAAATAGTTGGATCACAAAAATCACACCAAATAATGTTATTTAAATTACGTTTATCAGCATACGCTTTTGCTCTATTATTGTCACCTCCCCCTACAATTCGTAAAGACCAATCCTTTTTAACAGAAGAAACTATTTCCCATATATCCAATAAGTAATCTATCTTTTTTTGAGAAAAATCTAAGCGACCAACATAAAGGACCTCCTTTGATTTGGATTCAAACAATCCTTGATTAATAAAAGATGCAGGATTAGGAATACAGCCTATTTTACTCATACTAATATTTTTTTGAAAAAAAACAGCTTCATTCAAATAAGAAGGTGAAAGGAATAAAGTACATTCTGATTTCTTGAAAAGATATTGAAAATGTTTTGAATATTTCAAATAGTATAACTTTAAAAGCAAAAACTGAAAAAAAACATTAGAAAATATTTTTTGAAACAACAATGGATATGAATGTACTATTGCATAATTCTTTATAGGAGATAAAAGAGAATTATGAATTACGGATATTATCTTAACTGGAATCTTATCAAGATGTAAAGTAAAAATAAATTTTGAAAATAAAGGTGATAATCCATTCTGATTGATTATTATAGATATGCGTTTATTGAAAATCAAGTTTTCAGCATATCTAAGATTTTCAACAGACATTAAATCTTCAGAATTAGGAAGAAAATAGTGACAATCGGAACACATACCCATCTTTTCAAAAGAAAGAAAAAACACCCTATACCCATTATCTTTAAAATATGTAGCTAATACATCTGTCACCCTCTCTACGCCACCGTTAGTCGAAATAATAGGTTTATAATACCAAAACAAAATACTCATTACAATTTGAATTTATAATGAAACACATTAGAATATAAGAATACAACTAACATAAATAAAACTATCAAAGAGAGTAACGCCGTTGATTTACTTAAATTATAATAGAAAACACCAAACATTACAATATCACAAGAATAAATGTAAAAAAATAATTTAATAAAATTACTAATCTTACTATTAAATAAAAAAGAAAGAATACTGAATAAAATAAATGAGAATATAAGGGTTCCACAAGTTCCAAAATCAAACAAAAAACTGCCTATAAATGTAGAAAATACATTTAAATAAAATCCAATTCTTATAACTGAATTCACATCCAATGAATCAACTCTATACTCTGTTGGAAATAAGCCTGAAAAACTCTTCCTGCCCCAAAATGTTGGTTCTTGAAATGAATCATAAAATCTTGAGTAATTTACAAATCCTTGTCCGAAATAATCAGCTATATTTAATAATACATTTTCAGAACCAAAACGACTTGCTGTAACGGAATACACAAAATAAAGAAAACCAATTATAACTACAGAAAAAGAAAAGACTATAGGTTTACTCAACGTTTTCATATAAGGTTTTAAAATCAAATAGAATAAAATGAATTGATAAATAAACCGAAAAGTTTCTCCTCTACCAGCAGCCAGTATATTAGATGATAAATTTGTTAAAGATGCAATAAATAGTAATAGTAGATAATACTTTACTTTTAAAAAGGTCCTAAAATAAAAAAACAAGAAAAGACAAAATGGACCAGCCGAATGGCCAATAGCTATCAAATACGACTTTAATCCAACTTGCGTATTAACCAGTCCTCCTTCTACATTCATAGCTCTAACTGCAGCCAAAGGTTGAGAAAAGGCTAAATAATAATTAGGTATATCAGAAATTATCCCTAATAAAGAAAATAAGCTTATTATTATAGCAATCCTCTTGAAAGATTGTTTATTATAAAGTAAATCAAAACTTAAAGTATTTCCGTATTGTAAGATAGGATAAAGAATCAAAAACAGACAAGATAGGTGATGGACAACTGCTTGCAAAGAAATTTCTATTTTTATATAATCTGGATGATATAGATGTAAACACACACCACAGATTGAAGATAGAAAATATAATAAAAGTATAAATGAAGAAGCATTAAGCCCTTTCCCTTTCAAGTTATATAATAGGCAAATGCAAAACGTTAAAGGATATAATAAAATCCACATTAATTAATTAATTATCAATAAGATCCATAAACTTCTTAGAATAAACCAAATCAGAGAATAACGTACTTCGTTTTCTTGCAGCTTCTCCCATCAACTGGCATTTTCGTTTATTATTTAACAAATTGATCATTGCATCTTTTAATTGCGTTATAATATTTTCATTGCGTTTAATTATAATAGCACAATCTTCATCGACCAATTCAACCATACCACCTGAATCAGTAACAATAAGCGGAAGTGAAGAAGCCATAAACTCAATACATGATAATGGACATGCCTCATCCCCAATAGATGGAACTATAGCAACGTTAGCCAAATGATAATAATCTTGAATTTTTTGATAAGGTATATATCCTGTAAAAATCACATTAGGCAATTCAGACGATAGGTTCTGTAATTCTTCAATAAAAGAAGTCTTTCGATCAGATGAAAAAAAAGAACTACCTATAATTAATAACTTAAAATTGAGATGTTGAATTTGCTTTATAGCTAATAACAATTCTTTTATTCCTTTTTCCGGAACTAATCGCCCTGAAAAAACAAATACAAAGTCATCATGACTAATGCCAAGCTGTTCACGTAATGACCATAAACATTCTGACTTTCCAAATCTTTCTAAGGATATGCCATTATATAAAACAGAAATGAGTTCTGGAGTACAATTGAGATGAGAAAGAATTTCATTTTTAATAAATTTACTGACAGCTAATACAAAATCAGAATTATCTATAATTTGTTGGTTAAATGAAGATGTGATTCCCAGATAATTATTATGCAAATGTTGTACCATACTCATATTCATTTTTCTTTTCAATGGTATAACAAACCAAGGAGCATTTTCAATAAGAACATAATCATAATCTGTATCCATTCCATTCATGACAGAATTTATAAATTGATTCCCAATATAAGGGAAAAAACGATTATATATCCATCGGAAAACTTGCTTTAATTTATAATTTAAAGAGTCAGTGTTGATATATTTAAAATCTGTATGCTTATAAGAACGAGACTTGAGAGCAGCTTCTTCATTATAAACTGAAAAAACGACAAAATTATAAGTGTGATATTTCTCATTATAATCCAATAAACATTGTACCAAAGATTCTACGGCTCCTCCTTTTACTGACGGCAAAGGTAATTTATCTCCAGGCAATATAATCGCTATTTTTCTCATGACACTAATTATAATAAGTGATAAAGTGATAAAATTTGCTTAAGATATATACAAAAAGACCTTTCAAATTATTGCCATATTGCAAATGCTCATTTTTCAAATCCTCATAATACTCACCACATGTCAGTTTATTAAATTCCAAAATAAATGCATTATATTTTAATCGAAAATGGAATCGTTTCATAAAAGATCGTTTTGCATAAGAAGCAGTCCATGCTATAGGAACATAAGCCCTATATACTCCCATCATAGAAGAAAAGCAATGAACTTTTCCATTAATCATTAAAAAAAAAGTAAGTGGAAGATCTCCAATAGGAGATTTTTTCAAATAGCTAGGCCTTTTATCAAGATATAACCTAGGAAAAACAAGAGATAATGTTGGTGTCAAATAGCCGTGTGCAAGAATTATTTCATTATTACTCAAATCCATATCATATGATATATAATCTGACTTAAGTTCCTCACCAGTCTGTTGATTAATACGCCTTACCATATGACAACAAAGAGAATAATCTGGATGATTTTCTAAAAAATCTACTTGCTTTTGTAACTTCAACGGATCAGTCCAATAATCATCCCCCTCACAAAGCGCAACATATTTACCTTTTACTAAAGGAAATAATATTTGACGTAACGGAGAAATACCTTGAGAATACTGGTTTCGAATCTGAAGAATTGGTTTAATAAGATTAGGATATGCCACAACATATTCATTAATAATACTCTGAGTAGCATCAGAAGACGCATCATCATGAACAAGAATTTCAAAATCAAATTCTGTTTTTTGCATTATAAGGCCATCTAAACACTGCCTTATATATTTTTCATGATTATACGTCAAGCAACATATGCTAACTGTCATTGAACCGTTCATTTATTTTAATCTTAATTCAGCAAAACGCTTTATTTCCATTTCACTTTTATAATCCTCAAACAACTTACGACAATCATATTGAGGCACATATCCTAATTCTTTCTTTGCATTTTCAATGTTCATTATGTACCCACCACCACAAACTTTGTCTGGTCTATATATAACTTCAGATGGTGACTCCTTAGGCGAAAAAACACTAATAATAGTGCGAATTTGTTCTTCTAATGTAATTGGCATTCCTGTACCCACATTATAAAAGCCACTTTCTTGTTCCACCTCAACAGCTTTACACAACATTTGACTAAAATCGTTAACATGAACCATATCCTTTGCATAATGAGGATCTCCCCATATCTCTATAGGTAGTCCTTTCTGAGCATTTTCAATCATTTGGTAAATAGGTCGCTTCGTCTTGACTCCATTAGGAAAGTAGTACGGATAAGGGCTATAGCTATATATTGTTGGAAGCCTAAAAATGAATTTTTTCAAACCGTATTCTTGATAATAATGCTCTATCAAGTCTAAAGCAGTATTTTTGGAAATTACATATATAGCATGATCACCCGTATAGCTAAAATTTGGTTTCATATCGGGTTTTAAAATAGTATCATGAGAATACAATGAAATATCAAAAACGGTTTGAGTATAAATTATCCTATCTACATGACATTTGCGGCAATACTCTAATACATTAAATCCTCCTATTACAATAGAATCTAAATACTTTATGGGGCAATAAGTATCCATATAAGAAGGTATTTGAGCAGAGAGTAGCATAACTGCATGTATATTTTCCATTGGAAGCTTATCAAAATCTTCTTCCTTCGTAATGTCCACAGAATAATATGGTATTCCCCTTTTGGAAAAAAAAGTAGTTTCGCGACGTCCTGAAGCTATTATTTCATACTCTTCCTTATTAAAGAAATTTAATGCGTATTCTAACAAATAAGACCCTGTATTACCGGTTGCTCCAAAAATAATAATTTTCTTTTTCATGATAAATGGTTATTTAAGTTAGATATTTTTTCAATTAATATATTCATTGTTTTTTCATCATATCTCTGATCTATAGGCAATGCAATCATATTATTCGCGATTGAGTATTCCAGACATTTAGCGTCTATCTTATTCACTACGTTTTGCCAATATTGAGGTACATATACGTGCTCTAATATTAATTGTTGGCGAAGCCCAGCTTTGCTCGTATAAAAAGGATATATCAACGGGACATTTTGATTTTCAGAAATACTAAAATCAAATTTATTAAATGCAGTTAATGCACTGTAGAGAAGATGATAATTAAAACGACGCCTTTCAATTATTGAGACGTAATCCAAAGAAGACAAAATTTTATCAGACAATACAGACATTCTATGTATCTCTTGATTTGACATCCTTTTTTCAGATTCTTGAAAATCTTTATAATACCCCTCTGCAGAGTCAGTTATACGCCCTATCAAGTAGTTAATATTATCAATAGGATTATAAATCGGGAAATCAATATCCAGTAACGCAGTTGTGTACAAATAAGCGCCATCTGGAACTCCAAAAAATTTACGGGCAGAATAAAATGTATCTACCCCTTCAATTGGTTTTGCAAAAAAAGCTTGTGCATTATCAACTATTAAGTTAGGATAAAACCGAGATAAATAAAGAACAGTATCTTGTTTTAAGCCGAAATAATTAGTATATAGAAAAGCCTCTGAGCTTTCTATTTTTTTATCAAACACAGGATCCAGTAAACTATTTATATGATAATATTCATACTTTACATTTAATTTCATGAGAGGTTCTATTATCACATCACAAGTGTAATATGGAATATACACTTTTGTATACCGTCTAGCTTTTAATATATACTCAAAGCATTGACGAGCAGTACTCAGTTTTATTGCACCTTGATGAAAATGTTTTCCTTCACGTATTTCCAGTTCAAAATAGCCACCTATTGACATCATTGTAAACTAAATGAATCTAATAACATACAAGTTTCTTCTTTAGAATTATTCATTAGTACATCTATTATTGATAAATATGGAACAAATTCTTTAGATTGCTGGGGATACCTTTTTATTATCGTATCTACAAATTTCAAATTAATACCATTTTGCATAAAGTCTTCCTTATTATAGATTTGTTTTCCACCTATAGCATTATAATAAGTATCTGCCGATAGTAACTTACAAATATGAAGAACTTTATCCTTTCCTTTTAAAGAGCAATCTTTAGGTAAATCTGAAGATAGCAATATTTCAGTCTGAATATTTAGATAATCTAAAATTTCTTTAAAACTATTAGCCAAGAAGAGAGCCAATTGTCTATTTGGAAACATAATTATCCTATACAACAATTCCATTGTTTCATGATAGAAAGGAGCTTTAGAGTAATTCAATTCCAATGTTTTCATAAATTTACGAAAATCATCTCCTATCTCTATTTCATTGAAATGTTTATAGGCACTAGCCCCCTTCAAAGTGATAGTAAACATTTTCTTTTCACCATTTACCAATATATTGTTACGATTCACCCACCCTCCTTTAATATAATTAACATCATCGTATACAACGTATTTATCAACAGCCTTAATTAGCTGGAAATAACCTATATAAGGCATAAAATAAGGTTGCATTATACCTAATTTCATTTCAATATCAGATTTAAAATTCTTTCAACATCTTCATTCGACAATCCACAATACATTGGCAAGCAGATTACACTTTTTGCCATTTTAGTAGCTACTGGAAGGCTTTCCAATTTTGCAGACTCCAATCCCCTATATGTAGAGAACTCGCTGATAAGCGGATAGAAATATCTCCGTCCCAGCACACCTTGTTCCTTCATCTTAAAATAGAGTTCATCCCGAGTCATGCCATATTTCTCGGCATCCACAAATATTGGAAAATAAGAGTAGTTGTGACGTACACCAAGCATATCTTCCATAAAACTGATGCCGGGCACTTCCCGCAAAGCATCACGATAACGAATAGCCACTTGACGACGGGCTTCTATCGCAACATCCACTTGCTTCAGGTTGAGCAAGCCAAATGCTGCACGAACTTCATCCATCTTACCATTAATACCAGGAGCCACAATCTCTGTCTCTCCTGCAAAACCAAAATTCTTCAGATAATCAATACGCTTTTTGGTCTTTTCATCGTGGCAAATCAATGCTCCGCCCTCCACGGTATTATATACCTTAGTGGCATGAAAACTAAGCGTCGACATATCTCCGGCATTCAATACCGACTTTCCATTCACCTCTACCCCAAAAGCATGGGCAGCATCATAAATGACCTTCAAACCGTATTTGTCCGCTATTGCCTGGATACGCTCTGTATCACAAGGCTTGCCATAAACATGTACCGGCATAATCGCCGTTGTCTTGGGGGTTATTGCCGCTTCTATTTTGTCCGGGTCAATGTTACAAGTTTCAGGGTCAATATCCACGAATACCGGCTTGATTCCATTCCACCACAAAGCATGGGTGGTAGCTACAAAACTATATGGAGTGGTTATTACTTCGCCGGTAATTCGTAATGCTTGCAGAGCACACATCAACGGCAGTGTGCCGTTGGTGAAAAGACTGATATAAGGCACCTTCAAATATTCACACAAAGCTTTCTCCAGTTCCTGATGATAATGACCGTTATTGGTCAGCCACTTACGATTCCAGATATCCTGCAAATAAGGAATGAAATCGTCAAGCGAAGGAAGTAATGGAGAAGTAACTGTAATCACTTTATTTTCCATTTTACTATAAAAATATATACTGATTTCTATTTTTTGTGAAGAGCCGACAACCCAAGCCGTTTTACCTCAAGATACTCTGGTAATCTTAACCTTTCGTAAACAGCAAAAGCCAATGTCAAACCAACTATAATCTGGATGGGTAACTGAATATAAACGGATATATCCAATAAGGAAAAAAGCCACATGACAGTAGAAACTATCAAAGAAACTGTAAAAACCGGAAACACGTCCTTGATTTGTTCCATGGTAGAATAGTGTATCAAGTCGGCAGAATAATGGCTATTTAAGAAATAGGCTATGAAAGAGATTAAGACACTGCCCCACAGCATATATTCGATGCCATAAAAGATGCCGACTACTATAGGGCCAATAGCTATAATTTTTTTTATAATTTCTAACTTCAAACACAAGTCCGAACGTCCTTTCACCTGCAAGATATTCAGATTGATGGCATGAAGCGGATAAAGCATACCACTGAAACAAATGATCTGCAGAAAGGAAACAGCAGTCAACCATTTCTCACCGATCAGAATTATAATCAAAGGTCTAGCCACAGCTGCAAGTCCCAGCATGCAAGCGAATGTCACAAGCATTGTAGTCTTTATTATCTGCCGATAAGCTTCGCGCAAGCGCTCCGGTTCTTCTTGAATGGAACTAAGCACCGGATAACTGACACGCTGGACAATACTGGTCAGATTACTGGAAAATATCGTATTGAACTGCTCTGCACGAGTATATTGCCCCAACTGTGCAGAACTGTAACAACGGCCTATAACCACATAATAAACATTCTTGTAAAGAGTATCCAATAATCCGGACAACAAGAGCTTATAGCCAAAACCGAACATTTCCTTGAAGCTTTTTACGGAGAATTCCCATTGGGGCATCCATTTACAGAATATCCAAAGAAACAGAGAATTCAGAATCTGCCGGGAAAGCTGTTGCCACACCAAACTCCATACTCCAAAGCCCACTATAGCCATGCCTACGCCAACCAATCCACCTGAAACAGAAGAGATTATGGATACTTTGGTCTGTGTCTTAAAATCAATACCTCTTACTAATATGGTACGGGGAATGATACCCAATGCATTAACAATCAGAATCAGCCCTATTACCCTTAACACATCTATCAAAACCAGTTCTTTAAAAAACAGACTGATAGCGGGAGCAGCTACATATAAAAGGATGTATAAAACAATACTGACTATCAAGTTAAACAAGAAAACCGTATTGTAGTCTACCTTTTCAATATGTACTTTCCGTATCAGTGCATTAGAGAAACCACTGTCGACAATGGAGTTGGACACCGCTATGAAGATAGCTATCATGGCCATAATGCCATATTCGGCAGGAGTCAAGAGACGGGCCAATATCAGGCCTACCAAAAAGGTAACACCGGAATTGGATATGTTATCGATAAAGCTCCACTTCGCACCATGGACAGCTTTATTTTTCAAAGATTCGGGCAATATTGTTACAAATTATTATTCGATCTCCTCCACCAGCGACGCATGCACAAACGTCGTCGCCACCGCCATCACCCCCTCGATGTTTACCACCACCCTCCGGTCATGGCGCACACGCACAAACACCCCTTCCACTCCTTCGAAGATGCCGCCGGTGATGCGTACCCGGGTTCCTTGGGAGAGGTTCAGCTCGGTGGGTTCAAGATAGAGCACAGCCTGGTCGTAGGTGCCAGACACGGCGATGAAGCTGCGCATCTGCGAGTCCGGGATGACGATGGGCTGACGGGTTTCGCGGTCCATGATATAGCGGATGGGGATGTTCATGCCCGGTTTGTTCTTTATTTCGTCCATACGCTCACGGGTGGAGCGGACGAAGACCAGGTTATGGACCGCAGGAACAAGCTTGCGCAGGCGGCGCTCTTTCCTCACGACATACTCATAGCGCATGGGAATATAGTTTTCAATGCCCGCTGCATCCAGGTAATCCTTGAAAAAAAGCTCTCGGCTATAGGTGACACGCACTGCATACCAGTGCATTTCTGCATTCTCGTTCACAAAAAAATATGATTGGGGGACACCGGAGTAGCGAAGTACCTCCCGGTCAAGTAATGTAATGCGGTTACTTTAAATAGACTATGTGCATTCATTTTATTTCAAAACCCTCCACCATCTCGGAAGGAAGGCGACGAAATAGTTATATTCAAGCTATCTTGCGATAAGCTGTTATAAACGAAACGTTTATAATAAAAAAAATGTTTTATGACACGCTCCGTTTAATGAACGCAAAGGTAATGTCAAGAAATGAAAGTACAAAATATTCTGATTGATAAAATGATAATCTTTTTTAATGCAGGTATCATCGCACTATATATCAAATAATTACGCTCATTAGGTAAGATACACGCGCACGCGCGTCATTTCTTATTTTTTTAAAGAAAGAGTGTGTTACATATATAACCATAGGTTCCGGTACCTCACCCTATACATACAGACTACACACACGCTTCACTACTTCACAGGGATACCACAGAATTTCGTAACTATTCAGCAGATGATGCTTTATGATAATTTTTCAGACGCTGATAACACAGATGACACGGATTATTTAATTTCACGTCCTTAGAAGCGTTGCATCAGGTAAGAAAAACATAAAATCTGCGTTATCTGTAATTGTACAGACTCCTTTTTTGTTAATTTTGCAACCGATTTACTAACTTAATATAAAATTATATTTTCAAATTGTAATTATGAGAACAAAAAAACGCCAATTAGCGTGATGCAAATCAAAGGGAGAGATTACCAAGTGCTGTACACCAAAGAGAGCAAAGAGGTGCAAGTAGCCATCGACCTGCTTTCTATGGTAGAACACAAGTCGTTAACCGTGGAATACAAGGAGCGGAAGGCTTTCCTGACACCCTTCATACCACTGCTGATAAATCCCCAAAAGGAACACGGACTGAAGGGCGTAAGCCCCTTCGCCAAGCTGCTGCATCTACTTGTAAACTTTATGGACGCGGACGGAAGCGGCAATACGCTGAACCCCGATTGCATTGAGGATGAGATATATAAGCTCTTCAATGAGCTATATCCCAAGGAGTAAAACGGACCAAGGAATTCAAATTGTAAAAAAACGGCTGTCCCACTGCGGATGGCCGTTTTTGCTTCCTAAGGAAATAAACGGCATCTTTGCGCCGCCAATAAGGCAAACTTAATACAAATCGAATGGAAAACATTCCAGTGACCACCTACCGTGGTTTCAGCGCCGTCAGCGGGGAGACAACCTTCACGCAGGACATGGCTGACATAAGAAACGGCAAGCATGCCAAGTTAATCATCAAAATCGCCAGCCTCGTGGCGCAGGGAAAGGTGGAGGAAGCCAACCACGTCAAGAAGCAGCTTCCCTTCAGAACCCTCACGGCCAACTACCGGGAAAGAAGGCTCGCACCGAGCATCACCCGCTACAACCCCGTCATCACGCTCGACATCGACGACCTGGAAGAGAGACAGTTGGAGCAGACCCGGACCCTCATCAACGAAGACCCGCACACCCTGGGGAGTTTCCTCTCCCCCAAAAGGCACGGCTACAAGCTGTTCGTCTTCATGCAGACGGAATACACCCGGCGTCTGTATGACCGTCTCCGACAGGGCGAGGTGACCTACGCCACGCTCGAGGAGATACACCTGAAGCTGTACAGCGCCGCCAAAGAGCACTACGAGGCCCTTCTCGGAGTAGAGGTGGACGGAAGCGGCAATACGCTGAACCCCGATTGCATTGAGGATGAGATATATAAGCTCTTCAATGAGCTATATCCCAAGGAGTAAAACGGACCAAGGAATTCAAATTGTAAAAAAACGGCTGTCCCACTGCGGATGGCCGTTTTTGCTTCCTAAGGAAATAAACGGCATCTTTGCGCCGCCAATAAGGCAAACTTAATACAAATCGAATGGAAAACATTCCAGTGACCACCTACCGTGGTTTCAGCGCCGTCAGCGGGGAGACAACCTTCACGCAGGACATGGCTGACATAAGAAACGGCAAGCATGCCAAGTTAATCATCAAAATCGCCAGCCTCGTGGCGCAGGGAAAGGTGGAGGAAGCCAACCACGTCAAGAAGCAGCTTCCCTTCAGAACCCTCACGGCCAACTACCGGGAAAGAAGGCTCGCACCGAGCATCACCCGCTACAACCCCGTCATCACGCTCGACATCGACGACCTGGAAGAGAGACAGTTGGAGCAGACCCGGACCCTCATCAACGAAGACCCGCACACCCTGGGGAGTTTCCTCTCCCCCAAAAGGCACGGCTACAAGCTGTTCGTCTTCATGCAGACGGAATACACCCGGCGTCTGTATGACCGTCTCCGACAGGGCGAGGTGACCTACGCCACGCTCGAGGAGATACACCTGAAGCTGTACAGCGCCGCCAAAGAGCACTACGAGGCCCTTCTCGGAGTAGAGGTGGACGGAAGCGGAAAGGACATCTCGCGAGGATACTTCATGTCCTTCGACCCGCATGCCTATATCAATGCCGCACTGCTGGAACAGATTTCCCCGTTGCCGGCACGCATCATCCCGCCTGCGAAGAAGGAGAACAGCCCAAAGAAGACGCCCGTCGAAACGGTACACCCCCTCCCCGCCTCCTCTGCCGCCACACCGCAGGACGCAAAGCCTTGGGAGAAGCTGATATTCTCCCAAGCCGTGACTGCCGTGAAGCGCACCACCAGGTTCCGGGCAGGCAACCGCGACAACTTCCTCTTCGCCCTGGGCAACAAATGCTACAGCAAGGGCCTGGACGAGCAGACAGCCATCAGACTGGCGAAAAACGAGTTCGGACAAGAGTATCCCGACGTGGAATCTCCCCTGCACAATGCCTACATCTATACCGACAAGACCAGCGAAGCCGCCACAAAGAAGGAAGAGAAAAAGCCCGTCATCAACCAAGTGATGAGCTTTCTGGAAGAGCACTACGGCATCCGCAGGAACCTCATCCTGGACCGCCTCGAATTCATGCCCTATGCCCTGTCGGCAGATGCCGGAAAAGGTTACCGTCCCATGCGCGGAAAGGACTACAACACCATATTCGTAGACCTGCAGATGGCCGGCATCTCCTGCTACCAGAATTTCCTCAGAGCCGTGATAGACTCCAACTACGCCAAGGAGTTCAACCCCTACACCGACTATCTGTACGCGCTTCCCCCCTGGGACGGGACGGACTACATCGCCCGGCTGGCCGACACCCTGACGACCGAGAACCGGGAGCTATGGCAGAAGGGCTTCAAACGGTGGATAGTGGGCCTGGTGGCCTGCGCACTGAGCGACGAGGACATGAACCAGCTCGTCATCATCCTCTACAGCGAGCAGGGAAAGGGAAAGAGCAGCTGGATTCGGCGCCTGCTGCCGCCCGAGTGGAAAGAGTACTTCTACAACGGCATAATAGACCCGAGCAACAAGGACGATGCCCGCCTGCTCGCCACGCGAATCATCATCAACATGGAGGAGTTCGAAGGCGTGAAGCCCGGCGAGCTGGCAGCATTGAAGCGAATCATCGCGCAGGACAACGTGACGCAGCGCAAGGCCTACGACATCGAAGCCTTCACCCTGCCCCGCCACTGCTCCTTCATCGCGAGCACCAACAACCGGCAGTGCCTGCAGGACATCGGTGGAAACCGGCGTTTCCTCCCCATCACCGTCACCGGCATAGACTACCACACCCCGGTGAACCATCCCGGCATCTACGCCCAGGCGCTCGCCTTGCTGAAAGACGGTTTCAGATACTGGTACGAGGGCGAGGAGATAGAACAGCTGAACAAGCACAACGAACGGCACCGCATGAAAGACCCCGTGGAGGAGAACCTCTTCGTCTTCTTCCGCAAACCGCTGCCCGAGGACCTGCAGGTAAAATGGCTCCCTGCCAGCGTCATACTGACCAAGCTCAGCATATTCGGGAAGGTGCAGGTGAACCCGCACACCCAGCTGGTACTGGTGCAGGCACTGGAAAAGTACGGATTCGGTACACGGACCAACGAGCAGGAGACGACCGAATATGAGGTAGTGGACATCCAGCTATATCAGTAACCGGTATTCGAGGAGAAGAGAGAAGCCCCGTAACATATATTGTTGTGCATGACAACATATATTGTTACGGGGCTTTACATATATTGGCGTTTTCTTTACACGGCTTCCCTATTTCCGGCCGGCATCCTGTCAGGGTTCTCCCAGATACTTCACCAGCACTTTCACTTCCAGCGGAGTGAAGGTGCGCCGGTATTTGTTGTAGCCCACCTTCTCCAGCTCACCCTTCAGCGCCTTGTTGTGGCGTATCCATGCCGCCAGGGTATAGATGGCATTGCTGATGCAGTAAGTCGGGTTGTAGAGCATGGCAAGCTCCTCCTTCGAATAGGCGTGGATGCGGAACGGACGAAGGTCTTCCTCCTCCTCTTCCCTCTTTTCTTTTTCTGTTTTCATTCCTTATGTTATTGGTTGATTATTACACCATAAAGATACTGAATATCAGCGGTATGACCAAGCGTATACAGACATAAACGGGCATCGGACGAAGAACTTTTCCTGAACAGAAAGGAAACGGGAAAGAGACGGCGTAACCCGAAGAAAGCCATGAGCAGAAAAAGCCGGAGAAGTACTTTTGCAGCACCCCTCTTCCCCCCCCTAAAGGAGAAAGAGAAGAGTATTGCAATACGGGACTTTAATTTCTAATTGTTAATTGTTAATTTTTAATTATTTAATTGTTTATGGGAGTACCATTCAAGAAAATTGCGAGGAAAGATCCTCGAAAGGCAGATGCGGTGGCAAAGTTCTACCCGCAGCTGGTGACACTGGGCGACAATGCGACGCTGGACGACATTGCGTATGTGATGAAAGAGAAGAGTTCGCTGACGCTGGGAGACATCCAGAGTGTATTGACCAATTTTGTGGAGGCCATGATTACGACCCTCTACAGCGGCCAGTCGGTGAATATCAAGAACTTCGGCGTATTCAGCCTGTCGGCGCGTACGGCAGGCGTACTGGATGTAAAGGAGTGCACCGCCAAGAACATCAAAGCGGTGAAAATCAATTTCCGGCCTTCCAGCACCGTAAGACCGGACATCGCCGCCACGCGTGCCGGGCAGAAGATTGACTTCTACGACCTGGAGGCATTGGTAAACAAGGGAGACGGTGAAGGAGGAAGCTCCGGCGGCGGTTCCGGCTCGGGAGACGGAGGCGGTTCGGACGGAGACCAGGGCGAAAATCCGTTGGGATAAGTATGACTGATTTTACTACCGATTCGTATGTTCAACTTTTAAAACGTATATAGCATGAAAAAAAGTATCTGGGATAAAATTCTGAAAGTCGTAATTGCAGTAGCCTCCGCCATCTTAGGGGCATTGGGAGCCAATGCGATGAACGTGAGCATTTAAGTCGCCGGAAAGAAAGGACGGCAGGAAGAGGAAACCCCGAAAAAGGTTTCCTCTTTTTCTTCCCTCTCTATACAGCGCAGGATACGCCAGTCGCAGCTACGCACCCAATAGCGGAAAGCCATGTTCGGACGGAAATGCTCCGAGAAGTCCAGCAGACGTTCCAAATCGAACTCCTCGGAGATGACACCGGCACCGCTACGGAATGCATCGTAGGCGTTACAGTCCTGCTCGATATGCGCCGGAACCATCAGCAAAGGCTTGCCCAGATACATCGCCTCGCAGACCGACTCGAAGCCGGCAGTGGTGGCATAGGCCTTGCAGCCTGCCATGTAGCGCAGGAACTTGACGTCATCGAGCTGATGGAAACTCAAGGTGTCGTCCACACGGCACACCTCGGCTTCGTCCTGCTTGTCCCAGAAGAAGTGGAGGGGTATTTCCGGATGGGCACTGTGCCAGTGGAGGATATTCTCGCCAAAACCGGAGTTTACCATGTATCCGTGGAGATAATCCCCTTCCGTACCTTCGCACGACAGCACCTCCCTCCGCAGCAATGGCGGAACCACGCGGACATACGCTTCTTCGTCATCCTCCATCTCGCGGAAGGAAAGGGCGAGCTTTTCGCGGGCACCTATGCACGTGAGGCGGGTGAAAAGGCGGAGCAGCCACAGATGGAAGCCGTTCTTACCGGGAAACTCGAAATCGCGGTGCAGGAACAGGTACTGGTGCCCGACGCTTATTTGAGGAACGGAAGGACGGAAGAAGAGATAGGTCATCCCCGTGAGCAGTTCGTAGAAGTTGATGACCAGTTCGGCACCACTCTCCTCGATGCGGCGGTGTATATAGTGCATGCTTTTCAGATAGACGGGCAAACGGGTGAGATTATAGGCCACACTACGCGCAAGACTTGCCCGCTTGTTGGCAGGCGTAGGCAGGAAATTGGGACTGAGAAAACGTTTCACCGGAGCTTGGATGCTGCGGTTGAAGAAACCGGGCAGACAGCGCGAATTGCTTTTGCCCACCAACACTTCCACTACCTCGTGACCGTTGCGGCGCAGCAGCTCTTCCATTGTTATGGCTTGGGTCAGATGCCCGCGGCCTTCTCCTTGAACGATAAAAAGGACTTTCATTGGGACGACTTGATGATTTACAAATTAATGTTGAAACACATGCAGCACATGACGTTGCATTTAGTTGATGCAAATATCGCACCTCCGTGTTACGGCAGAATGTGAAGAATGTGACAATTCGGTTATAAATGACAAAAGTCACACCGGCATCGCGCAGACATGACTTCAAGAGAATTTATGGAATAAATACGTAAAAAGGATAATTCGGTCGGCATATGATGCCGGAATATCAGACAAATTCCTCGACCATATACATATCACTGACAAAATCGTCAACAATCTGTTCCAGGTTTTCGCAGGCTTCGTCAGGCGTTTCACCGTAGGCGCTGCACAACACATTATTCATAAAATAAGCGTAAAAACCACCGCCGGCTGCCGCCTCTACGGTATAGTCATTTCTGTTCAGTTTCATATTCGGGCCTCCTTTCTTTTTTTACGCTGCAAAAATGAGGGAAAGTTGTTACGAGGAGATGTGAAGGAGGTTACAATAGTATGTAGATTGGTTGGCTTTGATGCAGTGGAAAATAAATGGATTGAATATTAGGAGTTTTCATTTATTCAGTTTACCTTTGATTAAAAATAAAAGCAATGGGTAAAATTAAACCATATAAAGAGCAGGACTCTTCCAAACAAACGGCACAAGAACCGATGATGGCAACTTATCATCAATCAGCCATACCGATGGACGACTTTATCAACAGTATTCCCCGAGATGCTTTGGCTGAAGCCCTTCTATTTGCCTTAGAAGAGAATAAAGCAGGACACTGTATATCAAACTCCCAAATAGAGAGTATGATAAATGAACGCATGGGATGGAAATAGTCTGGTCTAAGTTGGCTTATGAGCACTTTTTAGAGATACTTATTTATGTAGAGAATAATTTTGGCATGTTGACGGCACAGAAAACACGTCAAAAGATACAAGACAAAGTAAATCTTTTAGCAAAACATCCGTATATAGGAATTATAGACAGTGATTTTTCTACTCTATTTAACAACATTACTGTCCGTCATTTAAAACTTTCCCCTAACGTGATATATTATTTGATTGATGAGAATAGGATTGTCATTGCAGCAATGCTTCATTCAAAACAATCTCCGGAAACTGTACGTAAAACAATCTCAGAATTTCTGAAGCAATATAAATAGCTGTTCATCAATTCATGATGAGAGATAACTCTATAAATTTAAAACCGAGAGGACGTATCAAGATATACAATCACCCCGGATTACGCGGATTAACGCAGATAAAAGTTTCTGATTATCAGAACTCCTAAAATCATCTGTGTTAATCCGCGTAATCCGGGGTGGGTATTATTAATAGGAACGTGCGAAAATCACGCGGCAGGCAGAAGGCTTGCCGGTAACCATACACTTGCCCGGTTCCTTGTCACCCGGAACAAATGAATCGAAAGGAATACAACGGATGGTTGCTTTGGTCTCTTCCTTGATTTTCTCTTCGGTTTCGGTAGTCCCGTCCCAATGAGCCAGAATGAAGCCGCCTTCTTCAATCTTTTCCTTGAATTCCTCGTAGCTGTCCACGCTGGTGATGCGGCTGTTACGGTAATCGAGCGCTTTCTTGTAGACATTAGCCTGAATGTCCTCGAGCAAATCCTTCACGTACTCTTCGATACCCTCGCAGGAACGCGTCTCCTTCTCCAGTGTATCGCGACGCATGATTTCCATTGTATTGTTCTCCAGGTCGCGGCCACCCATCACCAGACGAACGGGAACACCCTTCACCTCATAGTCGGCAAACTTGAAGCCCGGACGTTTGTTGTCGGCATTGTCGTACTTCACGGAAATACCCATTGACTTCAGCTTGGCAACAATGCCTGCCACTTTCTCGTCAATCTTAGCCAGCATCTCTGCATTCTTGTAGATAGGTACGATGACTACTTGTATCGGAGCCAGGTGCGGAGGAAGTACCAGACCGTTGTCATCGGAATGCGTCATGATAAGCGCTCCCATCAGACGGGTGGAAACACCCCAGGAGGTAGCCCAAACATACTCCAGCTTGTTCTCCTTATTGACGAACTGTACATCGAACGCCTTGGCGAAGTTCTGTCCCAAGAAGTGGGAAGTACCGCTCTGCAAAGCCTTTCCGTCCTGCATCATCGCTTCGATGGTGTAGGTGTTGAGGGCACCGGCAAAACGCTCGTTGGCAGACTTCACGCCCTTTACCACGGGCACCGCCATGTATTTTTCAGCAAACTCGGCATATACATTCAGCATCTTTACCGCTTCTTCTTCGGCTTCCTCGCGGGTGGCATGTGCCGTGTGTCCTTCCTGCCAGAGGAATTCGGCGGTACGGAGGAACAGACGGGTACGCATTTCCCAACGGAACACGTTTGCCCACTGGTTGCACAAGATAGGCAGGTCGCGGTATGAATTGATCCAGTTCTTGTAGGTGTTCCAGATGATGGTTTCAGAAGTGGGGCGGATAATCAGCTCTTCTTCCAGTTTTGCAGCAGGGTCCACCACCACACCGCCGCCATTCGGATCGTTCTTCAAACGATAGTGCGTCACGACGGCACACTCTTTGGCAAAGCCTTCCACATGTTCCGCTTCACGGCTGAGGAATGATTTCGGAATAAGCAAGGGGAAATAAGCGTTGACGTGTCCCGTTTCCTTGAACATATCGTCCAACTGACGTTGCATCTTCTCCCAGATAGCGTATCCGTAGGGCTTGATCACCATACAGCCGCGTACAGCCGATTGTTCTGCCAAATCGGCTTTTACCACCAACTCGTTGTACCACTGAGAATAGTTCTCACTACGTTTGGTAAGGTCTTTCAATTCTACTGCCATTCTATTTCGTTTTTTAAAGTTTTCGTTGATTTCTCTAAACAGTCGGCAAAAGTACAAATTTTAAAGGAAATTTATTTGAAAAACAAATAGTATTTTTAATAGAACCGAAAACACACTAATCTACATATTCTATTTTAATCACAATCTTCCTGCTTTTAACAAGTTCCCCCTTTCCCCGAACAGAAGGCTGGTGAATGTCCGAAGGGAAAAACAAGAAGAAACTGCCGGCATCGGCAGAGTAGTGTTTTATCCGGGAAGAGGTATAAAAAGCAACATCCTTTTTTGAATTATACGCCTGACGTACTTCGACGTCACTTGCCAGCCCCATCTTTTCATTTCCCCAGAGTACATACTGAAGGTCGACAAAACGGAGGTGACTTTCAATATTCCCTTTCTCCACCTCTTTGGGAATGTATTCACTGACCGTAGCCCAGCATTTCCCCTCCAGAATGACATGGTTGCCAATGGACAGCGCTTCCAAATCATGTTCAGCTAGAAAGCGGAATGCAGCATCCCAGACATCCTTGTTCTTATGATATTGGCAGGCAAATTCAACAGCATTGACTGATTTATGGGGAGAGACAGTCCAGCCATTGGACCAAACGGCACTTTTCATCCATTTCTTCGCATTTCCGGAAGTCCACTCCGGACTTGTCTGTGCTGATAAATACATACAAAAGAGTATTAATGAATAAATAATTGATATACGCTTCATATTTTTTATTTTATCGTGAATTGAAACTGGTCATAAGATTCCGTACGCCATGCCTTGTCCTTGGTTTGAGGAGAAAAGCCGAAAAGCGGAGAATAGGTCCTGACCTGCACCGTATGTCCGTCGGGCAGGAATTCGAGCAGACGCAGCCAGCCGTCTCCCCCGTTTCCACTCATGCCGCCACCCAACGCCTGGCAGTTGAACATCATCTGGTGCACATCGTGTCCGGCTGCATTCTTGTCGGTACGGAATCCCGTGGTATAGTCCAACCGTTCATTCGGAGTGGCATAGTGTCCGCACAGCACAAGACGGATGTTGGCGGAAGGTTGCACCAGCTTCTGCCAGATGCCTTCGCCCGTATTGGACGGGGTTATCTTATAGCCTTCCTTGGTGATGCGCTTACTGTCGAAGCCGGTAAGATAGGAATGGGTGATGAGAATCACCGTATGGTCCTTGAAGCGTGGGGTAGCCACCAGCTCCCTTGCCCATGACAAGACCTCATCACGTGGGGCAAATTCAACGGCAATAATCAAAATCCTCCCCCAATGCTCGTCCGTTATCTCCATTGCGGCATTTTCCAGCGTAGGCAGGCCGTTTCTATTATTGGTTGCAGCCACGATGGTCTTTTTCCATTGGCTGTTGCGCTCTATCGGGAAATATTCCGGGAAACGGGTCATCGAGTTCTCCGAACGGGTGTAGCCGTAATCATGGTTTCCGGTAGAAATGAGATAAGGGACCTTGTTGTCCAACCGCCCGAAAGCCCGCGACACAAATGTCCACTGCTCCCGGCTCGTAAGATTCCCGAAACGTGGGAAGGGAGGTAGAATACATTCATTCTGGTCTACCAAGTCGCCCGTACAAAGCACCGCCTTTACACGGAGGGAGTCTATATGATGAGCGGTCCACGCCGTCATCAGCTCAAAAACCGGCTGGTTATAGTCATACTTCACGTAGTTTTGCGGGTCGCCCAGCAGGACGATGGAAAAAGAATTAGGATTGCACAAATGCTGCTGGTTGGTATTGACTTGTGCCCGGAGCTGGAGGAATGCCAGCAGGCATCCCAAACAAAGAATGATTCTGTTTTTCATGGTTGCGTACTGAATTGATAAATACATGTCTGTTTATAAAGGTCTCCTTCACGTAATACGATAGAGGGGAAATGCGGATTGTTCGGTGTATCGGGAAAGCACTGGGTTTCAAAGCAGACGGCGCTACGACGCGGATACACAGTGCCATGCATGCCCGTGAAGCCCGGCAAATAATTGCCGGTGTACATGATAAGCCCCGGCTCTGTGGTATAGATATCCATTCTGCGCCCACTGGACGGACTGATGCAGGTGGCAGCGAAAGAGAGCTCATGCAGCGCAGGTTTCTTCAAGACAAAACAGTGGTCATAACCGTGGCCGTTGAGCAACTGCAAGTCTTTCCGGTTGATGCGTTCGCCTATGGAATGGTAGTCGCGGAAATCAAAAGGCGTATCGCCCACTGCCCTGACTTCACCGGTATTGTTCGTATTCATGTCGATAGGCAGGTAGAAATCCGCGTTTATCCTCACCAGATGGTCTTCAATGGAAGTAGTGGGAGTTCCCATGCCCGCCAGATTAAAATAGGCATGATTGGTGGGACAGAACAAGGTGTCGCGGTCTGTCTCCGCCTCATAATCTATACAGAACCCATTGTCGTCCGTCAAGGTATACATCATCCTTACCGTAACATTGCCCGGAAAACCGGCTTCTCCATCGGCATGGAAATGCCGGAGGAGAAGTTGGTTTTCACACGGTTGCTGTGCTTCCCACACCACCGTGTGAAAACCGTTATCACCACTGTGCAGAGTATTAGAAACAGAGTTAAGCTGTAAGTGATAATCTTTTTCTCCTACACGGAAAGCGCCGTGCAATATGCGTCCGGCTACGGGGCCTATAGTAGCTCCTATATAATAGTCCTTGCTTTGCCTGCGGGCCTCTTCCAGCGTATCGAAGCCTATGACGACATTTTCAAACTTACCATGACTATCAGGAGCCATGATGGATAAGACGATGGCCCCGTAGTTCGTGACGCACATCTCCATACCGCTGCCATTGCGCAGTATATAAAGGCCGGTATCCTTTCCGTTGATTACGGACCGGAAATTATCAGGATTCAATCCCGTCAGGTTGGTCTTATCTTTCATACTTTCTAAACTTCGGGATATTCGTTGCACAACAGATGTTCGGCCGGAACATCCTCTTCTATCTGCGGGAAACGCCCCTTGGGGGTGAGGAAACGGTTGTCTCTCATGTCATCGTTCACTGTAGAGACTTCGCCTACCAGACAATGGTCGTCCTCGGCCCAGAAAGTATGGTAGAGATAAGGCTCATAACAAATGCTTTGTCCGGGAGCAAGACGCACCGTTTCTCCGGGAGCTACCCGTGTACTGACTCCGTCGATGGAAACGACAAGCGGTTCTTCAGTCAGCGCTTCAGTTTCCTTGTCGGCCTTCCACAGACGCATGCAGAGGATTCCTCCACCCCGGTTGATGATGTCTTCCGTTTTCAGCCAATGGAAATGGGTAGGAGTAACTTGTCCGCAGCGGACAAACATAATCTTTTCACAATAGGGTTTGTCTTTCTTCTGCAGACTTCCATTACGGAGGGTTACCAGAGTCAGGCCGATTTTCAGGAAATCGCCCCAGCCGAAGTCGGTCAGGTCCCAGCCCATGGCTCTTTCCCGGATGTCATTACATTCCGGTCCTTTGCTTTTCCAGTCGTCCGGGGTCCAGTCCACCCATGGCGGCAACATGAAGTGGTACTTTGTCATAAATGCTTTGGCTTCGCGGATATATTGATTGATTTCACTGCGTTTCATATTTGTATATTTTTTAAGGTGTTATACTTTTATTTCTTCAATAATTCTTTCAGTGGGATAGCCTGGAACTGAATGTCGGCCTGACTCCCCTCATAAAAGATGCCTATGGTATGCTCGTCAATGGAAGTCATGCAAGAGTACCCCGCCCCTCTACCTTCATCCAACAACATCCAATACTCCTCGGGCCAAGTTTGCCCGTCATCGAAACTCACCTTAATGGTAATGTTGTTACGGCGCTCTTTTGAATTAGGATTGGCAAAGAGTAATACATGACGTTCTTCTCCGTCTTCAATATAATCATGGCGCAGCAAGGATGCCTGGCAAGCCGGTTCAATGAGAGCTCTGCGCGACGTGGGATGTTCCGTCCACGTTTTCCCCAAATCGGCAGTGACGGCAATAGCCCGCCCATTACCTTCCTGACGTCCCCGGTTGCTGCGCTCACGCATGTTCAACATCAAGGAATGGTCTGAAAGTTCTACCACCTGACATTCGTTGGTATTGTAGTAGGCCGGTTCGCCTACGGTCCAGTTTTCGCCCTTGTCTTTACTCCACATGATTGTAGAGAACTGAAGCCCGTCTTCGTTCCGCCCCTCTACCGGAAATACCAATGTACCGTCTTCCATTGTGATGCCACGACCCGGTCCGGGAGCAAGCAGCCACCATTTTTCCTTTTTTACTTGGCGGGTAATGTTACGCGGCTCACTCCAGGTAAGTCCGTCGTCGGTACTCTTACTAATCAGGAATTGAGAACTTTGTTTGACACCATATCCCGGCTGAGAACCGTGCGCACGCCACTGGTGGTTCCATACGGTCGAGGTATCGGTAAGATTCTCTATCCATTTGCCCGTCTTGGGGTCCAAGACTCCGTGCATCCATAACCCTATGACATAGAGGTCTCCGGTGAAATCATCCGACAAGATGCAACCATCACTCACTCCATTATATTTCTGAGGTAGCCCGCCCCATTCTTTCATATCCAGAACAGTCTGCATGGGTTGCCAAGTCCGCCCTCCATCTTCACTGCGATTGATGGCAATATCAATGTCGCCCTGCAAATCGTCATCTCTTTCATTGCGTGCATCATACAAGGCCAGCAAGGTACCTTTCGTCGAAGTCACCAATCCGGGAATGCGGGAAGTGTGTACCCCGTCCTGACCCGGCTGCCGCAGGGCCACTCCTATACGGAGCGGCTTTACTGCGGGCAACTGGCGGATGCCCACCAGCCCCAGGTCTGTCTGGACACTGCTGCATGAGATTTCAATCTTGCTTGTAGCCTGCGCCGCATCATCCCTCAGTCGGAGTGTCACCCAGCATGTCAGTGTATCTTCCTCTATCTGCCGGCCTACCTTAAAACTCAATTGTTTGTTCACCGGTTTGGCACTTGTACAAACCTGCCCACAATTCTCATCCAAGAACAGCGAAGCGGAAACGACATCACCGGAACGGACAGTTCCATCCAAAGTGAAATTTATCTTTTCCAACTGATATGCCACGCCGCTGTTCCTAATCAGACGCAGACACAATACCGGATTATGCTCCTTCAATGTCAACACCGGATATACCGGTTGCCGAATCTCCACCGCTATCTTATCCGTATAATTTTGGCATGCCATGATGCCCCAAGCAGACAAGACCAGTAAAAGTATAGTCTTATATCTCATATCATCCCAATATTTATTTGTAACCTTCCGTTTGTGTTATATTCGGATTAGTATTGAGACAAGCAGGAGCAATAGGCCACAAGGTAACATTCTTCTCCCCTTCACGCCCCTTCAAGGTCTCAATAAGCTCGAATTCCTTATTAAAGCGAAGGTATGCCCACCATGCTTTTGATTCTGCGACAAACTCTTTCAGTATTTCGCTGATAATGGCATTGTCTATGGCATCCTGAGTCCTTGCCGTGTAGTAGTTGTCTACCCCATAAGCACGCTTGGCCACTACATTCAGATTCTGCAAAGCGGCATCCGTATTTCCCAAGGCATTTTCCACTTCAGCTTTCAAAAGATAGGCTTCGGCCAAACGATAGACGGGGACATCACTGTCAAAACTACGCGTATCATTGGCAAAGGAGCCTTTGAACTTCACAACCATCCTTTTAATCTGTACTTCTTCCGTCAGGAACTTATCCTCGAATACCCGTACTGAAACATCCGTACGCGTGTCACGTGCATCCTCAGCCAGGAAATCGCAATAGGCTTGCGTGGGCACAACATACTGGGCATGGGAACCGGCAGGAACCTCATCCTCGGTATATCCGGCTTCCCTCAGCCGGGTTCTGTCACCGTTAGGTGCCAGATAATAGGCGAAAAAGTTGGGGGATGTTCCCGGAGTCACATTTTCATTGACGATATAGGGCAATGTCCAGATAAGCTCAGAATTGGCTTCGTTGTTTAAATTGAAAATATCGGCAAACGTGGGAAGAAGTGCATATCCGGCTTTCAATACCGCATCAACAGAAGACTGCGCCGTACTCAGAGCCGCATTCCCTCCTCCCAGACGCTTTGCCTTCCATAAGTAATATTCAGTACGCAACATGTTGATGGCTGCCGGAGATGCCTTATGGAGAAGCTTGGAAGAAGCGGGCATCAACCTTAAAGCTTCTTCTATATCGGTTTCGACCTGAGCATATACTTCAGAGGCCGCCGTACGGCTGGGATACATGTCCTCCTGCTTTTCTGACTCAAAGCCGGAAGTCAGTAACGGACAGTCACCGAATACCCGCACCAGAGTAAAGTAACAATATGCCCGTAGGAAATAGGCATTGGCCATCACCTCATTACGTGTAGCTTCATTGGTGAAAGAGATTTCCGGAGTATGCTTCAGAATCAAATTTGCACTATTAATGGTAGTATATATACTACTCCAATTTGTACCTGCATCACCGCTCAGCAATACGTTTGTACCCACTCTATTAAAAAACGCATCATTTACCGCCCCACTCTCATACCAGTTTGAGCGCATCTCTCCATAGATGTTGAGCAAATCGGAAAAGGCGGAACGGAATTGAGTATATGCTCCATTTACCGCACTCGTAGCATCGCTCTCCTCTGTCCACATGGACAAGCTGGTGAACTGGCTGGGCTGTATCACATTCAGGTCTCCATGACATGATGTAAAAAACGAGACCCCACTTATAAGAAGAATGCCGGATAATATTTTTATTTTCATAATTCTTATTTTTCGTATTAAACTTCTTTTATCACAAAGTAACTTTACATCCGATAGAGAACTTACGGATAGGCGGATAGGTGTTGAAACTACCGGAATAGGTACTTGATGCACCTACTTCGGGAGAAAGGCCTATTACTTCCGTAAAATAATGCAGATTGTTTCCGGCCAGGGTCAATACCAGCCCTTTCAGACCAATCTTTGCCAGCAATGCCTGAGGCAGAGCATATTGCAGAGAGATTTCACGGATACAGAGATAATCGGCTTTCTGGGTGAAAACATCGGAGTTGTCCCGGAAATTCTTATTCAACTCATCGGAGTCATTGCCTGAGAAACGGGCATACTTGGCCTTACTCGGGTCATCCCCCACATTCCAGCATTTTAGGATTTCAGCAGGCAGGCTGGTGTTTCCATTCATGAAATTACACATCTGGCGTTGCAGATAACCATTGGAAATGGAGTGCCCCAAAGCAAAATCAAGATAGACATTCAAAGTGAAGCCCTTGTAGGTGAAAGTATTGTTCAAACCTCCGGTGGTATGGGGAATCGTATTTCCCAGCAGGAACATATCATTGCTGTTGATGATATCGTCTCCGTTCAGGTCTTTCCACTCATAGTCTCCGATAGTCTTTTTTCCGACACCCAGTTTCTGTTTCGTGGTCCAGTCCCAACCTTTGGATGAGGTGTCATAACGGGCATTGGCAGCCTGCTCGGGAGTTGTAATGATAAAGTCTTTCTTATATCCATAGAAACGCCCCAACGGTTCACCCTCGGCAACACCTCCGAATTCTTTGGTCGTGCCATCCTGCATTTTTACAGAGTATCCTCCCTGGCGGTTCTTGTCCCGTCCGTTTTCGGGCAGTTTAAGCACCTTGTTCTTTACGTAAGTAATGGTGAATTTAGATTCCCACGTGAAATCCTTCTTGACAATGTTACGTGTTGTTATTTCAGCATCGAAACCACGGAAACGTACTTTTCCAAGATTGGTAAGGATGGAACCGTATCCCGACGTATTGGGCAATACTTTGGAAGTAATCAGGTTATCCGTAATCTTATTGAAATAGTCTATACCCAATATGATGCGGTTCTTGAACAAGCCTAAATCAAAACCTAAATCCAATTGTGTGGAAGTCTCCCATTCAAGAGCCTTGTTAGGCATGGCCGAAGAAACGGTCGCAGCACTTTGATCGTAACTGGTGGTAATGGCATACAATCCTAATGCATCGTAATAGCCGATGGAGTTGTTACCGGTCTGCCCATAACTGCCACGCCACTTCAAATTACTTATAAAACCGATATTCTGCATAAAAGGCTCATCACTCATAACCCATCCGACAGACAATCCGGGGAAGAATCCCCATTGGTTGCCTTTGGCAAAACGGGAAGAGCCGTCCTCACGGAAAGTAGCAGTCAACATATATCTTTTCAGATAATCATAGTTCAATCGGCCGAAATAACCGATATTCACATCTTCCTGCTTGGTCGACGTTGCATCGGAATAAACAGAACCTCCGTTCAATGTCGGTATCTTGTCGGAGCTGTGTCCGGTAGTGGCAGCATACACATACTTGTACAAATATTGCTGATAGGAATATCCTACCATCGCACTGATGCTGTGTTTATCGGCAAACGTTCTTGTATAGCTGGTGTAGAATTCCAGTTTCTTCCGTTGCTCATCCGTCATGTTGGTAGTCGCCTTCCGCGTTCCATTCATCGGGTTGGCACGCATGAATGTATCTCCATGGCTGTTTTGCGTAAACAAAGAAGCGGTGCCCACAGCATGCCATCCTTTCAAAACTTCCCAATCAAGAGAGCCGACTAACCCCAAACGGTTGGTACGCTGATTGTTATCATTAAAATACGAGTAGAAGCTCGGATTCGGAGACGAAGAGTTTGGACCTGGCGTCGGGGTTCCGTACCATTCATTGTCAGACACCCAATATTTACGTTGAACGGCCGGGGTCATCAGTCCACGGGAAATCACCTGATACTGACTGGCATACTCTTCGCTATTCGTCTGGCTGTAATCTATGTTGCTACTGAAAGTCAGGTTCTCTCTGATTTTGGCAGTTACATTAGTACGGGCGTTAAAACGGTCGAATGCCGTGCCTACACCTACACCGGAATCTTTCATATAGCCAATACTGCCCACATAGCTCAATTTCTCCGTACCTCCTTCTATCCCCACATAATAATTTTGCCAAAGAGCATTCTTGAAACAAGTACTGGCCCAATCATTATCTTCAAAAATCAAAGTCTTACTGGGATCCAACGGATCAGCCACAGACTTCCATCCTGCCGGAATGCTCTCTCCATCCCTCAGGTAACGGGTAGAAAACTTGGAAGCATCCGTATTGCCGGAACTATAAGCATATCCGTCAAGGTATAACTTTTCCGGACTGGGTCCGGAAGCCCAACGATCGCGCATGATAGTAACAGCTTGGGTAGCATCCAGATACTCAATCATCCGCTCCACATTCTCGTTTGCAAAGGAAGCCTCAAACGTCACTCGAGGAGCACCGCTTTTTCCTTTTCTTGTCGTAATCAGGACAACTCCATTCGATGCACGCGAACCATAAATAGCAGAAGAAGCGGCATCCTTCAAGACTTCGATAGATTCGATGTCATTGGGATTGATACCCGCTGTACTGCGCTCTACGCCATCAACTAATATAAGAGGAGAATTACTCTGACTGATAGATGAACCACCACGAATCAAGAACGTAGCCTCTGCACCCGGAGTATTGTTCTCATTGTACACGCGTACACCCGCAATTTTACCCTTCAGCCCTTCTCCCACAGTATTGATAGGAGTTGCCTTCAATGTTTCTCCATCCACCTTACTGATGGCGGATGTTACGGTACGCTTGGATTGGGTACCATAACCTACAACCACCACTTCATCCAGCCCCATGGTGGTCGGTTCCATCCGGATGTTAAGAATCTTTTGATTAGTAATCAGGATTTGCTGTTCATCATAGCCCACATAGGAAAATACAAGAGTTTCCCCCTTGCTTACTTTCAGCTGGAAAGCGCCATTCATATCCGTAATAACTCCTCGAGTCGTACCCTTCACAGCGATGGAAACTCCTGGAAGAGTTTCACCAGTATTGTCCACTACTACACCTGATAGGTTAAATTCTTGTGCCCAAAGCAAAAATGGGCAAAATAGTAGAAAAGTTATGAGGTGAAAATGAAATATTTTTCTCATCTTTGTTACGATTTTAATAATAAATTGTTTCAGTAATTTATTTAAGGGGAAACGGGAAGTGCCAATACTCGTTTCCCCTCCCTTTTCGGGGGTCAAACTTAAGTTGGCCAATGAGTTTTTTCATTGGATGTATTGTTGCAATATCTCCATAGGCAATCGTTTTTAGTTAATTAATGTATTTGAAGAATTCCGTATTTTTCAATTCGTTTCTTGTCTCCTCCAGCTCTTCTTCAGAACAAGGAGCTATCGGCAATCGACATGGTCCACAGTCTATTCCTGCCAGTTTCATGAATATCTTACCGGCTCTGACTCCTCCCCCATGCTTTATCAGCACATCAATGATTTCAACAGATTTCCATTGCATTTCACGGGCTGTTTCAAGGTCTCCCTTTTCCATGGCTTCCATCACAGCTTTGTATATACCCGGAACATAGTTGTAGGTACTGCCTACGGCAGCCTTAGCTCCAACCGACAATCCGGTAATCAGTATCTCATCAAAACCGTGCAAGACTTCGAACGCCCCACCGTCCGCATGAATGCACTGCTGCATCTCCATCAGGTTGTTATGAGTAAACTTGACTCCCACCAGATTGGGAATTTGCTTCTTGCCCTCTATAAGGAACTTGTGTACCGGCAAGGAAACCCCGGTTATGGACGGCATGTTATAGTAATAAAACGGCAAGCGGGAAGCCGATGCAGCTATCGGCTTGAAAAAACCTATCAGCTCATCTACAGAACCGGGCTTGAAAAAGCAGGGCGCCATGGCTGCTATCATATCAGCTCCAATAGCTTGCGCATGGGCTGCCAGCTCGGCACACTGAACCTGCGACATGCCACCTACATGCACTATCACTTTCAGTTTTCCCTTGGCTGCCTCCATCCATTTTTCCGCAACAGCCTTTCGTTCTTCTGTTGTCAGAGAAACGGATTCTCCCGTCGTGCCACAAATAAACACTCCCGTCACACATTTCTTTTGCATCAGAAACTCTGCATACGGCCCGATCACCTGCAAATTTAAGGAACCATCTTCGTGCATTGGCGTAAATGGTGCAGCGATTAATCCTGTTAAAAGTCGTTTGTTCATAAATAAAATTATATTATAATTAATGATAGGTTCAAACCTATTTTTTCTTAAAGAACAAGCTTGCCAGATAACCTATGACAAAACATGAGATAAAGCCGGATGCCGTGTACAAAAGCAAATGGAACGTCTGGAATCTGGCAACAAACAATTGTACGATGATACTTGCGACTATACCAATGATTGCTCCTCCGGAATTGGCGCGTTTGGTAAGCATGCCCAACATGAACAGTCCTCCCATACTGCCCAATATGAGCCCGAGTATCTTGTTAAATTCGTCCCACAATGAAGCGATATTCCATGTTGCCATAAGAAAAGCAAAAGATAGACTAATGATTCCTATCACACAAGTTGCCATACGTGCCGCATGCAATTCATTGCCACCCTCTCCCTTATGAAAGAAACGTGAATAAATGTCTACTATATAAGCTGTGGCTGCCGAATTCATACTGCCGCTCAAAGTGGACATTGCCGCAGCGAAGATGCCCGAAATCAACAACCCTACAATACCGACCGGTAATTGGGTAAAAATATACCACGGAAAAATAGCATCGCCGTTAGGAATACTGATACTCAGATTCTCAGGATACACCTTGTAATAGGCATAAAGCGCAGTGCCTATAAAGAAGAAAATCAGTGTGGCGGGAACAGTCAGTATCGCATTGGTCCATACACTCTTCCGTGCCTCTTTCATCGAAGAGGTAGTGAGATAGCGCTGCACCATACTTTGGTCCGTCCCATAGGTGGTAAGATGGGTAAAACATGCGGCAATAATGACAGTCCACATCGTAGCATCCTTCAAGTCAAAGTTCGTCGCTCCCAAATCGAACTTACCGTTTGCCACGGCAATATCAATCGTTTCACCCAATCCACCGGGAAGAGAACACGAGATGTATATCACTGCAAATATCGCTCCTCCCAACAGTACAATTACTTGAATGGCATCTGTCCATACAACCGCCTCTATTCCCCCTATCATTGTATATAGAATACTACAAACTCCCATAATACCGATACATAGGAATATATCCAATCCAGTCACCACATTCAAAGCAATGGAGGGCAGAAAAAGCACAACGCCCATACGCCCTACCTGGAAAATAATAAAGGCCAGACTGCAAATAACCCGGATAAAGACATTGAAACGTATCTCCAGATATTCATAGGCAGTCGTTATATTCAATCTCCGGAAAAAAGGAATAAAGACATAAACAATGACGGGGGCAACAAACACAATACCGGTATTGAACAACACATAACTCCAGTTAGTGGCATATGCCTTGGAGGGTATAGCCATGAAGGTGATGGCACTCAACGCGGTTCCGAAAAGACTCAGCCCGGCAGCCCACCACGGAATACGTCCTCCACCCTTGAAATAGTCATTCGTACTTTTCTGGCGCCGTGAAAAGTAAATTCCAATTCCGGCCAATACGGCAAAATAACCGATAATCACAAGGATATTGACAAGTCCCAACCCCTTTTCCAAAGGAACAATATCCCCTTGAAGGCTGTACAGTCTATTCGTTCCGGAACTGGCATTGCTACCGAGTATAACGAAGGAACGGTTTCTTTGCAAGACTTGCATAGTGTCATAGGTACCTGGAATACATTCAGACTTGACAAGAGTCTGCGTAATTGTATGGTATTTCCATAAAGCATTCTCTTTTTTAAGATGCTGTGTATCTTCCGGCTCTTTCTGAAAAAGAAGTATATGGTTGGCTCCGCTGGCGACAGCAGCACATATTCCTTTCGGAAAATCCGAACCTAATGAACTCCATTTACCCAATTGGGGGTTATAGACATATCCATCAGTCAAGCAAGAAGACAACCCTTCTTCCGTTTCCGTCTGTCCACCCAATAAATACAGACAAGGGGAAACGCCGTTGTTCTGTACCACGAGAATTGCATCTTCCCGGACGCATCCCGGATAGCCCGGTAGTTCTTTCCATCCTCTGGACTTGTTCGACAAGTCCAGCACAAAAAAAGAATCCGATAACCTGGACGGACTTACCGACTTCCTGCCTCCAAACAAATATACCTTATTGTCCAGTAGTGCTCCTGCCGCGTTAGACAACGGAAAAGGAAGTGGCGGCCAATCTTCCGAAACATTCAGTTTGCCCTGCTGCATTGTGACAAAAAATACATCTTCGTAGCATTGGGAAGAATCACGCCCTCCAATACACAAGATACCGTCAGAGAGTGTTATGGAAGCGCCATAAGCCAACGGCTTGGACAACACATCTTCATACAAAGCGAATCCGGCATTTTCAGAAAGGCATACCGCATTTCTTCCCCATCGGCTATAATCGTCGGAAGTGCCGCCTGCCAATACAATTTGTCCGCCAAGTACTCCGGAAAAGAGTCCCAAAGTGTTGTGTTCCTCATTAAAAACACTCTCGTTGCCCCACTTTATCTGCTCAGAATGAGAAGCATCTGCAGCTCTCAGGCTTTGACCCCAAAACAAACAAAGGCATACCAATGCAACACAATTATTTACAATCCGTGTCATTTGTCATATTTTTATTGTGATTGACCCTTATTCTGTTCTCCTAACACTGCCCTATCATAAATCAGCTTCTTATAGACATAAAAGTGTTGCTCGATAGCATTTCTGTAGCCCATTTCATCCTTATTCTTGATAAAGTTCAATAAATCGGTGTGAGTTACAATCTTTCCCTTTTTCTCCAGTTCTATATTTATAGCTTCCACCCGTTCCCTCAAATTGGTTTTTACAAAGTTCATAACCGGATGAATGATGCTTTGGAACTGTACAATCGTCTTATTCCCCGTTATTTCGTATAGTTTTGAATGGAAAGTATATTCGCTGAGATTGGCATATTCGTTGTTCCCCAATGCAACGCCTGCATTAACAATCTCTTCCAGTTCCATAATATCCTGCTCTTTAATATTATGAAATATGTCACTACTGATTCCTATCTCCAAGGCAACCCTGAATCCCAAAAGATCGAGAAGTGATTCCTGGCTCATAATACGGGGATCAACCACTCTCTTCATTCCCCCTAAGATGAAAGGCTCAGTTAATATCATTCCACGACGTGTACGGCTTTCAATCATTCCCATCATTTTCAGACGGCTAAGAGCTTCCCGAAGAACACTACGAGCTACCCCCAACGCTGACGACAACTCAATTTCGTTAGGGATAGAATCACCCACTTTCAAGTCCTGACTTCTGAAATAATTCAATAACTTGTCTTCCACTTGGTCTACCAAAGTAATCGACTGCCCATCAATTTTTAAGTTTTCCATATATTAAATCGTGTTATTATTAGTCCTATTAGTATTATTTGTCAGACAAATAAATGGATAATTTTTAATAAAAGCAACATATAAAGAATATATTATTACTTCTTTTATATTTATTAACTTTTAAAGTGTTGCATTTTTGTAAATTTACTATTCACGATGTAATATATATTTCGGCTATATTACATATGCGAACAAACAATAAGAAAAACAGAAAAAGGGGAAAAACAATATAAGTGCAGCTTAAAAAATAGTTTAGAAGAATTATTAATACCTGAGAATGAATGTTCTTAAAAAAGAAAAAGACTGAATAACTAAGTATTCAGCCTTTTATAAAGAGCGGCAAGCGAGACTCGAACTCGTGACCCTCAGCTTGGGAAGCTGATGCTCTACCAACTGAGCTACTGCCGCATAAACATTTCCAAGGTCATGCCTTAAAAACGGTGGCAAAGTTAATAAATTCCTTCCTAAAAAAACAAACGTTTCGTCAAATATTTCCTATTTTTGCTCGGGAAAACAAAGATATTCTTTCAAAATACAGACTAAATACCAATGAAACGAATCATACTCATCACCGGAGGAGCACGTTCCGGCAAAAGCACCTATGCGGAAAAGTTGGCACTCAAGCTCTCTCCCACTCCCGTTTATCTTGCCACAGCACGCATTTGGGACGAAGAATTCCGCCAGAGGGTAATCCGGCATCAGGAACGCCGGGGACCGGAATGGACAAACATCGAAGAGCAGAAAGAACTCAGCCGCCACCGGCTGGAGGGACGGATCGTCCTGATAGACTGCATCACCTTATGGTGTACCAACTTTTTCTTCGACCTGCATTCAGATACCGACCGGGCACTTGCCGCAGTAAAGGCAGAGTTCGACCGCTTCACGGCACAAGACGCAACCTTCATCTTTGTAACCAATGAAATAGGTATGGGAGGAGCTTCCGAGAACGAACTGCAACGAAAGTTCACGGACATGCAAGGCTGGATGAACCAATATGTAGCCGCCCGTGCCGACGAAGTGATACTGATGGTATCCGGCATCCCACTTACCGTAAAAAACACTCATTCATAAAACAACAAACAATTAAAATTCAACAGACTGATGAAAACATTTCATATCACCCGTCCGGACGAGTCAATCCGTCCCGCATTGATTGACAAAATCAACAACCTGACCAAACCCAAAGGTTCATTGGGCATTTTAGAAGAACTGGCACTCCAAATCGGACTCATACAACAGACATTATCCCCCGCCTTGAAACATCCGCAAAACATTATCTTCGCCGCCGACCACGGCATTGTAGAAGAAGGTGTCAGTCTGTCTCCAAAGGAAATCACCTGGCAGCAAATCAGCAACTTCCTTCATGGAGGGGCAGGTGTCAATTTCCTCTGCCGGCAGCACGGCTTTACCCTGAAAATAGTAGATGCAGGAGTAGACTACGACCTCCCCTACGAGAAAGGCATCATCAATATGAAAGTGCGCAAAAGTACCAGAAATTATCTGCACGAGGCAGCCATGACGGAAGAGGAAATGGAGATGTGCCTGGAACGGGGTGCCGAGGTGGTGCGCCAATGCCATGAAGAAGGCAGCAATGTCCTCAGCTTCGGTGAAATGGGTATCGGAAACACCTCTTCATCCTCCCTGTGGATGACCTGCTTTACCAGTATTCCTCTGGAACAATGTGTCGGCGCAGGCAGCGGACTCGACAGCGCGGGCATCCGCCACAAATACGAAGTGCTGAAACAGTCTATGGAGAATTACAAAGGCGACGGCTCTCCCCGGGACATCATCCGCTACTTTGGTGGACTGGAAATGGTAATGGCCATAGGCGCCATGCTGCAAGCTGCCGAGCTGAAGATGATTATCCTTGTTGACGGATTCATCATGACCAACTGCCTGCTTGCCGCCGCCAGGCTCTACCCGGAAGTGACGGATTACGCCATCTTCGGACACTGCGGAGACGAGTCGGGCCACAAACTGGTGCTCGACGCCCTGCATGCCCGTCCGCTGCTGAATCTGGGGCTGCGTTTGGGAGAAGGAACAGGGGCCATCTGTGCATATCCCATTGTCGACTCGGCCGTGCGGATGCTCAATGAAATGGATAACTTTGTACATGCCTCCATCACCAAATACTTTTAACATGAACAATGTCTTGGCTGCATTCATAATGCTCACCCGACTGCCCTTCTGGAAAATCAAGGAAGTACCGGCAGAATGTTTCAAGCATGTGGTTCCCTATTGGCCGCTTATAGGCTGGCTGACGGGAGGCGTGATGGCGGCAGTGCTGTGGCTTGCCGGACAGATTATGCCGGTGTCATTGGCATGGATTCTTGCCCTCATCGCACGCCTGCTTGTCACCGGTTGCCTGCACGAAGACGGACTGGCGGACTTTTTCGACGGCTTTGGTGGCGGCACCACCCGAGAACGGACTCTTGCCATCATGAAGGATTCCCACATCGGAAGCTACGGTGTCATCGGATTGATATGCTATTTCCTGCTGTTGCTCCAACTTCATCACCTGCCACTGGGACTTCTCTGCATCCTTGTGCTCAGCGGTGACTGCTGGTCCAAGTTCTGTGCCTCCCAGATTGTCAACTACCTGCCCTATGCCCGGAAAGAGGAAGACAGCAAAAGCAAAACCGTCTACAACCGCATGAGTCGGCACGAGTTACTGGCCGGATTTCTTTGCGGCCTGCTTCCTTTCGTACTGCTGCTGCCTATAAAACTGTGGATTGCCACCCTCTTCCCACTGCTCACCTTCTTCCTGCTCTACCGATTGATGAAGCGACGCCTGCAAGGATATACGGGGGACTGCTGCGGGGCTACTTTCCTGCTATGCGAACTGTCCTTCTACTTGGGAAGCCTTATCCTAATTATAAATTAAAACCAAAAATTAAAGATGGAAGTAATACTCATTCGACACACTTCGGTAGATGTTCCTCCGGGCGTATGCTACGGACAGACCGATGTTCCCCTGAAACCCACGTTTGAAGCGGAAGCCGCCGTGACAGCAGAAAACCTGAAGGCATACCTTCCGTTCGACCACGTCTACACCAGTCCCCTGACCCGCTGCGTGCGCCTCGCCACCTATTGCGGCTATCCCGATGCAGAACGGGACAAACGGATTATGGAAATCAATTTTGGCGACTGGGAGATGAAGCCGTTCGAGCAGAATGAGGACCCACGCCTGCAGGAATGGTATGCCGACTACATAAACGTGGCAGCTACCGGTGGAGAATCTTTTGCTATGCAATACCGGCGTGTCAGCCAGTTTTTGGACGAATTAAAGAAGAAGCCCTATACACGCGTTGCCATCTTCGCACACGGAGGCGTATTAATCTGCGCACAACTCTATGCCGGAATCCTTAAAGCCGAAGAAGCCTTCGACGCATTGACGCCCTACGGCGGCATCGTCCGCATCAATCTCGACAAGGAATAGTGAACGAAATAGTAGGGCCTTCCTCCGCTTCGGTTTGCACCTTGTAGATACCTCCAAAATAATGAATAAAATGGGCATTGATTTCATGGCGAATCAAGCTCGTTTTATTCTCAAAATGTACCTTTGCAAACGGGGCGTTGACCACGTCGAAATAAAGGAGCGGTTTACTCCGGTCGCGTCTGATGCGGATAATCGCCTCATAACGGGAAGTGTCATTCTCTGACGGAGTCAGCAGGCTGACAAGCAATGTATCGAACCACCTCCGGTCCGTCCTTGCAAGCTGTTCCTTGAGATCGGTCTGCAGGCTGACAGACACAGTGCTCTCCCCACGACCGTTCACTTTATCCAGCACCTCACTGCACAACTGAATAACGTCACACTCCTCGTCCTCATACTGAATCTTGCCGGACTCCAAGCGGGACAACTCCAGAATGCTGTTGACATAATTCAGCAGACTTTCCGCATTGGTCTGAATCATCTGTCCGTACTCCTTCTTAGTCTCTTTATCCAGCTCCTCTTTCCCGATCAGCAATTCGGCAAAGCCCACCACCACATTCAGCGGGGTACGTATATCATGGCTGATTTCCGATTTCAGACGCTCCTTCGCGATGTTGTCCGTCTCTGCCTGCAAGGCGGCTTCAGCCGTCTTCTTCTCTACGACAGCAATCTTTCCGGAGACATAGCGCGTATACAGATAGAAAAGCAGCATCAGCAGCAGGCAGACACCCAGGAATATAAATCCTATACGGTAATTCATGTCCTGAATCTTCTGCTTCTCCAGCAACAGCTCGTCAATGTGGTAAATCTCCTTCACCTGCTTCAACTGGTTGGCCGAGAAGGCATTGTTCAGCGAATCCTGCTTGCGTATGAGGTAGCGCCGGGTCTCGATGGCCCCGTCAATGTCCCCCTTGTCATATTGCGTACTCGCCTTGTAGTTTATCAAAGTGGCAAAGGTGGAGACGTAGTTGTTCAGTACCGTAGGGGTCACCTCGTCTATCAATGCGATGCTTTTGTCATACTCATCGGTCTTGGCATAATATTGAAGCTGTATCAACTGGACATTCAGCCAGAAGACGGGATCTACATGCGGCTCAAGCAGTTTCTTTACTTTCTCGATATGCTCGTGCGCCACTGTAAAGTTCTTCTGGTTCATGTAGTGCAGGATATACTTCACTTCGCAGTCAATCTCGAAATTGCTCCAGTTCTTCCGTGTCTCGGGTTCTTTGGAAATGACCGCCTGCAACGTCGTGTCCATTTCATGCAAATAGGGCAGCTTCAGGCTGTCTTTACCGCCATTGCCGTATACCTGGGCAATACGCGACAGTATATCCACCTTCAGGCTGGCCTTTGTCTGGGGAGAGAAATTCCGGTAAGCCTCCAAGAAAGAGTCCAGTGCCTCATTCGGGCGGCTGGACACTCCGTAGGCACATCCCAGACTGTTATACGCTGCTATCATCCCGTTATTGCTATGGCGGAGTTTTGATTCCTCCAACGTCTCCTTAGCCACATACACCGCTTTCTCTATCTGTCTCTTGGAAGCCAGGGCGCGGCTGATGGCAGCCTTCTGCTCCAGATAATAATCGTAAGTGCCTACCTGGGGGACAAAATCCTTCAGCACATCCACCCAATACGACAGACTGTCCGGGTCGTGTTTCTTGTCATAACATGCCGCCAGATAGTAAGCGCCCATATTCTCATAGAAAGCGTTCTTCTGCCGCCGCGCCTCCTCGTACAGACGGGTGGAAAAAGTCATGTTATAGGGAGCATACTGGTGCTTGTAGGCCATGTCACGGAGATACGTCAGCCGGACAAGGGTGGCCGGCAGGGTATCGGCAACCTTCAGGATGCTGTCCTGATACCGGACAGCCCCCGTGTCTTCTGCCAGCAGCGGACAGATATATCCGCAAAACAAAACATGGATGAGAATCAGTATTCGTTTCATTGCGCCGTTCCTCCGTGTAATGCGGGATTATACTTCAAAGGATGCGTAAAACAGAAACGCGCGCCACGGGTGTACCCACTGTCCACCCACAGCTTGCCGTTCATATATTTCACAATCAGTTGGCAGATGGAAAGGCCCAGTCCGCTTCCCTGCACAAAATCATTCAGCTTTTCAAAGCGTTCAAAAATCAAGTGCTGCTTCTCCGGTGGAATGCCGCATCCGGTATCCGTCACGGAGAAAAGTGCCGTACCGGCATCAGCCATCTTCAGTTCCAGCACGATGGAGCCTTGTTCCGTAAACTTGGTGGCATTCACCAGCAGGTTTATCAAGACTTGGCGGAGGCGCGCATCGTCCGTATCCAGCATCAGGACGGACAAATCCGTGTCAAAACGCATTTCAACCTCCAGCTTGCGCGAGGCCATCACGGTCTCCACGACCTCATTACACAACTTCACGGCATCATGCGTGCGGATGTTGAAGGTTATATTGTCATTCTCGAAATCCGAGAAATCCAGAATGTCATTGATAAGTTTCAGCAACTGAAAGGAATTCACCTTGATAATTTCGGAGAACTCCCGGCGCGATTCGTCATCGAACGACTCGTCCTCATCCGTCAGTACCGCCGAGAATCCGACAATGGCATTCAGCGGCGTACGTACCTCATGGCTCATGTTCGAAAGAAACATATTCTTCCGTTGTATGGCTTGCACCGCTTTCTCCTTCATCGCCTCCTGCCGCATCTGGGAACGCTTCAAACGGAATATCTTCTTCCAGCCCAGCACCAGGAGGAATATCAGAAACAGTACGGACACAATGATGCCTGCCAGATAGAAACGCATGGATACAATGCGGTCGCGTTCGTTCTGGTAGGCCAGTTGGTCGGCCTGGAAACGGGTACAGAGCCGGTCTATCTCCTTGGGATAGTTCTTCTCGAACGAAGTCTTGATATACGAAAAGACCTTGCCGTACTGTCCGTAGGCTTCTTCCTTATTTCCCATCTTCACCAGTAAATCCGCTTTTTCGAGCAGAGCTTCCTTGTAGATGTTATGGTTTATCCGGGCATATTCGGTTTGAAGGAAATCATTGTAGGCGGTCAAGGCTGCCTCATGCTCTCCGGTGGCCACCAGATAACGGGCATCTATAATCAGAAGGTATTGCCGTATCTCCGGAATCAGCTGCGTTTCAAGCTGGCCTATCTGTACCAGACAATGGCTGGCAGCTTTCAAGTCACCCTTGAATAATTGGCAGGAAGCATTGGAGATGTGACGCATGGCCAGCTCCAGCGGAGAAAGCCGGTCTTCCGGATAGAGGTTCAGACGTGCAAGATAACGCGAGGCACCGTTTACATTCCGTATGCGCAGGTTATAATCTATCAGTTCCACCAGTAGCATACGGATATGCACATCCTCCCCGTCCATCCCATCCAGCAGTCTCAAGGACTCTTCATAAGCGACACCGGCTTCCCGGAGCCTGCCGGTATAGCTGTACACCTCTCCCATGGCATTCAGCGCAAGGGCATTGCCGAAGGGGTAGGCAAGCGCGCGGGCTTTGGAGTACATCTGGTCGCTCTGGGCAATAGCCATACGGATTTCTCCACGGAAAAGGGAGGATTTTATAAGTATTCTTTCCAGTTCGAAATAGGTGTAATAGCGCTGGGATTCATCCAATTGGGACAAAAGGCCGTCGGCATTCAGCGAGTCACACTCCTCCCGGGTCAGATAGTCGAAACCGAGGCTGTTGTGAAAAGTGGAGATGACCTCATGGACTATACTTTCCTTTTCTTTAGTCCAAGAATCCGCTTTATCTGTTGCCGATGCAATTATTGTGCTCCCGAACCAAATAAAGAAAAGGAATATATATAGTTGCTTTATCCTCATTTATAAGACTTTGTCTGCTTTAAAAGTTACATTTTTAATGCAACGCGGTCTTGCAAAGATATTATATCTTTTTGGAACGGACAAAGAATCAGTTAAAATAACAACATTTTAAAAACAAAAGGAAGCCAAGGTCGATGTCACTATTACGGCAACTACCATCCACCACTCCACACGCCGGTTGATGCGGACAGCCACACGCATATCTTCTGTCTTCAGAGGCCGTTCATTAGAACCGATATAAGGTTTCCATACCTCCTCGCCGAAATAGTTGTGCGGCCCCCCGAAACGGCAATTCAAAATACCGGCAAGGGCGGCTTCCGGATAACCGGAATTGGGACTGGCATGCTGGCTGCCATATCTGCCCACAAAAGCAAACAAGGAAAGGCGACCGGAAACCAGTACCATCAGAAAGGCTGTCAGACGAGCAGGAATATAATTGGCAACATCATCCAGACGGGCGGCGAAACAGCCGAACCGACGATAGCGCTCGTTCTTGTAGCCGACCATGGAATCCAACGTGTTCACCATCTTATAGGCAAGCATGCCCGGAACTCCCAACAGCAGATACCAGAATAAGGGAGCAACGACCCCGTCACTCAAATTCTCTGCCAAAGTCTCCAATGCCGCGGTTCTCACCTCCTGCGCCGAGAGCGCAGACGTATCACGCCCAACGATACGTGCCACTTGCATCCTCCCTTCCTCCAAGGAACGGTCCACCGCCTTGAACACCATACGCACCTCGCGAACCAGCGTAGTGCCCGCCAAGCAATAGAATATCAGCAGTATCTGCACCGTCAGCAGCATGCCCGGAGAAAAGAGTGCAGCCAAGCGGAGTAGCAGAAGCGTGACGAAATACACACCTGCCACGAGGAGCACCGTCATAAGCGCTCCTTTCAGGAAACGCGAATCGCCCCGGTTCAACCGGTGCTCACAGAAAGAAATGGCTTTGCCGAAAGCCACCACCGGATGGGGTAGCCACGCCGGGTCGCCCAGCCAGTGGTCGAGCAGCCAGGCTGTGAGAAGCGGCAGGTTCAAGTTGAAGGCGACACCCAAAAGTATAAGCACATCTTCTTCCATCGGTTATTCCTCCTCAAGCCATTGTCCTATTGCTTTTACAAGCCTGTCATTCTCCTCCCGGCTCTGGGCGGCTATACGGAAGAAATGCTCATTCAGTCCGTCGAAGTTGGAGGCGTCCCGAATCAAGATACCATGCTCCCCTGCCAGATAGTCTTTCAAAGCGGAAGCCCTACCCATACGGAGGCACACCAGCATGAAATGGGTTTCGGTGGCCCATACCTCCAGTCCTCCCAATGCCTCGAGCGCACTGCGCAGGCGGGCAGCCTCTTGCAAGTAAGACGCCACATCCAGCGGATTGGGAACATCATGTTCCAGCAGATGGAGCCCTGCCTCAATGGCAAGCTGGTTGACCGACCAGGGCATACGGTTGGTACGCAGACGGTGCAGCAGGTGGGGGGCGCCGGTGACATATCCCAGTCGCAGACCGGGAACGGCATAACGCTTGGTCATGGAGTGCAGCAGCAAGACGTTGGGAAACTCCGCAGCCTCGGCAGCAGAGAAAAGCGGACGCAAGGTGAAAAACTCGTAGGACTGGTCGATGACGAAACAGACCTGCGGATTATGACTGATAAGTGTTGCCAGATATTCCTTCTCCACAACCGTTCCGGTAGGGTTATTGGGATTGCACAGCCACAGCATGCGCACCTCTTCCGGCAAGCGATACCCCTCGCTCTCCGCAGGAAGCCGGTAGAGGGAAGTGACCCGATGGCCGTGCATGCGGCAGGCATCGGCATATTCACTGAAAGTGGGCTGCACAATGGCGGTGTTTGTCCCGCGGAAAGTCTGTGCGGTAAGATAGATGGCTTCGGTAGCTCCGTTCGTCACGCACACTGCCTCGGCAGGAAGACGGTGGCAGCGGGCAAGGCAGGCCTCAAACGTGTAAGGCTCCGGTTCGGGATAGTTGCCGATGCCGTCAATCCGGGCACACAGATGCGCCTTCAAGGCAGAGAGGTCTACCCTGCTGTAAACGTTCGAGCTGAAGTTTGCCGTAATGGGACGGCTGTATTTATAGGAATCGTCTCCGTGTCCTTCAATCATGGTTCTTTGTCAATATTTGGTAGATAAGCGGCAGGTTGACGTGGCGGCGCACGTGCTCGGCAAGCCTATCGTATTGTTCTTCTTTGAATGTATGGTAATCGAAAGCGCCGGCATTCCCGGACAGTTTGTCTGCAAAAGGCGCAAGCAGGAAATCTATGAATTCCGGATTGTCGAGAATGCCATGAATATAGGTCCCCATGCAGGTGGAGTCCACGCAGTAACCGTCGGTAGAGCCGTTCTCCAAAAGATTCAGGGGAGAATCGGGAGTACCTTCCACGGGGGTGGTCACTCCCATATGGATTTCATAACCCTGCATTAATGAAGAATGGAGAGTGGAAGATGGAGAATGGGGACTGCACAGACCGAACTTCACCTGGCGGGTCACCTTCTCTCCCGACATGCGGGTACTGATGGGCAACAGCCCCAGTCCGGGCAGGCGTTCAATGTCCCCCTCCACATGCTCAGGGTCGAGCACCTCCTGCCCCATCATCTGATAGCCGCCGCAGATACCCATCACGGTGGCACCTTCACGGTGGGCACGGATGATGGCAGCCGCCACACCGTTACGGCGTAATTCGTAAAGGTCATCAAGCGTGCTCTTGGAGCCGGGCAGCAGGATGACGTCGGCCTTTGCCAGCTCATCCACATTGTTGGTATAGAAGAGATGTACGCGCGGGTCACGTTCCAGGACATTAAAATCGGTAAAGTTACTGAGGTGGCGCAGCAGAATGACGGCGATGTTCACCTTTCCCTTCTCGGCACGGACAGACTTTGCGGCAAGCGCCACGGAGTCTTCTTCTTCAATGTAGATATCACGGTAGTAAGGTACTACCCCGACAACGGGAATGCCGCAAAGCTCCTCCAGCATCGTAATGCCCGACTCGAAGAGACGTATATCCCCCCGGAACTTGTTGATAAGAATTCCTTTAATGCGTTCCCGCTCATGGGGACGAAGCAACATCAGCGAACCATAGACACTGGCAAACACACCGCCACGGTCAATGTCCCCCACAAGGATTACATCGGCTCCGGCATGCAGGGCCATCGGCAGATTGACAAGGTCGGTATCCCGCAGATTGATTTCGGAGATGCTTCCCGCGCCTTCCAGCACAACGGGATTATAGCGAGCGGCAAGGCGGTCGTAGGCAGCACAAACCTCCCGGCGCAGCTCGTCGCGTCCTTCCTTGCGGAAATACTCATAAGCATTGCGGTTGCCGATAGGACGCCCGTTGAGGACAACCTGCGAGGTATGGTCCGACTGTGGTTTCAGCAGTAGCGGATTCATGTCCGTGTGGCAAGGCACTCCGGCGGCTTCTGCTTGCACAGCCTGGGCACGGCCTATCTCCAGCCCTTCGGGAGTGGCAAATGAATTGAGCGCCATATTCTGTGCCTTGAACGGTGCGGGCTGATAGCCGTCCTGCTTGAAGATGCGGCAGAAGGCGGCAGCAATGATACTCTTTCCCACATCACTGCCCGTCCCGGCAAACATAATCGGATGAAGTTTCTCCATAAATTCCATTTTAGCGAATGCAAAGATAGTGCAAATCCGAATATCTCTCCCATTCATAAGCCATATCTTCGGAAACTATTCGTTATATTTGTAACGTTCTATTCAAAAAGATGACTACTGAACAATTCCCACCTCCTCTTGTTTAGAGAAACAAGAACCCCTAAACCGAACGAACTTATGAATAATCTATTATGCCGGAGATTCTTTCCGGCTGCTGCCTGCGTGCTGCTTGCCATCGGTGGAGTGGCCGCACAAACCTCCCTTCCCCTTAGCTTCGGTGATGCCCTGAGGCAGATGCAAAACGGCAACCGCAGCCTGAAAATAGCCGACAAGGGAATTGAAGCCGCCCGTGCGGAACGTGACAAACTGAATGCCCTCTGGTACCCCTCCCTGCAAGGTGCCGGTACGTTCGTGCATCTTTCCGAAAAGATAGAGGTAAAACAGCCCCTTTCCCAGTTCACCGACCCGGCAAAGGACTTTGTGCACAACATCGTGCCGGACGACCAATTCATCAGCAGCATACTCGACCAGATAGGCTCCCATACCCTTGCCTTTCCACTGGCTCCACGCAACCTGACTTCCGTCGGCCTGACCGCCGAATGGGTCGTATTCTCCGGCGGCAAGCGCATCCGGGCCTCGAAGATAGGCAACACCATGATAGACATCGCCCGCGAAAACCGGGGACAGACCGATGCCACGCAACGCACCCTGCTGGCAGAAAGCTACTTCGGGCTGAAACTTGCGCAAGAGGTAGTACGCGTGCGGCAGGAGACTTACAACAGCCTACAACGCCATTACCAGAATGCCCTTAAACTGGAAGCTGCCGGCATGATAGACAAGGCAGGCCGGCTCTTTGCCCAAGTGAATATGGATGAAGCTGCCCGTTCACTGGAGGCTGCCCGGAAGGAGGCCTCCGTCGTGCAAAGTGCCCTGCGCACCCTGCTCAACCTGCAAGACACATGCAGCATCCATCCTACTTCGGAGCTTTTCATCAACAACCAACTGCCCGCCAAAGAGGAGTTCCTGCAAGCCATGCGGGTGGAGAACTACACCGTGAACCAACTGCAACTGCAGTCACAGATTGCCCGCCAGCAGCTCCGCATCGACCAGAGCGGCTACCTGCCGGACATCGCCGTATTCGGCAAGCAGACCCTCTATGCCCACGGCATACAAAGCAATCTTGTCCCCCGCACCATCGTAGGTGTGGGCTTCACCTGGAACCTGTTCGACGGACTGGCGCGTGAGAAGCGCATCCGCCAGTCGAAGATAGCCCAGCAGACCCTTGCCCTGGGACAAGAAAAAGCCAAAGAAGACCTGAGCGTAGGCATCGACAAGCTATACACCCAACTGCAAAAGGCACAAGACAACGTACGCGCCCTGAATACCACCATCGAGCTGAGCGAAGAGCTGGTGCGAATCCGCAAGAAATCCTTTGCCGAAGGCATGGCAACCAGTACCGAGGTCGTAGATGCGGAAACGATGCTGGCAACCGTCCGCGTGGCGCGTCTGGCAGCCTACTACGAATATGATGTGGCACTGATGAACCTGCTGGCTATCTGCGGAACGCCGGAACGGTTCGAGAAATATTTCGAGACAACTTATTAAAACCTACCCTTTATGAAAATCAATAATAAAAGCATCAGCATTGCATTCGTCATTATCCTGGCCGCAACGGTCATCATTTCGCTTGCCGGCATATTACTCATGAGCCGGCAGCCCCTGGTTCTGCAAGGACAAGTGGAAGCAACGGAAATACGTATCAGCGGGAAGCTGCCCGGACGTGTGGACTCCTTCCTCGTACAAGAGGGCGACTGGGTGAAGGCAGGCGATACGCTTGTCGTCATCAACAGCCCCACCATCGAAGCCAAATACCGCCAGGTGAATGCCCTGGAGCAGGTGGCCCAGGAGCAGAACAAGAAGATAGACGCCGGTACCCGCCGCCAGATTGTGGCCACCGCCCGGCAACTCTGGAACAAGACGCAGAGCGACCTTGCCCTCGCCAAGACTACTTACCAGCGCATTGTAACGCTTTATAAGGACAGTGTCGTCACCTCCCAGCGGCGTGACGAGGTGGAAGCCATGTACAAAGCCGCCCAAGCCGCCGAACGTGCCGCCTACGAGCAATACCAGATGGCCGTGGACGGAGCGCAGAGCGAGGACCGTGCCTCGGCCCGCAGCCTGGTGGAAGCGGCGCGAAGCACCGTCGATGAAGTCTCCTCCCTCCTCGTCGACTCCCGTCTCACCGCTCCCGAAGACGGCCAGATAGCCACCATCTTCCCAAAACGCGGAGAGCTGGTGGCCCCCGGCACTCCCATCATGAGCCTTGTCGTGATGGACGATGCACACGTGGTACTGAACATACGCGAGGACCTGATGCCGCAGTTCAAGATGGGAGGCACTTTCCGTGCCGATGTCCCCGCCATCGACGGCAAGGACATTGAATTCCGCATCTATTACATCAGTCCGCTGGGCAGCTTCGCCACCTGGAAATCCACCAAACAGACGGGCAGCTATGACATGCAGACGTTCGAGATACACGCACGTCCCACACAGCAGGTAGAGGGATTGAGACCGGGGATGTCCGTACTCTTAAAAATGAAGAATAAAAAATGAAAGATAAAGAATTTGGCTACGCAATGAAAGCGCTCCGCATGGTTATCCGTCGCGAATGGCACCGCATGACCTCCCGCCGTCTATACCTCGGCGTCTGCGTCGTGCTACCCTTGCTCTGTCTGTTCTTCATGGCCACCATCTTTGGAAACGGACAGATGGAGAACATTCCCGTGGGTATCGTCGACCTGGACAACACTGCCACTTCGCGCAATATCTCCCGACGCATCTCTGCCGCCCCCACCTTCCGTGTGACGGAGCACTTCACCGACGAAGCCGACGCCCGCCGGGCATTGCAACAGAAGGACATATACGGCTACCTCGTCATCCCGCCCCGCTTCGAACAGAAGGCGGTGACGGGAACTGGCGCAACGCTCACCTATTATTACCACTATGCCCTTCTTTCAGTAGGCAGCGAGCTGATGGCGGCGTTCGAGAATACGCTTGCCCCCGTGGCGCTCTCGCCCATCGTGATGCAGGCCGAAGCTCTGGGAGTCAGCGGAGAACAGATACAGACCTTTCTGCTCCCCGTAGAAGCCAGTACCCATCCCCTCTACAATCCGGACATGGACTACTCCATCTACCTGAGCCAGCCTTTCTTTTTCGTACTGTTCCAGATACTCATCCTGCTCACCACCGTCTACTCCATAGGCAGCGAACTGAAATTCGGCAGCGCCGGCGAATGGCTGGAGATGGCACGAGGCAATATCCTCACTGCCGTAGCAGGGAAACTGCTGCCCTATACCCTCATCTTCTCGTCCATCGGTATCCTGGCAAACTATGTACTGTTCGGCCCGCTACATATCCCCTTCGCTGGCAGTCTGTGGCTGATGAATGCAGTGACCGTGCTCTTCATCATCGCTACCCAGGCATTGGCGGTCTTTATCTATTCTGTCTTTCCCAAGATTGCCTATATCATCAGTGTAGTATCCATGGTGGGGTCGTTGGGGGCTACGCTGTCCGGAGTCACGTTTCCCGTTACAGCCATGTATGCGCCCGTGCATGCGGCCTCCTACCTCTTCCCCGTGCGGCACTTCACGGAGGCGGCACAAGCCATGATTTACTTCGATGCAGGATTTGCCTACTTCTGGCAGTCGGTAGCTACACTCTTCATCTTCCTATTGGCAGCACTGCTGATACTGCCATTGCTGAAATGGTGGATAAAAAAAGAGATAAGGGAAGAAGCAATCTCCGCCTCCCCATCACCTTGCCCACCTACCGCATTGTCAACAGCTTCCGTCATCCGCCACGAGTGGCATGCCATCGCCACCAATCCCGCCATCCTGCTCGTGCTGGCAGGCGGTATCTTCCTCTACGGACTGCTCTACAACTACATGTACGCCCCCAACCTGGTGCGCAAGGCTCCCGTCGCAGTGGTAGACCTCTCCCACTCCGCCCTCAGCCGCGAATACATCCGACTGCTCGACGCCACTCCCCAGACCGCCGTCTACGGCCAGACACCCAACATCCTCGAAGCCCGCCAATGGATGAAGCAGGGCGACGTGGCAGGCATCCTTTACCTGCCTGCCGACTTCGAGGCACGTGTGGCACGGGGCGAGACTTCGGTCTTCGTACTCTATGCCGCCACGGACGCTTTCCTCAACTTCAAAGGACTGCAAGAATCCAGTGCGCGCGTCATGCTTGCCGTGAACGATGCCCACCGCATGGAGGGCACCGTATTCCTACCTCCGCAAGGACTGCTGGCAGTGGCTTCGTCCGCTCCCGTCAGCGTGTCCGGCACGGCGCTCTACAACTATACAGAGGGCTACGGTTCCTATCTGATTCCCGCCGTCCTAATTGTCATCATCTTCCAGACGATGCTGATGGTGATTGCCATGCTGACGGGCGAGGAAGCGGAAGCCCGAAGAAAAGGAATACGGCTGATGCGTGCCGACTCATTGAAGGATACATTACGGATTGTCGGAGGCAGGACCTTCGTATACTTCATGCTCTACGTGGTGTTTTCCCTATTCCTGCTGGGACTGTTGCCGCACCTGTTCAGCATCCCACACATCGGCAGCGGAGGAGACATCGTCACAATGATGATACCCTTCCTGCTGGGCACGAGTTTCCTTGCCCTGGCCGTCTCCCGCTGGTTTACAGACTCCGAAGCGCCGTTGCTGATGATAGCCTTCTTCTCTGTGGGCTATATCTTCCTTTCGGGCGTGTCCTATCCGCTGGAGCTGATGCCGTGGTATTGGCAGACAGCCCACTATCTGTTTCCGGCAGGTCCTGCCGTACTTGCTTTTGTAAAACTGAATTCAATGGGTGGAACGCTGGCCGACGTATGGCCGCAGATGTTGACGATGTGGATACAAGTATTGGTCTATGGAACTTTGGCGCTCTGCACTACACGCCACCTCTACGGAAAAGGAAAAGTGAAGGCATAAAAAAAGGCTATCTATCCCAGACAGCCAATCTTTTGTTAACCTTAAATCTAATACTATGAAAAACACATTGCAAATATACGGACTCCTCCGAATTCTCCAAAATTTCAGCTCATAACGGTCTTATTTATAACATGGTTTAATAGGAATATGCCGTTGTTAACAGATAGAGGCTGGTCAAATAAGAAATTTTCACTATCTTCATCCCCAAAATCGAACATCATAACTAAAGAATATTTTGCCATGATTCATACCATACTCGATACAGACCTTTACAAATTCACCACCTCGTATGCCTACATCAAATTGTTTCCCTATGCCATGGGCACTTTCAGCTTCAAGGACAGAGACGACACCGCCTATACGGACACGTTTCTGAAGGAACTGCAAAAGGCGGTGGACAGCCTGGCACAGACCGTACTTACTGCCGAAGAGCTGGAATACATGACCCGCCACTGCCGTTTCCTGCCGAGGGTCTATTGGGAGTGGCTCTCCTCCTTCCGCTTCCAGCCGGAGAAGGTAAGCATCCATCTGGACGAGGACCGGCACTTGAACATTGAAATCACGGACTATCTGTACAAGGCCACCCTTTACGAAGTCCCCCTGCTTTCCATCGTATCCGAAATAAAGAACCGTTCTTTGGGAAACGTGGCCGACATGGACGGCATACTCTGCAAACTGTCCGAAAAGGTGGCACTCTCCAACCGACACCAGCTATATTTTTCGGAGTTCGGCACCCGGAGACGCTTCTCGTTCGAGGTACAGGACAAAGTCATAGACCGTCTGAAGGAAACCGCCGAATACTGTACCGGGACTTCCAACTGCCACTTCGCCATGAAATACGGCATGAAGCCTATGGGGACGCATCCGCATGAATGGTTCATGTTCCACGGCGCACAGTTCGGCTACAAACACGCCAACTACATGGCCTTGGAAAACTGGGTGAACGTGTACGACGGTGACTTGGGCATCGCACTGTCCGATACCTATACCTCCGGCATTTTCTTAAGTAACCTGAGCCGCAAGCAGGCCAAACTATTCGACGGTGTACGCTGCGACTCCGGCGATGAATTCGATTTCACCGACAAGCTCGTTGCCCGCTACCGCGAACTGGGTATCGACCCTACCACTAAAACCATCGTCTTCAGCAATGCGCTCGATTTTGGCAAGGCACTCGACATCCAGGAGCATTGCAGGGGCAAAATCCGCTGCTCCTTCGGCATCGGCACCAATCTGACGAATGATACCGGATTCAAGCCCTCCAACATCGTAATGAAACTGACGCAATGCAAGATGAACGTCAACCAGGAATGGCGCGAATGCGTGAAGCTGTCCGACGATGCAGGAAAGCATATCGGCAGCGAAGCGGAAGTACGGGCATGTCTGTATGATTTAAGGCTCGGACAGCAAATAGAACCCCTATGCTGAAAACAGCTTCCCGGCGGTTAGCGATAAGTGCTTACTGTCTTTTCCTTTTGTAGGCAAACTCTTGCCATTTCTCCTCCGGCCAGTCCTGCCGCTGCATCTCCATGCGGGCCATGACGAAGAACAAGTCCGAAAGGCGGTTGATGAAGCGCAGAATATCCTCGTTCACGGGGTCTTGGCGATGGAGTGTCCACAAACGGCGTTCGGCACGGCGGGCCACGGTACGGGCAAACTGCAGTTGGGCTGATATGGGAGTGCCACCAGGCAAAAGGAAGTAGCCGTTGTCCGTCAGCAGGACGGTCATGGCATCCATCTCCTGCTCACAGCGCAGCGTGAGCTCTGCGGCAGAAAGCGGATTAGGGTTCACCACTCCCGAGGGAGTGGCCACATGGCTCATCACCACCATCAGTTCCCGCTGGACAGCATGCAGCAACTCCTGCCATCCATCTTCTGCCGCCAGCATGGAGCGCACGATACCAATCACGGCATTCAATTCATCAAGGCATCCGTTTGCCTCGATACGGATATCGTCTTTCGGCACGCGCATGCCACCATGAATACCTGTTGTTCCTTTGTCTCCAGTTTTGGTATAGACTCTTTTCATTCTCTATTTGATAAGGAACTGTGCCCACTGCGGGATTTCCTCTACATATTGTTTGAAGAGGGTCCCGTTTACAGTGCGGAACAATAATCGAGGAATTTGATTTTCTATTGAATTATCGTAGACATATACCCTATCAACCAAGGATATTGCTTTGCCTATATTCAATAACGATTTATAATAACGGGAAATAATTTTGGAAATGGGAACTTCATGCCCTCCATTCAAATAGCGCTGTGTAATACGCCGTACATTTATCTCAGGATTATTTGTACAGACAAAAAAAATGCGAATAAAAAATCCTGCTTTTTTTGCTTCTTCAACAAATGCAAGTTTTTCGTCTGAGGAAAAGACTGTTTCAAATACAAAATCTTGCCTTTTCCTTAAACACTCATAACGCATTTTAGTCGCCAATTCTGCTGCCTTCAATACTGCAACGGGAGAATTCCAATCACCATATTGTTCTTGCGCTATATTATCAGGATTAATGTAAAGGCTATTTTCTGCCCATTCATTATGAAGCAGTTGCACTGTCGTAGAAGTTTTACCCGAACCATTCGGACCAGCTACTATACAAAGTGTCGGATTTTTTTCGTTCATCACATGGATATATCACTTACATTTTTAGCTCTATATGCTTTCAATTTTTCTCTCACCTCTTGCATTCTCCGCTCCAATTCTCTTTTTGCCTTGCGAGAACTTTCACGGGCCGCAACAGCCACTTGTTCCATCAAAGCATGCAGTTGTTCATCAGTAGGGTCTTCCAAAGAAGACAAGCGATAAGTATTCAGTTTCATAATCATAATATATTTAAATGAAAACAAAGATACTCCACTATTTCGAGAACACAAACGAAATTACATAAAATATCAATGCGCTATCCGGACTTTTTCATAATGAATTCAAACTTAGATTAGGACTATTTTTAATCAAGGAATGATTAAAATGCAAAAAACGGCCGGACATGCCATGCAGAAGTCTTATTATATCCTTGTAAGCAAACCCTTTCCCACTTATATAAGGGATCATCAATATGCCAGAGAAGCATCCAGCTTCTATCTTTATCATATTGAGAACTGCAACTGAAACCAAGTCTGTAGTTCACGTTAAACTGCGGTAACGATTTACCAACTTTGGATAACTGTCCTTCTAATTTATCTAACGTTTCCTGTCCCCACTTTTCATCTTGTAAACCATTACCGGTATTGTGTTGGAAGTTTTCCGGAGATCTTCCACAAATATTCACCAACATATCAAACCATTGCCCTATACTTGGCAGAAACCACGGACTGCGTTCAATCCCATCCGGTACCTTATTGCTGTTATTGTAAGTTTTCACCAGATAAAAAGCACGACAGTCGCTTACAAAAGATGCATCACCCTCATGATTTGCCAGCATCTGTAAAGTTTCAGAGTAGCCATTCATGTTATTCTTGATTCTACTAAAATCATGCTTTGACTTTACATCAGCTATTGATATTGTGTCAATACCCACTTCGATTAAATCCACCGGTCCCCAATTCCCTTCTTTCAAACTATCCAACATCATCACATAGGCATGATTCCATCCCTTTTCATTGCACTTCTTGTCTGTCATCCTTTTCGGATCGCAAGTAATTACCATTCCGATAGCATTTTTATAATCATAGATTTTCCCATCTTCTTCCAACATTCCATTTCCTGGATGTACCTCTATTCTTCTATCGATTTCGTTCTGAAAGATAAAATCCCCGGGATAAAGCTTTCTTTCTATACTTCCTTTACCGGGTACGGGACTGATAACTTTCAGAGTATAGCATTTTCCAGAAACAAGAGTGATGGAGCTGCCCGAATAATTTATCTTTATATTCGTATCATCTCTTCCATTGGTAGTCGTATAGTTTCCGGTAACCCGTGCATTTGCTTGTGGCGGAACAATGGCACAATATTTCAAAGAATCTATCTGATATGGAGTAATACCATTCAGACTCACATTAATAGCTACCGAGTCTGTTCCTAAAACCCTCGATTCCATATGGTAAACAAAGCCTGCCTTTTCAGGAGCAAAACAACCTACGTATACTTGCGGTTGCAACACAAGCAATGCAAACTGGTGTTGAAACTGCAAGCTCAAGATTATTCCGGAAGAATTGTCAATAGCAGGTACGCCGGTGGCAATCAACAAGTCGCTGACAATATGCTTTTCTGTTGTGGACTGGTCTTTCGAAGGTTGCAGTTTTTCATTCCCGGTCAGTGAGGCAATAGCTCCGTCCATACCCTTTGAGACATCTATTGTGATATTCCTCCTATATGGATAGTATGCGACATAACTCACTCCATCATACCAATAAAGTGTACCATTTCCCACCGGATTCCAACTGCCGCTTGACCTATTGTAAACCAATTTGGCATTATCAATATCATCCATTATAGCACCGTCCTTTATGGCAAAAACACCAATCGAATCACCATCGACAAACTCCATTTTAAGATGTTCATCCTTTACAGAGGTACGTGTAGAGGACTTTCCTGCATGGGATAACTCTTCAAAATCAGCTACTATAGCCCGGATTGTAAAGGGGACTCCCTCACAGCCCGTAGACCTTTTCTCTATCGCAAAGATACAAACAAATTTGGAATATAAATATGCAGAAATACCGGGACTTTTCAAGCAAAACATGAAAGGAAAAAGAAGGAAAGTCCAGCAGATTCAAAAGATGTTTTACAAGATTAGGCTCCACCGAACAAAGACATCACATCCATCTCGCCCCAATACAGATGTGTATAGCTGGCAATCAGGTTCTTATAACGAAAAATGGGAGTAGCGACCTTCTCTCCTCTGGCATTGAAAACCTGCACTATCGAGGGAGTAAGACTGTACGCACCACTTTCTTTTCCACCAGCTTCGGGCACAGCAAGCTGCGTATAATGGAATTCGTGTCCTTTAAGCCGCCATCCGTTATAGTCGAACCGACGGTATCCCAATGTCAGTTTCCTGCGTTTACGCTCGTTCGTGATGCTGAAAGGTAATACTCCCACCATCTCATTTCCGACATTGCTTACACTGTTCCCGGTGCTTCTTCCGTCTGTATCACTGCCTCCCCCGTCCGTATCCCCATCAGAAAGAACGGACTGCGAAAGATATATCATCCCCCCGCATTCTGCCAGCGTCCTGCCACCAGCCTCTATATAGCTGCGGATAGACTCCCTGGCAAGCCTTGCCCCGGCAAGTTCCTCCAGACGGTTCTCGGGATAGCCGCCGGGCAGATAGAGCAAATCCGTCTCTTGCGGAATAGCCCGGTCCTGCTCCGGATTGAAGAAAGTGACCGTGCCCATACAGCGCAGAATATCCAGATGCTCCGCATAGAGGAAGGAAAAGGACTCTTCGTTGCGCGCTACCGAGATATGCAGCTTCCCCGGCTCTGATAGTACCGACTTCTCCTCCACAGCCGCCGCAGGCAATGGAAGCCCGATTGTCGAGAGTAGCAGTTCCCAGTCCACATGTTCCTCCAGCAAGCCTGCCAGCATGTCCAGCCCCTCCGTCTCCTTAGAACGGCTGAAATCCAGCCCCAGATGGCGTGACTCCTGCTCCAGTTCCTTCCGTTTGGGCAGATAGCCCAGACAAGTCACGTTCAAGTCTTCACAGACCTCCTGCAGCATCCGGTAGTGGTGGGGTGAGCCGACACGATTGAAGATAACTCCCGCAATACGTATATCCGGACGGAAATTGATGAACCCCGACAACAAAGGAGCCATGGAATAGGCAGCCGACTTGGCATCGACCACCAGCACCACAGGAATACCCAAGAGCCGTGCCACTTCTGCCGACGAGCCCCGGTCGCGGTCGTACCCGTCGTACATCCCCATCATCCCCTCGACCACGGCAACATCAGCATCTGCCGAATAGCGTGCATACAGACTGCGGACATGCTCCGGAGATGCCATGAAAGTATCCAGATTGATGGAAGGACGGCCACATACCGCCTCGTGATACTTAGTATCTATATAATCGGGACCGCACTTGAAAGGCTGCACCTTCAGACCTTTCTTCACAAACAATGCCATCAGTCCACGACTGACGGTGGTCTTTCCACTGCCCGATGTAGGGGCGGCTATGAGAAACTGAGGAATGGAATCCATTATGAAGCTATCAAATTAAATATTTTCCTCCTGCAAAGGTAAGCATATCTCCGACAAAAGTTTTATCTTAGCTGCGAAAATAAAACATACCACCATGATAACCGAAGAACTTAAGAAACTCTACATCGCACATACCGGACACGAACCGGAACAGATTGACGAACTCCCCTCCTCCGGCTCCAACCGCCGTTACTTCCGCCTCATCGGAAGTCCTACACTTATCGGCGTCAGCGGAGAGTCTGTGGAGGAGAACCGCGCCTTCCTCTACATGGCAGAACATTTCCGCCAGAAAGGACTGCCCGTACCGCAAGTGTTCATCCGCTCCGAAGATGATATCTATTATCTGCAAGAAGACCTGGGCGACTCGCTCCTATTCAATGCCATCGAGAAAGGCCGCAAGACCAGCGTATTCGGTGAGGAAGAGAAACAGTTGCTGCGCAAGACCATCCGTCTGCTGCCCGCCGTACAGTTTGCCGGAGCCGACGGCATGGACTTCTCCTACTGCTACCCGCAGGCAGAGTTCAATAGCCGCAGCATTCTGTGGGACTTGAACTACTTTAAATACTGCTTCCTCAAGGCTACGGGAATGGACTTCCAGGAAGACCGGCTGGAAGACGACTTCCAGAAGATGGCAGACGTGTTGCTCCGTAGCAGCTCCGCCACCTTCATGTACCGCGACTTCCAGAGCCGTAACGTTATGATAAAGGACGGCGAACCGTGGCTCATCGACTTCCAGGGCGGACGCAAAGGTCCGGTCTACTACGACGTTGCCTCCTTCTTGTGGCAGGCCAAAGCAAACTATCCCGACAGCCTGCGCCAAGAGTTGCTGAAGGAATACATCGACGCCCTGCGCAAGTACCAGCCCGTGGACGAGGCTTATTTCTATGCCCAGCTTCGCCACTTCGTATTGTTCCGCACCATGCAGGTGCTGGGTGCCTATGGTTTCCGCGGTTACTTCGAGAAGAAGCCCCACTTCATACAAAGTGTCCCCTTCGCCATCGAGAACCTTCGCCAACTGCTCCAAGAACCTTATCCAGAATATCCCTACCTCTGCCGGATTCTGCGCGAACTCACCGATCTGAAACAGTTTACAGACGACCTGCAAAAGCGTCGCCTCGTGGTGAAAGTCACCAGCTTTGCCTACAAAAAAGGTATCCCCGAAGATTCCACGGGCAACGGAGGAGGTTTCGTCTTTGACTGCCGCGCTGTGAACAACCCCGGCAAGTACGAGCGTTACAAACCCTTCACGGGACTGGACGAACCCGTTATCCGCTTCCTGGAAGACGACGGCGAGATAGCCGTATTCCTGGAGCATGCCTACGCCCTTGTCGACGCTTCCGTGAAGCGCTACATGGAACGCGGCTTCACCAATCTGTCTGTCTGCTTCGGCTGCACCGGCGGACAGCACCGCTCCGTATATTCGGCACAACACCTGGCGGAACATCTGCACAAGAAGTTCGGCGTGCAAGTGAACCTGATACATAGAGAACAGAATATTGAACAGACGTTTAAGGCCAAAGTTTAATGTGCTAATGTGAGAATATGCCAATATGAAAGCCATGATTTTCGCCGCCGGCCTGGGCACCCGGTTGCGCCCCTTGACGGACCACATGCCCAAGGCCCTCGTTCCCGTAGCAGGAAAGCCCATGCTGGAACGGGTGATACTGCGGTTGAAGGAAGCAGGATTCAACGAGATAACGGTCAATATCCACCACTTCGGGGAGCAGATTATCGACTTCCTCCGTGCCCACGACAACTTCGGCACGGAGATTCACATCAGCGACGAACGCGGCATGCTGCTCGACACCGGAGGAGGCATCAAAAAGGCACGCCCCTTTCTGGACGGACAAGAACCTTTCCTGGTGCACAACGCGGATATTCTGACGGACATTGACCTTGCAGGTCTCTACCGCCACCATCTGGAGAGCGATGCGGAGTCTACCCTGCTTGTGAGCGAGCGCAAGACTTCCCGCTATCTCCTTTTTGACGACGACTACCACCTGCACGGCTGGATAAACAAGTCCACCGGAGAGGTGAAACCGGCAGGCTTCGACTACCGGGAAACGAAGTACCGGGAACTCGCCTTCGGAGGTATCCACATCATCTCCCCCTCCCTCTTCCGCCTGATGGACGATGGGCAGTGGAACGGCAAGTTCTCCATCATTCCTTTCTACTTGTCCGCTTGCACAAAGGTGCACATACAAGGCTATCCGCTGCAAGGATTCCGCTGGTTCGACATCGGCAAACCGGAGACACTGACGCAAGCGGAGGAATACTACAAACAAAAATAACAAGTAATGTAAAGCAGCCTAACATTACTTGTTAGCTCCCTTTACATTACTTGTTATCAAATCAACCTATGTACCATAGATTATCTATGGTGAAACTACGCCAACGCCAGTATCAGCAACTGAGCCGTCAGCACCCGCAGGAACATAGCCAGCGGATAGACTGTGGCGTATCCCACCGCAGGGGCATCGCAGGATGTCAAGTCCGAGGAATAGGCCAATGCAGGCGGATTGGTGTTAGCTCCGGACAGCACACCTATCAGCGTATAGTAGTTCAGCTTCCAGAAATAGCGCCCCATGAATCCTGTCACCAGCAACGGAACGACCGTGATGATGGCCCCATAGCCAATCCACACATAGCCGCCTTCGTAGATAATGGTATCGATGAATCCCTTTCCTGCACCCAACCCCACGCAGGCCAGGAACAAGGCGATACCGATTTCGCGTATCATCAGATTGGCACTCATCGTCGTGTAGGTTATCAGCTTATATTGAGGCCCGAAACGGCTGATGAGGATGGAAACCACCAACGGTCCACCGGCCAGTCCCAGTTTCACGGGTTGGGGAATGCCGGGGAACATGAACGGCAGACTGCCCAAGATACATCCCAGGGCAATACCCAGGAAGATAGGAATCAAGTTGGGATGGTTGAGACGCTTCAGCGAGTTACCCAGCACCTTCTCCGCATGACTCACGGCAAGCTCACTGCCTACAATCGTCACACGGTCTCCCATCTGCAACTGCAAGTGGGGAGTTGCCACCAGATCCACGCCCGAACGGTTGATACGGGTGATGCAGGCACCGAAGTTGTTACGTATCTTGAGCTGAGACAGAGACTTGCCGTTCAGTTCCGGCTTGGTGATGAGGATGCGGCGTGAAATCAAGTTCTTGTCCTCCCGTTCCCACTCCACCGAAATTTTTCTTCCGAAGAAGGCAACAATGGCCTCCACATCTTTCGGGTTGGCAATGAACAGAATTTCATCCTGCATGTGCAGCACCGTATCGGCATTCGCCAGTTCTGTTTCCTGACTGCCGGTGTGCCGGATGCGGGAGATGACAAACGCACGGTTCAACAATGGTTTCACATCTCTGATCCGCTTGCCGTCTATTGCCTCATTGCGTATCTCTACCGATATGGGACGCACGGTCAGCTCCTGCAGATGACCCAGCCCGTGCTCGGCATCCTCCTCTTCTTTTTGGGTATTAATCCGCATGAAAATCTTCAAGGCTAGCAGCGCCAGGATGCAGCCCACCACACCCAGCGGATAGGCAACGGCATATCCGAGTGCGATTTCCGGAGCATCCACCCCGTTGAGGTCACTGTTTGCCTGCTGGGCAGCACCCAGACCGGGGGTATTGGTCACGGCTCCGGACAAGATACCCACCATCGTAGTAATGGGGATTCCGGTGGCAAAGTGCAACACAATGGTGATAACCACGCTGAGGAAGACGGAAAGCATTGCTACCATGTTCAGCGTAAGTCCGCCCTTCTTGAAAGCGGAGAAGAATCCCGGTCCCACTTGCAGACCGATGGAATAGACAAACAGTATCAAGCCGAACTCCTTCAGGAAGTGCAGCAGATGTTCGTCGAGGTTCATGTCGAAATGTCCGAAGACAATGCCCACAAACAAAATCCAGGTGACACCCAGCGAGATGCCTGCCACCTTCAACTTGCCCAGCATGATACCGAAGGTGATGACCAGGGACAGAATTAGGACAGAGTGTGCCACTCCTCCGCCCCAAAGGTTGGGATAACCCTCAAAGAGGTTTCTTAATAGTTCCATAGTTTCTATCTTTAGTTTTTACTTTTCAGCCTTATTGTTTAATTCTTAATTCTCTATTTAAAAAGTGTATCCCCACAGAAATCACTTCTCCGGGGATACGCATTTCACACATAAAAAATAACTACTATTATAAAGGCATGTTGCCGTGCTTTTTCGGTGGATTGCTCTGATTCTTGTTGTGCGCCATCTCCAATGCCTGCACCAGCTTGTAGCGGGTGTCACGCGGCATGATGACCTCATCTATGAGGCCACGCTCGGCGGCGCGGTAAGGGTTGGAGAACTTGTCTTCATACTCCTTGATAATCTCCTGCTTCTCTTCGGCAGAGGACTTGCGGTAGAGGATGTTCACTGCACCCTCGGCACCCATCACGGCGATTTCCGCCTGCGGATAAGCCAGGTTCACGTCGGCACCCGTCGGTTTGCTGGACATCACGATGTAGGCGCCGCCGTATGCCTTGCGGGTAATCAGCGTTATCTTGGGCACGGTGGCCTCGGCATAGGCATAGACAATCTTGGCGCCGTGGCGGATGATGCCGTTGTGCTCCTGCATCGTTCCGGGCAAGAAGCCGGGAACATCTTCGAAGGTTATCAGCGGGATGTTGAAGCAGTCGCAGAAACGAATGAAACGTGCCGCCTTGTCGCTGGCATCAATATCGAGCACACCCGCCAAATAGGCAGGTTGGTTTGCCACGATACCTACCGAACGCCCGTTCAGACGACCGAAACCGATAACGACGTTCTTGGCAAAGTGAGGCATCACTTCGAAGAAGTACTGGTTGTCCAGCACCGGTTCTATAATATCCTTGATGTCATAGGGCATGTTCGGGTCCTCAGGAATGACGGTCTGAAGCGCCTCTACCCGGCGATGGATATCGTCGGAGCAGGGAGTGAAGGGAGCATCCTCCATATTGTTGGACGGCAGGAAGCTCAGCAGCTCGCGGATGCTCATCAGTGTCTCCTCCTCCGTATTGCACATGAAGTGGGTAACGCCGCTCTTGCTGCTATGCGTATAGGCACCGCCCAGTTCCTCCTTGTCCACCTCCTCGTGGGTCACGGTCTTTACCACGTCCGGACCGGTGATAAACATGTGGCTCTGCTCCTTTACCATGAAGATAAAGTCGGTAAGCGCCGGAGAGTAGCATGCCCCACCGGCACACGGACCCAGAATAGCGGATATCTGCGGAATGACACCCGACGCAATGGTGTTCTGATAGAAGATGGAGGCATAGCCTGCCAAGCTGTTCACACCTTCCTGGATGCGTGCGCCGCCCGAATCGTTGAGGGCAATGACGGGAGCACCGTTCTTCAGGGCAAGCTGCTGCACCTTTACAATCTTTGCGGCATTCGTCTCGCTGAGCGAACCGCCATGCGCCGTGAAGTCGTAGGCATAGACAAATACAAGGCGGCCGTCTATCTTTCCGTAACCGGACACCATGCCGTCTCCGGCAATCTGTTTCTTCTCCATGCCGAAGTTGGTGCAACGGTGGTTCACGAACTTGTCCAGCTCATTGAACGAGCCTTTGTCCAGCAGCATGTCAATACGTTCGCGGGCAGTCATGCGGCCGGAGGCGTGTTGTTTCTCTATCTTGTCTACGCCCCCACCCAGCGAGGCACGTTTATCCAGTTCCTCAAACTGGCGGTATATTTCTTCTCTGTTCATATTTGCATTTACAATTTAGTGATTTATAATATACGGACTGAATGCGACTCGGGATTATTCCTCCTTTATCAACTCCAATTCAATCAATACTTGGTTGGCATTTACCGGTTCGCCCTCGCCCACGAGGATGTTGCGGACGATGCAGTCGGCATTTACCTTATAGTTACTCTGCATCTTCATGGCTTCCAGCACCACGGCAATGTCTCCGGCAGCCAGTCGGTCGCCCACCTTGACGGGGATGCTCACTACCTTGCCCGGCATCGGCGCCAGAATCTTGTCGCCCTGCTTCTCGTCGGCTCCTTTCTTCATGTGCAGATACTTGGCTTGCGTGTCCACGATGTCCACATGAAAGGAACGCTGGAGCATGCTGATGTCATAACTCTTGCCGCCCTCGCCGCGCACAAGGCCTGCGTTGAACGAGTTTCCGTTGTGCAGGATGGAGCAACTTCCGTTCTCTGCCATCACAATGTCCACTTCGTAGGGCTTTCCGTCAATGGTAAGTTGTACCTTATTCCCTTCCTTACCCACCAGGGTAATGTCTGCGATACGGTCTCCTATATGTATTTCCATTATTAATTATCCATTATCAATTATCCATTATCAATTATCCATTCCTTAAATCCTGAGCACTCCCTTCTGCAAGCCAAATTCCCTCCAACGGCTGATGGGGCGGGCATCGGGTAGCTGTGCCGAAACATTCTCCTCCAGATTAACCAGATAGTCCATATAGGCAGCTATCATGGCTATGTTCTCCAACTCTTCGTTGGCAGTGTTGGTGCGTACCAGCATGCGGGCGTTCTTCTCGATAAAGAGGGTGTTGTACTCTCCCTTCACAAAGTCGGGCACGTGCATGATGCGCTTCAGATAGGCAAGGTTGGTCTTTACGCCCGTAATTTTGTACTCGTAGAGCACACGGCGCATACGCTCGATGGCATACTGGCGGGTGGTTGCCCATACGATGAGCTTACCTATCATAGGGTCGTAGTAGATGGGAATCTCATAGCCGTCGTACACATAGCTGTCTATACGCACACCGATTCCGTTCGGCTCCGTCAGTTGCTTGATGACACCGGGAGACGGCATGAAGTTGTTTTCCGTATCTTCGGCACAGATGCGGCACTCTATGGCATGACCGCGCTGGAACAGGTCCTCCTGCTTGAGGTGCAACACCTCGTCGTTGGCAATACGGATTTGCTCTTTCACCAGGTCTACGCCTACCACCTCTTCCGTGATGGGGTGCTCCACTTGCAGGCGCGTATTCATTTCGAGGAAATAGAAACGGCGGTTCTTGTCTACCAGAAACTCGATGGTACCTGCACCGGAGTAGTTCACTGCCTTTGCTGCGGCAACCGCCTTCTCTCCCATTTCCCGGCGCAATTCCGGCGTAAGGAAGGGTGACGGGCTTTCTTCTACCACCTTCTGGTTGCGGCGTTGCACGGAGCATTCGCGGTCGAAAAGGTGGATAACGTTGCCGTGGTTGTCGCCCAATATCTGGAACTCGATGTGATGCGGTTCTTCCACGAACTTCTCCAGATAGACCGTGTCGTCTCCAAAGGAGGACATGGACTCGGAGCGTGCCGTGTTGTAGGCTTCCACCACTTCGCTCTCGTTATGGATAAGGCGCATACCTTTACCACCGCCACCCATAGACGCCTTCAGCATCACGGGGTAGCCTATCTCGTTGCAGATACGCACGGCTTCTTCGGCACTCTGCAAAGGTTGTTCCGTTCCGGGAACCACGGGTACGCCTGCCGCAATCATTCGCTTGCGGGCAGCTATCTTGTCGCCCATCGCCTCCATCGTCTCGGCGGCGGGACCGATAAAGATAATCCCTTCCTCCTTGCAACGGCGTGCAAACTCCGAGTTCTCCGACAAAAAGCCGTAACCCGGATGGATGGCATCGGCACCGCATCGCTTTGCCGTGGCAATCACTTTTTCAATATTCAGATAACTCTCTTTTGCCACGGCCGATCCTATCGGATAGGCTTCATCGGCATATGCCACATGATGAGAAGTACGGTCGGCATCGGAAAAGACGGCAACCGTAAGCAGTCCCATCTCCCGGCACGAACGCATGACGCGCAAGGCAATCTCACCTCTGTTGGCAATCAATACTTTCTTAATCATTTTACTTTTTCTTTAATATATAAAGGATATATATAGTCACACCACAATGCGGACATACCTTCAACAAAGGCATTCCATTTCTTGTTTAAATGTTCAACTAATATCTTCGTACTGTCTTCCTAACCCACGAGCAAAGGCAGCCTTTAATGAATGGCAGGTCTTCTGACTGACTCCTAATCCTGAAGCCTTCCCGATATTTCAATGCATATCAGTGGCAAAGGTGTTTTTCATGATATAAACGGAGCTTCACAGCAGCGGGACTGTCCGGGATTTACACCCGATTCCCTTTTAATCCAGATGATGGAAACATGCATCCGGAACCAATTCGCGGGCAAAGATAAGAAAAATTATCAGGAGTATTCGCAAACCTAATAGTTTTTGTTATCTTTGTCCCAGTTTTGGTTTCACCTCTCCCGGTTCTGTTGGAGATGAGTGATGAAAAAGGGAATCAGGTGCAAATCCTGAACAGACCCGCTGCTGTAAGTCCTTCCAAAATCTTTGAATATTCTACAAGCCACTGTCCGCCCGGCGGATGGGAAGGCATTCAAAGAGGGATAAGTCAGAAGACCTGCCAAGACAACATAGTTTTAGTGCTTTCGGGGAATAAAGCAACAAAACATTGAGTCGAGGCATTCTTTATCCATATAAAGGAATCTTTCTCTTTGTTCATTTTTCCTTGAGGGCAAGTTACGAACGCTTATAAGGAACTGAAATGAGATTCATCACAGGACTGCTATTTACATTTATCTGCCTACTGCCTGCAGGTAGTATGGCACAGAATAAGGTCACCTTATCCGGAAAAGTCAAAGACCAGCACGGGACACCGATAGCCCAAGCCACCATCGCTGTGGAAAACACCACCTCCGGCACCTATACGGATGACCGGGGGAAGTATTCACTGCAAGTCGCCCCGGGTAAACATACCTTCGTCGTCTCCTTCCTGGGCTACCAAACCGTGAAACAATCCCTCGACATCCGGCAGGATAAAAAACAGAACTTTACATTGCAGGAAAGTGCCGTAACACTGAGTTCTGTCGAGGTCTACGGAAAGACCCAAACGCAGAAAGTGAAGGAAGGAGCCTTTTCCGTCAATGCACTCGACATCAAGCCGATAGTAAACTCACTGAATAACCTCAACGACCTGGTGAACCGTACAACGGGCATTAAGGTGAGAGAGGAAGGCGGAGTTGGCTCGGACTTCGACCTCTCCATCAATGGAATGTCTGGAAATTCAGTCCGCTACTTTTTGGACGGAATGCCACTGGACACCAAAGGAAGCGGTGTTTCCCTCGCCAACTTACCCATTAACATCATAGACCGGATTGAGATATACAAAGGAGTAGTCCCTGCCAGCTTGGGAACAGATGCACTGGGCGGCGCCATCAATATCATTACAAAGCAGGAAAAAAAGGATTATCTGGATGTATCTTACGGCATCGGCTCCTTCCATACCCACAAGGCAGACTTGAATGCACAGTTCGTAGAAAAGAAAAACGGACTAATAGTCCGGCCCACCGTTGGCATCAACTACTCCAAAAACGATTATAGAATGAAGAATGTACAGATGCGCGACGAAAGCGGGGACAACTTCATATATGGCAATCCCAAGCGTTTTCATGACGACTACTTCTCGCTACTGGCACAGGTGGAAGCCGGATTTGTCAACAAATCCTGGGCTGATGCTTTCTTTGTTTCCGCCTCCTATTCAAAAACAGACAAGGAACTGCAGACGGGGTCTGTTCAAAACAAAGTATACGGAATGGCAGAAAGGAATTCCGATTCCTGGAACATCTCTGCCCGCTATCAGAAGTACAACTTCATCCTGAAGAACATGCAACTGAATGCCTCCCTCTCCCACACCTGGGACCATTCCTTGACCGTGGACACTGCCTATCGGAAGTACTATTGGGACGGAGGATACATCGTGAGCCAGCGCAACGAGATTATGGGCAAAGAACCATCCATGCGCCACTACAAGCGTCCGCTCACCATCATGCGCACCAACCTGGACTATCAGCTGAATACCCATCACAGCTTTAATCTGAACTACCATTTGAGCCGTACCGGAAACGACCGCTTCGATGACCTTGATACCAGCTTCGAGCCGTCAAAAGATGTGGTTACCAAACATATCCTGGGACTCTCCTACAACCAGTCTCTGTTGGATGGCAAGATGGAAAACGTATTCTTCATAAAAGACTACATCAACCATCCCAATATCCGGCAGACCGACCAATCCAGCGTGACCGGCTCGAAGGATGTGCAAGGCTCCACCACCAAGAACTACCTGGGTTACGGTGCCGGACTCCGGTATATCATCGTGGAACCTTTATCCATCAAAGTATCCTACGAGCATAGCGTAAGACTGCCCATCGCCCGCGAGCTGTTGGGAAACGGTACCACCATCTATGCCAACGTGGCACTGAAACCGGAAAACAGCAACAACTTCAATGCCTCTCTGTTCGGCACATGGCACCCGGGCAATGGACATACATTCTATTATGAGATGAGCGGATTTTTCCGTAAGGTAGACAACTACATTCAGACCAGCATTGCCGAGAAAGAGGGTACAATGCAATATACCAACGTCCCGGCTGTCCATGTAAAAGGTGCGGAAGGGGAAATGCGCTACGACTGGCAAGGCAGACTGCAACTCGCCACAAACGTCAGCTACCAGGACACTCGCGACCAGCAGAAGTACAAGGGTGACGGAAAGCCCTCTGCCACCTATAACAACCGTGTGCCCAACCGCCCGTGGCTATTCGGTAGCGTAGAGGCTTATTATACCTTCCGCAACATTGCCCTGCCCGAAAGCAGATTGCGCCTGGGTTGTACCTATCAATGGGTACACTGGTACTTCCTGACCTGGGAAGCTTACGGCGCATATGATAACAAGGCACGCATTCCCGCCCAGCACATCTGTAATGCCGACATCACTTACTCATGGAGACGCGGACGCTATAATCTGGCTTTGGAGTGTACCAACTTCCTCGACAAGACAGCCTATGACAACTACAAGCTGCAGAAGCCCGGACGTGCTTTTTTTGCTAAATTCAGACTATTCATTAACTAATCATTTAATAATTCATTCAAAATGAGAAAATTCAAATTTACACTGATTGCCTTTATGGCTGCCATGATGGCACTGTCATTCACAGCGTGTTCCGATGATGACCCGGAACCTAATCCTAATCCCGACCCGGAAGTCAATGAGGATAACTATCACTTCGACCTATTTGTCACCGTAGACAAACACGGTGGGATGAGTAGCAAGAATACCACTATTGTCCATAGCGTCAACTCATTGGCCGCAGAGCAGGGTGTCATCACTGTGAAAAGAGAAGGTTCGGAACTGGGAGATTATTCCATGGAGACTATCTCAAAAGGAAAATATTACTACCAAATACCCGCAACCAACGACCGTTTCGTAAAATATCAAATCAAGAACAATGCAGTTCAGGTTATTGCAGAACGTCCCTTCAAGACCAACAGCTATAAGGTGCGTGCCTACACACATGCCTGGATTGACGACAATACACTCATCATCATGTCTACCAATGGCGGGAAAGACCAAGTGATTTATACAAAGCTGAACGCAAAAGACCTGACAATCCTCGATGAAGGTACTCTGAACATACCTGATCCTACCAACTGGACCAAGCTGACAAGCTCCGGTATCCTTACCTACCGCAAATCGGACAATAGATTGTACTACTTCTATTATTGGAAAGAAAAAGCCGGTCTGACAATTGCAAGCGAACAAGAGCCTAATTTCCACACAGCCATCATCAATCCGGTAACTATGGAAGTAGAAAAAGACATCAAATCTCCCGTTGAAGGTGAAATGGCAGGAAGTGCCTATGGAGAGCTGATGCAAAACTGCGTGATGTATGACGAAGCAGACAACCTCTACCTGGCTTGTTTCCATGAAGAGGCAAGTGGTATTGAAAAGGGGATGCTACTACGCATTAAGGTAGGCGCAACAGAATTTGACACTTCCTACAACGGTTATCAAAATGCAGACGGTAAGTTGATGACAGTTCAGTATTTAGGAAACAACAAAGCTTTGGTCTATGCTCGCAATGACAAAGCTCCTATCAGCGATAAAGCAGCTGCTGCAGGAATCAAAAAGCCTACAGCTATCGATGCATTCTCACACTACTATACCGTCATCGACCTTGCCACCGAAACCAAGACACGCTTAAGCTATGATGGCAAGGAAATCGGTTACAGCGGCGGTCGCTTCTCACAGCGTTCTGTCATCTTCAACAACAAAGCATACATTGGTGTAAACACTGAAGAAGATGCCAACGCCGTTATCTACATCTATGACATCAAGACCGGTAATGTAGAGAAAGGAGCCGAAGTGGACGGACGCTTCTACTTCGATATGATACGTGTCATAGAGAACGATTAAAACAAGCATCAGTATTTATGAAGAATTTGTTTGTCTTTTTATTCCTTTGTAATTTCCTCCTCCTCTGCCATGCGCACGGGGGAGGCAACTACGAGCACAGCGATATGCTTGCAAGTATGAAACCCGGCGACAAAGCCGCCCTGCTCATGGTGCACTTCGGCACTACGCACGACGATACCCGCGCCCTCACCATTGATGCCATCAACGCCAAGGCACAAGCCGCCTTCCCGGAGTTGAAGTTCCAAGAAGCCTATACGTCGCGCATCATCATCCGCCGCTTGAAAGAGCGCGGCATCACGAAGCTGACTCCACTGGATGCCATGCTGAAACTGCGCAGCGAAGGTTACACACACCTCATCGTACAGAGTACCAACATCATTGACGGAGTAGAAATGGAATCCCTCCGCCGGGATGTGGAAAACGCACTACCCTTCTTCAAGGAAATACGTGTAGGTACTCCCCTGCTCTACTCTATCGAAGATGCAGAGAAAGTGGCAAGTATTCTGGGGAACCGCTACAACGCCCCGGCACAAAGCAAGAAAGCTACCAAAGAACACTTCGTCCTTGTGGGCCACGGCACCTATACCCCCAGTACCGCCATCTACAGTCAGATGGACTATATGCTGAAAGCAGGCGGACTGACCAATTTCCATGTGGGCACCATCGAAGGTTATCCAACCTTTGACACCATGCTGGCACAACTGAAAGCCGGGAAAGCCAAACGTGTGACCCTCATACCCTTCATGTTTGTTGCCGGAGACCATGCCAAAAACGACATTGCCGGAGAGTGGAAGGAGATGCTCGAGAAAGAAGGCTTCACCGTCAGTGCACAACTGGAAGGACTGGGACAAATTCCGGAAATTCAAGAAATATTCATTGACCATATCCGTTTCGGACTGAAGCACCGCATGCTGGACATCATGACGAAGAAGGCGGCCTATGCTGCCGGAAAAGACACAGAATAATATACCCATTAGTGGGTATTTAGTGTTCTTGAATCATCTTGTACTTTTGCAGGAAAAACGCGAACGACAATGAATGTTATCACCAAACTGATGTACTCTATTCATAGGATACTGGGCACTTTGCTCTGTATCCTATTTCTCATGTGGTTCCTCTCCGCCTTCGTGATGATGTACCACCGCTTTCCCCGTGTCAGCGCCAAAGAGAAAATGCAAAAGCTGGATATGCTCTCCCAAACCGGAGACTCACTTCCGGACATCTCCTCCGTCACAGCCCGCCTGCCCCGTGGCGTAAAGGTCAGGTCTACGATACTGAACCTCAATGCCGGACACCCCGAGTTCAGCTTTAGTACCACAAAAGGCACGCTTCATTTCCTTGCCGATTCCACCATCTCACGACCCTCTCTGGACAGTGAACACCTGCACCGGACAGCAGCTTTGTGGTGTTCTTCTCCCATTACCCGTATCGACACCCTCCACTCTCTGGACCAATGGATTCCCTTCGCTGAACTGAAAAAGGAAATGCCCATTTATAAAATATACTTTGCCGACGATGCCGGGACACAGCTCTATCTGAGTTCACAAAACGGTGAGGCCTTGCAGTTCTCCAACAGAAGCGAACGCTTCTGGGCATGGCTGGGTGCCATTCCCCACTGGGTATACTTCACCTGGCTGCGGCAGGACACCGTCCTTTGGACTAAGACCGTCATCTGGCTCACAGCTCTGGGTTGTCTCATGGTCATTGCCGGCATTTGGGTAACTGTGGATGTATGGCGTAAGACGCACCGAAGCCGCCATCCCAAGTTCTCCCCCTACCGAAAAAGATGGTATCACTGGCACTACGTCAGCGGAATCTTTTTCGGCATCTTCGTACTGACCTTCACCTTCAGCGGCATGATGTCTCTGGCAGACATTCCCGAATGGATTCATAAACCGGCACTGAAGAAAGGCAGCGCCACACGCACGCTCCATGCCCGTGCCCCACAACCGGAGGATTACCCCTTGGACTACCGCCGTGTCATAGCTGCCTATCCCCAAGCTTTGCAGATAGAGTGGCGCAACTTCCGCGAACATCCCTACTACATCGTAAAAGATAGAAAAAACGAGTATTACATCGATGCCGCCGACAGCCTGCCGCGTCCGTTACAACTCTCCGAAGAAGAAATCCTGAAAGGCGTGGAAAGCATTTATACCTCCCAGCGTGATTCTTCACAACATATCCCCGGCATACGTATCTCCCGGCTCGAACATTTCGAGACCTACTATCGCGACATGAGCAATATGTATCGCGGACGACCCCAGCTTCCCGTCTGGAAGATAACGGTGGACGACCCGGACCGGAGCGTCTATTACATTCACCCGGAAACGGGAATCATCCGCCATGTAGACACCTCCTCCCGCTGGAAATACTGGAGCTATACAGCCCTGCACCGCATGCGTCTGCCCGGTCTGAACTCCAATGCCACCCTGCGCAAGACTGTGCTTTGGGTATTGCTGCTTGGAGGTACAGCCGTTTGCATCACGGGTGTGGCGTTAAGTGTGAATTATATAAGAAGAAAATGTTGTAAAAGACAAAAACGCTATTAACGAGAATAAACTTGTATGAATAAGAAAAGACTTGGAATATTCCTCGGCAGCATAGCCCTATTGATTGTCTGCAGCTTTGCGGCCTATCAGTACTGGCTTGCTCCTACACGTATACTTATTATCAACGCAACCCTGGCACAAGCTGCCGACATTGCCCTGAACAATGACTGCGCCCGGATAGAAGTCACCTGCATAAAAAAAGAAGAGGTGAAGGACCTTTCCGGCTATGATGCCATCGTGATGTACAGCAGAGGGCTATACCTTGACGACGGCCAGATTGCCGAAGTGGAACGGGTGGGTGCCAGCGGAGTACCAGTCTTTACGAATACGTTACGAAATTTCACCCTCTCCCTCAATCACAATGTTACCAATGAACAACAGCATACGCTACGGGAGTATCTCAAGAACGGCAACAAGCACAACTACCGGAATGCCTTACTCTACCTGCGCCACATCGCCACTCCCCACCGGTGGGGACACCAGGATTACGAGCCTCCCATCCCATTGCTGGAGAACATGTTCTACCACCGCGAATACGGCCGCTACTTCAGTACTCCGCAAGAGGTGACCGCCTATCTGAAAGAAAAAAATCTCTACCATGAGGACGGACGCAACCTTGCCCTGATTTCCGGACTCAACTTTCCGATGGAAGGAAACCGTGCCCACGTAGATTCCCTCATCACGTGCTTGACACAAGCAGGCTTCAATGTCTATCCTTTCACAGCCGGAGGTCAACCGCGTGCCGATATGATACGTACCCTCCATCCCGATGCAGTAGTCTACCTGCCTATGGGACGGCTGGGCAATGACTCACTCATCAACTGGCTGCACCAGGAAAACATTCCTTTATTCATGCCCTTCCCGCTGATTCAGCCCCACGAGGAATGGCTGGACCCGGATACCCCCGTCAGCGGTGGCACACTGACCGCCCGTGTAGTGGTGCCTGAGATAGATGGAGGCATGCTACCCCTCTGCATCGCTACCCAAAACGAAAACAAACACGGATACTATCTGTACACCGCTGAAAATGAACGGATAGATGCCGTAGTGGACCATATTACCAAGTACATGTCCTTGAGAGACATGTCCAACAAAGAAAAGCGCGTTGCTATCTGTTACTTCAAGACTCCGGGAAAAGACGCCCTGCTGGCAAGCGGTATGGAAGTGATTCCTTCACTCTATAACTTCTTGAAACGCCTGCGTTCGGAAGGGTACGACGTCAGTGGACTGCCTGCTACTGTAGAGGAGTTCGGCAAGCGGATACATCGTGACGGTGCCGTCATGGGTTCGTATGCCAAAGGAGCACAAGAACAGTTTTTGAAAACGGCACACCCGATATGGCTTTCTACCGAGCAATACGAACAATGGGCACACGAAGTACTCCTTCCCGAGAAATATCAGGAAGTGACAGACAGATATGGAGATGCGCCCGGCAATCTGCTGGTAACAGAGGACAGTATTGCCATTGCCTGCCTGCAATTCGGCAATATCCTACTCTTCCCCCAGCCCCGCCCGGCATTGGGAGATGATGAGTTCAAACTGGTGCATGGAATGCCGGTAGCGCCGCCCCACAGCTACCTGGCTCCTTATCTGTATATGCAAAAAGGATTCAAGGCAGATGCAGTGATTCACTTCGGCACCCACGGCAACTTGGAATACACGCCCGGAAAGAATGTGGCACAGTCGCAGGCCGACTGGTCGGATGTACTGATTGGTAACCTCCCCCACTTCTATTTCTATACCACCGGAAACGTAGGCGAGGGTATCATTGCCAAACGCCGGACACATGCCGTACTGGTCACCCATCTCACTCCGCCCTACGTGGAGAGCGGTATGCGCCAACGCTATTCGGCCTTGCTCGAAGATATTCACAAAGTGCTGGACGAAGGTACCGAAAAACACCGAACCCTAGGAATAAGTATCAAAAAAGAAGCCATGCGTCTGGGACTGCATCGCGACCTCAACCTCGACTCCATCTCCAGTGACCCCTACACAACCAAGGAGTTGGAACGTCTGGATGCCTTCACCGAAGAGATAGCCAACGAAAAGATACTGGGTGCGTACTACACCATGAACGAGCCTTATTCTGACCGCGACCTGCTGACTACCACTCTCGCCGTCGCTGCCGACCCGCTGGCATACGAAACGGCCCGCAAGGACCGCGATAAAGGCAAAATCACCACAGAGCAGTTGCAAGACTTCACCTATATAGCCCACCACTACTTGCCTGCCGCCAGGAAAAGGCTGACCGCCTTACTCCAGAATCCACCCAAGGATACTGCATCTGTAGCACCGGAGCTTCGCCCCGCCCTACTCTATCGCGAACAGTTGCTTGCCTCCCCCGTCAACGAACAGAATGCCATGGTGCGTGCACTCAGCGGAGGAACCGTATTCCCTGCGCCGGGAGGTGACCCCGTACTGAACCCGAACGTTCTGCCCACCGGACGCAACATGTACAGCATCAACGCCGAGAATACTCCCAACCCAAGGGCTTGGGAAGATGGAAAGCGATTGGCAGAAGCGACTTTAAAACAGTACATCAGCAAGCACGGCGAATATCCCCGGAAAGTAAGCTATACCTTCTGGGCAGGCGAATTCATCAATACGGAAGGAGCTACGCTGGCCCAGGTATTCTGGATGCTGGGAGTAGAACCCGTACGCGACGCCCAAGGCAGAGTGGTTGACCTGAAACTGGTGCCCAGTGAAGAACTGGGGCGTCCGCGCATCAATGTGCTGGTACAAGTGTCCGGACAGCTACGCGACATAGCCGGTTCCCGCTTGAAGTTACTGACCGATGCTATACGTCTGGCATCGGAAGCCGGAGATGAGACCTATCCCAACTATGTGGCATCGGGTACACTGTTGCAGGAAAAATTACTGGTAGAAAAGGGAACTTCCCCCAAACGTGCCCGTGAAATGTCTGTGATGCGTGTATTCGGACCGATCAACAGCGGATACAGTACCGGTATGATGGCCTATACCGAGCACAGCGGCTCGTGGGAAAGCGAAAAGGAGATAGCCGAAGGATACCTCAACAATATGGGTGCCTCTTATGGGGACGACGGAAATTGGGGAGACGTCCAGGAAGGTTTGTTTGCCTCGGCACTGTCCGAAACGGATGTTGTCATCCAGCCCCGTCAAAGTAACACATGGGGCCCCATCTCCCTGGATCATGTATACGAATTTACGGGTGGACTCTCGCTCACCGTCAAAACCGTGACCGGCAAGGAACCGGATGCCTATATGGCAGACTACCGCAACCGGACCAACCGCCGCATGCAGGATGCCAAAGAGGCCATTGCCGTAGAGACACGTTCCACCGTCTTGAACCCTACCTTTATACAAGAGCGGATGAAAGGCGGGGAAGGTTCGGCACAGATGTTCGGCGAAATCTTCCGCAACATCTTCGGCTGGCACGTCATGCGTCCGTCGGCCATGGACAAAGAACTGTTCAATGACTTGTATAGAATGTATATAAAGGATGAGAATAAGCTGGGCATTCACGAGTACTTCCTCCGCGTCAATCCCGCCGCATTCCAGGCTATGACAGCCGTCATGCTGGAAAGCGCCCGCAAAGGTTACTGGAAAGCATCTGATGAGCAACTGAAAACCACTGCTTCCCTGCATGCACAAATCACACGCGAAAAAGGTGCCGCTTGTACCGAATTCGTTTGCGACAATGACAAGCTACAGTCGTTCGTTGCCGACCAGTTGGATAATAGCGAGAAGCAGACCTATACCCAGAACATGAAGGAGGTACACGAAGCATCCGCAACCGATGGCAAGGATGTCGTACTGAAAGAACACAAACTGACTTCCGAACAAACGGTACGTAAGAACAGGGTGAACGGAGTGATTGCAGGCAGTCTTGTCGTCATCACCTTCATCGGACTGGTCGTACTGTTGAAGAAAAGAAAAAAAGAATAAATAGAAACAGAGTATTATGGAATACGCCATTCATCTGTTAGCCCTATTCATCGCCCTCAATTTTCTATTAAAGGTGGGGTTCTATCCACGCTGGGGAATGTGGACGGTTGCCGCAGGCTATGCCTTTTTTGCGTGGCTGGTGACTCCATGGATGACGGAACAGTCCAAGACCGTGGTGGCAGCTTTCTTTGCCTCCCGTCCACAGATGTTGAACTTGTCGGTATGTGTCACTCTGGAAGCCGCCGTAATGATAACTTTCTGTTTCGACTGTTTCGCAGAAATGCGTACCCGCAACACGGCCTTCAAACAAGCGGTCACCCTCTTCCTGAAGTTATACCCCGGCATACTGATAGGCGGAGTAATATGCTATGTCCTGGCACTGCTGCTTTTCACTTTTCCCGGAATAGATTTCGGCAGTCTCTCATGGATAGCAGCCGGCGTTACTTTCCTTGCAGTTTGTGCTGGGAGCCTTCTGCTGCGGCATGCTATCGGTGATAAACCACTGCGCTTGGAAGTACTGTTCATTGTTAATATTTTCATTGTTATATTGAGCATCATTGCCACGGGCTATTGAAATAAATTAAAGAATTAAAAACTAAAAAGATATATGGAAACAATCTCAAACACACTGTTCTGGATTTCAAACGGGCTGCTGGTTCCCGTCGTAGTCCTGCTGCTGCTATTCTTTCTACGTGCCATTATCCTTGCGGGAGGTTTCTTCGGTGAGTTCTACCAGCGGATGAATTTACAGAAGCAATTCACTGAAACACTGGAGAACATCACCCCAGAGAATATAGACGGACTGCTGCAGCAACTCCCATCGGCAGGCAACTCCCCTCTCCTCCGCAACTTGTCCAAATTGTCCGCACACCGGGACGACGCTGCCTACTGCGAACACCTGCTTGCCAACTATGAAATGGAAGCCGAGAAGGAGTTGGGACGTTCGCGTACATTCATCAAACTGGGTCCCATGTTGGGACTGATGGGTACCCTCATCCCGATGGGTCCCGCACTGGTGGGGCTGGCACAAGGAGACATCTCCTCCATGGCCTACAATATGCAGGTGGCTTTTGCCACTACAGTGGTAGGGCTGGTCATTGCTGCTGTCGGCGTCATTACCCTGCAAGTGAAACAACGCTGGTATGCCCGCGAAATGAACGACTTGGAATATCTGTACAAAGTGATAAGCCGCCAAACGGCCGAAAAGGAATAACGGACTAACGATACGAAAACTATGAAGAGTAAGAGAAACAGATTACTGCACAGCGATTCGGACTCCGACCCCATGGGTACGGTAGCCAATCTTTTTGACGTAGCGATGGTCTTTGCCGTAGCCTTGATGGTGGCTCTCGTCTCCCGCTTCAATATGACGGAGATGTTTTCCAAAGAAGACTTCACCATGGTGAAGAATCCCGGAAAGGAAAATATGGAAATCATTACCAAAGAAGGGCAGGAAATCAAGAAATACACTCCCAGCGAAGACCAAAAGACCTCCGGTAAAAGAGGAAAGAAAGTGGGAGTTGCCTATCAGCTTGAAAATGGAGAGATTATCTATGTGCCGGAATAAGGGAATACAGTACCTATTAATAGCTATTTGGCCATCGCAGTATAACAACTATTAAGTATTTCACCCTCCGATAATGGTATGTACATTTGCAGCGTTATATAAAATAAAACAATATATGATAAAGAAAAGACTTCTCACAGCTCTCCTTATGGGAGGAATCATCGCCACCGGTGCCTATGCACAAGCAGAAAAAGGTGACAGCGACGATATGACCAAGAAAACTCACGAGTTGAACCCGGTCGTAGTAACGGGTACGGGTACACATCAGCGACTGAAGAACACTCCGTCTCCGGTATCGGTTATCACTGCCAACGAGATAAAGCGTGCCGGTATCACCGACTTCCAGCAGGCCTTGACCATGATGGTACCCTCGCTCTCCTTCCGTCCGAACGCAATGGGGTCCTATCTGATGATGAACGGACTCTCCAACAAACACGTGCTGATATTGGTAAACGGACGCAAGGTCACGGGAGACATTACCGGTAACATCGACCTCAACCAAATAGACATGACCCGCGTCAAGCGCATCGAGGTACTGAACGGAGCCGCTTCTTCCCTTTATGGTTCGGATGCCATCGGCGGTGTAATCAATATCATTACCAACGAGCCTAAAGATGTGGTAGCCTTCAGCAGCAATAGCAGCTATACGAGAAAGAATCAATTCTCCCAAGGCTTGAATCTGGACATCGCCCAAGGAAAAATAGGGTCCTATACTTCCTATAAATACGACCACTCCGACGGTTGGCAAAACAGCCATCTGACAGAAGATGGAGAAGACATCATCGAAACGATTGCCCCGCTCTCCCTGGGCTACAGCTCGAATAACTTTTCGCAGAAGTTTACCTATGATGCTACGGACCAGCTTTCCTTCTATGCCAACGGCGGATACTATAACCGCGGACTCGAACGTCCGGTAGAACGCGAAGACATCACCGGCGGAAGCAAGTACAACACTACCTACGAAGGTTACAACTGGGGGGCAGGCGCCAAATACAAACTGAGTAAACGCAACGTTATCCAGTTCGACTATTCAGGAAACAATTACGCATCACGCTACAAATACCTGATAGAAAACAGCGGATACCTGCCCGGACAGTATGCGCTTACCAAGCTTCAGAAATTCCATGATGCCGAGTTGAAAGGTATCTTCGGTTTTACAACCAACAGCACTACGGTGTTCGGTGTGGACTATCGCCGTGAAGTGCTCCGCCGTCCCGACTCCGATTTGGACAAAAGTGTCTATACGGCATCAGCCTACGGCCAGCATGAAGTGAAGCTATGGAACCATCTGACCGGTGTTGTGGGTGTACGCTACGACCATCACGAACAGACGGGCGGACGCTTCACCCCCAAAGTGGCAGCCATGTACAACATAGGCAACTTCAATGTACGTGCCACCTATGCTGCCGGATTCCGTGCTCCGGGCATCGACGAGCTCTACTACCACATGTTCAAGAAGACAATGGGTACACGGGCCACCATCTCATTGGGTGACGAGAACCTCGACCCCGAACGCAGCAACTATTACTCCATCAACATGGAATACCGCACCAGCCGTTTCAGTGCTTCCGTCACCGGCTACTTGAACTACGTAAAGAACATGGTAACTTCCAAATCCACCAAATTCGATGACCTACCGGAAGCAGAGCAGAACCGGTTGCGTGAAGAGTTCCCCGAAATCGGTGACCTTTCATCCACGAAAAACCTAAGTGTCAAGAACTACTTCAACTTCGAGAAAGCTACCGTCAAAGGCTTTGAAGTGAACTTGAACGGCAATCTGTTCCCGGGCTTCACCCTGGCCGGAAACTATACCTACGCCTATGGACGCGGTCTGAACGAAGGAGGCGAATGGCAAAACATCGAACGCAGCATACGCCATACAGCCACCATCACCGGAAACTATACACACAGCTGGAGCGACTATACCTTGAACCTCAACTTGAACGGTCGTCTGCAAAGCAAAGTCTACTATCCGGGTGACGCGGACGGCAATGCTCCGGGCTACGGCATCTGGAACCTCAATACCCGCCATACCTTCGACGGCTTCCGCAACTTTGTCATCGAACCGGGCATCGGCATAGACAATATCTTCAACAAGAAAGACAACCGCCCGCTGAACAAGAACTTCGCCTTGTATTCTCCGGGACGTTCGGTAGTAATCAGCCTGGCACTCAGACTAAAATAATCTCTCCATAACGCATTTAGAAACAACAACAATTATGAAACATTTTTTCATCACTCTCTATTTACTCGGCATCAGCCTCTTCTCCTCCGCACAACAAGAGGAGAAGGCGGCTCTGCTCATCACCCATTATGGCAGTTCGGACCCCCAGACACGTGCCTTGACGCTCGACGTCGTGACCCGTGAGGCACAAGAAGCCTTTCCGCAGTTTACAGTGCGCGAAGCATACATCTCGCCGATTGTACGAAAAAGACTTGCCAAGGAGGGTGTGTACAAAGACAGCCCTACGGATGCACTGCTGAAACTTTGCGCCGAAGGCTACCGGACCATCTACGTCCAGAGCACCACCTTGATAGAAGGCAGTGAGATGACCTCCGTCCGCAGGGATGCAGACAAGTTCCGTCCCTTCTTCAAGGAGATAAAAGTGGGAAATCCCCTGCTCTACTCCGTCGAAGACTGCGAGAAGGTAATCGGTATACTGACCGCCGAACAGCCGGAAAAGAAAGAAGACATTGTCTATGTGGGGCACGGCAACCAGCTACCCAGCACGGCTACTTACGCCATGCTCGACTTCATGATGAAAGCCCATGGACTGAAGAACTTCCACGTCAGCACCATTGAAGGATATCCTACCCTGGACGCAACCCTGCTGCAACTGAAAGAGACACGCCCCAAGAGCGTGACATTGGTTCCGTTGCTGTTGGTATGCGGCAACCATACCAAGGAAGACATTGCCGGCGTGTGGAAGACGGAACTTGAAAAGCAAGGCTATCAAGTGAATGTACGCATGCAGGGACTGGGCGAAAACAAAGCCATCCGCCAGCTCTATATGGAACACATCAAAGCTATGCTAAAAGATTGATAACCAGCAAGCGTAAAAGGGCTACACCTTTTACATACCAAGGCTACACCCTTTGCTCCGGATGGCTACACCATCCCGGACAAAGGGTGTAGCTCTTTTCAATGTACACAGATTACGGACATTTGTAACCATATTACGGATTCCTCCTCCTGCGATATGGAACTTTCCGGATTATTCTCTACATTTGTACAAAACTAACAGGAACGTTTATGGAAGAAGTAATCAAGCTCAATGCTGTAGACCAATACAACAAGATGTTCGGTCTCGAAACCCTGCATCCGCTGGTCAGCGTAGTCGATTTGTCCGAAGCCACCGGATATCCCAGGCATTTCACCTTGAACTATGGCGTATACGCCCTTTTCCTCAAAAACACCAAATGCGGAGACATACGCTATGGAAAACAGTATTACGATTACCAGGAAGGCACGGTAACCAGCTTCGCCCCGGGCCAGGTGACCGAGGTCAACATGCTGGAAGGTATGCAGCCCAGCGCCTCCGGCCTGCTGTTCCACCCCGACTTGATAAAAGGCACCTCGCTGGGACAGGGAATAAAGCAGTATTCCTTCTTTTCCTATTCCTCTACCGAGGCACTGCATTTGTCCGAAGACGAGAAAGAAATCTTCCTCGACTGTCTGAAGAAGATTAAGATGGAAATCCAACGCCCCATCGACAAGCACAGCAAGGGTCTGATTGCACGCAACATCGAGCTACTGCTGGACTACTGCATGCGTTTCTACGAACGCCAGTTCATCACCCGCTCGGCAGCCAACAAAGACATCCTGATGAAATTTGAAGCACTGATAGACGACTATTTCCAGAGCGACAAACCGCAGACCGAAGGACTGCCTTCCGTGAAATACTTCGCAGACAAAGTGTTCCTCTCCTCCAACTATTTCGGAGATTTGGTGAAGAAGGAAACCGGAAAGACGGCGCAGGAATATATCCAGAACAAAATCATCGACCTGGCCAAAGAAATGATTATAGGAAGCGGGAAGACGGTCAGCCAGATTGCCTATGAGCTGGGATACCAGTATTCGCAGCACTTCAACCGCGTGTTCAAGAAGAACGTAGGCTATACTCCGAGCGAATACCGGCACTTACAGGTTTAGACAATAAGGATTCACCACAGATTACGCGGATTAACACAGAGTTTTTTCGGTTTCATCAAATATAAGTTCTATCTTTGTATGCCAATAGAACATATGGATATGAAACACCCCAAAATAATTGTTGCCGGCATCGGACCGGGCAATGAATCGGATATAACTCCCGCCGTAATTTCCGCTTTGCAAGAATCAGATGTAGTGGTGGGATATAAGTACTATTTCCAATTTGTAACCCCTTATCTCCACCCCTCAACAGCATGCATAGATACCGGCATGAAGCGTGAGCGCGCCCGTGCCGAGCAGGCTTTCGAGCTGGCGGAGCAGGGAAAGACGGTCTGCGTCATCAGTTCCGGGGATGCGGGCATTTATGGTATGACGCCGCTTGTCTACGAGATGAAGCGGGAAAGGAACAGCGACGTAGAAATCGTTTCGCTGCCGGGCATCAGCGCTTTCCAAAAGGCAGCCTCACTGCTGGGAGCTCCCGTAGGACATGACTTCTGTGTCATCTCCCTTTCAGACCTGATGACTCCCTGGGAACGTATTGAAAGACGTATCACCGCAGCCGCTGCCGCCGACTTCGTGACGGCAGTCTACAACCCCAAAAGTGAAGGACGCTACTGGCAGCTTTACCGCTTGAAAGAACTCTTTCTGCAGGAAGGACGCTCACCGGAAACGCCCGTGGGATATGTGCGCCAGGCAGGACGCCCGGAACAAGCGGTACACATCACCACGCTGGGAGATTTCAATCCCGAAGAGGTGGATATGTTTACAGTCGTATTGATAGGCAACTCACAGTCCTACGAATGGAACGGAGCCTTCATCACTCCGCGCGGCTATTACCGGGACACGAATACCGAAGCCACGGGCATCGGGCAAGACATCATGATTCGCAGTTTCCGTACCATCGAAAAGGAACTGAAGAACAAGCATATTCCCCTCGACCATAAATGGGCTTTACTCCATGCCATACATACCACCGCCGATTTTGAAATGGAGCATCTGCTGCATACGGACGAAGGTGCCGTGGCTTCCTTGTATCAAGCCATCGAGAAAGGCGGAATCAAGACGATTGTCACAGACGTCACGATGGCAGCCAGCGGTATCCGCAAAGGAGCTTTGCAGCGGCTGGGCATAGAGGTGAAATGTTACCTCGGCGACCCGCGCACGGCGACGATGGCTGCAGAGAAAGGCCTCACCCGTACCCAGGCAGGCATCCGCCTGGCTGTGGAGGAGCATCCCGATGCTTTCTTTGTATTCGGCAATGCACCTACGGCACTTATGGAACTCTGCGACCTGATACGTAAGGGCAAGGCACATCCGGCGGGCATTGTTGCCGCACCGGTAGGCTTTGTGCATGTGCAAGAGTCCAAACACATGGTGAAACCCTTTACGGAAATACCCAAGATTATCGTAGAAGGACGTAAGGGAGGCAGCAACTTGGCTGCCACGCTGGTGAACTCCGTGTTGTGCTACAACGATGCGGAGCAGTTGCGCCCGGGCAGGGATGTGTAAGTGAAAAAAGACATTCCATAACATTACTTGTTACGACCGATAACATTACTTGTTATGCCCCTTTACATTACTTGATATTTTCATAAGATTACCCGTTGAATGAAACACAGATTTATAATCATAGGAATGGATGACAACCGTTCCCCCTTCTTTCCACCGGAAGCACTGGCACAGATACGGAAGGGGAAGGTCTTCTCCGGTGGCATACGGCATAAGGAGATTGTCGGTCCTCTGCTGCCTGCCGGGGCCGAATGGATTTCCATCACCGTACCGCTGGACTGTGTCTTTTCCCATTATGAAGAAATATTTACCCGCTTCGAAGAGACGGCTACGGACAACTCCATCATTGTATTCGCGTCCGGCGACCCGTTGTTCTTCGGTTTTGCCAATACCATAAAGCGTAAGCTTCCCGAGGCAGACATTCTGCTCTATCCCGCTTTCAATTCCTTGCAGACATTGGCACACCGCCTCGTCATGCCGTATGACGACATGCGCACCGTCTCCCTGACAGGACGCCCCTGGCAGGAGTTCGACCGTGCCCTCATAGAGCGTGCCCCCAAAATAGGCATCCTCACCGACCGCGAACATACCCCGGCCACCATTGCCGCCCGCATGCTGGAATACGGGTACTCCCACTACACACTATACATCGGCGAGCATCTCGGCAATCCCGAAAAGGAACGCATACGCCGGATGACACCCCAGGAAGCGGTTTCCGGTGACTTCGAACATCCCAACTGCCTGCTGCTGGACAGCCATCCCGGACAATGCCGCACAAACTCCCTGCACGGTAGCGAAGCCCCAGACTTTCCAGTCCGTCCCTTCGGCATCCCCGATGAAGAGTTTGCACATCTTGACGGACGCGCCCGCATGATAACCAAGGCTCCCATCCGCCTGCTCACCCTGCAGGCATTGGAACTGAACCGCCGCCGCGTCTTCTGGGACATCGGTTTCTGTACCGGTTCCGTCTCCATCGAAGCCCGCCTGCAATTTCCTCATCTCGCCGTCATCTCCTTCGAGATACGCCCCGAAGGAAAAGAGCTGATGGACACCAACTCCCGCCGCTTCGGCGCACCGGGCATTACGGCGGTAACCGGAGATTTCCTGCACACCGACCTCACTCCCTTTGCCCGCCCCGATGCCGTCTTCATCGGTGGACACGGCGGACATCTGGAGGAAATGATAGAGAAAGTGAAACAAGTGCTGCACCCCGAAGGCTGCATCGTCTTCAACTCCGTATCGGCAGAAAGCAAGGAGGCGTTCTGCCGAGGAATCGAGCGGAACGGAATGGTGCTCCACCCTTCCACCCATATCGCCTTGAACGAATATAACCCCATTGAAATTATGAAAGCCACGCTTTCTTAAACATACCCATTATGAAAACAGCTATTATTCTAATCTCCGAAGCCGGTTTGAGCATAGCCCAATCACTACTCAACGAACTTCCCGACTCCGAAATCTTCACCCTCAGGCACGAAGAGGGATGCACACATATAGAATCCGCCGGCAAATTCACAGCGGAAAACTTCAACCGCTATGATGCCTTTGTCTTCATTGGCGCCATGGGAATCTGTGTCCGCACCATCGCTCCTTGCGTGAAGAACAAATATACCGACCCTGCCGTGGTTTGCGTGGACAGTACCGGTAAATTTGCCATCTCCGTACTTTCCGGACACATCGGAGGAGCCAACGAACTGACCCACCAGGTAGCGAATATCCTCGGGGCCGAACCGGTAGTCACCACGCAAAGCGACTGCACCGGTCTATGGGGACTCGATACCCTGCCCCAACGTTTCGGGTGGTTTCCGGTCATCAACGCCGAGCCCTCCACCCTCCTGTTGGCAGAACTTGCCAAGACGCCCGAAGAGAAAAAAAGAGTATGCATGAACGAGCATATCAGCCTCTTCGTTTCCGGCAAGCCCACCGCCCTGCTGCTCACGGTGCGCAATGAAGGTACGGACTGGATGGAGGCGCACCTGCCGCCTCATGTAGAAGTATTCTACCGGGTGCAGGACATTAAACCTTCACGCTTCAAACTGATTCTGTGCGTATCTCCCCAAGTCCCCAACTTCCCGGAAATGCCTATGATATGCTACGTGCCCTGTGTCGTACACCTCGGCATCGGCCTTGCCCGGCTGGCAGGCCCTGTGCGGAAAGTGGAGAAAGAGATTATGAACACGCTGAAGGAATACGGTATCATGCCCCAAAGCATCGCCTCCATCTCCACGATTAAAGCCAAAAGTGACGAACCGGTAGTGAAAGCGCTCCAAAAGAAGTTCCCGGTCTACTTCTATACAGCCGAGGAACTGGCAGAGATAGAGGTGCCCCATCCCAGCAAAACCGTCATGAAGCACATGGGTACCCCCAGCGTCAGCGAAGCCGCCGCCTTACTGAGTGCAAACAACTCCCGGCTGCTGGTGCCCAAGAAGAAAGGAGAGAACTATACCGTGGCCGCCGCCCTTGACATAAGAACTGTGCGCCAGGGCCACATCGAAATAGTGGGTGCCGGCCCGGGCGACCCGGACCTGGTTTCCGTACGCGGACGCCAAATGCTGGAACGCGCCGACCTCATTCTGTATGCCGGCAGTCTCGTTCCCAGGGAGCTGACTCTCTGTGCCAAGGCCGGGGCTACCGTACTCAGCTCCGCTTCCATGGATTTGGAAGAACAATTTGAAGTGATGAAGAAGTTCTATGACAAGGGAAAATTCATCGTACGCCTGCATACGGGTGACCCTTGTATCTATGGTGCCATTCAGGAACAAATGAACTACTTTGACCAGCACGGCATGAGCTACCACATCACCCCCGGCATATCCTCCTTCCAGGCGGCGGCAGCTGCCTTGAAGTCGCAGTTCACCATTCCGGAAAAAGTGCAAAGCATCATCCTAACACGCGGCGAAGGACGTACGCCCATGCCCGAACGCGAAAAGCTACATCTCATGGCACGCTCACAAAGTACCATGTGCATCTTCCTCAGTGCAAGCATTGCGAAGCAGGTGCAGGAAGAACTGTTGCAGGAATATCCGGAAACTACCCCCGTAGCTGTCTGCTACCACTTGACATGGAAAGACGAACAAATATTCAGGGGGGAACTCAAAGACCTTGCCAGAATAGTGAAGGAAAATAACCTCACCTTGACAACCATGATTGTCGTAGGCGAAGCCATCGGCAACCGTGAAGGTCTGTCACGGCTCTATGCACACGAGTTCAAGCATCTGTACCGGAAATAAATCAACGATTAATCACCCATAAACATTCAAACATGATATTAATATTTGGCGGAACCACCGAAGGACGCATAGCCATCCAAACCCTTGAAGAAGCCGGAAAAACTTTCTACTATTCTACCAAAGGGGATGAGCAGGACGTACTTCTGCATAATGGCATCCGCCTGCAAGGCGCGATGGATGCAATAGAAATAGAAACATTCTGTGCACAGCATCACATAAAGCTGCTGATAGACGCCGCGCACCCCTTTGCCACACAGCTGCATGAGACTCTGGAACAAGTCTCCGTGGAATCGAATATCCCCGTCATCCGTTTCGAGCGTATCTTCCCGGAACGCGATGAAGAACACATCACCTGGTGCAGGGATTATGACGATGCCATCGAGAAGATACAGAAAGAAAAGATTTTCATCTTACTTGCACTGACCGGCGTACAGACCATAGGTAAGCTGAAGCCTTTGTGGCAGAATGCCTGCTGTTACTTCCGCATCCTTGACCGTGACAGCTCGCGCAAGCTCGCCCGGGAACAAGGTTTCTCCGAGAAGAACCTCTACTACTACACGCCCGGAGAAGACGAGCAAATCCTGATGAAACAGCTTCATCCCGAAGCCATCCTCCTCAAAGAAAGCGGGATATCCGGTGGATTCTGCGAGAAGGTGGAAGCTGCCCGGCAACTGGGTATACGCATCTTTGCCATCTGCCGCCCCAAGACATCCGGCAAGTTTATCTGTGTAAACGGCGAGCATGGCCTGCGCCGCATAATCGAGAAACATTTACCCGACTTCTTCCCCCTGCGCAGCGGACTGACCACCGGAACATGTGCCGCCGCTGCCGCCGTAGCCGCCACCTGGGATGTATTCAATATCTACTTCAAAAAGCGTCCTACGGAATTTCCGGTAGTTCTTCCCAACGGAGAAACCATCCAGGTTCCCGTAGAGCCTCAGCACCATATTCCCCACTCCGACCTTCTGGAAAACGGTGACGGCATGTTCGAGACAAGCGCTACCGTCATCAAGGATGCCGGCGACGACCCGGACATCACCAACGGGATGAAAGTTGTGGCCAATATAGCCATACCTTTCCGCATAGACGACCCGCTGCCGGAAGACACTCCCCAGGACGACTACAACATCATCGTCTGCGGCGGCGAAGGCGTAGGTGTCGTCACCATGCCCGGTCTGGGACTTGAGCTCGGTAGCTCTGCCATCAACGACACCCCGCGCGAAATGATAAAGAAGAACGTCAAGCTATGGCTTGAACGCCTCCATATTGCCAAACAGCCCAATCCTATTCTCATTACCATCTCCATCCCCGGTGGAGAAGAAATAGCCAAACGCACCTTCAATCCCCGCCTCGGTATCGAAGGAGGCATTTCCATTATCGGGACCTCCGGCATCGTGAAGCCATTCTCCTCGGAAGCCTTCGTCAATTCCATCCGGAAGTCCATGGAAGTGGCAAAGGCGACCCGGAACCCTCGTATCGTCATCAGCTCCGGTGCAAAGAGCGAACGTTTCATCAAGGCGTATTATCCCGACCTCCCCACCCAGGCTTTCGTGCATTACGGCAACTTTATCGGCGAAACCTTGAAAATAGCAGCCGAAGAGCAAGTACCGCACGTCACCCTCGGCGTGATGATGGGAAAGGCCGTGAAACTGGCCGAAGGCAATCTGGATACCCACAGCAAGAAAGTGACCATGAATAAGGAATTCATTCAAGACCTGGCACGCCAGACGGGATGCAGCGAAGAAACACTTGCCGCCATCGGACAGATGAACCTAGCGCGCGAACTCTGGGACATCATTCCCGAAGAGCTGCTGGAAAAGTTTGGCAAGGCACTGATTGAGCTCTGTCACCGGCACTGTGCCCCCTTACTGCCCAATGGCGAACTAACAGTATTACTCATAACCGAAAACGGAAAAATTTACTCATGAAGAAGAAGATAATCATTACCGTCTGTATGGCAATGACCGTACTGACCGGTCTGGCACAAAGCCCGCTGTCCTTTCATGCAAAAGCTGGAATCGGTACCTCCCATTTTCATGGAAAACACTCCAGTAGTGACACCCAAATAGCTTACAAAGCTGGTGTCGGTGCAGAATATGTCCTCAACAAGACCTGGGTGCTGCAATCCGCATTGGAGTTTGTGTCCATCGGCGGTAAAGACGAGATAAGCCACATCGGCAAGGCCAAAATGCATGAACTGTATCTGCAAATCCCCCTCATGATAGCGGCCCGCCTCCATCTGGGCAGGGATTATCATGCCTCGCTGAGCGTCGGCCCTTATGCGGCCATAGGCGTGGCAGGCAAGACCTCCGGCGAGACCTACGATTATAGCAGCAGCAGTATGCAGGGAGGATACCAGTTCAAGATAGACACTTTCGGCAGTATGGTAGACGGGAAAATGGGTAACAACCGTTTCGATGCAGGTATTGCCCTGGGACTTACTTTTGAATACAGAAGATTCATCATCGGTGCAGAGACACAAGTGGGACTGGTAAAAGTCAATGAGCAGATAAACCAGATGATAGGTCATTCGGAAGAAGGAGGATATTTTCCCAAGAACTTCGCCGCATTCTTTACGCTGGGGTACCGGTTCTGGTAAGGGAACATTTTGCCATACAGAGTTGTTTAGTATACAAACAGATACTCAACAATATAAACTGAATAATATGGCAAAAAGAATTCCTATCCTGCTGGCAGCAATGACAGCCCTCACCTTCGCCCCTCAAACAGCAGAGGCATGTACCGGTATCACCCTGACGGCCAAAGACAATGCGCACGTCGTAGCCCGCACCATCGAATGGGGAGGCAGTGAGCTGAACAGCCAGTACGTCATCGTACCGCGCGGTTATTCGCAACAATCACTGACACCCGGAGGCAGTCTGTCCGGCATGGAGTTCACCTCACGCTATGGCTACGTAGGCCTGGCAGTGGAGCAAAAGGAGTTCGTGGCCGAAGGTCTGAATGAAGCCGGGCTCTCCGCCGGGCTGTTCTACTTTCCCGGATATGGCAAATATGAGGAGTACGACCCCACACGAAAAGCGTCGAGCATAGCCGATTTACAATTGGTATCATGGCTGTTGGGAAGCTTTTCTACTGTGGACGAGGTAAAGGAGGCTATTGAAAATGTGACGGTCATAGCCATTGACCCACGCGCCTCCACCGTACATTGGCGGATTGCAGACAAGACCGGCCGCCAACTGGTATTGGAGTTCATCGACGGACAGCCCCGTTTCTATGAAAACAAACTGGGAGTATTGACAAACTCCCCCGGCTTTGACTGGCAGATGACCAACTTAAACAATTATGTGAACCTCTACCCGGGCAGTGCCGAAAGCAAATCGCTAGGCAATGTGACTATAGCCCCTTTCGGTTCGGGAAGCGGCTTTTTGGGAATTCCGGGAGATGTGACTCCCCCTTCCCGCTTTATCCGTGCCGCTTTCTACCAGACTTCTACACCACCACAGAATACCGCACAGGAAACCGTTCTCCAATGTTTTCAGATACTGAATAACTTTGATATACCCGTAGGCATCGAGTTTCCCCTCGGCCAGGTTCCTGCCAATATTCCAAGTGCCACCCAATGGACATCGGCCACAGATATGACAAACGGTATCATCTACTATCGCACCATGTACAACAGTACAATCAGAAGCATTGATTTGAGACAGATAGACTTCGGGCGCATCGAGTACCATGCAGCTCCCCTCGATAAAGTGAAGCGGCAACCGATAGCTCCCGTGAAAATTGAATAGGGACGCAGAAACTTCAAGATTGCCGCTGTTGCAGTTGTTCCGCCTCCTTCCTCTTCATCTCCGCCAGCACCCCGCAGGTCAATGGAATGGCGAGGAAGAAGGTCAGCATGTCCGACGCCGCCTGGCACATCTCCACCCCTTTCAGTCCTAAGAAATAAGGAAGAATGAAGATGAGGGGGATGAAGAACAGCCCTTGACGGGCAGAGGAAAGTATCGTAGCGCGTACGGGCTTGCGGATAGTCTGCAGCATCATGTTGCTGACCACAATCCATGCACCCAACGGATAGGTGATGAACTGCCAGCGCAATGCTGCCGCACCGGTAGCTACAACAGCAGGGTCTCCCTTGCGGAAGATGGAGACAATCTCCTCGGCATATCCCATACCTGCCACCACACAAACCAGCAAAAAGAAAAAGCCTACCTTCACACAGAACCAGAATCCTTGGCGCACTCTGGCATACAGCCCGGCACCATAATTGAATCCGCATACCGGTTGGAAGCCTTGCCCGAAACCAATTAGGAAAGCATTGATAAACATAGAGATACGCGTCACAATGGACATCCCTGCAATAGCTGCGTCACCATATGCACCGGCCGCCACGTTCAGCAAAATGGTTGCCACGCTTGCCAGTCCCTGCCGGGTGAGTGACGGAGTTCCACCCCCAATAATTTCCTTGATGAAAGCCAGTGTAGGCGTAAAGTTTCTGTAACGTATACGTATATTTCTTCCTCTGCGCCCCATATATAGCAAAAGGATGAAACTACATATCTGGCTGACTACTGTGGCAAGTGCGGCACCGGATATGCCCATATCGCATACAAAAATCAGGATAGGGTCGAGCACCACGTTGATGACCGCCCCACTCACAATCCCCACCATGGCATACGCCGCATTACCTTGAAAACGTATTTGGTTATTCAGCACCAATGAGGCGGTCATAAAAGGAGTACCCAGCAGAATGATTCCCAAATAGCGCTCCGTATACGGAAGAATAGTAGGCGTCGACCCCAAAGCAAGGGAAAGCGGTGTAAGGAACAGCAATCCCAGCACAGCCAGAGCCGCTCCGATAAACAAGGCAAAAAAGAAGCCGGTGGATGCCATCTTCTCGGCACTCTCCGTTTCCTGCGCCCCCAACTTACGGGAGATGTAGTTCCCCGAACCATGACCGAAGAAGAATCCCACAGCCTGGATAATGGACATCACAGAAAACACGATACCTACGGCAGCCGTAGACTGGGTATTTATTTTACCCACAAAATAGGTATCTGCCATGTTGTAGAAGGACGTCACCAGCATGCTGATGATGGTCGGCACAGCCAATGACGTAATCAGCCGGGGGACCGGAGTCGTCGTTAAGTGGACATAATTATCCTTTGCAGAATGGTGCATCATAGGGAATGGAATGACAAGACTATTTGCAGCAATTTCTCAATGGAGTACACTGTTACCGGCTCCTTGCCCGGTCGATGGAATACGAAGCTGCCGTCTCCCTTCAAATCTCCGGTTTCGATATAAATCTCCGATTCAACATTCCGGTTTGCCAGAATCCCGTTTCTCTGGAGTGCCTTGCGCACCATGGCATACTTCTGCCCGTGGCCCGCCAAGCGTATCTGGGAGGTATATTCATTGGCTACCCTGAACAGTCCCGTTTCCAAATCAAAGGCAATACCCTTACGGGCAAAGAAGTTGCTCAGGCTGCCGTTCAACGAAAGGTCCTCGGGCGTACCGATAGTTACGCCGTTCACCTTGTCCATCAGCCATATTTTGTCCGCTATCTGCAGGGCCAGTTCCAGGTCGTGAGTAGAAAGGAAAATCGTCTTGTCCGTTTGCCGGCTGAGCTGGTGAAGCAGTTGCATCATCTCTACTTTACTGGGAAAATCAAGGAAAGCTGTCGGTTCATCCAGATAGATGACGGGAGTTTCCTGGGCGAGCGCCTTGGCTATCATCACCTTCTGCCGTTCACCGTCACTCAGCGTATGCACCATGCGGTGTGCCAGATGGGGAATGCCTACCAGGGCGATGGATTTGTCCACCACAATCTTGTCCTCTTTCGAAAGGGTTCCCCAGAAACCGGTGTAGGGGCTACGCCCCAGACCTATCAGTTCTACGACGGACATATTGCGTATATCGCACTTCTCCGTCAGCACCACACTAATGACGCGCGAAAGCTGCTTGTCGGTATAGTCCCCAATCTCTTTTCCTTCAATAAATATGTTTCCGCCAAGTTTCGGCTGGAAGGCGGACAACGTACGGAGCAGCGTGGACTTCCCCACTCCATTAGCTCCCAACAAGCAAGTCAGCTCACCACTGTTGATTCCGGCGCAAATGCCGTCTGCCACCACTTTCACATCCCCCTTACCGGGGTAACCGATGGAAAGATTCTCTATATGTATGGTTTCCTTATTCATTCAATTCTCCTTTCCGTTTTCTAAAAAGTACAGAAGCCACTACCGGCGCACCTACCAGTGCCGTCACCGAGTTGACCGGCAAAGCTCCCTCGAAGCCGGGCATACGGGCTATCAGATTGCAGACCAATGCCAGGGAAGCGCCTACCAGCAATGTGGCAGGCATCAGTACCCGATGGTCCGAAGAGTGGAAGATGGCACGGCACAGATGGGGAACCGCCAATCCGATAAACATAATCGGACCGCAATAGGCCGTTACAATAGCCACCAGCACGCCGGAGCATGAGATAACCAGCAGGCGTGCCCGCTTGATGTTCAGTCCCAGATTGCGTGCATAGCCATCGCCCAGCAGCAACAGATTCATCGTCTTTATCAGCAGGAAGGACAACGGAAGCAGCACAGCCATGATGCAGACAAACAGCACCATCTGGTCGCCCGAAACACGGGCAAAGCTACCCAATCCCCAAATGACATATGCACGTATATCTTCCTCCACACTGAAATATTTCAATACGCCGATGACGGCACTTGCCACATAGCCTATCATCACACCGATTATCAGCAGCGTCACGTTGCCCTTCACCTTCTGGGAGACATAGACAATGAGCGCCATCACAGCCAGCGCACCGATAATGGCGGCAACCGACAAGGCAACCTCGCCCATATACCCCAAACGGCTCAATGCCACACCGCCCATCGCCCCGGACAGTAATACCACACAAGCCACACCCAGGCTGGCACCTGAACTGATGCCCAATACCGAAGGCCCTGCCAGCGGATTGCGGAACACCGTCTGCATCTGCAGACCGCTGACTGACAGCCCTGCTCCCGCCACCAATGCCGTCAACGCTTGGGGCACGCGGGACTTCCAGATAATATTCTGCCAAATAACGGATTCATCCGTATTTCCCCACAATATGTTCCACACGGAGCGCAGAGGAATGTGAACCGACCCCAAAAGCAGGTTCAGCAGGAAAAAAAGAAAGATAGATGCCAGTGTCAGCAACATCAACGGAAGTACGGGTCTTTTTATCATTTCAGCAGTTCGTAGTAAGTCGGTTTATAGTCAGGCAACAAATCGGGATGGAAAGCATGTATCAAGTCTTCCAATACAATTTCGGGCTGCATGGGCATACTTTCGTAGAAGGGTTTCTCACGCATGTTGCAGTATACCACTCCCTTCTCACGAAACGCACGGAAGTCGGCATAACGCGGGTCGAGGGACTTCAAGGCATCATACGTGAATGTCCCGTCATAGCTGTTGACAATGCGCCAATAGTCGGCACTCTCCGCCTGGCTATATACGGTTTCAAAATCCAGCGTGACACCTCCCGAACGGGGATCGTCTTTCAAGAAATAATCCGCACCGGCATCACGGAACAGTTCGGCAAGAAAGCTCTTTCCTCCCACTGCATACCAGTTGCCACCCCGTATCTCGCCGCTGAATACCATCGGACGCTTCTTCACGTTGGCAGCCAGCTCCTTCAATTCGTTATAGCGCTTCTCTATCGCAGCAAACTTTTCATTCGCCTCCACTTCCTGGCCTATAAACATGCCGATGAATTTTATCCATTCAGCCTGCCCCAACGGGGTCATCTCCTTATATCCCAAATGGGGAACCAGTGGAATACCGATTTCCCGCATGGCATCATATCCGCCCCGCTTGAAAGGAGAGATAAAGATAACATCCGGATTCATGCTCATTATCACTTCATTATCAAAGTTCCCTTCGATACCAATCTTCACGGTCTCGCCGGACTTCAAACGTTCGTTCATCTCCTTGTTGAAGAGATGGCGCGTACTGGTGATGCCCACCACATAATCGCAGGCATCCAGACGGATGAAGTTGGAAAGTTGCAGGGATGTCATACACATAACGTGCTCTACCGGCGTTTCAATCACCGTATAGTCGCTCGGTATACCGACAGGCTTTATGCCTTTCGGTACCAGCGCATAGTGGAAAGTGCTGCTGCTTTCTTTTTGAGGGTCGTGTATATCCACCAGACGGACATGGTGCGGAAGATATTTCACCGTATAGCCTTTGGCATAGCACGGTACAATGGTGGCTGCCGTGTCTGTCGTAACCGGAGAATAGCCCGTTTCGGAAGAAGATTCGGTAGTAGTCTGTCTTGATTTTAAGCCGCAAGAGGTTACGCATAAAATGCACAGCAGTGCAATGCCTATGGCAGATATCCGGGTCATGACTATTGGGGTTTATAGAATTCGGGCACAATATTCGTCATTTTTGGGGAAATACGCAAATGCTCTTCCCGCAAATTGGTGGATATTGTGCCTAAATAATCTTTAAAAGCCCATCAAGTCATTCAGCGCTTCGCTCATGCTGGGATGTGTAAAGACAAAATCACGGAGGAAGGTATATTCCTGCCCGGTCTTCATGGCCATTGCCACCAGGTTGATGACCTCGCTCGATTCCGGACCAAACAGCGTACATCCCACTATCTTGTCCGTATCGGCGTCCACCACCACCTTGAACAATCCGTTCGTATCGCCCAAAGTCCTGGCACGCGGAACAGCGGCTACCGGCAGTTTGTTGACCTTTATATTCAATCCTTTCTTGCGTGCTTCCGCTTCGCTCAGCCCGATGCGTGAAAGCGGCGGGTCGATGAATACCGAATAGCTCACCGGGTCACGGTCGGACACCTTGCGTTCTCCTGCCCCGAAAAGGTCTTCGCGCAGAATGCGGTAATCATCCAAAGAAATGTAGGTAAACTGCAAACCGCCCTTTACATCACCGATAGCATGTATCTTGGGGTTGGTAGTCTGCAAATAGTCGTCCACCACAATAGCACCGCGCTCATTCACCTCTACACCTGCCGCCGCCAGATTCAAGCCAGCCGTATTCGGACGCCGGCCGGTAGCCAGCAGGATGGCATCTGCGTGTAACTGATGTTCCTCTCCCGTGACCGCATCTCGGTAAATGACGTCAGAGTCTTTCACGGACTGCACGCGTGCATTCAGCTTGAAAACGATTCCTTTCTGTTCCAATACCTCCCGGACACTGTCCGCAATGTCCCGGTCCTCCCGGGATATCAGTTCGGAAGAGCCCTCGAGCACCGTGACTTGCGAACCGAATGAAACATACATGGAAGCAAATTCTAGTCCGATGTATCCCCCACCTACAATGACGAGCTGTACCGGCAGCTCAGTCAGTTCCATAATGGAGGTGCTGGTATATACCCGTGGGTTACCTTGTATCCCCTCTATCGGTGGAATGACGGTTTCGGCACCCGTATTGATGAATATCCGGGGAGCTTGCAATTGTAATGTCCCTTCCACCATCCCAACTTCCACCACATCCGGACCTGCAAAGGAGCCGATACCCGTATAGACCGTTATATGAGGATTGTCGGCCAGATTGTGATAATTCTTCTGACGCAGGAAAGAGACGACCTCTTCCTTCCTTGCAATGGACTGACGATAGTATGCCTTCTTGACCTCCCAAGAAGCGTCTTTGTCCGCATGCTTTGCCGCATGCACCAATGTTTTTGTGGGAATGCAACCGATATTGATACATGTCCCTCCGTACATCTTTTCCGAACGCTCCACTACGGCAACGTCCAGCTTCCGTTTTGCCAACTCGGCAGCCAGCGTCTTTCCACCTTTGCCGAATCCGATGATAATGGCATCATACTGTTTCATACGTCTATTTCCTTAATTGGTTCAATACTCTTTTTGCACTGTCAGACAGTACGACAATGGCACCGGCAAGAATGGCCGTATCCTTGATGACCAAGCGCCCTGCCCCCGTCAGCAACGGAAAGCCGTGCTCCTCGCTTCCCAAGTCGGGCACCCACACCTCAGGGGTTGTCACCAGGAAAGAGAGGGTACCCATCGTCATGACAATGACAAGTGCGGCTCCCGCCAGTCCGATTTTCGGAGAGAATATCCCCAGAAATGTCAGGATGCCGATGGCCATAATCAGAATGCCCAGACCGTGAGAGAAACCATACGTATTGTTCTCCACGTGCCACTGATGTTTCGCCTCATTGAACTCGCCCTCTTTCAGCTTATACTCCTTGTACTCCGGGGCACTCTTTGTATAAAAGAAGCTCATGAACGGGCTGTTCGCCACAAAAGGGACAATCCCTTCAGCCTCATAATTCCAGAATTTCAACCCACCAATCCATACGAAAATAACCAGGATGGCTACACGAATCAAATTAACACCCAACTTTTGAGTGGAAGCGGCCAGCGTCAACGCAGCCATAAACAAGTTTTGCAATTTCGTTTTCATCTTTGTTCTACTTTTTAAATGGTTTCAGTAATATGACTTGATTTTTGTTTTTGCAAAGTTCCTTGTTTTCCACCACGTACGAAATGGCAATTATTCCGCAACAGTTGGCAATTCTTCCCGTTTCACTCTTTTCCGGTAGTCCGAGACACTCTCGCCGGTCATTTTCTTGAAAAAACGGCTGAACGCGGGCAAGTCTTCAAAGCCCAGAATGGAGCTGATTTCTTTGGCGCTCTTGCGGGTATACAACAGCAGTCTCATGGCTTCCGCCTCAATGCGCTCATGAATCACCCGCAACGGGGAAGGCAACCCGCAGGCCGAGAACAGATTGGAAAGTGTCTTGGGAGAACGGCAAAGAATATCGGCATAATCCTGCACCTGCTTCTTCTCCTTGAAGTGCCGGTCCACCAGCACATAATACTGCCGGATGATGTCAAACGTCTTTTCCTTCTCCTGCCCCACCCCGAAAAGCTGGCGCGCAATGCGTGTGCAGGTAATGATGAAACGTTTCAAGACAATGCGCAGCATCTCCTCCTGCAGATTGTCATGAATGACCGACTCCTGCCGGAAAATGCGGACTATGTCATGCAGGTTGGAAGACTGCCCGGCAGAAAGCGCCAGTCTCATCACCCTGGAAGAGCCATAAAAAAGGAGTCCGTTGCAAGAGACCTCGTTGTCATGTCCATAGATGCAATAAAAATTGCTGTTGAATACAAACGTCAGGTATTCACCGTCCACCTCTTTTACCTCCAGGTGATGCAACGGGGTCAAGGTCACGATTTCATCCTTTTCCAGGCGCATGGGGATATGGTCTATTTCCAGAGTCAGCGTACCGCTCTGTACCCAAATGAATTTATACAGAGTCTTGTCACGTTGCAGCGACGCACGCTCATGGTAGCTGGAAGTCATGGCTATGTTGCCATTCAAGCGGGTGTTCAGTTGATAATCCATAAAAAACAGATTGTTTTAGTAAATAACAAAGATAGCGAATATCTTGTTTGCTACTGATTATTTCCCCACTTTTGTAGCCGTTTTGCTGTTCTTTAATTTTTAACCTTTAATGTCTTCATGCAAATGTTCCCCGTCATATTTGTATCTCTCGGTCCCGGCGAACCGGAACTGATTACCGTAAAAGGCTTGAAAGCCCTGCAGACAGCCGACTGTATATTCTGTCCCGAGACACTGGCCAAAGATGGAAACAGAGTTTCACGCGCAGCCGACATCCTATTGCAACTCGACATTCCGGAAAACACGGTGTACCGCTTTCCACTCCCCATGAGCAAACAGCGCGAAAAAGCCCTGAGCGCCTACGACGAGGTCTATATGGAGAGCTCCACCCTCCGGCAACAAGGAAAGAAGGTCTGTATCGTTGCCGAAGGAGATGCCGGATTCTACTCTTCCATACATTATGTATATGACAAACTGCAGGCAGACGGCATCCCCGTGAAGCACATCCCCGGTATCCCCGCCTTCATTGCCGCCGGCGCACTGGGCGGGCTCCATGTGGCCAGCCAGGAAGAGCGGCTGACGGTGATACCCGGCATTACTACGACAGAAGAGATAGAGAAACTGACAAGCGAAAACAGTGCGGTTGTCATCATGAAGCTGTCCAGATGCACCGATGAGATTCACCGCTGCATCCGCCTGCATCCCGAATACCGGTATCACTATTTTGAGAATGTAGGCACTCCGGAAGAGAAGTATATCAATGACAGCAAGCGGATAGCGACCATCCGCTTCCCCTATTTTTCCCTGCTTATCATTCGTACAGAGACCTTTTGAGCCCGATTTAATACAATTTCGCACGCCATAGGCATTATTTTAATGAAAATGGGTTACCTTTGCGCCGTTGAAATATAAAAAAGATAAGAACATGAAGAAAGTCGTTTTTTATATGATGCTGCTGGTTATGAGCATCGGTTATGCCTATGCACAAGGAAAGGCAGACATCAAATTCGAACAGACCACCCACAACTTCGGCACATTCTCCGAAAACAGTCCTGTGGTCAGCTACACCTTTAAGTTTACGAACGTAGGCGATGCTCCGCTTGTCATCCATCAGGCTGTAGCTTCCTGCGGATGTACCGTTCCCGAATATTCACAAGAACCGATAGCACCGGGAAAGACTGGAACAGTGAAAGTAACTTATAATGGAACCGGAAGATACCCCGGACACTTCAAGAAATCCATTACCCTGCGCACCAATGCCAAAACGGAAATCATGCGATTATTTATCGAAGGGGACATGACCGCTAAAGATGCCAAATAAGCATTTTACCATACAGAATTAAGGAGATTTTTTTAAATCTCCTTTTTTTTTGCTTTCTTTGAAGTCTATTAAAGAAAAACATAAAACTACAAAACCTATGAAACAAGAAGAAGAACCTATTACCGGACTACCGGAAAATGCGTTCCGTGAATTGAAACCGGGAGAAGTGTACAACCCTCTGATGAGCCCGGATAAGAAGTATTCAGAAGTAAATGCCTGGTCGGTGACATGGGGTATTCTGATGGCCATCCTCTTTTCGGCCGCAGCCGCCTATCTGGGGCTGAAGGTGGGGCAAGTATTCGAAGCCGCCATCCCCATCGCCATCATTGCCGTCGGCGTATCGGGTGCCGCCAAACGCAAAAACGCATTGGGCGAAAACGTCATTATCCAGTCTATCGGTGCCAGCTCGGGCGTCATCGTGGCAGGTGCCATCTTCACCCTTCCGGCACTCTATATTCTCCAAGAAACCTATCCGAAAGAAATCACCGTCACCTTTGCACAAGTCTTTATCAGTTCCCTGCTGGGAGGTGTGCTGGGTATTCTTTTCCTTATCCCCTTCCGCAAATATTTCGTGAGCGACATGCACGGCAAGTATCCCTTCCCCGAGGCGACAGCCACCACACAAGTGCTCGTCTCCGGTGAAAAGGGCGGCAGCCAGGCAAAACCATTACTCATGGCAGGTATTATCGGAGGTCTATACGACTTCATCGTGGCAACCTTCGGCTGGTGGAACGAGAATTTCACTACCCGCGTATGCGGCTTCGGCGAAATGCTGGCCGAGAAAGCCAAGCTGGTATTCAAGGTTAATACGGGTGCTGCCGTGCTCGGTCTGGGTTATATTGTGGGACTGAAATACGCGTCCATCATCTGTGCCGGTTCGCTGGCCGTATGGTGGATTATCATCCCCGGCATGTCCATGATTTGGGGAGACTCCGTACTGAACCAATGGAACCCCGAAATCACGGCAACCGTAGGCGCCATGGCTCCGGAAGAAATCTTCAAATACTACGCCAAGAGCATCGGTATCGGTGGTATAGCCATGGCAGGCATCATCGGCATTATCAAGTCCTGGGGCATCATCAAGAGCGCTGTAGGACTGGCTGCCAAGGAAATGGGAGGTAAGTCCAACGTGGAAGCCAGTGTGAAACGCACACAGCGGGACATCTCTATGAAGATTATCGCCATCGGTTCCATCATCACGCTGCTGCTGGTTGTTCTCTTCTTCTACTTCGATGTGATGCAGGGCAACTTGACACATACCATTGTAGCTATCCTGCTTGTTGCAGGTATCGCTTTCCTGTTCACCACCGTGGCAGCCAATGCCATTGCGATTGTGGGCACAAACCCCGTATCCGGAATGACGCTGATGACATTAATCCTGGCATCCGTAGTCATGGTAGCCGTAGGGCTGAAAGGTCCCGGAGGAATGGTTGCGGCACTGGTGATGGGTGGTGTTGTATGTACGGCACTGTCCATGGCGGGAGGCTTCATCACAGACTTGAAAATCGGTTACTGGCTGGGTAGCACGCCTGCCAAGCAGGAGACCTGGAAGTTCCTCGGAACCATCGTTTCTGCCGCTACCGTAGGTGGTGTAATGATTATCCTAAACAAGACATACGGTTTCACCAGCGGACAGCTGGCCGCTCCGCAAGCCAATGCCATGGCGGCCGTTATCGAACCGTTGATGAACGGTGTGGGTGCGCCCTGGCCGCTCTACGGTATCGGTGCAGTGCTGGCCGTCATCCTCAATTTCTGCAAGATTCCCGCACTGGCATTTGCATTGGGTATGTTCATCCCATTGGAACTGAATGTTCCGTTGGTAGTGGGCGGTGCCATCAACTGGTACGTGACCAGCCGCAGCAAGGATGCCGCTCTCAATGCCGAACGCGGGGAGAAAGGTACCCTGCTTGCCTCCGGTTTCATTGCCGGCGGTGCATTGATGGGCGTGGCAAGTGCTGCCATGCGTTTCGGAGGAATCAACCTCGTAAACGATGCATGGTTGCAGAACACCTGGTCCGAAGTGCTGGCGCTGGGTGCTTATGCCATTCTGATATTCTACCTCATCAAAGCTTCCATGAAAACCAAATAACTTTTAAATACCAAGAACATGAAAAAGATTCTACTTTTATCTTTTCTATTTGCAGCGACCATGTTATCTGCACAAAAGCCCGTTGAGCTGCCCCTATGGCCCAACGGTGCCCCCAATAACAACGAACTGACCAATTCCGGACAGAACCATAACAACGAATGGGTGTCCGATGTCACCACCCCTACCCTTACGGTGTACCCTGCCTCCCACCCCAACGGCATGGCCATCATCATGTGTCCGGGAGGCGGCTACGGGGGGCTGGCCATGAAGCACGAGGGACACGACATGGCTCCCTGGTTCAACACACAAGGCATCACCTATGCAGTACTGAAATACCGTATGCCCAACGGGCACCATGAAGTGCCCCTTTCCGATGCCGAACAAGCCATCCGCATGGTACGCGAACATGCCGCCGAATGGGGTGTCAATCCTCAGCGTGTAGGCATCATGGGCGCTTCTGCCGGCGGCCATCTGGCAGCTTCGCTTGCCACACTATACAGCAGTGACAAGACCCGTCCCGACTTCCAGATCTTGTTCTATCCGGTGATTTCCATGCAGAAAGGCGTTACCCATGGAGGTTCCCGTAAGAACCTTATCGGAGAAAATCCATCTCAGGAACTGGAACAAAAATACTCCCTCGAAAGGCAAGTGTCCCCACGCACTCCGCAAGCTTTCATCATGCTTTCTTCGGACGATGACGCGGTGCCGCCCATCAACGGCATCGGTTACTTCCTTGCCCTGCGCGACCATAAAGTACCTGCCAGCCTGCATGCCTACCCCACCGGCGGACATGGCTGGGGATTCCGGGACAACTTCACCTACAAGCGTCAATGGACGGAAGAACTGGAGAAGTGGTTGCGTGAAGGGCTCGTATTCCCGGTCTCTGAACCTACCACAAAGAAATAAAAGCAATTATGAATAAAAAGTATTTTTTACTCACTTGCCTCGCAGCGTTTCCCTTTGCCCTGACTGCTCAGGAGAACAATCGCTACGAAGAGATTACCAACCCCAAGCTGACAAGCATCAACCGGGAGCCTGCCCGCAGCACGTTCACCTCCTACGTCACGGAGGCTGATGCCGTCATCAATGACCGCAAGAACGGAACCTTCCGCTTATCCCTTAATGGGAAATGGAAATTCCATTACGTGGAAGCCTTCGCCGACCGCCCCACGGACTTCATGATGGACCGTGTGGACGCCAGCCGTTGGCCGGACATCAATGTACCCGGAAACTGGGAGTTGCAGGGATTCGGCACGCCCATCTATGTGAACCAGCCTTATGAATTCTGTTCTTCGGGCTATCCTCCTTATTGGGACAAGCCCAATCCTCCATACGTTCCCCAAGAATGGAATCCCACCGGCACCTACCGCCGCGAGTTCACTCTTCCGGGAGACTGGGACGATAAGGAAATTTTCCTGAGTGCCGACGGCGTACGCGGGGCAGCCTTCTACTACCTCAACGGCAAGTTTGTAGGCATGAGTAAAGATGCAAAGACTCCGGCGCGTTTCAACGTCAGCGCCATTGCCAAGAAAGGGAAGAATGTCATTGCCATTCAGATACACCGCTTTTCCGATGCCAACTATCTGGAATGCCAGGACTTCTGGCGCATCAGTGGTATCGAACGGGACATTTACTTATATGCCCAGCCTCAAATCCATCTCACGGACTTCAAGGTGGAGTCTCCTTTGGATGAGAACTACCGGAACGGTATCCTCAAGGTAAAGGTGCAGTTTACCAATGAAAGCGGACAAAATTCCCCATTTGTCGTTGGTTACCGCCTGCTGGACAAGAACGACCAGCAGATAGCCCAGTCCTCTACTCAGGTCAGCGGTGACCAGACAGAGGTGGAGTTCACCAAGAAAACCATCCAGGAACCTTTGCAATGGACAGCCGAAACGCCCAACCTCTATACCCTTGTCATCAGCCTAAAGCGCCCGAATGGAGATGTGATTGAAGCGACAAGCTGCAAAGTAGGATTCCGCACAGTGGAAATCAAGGACAAACAACTGTTGGTAAACGGACAACCTATCCTCGTGAAAGGCGTGAACTATCACGAACACAACGAGAATACCGGTCACTATGTCTCCGAAGAACTGATGAAGAAAGATTTCGAGCTTTGGAAGAGATACAATGTCAATACCGTCCGCACCTGTCACTATCCCCAGCAGGAACGTTTCTACGAACTCTGTGACGAATATGGTATCTACGTCATCGACGAAGCCAATATAGAAAGCCACGGCATGGGTTACGACCTGCGTGTAGGCGGCACGCTGGGAAACAATCCGCTCTTCATGAATGCCCACCTCGACCGTACCATGAATATGTACGAACGGGACAAGAACCATCCGTCAGTCATCATCTGGTCGCTGGGCAACGAAGCCGGAAACGGATTGAATTTCTACGTTACCTACAACACCTTGAAGACGCTCGACAGTCGTCCCATCCAGTATGAACGCGCACTGTTGGAATGGAATACGGACATCTACTGCCCGATGTACGCTTCCCCTTCCTATCTGGAAAAGTATGCCCGGAACAAGGAGATGACGCGTCCCCTCATTCTTTGCGAGTATGCCCATGCCATGGGCAACAGCCTCGGCAACTTCCAGGACTACTGGGACATCATCGAGAAATATCCTATCCTCCAGGGCGGCTGTATCTGGGACTGGGTAGACCAGGGCTTTGCCGCCAAGACAGACGACGACCGTAAATACTGGACCTATGGCGGCGATTATGGCGAGAACGGCACGCCCTCCGACGGCAATTTCTGCATCAACGGCGTGGTATACCCCGACCGCAGTGTCAAGCCGCAGACAGAAGAGATGGGAAAAGTATACCAGAACATCAAGTTCCTTGATTTCGACAAGCAGACTTCCACCGTGAAAATCCGCAATGATTTCTCCTTCACCAATCTCGACAAGTACGACTTCTACTACATCATCCGCGACCACGGAAAGGAAGTCTACCGTGGCAAGATTGAAAATATCCATGCCGCACCGGGCAAGACGGTAACCACCGGCTTCCTGAACGGCATACCCAAAGAGAAACAGACAACGGGAGATGTGCGTATCGAGTTCTATGCAGCCATCAAGACGGCAGAGCCTTTCCTCCCGGCCGGCACGGTCATCGCACGCGAACAGACCTACGTCCATACTTTCTACAAGAAAGAGGCTACGGCACAGCAGCCCGCCACTTCTAAGGAAGAGGGAAATTTGGTGGCGTTCTCCGGTCCCGACTTCAAAGCCACCTTCGACAAGCAAAGCGGTCTGCTCACCTCCTATTTATACAAGAAGCACGAGTACATACTGAACGGTCAAGGTCCCCGCCCATTCTTCTGGCGTGCACCGACGGACAATGATTATGGAGCCAACCTCCCCGTCCGCCTCAAAGCCTGGAAAGAGGCAAGCTATCAAGAACCAAAAGCCGAAAGTTTCCAAGTGACTCCGGGCAGCAATGCCACGACAATAAAGGTGACCTACCGTTTTCCACAGACAGATGCCCGTTGGGACATCACCTATAAGATATATGCCAGCGGAGTCATCAAGGTAGACAACCGGTTCGTGGCCGAAGGAGACCAAGCTCCGATGATACCGCGTGTGGGCCTGCGGATGCAGTTGCCGGAAAGCTTTACAGACTTGACCTACTACGGTCGCGGTCCGAAAGAGAATTACCGAGACCGCCGTACCTCCCAGTTCATCGGAGAGTACGCCATCCCGGTCAAGGATATGTACGAGCCGTATGTCCGCCCACAGGAGAACAACCATCGCACGGACATCTATTGGTGCGCCCTTACCGATAAGACGCAACGTGGTTTGCTGCTCATCGCCGACCGCACCTTTGAGCTGAACGCCTCCAACTATCCCCTGGAAAGTATGGACAGCGGCGATACGATTGACAACGGCGCTCCGCGTACCGAAAAGACCCATCACCGCCACCTCACCGACCCTCTGCCGGAAAAGATGGTCGATTTGTTCATTGATTACCGCATGATGGGTGTCGGTGGAGACGACAGTTGGGGCGCAACCGCCCATGAACCCTATCTGATTCGTCCGGGCAAAGAGAACGCCATTGAATACGGTTTCTCCCTTGTTCCGTTCGATAAAAAGGAGGATTATAAATATTTAATCCGGCAATATTGAATTTAATCCCTCCGGATTAAGCTTTTATAAAAAGGATGTAGTAAATTTGCTGCATCCTTTTTACGTTCAAGAACAATAATAATCAAAAGAAAGAAAAATGAAAACAATGACTAAATTTATGTTCAGCGCCCTCTGCGCCGCAGCCATGGTAACTTCCGTTTCTGCCCAGGGAGGGAAAGATATGTTGAGCAATGGAATAAAGTATCTGGATGTGCCATACGTAGCCCATACGCTGGAGGCAGATGGTCCCGAGGAACTCGTCATCAACTGCGATGAGGTAGACTGCACCACGCTGGTGGAATATGTGCTGGCAGAGACACTCACCCCCAAATTGGCCGACGGAGACATCTCGGAAAGCGCTTTCGCCGATAACCTGCAAAAAATCCGTTACCGTGACGGTAAAATCGACGGGTACACTTCCCGCCTGCATTATATTGCCGACTGGATAAACAATGGCGTACGCAACGGCTTCCTTCAAGATGTAACGGGCGCCATGAGTCCCGACACCGAACGGTTGTCCATCTCCTACATGTCTTCCCACCCCCAACTCTACAAGCAGCTGGCAAATTCTCCGGAGAACATAGCCAAAATGAAGAAGATTGAACAATCCTTGTCCGGCAAGGAAATTCACTATCTTCCCAAAGCCAAACTTCCCGCCGATGGTCTCCCGTGGATTAAAGACGGCGATATCATAGCCATCACCACCAACACTCCGGGGCTGGACGTAGCCCACATGGGAATCGCTTTCTATGCAGATGGCAAACTCCTGCTGGTACACGCTTCCTCTACCGACAAGAAAGTGGTCGTCTCCAAAGTCCCCTTGTCCCAAATGCTGAAAGACAATAATAAGTGGACGGGAATACGGGTACTGAGGATGAAGAAATAAAATGAAATCCTATATATGGAAAAGGCGATGAAGATTTGATTCTCCATCGCCTTTTCCATATATAGGATTGTTCGTTCCTATTCCTCCACAACAATATATTCATCAATATTCCGTGTTTCTTTACTGAAGTTCACACCCACTTTCACTAATTTCCTGCCATCCAATGTATAAGGAATCAGATAACCTTTCTCATCTATTTGCTTCAGAGCTGCGTCGGCTGTACCGTCCAGTTTGAACTCAAAAACATAAATAGCGGTAGGGGTATGAACTACTGCGTCCGCACGGCCGCGGCTGCTGCGAACCTCGGACCGGATGAACTGTCCCAGCAAAGTAAACACTACATGAAAAATAACCTGATAATGACGTTCCGTATCATCACTCAACTCGTACGGAATACCGGAGAAGAATATCTTAAGACGCTCCATAAACGCCTCCACATCCCCACTCTTCAATTCACGCATGAATTTAGCGATGTGGAAACCAGTTTCATCATCAGTAACTTTAGTATAAAAAGGAACCAGAAAATTGAGGAAACCATAACAAACTTCATCATTCGGAAATTGAAGCGTATAAAGGCAAACCTCCTTATCATAAGCTTTTATAGTCAAGTAACCGCTCTGATAAATCATAGGCAGAGGATTATTAGCTTCTGCACGATATTCAGAGAAGGCAGAGGCAGTAACCTCTACGCCATTCAGCAAAAGGCGAAGATCATAGTCACTCTTTTTTAATAAATCCACCAAATAAGTAGGTGTACCCGTCTGAAACCAGAAGTTGCCGAACTTCAATTTCTGGAATACATTCAGAAGGCTGAAAGGGTTAAAAAGCCCCACCGAAGTATCTTCACAAAAATGATAGCCGTCATATTTCTTTGCCAAACGAAAAATCGTTTCCTCCAAAGTCAGTTCTTCATTCTCACTTAACCGTTGTATTTCCGGGCCAAATGTTTTTATAAGTTCATCTTGTGTAATGCCGCACAAAGCATTGTATGCTCTATCCATGCTGATATCATTCAGCTGATTCAAGTCACTGAACACACTTACTTGCGCAAACTTGGTCACTCCGGTCAGGAAAACAAAACGAAGATAACGGTCAGCGCTCTTCAAGACACCGTAGAACGCTTTCAATATTTTCCGATACTCATCCAGCAAGTTCTCATCCAAGACCGCTTGAAGCAATGGCTTGTCATACTCATCAATCAGCACAACAACCTGCTTTCCCGTCAGCGTGCATGCCCGCTCTATCACGTAAGCAAAACGCTCCTCCGGACTACGGTCTTCCTTCTCCTGACCATAGAGCAGCTCCCATTTCTCCAGATATTGATTAAGCATAGCCGTCAGGTCAGCAGCAGTTTCATATTTCCGGGCATTCAAGTCAAGATGTAGAACAGGATACTGTTCCCACTTCGTTTCCAACTGTTCGATGGCCAAGCCCTGAAACAAGTCTTTGCGTCCTTGAAAGTAAGCTTCGAAAGTGGAAATGAGCAGACTCTTGCCAAACCGACGGGGACGGCTTAGGAAATAAGGAGTAGAAGTAGATGCTATTTGATAAATCATAGCAGTTTTATCTACATAAAGAAAACCGCCTTCACGTAGTTTATCAAAAGTCTGTATGCCTATCGGCAGCTTACGTATCTGTTCCATGTTATTATTATAACCTGATTGGTGTATGACAAAGGTACGATTTATATTTCAAAAATAAGACGAAAGGCGATGGAGATTTTAGTCTCCATCGCCTTTCATTATTTTACTAATCATCATTTCAGCATTACTCACGTAGACTGGTGCAATCCGAAATACTTCTTCATAAAACAGATATAAAGAAAACAAAGCAAAAGAATTATACCTGCCAAATACCAATAACTGTAACCTAAACACATTATATATCCTACGATGATGATTGCCTGCACTGCCATGTAAATAGAAGAAACCATTATATGGGGAATCTTCAGCTCATTCGCCATAATCTGATACAGATGCTTGCGATGCGGTAGCCCGATATTCTCATGAAGCATCAGGCGGTGAATGATAGTCAATACACTGTCTACCCCATAAACGGACAAAAGAACTATCCAGCTGAAATCACCCGTTCCAATGATAAGTCTTCCTATCAAAAAAAGAAGGATGAAGGCAATGCTCACCGAACCCACATCACCGGCAAAGCATTTGGCACGCTTGCGGAAATTGAAGAAGCAGAAGACTAGAACGGAACAGATAACGGTATAGATGAAATCCGCTTCTACAAAAGTAACCACCTCCTTATTGATATAGGCCAACGCAGCAAGAATAACCAGAGAATAACCACCGGTTATGCCGTTAATGCCATCCATAAAGTTGTAGGCATTGATGATGCCCGTACAGACTATCAAGGCTATGACTATCCACCACCAAGACAAGGAGAACAGTCCCCACTGATAAAACATCATAGCCATAGCAGAGAAATGAAAAAGCAGTCTTGTCATCTGTCCGGTGGATTTTATATCGTCCACGAAGCTGATGAACGTCACCAGTGTCAAGGCAAGCAGGAACCAGGGATATTCAAAGCCACTCGTCAGGAAATAGGCCAACGCTCCGAAATAGAAAATAATCCCACCACCGCGTAAAGTCACTTTCGTATGGGAACTCCGCTCATTGGGATTGTCGATGATATTGCACCTATCAGCTATTCTAAAATAAAAAAGTTCTGCTAAAAACAATAAGATTACAATTATCAATAAATACATGTCTTAAAAGTAAATTATCAAATTAAAAAGGTTTATCTTTGTGAAAAATAGAAAACACGAATGAGCCCTATAAAAAAAATAAAAGTCAACAACCTGGATATTTCCATTTCGATAGAAAGCAATAAAGACGACTACTTCTGTTTAACAGATATCATAAAAGATAAAGAAGGAGAAGATCACATACGAAATTGGATGAGGAATAAAAACACAATTGAGTTTCTAGGTACTTGGGAAATCTTAAATAATCCGGATTTTAAAGGTGTCGAATTCGACACCTTTTTAAATCAAGCCGGACTCAATAGATTTAATATGACTCCCAAAAAATGGATCGAAGCAACCAATGCTATAGGAATAGTCTCTAAAGCAGGTAGAAATGGTGGAACCTATGCACATAAAGATATTGCATTAGAATTCTGCTCTTGGTTCAATCCCACCTTCAAACTATATCTTTTAAAAGAATATCAGCGTTTAAAAGAGTTTGAAAATGACCCATTAAAAGTAGAATGGAAAATTAAGCGCATATTATCTAAGACAAACTATCACTTACATACTGATGCCATAAAAAGCTATATACTTCCTCAATCCAATATGTTAAAAGACTCACAATGGCTAATATATGCAAAAGAAGCAGATTTATTAAATGCAGCGTTATGGGGATGTACAGCCTGCGAATGGAGGGATGCAAATCCTGAATATGCATCAAAAGGCCTTAATATAAGAGACATGGCAAGCATAAATGAATTAGTCGTATTATCTAATTTGGAGTCTTTTAATTCTGAGTTAATCAAGTTATCTATACCCAAACAAAAACGTTTCAAACAACTGCAAGAAATGGCACAAAAACAGATCCAGCAATTGAACACATGGGAAACTGAAAAAAGTTCAAACAAATAGATAATAATACAAATTTGATAGAATAGTGCTTATTCTATCAAATTCATAGTGAGAACGACTTTATCGTTCTCACTATCCCCTCCTCTGCCCTCACCGGCATTCTGTCAATACCAAGGGCAGCCTTTATCTTCGCATTACTCACCACATAATTCTCTGTCAACTTGCGCAGACGCTCTGCATTCAAAGGCAAATGGAGCAGAGTCCCAAGCCGGGCACAGAATTCCATCAGTCCTCTGTTTATCTTCCAGATATGCGGCTTGCGCTCCAAAGCCCGACACATCAAAGTTATCAGTTCATTTGTGGACAAGGCTTCGTCATCTCCCATGTGGTAGATACCACTCGCCACCTCCTTGGTCAAAAGACCTTCCACCACGTAGCAGAGATTGTCTATCGAAGTAAAAGACCTTCTGTTCTCAAAGGCCCCCAAAGGCCAGGGAATGCCTTTCCTCACCACATTATAAAGAAGATTCAGATTGCCTTTGTTGCCGGGACCATGAATCATGCAAGGACGCAGGATATAGACATCTTTGCCATCATATAGATTAGCTTTCAATCTGCCATCCTCGGCCTTCAACCGGCCAAGGATGTAATTCTCCGCAGCTATCTTGCTTTCCCCATACGGCCCTACCGGGGCAGGCACCACATCTTCAGTCAGCATATCCCCCACCACACTGTCGGCAGCAGCTTTTACCGAACTGAAGAATACGAATTTCTTCGCGGACGATTCCAGAAAAAAATTAAATATCTTTTGGGTCAATCCCGTATTGATATCAAAATAGGATTGGGCTGCGGACCGGTTTTTCATATCATGGGCTTTACCAGCCAGATGAATAATGGCATCGAATTCAGGAAGATCCCGCATCGGAAAAGAAGCCGGTTCAATATCCTTCCAGAAAAAAGTCTTTATCACCCCCTCCTTTTCAGGTGCGACAATATCCAGCCCGTAAAGACAATGACGTTCCTTTAGGGCAATAACAAGATTGGAGCCCACAAAGCCGTGGATTCCAGTGATTAATATGTTCATGGAATTATTCTATAAAATATACTGACCAGAAACGTGATTACCAGTTAGGGACAAAGCCTTTACCGAGGACAAAGGTAGGTCATTTATTACTTGCCAGAAATAGCATATAAGATATTCCTATTTACTCTCTCATTTTACGGGGATTCATGCGATTCATCAGCCCTTGAAAATAAACATTTAAAGGATATGGCAATAAAGAACGGACAAAGGGTATACAAACTCCAATATATGCAATGAAAGACAAATGAAGTCTTCTACAGCCACGTAAACCTATTTTCATTCTATGCCACCCTACTTCTATACTGTTTTTTCTCACACTGTCAGCAAAGAAGCGATAATGCAACAATGGTTCCGAAATATTGGCAAAATGCAATCCTTTTTCTGCACACCTGAACCATAAATCATAATCATCCTGACGCGGACCGGCATCAGGTTTATACCCACCTACTGATAAGATTGCATTTTTTCGATACATCACAGTAGGATGATTCAAGGGACAAGTCCAGACCAGACGAACAATATCCTCATGCGAAACTGGAACCTTTATAACCTCTTCAAGATTATTTCCACATTCGTCAATTTTAGTCGCATAGGCCCCCACAATATCTATCGTAGGATGTGATTGCAAAAAAAGAACTTGTTTCTCAAAACGAGATGGATAGCAAATATCATCTGTATCCATACGAGCCACAAACTCATAGCTACAATGCTTTAAGCCTATATTAAGTGCCTTGCTTAATCCTAAATTATTAGGCAAAGGAATAATTTTAAGCAAATTAGTATCGTAAGAAGATAGAACTTTTTCTAATTCAACAGTGAGAGGTCCATCCTTAATCAATATGATTTCAGAAGGAGGAAGCGTTTGGTTCAGTACACTATCAAGTGCAGACTTCAAATAAATCGGCCTTTCTTTATAATAGACCGAAATCAATACAGAATAGTTAGGTGACATTTATATAAGATGAATTATTTAAGAATCCATAGCTATTCTCAAGCCTTCTGCCATAATTTCGCATAAGATAATATCATAGCCTTTTGAGAAAATTTTTCTTCATAAATAATTCTTGACTTTTTCCCCATTTTTACAAAATCAGGTCTGTCAATCAATATCTTTTCAAACAACTCAGAGAGTTGTTGTTCATCTACATCTACCAAATAGCCTGAAATACCTTCAACAATCATTTCTGGAATACCTGCTATACGAGTAGATATAATGGGCAAACCACAACGCATAGCTTCAATAATTGATATTGGCAATCCTTCGTCTTTAGAAAACAAAATAAAAGCATCCGAGTTAGTCAAATAGTCATTTACTTGGTTTGAGTTGCCCACAAAATAAATATCAGCAGAAAGTGTAGCTGCTACTTTTTCCAAAATATTACGCGAAGGACCATCTCCGACAAAAGTCATGGAAAAAGATTTTTGTTGTTCAGAGGTCAATTTAGATAATGCATGAAGTATGCCTATTTGATTTTTACGATTACACAATGTTCCTACGCATACTAACCTAGTCTGATTGGTTGAAGATATACACTTACTTCCACCTTCAATATCAGGGATGCCATTATAGACAAATGAAGTCTTTTGCGAAGATATGTGGGGGTAAAGATGACAAAAATTCCAACGTGGGAAATCGGCTACAAAATTTACTTTATCCACTCTATTCAGTACAACATCCTCTATCCTACGTTTCATAATACCAAAAAAACAAGAACGAAACAAAGGGTAATACTCTTCATACATTGACCATAAAGAGCCATTACTATGCAGTGTCAAATACACAGATTTTTTGTTTTTTCTTTTACGCTTCAAATAGTAATAACAAGCAAACAAGTCTTGGAAATGAATAATATCCGGCAATTCATCATTGGGTATTTCATCGAAGGCTTCTACTATCCGTTTGGAATATCGTAATCCAGAAAAATAAATCATAGCATACGTCATGAGATGGCTATATTTAGCATATCTCATTAACTTGTTTTTTAGTGACGCTTTCCTCTTGATTTTATCATTGTTAGAAAAATTTCTTACTTCACCATGTACATCGTCAAGTGTGAAAGTTGATAGTCCGATTCCCTGATTCGCAAAATCATTGATGCAACTTCTTAACCCAAAGACAAACTGTGCAGCCCCATTAGGTGCTTTTATCCATCCGGGGAAAATAATCGTTACTTTTTTCATTATACTCCTATTTTCATTCATTCCATTCTAAACTTTCTTTGTGATTACAGCGTGTAAAAGGTTCTATTCCATTATTATGCCTGACTCGTTTGTTAAGAGGAGGCAATTGCATATAATCGCCAAAATATTCGCGCAAATAAGTATCATAATTACATGGGATATTAAACATCTCTCCTTCAAACTCGTGACGTTTCAAAGGGAAAAGAACATCTTTGGATAAAAGCTTATACTCATTTATTTCCATGGCCCAAGCCAAGCTATCGGCTTCCTCCATTGTTTCAGCATGGAAAAAGTCATTGAGCCAATTATAAAGAGGAATATGTGAATATCTAATAAAACGTTTCATCAAATACCCCACTGTACGTTGCAAAAAAGCTCCATGTCTTACTACTGAATAATTGGTATCGTGAAGAAATAATTTCAGATGCGATTGCCACCATGAATGTTTTACATAATCAAAAGGGAAAATATCTAAAAATATACCTTTATGACATTTCAATCGTTCATACATTGGCTCATGAAAAGTACTGTATTTATCACGTAATTTCGCAAAAAACATGGGATAATCAGAATCTGTTTCTCTGGTTTGCAGGTAGATATCATCGCGTAATTCAGTTTTTGCAACTTCTAAAAAACGATAATAATCATTACGCAACATCGCTACATCAATATCATCGTCCCAAGGAATAAATCCACCATGGCGAATAGCTCCTAACAAAGTTCCTCCATCAAGCCAATAAGGAATATCATATTTTGTACAAATGCGATCTAACTCTCTAAGTAATTTAAGCATAACAAGCCTGGCTTGCTCATTCACATTCTTACCTTTTTCACGGTCATCTTTCAGCATTATCTTAATATTTTAAATTTTCTAATGTAATATGCTCTTGCCACTAATAATGAAATATTAGTTATAAGCTGTATAATCAAAATTGATAAAAGATTGGTATGCAAGTTGAAAATAAATACAAATAACATGCATGCAACGTAAACCCCCAAAGAGCACCACATGGTTATGTTAAATGCTTTAAAATAGCCAGCTGCAACCAAGATGGGACTACCTTGCAAATAAATGATAGAATTGGTAACTATCAGCGGAGAAAGAATATATACTATTTCAACAGAGGGTTCCATCAACCCTTTGCCCAGAAGTTCAACTCCCCAAGGTGCCAGCAGCACACACAGCCCCCATATCAGTATAGCAACCCAAAAAGATATTGCCATAACCTTACGCATTAATCGAAAATTACGTTCAGATGCCACTTTAGGATAGAGAACTTGATTAAGAATCATTATAGGAAAAGAACCTAAACGAACTATCTTATTAGCTAAGTCATAATATGCCACTTCCTGCATACCAATAAAATTACCAAGCAAAATAGCATTGCTTCGTTCTATTATCATATCAGCAATACGTGAATAAAAAATGGAAGTAGAGCGTTTGAAACGATACACCACATTGCGCATTTTTACCCCTATCAGCCTAACCTTATATTTCTCAAACATCACATACAATCCATAAGCAGTGCCAAACAAGCTACCAAGACTGAACAAAATAGGATAATACAGATAGTCGGCTTTCGAATGAATGAATACAACCATCAATATCACAAAAACAAGTTTACAAATCAACTGAAAATAGGTAACATACTTCAGTTCTTGTATTCCTTGAAAAAACCAACCCGGGAATAATACAGAAGCTATGCAATGTCCTGAAAAAAGGATATAAAGCATTTTCATCTTTACATCAAATAACATTAATGCTCCCACTAATAGCAACAGCAAAAACATACAAAATATAAAGCGAATGTAAAGCACCGATGATACAATCTCATTCAATCTGTGCTTGACATGTTGATATTGGGCTACATCTTTCACCGCAGAGATATCAAATCCCCACGCAGCCACCATTTCAATATATGTAATTACCGTAAACGAAAATACAATGTAGCCATATAATTCATCACCCAGTTTACTAATAATGTAAGGATAAGTAATTAATGGTAAAAACAAAGCTAATACATTAAGTATAGAAACAAAAAAATAGTTCTTTACCAAGATTTTATTTGATAATATTTTATCTATTATTATCCGTTTCAACTTTACCTATTTAAGATATTCAACATCCATTATTTATTAATAGAGCCCTCATTTCTTCCCTACTTTTAACACAATCAAATCCCCAATATTTGAAGGCAAGAAGTCGTTTATCCACTTGTGCTTGTGATGAATCTTTTTCAAAAGTTTCCCATAAATCACGCCATAAAGGATTCACTTCTTCCAAGGTTTGTACAGGATTAATTACAAGATGAGGTTTGCCGAGATATACGCAATATCCTGTATGAGTACCAATACTATTTGAACAAGTATAATCAGATAATAAGATAATCGTTTTCAGACGATTCAAGAAGTTTATATCCAACTGATGACCAGCAGTGGTCACTTTAAATCCAGCTTTATTATATAAATCACCAAAACCGTTTTTATTTTCATCTAAATAATACATATTCACAATTACAGTATCAAATCCAAGCTTCTCTTTAAGTTCTAGCAATTCATCAATCATACAATGTATTTCATATTCTAAGCCACCCTCACAGCATGTATGTGTAGGAAAGAAAAGAAGAGTTTTGCCTAATTCCTTTTTCAAGGAATTCATCTCTTCACTATTCAACATACATTCAGCATAATGTATGTAAGGGCCAATAGCAATCACGGGTTTATGTAAACTTCCAAGCCCCTTCACTCGTATGTTGCTGAAAGTCATGATACGTTTGGTCGTTTTACACCACGCGGCCATAGGCACATAATCATCTACATAAAGTCCATGTTCTATTGACCATCCAAACTTATTTACACCTGAGTATTGTTTCAAAGCATAAGCCTGACCATAAAAATTAGAATCCTTAATAGCCTCTATTGGATAATAAGGTATAGGTTTTACTAATTCCTTATAATCAAACATGCTCAATGCCTGACGACGGTTAATCTCTTTCCAAAACCGTTTCTTGTTTCTCAAGCGATAATAAGTGTTATAGAGTGACAATAAAAGGAATGATTCTTTAAGTATTTTTATTAAGAAAAGTTTCAACACATTACTCATTGCTATTCAAAAAATAATAAGTTTATTAAAAAATGCATCTTTCAATTTTCGTTTATTCCATGTTACAACAACTGCCCTTAACGTAACATAAAATAAAACTCCTATCATAATTAAGAATGGAGATGGGAAATAACTACCTCTTGAGGTCCATATTAAATGTGGAATAATAAACCAAGAAAAATACACATAAGTATATGACTTATTATAATTCCGTTCATACCATTTTATGATTCGCCCTATTAAATAGCTACCTATAATCAATGCCAACACACCTCCTAATTGATAAAGTTCAGCAATATACGAACTCCCATAGCCAACACCAGACAAATATAACTCCGGATTGACGGCATACATTAATTGATCATCCAAACTTAAGGTATGTTGTACCAGTTCCTCTGACTGTCCTTTCCTATAAAGAGGGTTAAAAAACCATAAGAAAGTAGTACATAAAGAAAACAGAATAGAATATCTTGTGGAATTAGCGAAATCGCTAGAATAATCTAAATAATTACCTAATAAGACATAAGTAGCACCTTGAGAATAAAATAAAGCAAAGAGCATCTGAGAAATGCTTAGATTAAAAGAAGCATCTTTGTCCCTCAAAAACAAGATTCCCTGAGCTACAAATGCCACAAAAAGAATGAAACAAGCTATATTTTTTACTGAAATCTTTTTAGTAGAATAAAAAGAATAATAAAACCAAATAAAATAAACGATAGGAGCTAATAATGTACTTCTACTCCCTTTCAAAAAAGATACTGAAGACACCAGAAAAAATAGTACACAGTAATATTTAAACTGTTTTCTTGACGGAACAAACATTAATAGCATTGGAAAAACTATATTAAAAAATCCCCAACTAGCTCTCGCAAAAAGAGGTGCAGGAGGCATTTCCATAAACATGATTAAATAACCATATTGTTTTATCAACATCAAGTCATGCATGCCCTTATAAAGTACTCCTGGTGCAGATAGCAGAATTAAATAATAGAGAATTTTTTGTAATTGTTTGTCCGTATAAACATAAGAACTGGCTTGCGATGTAAATTGCGTGTAATCCTTTGCTTTAAAATCTGATTTTGCATAACTCGATAAATATCCGATTATTACCGAAACAAAACTCACAGAAAGTATTAATAATACTTCAAGAACAGTGGTATCAGCAAAAGTATAAAAGACATACTTATCCGATTCAAACAAAATCGAACTATCAAAGATGGATAAAAATACTCTTGAACAAAGAAAAAGAATAAATCCATAAATAAAAATCATTATACAGCTAACGACCTTAACAAAACGAAGAAAGCTTACAAGTATATATACGATAAATAAAATTAGAGCATATTGCAAACAAGGAATAGACTCAATAACATATCGAGCAAAAAACACAAATAGTGCAAAGAATATTGACACAATCAATATTTGTAATTCTTTTTTCAACAAATACAATTTCAAATTTACCATTTCACTCTTTGTAACTCTATTAATAGCACTATGTGAGAAGCTTTCTCTTTAAATAGATACCTCTTACGTCTTAAATAATCAAAACATACCATATCTATTAATATTGAATTTTGCCAAGTCTATTTAATCGGAACATAAACTGAAAGATGTTTTGTAATACTTAAATATTTTAGTTACTAACTACCCTCGCCAGTCAATAATAGTGCTACAACTTGTACACATTCTTTCCTAATATATATATTTCCTGAACCTCTGCCATCATAAGGTTCTCTTCCTTCGACACCTTACTAAAATAATAACCATCCGTTAAGATTGCAGCTACAAAGTCTTTGATTTCATAGCGTAAACCTTCACCTACATATGGATAAAAATACTTCTTATTATAATTTTGGTCTTCATAACGGACTTCAAAACAATCAGTCTTCCACCATGGAGCCGGTACATACACATACCCCTTGGTTCCTGCAATAGTCAAAGAGCCCTCTGTTTTAACCCCCAACCCTACCTGAAATGAAGCAACAGCATGATCATAACGAAAAACAGCCTTAGTGAACATATCCACATCATTCTTCATCTTTGAATAAAAATTAATGTTTCGGAACTTTGTCCCCAAAAACTTAAAGATAGGCAGCAGAGGAAAACAAGCATTCTCGCTCATACTACCGCCAAAATGTTTACTGTCAAGCTTTGCTGAATTTTCGTCTGTAAGAGTGGTTACAGAAGCATTTACCTCAACGATCTCACCAATCACACCGGATTTGAGCAGAGAGAATAAGTGCCCGAAAGCAGGACAATAAGCAGTTTTGAGTGCAATCTGAAGCAATAAACCTTTTTTCTCTGCAATCGAGTAGAGTTCTTCTGCCTGCTTCTTACTAAATACAAATGGAGTTTCACAAAGAACAGGCTTTCCCGCGTTCAAAGCAGACTTTGCATATTCATAATGAGTATAGTGTGGAGATGCAATATAAACGGCATCGCAATTTTCATACAACTCTTCTAAATCACGAGCAACTATAGGAATCAAGAATTTTTCACAGAACGAAACACATTCTTCTTGATTAGGATTGTATGCAACAGAAACGGACGCACTATTCACATTTTTCGACTCTGGAACAAAACGTGAAGCAATACTGCCAGTACCAATAATGCCAATATTGACAATAGGATATTTCTGGCGAAGCAAAGTAGATGATATCCCTTGAGTACGAGGAAGATAAATCACTTTACAGAACTCGTTGAGATAGTCAAAATAGCCTTCCCAATCTGAACCGATTGCAAAAATATCCACTCCATATTTCTGTATATCATCAATCTTCTGCCCACGATATTCTTCTATCACAATCTGATCTGCAAGACCGGTGGATTTAACCGCTTCAATACGTTCCATCACGTTATTGCACGTGTTCATCTTGCCTCTCTCCAAGTCGAAACTATCTGTGGTAACACCCACAATGAGGTAATCACCTAAAGCTTTCGCACGTTTTAAGAGGTTATAATGCCCCTGATGAAACAAATCGTATGTTCCGTAAGTAATAACCTTCTTCATAACCTTAGATAAATCGCTTTTCTCTTAAATCAATAAATGCAGCAATCAGTTTGTCGTAATCCTCCTTCTGAAGATGACCAATATGACCTATACGAAAAATTGTATCCTTCATATTTCCACCATTAGGACATATCCACATTCCATACTCATCCTTCATCTTAAGGAAAATTTTAAAAGCAGATTGAGTTATGGGATGGAGCGGAGTGACAGCATTACTAAGGCTTTCACTGACAATTTCAAAAGGAAGATTATTCTCAACAAGCTTATCACGAAAATACTTAGCCAATTCTGCACAACGCGCAATCTCCACCTCCGCACCACCTGCAGATTCAATTTCTTTTAAACGGACATTAATTTGACGAAGGATACCAACAGCAGGAGTCCAAGGAGTCTGCCCTCTCTCCATATTTTTAAGAGCAAGCTTCAAATCAAGATACTGACAGCAACATTGGACCTTTTCTATACGTTTAATAGCCGAAGGAGCAAGAATCATAACTGCAATACCCGGAGCGCAAGCAAGAGCCTTCTGACTTCCAGTAATCATCACCCCTGCATCCATTGCCGCCATATCAAATGAATCGCAAAGGAAGGTAGAGATTGTATCAACAATCAAGAAACAATTATTACGTTTGCAAAAATCAGAAACAAGATTGATATCGTAATGTACCCCCGTAGAAGTTTCGTGCTTCTGCATAAGGAAAGTAGTGTAACCCTTGCTCTCATATTCAGCAAGATGTTCAGGCTTCAAAGCTCTACCATACTTAAGCTTAATTTCCGTAAAGGGAATTTTATGAAGGGTAAGCAATTCCACAAAACGCTCACCAAAGCTACCACCATTGATTACAAGAGCCTTATCCTGTGGCGTAAGGCAATTTATGATGGCAGCCTCCATACCACCAGAGCCAGAACATGTCATGAAAACAACCTTACTATCTTTAGTCGCATTAGCAAACTTCTTAACAAGACGCTCATTCTCAAGCATCATTTCTGAGAACTCTGCTGTTCTAAAATATGGCACCTGTTCGGCACCTATGGCCCGTACAGCATCAGAAGATTGCACCGGACCTACTGTAAAATTAATCATTTATATAGATTCCTTTAATTATCAGTAATAATCAACCAATCCAATCATCACTCCCCCTTCTTCCTAGCCTCCAGCCATTTCTCCACCCATTCCCCAGCCAATTTCCTGATTTCGTCATCATCCAGTTCCTCCAGTTCATCGATATAGTATCGCAGAAGAGTTTCGTATGTACTAAGTGGGGCGTTACACCCTTTTTTTTAAGTCTATGTACGTGGATGGAGAAATATGCAAATCCTTGCAAAGAGTTTCAATAGTGACTCCACTCTGTTTTCTCGTTCGCTCGATAAAAAAGCCCAATGAAGGGTGAATAAAATTTTTGCCCATTTAGATAAATTTTAAGTAATTAGATAGAATACTATGTTATATATTGTTATTATTTACTTTGTTCCTTTAAAATCTTTCTTACATGTGGGAAAGATTCAACGAAAGAGAATGAATACCTTTGAGCCAACCATTTAAACATATAATATGCCAAAATCTTTTAAAATGTCGCTTTTCATGCCACCCATCTCGCCGATGAAGGACGGAGCGACCGGGAAAACCGTGAAAAGCGCCACGCTTACCCCCCTGCGTACTTTAGAACTGAACGAAGTTTACCAACTCATCACAGCCAACAAACGGCTGATCACCCTAACACAAGCCATCCGCGAAGCTGCCCTACAAGGCGATGATAACAACTGCCGGATGCTGAAACAGCAAACCTTACCCTACGTCACCCCCTGCGGCGTATTCACCCGACGACGGAGCGACTGCCTAAAGCTACCCTCCGGACTGGTGGTGGTGGACGTAGACCATCTCGACTCGCCTGACGAAGCCGGACGCCTGAAGCAACTACTGTTCAAAGACCCTTACCTCGCACCGGTACTGGTGTTCATCAGCCCTACCGGACGAGGTGTAAAGGCTTTTGTACCCTGTCCTATCGGAAAAGACAGCACGGAGGCGGTGCGCTGGGCCATGAATTACGTCCACTGCATGTATGACACCGAAAATACACAACCCGGAAAAGGAGTGGACACTTCGGGGAAAGACCTCGTACGTGCCTGTTTCCTCTGCCATGACCCGAAAGCACTGCTCAGAAAAGTTGTGAACTTCGAATTATGAGTCATTGCAAATCACCGACAACAAATTACTAATTATAAATTACCAAATCCGATGGAACCACTATCTTCATTGCACCTTCTGGCCGAAGCAGTCAGAAATGCAGGAGCAGACATTGCTCCAACCTATCAAGAATATATACAACTGGCATTTGCCATTGCCACCGACTGCGGAGAAGCAGGACGGCATGATTTTTTAAGTCTGTGCAGCCTGTCGTCCAAGTTCGACCGACGGGCAGCCGACAAGCTCTTCAGCAATGCCCTAAAGACCGGCCGTAACGACGTGCATCTGGGAACTGCCTTTCATCTGGCCGAGCTTTGCGGCGTGAAGATTCAGCATGAAGCCGCACCCGCCATTGGTACACTTGGTACACAAAGTTCACCCCTCTCTTCTACCTCACACACACGCGCACGCGAGGAAGAGTCCGCATCGGGCATTGAACCACTGTCTCCATTACCCACTTTCGACGAACACCTCCACTGGCCTTATCCCCTGAATCGCATCATGAGCTGCGGAACCTCCCTCGCCCAATACGATGTACTGCTACTGGGTGCCATCACCGTATTGGGTGCCAGTATGGGAAAACACGTCCGATGTTCCTACGGAGGAAAAATGATGTCCCCCTGCCTGCAAACCTTTGTAGTAGCCCTACCTGCATCCGGCAAAGGAGTGCTCTCCTTGGTACGCCTGCTTGCCGAACCCATTCACGATGAAATACGTGGGCAGGTAGACGAAAGTATGGCATGTTACCGCCGCGAAAAAGCAAAATACGACACACTGGGCAAGGAACGTGGAAAAACGGAGACTCCCGTAATGCCTCTCAACAAGATGTTCCTCATCTCGGGCAACAACACCGGAACCGGCATCCTGCAAAACCTGATGGACTCCGACGGTACCGGACTGATATGCGAAAGCGAAGCTGACACCATCTCCACCGCCATCGGTTCGGAATACGGACACTGGAGCGACACCATGCGAAAAGCCTTCGACCACGACCGACTGTCCTACAACCGCCGCACCGACCACGAATACCGAGAGGTAAAGAAAACTTATCTTTCCGTACTTCTGTCAGGCACCCCCTCACAAGTGAAACCACTGATTCCCACTGCTGAGAACGGGCTCTTTTCCCGCCAAGTATTCTACTACATGCCTGCCATACATCATTGGCAAAACCAGTTCGACCGCAATGACAGCGATCTTGAAGATACCTTCAAGGCGCTGGGCATGGAATGGAAGGACAAACTGAAAACCATTGTCATGAACGGAATATTCACCCTTCACCTTACGGACGGACAGAAAGATGAATTCAACCGACTCTTCTCCCGGCTTTTCGTACGCTCCGGACTGGCCAACGGAAACGAGATGTCAAGCAGCGTGGCACGTCTGGCCATCAACATCTGCCGCATCATGGAAGTAGTGGCCATGCTCCGCGCAATGGAACAAGGGGAAATCACCGCCTCGCCTTACGTGTCGCCCGACCCTCACACAGCCACAGACAATCTGAAAGACCACATTGTCAGCCGATGGGATCTCCTCATTGCTTCCGATGACTTTCATGCCGTACTCTCACTGGCCGAAAGCCTTTACCGGCATACCACCCATATCCTCTCCTTCCTGCCCAACACCGAAGTGACAAGCCGCGGCAATGCCGACCGGGATGCGCTGGTAGACAGCATGGAAGAAGAATTCACACGGGCCTCTTTCCTGCAGAAAGCCGGAGAGATGGGCATCAAATCGGAAACCGCCTCCACCTGGCTCAAACGCATGCAGAAACACGGGCTGGTAGAAAATGTAGATGGCAAGGGAAACTACCGGAAACCAAAAGTCTGACATTCACTTCGCTTCACGCACGCGTATGTGTGTGAGGCGAAAGGATGGATGAACCTCTGTACCAAGTGTACCAACCTCACCTTTACGATTCCCGGCCTGACCTTTACGCCATCCAACCTCAGGTTTAAGGCTCTCCAAGTGCAGCCACTATCAGCCGCACTTGGGCAGGCGTATAAGAGCGGGAACGGGAAGAACCGCCCAAAGCGGAAAGTCCGTCACGCAAATCGGGACAAAGGTCTATCCAGTGTTTCAGTTTGCGGAAGGCAGCCTCCGGACAAAGATTGGGACAATAGATTTGGGCCAATTCGGTACGCCCGTATGTACGTATGACAAAAGAATCCATAGTTGACAGTTACGATTTATATTTCATCAAAAGTAACTATAAATCATGACATTATCAAACTTACAAGCGTAAATAACCGACTAAAACAGACCCAAACAGACGAGAACCTGCAAAAACCGACAAACGCCCGTATCCACAGCCTTATCTTTGCATCGTTGAGTTCAACACAGCAAATGTTTTTATCCTTTAACTTCTAAATTTTAATTGTATGATTCGTTACAAAAAGTATCAAGTGACGGGCGAAGACAGCCCACTGAAAGGCCTCTGGTATGCACGCCCCGTAATCGAAGAAACCTTCGACATCGAAAAATTGGCCAAGCACATGTCCAATCACAACACCCCCTATTCGAGTGGTGTCATCAAGGGAGTACTGGCAGACATGGTTTCCTGCACCAAAGAATTGATTCTGGACGGCAAGAACGTGAAACTGGATGACCTTGCCATCTTCTCCGTAGGAATCGTCAGCAAGAAAGGGGCGCAATCCGCTGCCGACTTCTCGCTGGCCAACAACGTGAAGGGGCTGAAGCTCCGCGCCCGTGCCACCGGCGAACTGAGTAATGCCCAAATCAACCTGGATGGACAGCTGAAAGAATCTTCCCTGTACACCGTAGGTGGAAAAGCTCCCGATGGCAGTGGTTCCGACGGCGGTTCCGGAGGAAGTGACGGCAATCAGGGCGAGAATCCGTTAGGATGAGAATAATTACAAATTACAAATTACTAATTATCAATTACCAATCATCATGAGTGAAGACAAAAAGTCAAAATCCGTATGGGGCATTGTCCTCAAAGTAATCATCACCGTAGCTACCGCCATAGCGGGAGCTTTAGGTCTGGGCGCTTGCAAATAGCCATGCGTACGATTACCCTGCTCATTGTTCATTGCTCAGCCACGCCTCAAGGCGTGGCCCTGGGCTTTGAGGATTGCCGCCGCGACCACATCCACCACCGCGGCTTCCGCGACATCGGCTATCATTTCTATCTGACCCGCAACGGCGAAATACACCGCGGCCGCCCGTTGGAAAAAATAGGTGCGCATTGCCTCAATCACAACCGCCATTCTATCGGCATCTGTTATGAAGGAGGACTAGACGCTGCAAGTTTTCCTGCCGATACCCGTACACTGGAACAAAAAGCTTCGTTACTGGCACTGCTACGTGAGTTGAAGCGTATCTTTCCACGGGCGCTGATTGTGGGGCACCATGATTTGAATCCAGCGAAAGCTTGTCCGTGTTTCGATGCGGAAAGGGAGTATAGGGGGCTGTAAAAGGCTCCCTTCTTCATTCTATCATCCGCACTATCTGAAATGCCTCGGCCAAGTGTTTGCCTACGGTATAACCGCGAAACCGGGCAAGGGCTTTCAATGCCTCCGAAGAGCGCGGATGCGGAAAAGCACGGCTCTCAAACTCATAGGCTGCCATCGCAGCACATTTTGCTTTCAAATCATCCTCCGAAATCTCCATATAGAAATTGGCCGTGAAATGGCGTGGGTCGCAAGTAGCCTGCCACTCACTGGCTGATGGGGTCTCGAATGTAAATATAGCCTTCACCGGTTCGTCCTCCATAGGGCGTGTGGCAGTCATCACTGCTTGAAAAGTCATCTGATGGTCAATATTAAGGTCGCCACCATGGTGAGTAAAGATAAAGTCCGGACGAAACTGTTCCTTCTCATGCTCCACTACCTTTACGATATCAAGCAGTGCATGGCTGTCAAAACGGTTGTCGGAAAAATTATATGCCTGCACGCTGTGATAGCCTATCAACTGCCGCGCCGTCTCCACATTCTGATGATGCCTTTCCAAGACTTCCTTCCACTGTTCCGTGTCACGGGTATCTGAGCGTGAAGTAATCCCCTCTCCCAAAATGATGACCCGAGTCTGTACTCCTTGCGTCTTGATTAGTTTGTGCATGGTAGCGCCTAGGCCCAGCAGTTCATCATCGGGATGGGCGGCAACGACCATGATACGTTTATTGGTAAACATAGACATAAAAATTATTCCGCAATAAAACTCAAGCTGAAGCGAGTTCCCTTCTTCAAATCAGCATTAACTTTTTTCCCCACTATCTGTTTCAAATATTTGGGATGTAAACCGAAACCCGGACGAACAGATACGACATTGTCTGCTGTGATAATATCCCCTTGTTTCATATCACACCCTACATAAAGAGAACGCATAAAACGGCGGCTACTTTCATTCTTTTCACTCAAAGTATAAGAAACTCTTCCCAATGTTTTTTCCGAAATTCGGAGGCGCTCCACCATAGATTCAAATTCATGGGGTTCCATGGAAAAAGCAGAGTCCGGACCTCCCAGACTACGATTTAAAATGAAATGTTTCTCTACTATCCTTGCACCTAAAGCCACAGACAAGCAAGGTACAACATCACCTAGTGTATGATCGGACACACCTACCATACAATCGAAATCCGCAGAAAGCCGAGGAAGCATATTCAAATTTACATCCTCCCATGGAGTAGGATATTCAGAAGTACATTTCAACAATATAACCTGATTATTTCCTACTTCTCTACAAGTATCTATTGCCAACTGAATGTCCTCTTTGTGGGCAATACCTGTTGATATTATTATAGGCTTTTGTTTAGATGCTACATATTCAATCAAAGGAGTATCTGTAATTTCAAAAGATGCAATCTTATAAGCCGATACATTCAATTTTTCTAAAAAATCAACCGCACTTTTGTCAAATGGTGAAGACAAAAATTCCACTCCTCTTGATTCCACATAATCCTTAATAGGTTCATGCCACTCCCAAGGAGTCTGCGCCTCCACATACAACGAGTAAAGAGTCCGATTATCCCAAAGAGTCCCCCCCTTAATAATAAAATCATCGCTATCGCAATTTAAGGTTATCTTATCCGGTTTAGCAGTCTGCAGCTTAATACAATCCACTCCAGCATCTATCATCGCATCTATGGTTTTCATAGCCAACTCATAGTTGTTAAGATGATTACAAGACAGCTCGCCAATACAGAACACCGGAGAATTTTCAGAAATAATGTGATTTCCTATTTTAATATTTTTGTTCATAATCAATGGCATTAAAAAGCATCAGAATCACCCATTACAAGGCGCCAATTATCAAAATCCAGCAAAACGTCAAGTTCTGATAATGATTTATCCAATAATTTGATAGCTAAAAAGGTTTCAAATCCGGTTTCAACAAATCCGGATTTCTCAATACTTCGTTCAAATACAGAATCTCCTTTCCAAAAGGAAAAATAGTCACATTCAGCTTTCTCATTATTTAAGTAGGAAGAAATCACATCATCCATATATGAATTATCAGACAAAATATAGTCAACAATATGAGAATAGCAATTTCCATTATTCTTATATCTTTTCGTAACCATATAACCAATAGGTACTCCACATTTTGACAAAGCATATAACAAATATGGAGTTTGAGGATTTAACATATACCTACTAATCCAATAATTGGTATTTGTTTCCAGCCTGACTTCATTCATTACACTTTCCGAAGCCAACATTTCACTCAATCGAAACAAATGTTCATAATCAATATCCTTAATCTCATCAAACTGTATGGTAGTCTTAATATTGTCAAGCCCCTTATCCGAAGGCAGTTCATAGGATTTAAATAAAGCAACCTCTTTCCATCTTTCAATTCTAACCTGAATCTGCCGATAATTGACATTTGGAAAACCGTATATAACCTGAATGCCCTTATCTTGAGCAATACGATACAAATAGTTGGATATTTCAAAAATAGAAATCTCACGGCGAAAATCGGGATCAACAAATGCATGGATACCTAACGCAGCCTTTAAGACCCTATTCTTCACTATCAAATTCCGAGGAACAACAGCATAATGCCCTATAATTCTATCATCACACTCCGCAACCACTGATATAGATTGTCCCACTATCCTATTTATCCAAGTCCAATAAGCGTCATCACGAAGATAAGGGGTATGCTTTGTAAACATTTCATTGATTCCCTTTGCATCTCCACTCTTGTACAGACGGATTGAAGTTCTTTTTCCCATAGTCTTTTATATCGTTCCGTTATCTACATGAATATTTTGTCCGGTAATGCTCTCTGCCTTTTCACTCAGTAGAAAAGCTACAGTTTCTGCCACCGAACGTATTGAAGTAGCAGCCTTCAACGATGTACGTGCATAGATTTTATTCCTCTGGTCGTCTGTAAGGGTAGAACTCATAGCTGTTGCCATAAAACCCGGAACAACCACATTGGAACGGATTCCCATCGGTCCCCACTCGCGGGCGGTATCTTTGGAGAAAGCTTCCAAGGCTCCTTTGGATGAAGCATACATTGCCAGCCCCTTGTAACCGGTGTGAACACTGATGGATGAGATATGGATAATCACCCCTTTTGTATGATGCAAAATCATGTTACGAATAACATTCTTTGTCATCATCATTGGGGTGAAAACATTTACATTGTACATTGCCTTCAACCGTTCAAGATTAAGATTGGTGACAATATCATCATAGGCAACAGCCGCATTGTTCACATAGCCGTCAATCCTTATCTTGTTTCCGCAATAATCTTTGAATACATTCTGCCGGACATTTTCACAATCCGAAAGGTCAACGCTCTTAAAAAAAAGTTTACCCCCGTATTCGGACTGCAATGCCTTAAATTCATCGGGACAGCTACGGGCAATACCATAAACCGTATTGCCTTGTTCGAGCAACACCCTACATATTTCTAAGCCCACTCCCCGTGAACATCCTGTAACAATAATATTCATGTTCTTCTTAATTTACCCGTTCTTGTTAATGAGAAAGCCTCTACAAACTTAATCTTGCGAGGTATTTTAAAATCTTGAAGTTGCCCCTTCAGTGTTTTACGGATGTCTAAATCGGTCAACTCTGTACCCTCTTCTTTTTGAACTTCCGCAATCAACACATTGCCAAGGATAGAGTTAGCCTTACCGTAAACCAAAGATTGACGGATGCCTTCAATTGCATTAATGGCATCTTCCACTTCACCTGGATTAACCTTGTAGCCACCTACATTGATTAGTTCGTTTTTACGACTTTTGAACTTAAAGAAACCTTCTTCCTTATCAACCCACTCTATTAAATCTCCAGAGTGATAATAGTCGCCATCAAAACTGAAACTATCCGACTTGCCAAGAAGGGATTTGTGAATCAACAGTTCATCTTCCACTACTGCAAACTTATCGCGAATGGCAGCAGGAATCTGAAAACAATCGCCTTTAGCCGCAAACAAGGAGCCTGCCTCTGTAGAGGCATATACATTGTTTATCTTTGCTTCAGGGAATATCTTATGAATATTCTCGTAAAGATGATTATTCGATTTCTCTCCACCCAAAGTCACCTTCTGAACAGATAAATAGCTTTGCTCAAACGGCAAGAGCAATCGGTAAAAAGTGGGAGTTGCAGAAATGTGGGTTATCCGGTGCCCGGCAATCTTCTCATATACTTCATCCCTCTGCATATTGAACACATTCACAAGTGTATTCTGGTTTTCAAATGCCTGAAAGAATACCTGCAATCCGCCCATGTGAGTAGGATTGTAAGCGTATGCCCACACTTTTCCTTCGTATTTCTCTCCTATACGGACTGAACGTGTCAGGGTATCGACCGAATGAACGACTTTCTTAGGCTGACCGGTAGTTCCTGAAGTGAAAATAGTAATTTCAGATGTTGACTGTCGGAGCGCTGACAAAACAGCAGTCATATCACTGAAATGATAATTTGTCAATTTAGTGGGTTTATTCACCATACTCTCCTCTATACCTGGCACTTCGGATAGGTTCAAATCAGAATCAAGCAGCACCAAAGGGCTATTAGTTACAACAGCCTTGATGAGATTCACAAAATATGAAAACAAATCCGGTGCCTTGTAAAGAGGAAAATATTCTTGATGCTGGTTAATGGTATTAATCAACACTTCATAAGAATACTTCCTTTCACCATTATAAAGAAATGCAGCCATCATTTCTCGAGTTTGGTATAAATTTCGCCAATCGTATTTACAAAGCCACTTTCAAAAATATCAATATCAAATTCATCTTCGATATTGACTGTCAATTCTGCTAAATCAAAAGAGGTTAAACCAAGGTCATTACGGAGATTATCCTCTATGTGGAGCTCTGCTACCGGTGCCATATCTTTAGCGGCACGAATATTGTTAATGATTTCCAATACTTTTTCTTTCATAATTATTCGTTTTTTAAATACTGACGCACAAATTTTAGAAATTCCTTTATAGACAGTTGCTGAGAGGTTCTTTGATTAAAAGAATCTGACGTTGTCAATGTATGAATATATTTTATCTTGTTCACTTCCTCTTCTCTCTCAACAGAAGCTCCCATAAACAAGGTAAGCACCAAAAAATTTTTATTATCCTTACGAATATTCCCGTATATCCTGCCAATATGCAGTTGATTGATTACAAAATCATATAAAGTATGGATACTATCTATATATTCTTCTTGTATGATAAAGTAAAAAGTGATTCATTCGCATACTCCAAGAAACCATTCTTCAGAAAAACACGCTTAGAAGCCACATTTGCCGCCTTTACATGAGCAACCAAAGAATTGACATTCTTCATGCATCTAACTTTCTCACTTATTAATTCTATAATGACATAGCCTAAACCTCTACCCCGATATTCCGATGCAATGGAATAATCAATCAGAGCTTCACCCTTTTCAATATTCAGCCTCACTTGTCCCACTGGCATACCGTTCTCTATTAAAATATAAATCTTCACATCTTCCCTTTGCAAACATCGGGTAAACCAATTACAATGCTCCTCATAATTAATCTCATCTGTATTAAATGCGCTCTGCCTGACTATGGGGTCATTTACCCACTTATAAAGCAAATCCCTATCCATAGAACGAACTTCACGTAAATAGCAGTTATCCGCTAAGTTTCGGAAAAATGAAATATAACGCCTCTGAACACAATTATTCACACTGGTATTGCTTAATCGCAAAAAGCTCACATTACACAAATCAACAGACGGTTGCCTTACATTCCCTAACCCTATGATCCAACCATTTGAAATGAGCAAATCATAAAACTCCTTTTGATTGTCTACATACCATCCCGCCGCAACTTTAGCACCACATGCCAATGCTTCTATACAAACCGAACTGGCAGAACAAATCACTAAATCGGAGTCGCAGAAAAGGTCTGCCATTTCTTGTGCCGTAAGGCGCGAACGATAAACAAGGCGACTGTCCTGCACACACGATGAATGAGGAGTGTAAGCATCTCCTACTACTGCCGTAATACTGTTCACAGTACAGAGTCGAAGTACCTGATTCACAAAATAACCAGTTATATCATGAATGTCACTTCCTCCGAAACATACAGCCACTTTCTCTATTCTATCTGAAGAAATACTTTTCCTTTTTGCCGCCTCTAAGAACGGCTTGCGCAACAGTGCCCAATCAAATCCCAAACAGAGCCTGGTGTAAAATTCCACGTCGAAAAGTGCAGGATTGGTCTGACCATGGTTAATCACAACATCAGCCACATAGTGCTTGTCGTGCATATCATCCACACACACCAGGCGGCACCCTTTTTGCTTGATGGCACGCTGGTAATCGGTAGTGAAGAAATAATTGTCGAGCACCACAATTTCATCACCTTGAAGACTAGAAAGGAACTCATCATAATGCGCTTCCTCTTGCAAGGTGACAAAAGGACACACTTTCTCCATCTCACTTACCTGATATGAGGTGGGATGGCAAGTAAAGAAGGTACAATCAAAATCGTCCTTCAGCATATCGGCCAAAGCCAGAGTACGGATAAAGTGGCCGTAGCCGATGGTAGCGCTTGCGTCGGCACGGAAATAGATTTTTTTCAAGAAATGAAATGAATTAAAGAATTACAATTCTTTTCTAATCTTCTTTATAGTTGCCAGCATGAAAGGAAGATAATTCTTCACCACATCATAAACAACTGCTGCATCAAGGTCAAAGTAATGATGTGCTATGATATCTCTCATTCCCATTGCACCTTTCCAATCAACTTCCGGATATTTAGCAAATAGCAGTTTTTCTGTAAGTTTATCAATACCTTTAAGTCCTTCACCTATAGCCATCAGAAGCATGCAGGTACTTTCAAGGCGTTCCATCCCTCCGGGAGATACAAGGTAGTAATGATAAGAATCTATAGGACGAGAATTATCCAAGATTCGCTCAATCGCTTGCTCTATCTTACCCAACATGGCTTCAACCATTTCCCTTTTATGCATAAACGCCTTCCTCTATTATGTTCTGTTTCAATATTCCATCCATATCTTCACGTAGCCTCACAATATCCACTGCACAGCCAAACAGGTGTTGAAGCTCTTCTTTAATGTGAACCAAACTAAACATATTGGGTGTCTGCAATTCTACACAAACATCCACATCACTCTCAACCGTTTGTTCACCACGCGCTACAGAGCCGAATATTCCCATACGCATAATGCCGTATTTAGAAGCATTTTCAGCCATATATTTACGCAAAAGAGTAATGTATTCAGACGTTGTCTTCATATTTCTTTGTTTTTACTACATACAAAGATAGGGATAAATATCAAAACTAAAAACATTCAGAATCTTTTTCTACCTACACTCCCTTTAAAACCATACACGAAAGTTATTTATGAAGCAACTCATACTTCATCTCTGCCAATGCCCAGTCAGTCAGTGTATCAAGGTCCTGCACTTCAAGTTCGGAAAGTACCAACCCGGCTGTATTCTCACCCCAAAAAGTCCGGCTCTCCACAAAGGGAGCAGTGCGAGAGAAATAGAACTGACCGGCATCGTGATAAATCGGTTCTAAATCTTGGGAACGTGTATTTTTGTATTCGGGATAAACCATACTAATTTTTCCATCCACGATGTGAAGGCTGCGCTGTATGGGATAGGAATAAGCCACACAAGTGAAGACGGAATCTATCTCCGAATTCATTTTTCCGTATGCTTCCCGGAGTCTTTCGGGAGTGACGAAAGGAGCCGTTGAATAAATGCAACAAACCGTTTCAAACTTCCTGCCTTGCTCTTTATACTTCCTCAGTACTTCAAGAATTACATCATCAGTACCGGCATAGTCATTTGACATCTCGGCACTCCGCATAAAAGGAACTTGAGCACCATATTTACAAGCTATCTCAGCAATCTCTTCATCATCGGTAGAAACCATCACCTCATCAAAAAGACCGCTTTGTAAAGCTGCCTCTATGGAATATGCAATAATAGGTTTACCCATAAAGGGTTTGATATTCTTACGCGGAATACGTTTACTGCCGCCACGTGCAGGAATGATTGCTATATTTTTCATTTCGCTACAAATTCTATAACCTTTTCAATCACATACTCCTGTTCCTCGTCCGTCAGCGTGGGATACATCGGAAGACTCAGACAATGTTCGTAATACTCTTCTACTATAGGTAAATCGCCTTTCCTATTGCCCCACTGCTGATAGTAAGGCATCAGATGAAGCGGAGCATAATGAACCTGCGCATAGACATTGTTCTCGTGCAGATAATTATAAAGACCCAAGCGGTCAGCTACTTGAATGATATAAAGGTGATAAGCATGATAGACATCGGCAGTATTGAACGGAGTCTTGATGCCATCTATTCCGGAAAACGCTTCATTATAGCGTCTTACGATTTCATGGCGGCGTTCAAGACCTGCTTTCGCACGCTCCAGCTGAGAAATACCCAAGGCAGCCTGAAAATCAGTCAGACGGTAATTATACCCTAACTCCTGCATCTCGTAATACCAGCCACCATGATGCTCGTGCAATAAAGCAGGGTCTTTCGTAATGCCATGCGTACGGTAAAGACAAAGCTTGTCATAGAGCTCCTTGCTGTTGGTGGTCACCATGCCTCCCTCACCCGTAGCGATATGTTTCACGGGATGGAAAGAGAATACGGCACAGTCGGCAAAACAACCGTTACCACAATGTTGTTTCTTGCCTTTACTGTCCATGAAATAGCCGCCGGGAGCATGGCAGGCATCCTCGATAATCCACAAACCGTACTCGTCGGCAAGCTTTCTGAACTCTTCCAGATCCAAAGGATAGCCTGCAAAATCAACCGGAACAATACCTTTGTAAGTACCGCGGGGAGAAGCTTTAAGCATGGCTTCGAGTTTACGGATATCCATGAGGTAAGTATCCTTGTCAATATCACAGAATACCACCTCGCCGCCACAATAGCGGATGCAGTTGGCACTGGCAGCAAAGGTCATGGGAGTGACAATCACCTTGTCACCCGGCTTTACATTCAGTGCGGTAGCTGCAAGATGAAGCCCCGAAGTGGCATTGTTCACTGCTACGGCATATTGTGCACCTACATATTCGGCAAATTTCGTTTCAAATTCCCTGATTTTGGGACCTTGTGTCAGGTAATCGCTTTTCAAGGTATCGATGACTGCCCGGATATCCTCATCTGTGATATGCTGACGACCGTATGGAATAGGCTTGCTTATCATTTCACCTCGAAATTAGGGTCAACGTATTTCTTTATATTCTCGCGCATAGTCTCTACTGTCTCCCACTCCGTATTGTTGTCACTGCTGTAGTGGAAACCGTCGGGAACGGGTACTGCATTGTGATGTCTGATGAACTCTTCGCGACTGTGCTTGAAAGATACGGAAGGAAGAATGACATAATATCTGCCCAAATCGATTGTATCAAGAGCATCGGTTACAGTAATCATCTCCTCGTGCAGCTTCTCTCCCGGACGGATGCCCACTTCCACCTGCGGCAGATTGGGTGCAATGGCGGTAGCCACGTCCTGGATATGATAGGAAGGAATCTTAGGAATAAAGATTTCACCACCCAGGTGATGTCCGATGGCATACATGACCAAAGCGACACCGGCTTCCAGCGAAATGTTGAAACGGGTCATGCGCATATCGGTTATGGGAAGTTCCTTCGCCCCGTTGTCACGCTTGTTGATAAAGAAAGGGATTACGGAACCGCGGGAACCCATCACATTGCCATAACGGACTACGGAGAACCGGATGTTCTTGGAACCGCTGATATTGTTGGCAGCAGTAAACAGCTTGTCGGAAGTGAGCTTGGTGGCGCCATAAAGATTGATGGGGGCACATGCCTTGTCGGTAGAAAGGGCCACCACATGCTGTACACCGGTGGCAAGAGCAGCCTTTATCACATTCTGCGCACCGTGTACATTGGTTTTGATGCACTCTTCGGGATTGTATTCAGCGGTATCCACCTGCTTGATGGCGGCTGCATGGATAATCACGTCCACTCCTTCGCAAGCCCGCGTCAGACGTTCGAGGTCACGGACATCACCGATAAAGAAACGCAGTTGCGGATACTTATGACCGGGATATTTCTGTTTCAGCTCAAATTGCTTCAGCTCATCGCGGGAGTAAATAATGATTTTCTTTACTTGCGGATAATCACGGAGAATGGTTTCCACAAACTTCTTTCCGAAGGAACCCGTTCCTCCGGTAATCAATACGGATTTATTGTTAAGCATTATAATGAAAAGTTTTATTCATCGATATATTCCCACGGATAGGGATTGTCTGTCACATTCTGAAACTCATCAACCGCTTCCTGCTGTTCGGGAGTAAGTGATAAGGAATCCCAAGAGGCGATGATGGAACGGCCTTCGTCGGCCAAAGACTCGTCGAACACTTCACCGTAGCAGGCGGTAAGCAGACGGAGCTTCAGTAAGGAAGCGGGAAGGGCATCGAGCACATCCCAACAACAGTCCAGCACTTTCTGGACATGCCGCTGCTTTTCGCCATGGTCGACAAAAGAGGCGCCGTAACCCATAAGAAGGGCAAGACAGACATTTGCCTGCTCGTCGATGGTAGTGCCTTTTACACCCGACCGGTACAAAGCCATGGTAAGACGGTAGACCTCACCGTTCCGCCGTGACAAGTCATCACTATAGACGGGACTGCCGTCCATACCCAAATACATCAGTTCGTGCGCAGCACGCTGAAGAGTGATTGCTTCTTCGGAAAGAGACATAAGCAATTATAGAATTAAGAATTAAAAATTAAAGTTCAGCCGATTACTTCTATAAGATCGGGGTGGATAGTGGCCATGGCAACAGCTATGACACCTTGTATTTCGATAACCACGCGACGGTCACGTGCACCTTTCACCTTCAGAAACACACCCTCTTGCCCCTCAAATTCACCGCCGGTAATCCGGACTTTGGTACCTTTGGACAAGTTCAATTCATCCGGTTGAAAATAAAGAAGATGATCATCGTAAGTGCCGGATACGGCAATGAAACGTTGCATCTGACTGTCGGGGACAATAATCTTCTGCCCACTGCGGGTATCGGTAATATATTGCAGATAAGTGACTTGAGATTTTACACGCTGCACATCGGAAGGACGGGCATGGACAAAAAGCAGATTATGAACGACCGGAACCAGAGCACGGACTTTTTTCCCTTTTTTTATACATATCTTGTATTGCATAGGAATGAAACAGCCCAAATTTTCTTTCTTGAGCAGATGCATGGCATCCGGTTCTCTGCGGTAGGTGGCACGCATAGCATACCAGATTTCGACCTCTTTCTCTATTCCCATTTTTATGCTTTTGTTCAGACAAGGGTGTTCTCCTGGGGCTTTGAACCTCTTGCATACACTTGAAATTCAATTACTTGCGGACACTTTATGTAGAATACGACAAGCTTTATGCCCTTCTTGTCAACAGATTTTTTGCAGTCATTCATTACCTAACAGGTAAAATGCTGTAAACGAATCTATTGCAAGCAAAAAGCGTTCAATAGACGTTCGTTTTTTGAACGTCAATATTTAAGAAAATTAAAGAGGGAAGATTACTTAAAAATTAGTAAAAGGAAGAAGTTAGAGAAATACAATGCAACAGGCTTACTGACAAAGTATTATACTCACTAAAAAGAAATTTATAGAATATTTTTATTAAACATTTTGCGAGATTCAAAAATACACGTTATCTTTGCGTTCATTAAACGAACGTTTAAAAAACGCCTTTTCCAAACGCAATATTTCACTGTATAACAACCAATTACAACCAAATAAAAAATATCGTGTTTATAGAAATCAGATTTCCACAAACACGATATCAATTAAAAAAGAAATTACTATTCTCAGAAATTAAAGATACCCAATTCCGGGAAAGTAGCCCCCTGCACCGCAAAACAGATTCCGAAACAAGCCGCACTTACAATCCAAAGGATAACCAGCGTCCACTTCAAGCCGGAGTTCATCGGCTGCCACTTGAATATCTGGCTAAAGATGGCCCACACAAGGCTGACCAAAGGAATTCCTACCAGCAAGATTCCTGCAATGTACATCACAATGGCAGACAGTGGAGAAGTAGGCAGTACCACATCAGCCATCGGGAAAAGGGAAATGAGAGCTGCACCACCACCAACAGCCACCGCTATCGCAGCAAACAACAGCGCCACGAATACCACTCCAAACACAAACAGTATCGGACTGCAAATAATGGCGAATATCACCAGACAGATTTTCAACAGCCAACCGACTACCATCACCAGCGTATCTCCCAACTTCTGCAAGAAAGTACGGGGCTTGTCCGACCTCATATAATCATTCACCCCATTGGCAACCTTCTCGAAGCCATCCGTCACCGTCTTTCCGATATTCTCTACCGTAACAGCCTCACCGCGCATGCTTAACTTCTCGGCAGCCGTGCGGGCTTCCGGGATAATCAGCCAACATACGATATAAACCGGTATCAACGTTCCTACCCCACAAATCAAGACGACAAGCAGCAACAGACGGAGCAAAGTCACATCCCAACCCAGATAGGCAGCCATTCCACTAATGACACCACCCAGCATCTTGTCATCAGGATTGCGGTAGAGACGGCGGCATGTAGTGCTATAAGCGGTATTGCTGCTCCATGCACCGGCACCATAACCACCTCCGGCATTTGTACTACCGGCATCGGCACTGCTGCTCTCTCCTTCCGTCTCCATGTCCTCCGGCTTTCCCATGCGGGCAATCACCTCTTCCACATCGGCAATCGTGATTACTTGTGAACCGGCCGACAATTTCTCGGCAAAGAGTTCGGAAATGCGGCGTTCTATATCATCTACAATCTCGTCGGCACCGGCTTCCTTACGGAAGTGTATCTTGAGATTACTCAGATAATTATCCAAAAGGCGGTATGCGTCATCATCAATATTAAAAACGGTTCCACCTAAATTTACAGTTAATGTCTTTTTCATAACACACTATTTATTTACAATTTGACTATTTACGATTTACCATCCGGCGAATTACGGTATATTCTCTTCGGCTATTTCAAGAATTGCTGATGTGATTCACCGTCTCGTTCAACTCTTTCCAGGATGTTTCCAGTTCACCGAGAAAGACTTCTCCTTTTTCCGTCAACCGGTAATATTTACGGGGAGGCCCTTGTGTAGACTCAATCCATTCATACCCCAAAAGGTCGTCGTTCTTCAAACGGGTGAGCAACGGATAAAGTGTACCTTCCACCACAATCAGTCTGGCTTCTTTCAACTTCTGAATGATATCCGAAGCATAAGCCGGCTCTTTGTGAAGCAGCAGCATGATGCAATATTCAAGCATGCCCTTGCGCATTTGCGACTTTACATTGTTTACATCCATAATGGTATTTACTATTTGACAATTTACTATTTGGCTGCGCAATAGAGTAATGAGTGTCCTTATTCATTCTATTATTGTTCCTTGTATGGCACAAATATATGTATTATACCAGTACCTTGCATTACAAAGTACTTTATATTAAACATTATTAACAAGAAAAGTAGTTTACACTACTCTATAACATCAGTAACGTGAACAGAGAGGGAGAGGGATATTTACCGATAGATAACAATTTTATCCAATATACCGGTCAGACTCGCAATTGCTACTCCGTAGTTGGTTATGGGGATGTGCTGTGCGTGGGCATGGGCTATACGATTGAGAACGTACTTCCGGTTGAACATGCAAGCGCCGCAATGGATAATTAAATCATATCGGGACAAGTCTTTGGGAAAGTCATTTCCAGATACAAAGTCTATCTGCAATTCCTCGCCGATGCGCTTTCGTAGCAGGCGGGGAATTTTGACGGTGCCGATGTCCTCGGTCAGCGGGGCGTGGGTGCAGGCTTCGGCTATCAGTACACGCGATTGGGGTATCAAGCTATGAATAGCGGCAGCTCCCTCTACAAAGGCATTGATGTCTCCTTTGTAACCGGCAAAAAGAACCGAGAAGGAAGTAAGACTACTTTCGGCAGGCTTTTGTTGATAGACGATGGGGAATACTTGTGAATCGGTGATTATCAGCTTAGGCGGACGGACAAGGGCTTGCAGGGAGGCTTGCAGCTTGTCGGTGGTGCAGCTCATCACTAAGCACTTTTTATCCAACAGTTCGCGGATGGTCTGCACTTGCGGAAGAATGAGACGACCTTTGGGGGCTTGTATATCCTGGGGCATCACCAGCAGGACGACATCTCCTTCACTTACCAAGTTTCCCGTGATGGTCTGCTCACCAAAATTCTCGGGAAGCTTTTCGAGAATAGCATCGAAAATGCCTTGAATGCCGGTACCCTCTTTGGCACTGACCACAACGGGAGCCTGCCCGCACTCCTTTTCAATCCGAAGAACCACGGAAGCGGTGTCTTGACGGGAATCGGCTTTATTCAGTATCAGTATCACGGGGATTTCGCGCGCAGCCAGCAGCTTTAGCCATTGCTGTTCCAGCGTTCCGTCAGCTTCATAAAGCAAGAGGGCGATGTCCGCTTTCTCCACCGTCTTTAAGGTACGCTCCACGCGCATACCGCCCAGTTCGCCTTCGTCATCATCAAAACCGGGGGTATCGATAAAGAGGCACGGGCCCAAAGGATATACTTCCATGGCTTTGGTCACGGGATCGGTAGTAGTGCCGGGCGTTGCGGATACCAATGCCGTGTCTTGCCCGGTCAAGGCATTGACAAGGCTGGACTTTCCGCTGTTCCGTCGTCCAAAGACGGCAATGTGCAGGCGGTTGGAACGAGGTGTATTATTCATAAATCCGAAATCTAAAATCTAAAGTCTCTTTTCCCCTCCCCTATCTCCTGAAGATTACGTTCGGCTATCGCCCGTATCTTGGGGTTCGGGATATGCTCCATCTCCTCACGAATCAGCCGCATGCCCTTCTCCTTGGTTTCGGAGGAGGCATAGTCCTCCAGATATTCTTTTAATGTCATCAGTGCATTGGGCTGGCAGCAGTTTGCTATCTGTCCGCGCTTGACGAGCGACATGAAGCGGTCTCCGGTACGTCCCTCGCGATAGCAGGCGGTGCAGAAGCTGGGGATATGCCCCAGGTCGAGCAGCCAACTCACCACTTCATCCAGCGTGCGCCGGTCGCTCACATCGAATTGGGAGGAATCTTCCTCTTTGGCTTCCGGCACGGCATAGCCTCCCACGCTGGTGCGCGAACCGCCGCTTATCTGCGAAACGCCCAGTTCGAGCACCCGACGGCGTACGGCTTCCGACTCACGGGTGGAAATAATCATTCCCGTATAAGGCACCGCAATGCGGGTAACCGCCACAATACGGCAGAACATCTCATCCGAGATGGCATCGGGAAAATCCTCGGTCGAAATATCATCTGCCGGACAAATGCGCGGTACGCTGATGGTATGCGGACCCACGCCAAAGGTAGCTTCCAGATGTTCGGCATGCATCAGCAATCCTACGAAGTCGTAGCGATAGGTATTCAGACCAAACAATACACCGATACCTACATCGTCGATGCCACCCTCCATAGCACGGTCCATCGCTTCGGTGTGGTAGGCATAATTACTTTTCGGTCCCGTGGGATGCAAGGCTTCGTAATGCTCTTTGCTGTAAGTCTCCTGAAAAAGGATATAAGTGCCGATGCCAGCCTCCTTCAGCAGCCGGTAGTTCTCCACTGTAGTGGCGGCTATGTTGACATTCACCCGGCGGATGGTCCCATTCTTGTGATGAATGCTGTAGATGGTGCGGATAGACTCTAAGATATAGTCGATAGGGTTGTTTCGAGGGTCTTCTCCGGCTTCCAGCGCCAGGCGTTTATGCCCCATGTCCTGCAAGGCGATAACCTCGCGGCGTATCTCCTCTTGCGAGAGTTTCTTGCGGGGGATGGTACGGTTCTTGGCATGATACGGGCAATAGACGCAACCGTTCACGCAATAGTTGGAAAGGTAAAGCGGGGCAAACATCACAATGCGGTTGCCATAGAATTTCCGTTTGATTTCACGTGCCAGATGATAGATGCGCTGCACCAGTTCCGGCTCGTCACATTCCAGCAGCAGGGCCGCCTCCCGATGGGAAAGCCCCTGGCACAAAGCAGCCTTGTCAATCAAACTTTCGATGAGCGGACGGTTGTTGCGGTTTGCCTGCGCATACTCCAATGTATCCAATATCTCCTGGTGATTGATGAATTCTTCCGCTTGTCTTGACTTTATGTTATACACTTCGTAAATTGATAATTGGTAATTAAAATAAAGAATGAAGATTTGAAAATTATCAATTATCAACGGTCAATTCTCCATTCTCATAATCTCCTCTCTCTTTTGATACCTCGTAGCCTATCCCTTTCAGTTGTTCCTCCAATTTTAGCAAACCTTCTGCCGCTTCGGCACCCGCAGAAGCTTTGTTATCATAGAGGGAGTACTTCGCCCGCTGATGAGAAGGCGAAAGATTAGGCATCACGACATTGGCGCCAGCCAATATTCCCCGTTCCCGTCCGTCCGGAGCAAGTGTGGCCAGGGCAGTGGTAGCAGGTATCAGTGCCGCGGGATGCATCAACCGGAAGATAGAAAGCAACTTCAACGTCAACTCCATATCTCCCGGCGGAAAAGAGGAAAACGGAGTATCGTGATGTGGAAGAAAAGGTCCCATGCCTATCATCTCCGGCTGAAACCGTTCGATGAAGAGAATGTCTTCTACCAAATGGTCCACCGTCTGATAAGGACTGCCCACCATGATTCCGGTTCCCACTTGATAGCCTATCTCTTTCAGCCAGTCCAAGCATTGCAACCGATGGGAAAGGGACATCTCCGCAGGATGAAGCCGGTGATAATGCCCTTCGTTGCAGGTTTCGTGCCGCAACAGATAGCGGTTGGCACCTGCCAGGAAGAAACGTTCGTAGGCTTCCCGCGATTTCTCGCCCAAGGATAAGGTAATGGCACAATCCGGGAAGGATTGCCGGATGGCGGCAACTGTCTCCACCATCCCCTCATCCTTCACCACCGGCGCTTCGCCCCCTTGCAGCACAAAGGTACGGAAGCCCAACCGATAGCCTTCATGGCAACACGAAAGAATCTCCTCCTGCGCCAGCTCATAACGGACTATGTTCCGGTTCTCCTTCCGTATGCCGCAATAGTAGCAGTTATTGCGGCAACGGTTGGTTATCTCAATCAGTCCGCGAATGAAGATTTTATTGCCAAAGCGGGTAAGCACTTCTTCCCGGGCAAGCTCCTGCAGGTAGGCTGCAAGGACTGTGTCCCGGCTAAGAAGCAAGGCTTTATACTCTTCGGCATCCAACCTGCGATTGCTCCGCAGTTTGTCAATCAAATGCTTCATATAAACGGACAAAGGGCTAATACGTCTCTTTTCTCTTTGCCAACTCCTGCGTCAGCTGGCGCTTTCCGGCAGTTATTTCATTATGCGAACATGGCCCGGTAATACAACCGCCCTCGCAAGCCATCACTTCAATAAATTGCCCCGGAGCCTTGCCCGACTTGGCGTAAGCACGCAACGCACCGATAGCCTTCTTATCCAGATTAGCCACTTGTACGGCATTGATTTTATCTGCCTCTTCCTTCAGATAGGCTTTCACGGCACCCATCACGCCTCCTGCCTGCGCAAAACCATGCGCCTCGCGCACGGAAGTGAAACTCATGGAATAGGGCTTTGCCTGCTCCATCTGAATATCCAGCCCGGCAAGCACGGAAGCCACCTCCTCGAAAGTCATGATAAAGTCCACCGCCTCGTCGCGCTGCGCCTCTTTGCGCTTGGCAACGCAAGGACCGATAAAGACCACCTTTGCATCCGGATACTTCTCCTTGGCAATGCGTGCGGCATAGTACATCGGCGAACCGGTGCCAGACACGTAAGGCTTCATGGCAGGAATATGCTTGTTCACCAGCTCTATATAAGACGGACAGCAGGAAGTCGTCATAAACTTCTGACCCTCCTCCAGCTTCTCAATCAGTTCGTGCGCCTCGTTGCTGACGGTATCCATCGCTCCCTGAGCCACCTCGATGATATCCGTAAAACCGACTTGTTTCAATGCGCCATATACTTGTTCAATAGTCGTCTTGAACTGCCCCAGGATGGACGGAGCCACGATAGCCACCACCTGCTCACCCTTGCGGATTCTGTGCAACACGTCGAACACCTGCGATATTTCGAAAATTGCTCCGAATGGACATGCATTGAGACACTTTCCGCAATAGATACATTTGCTTTCGTCAATATGCTCTATCCCCTTCTCATCCTTACTGATGGCTTTCACGGGACAAGCCTCCTCACAAGGTACGGGAATATAAACAATGGCATGGTAGGGACAACTCTTATGGCAGATGCCGCAACTGATACACGCATCATGGTCAATCCATGCCTGCCCGCTCTCCTTGACGTGCACTGCCTTCTTGGGACAATTCACCTGGCAACTGCGTGCCGTACATCCGCGGCAGAGGTTCGTAATCTCGTAGTTAATCTGCACACATGCCGAACAAGCTTCGTCAATCACACACATGATGTTGTCTTTCGGCCTGCCATTTTCCGCTCTGTCCAGTGCACGGGCAGCGTACTCCGACAAGGGGGTCAGCTCATCCGTCTCGTCCTCCATATCGAGTCCCAGAAGCGGCAATGACTTGTACTTCCACACCGCGCGCTCTTTGTGCACACAGCAGCGTCCCGCGTGCTTGGACCTCTTCGGACTCAGCTCGATGGGCAGCCGGTCTATTTTATCCACAAGTTCGTTGTTATTCCACAGCTTTACCAGTTCCTTCAGTAATCTGTGGCGGACAATCATAATGTTGCTCGTAAATGCCATAATTTTTAAAATCAAAATTAGTTAGTTCGGTAACGGTCTGCAAAGATAACGATTGTTTCACAAAAAAGGCTTAACTTTACACCCCAAACAGTATAAATACAACCGATATGTTTACCATAAGAAAAGCAACGACAGCAGACTGCGCACTGATTCAGAAACTTGCGCAGCAAATATTCCCCGTCACGTATAAGGATATCCTTACTCCCGAACAGACCGACTACATGATGGAATGGATGTATTCATTGGACAATATCCGCAAGCAAATGGAAGAGGAAGGCCACGTCTACTTCCTGGCCTACGAAGAATGTGAAGCGGCGGGCTATGTGTCCGTACAGCAGCAAGGAGAAGATTTATTCCACCTGCAAAAGATTTATGTGCTCCCCTATTACCAGGGTGCACATTGCGGCAGTTTCCTCTTTCGAGAAGCCATCAAGTACATCAAGGAAGTACATCCCGGCCCTTGTCTGATGGAATTGAATGTAAACCGCACCAACAAGGCACTGCAGTTTTACGAACATATGGGAATGCGAAAACTCCGTGAAGGGGATTTCCCGATAGGAAACGGATATTACATGAATGACTACATCATGGGACTGGAAATCTGAGTCCCGGCATTAAAAGCCCTCCAAAAACTAAAGGCTGCGCAGTTCATTACGAACATTGCGCAGCCTTTAGTTTTATCTTTCGTTTCCGATTACTTCGCCACCTTTTCAAGCCATTTCAGCATGAACAGCATGGTGAACATGGAAATGCAGCACGCTACTACAAATACCGTCCACGTCATCCAGATAGGAATACTTTCGTAGAGGATAGCACCGATAACGAGCAACTGATTACCAATGGCAGTAGCACCGAGCCAACCGCCCTGCATGATACCCTGATATTTGGGAGGAGCCACCTTGGATACGAATGAAATGCCCAACGGAGAAATGTACAACTCGGCAACAGTCAATATCAGATAGGTAACCATCAGCAACAGCGGAGTCACCTTCACCGGAGAGGTACCCAAAGCGATAATATCCTTGTGCATCGGCAAGTTGCTTACATAAGAACCGATAGCCATTATAAGGAAGCCGGTGGCAGCAATACCCATACCGATGGCAATCTTCCGCGGAGTGGAAGGCTCTTTACCCTTGGCACGCTGTGCTGCAAAGACAGCCATGATGACCGGAGTGAGAGACACAACGAAAATCGGGTTCAAAGACTGGAACAGCTCAGCTGAAATAGCCATGCCGAACAAATTCAAATCTGTATATTCCTTGGCAAAATAAGTCAGTGTCAATCCATTCTGATGGAACGAGAACCAGAAGAAAATTACCACACCGAATACGGCAAACAATGCATACATGCGCTGTCTTACCTCTTGTGCATTCATCTCCACTGCAGTGGCATCGCCCGCTTTTGCAGCAACCTTCTTGCTGGGATCGGGGAATTTCTTTCTGTTGATGACGAAAATTACCAAAGAGAGAACCATAGCCAGGATAGCTACACCGAATGCATAATGGAAACCGGTGGTGAACACGTTCAGATATTCATTGGCAAATACCGTCATATCCGTTACGGGTGTTCCGGAAATAGTGGCTTTGGCTGCCAATGCGCTATAAGTGTCCACAGCCTCGGGAGTCAGCGTTCCTGCCAGATGTCCGTGGCAAAGGGCAGGCAGGTCGGCATCATAATTGTAGCCGAATGTGGACAACCACCAGTTACGCACGCCTACTGCGGCAAACGGGGCAAAGATGGCACCTACATTGATGAACATATAGAATAAGGAGAAACCGGAATCGCGCATGCTGGAGTACTGAGGATTGTCGTACATCTGCCCTACGAGCGCTTGAAGATTTCCCTTGAAAAGACCATTTCCGAAAGCAATGACAAACAAGGCTGCACAAGTAATCACCAGAAACAAGGTCTTATTGGCAACCGGTGTAGGAGACGGGATGGCCAGCATCAAGTAACCTACCGCCATCAAAACAATACCGGCAAAGATGGTACCTTTGTAATTACGGGTTCTGTCGGCAATAATACCACCTATCAATGCTAGAATGTAAATAGAAAAATAAAATGTTGAGTAGATCAAACCTGCCTCTTTTCCATCCAGTCCGAACTTGGCTTGCAGAAAAAGTACAAGAATGGCCATCATGGTATAAAAGCCGAAACGCTCGCCCAAATTAGCAAAAGATGCGGCAATCAGACCTTTAGGGTGTTTGTTGAACATAAAAATTAGTTTTTAGAATTAGTAATTGGATTGATTTCTTGAATAATTCCTGCAAATATATAAATTCTATTGAAGATTTCCTTATAAAATTAAAATATCTCGGCAGAAATAGAAGATTTATTCATTAAAAAGAATACAAACCTCTGCATGCACTTCCCTTACCAAATCCTTCGGATCCAACTTAAGCTGCAAACCGCGTTGTCCGGCACTGATATAGATATACGGAAACCGCAGGCACGTTTCATGGATATAGGTAGGGAAAGGTTTCTTCATGCCGATGGGTGAACACCCACCCCGGATATAGCCAGTCAGAGGTAAAAGTTCCTTAACCGGGATAAGGTCACATTTTTTGTTTCCTGACGCTTTTGCCGCCAGCTTCAAATCCACTTCGTGCTCACCCGGGATGACACAGACAAAATAACCGGATTTATCACCGTGAAGAATCAGCGTCTTGAACACGCAATTGATGTCCTCACCCAAACTGGCAGCTACATGCACTGCACTTAAGTCGTTCTCATCCACCTCGTAGGGAATGAGCTCATACGCAATCTTGGCCTTGTCGAGAAGCCTTGCTGCATTCGTCTTATTGATTTTCATAATATTCTCTATGATGAGATAATTATCACTTGATATTCAATTCTTCACGCAGGAACTTAGGCGTATAGCCTTTCTTGCTTTTAGCAACCTCTTCCGGGGTTCCGCAGGAAAGGAGTTCTCCCCCTCCCTTACCGCCTTCTGGCCCCATATCGATGATATAGTCCGCCATCTTGATGACATCGAGATTATGCTCTATGACGATGACGGTATTCCCTTTGTCTACAAGTTTGTTCAACACGTTCATCAAAACGCGGATATCTTCGAAATGAAGTCCGGTAGTAGGTTCGTCAAGGATATACAGAGTCTTGCCCGTATCACGTTTGGAAAGTTCCGTAGCCAACTTCACGCGCTGGCTCTCACCTCCGGAGAGCGTGGTGGAAGACTGGCCCAACTTGATATAACCCAATCCCACTTCCTGGATAACCTTAATTTTGTTCAATATCTGAGGCACATTCTCGAAAAACTCCACCGCACGGTTGATGGTCATATCCAGCACATCGGCAATGGATTTTCCCTTAAAACGCACTTCCAGCGTCTCTCGGTTGTAACGCTTGCCGTGACATACCTCGCAAGGCACATACACATCCGGCAGGAAATTCATCTCAATGCACTTGTACCCATTGCCTTGGCAAGCTTCGCAGCGTCCGCCACTGACGTTGAAGGAGAAGCGTCCCGCCTTATATCCACGTATCTTCGCTTCGGGCAAGCCGACAAACAGATTGCGGATATCGGAAAACACACCGGTATAAGTGGCAGGATTGGAACGCGGCGTTCGTCCCAAAGGAGACTGGTCCACATTCACCACCTTGTCTATATATTCCAGCCCTTCAATACTATCATAGTCCAAAGGATCCTGCAGTGAACGATAGAACTTCTGCGAAAGAATAGGCTGCAACGTCTCGTTGATAAGCGTGGACTTGCCACTGCCGGAAACACCGGTAACGCAAATCAGCTTGCCCAGCGGGAACTCCACATCCACATCCTTCAGATTATTACCCTTGGCGCCACGCAGCCACAGACTGTGTCCATTGCCCTCGCGACGCTTGGCAGGCACCTCAATGGCACGCTCACCATTCAAGTATTGGGAAGTCAGCGTATGCGTCCGTAGCATTTCACGGGGAGTACCGGCAAAGACAACATCCCCTCCCAGCCTACCGGCTTTCGGCCCCATATCAATGACATAATCGGCGGCGAGCATCATATCCTTGTCATGCTCCACCACAATGACGGAGTTGCCAATGTCACGCAGTTCCTTCAAAGAGTGTATCAAGCGCTGGTTGTCGCGTTGGTGCAGGCCGATACTCGGCTCATCCAATATATACAGCACATTCACCAGCTGTGAACCTATCTGCGTAGCCAGGCGGATACGCTGGCTTTCACCACCGGAAAGGCTGACGGAACTACGGTTCAGCGAAAGATAATCCAGACCTACATCAAGCAGAAATTTGAGCCGTGTACGGATTTCCTTCAGGATTTCACCGGCAATCTGCTGTTGCTTGCTACTAAGATACGGGTCTACGTTTACCAGCCAGTCATACAGTTCATTGATGTCCATCGTAGACAATTCGTAGATGTTCTTGTCGTGAATGCGGAATGAAAGCGCTTCCTTATTCAACTTGGCGCCATGACACTCCGGACAAACGGCAGTCTTGGCAAACTGGTCCGCCCACTTCTGTGCCGTGGCAGAAGCATCCTTCTCCTGCAGCATCTGGATATACTTTACAACCCCCTCAAACGTCACAAAATAATCAGAAGAGGTGCCTATCAGTGAACTCTTTATCTTGATACGCTCGTCCGAGCCATAGAGAATCTCGTCGATGGCATCCTCCGGTAAGTCTTTGACCGGTGTTTTCAGCGTTGCTTCATATTTCTCCAGCAAGGCGGTAATCTGCCAGAAAATCATGCTGTTCTTGGCTTTCCCCAACGGTGCGATGGCACCTCCGGCAATGGAGAGCTCACGGTCGGGAATCACCTTGTCAATATCAATCTGGCTGACCACCCCCAACCCTTTGCATTTAGGACATGCACCTTGCGGCGAATTGAAGGAAAAGTTGTGCGGCGCCGGTTCCCGATAGGACAACCCCGTCACGGGACACATCAGCCGTTTGCTGTAATGGCGCACGCTATCCGTCTGCACATCGAGTATCATCAGCAATCCGTCACCTTGGCGCATGGCAGTGGCCACGCTGTTCTTCAGGCGTGTGTCATCCTTGTCCGTCACCACCAGCTTGTCTATCACCACCTCCACATCATGGTTCTTATAGCGGTCCAGCTTCATGCCTGGCAAGGCTTCGCACACCTCACCATCCACACGTACGTAGAGATAGCCTTTCTTGCGCACCTGCTCGAAGAGCTCCTTGTAATGCCCCTTACGGCTGCGCACCAGTGGAGCAAGGATATAAATGCGTTTTCCTTTGTAATCCTTCAGGATAAGATCGAGTATCTGTTCCTCGGTATACTTCACCATCTTCTCGCCGGAGAGATAAGAATAAGCCTCTCCTGCACGGGCATACAACAAACGAAGGTAATCATAAACCTCTGTCGTTGTACCCACCGTGGAACGTGGATTCTTATTCGTGGTTTTCTGCTCGATGGAGATAACCGGACTCAGTCCCGTTATCTTATCCACGTCCGGACGTTCCAAATTTCCCAGGAAGTTACGGGCATAGGCTGAAAAGGTCTCGATATAGCGGCGCTGCCCTTCGGCAAAAATAGTATCGAATGCCAAAGAGGACTTGCCGCTTCCGCTCAGGCCTGTAATCACAGTCAGGCTGTTACGGGGAATCTCGGCATCGATATTCTTGAGGTTGTGCACGCGCGCACCATATACATTGATATATTCTGTTTCTTCTTGCATGTTGATTTATCCTATCGTTTTAACTGCAAAAATAACTGTTTCCCCCCGAATATCAGCCGAAAAGCGCTATTTTTCAGTTTTGAAATGCACAATATTATTTCTTAACGCAATCCTTTGGTTTGAATGCCACAATATTCGTACCTTTGCAGCTACTTTGGGAAATTGTAAACATAAACCAACGATTACTGAATGAAAACGATTAACCGCATTATCTGCTCCCTGCTGCTTGCCAGTGCATGCAGTATCGGTGCAATAGCACAAGAGAATCAATCTTATTTTCTGCATACTATCGAAAAAGGACAAAGTCTCTACTCCATCGCCAGCATGTACGGCGTCAGCCAGTCGGACATCATCAAACTGAACCCCGGCAGTGACGAGAAAATATTCATCGGACGCACATTGCGTATTCCACGCAGCGCTGCCAACATACAAAAAGAAACATACCATACCATCGAAACCGGTGAGACCCTTTACCGACTGACCGTGAAATACAATGTATCTGCCAAAGCCATCTGTGACGCCAACCCGGGACTGAGCGCCGAGAATTTCCGTATCGGACAAGTAATCCGTATCCCTTCCACAACCGAGCCCCAAACCATGGTCCCGGTTGAGACACAAAGCAGCACTGTGGTTGCCAACAACAATATTCTCGGCCCCGTAGAGTCACGATGCCGTGACATGCATAAAGTGAAGCGGAAAGAAACCGTATTCAGCATCAGCCGTGAATACGGCATCAGCGAAGCCGAACTGATAGCCGCCAACCCGGAATTAAAAGGCGAAAACAAAATAAAGAAGGGAACCTTCCTCTGCATTCCCTATCCCAAAGCACAGACGGAGCAAAATATCCAGTCGCAGGCAATACCTACCGACAGCGAGCTGTTCCGTGAAAACCGGAAAAAGACAGAACGCTTCAGCACCATCAAGGCTGCCGTCATCCTTCCCTTCCTGGACGGGGTATCAAAGAGCGAGTCTTCCCGTATGGTGGAATACTACGAAGGCCTGCTGATGGCCGTAGACAGCTTGAAACGTACTGGCACTTCCATTGACTTGTACACTTACAATTCTGGTCCCGAAAGTGCCTCGCTGAACTCCATCCTGGGCAAAAGCGAGATGAAAGACATGGACATCATCTTCGGGCCTCTGTACCAACAGCACATCAAACCTCTAGCCGAGTTTGCCAAGAAACAAGACACACGCCTGGTGATACCATTCACATCGAAAGACAACACGGTATTCCAGAATCCGACGGTCTATCAGATAAATACCCCCCAATCCTATCTGTACTCCGAGGTGTACGACCACTTTGTGCGCCAGTTCCCCAATGCCAACGTCATCTTCATTGAAGCCAGCCAGGGCACCAAGGACAAGGCAGAATTCATCAAGGGACTGAAAGATGAACTGCGCAACCGTTCCATCCCGATGAAGAGCCTGAAAGAGGATGTCACCGTAGAATCCCTGAAAACAGTATTACGCACGGACCGTGAGAATATCTTTATCCCCACATCCGGCAGTAACCTGACATTGATTAAGATACTTCCCCAATTAACCTTATTGGTGCGCGAACAACCCGAAAGCCGTATCCATCTGTTCGGCTATCCGGAATGGCAGACCTACACCAAAGACCACTTGGAAGCCTTCTTTGAACTGGACACCTATTTCTATTCCTCTTTCTATACCAACAACCTGCTGCCTGCCGCCATCAACTTTACCAAAAACTACCGCAGATGGTATGGCAAGGAGATGGACGAGCGCTATCCCAAATTCGGAATGCTGGGCTTCGATACCGGTTATTTCTTCCTGAAAGGACTTGCGCGCTATGGCTCTTCTTTCGAGAAGAACATGCAGGGACTGGATTTGATTCCCATCCAGACCGGCTTCAAGTTCCAACGGGTAAACAACTGGGGAGGCTTCATCAACAAGAAGGTGTTCTTCGTGCACTTCACCAAGAACTTTGAGCTGGTGAAGTTGGACTTTGATTAGGGATTAAGGATTAATAATCTGATAATCCACTATATAACTATTAACTTGTAGCTTGTAACTTATAACTTATAACATGAACCTGAGAACAATCATCATATTCGCCCTGCTGGTGTGTGCATGTATATTGCCCCTGCATGCGCAGGTGGGCGAGCAACGCCACAACTTCGCTGTGGGCGTCAATGGAGGCATCAATCTGAATAGCGTAAGCTTCTCTCCCTCTGTCAAGCAGAAGAATCTGATGGGTATCAACGGCGGTGTAACAGCCCGATACATTTCCGAAAAATACTTCAGTATGATTTGCGGTGCACAAATCGAGCTGAACTTCTCACAACACGGTTGGGACGAGTATTACGAGGACTATCCCACACTGAGCTACACCCGCACCATGAACTATGTGGAAATACCGTTCCTGGCACATCTGGCATTCGGCAAGGACCGCGGTTTGCAATTCTTCATCCATGCCGGTCCGCAGATAGGTTTCCTGCTTGGCGACAGCGAAAAAATAGACGGCGACTGGGACGGCACTGTAGCAGAATCCTACACCAACATCACCGTGGAACAGCACGGCAAGGCCATAGACAACAAATTCGACTACGGCATTGCAGGCGGAGCAGGCATAGAGCTGCGCACCAAGGCAGGCAATTTCATCGTAGAAGGAAGATACTACTATGCTTTATCCGATTTCTATGGCAGCACCAAGAAAGACTTTTTCTCACGCTCCGCACACGGAGTCATTACGGCCAAGATAACTTATCTCTTCGACTTGAAGAAGTAATGCTTATAGGAAACACCCGTTTCCACACGTAGGGACGACAATTTCCTCTAATGGGAACAGTATAATGGAACGACTGTAACCTCAAGCGGAAACGATAAAAAAGCAGACCACGTATTCCGAATGAAATACGTGGTCTGCTTTTTGTTATTATCAAGTAGATAAACCTTCTTATCTTCTTAAACGGTCTGCCGCCTTCACCATCACCTCATCTTTGTAGATGGCACGGAAGGCCAGATAGTTGAGGATGATGGCTACCACCGGAAGGCAAAGCGCCCATCCCAACTGGAAAGTCATTGCATCCAAATCACCCTTCAAAATAAACATAAATACACAGAAGGCTATGTAGTAGCCTATCAGCAGAATGCTGCTGAAAATCGTCATGCGTATTTGCAACATACGGTTACGGAAAAGGAATATCGTACAGAAGGCAACAAGTGCACTGAGCAACAATATCCCGAACAAGCCCCAAGTAGACTGAAATCCTCCGTCGGCCAAAGCCACTCCCAGAGGTTTGAAAACATGCGCTGTCACTCCGTCCGCTCCGATGAACTGTCCTACGGGCATGCAGATGGCCACAACCAGCAGGACGGTTACCAACAACAAATAAACAGATTGAATACGCTGTATCATTACTGCAATTTTTCTTTTTCCTTAGCCGGATTGCGATAGTAAATCTTACCTTCCACATACTCTTGCGTTGCAATCAATGTCGGCTTCGGCAGTTTTTCGTAATAGCGGGAAATCTCAATCTGTTCCCGGTTTTCGAACACTTCTTCCAGATTGTCATTGTAAGAGGCAAACTCAGCAAGCTTTTTGGAAAGGTCGTTCTTGATTTCCACACTAATCTGGTTGGCACGTTTTCCGATAATCGCTACGCTTTCGTATACATTACCGGTATCCTCACACAACTCCATCATATCACGGGTCACCGTAGTAGTAGGAGCATTTGTCTTTCTGTAATCCATAAATTTATCTATAGTATTAATTACAAATTATTAATTACTAATTACTCTTGTTCTTCGCCTCCCTCGCCCAGCATTTTCTGTGACTCCTTGAAAATTCGGTCGGCTTCCTTCGTATACTTGCTTTCAGGGAATTCGTTTTTAAAGGCATAACATTCATCCACCGCTTCACGGTAACGTTCGGCTCTTCTATCTTCCACACTATACACAGCCAACTCATACTTGGCACGCAAGATAAGAATGGATAAATCTTCACGTAGGTTGGTATAGGGATAATCCTTCAAAGCATTCTGCGCAGTGATAACGCAAGCCTGATAGTTGTTACCCAGATAATTACCCATATTATAATAAAGTTTTGCAGACAGATACTCCTTCATCACCAGCTTGTCCTGCAAGGCAAATATCATGTTCTGCGCCTCCTCTTTCTTGGAACTTTGCGGGAAGTATTCCATAAACATCTGCAACTGCTGGATGGCGCTATACGTGCCGGATTGGTCCAAACGCGGCTCCGGAGTATCCAGATACAAAGCTTTACCGGCGTGGAAACGTGCCAGTTCTGTGAATGTACCGCGGGGATAAACGTTGTAGTATTGAATGAAAGTCTGCGCAGCAGTCTGATAATCCTTCTGGTTATAGTAACTCATGCCCAGCATATAGAGGGATTCCTCTGCCTTATCAGTACCTTTGAGAATAGCAATCAATTCATTGAGCAAAGTGGCAGCACGGTTATACTGACCTTTTGCGAAGTAATTTTTTGCCGCTTCGTACTTGTATTCGTAATCTGTGCTTTTCAGCAATTTGTTGTATTCTCCACACGAGGAGAGCAGCAATGCTGCAAGCAGAGTTATTAGGATGTTCTTCTTCATTACTTTTGTTCAAATAATGCGCAAAGATAGGGGTTCGCATCGAATAAAGCAACGATACGAGCCTTAATTTTTCAAAAACCAGACGAACGGGCAGGAATTAGGGATGAATGGTGAAGGATTAGGGATTAGTGACTGTGCTATCAACTGCATAGTCCTCATCCCTAATCCTTCCTCCCTAATCCTTCCTCCCTAATCCTTCGTTTTCACAGTTTATAGAGTTCGCTTGCCGCCAGCAAATCGACCTTTTTTTCTGTCAATACACGGATACAGTTATCCATGTCGTTGGGACGGATGATGACATTGGCCGTTTCACCATTGGCAAAGGAATACATGTACTCGATGAACACGCCTTCATCGGAGAGGAAACGGAGCACTTTCGCCAATGAGCCGGGGATATTGGGACAACTGATGCCTACTACATCCGTTACGTTCACTGCGAAGTGATTATCTTTCAAAGCCTTATATGCTTTATCCGGTTCGGAAACAATGCCACGAAGGATACCGAAATCGGCATTCTCTGCAATACATAGAGCAGAAAGGTTGACACCTTCTTTTGCAAGAACTTCAGTCACCTCTGTGAGGCGACCGGATTTGTTCTCCAGAAAAATGGAAAGTTGTTTTGCTACCATAGGTTTATTTACTATTTGACGATTTACCATGTACAATTTGGCGATTTACAATTTGCGGTTGTCGATAACGCGCTTGGCTTTACCTACGCTGCGCTCAATACTGCGTGGTTCTACCAAACGGACATCTACGCCGAGACCGAGTACGCTCTGCAGGCGGGCCACAAGCTTCTTCTTCAAAGCCAGCATCTTGTTGATTTCGTCGGAATAGTATTCAGGACGAACCTCAACCTGCAACTCCATGGTGTCGGTATTGTTCTTGCGGTCTACCAGCAAGAGGTAGTGAGGCTCGAACTCCGGCATTTCGAGGATAACGGACTCTATCTGCGTGGGGAACACGTTGACACCACGGATAATCAGCATGTCATCACTACGTCCCAAGATGCGGTCCATACGAACCAGTGTACGTCCGCAGGAGCACTTATCGTAGTGCAGGGCGGTGAGGTCCTTGGTACGGTAGCGCAACAGCGGCATCCCCTCTTTGGTAAGGTGAGTGAACACCAATTCGCCGGTTTCTCCAGGGGCAACCGGTTCGAGGGTCTTCGGGTCTACAATCTCGGGGAAGTAATGGTCTTCATTGAGGTGGGTACCGTGCTGGCACTCGCATTCGTAACCTACACCGGGGCCGGCAATCTCACTAAGCCCATAAATATCAAATGCCTTGATACCCAGCTTGGTTTCAATATCCCGACGCATACTTTCGGTCCACGGCTCGGCGCCGAAGGCTCCCACTTTCAACTTAAACTCTTCACGGGGAAGACCGGAGTCTTTGATGGCATCTGCCAGATAGAGGGCGTATGAGGGCGTGCAGCAAAGTACGGTAGAACCGAAATCATGCATCAGTGTAATCTGCTTCTCCGTATTGCCGCTGGACATCGGGATGACGGAAGCGCCGATATTCTCGGCACCGGCATGCGCACCCAGTCCACCGGTAAAAAGTCCGTAACCGTAGGACACCTGGAAAATATCCGAGCTACCGGCACCATAGGCGGTAAAGGCCCGTGAAAGGCATTCGGACCATGCTGAAAGGTCTTTTCGGGTATAGCCTACCACAGTGGGTTTTCCGGTTGTGCCGGAAGAGGCATGAATACGCACAATCTGGCTCATAGGTACGGCACAGAGGCCGAAGGGATAATTGTCCCGCAAGTCGTACTTGGTAGTAAAAGGCAGTTTTACAATATCATCTATACTGTTTATGTCATCGGGAGTAACTCCCAGTTCCTGCATTTTCTTACGATAAAAAGGAGTGTCATGATACACACGCTCCACAGTCTTTTTGAGACGAATGCTCTGGATTTTACGAAGGCTTTCGCGATCCATGCATTCGATGCTTTCATTCCAAATCATGTTCTTCGTTGTATTACAATTATTAATGGTTGTTATCAATATAGCTGCAAAGTAAACAAAAAAATTTTGTTTATCTCAAAGATTTTACCGAATATTGCCGCTTCTAAGAAGAGAAAATGAACAAATTCGAACTGACATCCGCCTACCAACCTACCGGTGACCAGCCGGAAGCCATCGCACAGCTGACCGAGGGCGTGCATGAGGGACTTCCTGCACAAACATTACTCGGTGTCACCGGGTCCGGAAAGACATTCACCATAGCCAACGTCATTGCCAACATCAACAAGCCAACGCTGATATTGAGCCACAACAAGACGCTGGCTGCCCAGTTGTACAGCGAGTTCAAGGGATTCTTCCCGAACAATGCCGTAGAATACTATGTGTCCTACTACGACTACTATCAGCCCGAAGCCTACCTGCCATCATCGGACACCTATATAGAAAAAGACCTCGCCATCAACGACGAGATAGACAAGTTGCGCCTTGCCGCCACCTCTGCCCTGCTTTCGGGCAGGAAAGATGTAGTGGTGGTATCCTCCGTTTCGTGCATATACGGCATGGGGAATCCGGCAGACTTCTACAACAACGTCATCGAAGTACAGCAAGGCAAGAATTTCAGTCGCAATGTCTTCCTGCGACGCTTGGTGGACAGTCTTTATGTACGCAACGACATTGACCTGAACCGCGGCAATTTCCGCGTGAAAGGCGATACGGTGGACATTTATCTGGCTTACGCCGACAACTTGCTGCGCGTCACCTTTTGGGGAGACGAGGTAGACAGTATTGAGGAAGTGGACCCTATGAGCGGCGTTACCGTCGCCAAGTTCGATGCCTACAAGATTTATCCCGCCAACCTCTTCATGACCACCAAGGAAGCCACGTTGCGTGCCATACACGAAATAGAGGATGACCTTCACAAGCAGGTGCAATGGTTTGAAAACGAAGGCCGCCCATTCGAGGCCAAACGCTTGCAGGAACGGGTGACCTATGATATGGAAATGATACGCGAATTGGGACATTGCTCCGGCATTGAGAATTATTCTCGCTACTTTGACGGGCGTGCTGCCGGTACCCGCCCCTACTGCCTGCTGGACTTCTTCCCCGAAGATTTCCTGATAGTCATTGACGAAAGCCACGTCAGCGTCCCGCAGATACGTGCCATGTACGGAGGTGACCGCGCCCGCAAGATAAACCTAGTGGAGTACGGATTCCGCCTACCGGCTGCCATGGACAACCGCCCGCTGAAATTCGATGAATTCGAAGAGATGGCCAAACAAGTGATTTACGTCAGCGCCACACCGGCAGACTATGAGCTGATGAAATCCGAAGGCATCGTAGTAGAACAAGTCATCCGCCCGACGGGACTGTTAGACCCCATTATTGAGGTGCGTCCCAGCCACAACCAAATAGACGACCTGATGGAAGAAATCCAAGTACGCATCGAGAAGAACGAGCGTACCCTCGTCACCACCCTCACCAAACGAATGGCTGAAGAACTGACGGAATATCTGCTGAACAACAACGTGAAGTGTAATTATATCCACAGCGACGTAGACACTTTGGAACGTGTGAAGATTATGGGTGACTTGCGCGAGGGCATTTACGATGTACTTGTCGGTGTCAACCTGCTGCGTGAAGGACTCGACCTGCCTGAAGTCTCTCTCGTTGCCATTCTCGATGCAGACAAGGAAGGTTTCCTTCGTTCCCACCGCTCACTGACACAGACTGCCGGACGTGCCGCCCGTAACGTGAACGGTATGGTCATCATGTATGCCGACAAAATAACGGACAGCATGCAACTGACCATCGACGAGACCAACCGCCGTCGCGAGAAGCAGTTGAAGTACAACGAAGAGCACGGCATCACACCACAGCAAATCAAGAAAGCCAAGAACCTCAATGTGTTTGCCACCAACGAGGCTTCCGGCGAAGCCGTCCTCAGCAGCGAGAAGTTCACTTCCAGCACTCCCCGCCCCTATGTGGAACAAGAAAGTACATCTACGATGGCTGCCGACCCTATAGTACAGTACATGAGCCGCAAGCAACTGGAAAAGAGTATCGAACGTACCAAGAAGCTTATGCAGGAGGCTGCCAAGAAACTCGATTTTATCGAAGCCGCACAGTATCGGGACGAGGTGCTGAAGATGGAGGAATTGCTGAAAGAAAAAGACGAGTAAGGGATTTCACCTCTTTTTCTCAAACTATACTCCCCTCCTTTTGTTATTCTATGAAACAGAGTATTAATTCATAAAGACAAAAGCGAGATGAATAAACCAATAAAGACAATAGCTGTTGCACTGGCTGCCATAGCCTCCATGAGTGTGCAACAAACAGAAGCGTGTACCCGAGCCACCTACATCGGTCCTGACAATACAGTCATTACAGGACGTACGATGGACTGGAAAGAAGACCTTATGAGTAACATCTATGTATTCCCAAGAGGCATGCAAAGGGCAGGCTACAACAAAGGGAATACAGTGAACTGGACTTCCAAGTACGGTAGCGTCATTGCCGCCGGTTATGACATAGGTACCTGCGACGGTATGAACGAGAAAGGTCTGGTTGCCAGCCTGCTCTTCCTTCCGGAGTCCGTTTACCACCGCCCGGGAGACAACCGCCCGATTATGGGCATCAGTATCTGGACGCAATACGTACTCGACAATTTTGCAACCGTACGCGAAGCTGTGGATGAACTGAAAAAAGAATCCTTCCGCATTGATGCACCAGACCTGCCCAACGGAGCCGCTTCCACCCTGCATCTGGCCATCACAGATGAAACCGGAAACACGGCTGTCCTGGAATACATAGACGGAAACCTTGAGATACATGAAGGTAAGCAGTATCAAGTAATGACCAACTCTCCCAAATATGAACTCCAGCTGGCTATCAACGACTATTGGAAAGAGGTAGGCGGACTGAATATGTTGCCGGGAACCAACCGCTCCAGTGACCGCTTTGTACGCGCATCGTTCTACATCAATGCCATTCCGCAAACAGCGGATGCAAAGATTGCCGTACCCAGTGTATTGAGCGTAATGCGCAATGTTTCTGTACCGTTCGGTATCACCACACCGGACAAGCCCCATATCTCCTCCACCCGTTGGCGTTCTGTATCCGACCAGAAGAACAAAGTATATTATTTTGAGTCCACACTGACCCCTAACTTATTCTGGCTCGACTTGAAGAAAATCGATTTTAGCCCGAATGCAGGAATCAAGAAACTCTCACTGACAAACGGAGAAATATATGCCGGAGATGCCATAAAGGATTTGAAAGACAGCAAAGGATTTGTATTTCTTTTCCAGACACCGGTAATGTAGCACAGCCCCTACACATAGCCCCTCAATAATGGATGCTTCCCGCTTCTTTCTATAAGAGAAAGCAGGGAAGCATTTATTTTTCTCATTATTTTTGTGTACGTTTGCAGATACATACTCAATGCAGCAAATTACATGGAATTATTAGTATACAAAGCCTCTGCCGGCTCAGGCAAGACCTTTACGCTGGCTGTGGAATACATCAAGCATTTGATAATCAATCCACATGCCTACCGGCAGATACTTGCCGTAACCTTCACCAACAAGGCTACGGCAGAGATGAAGGAGCGCATACTGACACAGCTTTACGGTATCTGGAAGGGAGCACCTTCTTCCGAAGCATATCTGGAGAGAATTAAAAATTATAAATTAAAAATTAAAGGAGAAGGCGGGGGCGGATTGACGGACAAAGAGATTCGTCAACGGGCCGGCATAGCACTGCAATACATGCTGCATGACTACAGCCGTTTCCGCGTGGAAACCATCGACTCCTTTTTTCAATCCGTGATGCGCAACCTTGCCCGCGAACTAGAGCTGAGTCCTAACCTGAACATAGAGCTGAACAACAGTGAAGTGCTGAGTGATGCCGTAGACAGCCTCATCGAGAAGCTTACCCCCACCTCTCCCGTGCTGGCATGGCTGCTGGACTACATCGACGAGCGCATCCGCGACGACAAACGCTGGAACGTATCGAATGAGGTGAAAAGTTTCGGACGAAACATCTTCGATGAAAGCTACATAGAACGCGGAGAAAAACTACGGCAATGCCTTCGTACTCCGAACACGCTGAAACTCTACCGGGATGTGCTGCGCGATATGGAAACCGAGGCTCTGGAACAGATGAAAAGTTTCTACGACCAGTTTGAAGGCGAACTGGAAGGGCATGCCCTCACTCCCGAAGACTTGAAAGGAGGTGCCCGAGGCATCGGCAGTTACTTCCGCAAACTGCACGACGGCAGACTGTCTGACAAAGATGTGCTGAACGCCACCCTGCAAAACAGCCTGGCAGATGCAAAAAACTGGGCAACGAAAACATCCTCACGAAAGGACGACATCATCTGTCTGGCAAAAACCAGCCTGATACCTCTACTGCAGGAAGCCGAAAGAATGCGTCCGCAACGCAACCGCACCCTGAACAGTTGCCGTCTCTCGCTCCAGCATCTCAACAAACTACAACTCCTCAACCATATTGACGAGGAGGTACGTACACTGAACCGAGAACATAACCGCTTTCTACTTTCGGACACCAACGCCCTGCTGCACAAATTGGTGCGCGAGGGTGACTCTTCGTTCGTCTTCGAGAAAATCGGCGCCAACATACGCAACGTCATGATTGACGAATTCCAGGACACCAGCCGCATGCAATGGGACAACTTCCGTCTGCTGTTGCTCGAAGGACTTTCGCAAGGAGCCGACAGTCTGATTGTGGGAGATGTGAAGCAGTCCATCTACCGCTGGCGGAACGGGGACTGGGGAATACTGAACAGCTTGGGAAATAAAGAATTAAACTTAAACTCCTTCCCCGTCCGTGTGGAAACCCTAAAAACAAACCGGCGTAGCGAAACCAACATTATCCGTTTCAACAACCAGGTATTTACCGCTGCCATAGACTACCTCAATGCATTACACCTGAACGAACTGAAAGAGGATTGCCTACCCCTGAAACGCGCTTATGCCGACGTAGTGCAGGAATCGCCCAAGAGCACGGAGTACGGCTACGTAAAAGCCACCTTCCTGGAACCGGACGATGAACACAACTATACAGAGCAGACCCTTCTCGCTTTAGGAGAAGAGGTGCAACGGCTGCTGGAAGAGGGCGTAACACTGAATGATATCACCATCCTTGTCCGCAAGAACAAGAATATCCCGCCGATAGCCGACTATTTTGACAAAGAACTGCATCTTTCTGTCGTGTCCGACGAAGCTTTCCGTCTGGATGCCTCTCTTGCCATCTGCATGCTGATGGATGCCCTGCGCTGCCTATCGAATCCGGAGAACAAGATTGCGGAGGCTGCACTGATGGAGAATTACAAATTACAAATGACAAATGACGAGCAGTCGGGATTCATCATAGCCACTCCCCTGCCCGAAACCTTTACCTCCCGACGGGAAACGCTGCGCTTGATGCCTTTGTATGAGTTACTGGAAGAACTGTTCAGCATCTTCGGCATGAGCCGCATTGAAAAGCAGGATGCCTACCTCTTCTCCTTCTTCGATGCTGTGACGGAGTATCTGCAAAGCAATTCTTCCGAACTGGCCAGCTTCATCCGCTACTGGGACGAAACCCTTTGCAGCAAAACCATCCCCAGCGGTGAGATGGACGGCATACGCATCCTCTCCATCCACAAGTCCAAAGGACTGGAATTCCATACCGTACTGATTCCCTTCTGCGACTGGAAGCTAGAGAACGAAACCAACAACCAGCTGGTGTGGTGCGCCCCACCGGAAGAGCCTTATAATGCCATCAGCTTAGTACCGGTGAACTATTCCACCACCATGGCGGAATCCATATATCGGCAGGACTATCTGCACGAACGTCTTCAGCTGTGGGTAGACAATCTGAATCTGCTGTACGTGGCCTTTACCCGTGCCGGCAAGAACCTCATCCTCTGGAGCCGGAAGGAACAGAAGGGAACCATATCCGAACTCCTTGCCAACACCCTGCCCCACATAGCCAAAGACGGAGCAGGCAGTTGGGACGAAGAGGCTTCCATATATGAGAACGGCAAGATTTGCCCTTCCCCCGTCCCCGTCTCACAGCATGACGCAGACAACCCTGCTAACGACGAAGCTAAACCTCTATACTACGAACAGAAACCTCTATACTGCGAACGTAAACCTGAGGTTTACGAACAGCAACCAGTCAACAGACTTTCGCAAAAGCCGGTCAAACTGCCCGTCCACATGGAGAGCATGCTCCACGACATCGAGTTCCGGCAATCCAACCGTTCGGCAGACTTCATAGCAGGAGTGGACGAAGCAGAGTCCAGCCAGCGCTTCATCAACCGGGGACGTTTGCTGCATACCCTATTCTCTGCCATCGAAACGGAAAAAGACATTGACAATGCCATCAGCCAGCTCGTCTTTGAAGGTGTGATTGGACGGAGTGAGACGGAAGAAGAAATACGCAATCTCACCCAACGCGCTTTCTCCCTGCCTCAAGTCAAGGACTGGTATTCAGGAACGTGGCAGCTATTCAATGAATGCGACATCATCTGGCAGGAAAACGGTGAACTGCGGACACGCCGCCCGGACCGCGTGATGATGCGTGGCGAAGAAATCGTAGTGGTGGACTTCAAGTTCGGAAAGCCAAACAAGAAGTACAACAAGCAGGTGCAGGGATACATGCAACTGCTGGTCCGCATGGGGTATGTCGCAGAAAATATACGGGGTTACTTGTGGTATGTAGAGGAGAACAACATAGAACCGGTATAACTCACTCCCCATCCACTATTAATTATCAATTATCAACTAAATCATGGAAACATTCCTCCAACTGGTCGCCCGCGACCTTTACGCCAAAATAGGAAACGACCTCTCGCGCACCGCCATCGTTTTCCCCAACAAACGTGCCAGTCTGTTCTTCAACGAATATCTGGCAACTGAAACGGACCGCCCTTTGTGGTCGCCTGCCTACGTCAGCATCAGCGAACTGTTCCGGCAACTCTCTCCATTGAAGTCCGGTGACCCTATCCGTCTGGTATGCGAATTGTATAAGGTATTCCGCGAAGAGACCCGCAGCGAAGAAACTCTGGATGACTTCTACTTCTGGGGAGAACTGCTCATCAGCGATTTCGATGACGTAGACAAAAACCTTGTAGATGCCGACAAACTCTTCAGCAACCTGCAAGAACTGAAGAACATTATGGACAATTACGACTTCCTCGACCAAGAACAAGAAGAAGCCATCCGCCAGTTCTTCCAGAACTTTTCCATAGAAAAGCGCACGGAGCTGAAAGCCAAATTCATCTCCCTCTGGGATAAACTGGGCGACATCTACCGCCACTACCGCCGCAATCTTACAGAACTGGGCATCGCCTACGAAGGCATGATGTACCGCAATGTCATGGAGCAACTCGACACCGACCGACTGCGCTACGACCGCTATGTATTTGTCGGCTTCAACGTGCTAAATAGAGTAGAAACCCGTTTCTTCCAGCTCTTGCAGGATGCCGGGAAAGCAATGTTCTATTGGGATTACGACGTGTTCTACACCCGTCTTCCCCTTGAGCAAAAGCCGCCCTATACCCACGAAGCAGGCGAATTCATCCTCCGCAACCTAAAGCTGTTTCCCAACCAACTGCCCGAAACTTCTTTTGATGTACTGCGGAAACCCAAGAACGTACGCTTTATCTCCGCTTCTACCGAAAATGCACAAGCCCGCTACTTGCCGCAATGGATTAGGGGGAATGAAGAATTAAGAACCCCTTCTTCATTCAAAGACACTGCCGTTGTCCTTTGCAACGAATCCCTACTGCTTCCCGTCCTCCACTCCATTCCGGCAGAGGTAAAGAACGTCAACATCACAATGGGATTTCCCCTTGCCCAAACTCCGGTGTACAGTTTTATCAACGCCCTTGTAGAGCTACAGACTACCGGCTACCATGCAGGTACCGGACGATACATCTACGAAACCGTAATCACGCTGCTGAAACACCCTTACACCCGGCAACTTTCCCCCAATGCCGAAACACTGGAAAAACAGCTTACCCGGAACAACCGCTTCTATCCCCTTCCCTCGGAGCTGAAGCAGGACGCATTCCTTGAACAAGTCTTTACACCACAGAACGGCATCGCCGCCCTATGCAGCTACCTCACCGAACTGCTTCGCGAAGTGGCCGTCCTCTACCGCCAGGAAAAAGACGTGGAAGACATCTTCAACCAGCTGTACCGCGAGTCTCTGTTCAAAAGCTACACCCTCGTCAACCGCCTGCTCAGCCTGATAGAGACCGGCGAATTGAGTGGTGTGCGCACAGACACGCTGAAGCGACTGCTGAACCGCTTGCTTACCTCTGCCAACATTCCCTTCCACGGAGAACCCGCCATCGGCATGCAAGTAATGGGGGTGCTGGAAACGCGTAACCTCGATTTCCGCAACCTCATCATGCTCTCCCTCAACGAAGGGCAATTGCCCAAAGCCGGAGGCGACTCCTCCTTCATTCCCTACAACCTGAGGAAGGCCTTCGGCATGACCACCATAGAACACAAGAATGCCGTCTATGCCTACTACTTCTACCGCCTCATCCAACGGGCAGAAAACGTCACCTTATTATATAACATCTCTTCGGACGGACTGAACCGCGGGGAGATGTCCCGCTTCATGCTGCAATTCCTGGTAGAGTCGCCGCACAACATCTCCCTTGAGTACCTTGAAGCCGGACAATCTCCACAACAAGCCCTGGAAATTGAGATTCACAAGACACCGGAGATGTTGCAACAGATGTTCGACGCCTACGACATCCACCGACGTCCCAAAGCGTTCTTCTCCCCCTCTGCCCTCAATGCCTATCTGGACTGCCGGCTGAAATTCTACTACCGATACGTAGCCGGCCTGAAGGCTCTCGATGAAGTAAGCGCCGAAATAGACTCCGCCCTCTTCGGCACCATCTTCCACCGTTCTGCCGAACTGGTGTACAACGAACTGACAACCAACGGACGGGAAATACGTAAAGAAGACCTGGAACAGTTACTGAAAGACGATGTCCGCCTGCAAGCCTATGTGGACAATGCTTTTAAAGAAAAGTTCTTCCATGTGCCCCTTACGGAGCAACCGGAATATAACGGTACGCAGCTTATCCATTCCAAAGTCATTGCCTCTTACCTGCGCCAGCTTCTGCGCAATGACCTGCAATATGCCCCGTTCCGTATGGAGGGTATGGAACAGGACGTCAGAGAAATGATGGAAATAGATACTCCGCAAGGAAAGCTTGCCTTACAGATAGGCGGTACCATCGACCGCCTGGACAGCAAAGGAGACACGCTACGTATCGTGGACTACAAGACAGGCGGTACTCCCAAGACTCCTGAAAATATAGAACAACTGTTTACTCCCGCCGACAACCGTCCCAACTATATTTTCCAGACGTTTCTGTACGCCGCCATCCTCTGCCGCAAGCAATCGCTGAAGGTAGCCCCTTCCCTACTTTACATCCACCGGGCAGCTTCCGAAAGCTACTCCCCGGTCATCGAAATGGGAGCGCCGCGACAACCCAAGGTACCGGTCAACAACTTCGCTTTCTTCGAAGACGAGTTTCGCGAACGGCTGCACGGACTCCTGCAGGAGATATTCAGCCAAGAAGAAACATTCAGCCAAACAGAGGATACCCGGAAATGTGAATATTGCGATTTCCGCAGTCTGTGTAAGAGATAAAAAAACAGACCATCCGTTCATAAGAAACAGATGGTCTGCACGACCGTAACAGACGGTCTATTTGAGTCTGACGGATGGTCTGTTTTACTTCAACGGACCATCCGTTCTATTTTCTTCGTTATCACTTCTTCACCGGAATAGAGAAGCTGAATATGGAGCCTTCGCCTTCCTTGGAAGTAAACCACAGTTTACCGCCATTCTTCACGACAAAATCCTTGCATAGCAACAAGCCCAGTCCCGAGCCTTCTTCGTTGTTCGTGCCGAACGTGCTGAAATGCGTATCAGTATGCAACAACTTCTTCTGCCCCTCCTCGCTGATGCCACAGCCATAATCCTGGACGCTGACAACTGCCATACCATCTACTTCCTCCATCTTCACCAGTACCTCTGAGTTCTCCTTACTGAACTTAATGGCATTACTCAACAAGTTACGGACCACTGTCTTCAGCATGTCAATATCAGCGTTGACCATCATTTTTTCCGGTTTCATCTCGTGGATTCTTATCTTCTTCAGGCTTGCCACCATACTGAAAATCTCAATGACACCGTCTGTCACTTCGACGAGGTCCACATCCTGATAAACCACGTTCAACTTACCGATTTGACTCTTTGTCCATTTCAGCAGGTTATCCAGCAACGAGAACACATCCTCTGTTGTCTGATTGGCCATCGTCAGAAGCTCGTACATTTCGATACCTATTTTCTCAGCCGGTAAGTTCAGTATCAGCATGTTCAGCACCATCTTTATGGAACCCATAGGAGAGCGCAGGTCATGGGCAATCACCGAATAAAGCTTGTCACGCCCGGCAATGGTACGTTGCAGTTCTTCCGTTTTACTCAAAATCAGCCGCTTGGCAGCTACCAAAGATATTTGGTGGGTAACCCGGATAATCAGTTCCTCCTTATTGAAAGGCTTGGAGATGAAATCATTCGCTCCTACTTGAAAACCTTTCACAATATCTGCCGTACTATTCAGTGCAGTCAGAAAGATGATCGGAATCTCAGCAGTCTGCGGATTTGACTTTAAATGTTGAGCTACTTCAAAACCACTCATGTCCGGCATCATTACATCAAGCAAAACCAAGTCAGGATTTTCCTTTTCCACCTGCTCCAACGCCTGCCGCCCGTTACTCGCAGTAGCAATTGCGAATTTCTCGTTTGTCAAAAGCACTTTCAACAATAAAACGTTTGACATCACATCGTCAACGATGAGGATCTTGTACTCGGAAGGATTTATTTCCATGTTCATCTTTCTATATTGTTTTTCCCGTTATCAAAATTACTATTTAGTTAGGAACGATATTCCTTAAAATACTCTATTATATACTGTAAACCCTCTTCCAGCTCTATAGTCGGTTCCCAGCCCAACTTTTCCTTTGCCAGAGTGATGTCCGGCTGACGCTGTTTGGGATCGTCATGAGGCAGTGGCTTGAAAATCAGTTTCGACTTGGAATTCGTCAGCCTAATGACCTTTTCTGCCAGTTCCAATATGGAGAATTCATTCGGATTTCCCAAGTTTACCGGACCGATAAAATCGTCCTCCGTGTTCATCATCCGCACCATACCTTCTATACAGTCATCTACATATTGGAAACTTCGCGTCTGATTACCCGAACCGTATATCGTAATATCCTGGTTCTGCAATGCTTGAACCACGAAATTGGAAACCACCCGTCCGTCATTCGGCAACATCCGAGGACCGTACGTATTGAATATACGGATAATCTTGATCCGCACTCCATTCTGGCGGTGATAATCCATAAACAATGTCTCGGCACAACGCTTCCCTTCATCATAACAAGAACGGAGGCCAATTGGATTTACATTTCCCCAATAACTTTCCACTTGGGGATGAATAACGGGGTCACCGTACACTTCGCTGGTAGAAGCCTGCAATATCTTGGCATTCGTCTTTTTGGCCAGTCCCAGCATATTGATGGCGCCCAATACAGAAGTCTTGATGGTTTTAATGGCATCATATTGGTAGTGGATGGGAGAAGCAGGACAAGCCAGATTATAGATTTCGTCCACATCTGCCTCATAAGGGGTTTCCACATCATGCAGTACAAATTCAAAGCGGGGATTGCTCTTCAGATGAGTGATATTTCCTTCCGAACCGGTGAAAAGATTATCCAGACAAATCACCTGATGCCCGTCGTTTATCAATCGGGTACAAAGATGAGAACCTATAAAACCAGCACCGCCACTAACCAAAATTTTCTTCATGTAATGTTTTTTATAGTGCCTTAAAGCACATAGGACCTATTCTGTTTGTTTTGATGCTGACAAATGTAGGCGATTTGACTAAATTATGCAAGTTTGCAACGAAATATTTCACTTGTTAATGAATATAAAGAGGCAGATTAAAAAATCCACCCCTGAAATATTCATTTATTTATCCGCCACATACTCTTCTTTCTTATCCGGAATGCTGAAGTTCTTGTTCGCAAACAAGTCTGCCAGACCCGAAATTTGCTTTAAACGCAACACTTCGTCGCGATCCATTCCGATATTCTTCATTATCCATTCATCAGACATACCGGCTCTGTCCAATTCCGCAACAATATGGCACATCAACTCGATATTATGCGTACCACGGGCACGATTATGACGGATAGTGGACGCCATACGGTTGGAAAGTTCCTTGTCAATCACGACCACGGGAAGCAACCCGTTTTCGCGCTGATAAATTCTTTTGGATGTCTTCAACACCTGATAACGGTGGTAACCGTCCACCAGGATGTAGTTATCCTCTTCCTCATCATAGTAACAGACACAAGGCATGGTGAAACCATCTTCCCAGATGGAAAGCTCCAGAAGCTTCATTTCGGGCGGTGCCACTACATTCGGATTGTAATCGTTTGCTTGTATTTTCTCTATTGGAATTGCCTTTACATTATATACCGGACTTTTATCTACGCTCATAACATCATATTTTTGAATTGTTCCATTATCTTGTCTCTTTTGTATGCCTCTTCCTTGTTCAAGGCAAAACCCATGTACTTGCAGGCATGGTCATTCTTCAGGATGCATATGCACATCCGCTTATAAGTGGGAATTTCCCGGAATTCCGCGATGTCAATATCATCCAGATAATCCATGCGCACCGGCTTCTTGTTTGTCTTGTAATTCGTGGTATTTATCACTTCAATGGACACTCCTGCATCCCTCAGCTTCTGGATGGTCTCGTCAGCCAGACAGCCCCCTTTTGTACGCCAGAATTCAATGCTGACGGTAAGCTTTTTCAAGTAGTTCCTCCGGGTCTCTTCCGGCAAGGTGGAAAGCAGGAACTGCATAAAGCCTTTCCACGTATACCCTTCGGGCAGTCGGACCGTCTGCCACCCCATAGCACGCGTCCCTCCGTAAATACCGGTAAAGTTCACCCCGTTGACCCGCCCTATCATTCTTCCCCAAGTATTCGGGTCGATGACACGATACAGCTTCAGGCTCTCTTGTGCCTCACAAAGAAAAGGGCTTGCCACACGCTGGCGTTCGATATTGACTCCGGCTTTATAATATAGGTCATACAAATGGTTATAGTCAAAGCCGAATTTGCCATTGGCCGTCCAGATATCCGTCGTCTTCCAATCATAAATGGGATAAGCATTGAAAATGTCATTGCCTATCTTCGAGGTCCAGCGGTAATTGTGGTACATCTGATACTTCCGGTTCAGATGGATGCTGCGCCAGCGGTTAAAACTCTCTTGCGTACGGATGCCTATGAGAAAGCAGGCACGCACTCCATCCTTCTTCTCATGCAGCCATTTGGCAAAGTGCATCTGGAACTCATAATCCCACATTTCGGGAGTGTAGAAAGGAAACGTCTCTTTAGTGAGGCAGCCTTTCGGCATCTTCCTTACCCAAATGTCCTCCAAATCCTCCTGCCACGGACGCCAGTAACTCTGGTACATCGACGTACAAGTCGTTACACGGAAAGGCACACAAACACGATACACCTCCAATATATCCTTATTCGCCTCCAATACCCGGTCCACATAATCAATGGTCATGCTGTACTGTATCTCATAGTCCATATGGAATACACACAGTTTACGGTTCAGCCGGTTCCGGCGGATATAGTCTATGCACAAATTCAGCAACACTCCACTATCTTTTCCTCCCGAAAAAGAGACGCATATCGTGTCAAATTCCCTAAAAATCACATCAAGACGTTCTTGCGCCAGTTCATACACATTTTTGGGTGCAGCCATAATTATCAGTTTTTCTTCATTTTCACATAACGGGTCCATACCTTGTCTTCCAAAAAGCCCAGCTCGCTGAAGACATCCCTATCTTCAACAAAGCTAACAGCCGTCAGACTACTCTCCTCGCCCTGCTTCTCAAGTACCTTTTCCAGAAGCAATTTTAGCGTGTCAACATTCCTTTCCTTAATATAATAGTTGTTGATGACACATTCATACTTCTTGTGCTCCACCGGCACAAAACCTACAACATGTTTATTATCCAGAGCAACAAACCACTCGTACTCTTCCGATGTCCGGAAAGGGTAATTGTAGTTCTGTTTCAGCACTTCCGGGCTCATAACCAAAGGGGCTACAAGCTCGTACAGCTTTTTATCCGTACCATGTAATTGCACTATCTGTATCATATCTACATTTATATTATTTGTAATTACGTGTTAAAGATAAAGCTTATTTACGACGGAATATTCTCCTTTTAAATAGATTTAAGAATATAGCCCTGTAATATAAAATATTAATAAATAAATATTATCCCCCTAATTTGTATATGTTGATTAATTTGGGTTTCTTTGCAAAAGAAAGTCACCCGAAGAGAAATAATGAAATATTTACTGCTTTTTATGACCTTTGCCAAGATAGGAATGTTCACTATCGGTGGCGGATACGCTATGATACCTCTCATTGAACGGGAAATCGTAAAAAAGAGATGGATGAGTAAAGAAGATTTCATGGAAATGTTTGCGTTGACCCAGTCACTTCCCGGTGTTTTTGCTGTCAATATATCCATATTCGTCGGCTACAAGCTGCATAAAGTAAAAGGTAGCCTGGTGTGTGCACTTGCCACAATCCTCCCCTCTTTTGTCATCATGATGCTGATAGCCATGTTCTTCGCTCATTTTCAGGACAACCAGGTGATGATACGCATCTTTAACGGTATCCGTCCGGCAGTAGTCGCACTGATTGTGATACCCTGCATTTCGGCTGCACGGGCACTGAAGCTGAAGTATTGGCAACTGGTGCTTCCAGCCATCGCCACCATACTCATCTGGCAATTCGGGCTATCCCCCGTATACATTGTCCTTGCAGGAATTGCAGGAGGAATGCTCTATACATTATGGTTAAAAGATAAACTGAGAAAATTACAGATATGATTTATTGGCAGCTGATATTGGTATATCTAAAAATCGGAATGTTCGGTTTCGGAGGCGGTTACGCCATGTTGTCCCTCATCCAATATGAGGTGGTGGACCACCATCACTGGCTCACCCTGCAACAATTCACGGACGTAGTGGCCATCTCGCAGATGACGCCTGGTCCGATAGGCATCAACAGTGCCACCTATGTGGGCTATGCAGTTACTCAAAGCGTGTGGGGAGCTGTCGTGACCACCATTGCAGTATGTCTTCCCTCGTTCATCCTGGTATTGCTCATCTCTTACTTCTTCGTGAAATGCAAGGACAACAAATACATCAAGGCGGCAATGTCGGGACTGCTGCCCATGTCCGTATCATTGATAGCTGCTGCTGCCCTATTGCTGATGAACAAGGAAAATTTCATAGATTACAAAAGCATACTTATCTTTGCAGCCGCTTTCGGCGTGACGTGGAAGTGGAACCTCCACCCTATCTTACTGATAATCCTTGCCGGAGTCGCAGGCTTCCTTCTATATTGAAGAAGCGGTAGAGACGGATACCATCTTGCGGGCATATGCCCACACCACGCAATAGGCAACCAGCGGTACGATGAACGCCCACACCATCGTCGTATGGTCTGCCACCAGTCCCATCAACAGCGGACCTACCACGCCTCCCACGGGAGACATCATCAGGAAAGAGGAAGCCCTCTTGGTATGGTTGCCCAGCCCGCGCAAGGAAAGTGCAAAAATCGTGGGAAACATAATAGCCTCAAATGCATATCCGCACAACAGAGCTGCAAGCGACACCATTCCTACATCCAGCAACACCAACAAGGTAGTCATCACAGTGCCCGTAGCACAAACCAGCAACATCTTCTCGGCACGCACACGTCCCATAATCCAGCTACCGGCAAAACGTCCTAACATAAATAATCCCAGTCCACCGAAAGAAAGCACTACGGAAGCTTCGCGGGCATTCATCCAATTCTGCTCCACCACGTAATTGATGAAGAAGCTGTTGATGGAAATCTCGCCGACCTCATAGGCAAACAAGGCTATCAGCCCGAAAATGAAAAGCCGGTGTGACCACAATCCTCCCCTCTTTTGTCATCATGATGCTGATAGCCATGTTCTTCGCTCATTTTCAGGACAACCAGGTGATGATACGCATCTTTAACGGTATCCGTCCGGCAGTAGTCGCACTGATTGTGATACCCTGCATTTCGGCTGCACGGGCACTGAAGCTGAAGTATTGGCAACTGGTGCTTCCAGCCATCGCCACCATACTCATCTGGCAATTCGGGCTATCCCCCGTATACATTGTCCTTGCAGGAATTGCAGGAGGAATGCTCTATACATTATGGTTAAAAGATAAACTGAGAAAATTACAGATATGATTTATTGGCAGCTGATATTGGTATATCTAAAAATCGGAATGTTCGGTTTCGGAGGCGGTTACGCCATGTTGTCCCTCATCCAATATGAGGTGGTGGACCACCATCACTGGCTCACCCTGCAACAATTCACGGACGTAGTGGCCATCTCGCAGATGACGCCTGGTCCGATAGGCATCAACAGTGCCACCTATGTGGGCTATGCAGTTACTCAAAGCGTGTGGGGAGCTGTCGTGACCACCATTGCAGTATGTCTTCCCTCGTTCATCCTGGTATTGCTCATCTCTTACTTCTTCGTGAAATGCAAGGACAACAAATACATCAAGGCGGCAATGTCGGGACTGCTGCCCATGTCCGTATCATTGATAGCTGCTGCTGCCCTATTGCTGATGAACAAGGAAAATTTCATAGATTACAAAAGCATACTTATCTTTGCAGCCGCTTTCGGCGTGACGTGGAAGTGGAACCTCCACCCTATCTTACTGATAATCCTTGCCGGAGTCGCAGGCTTCCTTCTATATTGAAGAAGCGGTAGAGACGGATACCATCTTGCGGGCATATGCCCACACCACGCAATAGGCAACCAGCGGTACGATGAACGCCCACACCATCGTCGTATGGTCTGCCACCAGTCCCATCAACAGCGGACCTACCACGCCTCCCACGGGAGACATCATCAGGAAAGAGGAAGCCCTCTTGGTATGGTTGCCCAGCCCGCGCAAGGAAAGTGCAAAAATCGTGGGAAACATAATAGCCTCAAATGCATATCCGCACAACAGAGCTGCAAGCGACACCATTCCTACATCCAGCAACACCAACAAGGTAGTCATCACAGTGCCCGTAGCACAAACCAGCAACATCTTCTCGGCACGCACACGTCCCATAATCCAGCTACCGGCAAAACGTCCTAACATAAATAATCCCAGTCCACCGAAAGAAAGCACTACGGAAGCTTCGCGGGCATTCATCCAATTCTGCTCCACCACGTAATTGATGAAGAAGCTGTTGATGGAAATCTCGCCGACCTCATAGGCAAACAAGGCTATCAGCCCGAAAATGAAAAGCCGGTGTGACCACAATCCGACCTTATTACCAGCTTCGTCCACCTCCACACTATGTTCAATCTCGGGCAACTTGATTCTTGAAAAGACCAGCGCTACCAGCAACACAATTACCCCCATGCAGATATAGGGCAATGCGACATTACCCGAGCCCGTCTGCCCATCCTTCGAGAAGAGTAGCAGTCCAGCCAGTACCGGTGCACAGATACATCCCAGACCATTGAAGGATTGTGCGAAATTCAGTCGGCTGGCAGCAGTTTCCTTTGCGCCCAATTCTGTGGCATAAGGATTGGCGGCAGTTTCAAGAAACGTCAGTCCGCAACCTATCACGAACAATGCAAACAAGAAAAGATTAAAAGACAGATAATGCTGCCCGGGGATAAAGAGCAGCGAACCGATGCCGTAGAGCAACAGACCGAATACCACACCCCGGCGATATCCGAAGCGACTGATGAAAAGTCCTGCAGGAATGGCCATGATGAAGTATCCCATATACATCGTCATCTGTATAAAGGCCGAATGTGTCTTCGTAATATCCAGTATCTCTTGAAAGTGCTTGTTCAGTACATTCAGAATGGCATGGGCAAATCCCCACAAAAAGAAAAGAGAGGTAATCAAAATGAAGGGCACAAGGTATTGTCCGCCCACCAATGGTATTCGTTTCTGTTTCATAATATGATAATTCCAGACAATCGTTGCAAGGCGATTGATAATTGCGGGTGCAAAGATAAACAAAACTCCCGGTCTTTACCCAACATTTTCCTATTCGCTATTGTACGGAGCAACTTTTTCTCTAACTTTACTGCCATCATACAATGTTAAGCCATGAAAAATGCCATCCCACGATACAATTTCTACAAAACTAAGTACGGAAGCGAACTTCTGATAGATGTCGTTGATTTGCAGTATACCCGGAAATTCTTGACCCAGGGAAAAGTACATATTCTGACCTACTATGACATCACCTTCATCACAGAAGGAGAAGGAGAATTCACTATCGGTAACCGGACACACTTGGCAGCTCCCGGTGATGTATTCTTCTCCAAACCAGGTGAGGTGCGCAGTTGGGACACAGACCGTATCGGCAACGGTCATGCTCTAATTTTTGAGGATACCTTTTTGACCTCTTTCTTCAAAGACCCACTATTCGTGCAGCACCTCCCGTTCTTCCGAATGGGAAAAATGGTAGACAAACTCCAACTGCCGAACGGGCTCTATGCACGAATACTCCAACTTCTGCACGACATAAAGGTCGAAATCGACTCCTTCCACCCACACGATACGGGCATATTACGCGCCTTACTTTACGAGGTCCTCATGCTACTCAACCGTGTCTACCGCACCTCTATCCCTCCGGAGACGGGTAAGGAGCCACATAAAGATATCAGCAGCTTCCACCTCAGCCGATTCTTCGAATTGGTTGGGGAGCACTTCCGGGAGCAGCATTCTGTACAATTCTATGCCGATAAACTATGCATCACTCCCAACTATCTGAACGAAATCCTCTCTTCGGCCATAAACATCAACGCCAAGCAGTACATACTCAACAAGGTTACAGACGAAGCCCAGCGTCTGCTCACCTACACCGACCTCCCCATTTCAGAAATAGCCTCCGAACTCCATTTCTCAACCGTCTCCTACTTTGTACGTAGTTTCCGACAATGTATAGGGTATACTCCCCTCGCCTACCGGAAAATGGAGAAACCGTGAAAAGTGACATATCCTCCTTCTTTTTTATTGTACAAAAGTTCCACTTACCGGCTATCTTTGCCCTTGAAACAATAACCCATAAAAAAAACAAACAATGAGAGATGCAGAAAAAACAGTAGGAAACATGATTGACAAGGAAAAAACCATCTTTGTCGGTTCGGTGGATGCCGAAGGCTTTCCCAACATCAAGGCCATGTTGCAAACCCGCAAAAGGGAAGGGATCAAACACATTTACCTATCAACGAACACCTCGTCGATGCGCGTTTCGCAATTTCTCAAAAATAACCGGGCATGCCTTTACGTCTGCAACACACGCTTCTTCAAGGGCGTAATGCTGCGCGGCACGATGGAGATACTGACGGACAGCACCAGTAAGGAAATGATATGGCAGGAAGGCGACACTATGTACTACCCCGAAGGAGTGACTGATCCCGATTATTGTGTCCTGAAGTTCACCGCCTTCGCCGGTAGGTATTACAGCGGATTTAAATCAGAAGACTTCACGATAGAATAAACGGGCCATCCGTTCCAGTCCATCAGCAAGCAGAGCCCGGGGACAAGCGATATTCAGCCGGATAAAGCCCTCTCCACCGGGACCGTACATCGTACCGGAATTGACCATCAGATGCTGTTGTTCTTGCAAACGCAAGGCGACAACATCTGAGCTGATACCGGAAGCACGGCAGTCTATCCAAACCAAATAAGTTCCTTCGAGTGGCAGCACGGGATATTGTGGTAACCGTTCCTTGAAAAAGCAGCAGAGGTATTCGTAATTCCCCCGCAGATATTTCCGCAAGGCATCGAGCCATTCCCCACCTTCGTTGTAAGCTGCCATTGTGGCGATTACGCCGAACGGATTGACGTCGCATACCTCGTTGATGTTAATGGCTCTGTCAATACGGCGGCGCACCTCTTCATCGGCTGCGATGATATTGGCGATTTGCAACCCGGCAAGGTTGAACGCCTTACTCAGCGAAACGCAAGTGACGGAATTTTGCAAAAAGCGTTCGGACAAGGAGGCAAAGGGTGTGTAGTCATATCCTTCGTAAGTCAGTTCACAATGAATCTCATCCGCCACGACAAACACCTCATTCCGTAAACAAATATCACCTATATGCTGCAGTTCTTCCGGAGTCCAGACCCGTCCGACCGGATTGTGAGGATTGCACAGCAGCAGGATTTTTGCTTTCGGATCGGAAGCTTTCCTTTCAAGATCGGCAAAGTCGATTACGTAGCGGCCATCCTGATAAACGAGATTATTGGCAAACAACTCGCATCCGTCATTACGGATAGATGAGTAGAAACAATTATAGGCAGGAGTCTGAACGATGACTTTATCACCCGGCATGGCCAAGGCTTTGATAATGGCTGACAGAGCCGGCACGACACCACTCGTATAGATAATCCACCGGGAATCAACCTGCCAGCGATGCCGGTCATCGAACCACCGGACAACCGCATCATAATAGGCTTCGGGTACTTTTGTATAACCGAAAATACCGTGCGCCACCCGCTTTTGTAAGGCATCGATAATAGCGGGTGCTGTACGAAAATCCATATCCGCCACCCACATGGGCAGTACATTCTCCTCTTCGGGAGTATCCCATTTATAAGAATTCGTCCCGCGACGCGAGATGATTGTATCGAAATCGTATTTCATAATTTATAAATCCAGTTACCATCCCAAAGCCTCAACTCACAATCGGCAGGCGCCTTTATATTTTCGTCGAGAATGATTTCCCCATAGCTTTCGGCAGTGATACAGCCTGTCCGTGGATTCTTCACCCCGCCTATTGTTCCTTTGATGGTTGCCTGCACCGAACTATATTCAAAAGCCCGGTCGCAGTCGGGACCAAAGGTGCAATTCTCCAGTACGAGGTCGTGGGCATAGCAGAGCGGTTGCTCACCGGTTATATGGCAATTCACCAACCGGAGATTGTGCGAATGCCAGCCGAGATATTCGCCGTTGAGTTCAGAATCGTAGATTGTCACATTCTCCACCTCCCAGAAGGCATCCTTCGTAGTGATTTTGGCATTGCGCAACTCCACATTCTTCACATACTGGAAAACGTACTTGCTGTCGCTTTCCAATCCGTCTATGCGGATGTCGCTGCTGAACATGAACGGATAAGTTCCTCCATGCAGTTTCAGATTTTTGATATTCAGATTTTTACAACGCCAGAACACCTCATTGGCATCGTTTATCTCTACATTCTCTATTTCGATGTCATGCATCTCGCGAAACATTTTGGGTGCATCGATACGCGTATCAGTCATTTTCAGATGGTCGGAATACCACAGTGCCGAACGCCCGCCGACATCGAAAAAACAACGGTCGATAACAAATCCGTGAACATGCCAGAAGGGATAATTTCCTTCGAACCGACAATCAACAGCTTCGATGTTGCTGCATTCCTTGATGGCTGATTCTCCAGCACGGATAACTACATTCTCCATACGTAAGTCATGCGATTCGAACAAAGGTCTTTCTCCGCCAAATGCTGTATTTGATATTATTTTCATCTTGTTTTCAATTTTATTATTCTATTCTCTTTATCAATTTTGCGGGGACACCACCTACTATTGTATTTGCTTCCACATCTTTCGTCACGACCGCTCCAGCTCCCACCACAGCATTGTCACCAATTGTCACTCCTTGAAGAATCGTTGAATTAGAACCTACCCAGACATTCTTGCCTAGTACAATTGGTGCCGGATAGGTAGTTTGGCGTTCAGCCGGAGGCAAACCATGATTGAGCGTTGCAAAGACTACATTATGCCCAATTTGGCATCCGTCGCCGATTATCACACCACCATGGTCTTGAAAATGACAGCAGGCATTAATAAATACGCCTTCGCCCACTGTTATATTCTTCCCGAAATCGGCATAAAACGGCGGAAATACCCGGAACGATGACGGAACTTGATAACCGAACAATTCGGATAGCAACTCACGTACTTCGTCCGGCGTATAGTATGCGGTGTTCAGCCGGAAAGTGATACGCCTGGCTTCACTGCTCATTTCGTCCATAAAACGGTGTATCTCCTCCGTATTAAGCGCTTGACGCGTCTTTACATATTCTTTAAATTCGTTCGTAGTCATAATTTCTCCTATTTAATTTTTATTACCAAATTAATGATAATGCAAAAATAGGCGGTATCCGTCATATGCCGTGTAGATAAATCCCCGGTATCTATACCCAAATTACGGATTATGCTGTCCCCTCCAGCTACTAAATCATAGCTCCATAAAACAAAAACTCCCGTAATCGCTTGAATTACGGGAGTGTGGGTGGTGTTATTTAAGTTTATCGTATTCTTCATCCGTCACCGGCTCTAGCCATTCATTAGAAGTATCCTCACCGGGAACTTCGAAAGCAAGATGGGCAAACCAACCATCAGAAGCAGCACCGTGCCAATGCTTCACATTTGCAGGGATATGGATAACCGTACCGGGTAGAATCTCTACTGCCGGCTTGCCTTCTTCTTGATACCACCCACGACCGGCAACACCGATAAGCATCTGTCCACCGCCTTTAGTAGCACGGTGTATGTGCCAGTTATTGCGGCAACGAGGCTCGAAAGTGACGTTAGAGACGGAAACCTGCTCACGTGAAACGGGAGCAAGATAGCTGTTACCTATGAAGTACTGTGCGTATGCTGTGTTCGGTTCTCCAATGGGGAAAATCATTTCACGCTGGAACGCGGCTTTGGTATCTTCACCGGCGGTGTCCTCTGCCCATACGCCTTTGGCCAGATTAAACGCTGCCCACGCTTTGGACCAACCGGCATAGAATCCGATATGGGTGATGATTTCAGCAATCTCCGTACGGGTGATGCCGTTCTTTTTTGCCGACTGAAGGTGGAACACGAGCGAATTATCCGTGATTCCTTGACTGATAAGAGAAGTTATAGTTACCAAACTACGGTCACGCAGACCGAGTTTGTCGGTGCGGCTCCAGACCTCGCCAAAGAGGACATCGTCGTTTAGTTCCGCAAATTTAGGAGCAAACTCACCCAACTGGGTGCGTCCTGCTGTCTGTACTATCTTTTCTTGTGCCATAACATTGAGTGTTAAAATGCTGAATACTGAAATTAAAAAAATCTTGTTCATAGTCGTTCTATTTATTGCATGAAGTTATTGAGCTTGTTAGCCGGATTAAGTGGCGTCTGGTCAGACAAGACCAATGATTTGACCATGTGCAACGTTCCTTGCTTGTATTTCTGAAAGTGTTCTGATGCAATATGTTTTTCATAAGCCGCATGGCTCGCATAGGTTTCGAGAATAGTCACCTTACAGGGATTCTCCTTCTCGCCGACCGCATACATAGTCAGTACGCCCGATTCGGTACGCAGAGAGATTTCGCCTACTTCGGTTGCGTATTTCATATACTCGTCGAGATACTGCGGATAAACCTCGATTTTCGACAACCGCACGATACCGTCAGCACTCATCGGCTCTTTGGCGCACATACCCGGCTGCTTATCCAGATTCAGGCATTTGCCGATAATCTCTCCCGTGGCAAGGTAGGAATAGGTCGGAAATTCAAACAATACGGGTTTCAGCTTCGTATAGTCAAGTTTCCCGTTATTATCAAGCACTTCAGGAGCAGCGTATGTATTGACTATCGCACAAATGAAATTGTCGAAACCTTCAGTTTCATAGATGTCTACCACCTCACACTCCATGGTGAGGGGTGATGCGTCTATAACGGGGGTACCGTTTTCGCCAATATGGTAGGCAAACACCTCCGACTTATCGACCGTCGCACCGCTTACACTTCCCACATAGTCAGCTTTCGGCAATATTTCACGACTCACTAGATTGACGGAAAGTCGTTTTGAGTCCTTTATCCCTTGATTAGTGTAATGGCTTTTACTCATGCTGATGAGTATCCGCTCATGTCCAATAACACCCGTATGCCCTACCACTAGCCAGTTTACTTTCCCTTCAACCTCCGCCCCAACAACCGTCATCGGCTTGGGATAGAGCGCCAACAGATTTCCGAGATTTTTCTTGTTCGTTTCCATTATATTGGGTTGAACGGTGTTCTCCTTTACGGGAATACTGCACGACATTATGACAAGCAGTGACAGAACTCCTAAAATTGTTTTTGCCATACGCTATATTACTCTATTTTTCTTGTTAAACTTCTGATGACAAAGGTACCGCGATAGCACAAGCGAAGGTGTATATGATTTACGGATATTTGTACCCGAATTCCCGATTATACCGCAAGAAAGTTCAAGTTCATCAGATGAGTATAGTAAGACTGGCAGAAATCCCACGAATAATCCCACGCATGATTTTTTTTTAATCGTTATTCTTGCCGATACAGAAAACAAAAAAAGCTCTGAAATCCTTGAATTTCAGAGCTTTGCTTTAATTTATTATTTACTTTCGCGGTGCGTACGGGACTCGAACCCGTGACCCCATGCGTGACAGGCATGTATTCTAACCAACTGAACTAACGCACCATTATTTCATTCTTTCGTTGCTATCTCTCTCGATTGCGGTTGCAAAGGTAGACAAAATTCTTATATCTGCAATAGCTTGAAAGAAAAAAAATCATCTTTTTTTTAACATAGCTTGATTATAAGAGATTTATGTTACCTTTGCAAAACTAAATTAATATTGAAATCATGAGAAATACTCCTATTGAACGTAAGTTGATAGATGAAACTATCGCAGATTTTCATATCACAGACTTTGCCAAAGCAACCATCCGTGAAGTAAAAGCCATTGCAGCCAATGCCGAAGCGGCATCGGGTGTGGAATTCATAAAAATGGAAATGGGTGTACCCGGACTCCCCCCCTCAGCCGTCGGCGTAAAGGCCGAGGTGGAGGCATTGCAGAATGGTATTGCCAGCCTCTACCCGGACATTAACGGACTTCCCGCCTTGAAAGAGGAAGCAGCACGTTTTATCAAAGCCTTTATCAATGTAGATGTAGCCCCCGAAGGTTGTGTACCAGTTACCGGCTCCATGCAAGGAACTTTCGCTTCATTCCTCACATGTAGCCAGTGCGATGAGAAAAAGGATACCATTCTCTTCATCGATCCCGGTTTCCCGGTACAGAAGCAGCAGTTGGTCGTGATGGGACAGAAATATGAAACCTTTGACGTATATGACTACCGTGGCGACAAGTTGAAAGCGAAGCTGGAAAGTTACCTCAGCAAAGGCAATATCTCCGCCATCGTCTATTCCAATCCCAACAACCCCAGCTGGATTTGCCTGAAAGAAGAAGAGTTGCGCATCATCGGCGAACTGGCAACCCAATATGACGTCATTGTGTTGGAAGACCTCGCCTACTTTGCCATGGACTTCCGCCAAGACTTGAGCAAACCGTTCCAAGCGCCTTACCAACCTTCTGTGGCACACTATACGGACTATTACGTGCTGCTCATTTCCGGTTCCAAAGCTTTCAGCTATGCCGGTCAACGTATCGGTGTCAGCTGCATTTCGGACAAACTGTATCACCGGGCCTATCCCGGGCTGACACAACGCTACGGCGGCGGCACCTTCGGCACAGTATTCATCCACCGCGTACTCTATGCACTCTCCTCCGGCACCAGCCACTCTGCTCAGTATGCTCTTGCCGCCATGCTTAAAGCAGCTAATGAAGATCAATACAACTTTCTTGATGAAGTGAAAGTATACGGTGAACGTGCCCGCCGCCTGAAAGAAATCTTCTTGCGCCACGGTTTCCACTTGGTATACGACAATGATTTGGGTGATCCCGTTGCCGACGGTTTCTATTTCACCATCGGTTACCCGGGCATGAGTAGCGGAGAACTTGCGCGGGAACTAATGTACTACGGTGTAAGCGCCATTTCACTGGTGACCACCGGAAGCCATCAGGAAGGATTACGTGCCTGCACTTCCTTTATCCAAGACCATCAGTACGACCAGTTGGACGAACGTATGGCAATTTTTGCCGAGAATCACCCCATCCAATAAAAAATATCCCTATATAATAATAAGGTATCTCTACCAGTTGATGCCGGTATCCCACCACAATCGGGTACCGGCATTGTCATCTCCACCCAGTGCCTCTACCAAAGCGGCATACTGCTCGGCATTCTCCGTCTTCAGTCCGCCGGGAAAGTTCAGACGGCGAATCATTGTCTCAGTATCTATACACCCGTCTTTACTGTGATTAAAGCGCACGGGGAATAGCCGGGGATACCCCGTCCGGCGCTGTTCCGCCCAAGCTTCACACCCTTCAGGAAACATGGCAATCCATTTTTGGGTAATAATCTTCTCCAGTTTCGTATCCCTATCCGCTGACTCCAGCCAGCGTGGCGAAACTTGGCAACGGGCGGTAATATCATTCTCCATATCGTAGGTATCCACAAAATCGGCAGGCAACAAGTCGCTCTCCAGATAAGCGTCGGACTGCAAGATGCCATACTGACGGAAAGAAGCCATTACCCCTTCTTCATAGCAGGTTTTCGCCGACTCATCGGTCCATCCCCGTAGGGCAGCCTCGGCACGCAGGAACCAGACTTCTGCTGCCGGCATCAACACTGCATCAGTCTGCTGGGTGACTTTCAATTTTGAGAGTGTATTATAATAGTTATGTGCAAAGCATGTACCCTGACGAATGCCGCGATACTCGCCTGCAAACTGTTCATCCTGGCAAGTGGCAAAATAGATTTCACGACGGGGATCTTCATATCCGTTCAGTATGGACTCCATCGGCGCTCCCATATAAGCTTCATTCCAAACAAGGTTTATCTCGCCCAACGGATTGGTATATCCACTCGCCGTGGAAACCGCCACCGACTCGTCCGCCTCCCGAATGACTCCGTATTCATTATCCATCGCTTTACGGAATTCCGTTTTTGCCTTCTCCGGACTGGCTACCGCAATGCGCATGGCAAGCCGCATCCTCAACGAGTTGGCAAACTTTATCCAAGAGTCATAATCACCGTCCAACAACATATCGAAACGCGCAAACTCCGAAGCTCCCGGATGCTCGACAATATAATCGGAAAGTACAGCTACAGCCGTATCGAGTTCACAGAAAAATGCATTATAGACCTCTTTCTGCGTGTCGGGCATATAACGGGCTTCGGGATCGGCAAAATGACTATACACAATAGGGCCGTAATAGTCCGTGACACGGTGCATCACTTCCACCTTCAGTATCTTGGTAATGCCGAAAAAGGCAGGCATACGGTCACGTGTGGCATTCTCCGACTGATATATCTGCGGGAAAACATACTCATAGGTATGTCCCCACATGGCGCTGTTCCATCCATCCTGCAAGTTGTAGTCCGAATTGTGCGAACCTCCATTCAGAGGCTTGGCATCGTGCATGTAACCGCTGAACATGTCGGCATTCAAATTCTGGGTCAATTGAAAAGGCCAGTTCTTCCCCTTTCCGTAGTCGTAATTGAAATAGATGCCTTGCTGGATGATTCCAAGACGGATGCCATGTTCGTTATAGTCGGCCTGCAAGTCCTCGTCCGTCACGCCGGACTTGTCCGTATTGATTTCCTTAAAGTCTCCCGTACAAGCCAGAAACACGAAAACCATGCCAATCAGTACTATAATCCTCTTCATATCAAGTCTCCCTCCCCCTCTTAAAATTCACACTTCAAAGAAAATCCCCAACTACGCGTGGTAGGCATACCGTAGACTTCAATTCCCTGGTTATCGTTGCCCGTAGAGAGTACCAGGTCAGGGTCGAAAGGCGCCTTTTTGTAGAAGAAGAACAAGTTGCGTCCAGAAAAGGACAGTTGTGCCCGCTTGAGGACTTTGGTCTTTTCCATCCAGGCTGCAGGCAGTTGGTAGCCCACGGACAGCTCACGCAGCCTGATGTTCGTGGCATCATACATATAATATTCCGTCACCCCGGCCCGTCCGCCTACAACATTCTTATAAAATCCTTTCACATTATCTATCCGGTTACCTTCAAGCATTACATAACCTTTGTCTCTGGCCCGGGCCGTGACTTCAGAAACGCCATACATATCCATATCCGCCTGCGTCTGGGACAAAATATCGCCTCCAAAGCGACAATCCACCAGAAAATAGAAAGAAAAATTCTTGTAAGACAGCATATGATTCCAGCCCAGCATCAGTTTTGGATTGGCATTGCCCACTTTCACCGTATTGCCATCACCTTCCACCAAAGGCATGCCGGTATTGTCTCCTTCCGTGCCGTAAACGATATTGCCCACATCGTCACGTACAAAAGCTTTTCCGTAGATGTCACCGATAGAGCCCCCTTTCACCAATTTCATGGCATAACTGGACGAGAAGCTGGTAGGACCGTAAAGAAACTCCTTCAGCGCTTCGTGCAGTGAAATTATCTTGTTGCGGTTGGTGGAGAAGTTTACCTCTGTTTTCCACTTGAAATGGTTTGTCAGCAAAGGAACGGCATCCAATGAAACCTCCCACCCCACATTCTGTATATTACCCGCATTGACATAACGGTAGGCATATTTATCGCCCGACAGAGTGGGAAGCTTGAAGAACTGGTTCCGGGTATTCGTCTTATAGAAAGTGGCATTCAAACCAATGCGGTTCTTTAAAAAACGCGCTTCTATACCCGCCTCAAAGGAATGCGTCATCTCCGGTTCCATATCCTTGAACGGCGCGGCATCACTTGCCAGGAACTCTCCACCCGCCGTGATATGCGAGGAAGGATTTGTGATGAACATGGGAATATCATTGCCCACCATGCTGTATGCCCCCCTTATCTTTGCCAGTGACACCCATCGGGGTAAAGTCATCAGCTTATTGAATATCAGCGAAAATCCCACGGAGGGATAGAAGAACCCGCTTTTCTCATGAGATGTATAAGCCAGCGTGGAAGACCAGTCATTACGGGCCGACAAATCAAGATAGACAAACTCGTTGTAGCCCAGTTGTGCCGTCGCAAACAAGGACTGCAATTGGCGCCGCGCATCAATCTTCTGGTCCAGCCCAGCGGAACCATTCATGATGATATTGGCCAGATTGAACACATTGGCATATTTCAGCGAAGCTGTTTTAGAGTCATAGCGGGTGGAGTTCACTGTCTTGTCATTGATACTGGCACCGAGCGCCGCGTTGAGAGAGAATGCATCCCACTGCTTTTTCATCATCAGTATGGCGTCTCCGTAATATTGGGTTTCCTGATAGTCCATCTCGATATAACGCCCATTGGCTCCCGCTAACGCCGGAGCGGTAGAGGCATAGAACTGCTGGCGCACCTTGTCGTTAATATAGTCTACATTGCCACGGGCCTGCAGGCTTAACCAATCGTTTATCTTCAGATTGGCAGATAAGGAGACTATGACATGCATACGGTTCTCCTTGCTCAATATGCGATTGGTAATCCAGTAGGGATTCTGCTCAAAATCCTCGTAGGAGGTATGCCAATTCTGTATGTTCAGGTTTCTACCCTCATCATAAACCTCGAAGTTCTCCTTATAATAAGAAATATCCTCACCCCGTGGAAAACGGTAGAGCCCCACCAAAGGATTCATGTAGAAACCACCCACGGTAGGCTTGTTCTTCACCACCTGGCGCATCAAGTTCATACTGCCATCTAACTTCAGACGGGAATTCAACAGAACGGAAGTCTCTCTGAAAGTGAGGTTGTGCTTCGAAAGGTTATGTTTCCCAATGATGCCATGCCCCGTAGTATTAGCATAGGAGAAATAGTTCTGCAACTTCTCATTGCCGTGACTCAAGGAGATGGAAGTTATGGAGGTGACACCAGTAGAGAAGAAGTCTCTCAGATTATCGTATTCGGGAAGGTTTGCCCGTTCTCCCCAACTGTCCACACCGTCACTTACTCCATAGCGGTTCTGCATCTTGGGTAGCGCAAAAGCATTGTCGAACATTAGGCTCGTCGAGAAAGAAACACTGCGCTGCCCGTGCGACTGCCCCTTCTTTGTAGTAATCAGTATCACCCCATTGGCGGCCTGACTACCATACAAAGCTGCCGCTGGAGCTCCTTTCAGGATACTGATACTCTCTATATCCTCAGGATTCAGATTGGAAATGCCATCTCCTCCGTCACGGTTGCCGGCATTGGCCGTTCCACCTATGGCAGAGTATGCTTGCTCGGAAGTGGAGTTCAGAATGGGAACACCGTCTATCACATACAGCGGTTGGTTGTCACTCGCCACCGAGCGGATTCCACGGATACTGACTTTGGCTGAGGCTCCCAGACCGGAAGAAACCTGATTAACACGCACACCTGCCGACTTGCCGGTCAACGAAGTAATTAAGTTGGGCATTTTTACTCGCGTCAACTCCTCGTTTTTTATTAAATCTGTGGCGTAAGAAAGAGAATTTTCTTTCTTTTCGATACCCAAAGCGGTAACAATAACGTTATCCAGCTCTATCATATCTTCTCTTAGCGTGATATGAAAGGTCGAACGTCCTTCCACCTCAATATCCTGGGAAATGTAGCCGATAAACGAAACACGAAGCACTGCATTATCGGCAACCACCAGAGTGAATTTTCCTTCCGAATCCGCTATCGCACCATTGGCAGTTTCTTTCTCTTGAATAGTGGCACCGGCCAGCGGAAACCCGCTTTCATCCAGCACACGGCCACTTATCGTCACTTTAGAAAGCTGTATTTCAGAATGTCCCGGACGCTGCATACGCTCCATAAAATCCTCCGGGCAATCCGTCCATCCTATAGAAAACAGCCCTAAAATTAACGTATATAATGTAGTATATTTCATTGCATTAAATTGCCAATTACTTGCAAACTTAAGTATTTTCTCCGAATAAAAAAAGCCATAAAATCTGAGAAAAGAAACTTTTAAAATGAAAAACAGCGAAGAACTTTTGTTTATTGTGGAATATTATGTATATTAGGGGCATGTATAGCAATATAGATCTATTCAAGATAGAAACAAACCATGTGGTTCCTGCCCGGGGAAAGGTCTTGATTTCCGAACCCTTTTTGTGTGACCATATGTTTGGGCGATCCGTCATTCTACTGGTGGACCATACACATGACGGCACAATGGGACTGGTTCTGAACAAACCGCTCCCCCTATTCTTGAATGATGTGCTGAAAGACTTCGACTGCCCGGAAAACATACCTATCTATAAAGGAGGACCGCTCAGCACAGATACGTTGTTCTATCTACACACGCTCAAGGGCATTACCAGAGCATTGCCCATCGGCAAAGGCTTCTACCTGAACGGTGATTTTGAAGCCATTAAAGACTACATCATGCAGGGAAATCCCGTTAAAGGCAGAATCAGATTTTTTTTGGGGTACTCCGGCTGGGAGTACGAACAGCTGGGCCGGGAAATTGAAGAAAACACCTGGCTGGTAGGCAAAGAAAACATCAGTTCGCTAATGGACGAGGCGGCCAGCGGCACACTCTGGAAGAAGGCATTGTGCAAGCTGGGAGCAAAATATGAAATATGGTCGCGCTTCCCCCAGATTCCAACGTTCAATTAGTGCTGCGGAGAAGTTGCAACAGTACGACATCCTTATAGCACCCTCCTACGCGCCACCACTCCCTCAAAAGCCCACAACGCACAAAACCGCAGGATTCAAAAAGGCGGATACTTGCCTCATTATCCACCGAGATATGGACTATCAACTGTTTCAGATACAAGAAACTGAAAACATAGTCGCACAGCAAACGCAGCGCTTCCTTGGCATAACCATTGCCCTGATACTCCTTCCGTATGGCAATACCCACCTCTCCCCGGGCATGCATGGGAGAAAACTCTGTAATATCGATAGTGCCTATCACCGCATCATCCTCTACACGTATAATCATCATACGCAGCTGGCGGTCGGCAAACATATCGCATTCGGAATTCTCAATATATTGTTTCAAGACAAATCTGGAATAGGGTACGGTGAAGTTCGTCACATCCCAAGTCTGGGAATCATTCTCCATAGCATACATCACTTCCAGGTCTTCCGGCTCCATAGCACGGAGACGCACCCTTTCACTGCAGAAATAAGATTTATTCATATCTTCCAGTCGGTTACATTTCTTCTTCTTTATTGATATGCAGTTCTTTACGCAGGCGTCCCTCACCCGGTAGGCAGAACAGAGAAGCCGTCAGTCCTATCAGTGCACACAGTGCACCCGTACTGCTCAACATGATATAATAGGTGAAAAAGCCTGCAAGCACCGGTATGGCAAGCAATGCCAGCCGCACGCCACTCCACAGCGCATAGAGGCGGAGGGCTTCGGGAAGCGTCACTACATCTATTTTCCGGATTAATACCCATGAAAAGAGTTTCAAGGCTATGGGTACGCAAGAGGCAGCCAGCAGAATGGTTACCGTCTCAGCCATATAGGTGGCACGTACATCTCCGGCATACATACCTACCCATCCGCCTCCGGTTTCTCCAAGTAGAACGAGCAGGATGGGAAGCATCCAGAAATAGGCAAAAGTTGTTCGGACACGCGCTGCGGTCTTCTTTATTTGTTCTTCCATTTAGTAAATTGATAGTGGATAATGAATAATTGATAATGGCCCAAACAATCAGGCAGTTCCGGAAAATGGAGTGCGGTTCACAATACTGCGTCCCAGAGTCACTTCATCCGTATACTCCAATTCGTCACCGATGGAAATGCCACGGGCTATGACAGAGAGCTTCACGCCCAGTTTTTCCAGCTTGCGGTAGATATAAAAGTTGGTGGTATCTCCCTCCATCGTCGTGCTCAGCGCAAGAATCACTTCATTGATGCCGCCGGCGGATACCCGCTGCACAAGGCTTTCTATCTGCAAGTCTCCGGGGCCAATGCCATCCATCGGCGAGATGACACCTCCCAGCACGTGATACAAACCACGGAACTGTTGTGTGGCTTCCACAGCCATCACATCGCGGATGTTCTCTACCACACAAACCACAGAGGCGTCCCGTTGCGGACTGGAACAGATGCAGCACGTCTCCGTATCTGATATATTATGGCATACCTTGCAATATTTCACTTCATGCTTCAGCGTCACGATGGCATTGCCGAACGCTTCCACCACTGCCGTATCCTGGCGGAGCAGGTGAAGAACCAGCCTCATAGCCGTCTTGCGTCCCACTCCGGGCAACTTGGCAAACTCATTTACCGCCTTCTCCAATAATGTAGAGGGAAACTGTCCATTCATACTTAAAATTCTCCTATTGACCACAAAGATAGTGCAAACCGAATGCAGAATAAAATGAACTCGTTCATTTTTTATGCTGAGGTGCAGCCTATCTTCGCTTTCTGGACAAAGATAGTGCAAACTTATGAAATTAGTGCTACCTTTGCCACACGTAAAACCCCAAAAAGGCAACAAAATGGATATTACAAACGCTGAATTCGTCATCAGTAACACAGACGTGCGGAAATGCCCCGCCGGTACATTTCCCGAATATGCTTTCATCGGACGCTCCAACGTAGGAAAATCCAGTCTCATCAATATGCTGACCGGGAGAAAAGGGCTTGCCATGACCTCTGCCACACCGGGAAAGACCATGCTCATCAACCATTTCCTCATCAACAAGAGTTGGTACATTGTAGACCTTCCGGGATACGGCTACGCCAAACGGGGACAGAAAGGGCAGGAACAAATCAAACGTATTATAGAAAGTTATATACTGCAACGCGAACAGATGACTTGTCTGTTTGTTCTTATAGATAGCCGGCTGGCTCCCCAAGCCATCGACCTCGAGTTTACGGAATGGCTGGGCGAGAACGGTGTACCCTTTGCCATCGTCTTCACAAAGGCCGACAAACTGAAAGGCGGCAGACTGAACACCCACATCAACGAATACCTGGAACAGTTGAAGGAACAATGGGAAGAGCTGCCCCCCTACTTCATCACCTCTTCTGAAAACCGCATGGGACGGAAAGAGCTGCTGGACTATATCGAAAGTATCAACAAAAGCCTGAATAGCAAACAATAGACATAAGTAAAATGAAAAGATTAGTTTTTTGGCAACTGTTTGTTGCCGCACTACTGCTGACCGGCAATAGTCACGCACAATCCATCAAGGATTTGTTCAACAAAGAAAATATAGAGAAGGCGGTAAATGCCGTGACCGGCAAGTCAACAGCGGATATGACCGGCACTTGGTCGTATACCGGCTCCGCCATTGAATTCGAATCGGACAACCTGCTGCAGAAAGCCGGCGGTGCCGTTGCCGCCACAGCCGCAGAAAAGAAACTGGACGAACAGCTTGCCAAAGTAGGCATCAAAGCCGGGCAAATGTCATTCACATTCAACGCCGACAGCACATTCAGCGCCAAAGTAGGGCAAAAGAGCATGAAGGGAAGCTACTCCTACGATGCATCCACCCAAAAGGTCAACTTGAAATTCGCCAAGCTGATAGGTATGAATGCCAAGGTCAACGCTACCTCCACAACTATGGACCTGCTGTTCGAATCGGACAAGCTACTGAAACTGATAACCTTCCTCTCCAGCAAAAGCAGCAACTCCACTCTGAAGAGTATCGGCTCGCTGGCCAACAGCTACGACGGAATGATGCTCGGATTCTCATTACAGAAACTGTAACAACAACTTCCATACAACAAAAAAATCCCGCAAGCACCGAACAATGCTTGCGGGATTTTTTTATCTGAAAAGAGCGGAAAACGAGACTCGAACTCGCGACCCTAACCTTGGCAAGGTTATGCTCTACCAACTGAGCTATTTCCGCGATTGCGGATGCAAAGGTAGATATTTTCCTTAAACCTGCAAACATTCCGCAGACTTTTTTCACACAGAAAAGTGTACATTTTCGCCAGGCATACAAGCAGACTTTTGATTATCAACTCATTCGCCCACGATAATCTTCATAAGAAAATTGCTTGAAAACTTCAGCTTTTCCTTCTTTTGTCCACATTGCAATGGCCGGATGGTGAATTCCATTGAACATATTCGTCTTTACAGTGGTGTAATGTATCATGTCCTCAAAGACGATTCTCTCCCCTATCTGCAGCTCATGGTCGAAACTCCACAGTCCCATATAGTCGCCGCTCAAGCAGGAGTTTCCTCCAAGGCGATAGACGTAAGGGCCCGCATCGCCCATCTCCGCTCCACGCACTGCAGGCTGATAGGGCATCTCCAGACAATCCGGCATGTGGCACGTAAAGCTAACGTTGAGAATGGCGGTACGAATGCCGCGGTTTTCCACGATGTCCACTATCTCCGAGCTCAGCACACCGGTCTGCCAAGTAAAAGCGGAACCGGGCTCAAGAATGATTTGAAGATGTGGATAGCGCCCCTTCAAGCCCTGCAACAGACGGACAAGATGCTCTACATCATAATCCTTACGCGTCATCAGATGCCCGCCTCCTAAATTCAACCACTTAATCTGTGAGAACCAGCGGGAGAATTTTCCTTCCAAGTGCTCCAATGTGTGTTCCAGCTCGTAGGAAGAAGACTCGCAGTGACAATGACAGTGAAAACCTTCAATACCCGCCGGAAGTTCTTCGGGAAGCGGGTCGGCCATTACACCGAAGCGGGTACCGGGTGCGCAGGGATTATAAAGCTCCGTTTCCACCTCAGAGTATTCAGGATTGATACGGATACCGCAGGAAATGCCGCTTCCCTCCGCCACCACTACCGGATAAAAGCGGTGGAACTGCGAAAGCGAATTGAAAGTAATATGGCTGCTGCACCGCATTATCTCCGGAAAATCGGCCTCGGTATAGGCAGGCGAGTACGTATGTGCCTTACTTCCGAACTCCTCCAATGCCAGACGGGCTTCGTAGACGGAACTTGCCGTAGAGTGGTCTATATACTCCCTGAAAATGGGAAAGGAACGCCACATGGCAAATGATTTGAAAGCGAGGATTATCTCCACACCTGCGCGGTCGGCCACACTTTTTATCAGTGCGAGGTTCTTTCTCAGCAATCCTTCTTCCATAATATAGCAGGGAGAAGGGAAAAGGGAAAAGTCTTTATTTGTCATTCTTCTATCTATATTTACTATTCTAAATTGTCCGTATGTATCGTTCTAACTGTCTTTTTTTAAGATACCACGGTCCTACACTTATACCATCATCCTCTTACAAATATCCCGTTTTTGTGTGAGACAAAAGATGCGACTATCCTATGACAGCACTTTGAAACGCGCGAAGCGCAGCAAAAGTTGTTTGTCTCCCGCATTCTTGAAGCGGATGGTGGCTTTCGCATTGTCTCCTTCGCCCTCCACTTTCAAAACTTCACCCAGGCCGAAACGTTCGTGCTCTATCAATTGTCCCTGCTGTACACGATTGGCAGACCCGCCGGCAGAAGGCGATGTACTTGCCGTATTTGCAGAAGGCGCCACCCGTTTCAGGTTACGTGGAACAGTCGGCGCAATAATCTGCTGTTTCGGTCGTACAGACACACGCTCTTTTCCTCCATACGGAGCATCTTCCCTATCAGGCGCAAAACCTCTGGCGTTCTCCCTGCGGAAAGCGGCGGCTTCCTCCTCTACCCTGCGGAACATTCCCGCATCCTGAGGCAGACGCAGGAAACGTATATCTATATCCTTCAGGAAACGGCTGGGACTGCCAAACTCCATCTTGCCATATCGGAAACGCGTCTTTGCATACGATAGGAAACAGTGTTCTTCAGCACGTGTGATGGCTACATAGAACAGCCGCCGTTCTTCCTCCAATGCCCGGGGAGAGTCACCCACCATGCCGCTGGGAAAAAGATTCTCCTCCATCCCCACTACAAACACATTCTTGAACTCCAATCCCTTGGCCGAATGTACAGTCATCAGGGTTATCTTCTCATCGTCCCCATCCTTATCCGAATCCTGGTCGGTAAGAAGGGAAACTTCCGAAAGGAAGTCACCCAACAACACGTTCGGGTTTCCTTCCTCCTGCCGTTGGGCACAAAAATCACTCATACCGTTCACCAGCTCCTCTATATTCTCCTTACGGCTCAGATTCTCGGGAGAGTTGTCCTGACACACATCATTGATGATGCCCGATTGGCGAATAATGTCGGCACCGATCTCGTAGGCATTCTTCTCCGCAGCATCTGTGATAAAGGCGGATATAAGTTCGCGGAATGCCTGCAACTTTCCCACCGTACCTTTATTGAAGTTCAAGCCATACGCCAACGGCTCACAAAGCACGGTCCACAAACTTACATTGTGCCCGGTGGCGGCAGCAATGATTTTTCCCACTGTCGTATCTCCGATACCCCGTGCAGGATAATTGATAATACGTTTGAAAGCCTCTTCATCATTGGGATTCACTATCAGACGGAAGTAAGCAATAACATCTTTGATTTCCTTGCGTTGATAGAACGACAAGCCTCCGTAAATACGGTAAGGCATACTGCGTTTGCGCATGGCTTCCTCAAAGATACGGCTCTGCGCATTGGTACGGTAGAGTATCGCAAAATCAGAGTAGGCATAGCGCTTTTCACGCCGCAGTTCAGCTATCTTATTCACCACAATATCCCCTTCTTCCACATCACTGTATGCCTGGTACACACCAATGGCCTCTCCCTTCTCCTTTTCCGAGAACACTTCCTTGCGTATCTGCCACTGGTTCTTTTCTATCAGGCTGTTGGCCGCGCGGACAATGGTCTGGGTGGAACGGTAATTCTGCTCCAGCTTGAAGACCTTCGTATCGGGATATACTTTCGTAAAGTAGAGAATATTGTCAATATCGGCACCACGGAAGGAGTAGATACTCTGTGCATCATCCCCCACCACACAGACATGCTGATGGTTCTTGGCAAGTTGCAGCACGATGCTGTGCTGTGCAAAATTGGTATCCTGATACTCATCCACCAGAATGTAACGGAACTGCTCCTGATAACGCGCCAACACCTCGGGGTGGTCCCGGAACAGCAGGAATGTGTAGAACAGCAAATCGTCGAAGTCCATCGCATCTGCCTGCCGGCAACGCTCCCAATATCTCTGGTAGATGTCGCGAAGCGCCGGAACCTTGGCTGCACGGTCTCCTTCGTAAGCCTCCTTGTTGTTGGCATAGCCTGCCGGAGAAACCAGATGATTCTTGGCATTCGAGATACGCGCCTGCACCATCCCTGGCTTGTACACTTTCTCATCCAGCCCCATTTCCTTGATAATGGAACGTATCAAGCTTTTACTGTCTGCCGTATCGTAAATGGTAAACTGCGAAGTGAAGCCGATATGCCCGGCCTCGACATGCAGAATGCGCAGGAACATGGAGTGAAAGGTTCCCATCCACAGATGGCGCGCCCTCTCCGGCCCTACCTGACGGGCTATACGCTCCTTCATTTCGCGCGCCGCCTTGTTGGTAAAGGTCAATGCCAGAATGTTCCAAGGCTGGTAGCCATTCTCCAGCAGATAAGCAATCTTGTAGGTCAGCACGCGCGTCTTTCCCGAACCGGCACCGGCTATCACCAGTGACGGACCGTCATTGTATAACACCGCGTTCCGTTGTCCTTCGTTCAGTTCCTCTATATAATCGGGCATATCCGTATAATCTTAAAATGATGATATTTTTTCTTCCTTTGTTTTTACGGAGGCAAAGATAAAAAAAGCTTCGGAGACGTACGAACATTTCTATAGGTTATAGTGTTTATATAGTAAAGTTCCAAAATTAAATAATTGAAACTTATGAATACAATATTAACGATTTTAATGATAACAGTTATGACTTACGAAATGCCAAAACTTCCCTACACCAACAATGCACTGGAACCTGTAATCAGTCAGCAAACCATAGATTACCACTACGGTAAACATCTGCAAACCTACGTGAACAACCTCAACAACCTCGTTCCGGGAACGGAATTTGAAGGCAAAGACCTGGTAACCATTGTTGCCACAGCACCGGACGGTGCCATCTTCAACAATGCAGGACAAGTGTTGAACCACACATTATACTTCTTACAGTTTGCTCCGAAGCCTGCCCACAGCGAGCCTACCGGCAAGCTGGCAGAAGCCATCAAACGCGACTTCGGCAGCTTTGAGAATTTCAAGAAGGAATTCAACGCGGCAGCTGTCGGCTTGTTCGGCTCCGGATGGGCTTGGTTGTCTGCCGACAAGAACGGCAAACTCCACATCACCAAAGAAGCCAACGGTAGCAATCCGGTACGCGCCGGTCTTGTTCCGCTACTCGGATTCGACGTGTGGGAACATGCCTACTATCTTGATTACCAGAACCGCCGTGCCGACCATGTGAACGAACTGTGGAGCATCATCGACTGGGATGTAGTAGGTAAAAGACTGAAATAAGCAACAAGGTCCCACTAAACATGTTAATGACGCATTCTTGAGCAACTAAGGTTCAAGAATGCGTTTTCTTGTTTAAAATAGCCATCTAACATATTTTAAAGAAATTCTTTGGCTTCTACCATAAGTATTCATTAACTTTGCTAAACTTAAAAGTTAAACAAAAGAAATGAAACTCATCGTAGTAACAGCACCCACATTTTTTGTGGAAGAAGACAAGATTATCACGGCACTATTCGAAGAGGGGCTGGATATTCTACATCTGAGGAAGCCGGAAACTCCCGCCATGTATTCAGAACGGCTTTTAACGCTGATACCCGAAAAATACCATAAGCGCATCATTACCCATGAGCACTTCTACCTGCAGGAAGAGTTCAGCCTGATGGGGATTCATCTAAACACCCGCAATCCCAAAGAGCCCCACGACTATTCGGGCCACATCAGTTGCACCTGCCATTCACTGGACGAAGTGCAGAACAAGAAGCATTTCTATGACTATCTGTTCCTAAGCCCGATATATAATTGCATCACAAAGTCCGGAGTCACGTCCGGCTTCACAGCCGAAGAGTTGCGGCAAGCAGGAAAAAGTAAGGTCATAGACAGTAGAGTCATGGCTTTGGGAGGCATTACTCCCGACAACATACTGGAGATTAAGGATTACGGATTCGGTGGTGCCGTTGTAATGGGTGATTTATGGAATAAATTCAATGCCTGCACCGACCGCGATTATCTGGAAGTAATCTGCCACTTCAAGAAGTTAAAAAAAATGGCTGATTGAGCCTTGCCTTGGACTGGCAAATCAAAATTTACCGTACTCTTTGTATTCAATACCGGCAGGCAACGTGAAATAGAAGGTGGAGCCTTCCCCTTTCTTAGACTCCACACCGATACCTCCCCCATAGTGCTCCACAATAGATTTGGTGATGGAAAGCCCCAACCCCGTACCTTTGATATTGTAGTTCATCTTCACAAACCGTTCAAAGATGGCATGTCTTCCCACTTCATCGATACCACAGCCTGTATCTGCCACATAAAAATAGAAGTTATGGTTGCTCAATCTCCTGCAACCGATTTTCACACTGCCCATTTCCGTAAACTTCAAGGCATTCCTCACCAAGTTACCTATGACTTGGGCAAAACGCACACGGTCTACCACCAAACGGCATTGAGGCAACCGTTCTACAAACTCCACCTGAATGCCCGTGGGATGCGAGCGCATATTCTCCGTCGTGCAGACTTCATCAATCAGCGCGTTTACATCCACTTCTCCATCGTTATATTCCAGGGTATTTGCCTCAATCTTCGAATAGTCCAGCAAGTCATTGACCAGTTGCAGCAGCGAGTCCTTGTTATCATTAATCTCTTTCAGGAAAGCCATACGGGTTTCTCTGTCCAGATTATCCATTTCGGCAAGCATGGTTGTAAAGCCTACAATAGCATTCAAAGGAGTACGTATTTCGTGAGTCATATTAGCTATGAAAGCATTCTTCAGCTGATTGGATTCTTCGGCAACCTCATTGATGCGCTGCAACGTCTTCAACCTTTTGCTCTTGCTGATGGAAATGATTATCATGATGACCAAGAGCAGAATGACAATCATTCCAAAACTGTATATTAGTGCTTCATTCTTCTGATAGAGGTCGCTGGTCCAGACATCATATGCTGCCGTAATTGTTAATATCATCGTTTATTGCTTGCTTATTGGAAACTATAAAATTATAGGAAGCAAATATACTAAAGAAAACACAAATAAATTAATAGAAACTACAGTTTTTTCCAACAAAATGGGCCGCATGCCATTACCAAGTAAAGCATGCAGCCCATAAATGTCATTATTCAGTATTATTGATATCAGCCTTCAATGGCAGCCTGCGCCGCAGCCAGACGTGCAATAGGCACACGGAACGGAGAACAGCTGACATAATTCAAGCCAACTTTGTGGCAGAACTTCACAGAAGAAGGCTCACCGCCATGTTCGCCGCAGATACCGCACTTCAAATCCGGACGGATAGCACGTCCCTTTTCAGTAGCCATGCGCACCAACTGTCCTACACCATTCTGGTCGAGTACCTGGAACGGGTCTACTTTCAGAATCTTCTTCTCCAGATAAATCGGGAGGAAGGAAGCGATATCGTCGCGTGAATAACCAAATGTCATCTGAGTCAAGTCGTTCGTACCGAATGAGAAGAACTCGGCAGAGGAAGCAATGCGGTCGGCAGTCAAGGCGGCACGCGGAATCTCAATCATTGTACCTACCTTGAAGTCGATGCTGTCACCCACTTCTTCAAACAACTGGGCAGCCTCAGCACGAATCACTTCTTCCTGCTGCTTGAACTCATACAAGATACCGGTCAGAGGCACCATGATTTCAGGATGGGTTTCAACACCTTCCTTCTTCAATTCCAAAGCAGCACCCAGGATGGCACGCGTCTGCATCTGTGTAATTTCAGGATATGTATTTCCCAAACGGCAACCACGATGACCCAACATCGGATTATGCTCACAAAGTGCCTCAACACGTTGCTGGATATACTGGAGGCTCACGCCCATCGTATCTGCCATTTCCTGCTGTCCCTTCAGGTCATGGGGAACAAACTCATGCAAAGGAGGATCAAGCAGACGCACCGTCACCGGACAGCCTTCCATTGCTTTGAAAATTCCCTTGAAGTCAGCTTGCTGGTAGGGAAGAATCTTAGCCAAAGCCTTGCGGCGCCCTTCTGCATTTTCTGCCAGAATCATCTCGCGCATGGCTTTAATCTTCTCGCCTTCGAAGAACATGTGTTCCGTACGGCAAAGGCCGATACCCACCGCACCAAAATTGCGTGCCACTTCTGCATCGTGAGGAGTATCCGCATTGGTACGAACCTGCAGCTTCGTATATTTGTCTGCTAAATCCATCAGTTCCGCAAAGTCACCGGACAGCTCAGCCGCTTTTGTCTCCACCTTGTCTTTATATACTTCACCGGTGCTTCCGTTCAAGGAGATATAGTCACCTTCTTTCAACAGTACACCATCCACTTCCACTGTACGCGCCTTGTAGTCGATGTTCAAGGCACCTGCACCAGACACACAGCACTTACCCATACCACGAGCAACCACTGCCGCATGCGAAGTCATACCACCGCGGGCAGTCAGGATACCTTCGGCAACTGCCATACCTGCCAAATCTTCCGGAGAAGTCTCGATACGTACCATCACCACACGCTTGCCGGCAGCATGCCATTCGGCAGCATCATCGGCAAAGAATACGATTTGTCCCGTAGCGGCACCCGGAGAAGCGGGAAGACCACGAGTCAACACCTTAGCTTGTTTCAGAGCTGTCTTATCAAATACCGGGTGGAGCAGTTCGTCCAACTTATTGGGCTCACAACGCATCAATGCAGTCTTTTCGTCAATCATACCTTGATGGAGCAAGTCCATGGCAATCTTCACCATAGCGGCTCCGGTACGCTTACCGTTACGGGTCTGGAGGAACCAGAGTTTACCCTCTTGTACTGTAAACTCCATATCCTGCATATCACGGTAGTGATTTTCGAGTTTTGTCTGCAAAGCATCCAGTTCCTTATAGATTTCCGGCATAGCCTCCTCCATGGAAGGATATTTGCTGACACGTTCTTCTTCGCTTACACCGGCTAATTCAGCCCAACGTTGAGAACCGATTTTTGTAATCTGTTGCGGAGTACGGATACCGGCAACCACGTCTTCACCTTGTGCATTAATCAAATACTCGCCATTGAAAAGGTCCTCACCGGTAGCAGCATCGCGGCTGAAGCAAACACCCGTAGCAGAGCTCTCGCCCATATTACCGAATACCATAGCCTGAACGCTTACGGCAGTACCCCATTCGTCAGGAATTCCCTCCATCTTACGATACAAGATGGCGCGTTCGTTCATCCAGGAGTTGAATACGGCACAAACGGCACCCCACAACTGCTCGTAGGCACAAGTCGGGAAGTCTTTTCCGGTTTGTTCTTTCACCGCAGCCTTGAACTTCTTCACGAGTTCCTTAAGGTCTTCCACCTCAAGCTCGTTATCCAGCTTCACGCCTTTAGCATGTTTCACATCTTCTATAATAGCCTCGAACGGGTCTACATCTTCCTTGTTCACCGGCTTCATACCCAGCACCACGTCGCCATACATCTGCACGAAACGACGGTAAGAGTCCCATGCAAAGCGTGCATTGCCCGTCTTGCGCGTCAGGCCTTCCACCACTTCGTCATTCAAGCCAAGATTCAGGATAGTGTCCATCATGCCCGGCATGGAAGCGCGTGCACCCGAACGAACGGAAACCAGCAACGGATTCTCCACATCACCGAATTTGGAACGCATCAGCGTCTCCACATGGGCAATGGCCTGTTCAACTTCGTTCTTCAACAGAGCAACGACTTTATCCTGCCCCATTTCATAATATTCCGTACAAACTTCTGTCGTTATTGTAAAGCCCGGAGGAACCGGAACCCCTATAAGGTTCATTTCTGCAAGGTTGGCACCTTTCCCACCCAAAAGGTTTCTCATATCGGCCTTTCCTTCTGCCTGGCCGTTACCAAAGGTATAAACTCTTTTTTTGTCCATAATATAAATTTAAAGTTTTTGATAGTGATTTCTCTTTTCTGTTCGCAAATCTAAGTATATTTCGCAGACTAGAAAACTTTTTCAGAAAAAACTTTATGCTAAAATGCAATTTCGACATTGCAATCTTTAATATTTCATTTCATAGAGAGAAATCCCGAAAAAATGTCTATTTTTGCCGAAGAATTTATTAGATTGGTGTAAAAGTGGCAAGAAAGAGAAAAGAACTTCCCCTACTGGAGAAGGTGACAATTACGGATGTGGCTGCCGAAGGAAAAGCCATCGCAAAAGTCAATGATTTGGTGATTTTCGTACCATATGTCGTCCCCGGCGATGTAGTTGACCTGCAAATTAAGAGAAAAAAGCATCATTATGCTGAAGCCGAGGCTGTGAAATTCCATGAATATTCGGCAGTACGGGCAGTTCCATTCTGCCAACATTATGGTGTATGCGGCGGTTGTAAATGGCAGGTTCTCCCCTATTCCGAGCAAATCAAGTATAAGCAAAAACAAGTAACGGACAACCTCACCCGCATCGGCAAAATCGAATTGCCGGAAATCTCTCCGATATTAGGTTCAGAAAAAACTCAGTTCTACCGGAATAAACTGGAGTACACTTTTTCCAACAAACGTTGGCTGACGACAGAAGAGGTTCAGCAGAATGTAGTGTACGAACAGATGAATGCCGTAGGCTTCCATATTCCCAATGCTTTCGATAAAGTGCTTGCCATAGAGAAGTGCTGGTTGCAGGACGATATATCCAACCGCATCCGCAATGCGGTACGCGACTATGCCTACCAGCACAACTATTCCTTCATCAACCTGCGTACGCATGAAGGAATGCTACGCAATATGATTGTGCGTACCTCTACCACCGGCGAACTGATGGTAATCCTCATCTGCAAGATAGAGAAAGAGGAGGAAATGGCTCTGTTCAAGCAAATGCTGCAATACATAGCAGATACATTCCCCGAAATCACTTCCCTGCTATACATTATTAATAATAAGTGCAACGATACCATCACCGACCTCGAGGTACACACCTTCAAGGGGAAAGACCACATCTTCGAGGAAATGGAGGGACTGCGCTTCAAGGTAGGTCCCAAATCTTTCTATCAAACCAACTCCGAACAAGCCTACAACCTCTACAAAGTAGCGCGCAACTTTGCCGGACTGACCGGTAACGAGCTTGTTTATGACCTTTATACCGGCACGGGTACCATTGCCAATTTCGTATCCAAGCACGCACGCCAGGTAATCGGCATAGAATATGTGCCCGAAGCCATTGAAGACGCCAAGGTCAATGCCGAGATTAACGGAATTAAAAATACATTGTTCTTTGCCGGAGATATGAAAGACATGCTGACACAAGACTTCATCAACCAATACGGCCGTCCCGATGTCATCATCACCGACCCTCCCCGTGCCGGAATGCACCAGGATGTAGTGGATGTCATTCTGTTTGCCGAACCCAAACGCATCGTATACGTCAGCTGTAATCCGGCTACGCAGGTTGATGAAGGAATGCTACGCAATATGATTGTGCGTACCTCTACCACCGGCGAACTGATGGTAATCCTCATCTGCAAGATAGAGAAAGAGGAGGAAATGGCTCTGTTCAAGCAAATGCTGCAATACATAGCAGATACATTCCCCGAAATCACTTCCCTGCTATACATTATTAATAATAAGTGCAACGATACCATCACCGACCTCGAGGTACACACCTTCAAGGGGAAAGACCACATCTTCGAGGAAATGGAGGGACTGCGCTTCAAGGTAGGTCCCAAATCTTTCTATCAAACCAACTCCGAACAAGCCTACAACCTCTACAAAGTAGCGCGCAACTTTGCCGGACTGACCGGTAACGAGCTTGTTTATGACCTTTATACCGGCACGGGTACCATTGCCAATTTCGTATCCAAGCACGCACGCCAGGTAATCGGCATAGAATATGTGCCCGAAGCCATTGAAGACGCCAAGGTCAATGCCGAGATTAACGGAATTAAAAATACATTGTTCTTTGCCGGAGATATGAAAGACATGCTGACACAAGACTTCATCAACCAATACGGCCGTCCCGATGTCATCATCACCGACCCTCCCCGTGCCGGAATGCACCAGGATGTAGTGGATGTCATTCTGTTTGCCGAACCCAAACGCATCGTATACGTCAGCTGTAATCCGGCTACGCAGGCGCGCGACCTGCAACTGCTCGATGCGAAATATAAAGTGAAGGCCGTTCAACCGGTAGACATGTTCCCGCACACCCACCATGTGGAAAACGTAGTATTATTGGAATTAAAAAATTGAAAGTACAAGTAGTTTTCAATCGTAAATTGTAAATTGTCTAATCGTAAATTAAAACCAGTCGTGGCAAAAGAAAAAATTACAGCAAGAGCCCGCACACAATATACGGACTACATGGTGAAGGAACCGATGGAGCTCATGGAGTTTCTGGCAGCTAAAATGCCGGACGCCAGCCGCACCAAGCTGAAATCATTGCTAAGCAAACGCATTATATATGTGGACAGCGTTATCACTACACAATACAATTTTCCCCTGAAACCGGGTATGAAAGTACAAATCAGCCGTGAGAAGGGACGTAAAGAGTTCAACCATAAACTGATGAAGATTGTATACGAGGATGCCTATATCATCGTGATAGAGAAGATGCAGGGTTTGCTGTCCGTCAACACTGACCGGCAAAAGGAACGTACCGCCTATACCATCTTGAATGAATACGTGCAACGCTCGGGCAAGCAGCACCGTGTACACATCGTGCACCGCCTGGACCGTGACACCTCCGGCTTGATGATGTTTGCCAAAGACGAGAAGACCCAACGTACACTACGCGATAACTGGCATGACATTGTAACAGACCGGCGATACGTAGCCGTAGTGGTCGGCGAGATGGAAAAAGATGCAGGAAACGTGGTTTCTTGGTTGACAGACCGCAAGCTGTATGTATATTCAAGTCCGACAGATGACGGGGGACAAGAATCCATTACGCATTACCGTACCATCAAACGAGCCAATGGATACTCTCTCGTTGAACTGAACCTGGAAACGGGACGAAAAAACCAGATACGTGTACACATGCAGGATTTGGGGCATCCCATTATCGGCGACGGACGCTATGGACTGGAAGACGTAAATCCTATCGGACGCTTGGCCCTGCATGCTTTCAAACTCTGTTTCTATCATCCCGTCACGGGAGAGCTGATGCGGTTTGAAACACCTTATCCGGGAGAGTTCAAGAAATTGGTTTTGAAGAATAAGTAAAAAGCTGACATACAATAAAAAACGGAGCAATTGATTTGCTCCGTTTTTTATTGATAAGCATGTCGTCATTGCCGACGCATACGAAAAGGCTGTCCGTGAATATTATCTTGATATTCCCTCCAGCTATTATACCAAGTACCACTGAAAGAATAAGAATCAGCCATGGCTCCTTCAATGTAAGCCATGCTGCCACCATCATAGAATTCCAATTCCATCAGATTGTAAGCCCCACTAACCCAATTCCATCTGAAAAGCAAATAATTCGGGTCGCCATATGAACCAATAGTACCTTGGTTGCGCGCGTTAAAGGTCATAATCGTCCCCCTACCCCAAGTATATGCCCCGAAATCTATTTCTTCAGATGTATACCATTCACCGGGCAGATTATATTCCGTTTCTTCCTCACTATCACATGATGTCAATCCTAATACAAGGACAAACAACAATAACATTTTTGTGTATTTCAACATATTATTCATAAGCCATACTTTATTTATAATTAGCATCTACCATCATAACAACCACTCCATCCAGTTTACCGGATAAATAATGTTCGCGCACCCATACATTATCAAAGTACTTGATTTCACCGGCACCATAATTCAGAGTCAACCCCTCCATAGACTTATCCATCCATTTCCAAGTAAAAGTACGTGAAGTCGTTTCATAGGGACGGGACTCGCCTCCGCGATAATACTCCCAGATTTCCTGTCCAGAATTATCAGCCTTGGCAAACTTCAGCTGATGACTGCATAACACTTCAACTCCATCTTTGTTTTCCGTCTGATATTCTTCTATCCACGTCTTCCCACACAATTTGTCGTCGCTATTCTGCATGGTATAATATACATCATCCCCACAAGACGCCAGCCCAATCGTAAATACACACAACAGCAATATCTTCACATAATTCAAAGTCTTCATAAGTTATCGAGTTTAGTTAATACTTGCGGACAAACATACACAAAAAAAATGAAACACTTAATACTTCGCCTGAAATTTCTTGTAGAAGACAAGGAATAAAATAAATCCCATCAGTGCAAACGGTACGCCTGCCAATGCGGGATAACGGTATCCTCCACTCAAGGCAAGACCTCCGATATAGGCTCCGATAGCATTCCCCAAATTGAAGGCCATCTGCACACAAGCGCCTCCCAACATTTCTCCTCCAGGGGCCACACGAATCATCAACACCTGCTCCGGACTGGAGACGGCAAACAAACCTGCCGTACAGAGTGTCATCAATATTGCCGAACACCACGGATGGGGCGAGAGTAAAAATATCAATAATAAAATAACACATATCATCCCTTGCACCACCGTACCTACCTTTCCCGGAGTGTACCGGTCGGACATGCGCCCACTGACCAGATTGCCGGCAACCATTCCGAATCCTGCCAGTACCATCAGCGCCGTAATGCTTTCCGCACTAAAACCGGAAACCTCAGTCAGCAACGGGGTGATGTAGCTATACCAGCAGAATACGCCACCGTTGCCCAAAGCCGTAGCTCCCAATATGAGCCACGGCGCCGGCTTCTTCAAAAAACGGAACTGTCCTTTAAATCCCGTGTCTTTCAGTCCTTCGACCTGCGGTACCCAACGCCAAATGTAGTACAGTGTTATCAATCCCCAGGCACCTACCAGCAGAAACGTGGCACGCCAAGACAGTGTATGGCTCAACGAAGTACCCAACGGCACCCCAAACAGATTGGCCACAGTCATTCCCGCTATCATAATTGAAACCGCCTCCGAGCTTTTCCCCTTATCAGCCAATTTTCCCGCAACAATGGAAGCCACCCCAAAATAAGCGCCATGAGGAAGTCCGGAAACAAAACGTCCCAACAGCAAGACCCAATAATTGGGTGCCATAGACGCACAAATATTACCCACAATCATTAATGCCATCAAGACCAGCAGAATCTGCTTCAACGGGCGTTTACGGGCCAGGAGCAGCATGGGCGCACCAAAACAAACACCCAACGCATACGCAGAAATGAAATGACCGGCCACGGGAATGCTGATTCCCAAATCAGTAGCCACATAGGGCAAAATACCCATCATCGTAAATTCGGCAATCCCTAGCCCCAATGTGCCGAACGCCAATGCAATAAGACTCTTCTTCATACCTTAAAAAACAACCTATATTTTTTACCGGGCGCAAAGATAATGACATTGCATTCTCCAAATAAAAAGGATACCGAATTATTTTCAGTATCCTTCTTCATTTTTTATCTTATATCAATTGTATACCCACCTTTAAAGACTCCTCCCGGCGCCAAGTGCTGCATACAGTCCTTATCCTTATATTCGCCCTTATAATGGGCACGGTCACAACGCCCGTACCACGGCTCGATGCAGACAAACGGAGCATTCTTGGCCGGAGGCGACCACAACCCCACCACCGGAGTGTCGAAATACAGACTGAGATAGGGCTTCTTCTCCTTATTATATAATGTAACTTCTTTCACTTGACTGTTTTCCAGAATCAGGGCATCTTTATCAAAGGAGTGGATGTCCAAAGGCAGCAGGCCATCTGTCAACTCAAGCAAATATTCCTTATCCGGAGCGGCACATCCTTTCTCGGAGATAAGGATATAGTGCAAACCTTCCGTCTTATCAAAGCCGAAATATCCACGGTCCGTTGTCTCCGTATCATAGTCCGGGTAATAGAAAGCCGGATGGGCCCCTATCTGGAAGTGCATTTCGCGTGTTCCGGTATTGATGACTTTCCAAAGCACCTCAATCTTCTTTCCCTCTATCCGATAGCCTATCTCAAGGCAAAACGGGAAAGGATATTTCTTGCGTGTTTCCTCACTGTCAACCAGTCGATAGCGTACCTCATCTTCCAGTTCAAGCATCAATTCAAAATCCATATCGCGGGCAAAACCGTGTTGCGTCAATGCGTAGGAAACGCCTTCGTGGCGGTATTCATTCTCCCAAACGCTACCTACAATGGGAAAAAGCACCGGAGAATGCCGTTTCCAAAAAGCGGGGTCTGCCTGCCAAAGATATTCTTTTCCATCATGCAAGATACTGCATAACTCGGCCCCATGTGGGGAGACTTTAATTGTCAGTTCTGAATTAGAAAGTGTTTTCATATCATATATCATTTTGTTATTTTCTCATATAGTGTGGCATCTCTCCGGGTATTTCCATCGAAATCTCCACCAGGCCACCGACCACTCCGTCCTGCTTCCATGCCGTCTGATAAATCATTTTCCTGACACCGTTCTTCTCAATGGTGTAGGCATTCACTCCCCCCGTCTCCAGCAGTTCGCGTATCTTGGCTTGCGATTGCGGGTTGTGGCAATCAAAGAGATTCTTGCCTATCAGGTCACCGTGTTTGGCAAACGTACGGCATGCTTTCTCGTTCATATATAGGATGATTCCCTTTGTGTCGCATACAGTTACGGCACAGTTCATTTCATTGGCCCATTCGTACATAATTCTTTATTTTTAATTGGCTATTTTCTATGCACTTGAAATGCATTTACAGAAAACTCTTCAAAGTCAAATGTCCTTTTCTCTATCGAATTATTATTGCATTAATCCTCCTTCTATGAAGAAAACGACTTCATTCAATCGTTCTTTATTCGATTCTTCATCTTTGAAAATAGCTGGAGTGAAGATTATCCTATCTTGAATCAGATTATCTACCAAATCCCACATGACTTCATGGTACAGCATCACCATTGCCACTTTTTCATTGTCAATACCATATTGGCTTGCTAAGGAGCCACAATTATTCTTTAGTTCCGCACTGATAGAGTTTACCAATTTTTCAGTTATTTGATGAAAGCGGTCTTGCCGTTTCTTTATAATAGGAAATAATACATCTCCATTATCATCTACCAGCCCATAAGGTTTTAACTGAGAAACGAGTTTGGCATCTGTTACTTTTCCGAATTGTGCTATTTCATCAGCACAATGGTCCATAATGTCGTTGTCAGGAGCAATGCCGCTATTGATGTAAGTCAAAATCAAATTCTGTTCTCCGAAACCATTCGTACCGCATGCAAAGCCATTTCTTGATTCGTATAATACCCAGTAACAGCCACTCCAGCTTGTATAATTGTCAACATCCTCAAACAAGACTAACTTTGTCCACATTTTTCCATCCAGAAGGTATGAAAAAACAAGTGAGAGTACATTGTTCTTGAATCCCATTTCACTGATAGTTTGTGCCAATGATATAAAGTCTGCCTTTGTTTTGACATACATGGATTCAGCAATCTCCTTACTTAAGCTTCTTAGAGAATTGGTCTGTTCTTTGTCGAGAATGGGTATAGTAGCTTTCCATTTTCCTTTTGTTTTACTGACAAGTCCACCTACTTCCAATAACAATAATTGGCTATCAGAGCATTTAATACCCATTTCACGAAGTTCGGCTTGAGTACGTGGAGTCCGTAAATTGTATAGTATTTCCCAATTATTATCTGGCGTTACATAGTCTTCGGGCTGATGTCCGTTCACTGCAACAAACTGGGTTGCTTCCCATTCGCTATAAGGTCTTATCGATATTTGTGCTTTAATCATTGTGGTAACGGACAATAAGGCAAACAACAATAATAAGTCCGGATAATGTTTCATATATCGCTTAATTTTAGTTTTGTTCATCATTCATGCACTTCTCTTATGTAACAAAGATAACGTTTTTTTCAATTCCTCTCTCAAACCTATAACAAAAAACTTCCCGACTACCAATAAAAAACTTCCTAACTACTAATAGTAAAGTTTGCAAGTATAGAGATAAAGAATTACCTTCGCCCTTGGTTTGTCTATCCCAAGCCTTGGGATAGAAATCCCCAACCTTGGCATACACATCCGCAACCTTGGGACAAACTCTGTAAGCCCCAATAAACAAACGAACCTCATAACAACGCTACCATCATGGCAGAATACAACATGCAGGAACTGAACCTGCCGGGAGAAGACGGCAAACGCATCCTCTACCCACGAATGAAACTATACGGGCAGGTGGACTTGGAAACCATCACCGAAAAGATAGCATACGCCTCATCCTTCACACGAGGAGACATCATCGGACTGATGCAAGCCATCACCGACGAAATAGCCTACCAAATGGGGCAAGGTTACTCCGTGAAGATTGACAACTTAGGAGTATTCACCCCTGCCCTCGGTCTGCGGCAAGACCGTGAACGGGAGACGGGCGAAGAAGGAGACACCAAGCGAAACGCCGTCAGCATCTGCCTGAAGGACATACATTTCAAGGTGGACAAAGAACTACTGTACCGTACCGCTCGCCATTGCCACCTGAAACGTTCCACCGACAAATTCCAACGCTCCTCACAAGTGTTTTCTCCGCAGGAACGGCTGGAACGGGCAAAAAAATACCTGGAAAAGAACAGCTTCATGACCCAAGCCGACTATTGCCAACTGACCGGCTTATTGAAGTCCGCCGCCTCCCGCGAGTTGCGCGAATGGATAGCCAATCCCGAATCGGGCATCGACTACAAAGGACGAGGAACACACAAGATTTATATTCTAAGGAAACCATAACCCACATCCATTGAAGTAACAAAAACAATGAAGATACTACATACCAGCGACTGGCACCTGGGACACACCCTCTACAACTACGACCGCACCGTCGAACAGCAGGCCTTCCTACGGCAACTCACCCGCATAGTAACCGAAGAGCAGCCCGACGCCATGGTGGTAAGCGGAGATATCTACCACTACTCCTCTCCCGCTGCCGCCACGCAGAAGATGTACACCGACGCCATGCTGAACATTCACCAAGCCTGCCCCGAAATGACCATCGTAGTCACCGCCGGAAACCACGACAGCAGCTCCAAATTGGAGATAGACAGCAACCTCTGGCAGCACTTCGGCTTGAACGTTGTGGGAAACATCGAACGTACAGCCGAGGAAGTGAATTTGGACAAGCACATCATCGAGATAAACAATGAAAAAAAGACAATAGGCTACGTCATTGCCGTGCCCCACGTCTATCCGCAAAACTTCCCCCTGCTGGACACTGAAACACCGCGCGACCAACGACAGGCACGCTTCTTCCAGGCACTGCTGGACGAAGTGAAGAAACGGAATACGGCACAGCTTCCCGTCGTCCTCATGGCCCATCTCTCCATTGAAGGCAGCGACCGTAGCGGGCACGATGAGAGTATTGGCGGAATAGAGTATGTTCCCCTCAGCGCTATGGGAGAAGGATACGACTACCTGGCACTCGGACACATCCATTGCCCTCAGGACATCAAAGGCAGTCATCACCACGCACGCTATTGCGGCACTCCCCTCCCCGTCAGCTTCGACGAAACCTATCCGCACTCCGTCTCCATCATCGAGTTGGAGAAAGGGGCAGAACCACAAATCAGTACAAGGGAAATTGAAAATCCGATTCCGCTCGTCACACTTCCCCATGACCCGACACCTTTCGAAGACGCCTTGAAACTGCTGGAAGAATATCCGGAAGAGAAACCTGCATACCTCCGTCTGAATGTGCTGACAAAAGGCTACCTGCCCCCCGACTGCAACGAAAAAGCCTCGAACGCCGCCAAAGGCAAGGCATGCAAATATTGCTACATCAAGACTACCCGAGAGCGGCAGGCCGACACTGACGAGAGCAAGCCTATCTCCATCCAAGAGATGCAGGAAATGTCTCCCCTGGAAATAGCCAGACTCTACTACCGCGAAACCGAAGGAGAAGAGATGGACCCGGAACTTTGCCAGCTGATGGAGACTGTCATGCAAAAAGTGAAAAGCAAGAACAACTCCTAATCATTTGTCCGGAACATGAAACTCCAGAAACTCACCATAAAGAACCTTGCCTCCATAGAAGATGCCGTCATCGACTTTGAGAACGGACCGCTAAGCGAGGAATCCCTTTTCCTTATCTGCGGTGAGACGGGTGCAGGGAAGACAACCATTCTCGACGCCATCTGCCTGGCACTCTACAACGAAACGCCCCGCATGGACCATGCCGAGAACGAAAAATACAAAGACCTGAGCCAGACTTTCTCTGCCAAAAAGGAAGATGTTGCCATCAACGACAGCCGGCAACTGATGCGCCGTAACACCAGTGAAGCATGGACGGAGCTGGAGTTTACCGGCTCAAACGAAATGCCCTACACCGCCCGATGGTACGTGGCGCGGGCACACCGCAAGATTTCAGGAGCCGTGCAGGATGTGCGCTGGACACTGGAAAACAATAAAAGCGGCATACAGCTCAACAAAAAGAATGAGATAAAGGCAGAAATACAAGCTGCAGTGGGGTTGACCTTCGAACAATTCTGCCGCACCACCATGCTGGCACAAGGCGACTTCACCAAGTTCCTGCAAAGCAAGGAAAGCGAAAAATCGGATATTCTGGAAAAGCTGACCGGTACAAGTATCTACTCCGAAATAGGTGCCGAAATATATGCTGCCACCAAGGAAAGACGGACGGAATACGAAAACCAGAACCGGAAGCTGGAAGGCATCCACATCCTGGCAGAAGAAGAAATCTCCACAATCAAGGAAGCCATAGCCACGCAAAATGCCGGAGTCAAGGAAGCCAATGAGCAGAAAACCATCGCCCTCGCAAAAAGGGACTGGCTGAAGAAATACTCCGAACTCCTCCTCACCCGTGAACAGCAAAAGAAGATGTGGGAAGGGAAGCAAGCGCAACTGCAATCGGACGAATTCAAACAGAAAGAACTGCTGATTAAGGAATGGAACGCCACCGCCGATGCCCGCAACTGGCTCTCTACCTTGAAACAGCAGCAACAGCAACAACAACAGAACTATGCACAAGCCGGAATGTTAAGAGCATCCTTTGCCCGGCTGGACGGAGGAAGCAAGTGGCTATGCGGTTTCCTGAAAGAGCAAGAAGACAAGCTGCATCGTGCCGAGAAGTACTTGCAAGAGCATTCGCCCTTACTGCCCATGTTCGAGCAAAGCCAATCCATCATTACCGGCCTAAAATCCGCACTCGATGCCCAAACACGCATCGGCACCTACAACGCGCACCTTGAAAGACTTGCCGCGCAACAACCCGTAAAAGTCAAGGAGCGTACCGACAAGGAAGCTGCCCTCACCCGGAAAGAACAAGAGAACCATACATTGCAAAACGAAATAAACCTCCGGAACAAGCAGCTTGAAACCATGGACCGCCCTGCCCTGCAAGACAAGAAAAACAAACTCGATGCCGGACGGGAGAACCTGCTGCAAGCATTGAGCGCCTTGTCTTTACTGGCTGAAACGGAAAGGACACTGAACGAGGCAAAGGAAAACGAAAAGGCTTTGAACGCCAAAGTGGAGGCGTGCCAAAAGCAATACGTCCTCCTGCAAACGGCATTCGACAGCAAGAAAACAAGTTATGATGACATCCGCACCCTCTACGACAAGCAAAAGGAAGCCGTAGAAGAGTGGGCAAAGGAAACACGCTCCCGGCTTGTCGTCGGGGATACTTGCCCCGTGTGCGGACAAGAAATAAAATCGCTTTGCAAAGATGAAGATTTCCAGTCTGTCCTTGCTCCCATACGCACCTCCCTGGAAACAAAAGAGAAAGAATACAAGGAAACCGAGCAGGCATTGAACAACAACCGGACAGAATCCAATACCTACGGAACGCTGGCAGAGAATGCCCGTCAGTCCACAGCAAGAGCGCTCCGGAGCTACAACCTTGCCCGTACTGACGCACAGGCCAAATGCGCCCAATGCAACGACGTCGGCCTCTCCACAACCACCGGCGAAACCCTGAAGAAGCTACTGGAAGAGAACAAGCTGGAAGCAGACAAACTGAACGAAAAGCTCACGGAAGTTCAAAAGCTCAGCGCACAAATCATAACTCTGCAACGGCAAAAGGACGAATGCCAAAAACATGTGGACGCTGCACGCCAAGCCTTCAACTCTGCCGACAGAGTGCTGAATGAGCTGAAAAACAACATCGTCAATTACGAGTCGCTCACCGCCAACGAAAAAGAGAACATACGTGCCACCATGGACCGCGTCACTCCCCACATCCTCTGGGAAGGATGGAACACGGAATGGGAGAACTCCCCCCTCTCCTTTATTGACCGCCTGACGCAAGCTACGCGCAACTACCGGCTGGCGCAGGAAAAACAAAGAGAACTGAAATCCGCCATTGCCCTTATCCACAAAGAGCTGGAAGGGATAAACATCAACAAGGAAAGCATCGATGCCGCATTCCCCGACTGGCGCAACGCACCTGCAGCTACACAGGAAATGGAAATCAAGAACCTGGGGATTGCCTGGAATAATCTGAATACACAAGCAAGCGGACTGAAACAAAGCATATCCTCCACCGCAGACCAAATGGCAAGGCTGCAAAAGGATTTAACCGGGTTCTATGCCGCCAACCCCACTCTCGACGAGAATCGTATCACCGTCCTATCCGCTTGGTCCGGCTTCCGGATAGAAGCATTGCGTGCCTCATTGCAGACACTTAAAGAGGAAGAAGTAGCTGCATCGACCGCCTTTCATCTGGCCACCGGACAAGTGGAAGAGCACATCAGCCGGAAGCCCGAAATAGAAGAAAACGAGAACCTCGAAACCCTGGATGCACTCATCGCGAATCTCGAAGAAAAGATAACCGCCGGCATCCAATCCATCGGCCAGCAGAAGTTACGCTTGGAAGAAAACACTCGCAACATCGACCGGATAAAGGAAGAAAAGGAACGTGCCGACCGGCTACGCGAAGAGTATCTGAAGTGGGACCGCCTCTGCCGTCACTTCGGTGACGAACGGGGAAAGAACTTCCGCAACATAGCCCAGAGCTTCGTCTTGAAAGAACTGCTGGCAGGCGCCAATTTCTATCTGCAACGCTTGACCGACCGCTACGAACTGGAATGCCAGGCCGGTTCGCTCACCATCCTGCTGCGCGACTTCCATCAAGGAGGTGCGGCACGTCCGGCATGCACCTTATCGGGCGGCGAAAGCTTCCTAGTATCTCTGTCACTTGCCCTCGGACTTTCTTCCCTCAGCCGCCAGAGCCTCTCGGTAGACACACTGTTCATCGACGAAGGTTTCGGCACACTGAGCAGCGACTACCTGAACACCGTTATGGACACATTGGAAAAACTGCACCAGATGGGCGGCAAGAAGGTAGGCATCATCAGTCATGTGGAAGGACTGAAAGAGCGCATAAAGACCCAGATACAAGTACGGAGGATAGACAGTTCAAGAAGCGAAATAGAAGTGGTAAATACCCTCTAAGCTGGTATCGGGATAAAGAAAACGAATGTTTTTTCGGCTCTTGATAGTACAAGCACCTGCATTATTTTACTATTTTTGCAGTCTCATAAAAAAGAAAAGACAATGAAAAAGTTCATGAAAGGAGTCCGGTTTACTCCTAAAAACTATTCCGACGAAGTAGAAGCCAAAATTCAACATTATAAGAAAGAAGGATATAAACTGCCGATGCGAAGCGCACTCCGCACCGAGGAGCAGTTGGCCGGTATCCGCGCAAGCGCCAAAATCAACACTGCCCTGCTGGATTATCTCTCCGAGAACATTCGCGAAGGCATGTCCACAGCTGAAATTGACCATATGGTGTATTGCTTCACCACAGACCACGACGCCATCCCCGCCCCCTTCATGTACGAAGGCTTCCCCAAAAGTGTGTGTACCAGCATCAACGATGTAGTGTGCCACGGCATTCCCAGCACCAGGGAATTCCTGAAAAGCGGTGATATTGTAAATGTCGATGTATCCACCATTTACAAAGGTTACTTTGCCGACGCATCACGCATGTTCATGATTGGCGAAGTCAGCCCCGACATGCAGAGACTGGTACAGGTCACCAAAGAATGCCGTGACATAGGCATACAGACCGCACAGCCCTGGGCACGCCTCGGTGACGTAGGCGCCGCCATCCAGGAGCATGCGGAAAAGAACGGATACAGCGTGGTACGCGACCTCTGCGGACATGGCTGCGGCGTCAAGTTCCACGAAGAACCGGATGTGGAACACTTCGGCAAACGTGGTACGGGCATGCTGATAGTGCCGGGCATGACGTTCACCATCGAACCGATGATTAACATGGGAAGCTACGAAGTCTTTATCGACGAAGCCGACGGATGGACCGTCTGCACAGACGACGGACTGCCTTCTGCCCAATGGGAAAGCCAAATCCTGATTACTGAAGACGGAAACGAAATATTGACACAATAAGGCGGACACTTCAAAACACTTATGGAGATAGTATTACTGATTATAGGGATAATCATCGGAACCGTAGTCGGCTATCTGGCGGCAGACCGCAAGTCTGCCGCACTGAGGGCAGAAATCAGCGGGACAAAGAAGGAAATAGAATTATTGAAGCTGCAGAAGGAAGAAGCCGAAGCGTTGCACAAGCGCATGAACACCGAGTTCGAGAATCTCTCCAACCGTATCTTCCAGAGCAAAGCCGAAGACTTTACCAGGCTGAATACCGAACACCTGGGCAATCTGCTCCGCCCGCTGGGCGATAACCTGAAGGACTTCCGCCAAAAGGTGGAACAAGTATACAGCACCGAAGCCAAAGAACGCTTCTCGCTGGGTGAACGCATCAAGGAACTGGTGGAACTGAACAACCGCCTCAGCGAAGATGCCAACAACCTGACCCGTGCCCTGAAAGGAGACTCCAAAATGCAAGGCAACTGGGGCGAAATGATTCTGGAACGTTTGTTGCAAGCCTCCGGACTGATTGAAGGCGAACACTACTTCCGCCAGGAGTTTCTAAAAGACGAACGGGGCGAAGCCATCATCAACGAGGAAAGCGGGCAGAAGATGCAGCCCGACATCATCGTGAAATACCCCGACGAACGGGAAATGATTATCGACTCCAAAGTGTCGCTGACTGCCTATGCTGCCTACACCTCTGCCGAAAGCAAGGAGGAGCAGGCACACTTCCTGAAAGCACACCTGCAATCTGTCCGCTCCCACATCGACGAGCTCAGCCATAAAGACTACTCGCATTACGACGCCCAATCACCGGATTTCGTTATGATGTTCATCCCCACCGAAGGTGCCTACCTCCTCGCCATCCAAAGCGATGCCCACCTCTGGGAATATGCCTACAACAAAAAGGTGGTACTAATGAGCCCCACCAACCTGATTAGCGCCCTGCGCCTCTCGCTCGACCTTTGGAAGAAGGAGAACCAGGTAAAGAATGTGCAGGCCATCATCAAGCGCGGCACCATCTTATATGAAAAGATTGCAGGCTTTACCGACACCTTCCTCGGTATCGGCGACCGGCTGGCCAGCCTGCAAAGGGATTACGACAAAGCCTTCAACCAGCTCTCGGACGGTAACGGCAGTGTAGTACGCCAGGCCGAAATGCTGAAAGGCATGAGCCTCACTCCCAAGAAACGCATTTCTCCAAGATTTCTGCCCAAAGATACCATTCAAGAAGAAACAGAAGAGGAAAACGATAACATTCAATAAAACATCCAACATGAAAACTCTGAAAGACCGCATTCTCCTTCACCAAGAACCATTCATACGAGGTCTGTGTCAACAGGAATTACCACCGGAGAAGTAACAGCCATTCTGGCAAATGCACCGATTCATATCAAGGAATAAAGAAAAAGCGACGAAGAATCCACTCCACTTTCTTTCAATAGAGAGGAAATGCCCCGAACAAAAAACTCCGGCAAAGCCCTGAAGGACAAGCCGGAGTTTTTTTATCTCAAGACGGACAAGGAAGATTATCCGCCAAAGTTATCGAACATCAGGTTCTGAGCCGGAACGCCGAGGTCGTCGAGCATCTTCTCAACAGCCTTCGACATCGGGCCGGGACCACACATGTAGTATTCGATGTCTTCGGGAGCTTCGTGGTCTTTCAAGTAAGTCTCGTAAATTACGTTGTGTACGAAGCCCGGAGTGTACTTCACGCCCGCTGCATCGGCTGCCGGATCGGGACGGTCCAGTGCAAGATGGAACTTGAAGTTGGGGAAATCCTTTTCAATCTGCAGGAAGTCTTCCAGATAGAACACTTCATTCAATGCACGTGCACCGTAGAAGTAATTCATCACGCGATCTGTAGTGTGCAGTGTCTTCGTCATATGCATAATCTGTGCACGCAACGGAGCCATACCGGCACCACCGCCGACCCACATCATCTCCTTCTTGGAGTCGAATATCGGATGGAAGTCTCCGTAAGGGCCACTCATGGTTACCTTATCACCCGGTTTCAGGGTAAAGATATAAGAAGAAGCGATACCCGGCATTACATCCATGAAGCCCGGGCCCTGGTCTTTCGGCTTGAACGGAGGCGTGGCGATACGTACCGTCAGCATAATGCGGTCGCCTTCGGCAGGATAGTTGGCCATAGAATAGGCACGGATGGTTTCTTCGTCATTGCGGCACTTCAAGCCCAGCAGACCGAATTTCTCCCATGCAGGCAGATACTCATCACCGATAAGGCTCTTGTCGATGTCCTTATCATAATCCATCGAATATTTAGGAATCTTAATCTGCGCATAAGAACCCGGAACGAAATCCATGTGCTCGCCTTTGGGCAATGCAACGATGAACTCTTTGATGAACGTAGCCACATTCTTGTTGGAGATAACCTCGCACTCCCACTCTTTTACGCCCAGTACGCTTTCGGGAACCTTGATGGCCATATCGCCTTTCACTTTCACCTGGCAACCCAGACGCCAGTGATCTTGTATTTGCTTACGGCTGAAGTGCGGAGTCTCAGAAGGCAAGATTTCACCCCCACCTTCCATTACCTGGCATTTGCACTGTCCGCAGGAACCTTTACCACCGCAAGCGGAGGAAAGGAACACACCGTTTACAGACAGCGTATTCAGCAATGTAGAACCGGAAGCTACGTCCAGTTCCTTGTCGCCATTGATAGTCAGTTTTACATTACCCGAAGGCACCAAGAAATTCTTGGCAACCAGCAGGATAACAACAAGCAGGATGACAACCACGAGGAATACTCCAATGCTTGCTAATATCATATTCATATCCATTGTTTTATTCCTTTCTTTTAGATGTTCAAACCAGAGAAACACATAAATGCCATTGCCATCAGACCTACAGTGATAAACGTGATGCCCAGTCCTTTCAGTGGAGCCGGAACGTCAGAATAGGCCATTTTCTCACGGATGGCAGCCAAGCCTACGATAGCCAGCAACCAACCGATACCGGAGCCCAACGCATAAGAGACAGCATCAGCAATGCCACCGATGAATTTCGGGTCGCTCTCACCCAGCGTGATGCGCTGCTGCATGAAAAGAGAAGCACCCATGATGGCACAGTTTACAGCAATCAGCGGCAGGAAGATACCCAGTGAAGCATACAGCGAAGGGCTAAAACGCTCTACAATCATTTCCACCAACTGAACGATAGCTGCGATTACAGCAATGAAAAGAATAAAGCTCAAGAAGCTGAGGTCAACGCCTTCAATGATTGCGTTGGCAGCCAGCACCTTTGTCTGCAATAAATAGTTGACCGGAAGCGTAACCACCAACACGAAAGTTACGGCGATACCCAGTCCTACGGCAGTCTTCACATTCTTCGATACGGCAAGGTAAGAACACATACCGAGGAAGAACGCGAATATCATGTTGTCCACAAAGATAGAGCGGACGAATAAACTTATTAAATGTTCCATATCTCTTCGATAAATTAAGAATTAAAGAATTAAAGAATTAAAGCAATGAGAACTTGTACTGCAGCAGAGCAGCCCATTTTTCATTCTTTCATTTTTCATTCTTCATTTATTTATTACTGCTTTTCCTGCAATTCTTTGTGACGTGCACGCTGATACCAGATGATGCAAGCGCAGAGAATCAACGCCATTGGCGGCATCAGCATCAAGCCGTTGTTCACATAGCCCAACTTCTGCAGAGGTTCATAGTTCAAGATGTTGAAACCGAGCAGCGTTCCCGAACCCAGAAGCTCGCGGAAGAAGGCTACGATTACCAGAATCTTGGCATATCCCAAACCATTACCCACACCGTCAAGGAAAGATTCCCAGGGACCGTTCTGCATGGCAAATGCTTCCAAGCGTCCCATCAGGATACAGTTGGTAATAATCAGACCTACATATACAGAAAGCTGCACACTTACATCGTAAGCAAAAGCTTTCAGAATCTCACTTACAATAGTTACCAACGCGGCAACAACCACCAGCTGAACGATGATACGGATACGGTTGGGTATCGTCTTGCGCAGCAGTGAAATCACTACATTGGAGAATGCTGTAATCACCGTCACTGAAAGCCCCATCACAATGGCAGGCTCCAGTTTGGCAGTAACAGCCAAAGCAGAACAGATACCCAATACCTGCACGGTAACGGGGTTGTTCAGTCCCAGCGGAGTAGAGAATACTTCTTTATTCTTCTTTGAAAACAATTGTCCCATATTCTTATTCCTCCTCATTATTATTAGTTAAAAAGTTCTTGTAGCTGCTCAGACAAGCCTTCAACATGGCATCCACACCTACAGAAGTGATGGTACCACCGGAAATGCCGTCCACCTGATAGTCAGGTTTCTCTACCTTGCCGTTCTTCACAACACCGAGGACTACCTCGCCGTTCTCCAACGTTTTCTTGCCGGAGAACTCTCCCTGGAAATGCGTGCTGGCGATTTCGGCACCCAGACCCGGAGTCTCACTGGCATGAGAGAAGTAAACACCATAAACGGTATCCTTGTCGCTGTTCAGCGCAACATATCCCCAGATAGCGCCCCAAAGACCGGCACCGTAAACGGGAAATACATATTTCTTCTCACCGTCAACCTCTGCCACGAATACGTGCAGACGGTTATTTTCTTTGGCTTCCTTCTCGTAAGCGGTAGCAAATGCACCGGTATTCTCTGTCAGAGTACCGTCAACGTTCATCAGCATATCGCCCTTTACATATTTATTATATTCAGCTTCGGCATCCTTCACGTCCTTGATGTTGAGTGCAGCAAGAATCTGCTTCTTCGTGTCAAGTTCCACATTCTTGTTCTGCGTCTCGCGCAAGGAAGAACTTACGAATGCCAGCAGGAATGCAACGATAACAACCATTACCGAAGCATAAATGATAGTATAACTATTACTATTGGTATTCATTTCTTTTCCGGTATTTAATTGTTAGACTTGATTGCACGTTTTTCGCGACGGCTGATGTTACCCTGTACCACACAGTAGTCAATCAGCGGAGCGAAGATATTCATCAGCAGGATGGCAAGCATCATACCTTCGGGGTAACCGGGATTGAGCACACGGATAATGATAGCCATGGCACCAATCAGGAATCCGAAGATGTACTTACCAGTCTCTGTACGTGCCGATGTAACGGGGTCGGTAGCCATGAACACGGCACCGAAGCAGAAACCGCCCAGCACGAGGTGTTCGTACCAAGGCATCTGTGCCATCGGAGTGTCGGGACCGATTGCATTGAACACCCATGCCATGAAGGCACCGCCTACGAATACGGAGAACATCGTTTTCCAGCTTGCAATGCCCGTCCACAACAGCAGAATGGCACCCAGAGCGATGGCGATAACGCTTGTCTCACCGATAGAACCCGGAATAAGGCCGGTCACCATGTCCCAGGAGAACTCCGGAACGGCGCCCGAGGTAGCGGCTGCACCCAACGGAGTAGCTACCGTCAGACCATCTACCGACTGTCCCAGACCGAAGATACTGTCGCCCGATACCCAAACGGCATCACCGGACATCTTCGTAGGATAGGCGAAGAATAAGAATGCACGGGTAATCAAAGCTACGTTGAACACGTTCATACCCGTACCACCGAATACTTCCTTAGCAAAAATTACAGAGAATGCAGTAGCCACCGCCAGAATCCACAACGGGCAGTCTACCGGAACAATCATCGGAATCAAGATACCGGAAACCAAGAAGCCTTCCTGAATCTCCTCCTTCTTCCACTGAGCCACTACGAACTCAATGCCGAGACCTACTACATAAGATACAATGATTTTTGGCAATACAGCCAGAAAACCGTAGATGAACATTTCCCAGAAGCCTCCGGCAGCACCGGTAGCGTGGAAATGCTGGTAACCTACGTTATACATACCGAACAGCAGCGCCGGTACTAACGCAATGACCACCATCGACATGATGCGTTTGCTGTCAATGGAGTCGTGAATATGCGTTCCCGATTTCGAAGTGGCATTGGGCACGAACAGGAATGTTTCGAAGCCATCAAACACCGAACGAAATGCGTGGAATTTGCCGCCTTCCTCAAAGTTCGGCTTTATCTTGTCGAGATAATTTCTTAACGCTTTCATTAATATATTTACGATTTTACGATTTACAATTTACGATTTGCCATACGCCCCGATTATGCCATTTCGGCACGAAGCATATCGAGCCCTGCACGTACGATGCGCTGCACTTCCACTTTGGAAGAACATACGAATTCGCAGAGAGCGAAGTCTTCGGGAGCTACTTCGTAGATGCCCAGAGCCTCCATACGGTCGATGTCACCTGCAATGATTGCTTTCACCAAGTATTCGGGGAAGATGTCCATCGGAAATACGCGGTCGTATTCGTTGGACATAATCATGTGACGTTCACCACCCTTGATACGGGCATCTATCACATATTCCTTCTTGCCCATCAACCAGCTGAAGTAAGAGCGGTTGACGCTGAACTGATTGAAACGCGGCATAATCCAACCCAACATTTCATGGATTTCATCTCCTTCGGGAATAACGGTCAATTGGCTGTCGAAAGAGCCGAGGAAGCCGTTCGGAGAAACTTTCTTACCGGTCAGCACGTTGCCGCTGATGTAGCGGAGGTCTTTGTCGGTAGTCACGTTACCTTTGAAAACGTTCGTCAACAGAGCGCCGACTTTCAGCTTGCAATAAGCGGGTTTCAACACTTCGGAACCCGTTACAGCCACCGTACGGGTCATGTCCACACGACCGGTATTCATCAGACGTCCGATGAAGAGTACGGCTTCGGCACTGATGGTCCAGACCGTTTCACTCTTCACTACCGGAGAGATGTGGTTAATCTGTACACCCACGTTGCCTGCCGGATGTGGTCCGTCAAAAGCTGTTACGGTAACGTTCTTTGCCTGCACAAGAGCAGCAGACTTTTGTTTTACACTAATACCCAGATACGTCTTTGCCATCTTTGACAAAGCGTCGAGTCCCGTCTGGAAGTTTGCTTCTTCTCCCTTCAGCGCGAATTCAAAATCGGGAGCCAGCGGATTGCTGTCGAAAGCCGAAATGAAGATAGCTTTCGGAGTTACCGTCGGATCAGCGATAACGTCGTACGGACGTTGGCGGATGAAAGCGAACATACCTGCTTGCAAAAGAGCTTCTTTTACTTGCTGGCCGCTCATCTTGGACGGGTCCATCTTGCCGAATTCCTCATAGTCTTGCTCAGTGGCAGCCTCTACGACGATGTTCAGCACCTTGCGGCGTGCACCACGCTCCACGCTTGTCACTACGCCGCTAACGGGCGAAACAAATTTCAATTCAGGATGATTCTTGTCGATAAACAAGGGTCCCCCGGCCATCACATATTCCTGCTCTTTGACCACCACTTTCGGAGTGATGCCTGTATAGTCATCGGGAACCAGCGAATAGAATCCCGGTTCCTTAACAGACACAAGTTCCTGGGCAGCAGCGCCTTTCAGGTTGATGTCAAGGCCTTTACGTAACTTAATTACATTTGCCATGCGTTTATTTAAAATAATGGTTTCATTAATTTGCCGCAAAAGTAGCAAAAAAGAACGTGAATAAAGAGTAAAAAAGAAAGGAATTACGGAGAAATTTCCGTAATCCCTTTCGTTAACGAACACGAGAACAAGGATTAGGGGTTAAGAATTAGGGATTAATACCCTGCGGAATCATAGTGCAGCCCACTAATCCTTAATCCTTAATCCCTAACCCCTAATCCTTATCATCACTTTTCTTCAGCGAACATCGGGTCCCATGCCGGCAGGCAGACGGGCTTTTGTTTAAACAGTTCCATCACTTTGGCGGGAACATACTTTGTCTCCACTACCAGACGGAACATGTATTCATTGAACCACTCGTCGGTCATGATGAGATGTCCCTGATAACCGGAAGCGGCTCCCCAACTGTTCTCTACCATCCATTTTACGGGCTTTCCGTCTTTGTTCAAGTCAACGGCCATCAAGGTCATGGCGTGGGAAGAGCCACTGGAGAAAGTCTGGATACGTTGCTTCTTGTCCATCCCGAAGGTGGTGCCCATCAGTGATTCGTAGTCATAGTTTTTCACATCGAGCAGACCGCGTTCGGAGTTCAGGAACTTGCCCACATCGCAAGAGAAGTACATCATGGTGCTGTCCTTCAAGGAGGCAATGGCCATCTCTTTGATGTCCTCTACGGGCAGGTTGACATAAGTCCAGTTCTTGCCGTCGTAACGGTGGCGGTCATAGTCTATTTCATAGCACTTGTAATACTCGCGACTGGGGTCGTTCATCAGCATTACGTAGTTGGTCAGCAGTTGTTTGTCTCCATATTTCTCAAGGAAAGACATGGGAGTGTGATGCTCTGTCTCCACAGGATTACCCTTGGCATCGTGGCGGACATAGTCGAACTCCGTGGGAGGTACACCGAGGTTCAGCACCAGCATGCGGTAGATGGTTCCGAGCATCGTAGTTTTCTCCTTCTCCAGAGCTTCGGGCTTGGCACCGGCGGCAGCCATGTCACGCAGTTGCAGACCATACTCTTTCAGCTTCAGAGAGATGAGGTTGGCCATGCGGGAGGTATTTTCACTGCTGTTTGTTTCGGGCATGGCATCTTTGGGAACAAGGCCGTATTTGGAAACAATGTCGGCCACACCGGTAAAGGTACCCCCATCGCTCAGCGGATGCTGGAAGAGCCATTCTACGGTCTTATCAGTCAGGGGACTCTTGGAGGTGTCGATGATGCCTTGCAAGAAGAGGTTTGCCTTCTCCAACTGGTCCCAGAAGAAGGGATAGACTTCGGAGAACTCGAAAGACTGGAAACCGTATTCGGCAAGAGTCTTGGCACGCATCACATTCAGCCCCGTAAACAGCCAGCAGCGGCCAGACGACTTCTGGTCGGTGATGCCTTTGGATTCTACCTTGATGGAGAAGTGGGTATCCATGCCCTGCATATTCTCCTGGTTGAGTGCCAGTTTACGGATGTCATTATTGCCTATGGCATTGCGGAGCGCCTTGTCGGCAGCCGTGCCTTGATAACTTTGCTTGATTTGTCCAAGCATTTCGGGGCTGATACCCCCTTTTCCCTCTTGTGCCTGCACAGAGAACAGTGCGGCACTCAGAACAATTACAGATAAAAATCGTTTCTTCATTCAGATTATGTGTTTTTAGTTATTGATGTCTTGCTTCGTGAAGCAGACAAAAGTAATGTCTTTTTTGATAATTTTAGTGACATCTTTAGATTTATTATCTATTACAGTGAAAACTATTCGGGATAAAATAGTTTCCTTTGCACCCACATTTCGTACGACATGAAAAGATATATACTAAGCATTATCGCACTGGTGCTGTTCGCCACCACCTTTTATGCCCAGGAACAGACTGCGGCCGCCACAAACGACAGCGTTCCTGCACTGACCAAAAAAGAACTACGCAAGCAAAAGGTAGCGCGTCGGAATCTGCATTACAATATTCTGGGCGGACCCAGCTACACCCCCGACTTCGGTGCCGTGCTGGGAGGAAGCGCCCTAATGACCTTCCGTATGAACCCCAGCGACACCACGCAGCTGCGCTCCGTAGTGCCCATGGCCATCGCCTTCATGTTCAACGGTGGCATCAATCTCTTCTCCAAACCGCAACTCTTCTTTAAGGGCGACCGTTTCCGTATCTTCGGAAAGTTCAGCTATAAAAATACGGAAGAAAACTTTTACGGCATCGGCTATAATACCAATAAAGATTATGTACGAAGCGACAGTACCAGCAAATACCGGTACAGCGGCGTGCAAATCAACCCCTGGTTCCTTTTCCGACTGGGCAACAGCAATATCTTTGCCGGACCTCAAATCGACATCAATTACGACCACTTGACGGAGCCCGGCAAGTTCTTGGTGGACGAACCCTCGTACAAAGAGGCAGGCGGTACGGCTAATGGCTATAACAACTTCAACTCCGGCCTCGGTTTCCTGCTGACATACGACAGCCGTGACGTCCCTGCCAACGCCTACCGTGGTATGTATCTGGATTTCCGCGGCATGATGTACGCCAAGTTCATCGGCAGCGACCAGACCTTCTACCGCCTAGAGATAGACTACCGCCAATACAAGTCACTGGGCAAGCGCAGGGTGCTCGCGTGGACGGCACAGACCAAGAACGTGTTCGGTGACGTCCCTCTGACGCAATATGCCCTCACCGGAACGCCTTTCGACCTGCGCGGCTACTACATGGGGCAATATCGCGACAAGTCCTCGCATGTGGTCATGGCAGAGTACAGACAGATGCTCAATACCGACCGCAGCACTTGGGTGAAGCGGATGCTCAACCACATAGGTTTTGTAGCCTGGACCGGCTGCGGCTTCATGGGCCCCACTCCCGGCAAGATAGAGGGTGTACTGCCCAACTATGGTGTAGGTCTACGCATTGAGGTACAGCCACGCATGAACGTCCGCCTGGATTTAGGCAAAAACACGGTAAACAACCAGATGTTGTTTTACTTCAATATGACAGAAGCGTTTTGAGTAACGCCCTGCCTACCTGCCCATCCCTTTCCTATGGAGAATGATGTTTGAAAGCCTTTAATCGCCTCTCACTCACAAGGTTATTCAAGCTCACCTCTATAGGAAGCTCACTTCCTTATAACATCGGAACACCTTGAGAAACAAACATTTTATTTTTCTTTTATTTTTCTTGCATCGGTAAAAGATTATCCATACTTTTGGCAATCACATTTCTTTTTATCAAAAAAGAAAGCAAACGAGCGGATACATGAAAGCCCTTGAAGTACTCTTCTGGATAAGTTTATTCATAGTGTTCTATACCTATATAGGTTATGGTATACTATTATATATCCTGGTCAAGATAAAAGAATGTTTCCGCAAGCCTACGCCCCGTCCGATGCCTGCCGACGATGCTTTGCCCCCATTGACGCTGTTTATCGCCGCCTACAACGAAGAAGATGTAGTGGACGAAAAGATGCGCAACTGCCTGGAGCTGGACTATCCCACCGACAAGCTACACATCCTCTGGGTGACCGACGGCAGCAACGACCATACCAACGAACGCCTCTCTCACTGGCCGCAAGCCACCGTCCTCCACCAACCCCAACGCCAAGGCAAGACAGCCGCCCTGAACCGCGGTATACATTTCGTAGAAACGCCCCTTGTCGTGTTCACCGATGCCAATACTCACCTCAACCGCGAAGCCCTGCGGGAGATAGTGCACGCCTTCACCGACCCTAAAGTGGGATGCGTGGCAGGCGAAAAACGTATCGCCGTGCAAAGCAAGGACAATGCTGCCTCGGGGGGAGAAGGACTATACTGGAAATACGAATCCACCCTCAAAGCGCTCGACGCACGCCTCTATTCGGCAGTAGGCGCAGCGGGTGAGTTGTTTGCCATGCGCCGCGAGCTGTTCGAGGAAATGCGGACAGACACGCTGCTCGACGACTTCATACTCTCCCTGCGCATCGTCATGCAGGGACACGCCATTGCCTATTGCGCCAATGCCTATGCCGTAGAAAGCGGCTCGGCAGACATGCGCGAGGAAGAAAAGCGCAAGGTGCGCATCGCTGCCGGCGGCTTGCAGTCCATCTGGCGGCTGCGTCCGCTGCTCAACCCGTTCCGTTACGGCACATTCTGTTTCCAATATATTTCCCACCGGGTGCTGCGCTGGTCGCTCACTCCTATCCTATTGTTTCTACTGCTTCCCCTCAACACAATTCTCATCTTTACGACAAGCACGCCATTACTGTATGCCGTCATCTGGCTGTTACAAACTCTTTTCTACCTCATGGGAAGTTGGGGGCATTACCTTTCAACGAAGCATATAAAAAACAAAATACTTTTCATCCCCTACTATTTCCTCTTCATGAACGTCAACGTCATACGAGGATTCAACTACCTGTGCAAACGCAAAGGCAATGCAAGCGGCGCATGGGAGAAGGCCAGAAGGGCATGAAACTAATACTATAAGAATGAAAAACATTTTGAAACAAGCTGAAAACGCCGAGAGACTGTTGAAGCTGACGTCAGATACCATGCTCCTTCTGAACCGGGACGGCATTTGCATGGACATCGCAGTGCACAATGTAAACCTTTGGTTCATGAAGGAAGAAAAGCTGCTGGGCAAGAATCTGTTCCAACTGATACCGCCGTCGACTTACTACCAAGTATATCCGGAGTTCAAGAAGGTACTGACGCAAAAGGTACGTTCAGTCCATAATTACGAAATGACACTGGGTCACACTACCTATTACTTTAAATGCATCATGTACCCGTACGACGGCATGGTCCTCTGCCAGTACCGCGACATCACAGAACGCAGCCAGCGCAAACTGGAACTCGAAAAGAAAAACCACGAGCTCAACGAAATACAAAAGGCCGCCCTCATCGGAAACTGGCAATACGATACCCAGACCCGCATATTCTGTTATGCAGGTCATACGGGTATCATGTGTTCGGAAGAGGTGCAGCACATCAATATGGACAATTATCTGGAACTTATCCTTCCTGAAGACCGGAAAAGCTTTACCGGCTGGATGAAAGAGAATCTGAAAGGCAAGATGGAAAACAGCGTGGACTACCGCATCTTCCTCAAAGGAAACATTTTCTATATCCGCCTCAAAGCGTTTGCCCGCGAACGGCAGAAAGACGGGAATGTCACTATAGAAGGATACATACAGAACATTACCGACATACAGAAACGGCGCAACGACATCAATCTGCTGACACATGCCATCAACAACTCCACCGAGGACATTTATTCGGCACACGAAGACGGCACGCTGATATTCTGCAACCGTTGCTTCAAGGAACGGCATGGCATCGGTAATGGCCAAGACCTCACCCGGATGAAGATATACGACCTGCCCTCATACGGCAGGGATGAAACATCCTGGAAAGAGTTTGCCAACCGTGTCAAACGTGGAGAGACGAACCACGGATACATCGTCTACCATCCGCTGCCCAAGCGTCCGGAAGTACTCGCCATTGAAGGAAACGCTTATTGGGTGACAAGCGACAAAGGGGAAGGAACCATCTGGACATTCGGAAGAGACGTATCGACACGCATCCGGCATGAGCAGCAAATCAAACAGTTCAACCAGATTTTGGACAAAATCATCGAAAACCTCCCGGCAGGCATTGTTGTGAAGGACATCAACAACAACTTCAAGTACCTCTACCGCAACCGCGAATCGTATAACCGCGAAATCCCCATACAAGAGGCATTGGGAAAGGACGACTTCGATTTTTATCCTCTGGAGACTGCTCAGGAAAAGAGGGCGCAAGACATCGAAATAGCCAGAACCGGCAAAAAGATGCACTGGATTGCGGAAGAACGCGACGGAAACGGAAATCCCATCTATCTGGACAAACGGAAGATGAAGATTGAAAGCAACGACTTCTCCCCCATCCTGCTGAACATCGAATGGGACATCACGGAAATGGAACAGATGAAACGGGAACTGCTCGTAGCCAAGGAGAAAGCCGAGACCTCCGACCGGCTCAAATCTGCCTTTCTCGCCAACATGAGCCACGAGATACGCACACCGCTCAATGCCATTGTAGGCTTCTCACGAATTATTGCCGAAAGTACCGACGAGGAAGAACGGCTAGGCTATTACGAAATAGTGGAATCGAACAACGAACGCCTGCTCCAGCTCATTAACGAAATCCTCGACTTATCAAAAATAGAATCGGGCATCGTGGAGTTCACCATCACGCCCGTACGCCTCCATCCACTCTGCAAGGAGATACATGACGCACATATTTTCCGCTGTCCCGAAGGAGTGGAACTGATATACGAACCCTCTGACGAGAATATCGTGATTGACGGAGACAAGAACCGGATTTTCCAGGTCATTTCCAATCTGATAGGCAATGCCTTCAAGTTCACCACCACCGGGCACATCAGTTACGGGTATCGCCGGGAAGGCAAGTATGTAGCATTCCACGTCACCGATACGGGTATGGGCATTGCACCGGACAAGGTGGACCGGGTATTCGAACGTTTCGTCAAGGTGAACAACTTTGCCCAGGGCACCGGATTGGGACTTTCTATCTGCAAAACCATCATCGAACGTCTGGGTGGCAACATATCCGTCACTTCAGAGGTGGGTAAAGGCACCACATTTACTTTTGTTCTCCCGCTGGAATCCACCAGCAAAACAGAGGCGGAAAAGAAAGAAGAGGACAACCAGGAAACGACAGCAGAGACACACTCCACAGAGCAGAGGGGCAAAAATGCAGCCCCCGGAGATTCCCCGAAGAATGAAGAGGTCGGAGCACTCCCTACCCCTCCTTCCAAGACCATCCTGATTGCCGAAGATACAGAAAGCAACTTCATCCTAATTAACGCCATTTTAGGCCGACTCTATCGGCTGAAACATGCCAAAGACGGCATGGAAGCCGTAACGATGTTCGAGGAAGTCCACCCCGACCTCATCTTGATGGACATGAAAATGCCCAACCTTGGCGGAATCGACGCCACTCGCATCATCCGTGAACTGGTACCGGACGTCCCCATCATCGCCCTTACAGCCTATGCCTACGAGCACGACAAGCAAGCTGCCCTGGAAGCAGGTTGCAACGACTTCCTTACCAAACCCTTCACTCAAGAAGTGCTGAAGGAAACCATCAAGAAATGGCTGGATGATAAAGGATGACTGAAAAACAGTCATCCTCCACTTTATGCAAAAATATCACTTCGCTGGATATAAGCAATCACATCCCCTTTATTGACCACATCCCCTTGCTTGGCACAGACTTCCACCACACGTCCGGTAAATCCGGTCCATATCTTCTCGTATTCGCCCCACGGCGTAGAGATGTAGCAGAACACCTCATCATGCTGGTACTTGCGTCCGATGAAAGGAGCAGAAGAAGGACCTTCGACGGAAACCTCCCAAAGCACTTGCCCCTTGGAAGGCGCGATTATCGGGTCTGCCTTGGCACGCTTCAGCTTCTTGATTTCTTCTTCCGAGTATCCGTTTTTGGCCATCGCCGCATCCTTGGCACGCTGCAGGTCATCCTCAAAACGTTTCTTGGCAACGCCGGATTTATAGTCGCGATACTGTCGGTCGTGCATGGCAAGCTCGAAGAGTTCCTCGTCATCATCGCCATATTCCCAACCGTTTTCGTCCATCTCTTTCCGGTATGTATCCAGAGCATCCGGGTAGTTCAGCTGTGGGTCCGTATCCACGAACTCAAAGCCTTTGGACTTGGCCAGTTCCACTATCTCGGGCGCTAAAGTACCGGGGAGGCGTCCGCTCTTGCCCAGAATCATGTCCCACGTATGGTTGTCTATCATCGTCCAACGCTCCTCTCCCTTTACCTGCTGCATGAGGTTCATCAAAGCCACATTCTTCACATACTGGCTGAAAGGAGTCACCAAAGGAGGATAACCCAGCTTGGGCCATACATATTCCACTTCGTCGAACAGCATGACGAGCAGGTCGTCCAGACTGAGTTCCGGCTCGTTCTTACCGCGCAGTATCATGTTGATGCCGGAATGCACTCCCTTCAAGTCGGCCATCATGGAGCCCATCATGCCACCCGGCAAACCGCACTTCAGCAAGAGTGAGGACATATGTTTATTGGTGGGGTCCATGAAATAACCCAAGAACTCGTCAATGAACTCCTGCGTCATGGCACGGGCTTTCATGTAGGCTTTCATGTTTATGTCGGGCACTTGGAAACCCAGGTCTTTCAGCATGGCCTGCACGGAGATGATGTCCGGATGAACCTTGCCCCACGACATGGGTTCCATCGCCACATCGATGATGTCGGCACCGTTCTCACAGACTTCGAGAATGGAAGCCATGGAAAGTCCGGGACCGCTATGCCCGTGGTATTGTATCAGCACATCGGGGTGCTTCTCCTTAATGGTTCTGACAAGCTGTCCCAGCATACCCGGACGTCCGATGCCCGCCATATCCTTCAAGCAGATTTCAGGTGCCCCGGCTTCAATCAACCGGTCGGCAATACTGGCATAGTATTCCACCGTATGGACGGGAGAATACGTGATGCAGAGCGTAGCCTGCGGTATCATGCCCGCTTCCAGAGCATATTTGATAGAAGGAATTATATTCCGCGTCTCGTTCAATCCGCAGAAGATACGGGTAATGTCCACACCCTGGGCATGCTTCACCTTGTACATCAGCCGGCGCACATCTGCCGGAACGGGATACATGCGCAGTGCATTTAGCCCGCGGTCGAGCATATGCGTCTGTATGCCTGCTTCCCTAAAAGGTGCGGTAAAGGCGCGTACAGCCTTGTTGGGATTTTCACCATACAGAAGGTTTACCTGCTCAAAAGCTCCTCCGTTTGTTTCAACGCGTGCAAAACAACCCATTTCAACTATCAACGGAGCAATACGTACCAACTGGTCTACCCGGGGTTGATACTTACCGGACGACTGCCACATGTCCCGGTAAACAAGACTGAATTTAATTTCCTTTTTCATCATAGTCAATAATAAGAGATTTTCCTTCGGTTAACTTAACATATACAAATATAAAGGATTATTCTGACATATAGTCAAGAATAACCCTTAAAAATTCATCATAAGCAATATGTTATATATCATATTGCTACTATCAAATTATTATCAGATGAAATCTTTCAATTCATCCTGCAACTTCTGGCGCGTAAAGAAGATGCGGCTTTTCACCGTTCCGAGCGGAAGGCCGAGGCGTTCGGCAATCTCGCGGTACTTGAAACCGGACACATGCATGGAGAAAGGGACTTTATAGTCGCGTGGAAGGGCATTGACGATGCGATGCATTTCTTTCAGGTCGTAGGCACCCTCGGTACTGGCAAAACCAGAGTCCTGGGGCATGCTGAGGTGATACTGATTGTCCGTCTGGTCCACAAAAGTCTGTTCGCGAACTATTTTCCGGTAATTATTGATAAAGATGTTGCGCATAATGGTATACATCCAACCTCTGAAATTGGTGTCGGGTTCAAATTTGTCTTCGTTATCCAAAGCCTTGAGAGATGTCTCTTGCAACAAATCATTCGCTTCTTCCCGGTCGGCTGTCAACTTGTATGCAAAGCGAAGCAGTTCTTCTTGCACTGCAAGCAAATCTTTTCTAAAACTGTAAGTATTCATACTTTGCTCAATTTTTAAATAGTTAATAATGGTTTAGGTTTTACGATTGCAAGTATAAGGAAAATTTGAAGCCCCGGGGGACGGAATACGGTTTTTATTAGGGGTGAAAACTATCATTTGACAGTTTACACCCCCCTCTCTGATAGTTTACGGGTGATATTATATGCTGAAAACCATCATTTTTCCGAAGATTTCGTAAATGTTACGTGATTTTTTTATAGCTTTGCCTACATATAGGAAAACACTTTTATTACATAAAAACACTTTATTTTATGAAATCATTTCAATTTAAGTCACTTCTTCTGCTGACTACCCTTATCATTTCCCTGCCCTCCTTTGGACAAGGACTGAAGGCGTTCAAGCTGAAGAACGGTCTTTCCGTATATATATGGGAAGATGAATCCAAATCGGACGTGTTCGGACTGGTAGGCGTACGTGCCGGTTCCATCAACGACCCCGAAGAGTACACGGGACTTGCACACTACCTGGAGCACGTCATGTTTAAAGGAACAGACAAGATAGGCGCGCTGAACTGGACGGAAGAAGAACCGATCTACAAGGAAATCATCGCCAAGTACGACCAGATGGCCGAAGAAGCCGACCCGGTAAAAAAAGAAGCCATCAGCAAGGAAATCAATGAGCTGACCGTCAAGGCCGGAAAGCTGGGGCTTCCCAATGAATACTCCAACCTGATGGAAAGCATGGGCGCCAAAGGGGTAAATGCAGGAACCTACTATGACTGGACCTTCTATCACAGCTCCTTCCCTGCCTATCAGATAAACAAATGGCTGGAGATTTCCTCACAACGTTTCCTGCATCCCGTATTCCGTTCCTTCCAGTCGGAGCTGGAAAACGTGTACGAAGAATATAACCGTTCACAAGATGACCAGGGACGTGCACAGAACCAGTTCGTGATGGAGAAAGCTTTTGAGGGACATCCTTACTCCCGTTCCATCATCGGCCTGCCCGAACATCTGAAGAATCCCCGCCTGAGCAAGCTGATTGAATTCTACGAACAATGGTATGTACCCGAAAACATGGTACTGGTACTCGTAGGAAACATCAAAGCCCAACAAATCAGCGGACGCATCAATGCTGCCTTCGGACGTCTGGCTGCTAAGCCCGCACCCGAGCGCAAGGTCTACCAGAACCTCGAAATAAAGGGCCGCAAACAGTATTCGGCTAAAGTGGGATTCTACCCGCAAGTGGCAATGGTATTCAATGGAGTACCTGCCGGACATCCCGACGAAGACGCTCTGAACATCGCCCTGGCACTGCTGAACAACAACAGTCAGACCGGAACTATGGACAAGCTGGTACTGGACGGTGAACTGACCAGCGCCGGAGCCTACACCCGTACTTTCCGCGAACAAGGACGCGCCATCGTAGCGGCCATTCCCCTCTACGACGAAAACCAGCGCCGTTTCGAGTCTACCAAGAGCGCCGAAAAGAAAGCTTTGAAAGCCATCCAGCAAATCGCCAACGGAGAATTCGAGGATTGGAAAATTGATGCCATCAAAGCCGAGAAATGCCGCCAGTTCGACCTGGAAATGGAGTCGAACGAGGACAAGGCCATGATACTGATGAACGCCTTCTACAACGAGCAGGATTTAGGCGACATACTCAACTACAAGGACAAGATTATGGCCATCACTACTGACGACATCAAGCGGGTAGCCAAGAAATACCTGTCGGACAACTACCTGGCCCTATATATCGAAAAAGGGAAACCTGACAAAAACGCCAAGATTGAGAAGCCGGGGTACAAACCCGTAGAACCTCCGGTAGGCAAGGAATCGCTTTATGCAACGCAATTCAAGAACCTGCCCATCGGACAGATGGAAGAGAAATTCGCAGACTACGGCGAAGTGCAAATCAAGCAGCTGAACGACCGTTCCAAGATGTACTACACGCCCAACAAGGAGAACAACGTATTCCAGTTGGTTGTACAATACGGAGCCGGTGAACGCGAATTCCCAAAACTTGGCTATGCCGCCCAGTTGATGAACAACGCAGGCATCATGGGGGCCTACGAACCGCAAGAGTTGAAAGAAGAACTCAGCAAGCTGAACGCAACCTGCCACGTGACAGCCGATGATGACAACCTCTACATCATCATGGAGGGCTACGAAGCCACCCTGCCGCAAGCCTGCCAGCTACTTTCACGCCAGATTCTGATGCCGAAATTGGACGAAAAGCAACTGGCACGTCTGAAAGGTTCGGCAATGGGTATGCGCCAGCAGCGTAAAGACAACGTCAGCATCCTGAACGAAGCGCTGCGCCAGTACATGCTCTACGGAGAGAAATCAGACTACATCAAGGAGCTGACCGACAAGGAGATTTACGAATTGCAGATTTCAGAACTGACGGGCGACATCAACCGTGCCTCCAACTACGAGGCAAAGGTATTCTTTACCGGAACACTCCCCTTCGACCAAGTATACGACATCCTGAGCAAGAACCTCCCGTTGGTAGCCAACGAACGCCCGTCCAACTCCCCGCAGGCAAAGGAGATGATGCCGGTAACCGAAAACACCGTCTACTTCCTGCCTAACAACGATGCAGAACAAGCCCAAATCCACCTCTACATCCCGATGCAGAAGGCTGACAAGAAGGACGACGTGCTGCGTAGCGCATTCAACCAGTACTTCGGTCTCGACTTCACCGGCATCGTTCTGAACGAAATACGCGAAAAACGCTCCATGGCCTATACAGCCTACGCATTCGTCGGCACGCAAGGCATAGCCGGAAAAGCAAGCTACCTGCGCGGCTACATCGGTACCCAGAACGACAAGGCAAACGATGCATTGGACGTACTGATGAGTCTCGTCAATGACATGCCGAAGAATCCGGAACGTATCGGCAACATCAAGAGCTACCTCCGCCAAGCCATGCTGACCAGCCACCCCAGCTTCCGCAACAAAGCTATGGAACTGGTAGACTTGGGCTACAGAGGCTACACGGACGACCCAGCCAAAGAAAACCTGCCGAAAGTAGATGCACTGACCTTTGACGACATCGTGAAGTTCTACGAAGAGAACATCAAAGGCAAACCTTACTGCATCTCCATCATGGGCAACCCGAAGGACATCGACCTGAAGCGGCTGGAGAAATTCGGCAAGGTAGTGAAACTGAACGAACGCAAGCTCTTCAACACGAAGGATGCATTGTTCTAACCTAGTCTTATCTCTTTAGCAATCCTATCCTCGCTCCCTTTAATAAGGGGAACGAGACATATGAAAAATTCCCCGACATTTCGGTTTGAAAATGCCGGGGAATCTTATTTTAAAACATCTGGGAAGTGCTTCTCCGGAATGTCCGAGTTTCACCGGAAAATCCCTGAGGTTTTCAGACTGCAAACAACGGACTACATTTCCTGCTCCTCTTCATTACCCGAAAGGATAGGAAGGCAAATCCTATACTTTACTGCCAGTATACGGGTAACGAACACCGTCACACCACCCACAATCTGGCACACGAAAGACTCCATCCCCAAAAGGTGGCACATCCAGTAGAAGGTTCCTCCCACCACACAAGCCATCGCATAAATCTCCTTCCGGAATATCAGCGGAATTTCGTTGATGAATACGTCACGTATCACACCTCCCGCAGCCCCGGTAATGCTGCCCATGATGATGGCCACCCAGAAGGGATAGCCCAGCGCGATGCTCTTGCCCACACCAACGACCGTGAACAGTGCCAGGCCGATACTGTCGAATATGAAGAATGTATTGTGCAGATGGATGAGATGCTTACCGAAGAGGATGACCCACAACAAGGCCAGTCCGGTACAAATCAAATAAATAGGGTCCGTCATCCAACCCGGGGTGACGTCCAGCAGCAGGTCGCGTATCGTACCGCCTCCGATGGCCGTCACAAAACCCACCACATACGCTCCAAACCAGTCGAACCGCTTGGCCGAGGCCAGACGTATGCCACTAATGGCAAAGGCAAATGTGCCAATGAAATCGAGTATCTGAACAAATGTTGGCATTATCACTTTGAGAATTAAAAATTAAAAATTAAACAAGTGCTTCGAGTATCCAAAATTAAATCCGAGTATCCAAAACCGAAAAAGATAATACATATTTCAACAGACACTCTGAAAATAATAGGCAAAGTAACAAATAATTTCCCTAAGAAAGCGTATTTTTGTATCGACATTTTTTTACCAATTACGACAATGAAAATAACAATCGTATCGGGCGCACGCCCCAACTTCATGAAAATAGCCCCCATCTGCCGCGCCATCGACGCCGCCAGAGAGGCAGGAAAGAACATCTCCTACCGCATCGTCTACACCGGTCCGCAGGATGACACCAGCCTGGATGCCTCGCTCTTCTCCGACCTCTCTATGAGGAAACCGGATGCCTGCCTCGGCGTCACCGGACATGACCACTCGCAGGTGGCAGCCTCCATCATGCTTGCCTTCGAGCGCGAGTTGGACGGGCACCCAGCACAAGTCGTACTGGTGGTAGATGACATGACCGCCACCATGAGTTGCTCCATCGTCGCCAAGAAGCGCGGGCTGAAGGTGGCGCACGTCATAGCAGGCACGCGCTCCTTCGACATGAACATGCCTCGCGAAGTGAACCGAACCATCGTGGACGCCATCTCCGACTATCTCTTCACTGCCGGCATGGTGGCCAACCGCAATCTCAACCAAGAGGGTATGATACCCGACTATATCCACTACGTGGGCAACATACTGATTGACACCATCCGCTTCAACCGCCACCGCCTGGTGCAGCCCATGTGGTTCTCCAGCCTCGGCCTGCGGAAAGGAAACTACTTGCTACTCACCCTCAACCGCCGTGACCTACTGGAGAAGAAGGCAGTGCTACACTCCCTGCTCCAGACCGTCATCGAAAAGGCCGACGGCATGCCTATCGTCGCCCCTCTGCACCCCTATGTACAAAAGGCAGTGAAGTCACTGGGACTGGATGCCCCTAACCTGCACATCCTGCCTCCACAGAGCTACCTGCACTTCGGATTCCTCATCAACCAGGCACGGGGCATCGTCACCGACTCGGGAAACATCGCCGAAGAAGCTACCTTCCTCGACGTCCCCTGCATCACCCTCAATACCTATGCCGAGCATCCCGAAACCTGGCGCATCGGTACCAACGAGCTGGTAGGCGAAAATTCCTTCGCTCTCTCCGCCTCGCTCGACAAGCTGCTGCACGGAGAATGGAAGCACACCACCCTGCCCGACCGCTGGGACGGACGAACGGCGGAACGCATCGTACAGACACTACTGAACGGCAACAATTCATAATCCTCCATAAATTCTATCCCAAGCTTGCAAACGTCTATCCCAAACCTACGGACGCTTATCCCAAGCTTGGGTCTTTCTATCCCAAGGCTTGGGATAGAACTTTCTCCATACGTTGTGCAACTTTATCCTTTATATCCGGCAACTTTTCTATAAGGATTCTGTACGTTTTTTATCTGTATCCGGCAAACAAGACATACGACTTTCACGTTCATTTAACCATATCTCCCGTTTCTTTAGTCTATATTTGCTTCTTGATTAACCTTAATTTGTTAACTTTGCGCCCGAATTATCTGTAACTTATGAAGCAAAGATATACAATTTACGCCCTTTTCCTGCTGTCACTGTTCGTCTCCATCAGCGCATCCGCCCAGATAAAGGGTGTCATCACAGACTCCCTCACGAACGAACCGCTGATGTACATCACCGTACAGTATGAAGGGAAAGGTGTAGGCGGCATCTCCAACGCAAACGGTGAATACCAGGTGGAAACCCGCAAAGGCTGGGATGAGCTGACGTTCTCCGCCGTAGGCTACATCACCAAGAAAGTAAAACTGAAACCCGGCACCCGGGTGCTGAACGTCAAACTGCAATCGGATGACATCATGCTCTCTGAAGTCGTGGTGAAGCCCAAAAAGGAGAAATATTCTCGCAAGAACAACCCCGCCGTGGAGTTCATGAAGAAGGTCATCGAGAATAAGAAGGCACTGAAACTGGAAGAGAACGACTACTACCAGTACCAGAAGTACGAAAAGATGAAGATGTCGCTCAACGACGTCACCCCTGACAAAATGGAGAAAGGCATCTACAAGAAATTCTCCTTCTTCAAAGACCAGGTGGAGGTATCGCCCAAGACCAACAAGATGATTCTACCCATCTCCATCAAGGAGACGGCCAGCAAGACCATTTTCCGTAAAAGCCCCAAGAGCGAAAAGACCATCATCGAAGGTATGAACTCCACCGGTATCGAAGAGTTCTTCAACACCGGAGACATGCTGGGGACCATCCTTACGGACGTATTTTCCGACATCAACATCTACGACGACGACATCCGCCTGCTGCAACGCCGCTTCGTCAGCCCCATCGGCCGCGGAGCCATCAGCTTCTACAAATACTACTTGATGGACACGCTCATGGTGGATAGGCAGGAGTGCGTGCACCTCACCTTCGTTCCCCAGAACCCACAGGACTTTGGTTTCACGGGGCACCTCTACGTGGTGAAGGACTCCACCTATGCCGTGAAGAAATGTACCATGAACCTGCCCAAGAAGACGGGTGTCAACTTCGTGGAAAACCTCGACATCGTGCAGCAGTTCGAACAACTGCCCGACGGAAACTGGGTGCTGACCGATGACGACATGACCGTGGAACTGCACTTTGTGAAAGGCATCCAAGGCCTGGAAGTACAGCGGACCACCAAGTACAGCGACTATCAGTTCACAGAGATAGAACCCCGCCTCTTCCGCCTGAAAGGAAATGTCATCAAGGAGGCGAACATGCTTGCCAAGAGCGACGAGTATTGGGCGAAAGTGCGCCAAGTGCCTCTCACCAAGAAGGAGAGCACGATGGACGTATTCATGAACCGTATCGAACAGATTCCCGGCTTCAAGTACGTCATCTTCGGAGCGAAAGCCTTGATTGAGAACTTCGTGGAAACGGGCAGCAAGAAACATCCCAGTAAGTTCGACTTCGGTCCTATCAACACAATGATAACCAGCAACTACGTCAACGGCACCCGTTTCCGTCTGAGCGGTATGACAACCGGTAACCTCGACCCGCATTGGAGCCTGAGCGGTTACGGCGCCTACGGAACCAAGGACAAGAAATGGTTCTACTCCGGGCAGGTGGCCTACTCCTTCAACAAACGCGAATACGTATTGTGGGAGTTCCCGAAGCACTACATCGCCTTCAAGTACACCTACGACGTGATGTCTCCCATGGACAAGTACCTCGCCACGGACAAGGACAACTTGTTTGTCGGCTGGAAATGGACTACGGTAGACCAGATGTCCTACATGCGCGACGCCACGCTGACCTACGAGCTGGAGACCAATACCGGCTTCTCCGTACAGGCCATGGCACGCCACCGCAACGACCAGCCTGCGGGGCAACTGCAATACTGGAAGAACAACGGAGAAACACCCGGACAGTGGGATGAAAAGAATACGCTGGTGCACGACATCACCACTACCGAGCTGGGTGTGACCCTGCGTTACGCTCCCGGTGAAACCTTCGTCAACACCAAACAGCGCCGCGTGCCCGTATCGTTGGATGCGCCCACCTTCACCCTCTCCCACACCGCCGGATTCAAGGGCGTGCTGGGTGGAGAGTACAACTTCAACTTGACGGAAGCCAGCATCCGGAAGCGCTTCTGGCTCGGCTCGTGGGGCAAGCTGGACGTAACGGCACGTGCCGGTGCGCAATGGAACACCGTTCCCTTCCCGCTGCTGAACCTACCGATGGCAAACCTCTCGTACATCACGCAGAACAACGAGTCCTTCAACCTCATCAACAACATGGAGTTCCTGAACGACCGTTACGCCTCCCTCAACCTAAGCTACGACATGAACGGAAAACTCTTCAACCGCATCCCGCTCATCAAGAAGCTGAAGTGGCGCGAGATGTTCCGCATCCGTGGTCTGTGGGGCACGCTGACGGACAAGAACAACCCATACAAGAGCAACAATCCCGACTTGTTCCTCTTCCCCATGCGCGACGGTGTACCCACCAGCCACGTCATGGGCAAGACTCCCTATGTGGAAGCCAGTGTAGGTATCTACAATATCTTCAAGCTGCTCCACATAGAATATGTACGCCGACTGACCTATACGGATATACCGGGAGTGAAGAAGGGCGGTATACGCTTCATGATATTAATGATTTTTTAAGAGTTACATACTATGCAACCATTAGCAGAACGGCTTAGACCAAGAACATTAGATGAATATATCGGTCAGAAACATTTAGTGGGACCGGGTGCAGTGCTACGTAAGATGATTGATGCAGGACGTATCTCTTCGTTTATCCTATGGGGTCCTCCGGGAGTGGGAAAGACAACCTTGGCGCAGATTATCGCCAACAAGCTGGAAACTCCTTTCTATACGCTCAGTGCCGTGACCAGCGGCGTGAAGGACGTGCGCGACGTGATAGAGCGCGCCAAGAGCAACCGTTTCTTCTCGCAAGCCAGTCCCATCCTCTTCATTGACGAGATACACCGCTTCAGCAAATCGCAGCAAGACTCACTGCTGGGAGCCGTGGAGCAAGGCACCGTGACGCTGATAGGCGCCACCACGGAGAACCCTTCGTTCGAGGTCATCCGCCCGCTGCTGTCCCGCTGCCAGCTCTATACCTTGAAGTCACTGGAGAAGGACGACCTGCTGGAACTGCTGCAACGCGCCATCACCACAGACACCGTGCTGAAGGAACGGAAGATAGAACTGAAAGAGACCACTGCCATGCTCCGCTTCAGCGGAGGAGACGCCCGCAAGCTACTCAACATCCTCGAGCTGGTGGTAGACTCCGAAGCCGCAGACCCTGTCCTCATCACCGACGACATGGTGACCGAACGCCTGCAACAGAACCCTCTTGCCTACGATAAGGACGGCGAGATGCACTACGACATCATCTCCGCCTTCATCAAATCCATTCGCGGCAGCGACCCGGATGGCGCCATCTACTGGCTGGCACGCATGGTAGAAGGCGGTGAGGACCCTGCCTTCATAGCCCGCCGCCTCGTCATCTCCGCCTCCGAAGACATCGGACTGGCCAACCCCAACGCGCTGCTGCTTGCCAACGCCTGCTTCGACACGCTGATGAAAGTGGGATGGCCCGAAGGACGTATCCCCCTGGCAGAAGCCACCATATACCTCGCCACCAGTCCTAAGAGCAATTCAGCCTATATGGCCATCAACAATGCCCTGGAACTGGTACGCGAAACGGGCAACCTCCCCGTCCCCCTGCACCTACGCAATGCGCCCACCAAGCTGATGAAGCAGTTGGGCTACGGCGAGAAGTATAAGTACGCCCACGACTACCCCGGCAACTTCGTCAAGCAGCAATTCCTGCCCGACGAACTGAAAGACCGCCGCATCTGGGAACCACAACTCAACCCTGCCGAGCAAAAGCATAAGGAACGGATGCAGCAACTCTGGGGAGAGGAAAAGAAATGGTAAACTATCAATTCAAATTAAAAATTAAAAATTAGAGATTAAAAGTCGGATACAGAAAATCCCCACAACAAATAACTCATAACTCATAACTCCATGAATATAGTAGTATTAGACGGCTATGCCGCCAACCCCGGCGACCTCTGCTGGGACGAATTGCAAGCCTTGGGCGAGTGCACCATCTACGACCGCACCGCCCCTGCGGAAGTATTGGAACGCGCTGCTGGTGCAGAAATCCTGCTGACCAACAAAACTGTACTCACCGCTGAACACATGGCGGCACTGCCCGAACTGAAGTATATCGGTGTGCTGGCCACCGGATATAACATCGTAGACACCACTGCCGCCAAAGAACGCGGAATCATCGTCACCAATATTCCCGCCTACAGCACCGACTCCGTAGCCCAAATGGTCTTTGCCCACATCCTAAACATCACCCAGCAAGTGCAACACCACTCCGAAGAGGTGCACCGGGGCCGCTGGACAGCAAGCAAGGACTTCTGTTTCTGGGACACGCCGCTCATCGAACTGCGCGAAAAGAAGCTCGGAATCGTAGGCCTGGGCCACACCGGTTTCACCACCGCCCGCATCGCCATCGGCTTCGGTATGAAGGTATGTGCCTACACCTCCAAGACCAACTTCCAGCTTCCTCCCGAAATCCGCAAGATGGAGCTGGACGAGCTGTTCCGCGAATGTGACATCATCAGCCTGCACTGTCCCCTCACCGACTCCACCCGCGAGATGGTAAATGCAGAACGGCTCCGACTGATGAAGCCCACCGCCATCCTCATCAATACCGGACGCGGCCCGCTCATCAACGAACAAGACCTTGCCGACGCACTTAACAACGGTACCATCTATGCCGCCGGCGTAGACGTACTCTCGCAAGAACCTCCCCGTGCCGACAATCCGTTGCTCTCCGCCCGCAACTGCTACATCACTCCGCACATTGCCTGGGCAAGCACCGCCGCGCGCGAACGCCTCATGCAGATTATGCTCGAGAACATCAAGGCCTACCAAGACGGCAAGCCGGTGAACGTAGTGAATAAATAAGCAAACAACATGGGAAAGTCCGCCGTAAAAGGTCTGTTCTACATCTGTCTGATAGCAGCGACATTCGTCTTGGCCACCATCACCATAGTGGCAGCCTTCTCAGGAAATGTAGCTCCGGTCGATTCCGTCATCATGCCATTACTGGGGCTGGCAGTGCCCGTACTCCTGATTGTCAATCTGATAACGGCACTCTGCTGGGCATTGGCCCGTAAGCGCTGGGCACTGGTTCCGCTGGTGGCATTCTTCTGCAACTGGGGATATCTGACGTCTGTCTTCCAGCTCCACCTGCCGAAAGACAAAACCCCGGCAGGCAAGTATCTGAAGATAGCCACCTACAACATACACAACTTCGGAGGTGAGATTACCGGTTATTCCTGCAAGGAGATAGCCCGGTACATGCAGCAGGAAGGCGTGGATGTGCTGTGCTTCCAGGAGTTCGGAGACAACAGCGACTTCCCCACAGACAGCATACGGCGCGTACTCTCGCATTGGTCACACGCGCTCATCCCTTCTGAAGACTCCGTCAAGGGCGTACTGCCTATCGCCGTATTCAGCCGCTATCCATTGGCGAACCACCGTTTCATCACTTACCAGCAAAGCTCCAACTGTAGCATGATGTGCGATGTAGCGATGGGTACGGATACCATACGTCTGATAAACAACCACCTGCAGACCACCAGCGTCAGCCAGAAGCGCAGGAAGTGGGAACGCGAGCTGGCCACCGACGACACCCGCCGCGAAGTCCAGGCAGCCAAAGATGCCGCAGGCACCCTGCACGAAAACTTCATGAAGCGGGCCACGCAGACTTACGTCATCAGCCACTACGCCAAGACCAGCCCCTATCCCGTGCTGCTATGCGGCGACTTCAACTCAATACCTTCCTCCTACACCTACCATCATTTGAGGAAAACCCTCAAAGACGGATTCCGCACTGCCGGAAACGGATACATGTACACCTACCGCTATGCCAAACGCATGTTGCGTATTGACTACATCTTCCACTCCCCCAGCCTGAAGGGTATTGCATACTACTCTCCAGACCTGGATTTGTGCAGCGACCACAATCCAGTGATTATGGAGGTTGAAATACAATAAAGTAAAGAAAGCCAAAAACAATAAGGGCTGTCCCGGAAATCCCGGAACAGCCCTTGCCTTATCATATTCTGCCATTCAACGGAGGTTATCTGCACCCGATTAGTTGAACACGTAACGGATACCGACTTGCAACTTCCAGCATTCGCTGTAGTTCTGATAGGTGTCGTAAGTCTTGGTAGGATATTCACCGTTCACCTTATACATGGAGAATACCGGAGTCAGGTCAGTGGCGCTCTTCACCCCTTCATACTTCAGGATTCGGTTGCTGTTGGAAACGGTATTGGTCTTGGAGATACCCCATTTGGAGTTGATGAGGTTACCCACGTTCATGATGTCAAAACTCAACTGGAAGCAATGCTTGGTCTTGCCAATCTTGAATTCGAAATCCTCCAGCAGACGGAAGTCAAAGCGGTGCACCCACGGAGCGCGGGCAGCATAAGCCTCGGCATACTGTCCTTTGTGATTCTTCAAGTACGAATCCTGCTCTACGAATTTCCAGAAGGCAACGCGGTCTTCCTCTGTCTTGAAGTTGATTTCACTATCGTCCTTCGGAATGTACATCAAGTCGTTGTTGATACCATCGCCGTTCATGTCGTTGGTGTAGCAGAAGCTGTAACCGCCGGAAGAATAGCCGGAATAGAACAGATTCAGGTGTGTGCCGCGAAGCAGGCCTTTGTGTCTGAAGGGGATGTAGTAGCCCACAGAAGCAATCACCTTATCGGGAACCACATACTGTGACCGTTGTGCATCCACATAATTGGAACCATCAATCGTGTTCAATCCCTGCCAAGTGGAGATAGGGTCGCTGCCCGGAAGACCGGAAACTTCTTTGGACTCCGTGTGCGTATAGGCCAGCATCAGCATCAAGTCATCCACCGGCTGGGCATTCACCGTGATGTTTGCCGTATAGCCGTAGCCTTTGGATGTATTGTCGAGTACCACGGCATTCTTGCCATTGTAATGCACGAAGTCGCCTGCATATTTCACATTCTTGTCGGGGTTGTCATAAAGAGAATAAGAGTACACCATGCGGTTATCCGCACCATTGAAACGTTGCATACCCGTATGCAACAGTTCCGTAGTTGTCACGTCTTTTCCATCAGCGCCCTTGACGGTGGTCAGCTTATTGTACTTCCATTCGTCGGGGTTCTTGATATTGATGTTGTTGATGGTAACGGCATTCACATTCTTCGTGAACATGAACTCTCCCGTCACGGTCAAGGGGAAAGATACGGGTACCTGATAGTCCACCGCGATAGACGACTTCCACACCTGCGGCATCTTGAAGTCCTGAGCCACACCGGAAATCTTGCTTCCCGCCACGTGTTTCTCAATCGTGGTGGGGAGGTTGAACTTGTCGATTATCTGGTTCATGTCCGTAATCATGCCGCCTGCCAACTGGTCCAGACGGGAATCATGGCCCACCACCTTTCCATTGTCATATTGGGTCTTAAAGGTAACGGAGTTCTGTACCATAGAAGCATTGGTCGGCATATTGGTGAAGAAAACCAACGGCAGACGTCCGGTAAACACACCCGTACCTCCACGTACTTTCAGCGACTTGTCCTTGAACACGTCCCAAACGAAACCTATACGGGGAGAAATCTGCCATCTGGAATCCGGCCACTTGCCAGTGTCGATGTGCTGCCCGTCGAAGTCAAGCTCATAGATGGCATCGTTTCTCTGGAGGTCGTCGTTGTCGAACATCAAGTTGTCGAAACGGATACCGTAGGTCAGTTTCAGACTGTTGCCGAGGTTCCATTCATCCTGGGCATAGAAACCAAGCTGGTTGAAGGTAACCTGAGCATTGGGGTTGGCCACACCGTTGAAGCCATAAGTCAAAGCGAATGATTCGGGAGCTGCGCCACTCAGGAAATCTTCCAGACTGTTATAGCGGTAATATCCCGTACCGTTACGCATATAGGCGTTGTTGGCAAACTGGTGCTCATAGCTAAGACCTGCTGTCAGCTTGTGGTTACCGGTGAAGAAGGTGAAGTTATCGGTAATGTTCGTAATCTTGTTCTTCACACCGTTGTTGTAGGTGAACAACTCGTAACCGGCGCTCATGTACGGTTCCAGAATCTGGTTTCCATTCTCGTCCTTGCCTGCCATGATGTCGATGAAGGGGAAAGGAGAAGAATTGGTGCCGCGCATGTCCTCTATATTGGTGTAGGTGAACAGCAACTGATTGGAAATCTTATCGGTGAAGCGGCTGTTCAAATCTGTCGCCCAAGACTGCACCTTGTTGTCCATGGAATACATGCTGTTGGCAAACGCCATAGACTGCGTACCTACGCGATAAGTATTGTTCAAGCGATATCCCGTATCGGAAGAGTTACCGTTCGGGGCATTCCAAGCCGTATTCTTCGTATTGTTGTAGCGGAGGCTCAAGCGATGGCGGTCCGTGATGTTCCAGTCGATGCGGGCCAGAATCTTGGTGTTCTCCTCGTCAGCAGGAAAACTTGTGTAAGAGCCTGCGTCGTAGCCGTACTTGTCCTTCAGATGGTTGTACACCTTCTCCATATCCGACTTCAGCGTACGGGACACCATACCTTTTGCCTCTTCACCGTCCTCACGCGCGCGATACTTTATAACCTCTCCCGGAGTCTTCTCCTTTTCGTAGTTTACGAAGAAGAACAGTTTGTTCTTGATGATAGGACCGCCCAGCGTGAAGCCGTAGGTAGTCTTGGACTCGTCGGAACGTGCTCCCAGGTCCTCGCCGTTGATGCGGTTACCGCGCATGTCCTCTATATTGGTGTAGGTGAACAGCAACTGATTGGAAATCTTATCGGTGAAGCGGCTGTTCAAATCTGTCGCCCAAGACTGCACCTTGTTGTCCATGGAATACATGCTGTTGGCAAACGCCATAGACTGCGTACCTACGCGATAAGTATTGTTCAAGCGATATCCCGTATCGGAAGAGTTACCGTTCGGGGCATTCCAAGCCGTATTCTTCGTATTGTTGTAGCGGAGGCTCAAGCGATGGCGGTCCGTGATGTTCCAGTCGATGCGGGCCAGAATCTTGGTGTTCTCCTCGTCAGCAGGAAAACTTGTGTAAGAGCCTGCGTCGTAGCCGTACTTGTCCTTCAGATGGTTGTACACCTTCTCCATATCCGACTTCAGCGTACGGGACACCATACCTTTTGCCTCTTCACCGTCCTCACGCGCGCGATACTTTATAACCTCTCCCGGAGTCTTCTCCTTTTCGTAGTTTACGAAGAAGAACAGTTTGTTCTTGATGATAGGACCGCCCAGCGTGAAGCCGTAGGTAGTCTTGGACTCGTCGGAACGTGCTCCCAGGTCCTCGCCGTTGATGCGGTTACCGCGCATGTCCTGGTTGCGGTAATAGGTATAGGCAGTACCTCTGAACGTGTTCGTACCACTCTTGGTAATGGCGTTGATGCCGCCGCCTATGAAGTTCGTCTGGCGCACGTCGAAGGGAGCCACCACTACCTGCACCTCTTCGATGGCATCCATGGAGATGGGGTTGCCGCCGCCGGGGAGGTTGGAACTAAGTCCGAAGTTATTGTTGAAGTTGGCACCGTCGATAGTGAAGTTCGTGGAACGTCCGTCACCGCCGGCAAAACTCATGCCGTTGGCATAGGGAGAAAGGCGGGCAATGTCACTGATGCTGCGGTTCACGGTGGGAAGCTGCGTTATCTGTGCAGAAGAGATGTTGGTAGTGGCACCCGTCTTTTCAGCAGTGAACTTGGTCTTGGCAGCCGTCACAATCACTTCGTTCAGCAACTCGGAAGATTCACTCATCTCTACGTTCAGGTTGTATACCTCACCCAGCTGAAGGGTGATGTCCTTATAAATAACCGTCTGATAGCCGATATAGGAAATCTCCACCCGGTAGGGACCACCAGTGCGCATACCCTGGATAGAATAGCGTCCATCGACGTTGGTCACGGTTCCGTAGCGCGAACCGGAAGGCTGATGAACAGCCTGTACAGTGGCGCCGATAATGGGCTCATTACTTGCATCCGTCACCTTACCTGCCATAGAGGCGGTGGTGACCTGCGCATTTACACCTACGGCAGCCAGTAGCAGTAACGCTGTCAGTGCAATTCTTACTCTCTTTAACATAATGTCTTTTAAATTAGTTCCTAAAACGTTATATTTCTTAAAACACTGGCAAAGATACGCAAAATTATATATAAGAACATTACAATATGATTACATTTTTTTAAGGATTTATTCAATACAAGGCAGCACCACCGTGAAACGGCTTCCACGACCTTCCTCGGAGCGGAGTTCGATGCGTCCTCCCATCTTTTCGACGATGAGCACACAGATGGACAAGCCTAGCCCGACGCCTTGGGAAAACTCGCTACGCTTGTAGAAACGCTCAAAAATCATCTTCTGCTCGCTGTGCGGAATGCCTATGCCGGTATCTTCCACATAAAGATGTACCTCGCTCATGCCGGACGGACAACAATACCCCAGCTGGATGCTGCCTTCTTTCGTAAACTTGTTGGCATTGTTCAGGAAGTTGGTGAGTACCTGTGTCAGTCGCATGGGATCTACATTCACCTGCACATCTTCGGGAGGGAAATCCTTGAGGAACTGCAACGGCGGCTGGATAAGCAGGCTATGCGTCTGATAGACGTCATCGAGCAGCTGGCGCACACTCTCCCGCTGAAAGATGAACGAGAGGTTACCCGACTCGATGCGCGACAGTTCCAGCACATCGCCCACCAGTTTCAGCAGCAGTTTGGTATTGGTGTTGATAATGTCCACAAACTCCTGCCGCTCTTCGTCGGAGAACTCCGGCTCGTTAGCCAGCATGTCCGAGAAGCCGACAATGGCATTGAGCGGAGTGCGTATTTCGTGACTCATGTTATTGAGGAACGACTGTTTCAGTTCGGCTTGCTCCGCAAGCTCGCGGGATTCTATCAGCTCCTGCTCGTGGTCTTTCAGTTCCTGGATATTCTGCAGCAGTCCGGCTATGATGGGTGCGTGTCCGGGGGTGTGGATGGTATTGTAGCTGAACTCCCACCACTGGAACTCGCCGGTGAAGTTACAGCGGTACTGTCCCTTGTGGTGCGTACGTTCGTGCCTTGACGCTATGTTCTTGCGGAAAACGGGTAAGTCGCCGGGATGGATGTAGGGAGTGATTTCATTGAGCAGAAGACGACCGGAGCGGTGGTGAATAAGCTCGCAGAACTGCGAGTCGCAGGACACGGAATCTCCCTCCAGTCGCCAGGCGTAGGTAGAATTTCCTTCGATGGCCAGGCAGAGGGTCTCATGCTCGTAGAGGAGGTTTCGCAGTGCCTCACGCTTGCGCCTGCGTTCGTGCAGTAGGCTGAAAGAGAGCAAGACTATCACCGTCAGCACGAAGACAGCGCCCAGAATGGAGCCTACGAGTATATGGTAACGATAGCGCTCCGAGAAAGGGATGTACATCACGGTGTACTCCACCGGAATGCTCTCGAGCGGGATGCCATACTTCTGCAGCACATGCCAGTTCAGCACGTACTGCTTAGCGCATTCCGTCACCTGCTGCCGGGGCATCCGCCCTTCGAGGCGTTCCTTGATACCGGTCGCCATGTATCTTATCTGGCTCTCCAGCGGGGTGAAATATCCTCCCAGCAAGTAGTCGGCAAAGCCGAAGCCCTCGTTGATGGTCTGAAACGTGGGATTGTCAAAGAGCATGCCCACGCGCTTGGTGGTATAGTCCCGCTTGGTATAGAGCAGCAACGTGTTGTCGCCGCGTCCCAGCCACATCAGATGGCGTATCGCTATGGAGTCGCTCGTCATGCGCACAATCTTCGTGGTGTCCAGCAGCATGTCTATGTTCTGCCGTTTCAGTATGGGGCTGATAGTCTCCCCCTCGCGCACGCAGTGATAGGAGGAACCAGCAAAGTAAAAGCCTTGGGCGGAGGTCACGATGTCGGGCCCCTGCCCTTCGCACTGTTCGTTCAGCGCGTGCCATATCTTGCGGTCCAGAAAAGTCTGGCCGTTCATCAGACAGATGCGTGCCTTGCCCATGATACTCTCTATCATGCGGATGGTGCGCAGGTAATCGGGCGTGTCGGCATAGCCCGTGATGTTGGGATATTGCAGGAGCAGGGAGATGTTGGGATAGTTCACACCGCTAAACACGACGGGTATTTCGTGCGCCAGCGGATGCCCGCATGCCATCAGCGCATAGGCAGCCTGGTCGTCGAGCACGGCTATTAGCTCGGCTCCCCAAGCGGAGAGGTCGTCCACGAAGCCGGCCATGCGGAAGTTCTCCACCTCCTCCATGTAGCGGTCGCAGTCCAGGTAGTATTCGCGTACATCGCAGTCCAAGCCGAGACGGCGGAACTCTTTCTGCAGCAGTTCCAGAGCTTTCGTGGCAGGCGGATAGCCCGGCTCGAAAGAGTGTATCAGTGCGATGTGCCGCGTCTCCGCATGGGCGGGGCAGGCACACCACACGAGGCAGAGGGAAAGCGTCAATATATATACGGTAACTACCGTTGTTTGCTTCATATCCGGAAGGTCCTTTCGACTTGTACCAGCAAAGATACGAATGTTTTTTAAGAATAATGGACTATTTCTTCTGTTTCTGTAACAAAGAATACGTTTTCTTAAATCATTGACACATCCCAACTTATCTTTCAGAGGATTTACCGAATATCCCTAAAGAACCGATTCTTCGTCCAGTATTCCAAAGTGGAGATCTATTTGTTCTTAACCTTCGGCAACACCGCATTCAGTACCATATATCCCAACATACCGGCAACAATCGTTCCCAGCAATACACCAAACTTCGCCTGGTTCAGCAGATCCGGATATTCTCCTGCAAAAGAAAGGTTGGCAATAAATAAAGATACCGTAAAGCCAATACCCCCCAACAAGGATACTCCGGCAACACTTCTCCAATTCATTCCCGGAGGCATTGAGGACAAACCACTCTTGACCGCCAGCCAGGTAAACAGAAAAATACCGATAAACTTGCCAAGAAGCAATCCTGCAGCCACCGCTATACTAACAGCTCCAACAACGCCACCGCCTCCACTGAACACCACACCGGCATTGGCAAAGGCAAAGAGCGGCAGTATCACAAAGTTTACCGCACCATGCAAATTGTCTTCCAGGGATTGCAAAGGACTAATTACATGATCAGAAGCGCGCTCCACTTGTTTTAGAGTGGCAATCTGCTCATTGGTCAATATAATATTATCTGATTTGGTAACCGGAAAATCACCGATAATGTCGCGGATGCGTTTAATGTATTTCCCGGCATCCAAACGGGGACGGGCCGGTATTACAAAGGCCAGTATCACTCCGGAAATAGTGCTGTGAATGCCCGACTGAAGGAACAAATACCAAATAATTACCCCGATAAGCAGGAAGAATATCTTCTGTGTCATACCGAATTTCCCCATATAGTAAAGGAAGAAATAAAGGACAGCAGCTACAATAAGATATCCGTATGCCACTTCGGAACTATAGAAAATGGCAATAACCAGAATGCCGCCAATATCATCGACCACTGCAAATGCCGTCAGGAAAATTTTCAGACTCAAAGGCACCCGTTTACCCAGCAGACTGAGTACACCCAATGAAAAAGCAATATCCGTAGCCATCGGTATAGCCATACCGCGCGTTTCCGGAGTACCCTGAACGACCAAAAGTGAATAGACAATGACCGGCACCAGCATACCGCCACATGCCGCTACAAAGGGTAAAGAAGCCTTACGAAAGGAAGAAAGTTCACCCACCAGCAGTTCCCGCTTTATCTCCAACCCCACAGCCAGAAAGAAAACAGTCATCAGGCAGTCGTTTATAAACTCAATCATTTTCAACGGATGACCACCATGGGAGAACAAATTAAAGTCTCCGATACGCAGATGCAGTTCCTGCAAAAGAAAGCCCTGATACAACGGAGCCATCGGCGAATTAGCAATAACGGCCGCCAAAATAGCCATCAAAAACAGCAAGATGCTCGCCGCTATATTCAGCGACGAGAAGTTTTTCACAGTACGTAAAATAATCATAAAGAAGTATATTTGATTTAAGATTTCATCCTTTCGACATCAATCCAGCTTCAAGACTGCCAGGAACGCTTTCTGAGGTACCTCCACATTACCAATCTGTTTCATACGCTTCTTACCTCTCTTCTGTTTCTCAAGCAATTTTCGTTTACGGCTCACGTCACCTCCATAACATTTGGCCGTTACGTCCTTACGCACAGCCTTAATCGTTTCCCGGGAAATAATCTTGGCACCGATAGCAGCCTGAATGGCGATATCGAACTGCTGTCTCGGAATCAGGTCTTTCAACTTCTCGCACATCCGGCGTCCCAATTCGTAGGCATTGTCAAAGTGTGTCAAGGTAGAAAGAGCATCCACCGGCTCACCGTTCAGCAAAATATCCAGCTTCACCAGTTTGGAAGGACGAAAACCGTTGGGATGATAGTCAAAAGAGGCATATCCCTTAGAGATACTCTTCAATTTATCATAGAAATCGATAACTATTTCGCCAAGAGGCATGTCATAGTATATTTCTACACGGTTACCTGAAATATATTCCTGCTTCACCAGCTCGCCACGCTTGCCCAGACAAAGAGTCATGATAGGACCGATGTAATCAGTGGTGGTAATCACCGAAGCACGGATATAGGGCTCCTCAATACGGTCTATCATGGTAGGGTCGGGCATGCTGCCGGGGTTATGCACTTCGGTCATATTTCCCTGCTTGTCATAGATATTGTAGGAAACGTTGGGCACGGTGGTGATAACGTTCATGTCAAATTCACGGTCAAGGCGTTCCTGCACAATCTCCATATGGAGCAGCCCAAGGAAACCACAACGGAAACCAAAGCCCAAAGCCAATGAAGACTCAGGCTGGAAAGTCAGCGAAGCATCATTCAACTGCAGCTTTTCCAAAGAAGAACGCAAGTCCTCAAAATCTTCTGCCTCGATGGGGTACACACCGGCAAAAACCATCGGCTTCACCTCCTCAAAACCGGCGATGGCCTCTTCGCAAGGACGGGCAATATGCGTAATCGTATCACCTACTTTCACTTCCTTAGAGGTTTTGATACCCGAGATGATATAGCCCACATCCCCCGTACGCAACTCCGGACGTGGCATCATTTCCATTTTGAGCACTCCGATTTCATCCGCATCATATTCCTTGCCTGTATTGAAGAATTTCACTTTATCCCCTTTACGAATCACACCGTTCACTATCTTGAAATATGCAATGATACCACGGAAAGAATTGAAGACAGAATCGAAAATCAACGCCTGCAACGGAGCTTCCTCGTCACCCTCCGGGTGAGGGATACGCTCAATGACCGCAGCCAGAATCTCTTCCACTCCCATGCCTGTTTTGCCAGAAGCACGGATAATTTCATCACGCTTGCAGCCCAACAGTTCGACGATCTCATCCTCCACTTCCTCGGGCATGGCGCTTGCCATGTCACATTTGTTGATGACGGGAATAATCTCCAAATCATGCTCAATCGCCATATAGAGGTTTGAAATGGTCTGCGCCTGCACTCCTTGCGAAGCATCTACAATAAGCAAGGCTCCTTCACAAGCGGCAATGGAACGTGACACCTCGTACGAGAAGTCCACGTGTCCCGGAGTGTCTATCAAGTTCAGAATATACTTTTCACCTTTATAGGTATACTCCATTTGTATGGCATGGCTCTTGATGGTGATACCTCTTTCCTTCTCAAGGTCCATGTCATCCAGCATCTGTCCGTTAGTTACTTGTATAGTATTGGTAAATTCCAGCAGACGGTCTGCCAAAGTTGATTTACCGTGGTCGATATGGGCAATAATGCAAAAATTTCGTATATTCTTCATTGTCAATAACTATCTATTAATTAGGTGCGCAAAGATAGTGAAAACAGAGCAAATAAAAAAAATGCGTTGATAACATATTCATGTACCAACGCATCTTTTTATAACATTCCAATCAATTCCTCGCTTAGTTCAGCTTTACAAACAATTCGCCTTCCACTTCAGAAGTAGAGACCTTGTCTTCTCTTAACAACCAGCCCAATCCCAGGAAGAAGTCCTTGTCGATCAGTTTAGTTGCTTTCTTGATTTGCTTGTGAGTCAAGCCATCTGTGCCATTCAGTGCAGTCCAAATCTGTCCTGCAACATTACCAGCTTTTTCTTTTAACATTTCTATTTGCTTTTAGTTAAACGTTATCCTCATCTCCAAAGATAGAGATGTCGGTGTTTTTATATCGCTGCAAAGATAGGTATATTTATGTTATACAACACGTTATTAGGCACTTTTTTTCTTACTAAGGGGTAAAAAAGTTCTTTTTTCTTACTTTGAGGACGTTTTTTCCAGGTATTCGGTCCAAATTTGGGCAGCTACCTCTACCATCCTGGCACACGGGCGTTTAGCATAATACTGCTCGGTACGGGCTTCCGGAACGGACGAACCTTCCGGTTTTCTCAACCCCAACAATTCAGCACATATCAAAGAGCCATTTCGTTTCTTGAATTCAGCAGCCAGCTCCTGCACCAACGCATAGTTTGCCGCCTTACCTTCACGGTCCTTGCCTTCCACAGCTCCTTTTTCCAATCCGGCCAATAGGAACATGCCGCATGCAGCACCGCATGTCTGCCTCATACGACCTATGCCACCACCAAAAGAGGCGGACATCCGGAAAGCCTGCTCTTCTGTAAAACCATACATATCTGCAAAAGCTCCCACTACCGATTGCGAACAGTTATAGCCACTCTTGAAAAGCTCCACAGCTTTTTCGATTCTGTCTTTTGTTTCCATCATCATTATTCTGTAATTTCCAACAACATCGGACAATGGTCCGAATGAACAACGTCACCCAATATTCTCGCCTCCTTCAACATCGGGCGCACCGGTTCACTCACCATGCAATAATCAATGCGCCACCCTTTGTTCTTGGCACGTGAATTAAAGCGATAGCTCCACCACGTATATTCCTGCTTGTCGGGATGAAGCCAACGGAAGGAATCTATGAATCCCGCATTGAGAAAGCGCGTCATCCACTCCCGCTCTTCAGGCAGGAAGCCACTGTTGGTGGCATTCCTGATAGGGTCGTGAATGTCTATTGCCTCATGGCAGATATTATAATCGCCGCAAAGAATGAGTTTAGGACGCGTACGTTCCAGCTCCAATACATATTCCTGGAATTTCTCCAACCAGACCATCTTGAAGGCCTGGCGTTCGTCACCGCTGGTACCGGAAGGATGATAAACACTCACAACGGACACATCACCGAAGTCGGCACGGATAAAGCGCCCTTCGTTATCGTATTCTTCGATACCCATACCATATTCCACATGGTCCGGTTCTTGCTTGCTCAGAATAGCGACTCCACTATACCCCTTCTTCTGTGCAGAATATAGATAATGCTTATACCCCAAAGCATCCAGCGCTTCTGCCGGATACTGTTCCGGTTGCAGCTTCGTTTCCTGCAAACAAAGCACATCCGGCTGCTCTTGTGCCAGCCACTCGGGAAAACCTTTTGTCACGGCAGCCCGTAGCCCATTTACGTTATATGTAATAATCTTCATACTTATTTGATTTCTTAGAAATGAATTATTCAAGATGTCAACTCGGATACCAGCAGCATGATATTCAGCACAGTGACCACCGCAGCAATGGCATAAAGTACAAATGTACTCCATTTACTGTTTACATACTGCCCCATCACTTTGCGTGAAGAAGTCAGTCCCACTTGCAGGAAAACCGTAAACGGCAGCTGGATGCTCAGTATCATCTGTGAAATCAGCAGTCCTTTGAACGGGTCTCCGATAAAGAAAATCAGCAGCAGTGCAATGCCCAGCGACAGAATCACACCCACCTGCGAGTGACTGTCTTTGATATGATAGGATTCTCCGAAAATACCGGCAAAGATAGAACCTGCCGCCATACCGCTGGTTATCGTGGAAGATATACCCGCCATCAGTAATGCCAATGCAAAAACCACGGCAGCACTGTTCCCCAGCAACGGCTCCAGCAAGGATTTGGCCTGCTGCAACTCTTCCACCTGAATACCGCTTTTAAAGAAAGTTGCCGCAGCCAGCAGTATCATGGCACTGTTGATGGCCCATCCCACAATCATAGAGAACAGCGTGTCGAACAATTCATATTTCAACACCTTACGGATGGACGCATCATCTTTCTTATTATATTCATGGCTCTGTATCACTTCCGAGTGCAGAAACAGATTATGCGGCATCACCACCGCACCGAGCACACTCATGATAATCAGCATGCTCCCATGCGGGAACGAAGGTGTCACCCACCCTTGTGCGGCCAGCGGCCAATCTATCTTCACCAGAAACAGCTCATAGATAAAGGAGAGCCCAATGACCGAAACAAAAGCAATGATGGAACGTTCTATCTTCTTGTAGGAATTAGTGAAAAGCATGACGACTACAAATACGGTAGTCAAGACAGAACCCCATATGATGGGAATGTCAAACAGCATCTGCAAAGCGATGGCACCTCCCAATATCTCTGCCAGCGAAGTCGAGATGGAAGCCAGCACTGCTGTACCCAATATGGGACGCGACACCCAGGAAGGAGTATATTTGGTAGCGGCTTCGGACAAGCACAAGCCGGTTACAATGCCAAGATGCGCCACATTATGCTGCAATACAATCAGCATGATAGTGGATAAAGTCACGACCCACAGCAACGAATAGCCAAATTCAGACCCTGCCGCAAAATTAGATGCCCAGTTCCCCGGGTCAATAAAGCCCACAGTCACCAGCAGTCCGGGACCTATATATTTAAAAACGTCCAGACCGCCCAGATAGCGTTTGTGGTCTCTCCGTTTCAAGTCTTTAAAAATATTCTTCATTGTGTCTGTTCAATTAAGAGCGTAAAAATACTCAAATAATAACAAATACCTCCATGTTAGGTTCAAAAAAAGCCCCTGGCATCTTTCAATGTCAAGGGCTCTCATCCATTCTTTCAGGCAGTAGGCTCAATACCCCATCTCGTGCAATGCCTTGCACAATTGGTCGGGGCAGGAAGTGGAACGTCTTCCGCAGCGAATTCCTTCCAAACGGGCAATCACCGCATCTACCGGCATGCCTTTCACCAAACGTGAAAGTCCTTGCAGGTTTCCATTACATCCACCCCAAAATGCCACCTCTTTCACAATACCATCTTCCACATCCAGTTCGATGTTACTGCTACACGTACCTTGCGTCTTGTATGTATATGTCATTATTCTCCGCCTTCTTCCGGTTTCATGTTAGTATAAACCGTCTGTACATCATCAAACTCTTCGAGACGCTCTATCATCTTGTCGATGGTTTCGCGTTGCTCGGGAGTCACATCCTTCATATCGTTCGGGATATAGGTAAACTCACCGCCGACATCTTCAAAACCGCACTCTTCCAAATGTTTCTGGATAGCTGCATAGCTTTTCGGGTCACCATAAATAGTGATAGTACCTTCTTCTTCATCCTCTTCGTAGTCTTCCTCTACGTCATAGTCTATCAAGTCAAGAATGAGTTCTTCCATATCGATACCGTCTTTCTTCTTGAAAGTGAACACGCACTTGTGGTCAAACAAGAAAGCCAGTGAACCCATTGTTCCCAAGTTACCGCCGAACTTGTTGAACACGGAACGCACATCGGCTACTGTACGGGTAGTATTATCAGTCAGCGTATCCACAAAAACAGCTACACCGTGAGGACCGTATCCTTCATAAGTCATACCCTTATAGTCGCTCTGGTCCTTACCCATCGCATTCTTGATAGCACGTTCAATATTATCCTTCGGCATGTTTTCACGCTTACAAGTAGCGATTACCGAACGCAGTGTCGGGTTGTTTTCCGGCTCCGGACCACCAGCCTTCACCGCAATAGCAATTTGTTTACCCAGTCTTGTAAAGGTCTTTGCCATGTGACCCCATCTTTTCAATTTGGCAGCTTTTCTATATTCAAACGCTCTTCCCATTGGAACTGTATTTTAAATTATGAATTATAAATTCTGAATAATGAATCAACGCAGCTTGGCACCCAACTTGTCCTCCAGGTTCTTCACCAGTTTGGACATAATCTTGTCAATCTGCTTATCGTTCAACGTGGCATTCTCATCCTGCAACAGGAAGCTCACCGCGTAACTCTTCTTACCGGCTTCCAGATTCTTACCCTCGTAAACGTCGAAGAGAGAGACCTCCTTCAGCAGCTTTTTCTCCGTCTCGTAGGCAATCTTCTCGATTTCCGCAAATTGCACTTTCTTGTCGAGCAGCAGTGCCAAGTCACGTTTCACGGCAGGGAACTTGGAGATTTCCGTATAGCTCACCTTCACATTGCGGATGGCCTTCAACAATTCTTTCCAGTTGAAATCGGCATAGTAAACCTCGTTGTCAATATCGAATGCCTTCAGCAGCTTCTTTGTTACAATACCGAAAGTAGCCAACCGCTTTCCACCCCTTGTCTGTACGGATAAACCGGCAGCATAGATATCATCAGTCAGATTGCCGACAACCAAATCATGCATGTGCAGCCCCAATCTGGCAAAGACATTCTCAACGTATGCCTTCAGCTCATATACCGAGCTGTTCTCATCCGGATGAGCCCATGAGTTGGCCACCCTCTTGCCAGTCACCCACAAACCAAGATGATAGTCTTCGGAATAAGCGGCAAGCACTTTCTCCGGATTCTTCTTTTCCTCGTTGAAGTGATAACAATTACCGAATTCAAAGAATTTCAGGTCTGCATTCTTACGGTTGGCGTTGTGCGAGATGCTTTCCAATCCACCGAAAAGCAGTGTCTGACGCATGGCATTCAAGTCTGCACTCAACGGATTCAGCAACATTACCAGATTCTTCGACGGATAAGACTCCAAGTTGTCATAGTAAGCGGCACGCGTCAACGAGTTGTTCAGAATCTCATTGAAACCACAGCCCACCAGCTGCTCGGCAACCAGGTTTTGCAGTTTGTTGGATTTATCATATTCACCCTTGGTAGTCAGACAAGACTTCAAGGTAGTCGGAATCTCCACATTATTATATCCGTAGATACGCAGAATATCCTCTATTACATCGCAATCGCGCTGCACGTCCACACGGTAAGGAGGAACATCCAGTGTAAGCCCTTCGGCTGTCTCGTCTACAATCTTCATTTCCAGACTTGTCACGATGCTCTTGATGGTATCCACCGGAATAACTTTACCAATCAGTGAGTTCACTTTCTCATAGGCAAGTTCCACACGGAAATCCTTGGCAGGAGCGGCGCACACATCTTTTATTTCAGAAGAAATGGTACCTCCGGCAAGTTCCTTTACCATCAAAGCTGCCAGCTTCAGGCAGTAAATAGTGGCATTCGGGTCAATACCTCTTTCAAAACGGAAAGAAGCGTCTGTGTTCAACGCATGGCGACGGGCTGTCTTGCGCACCCATGTGGGATGGAAGTAAGCACTTTCAAGGAATACATCTTTGGTGGTTTCCGTAGAACCGGAATCCAGACCGCCGAACACACCGGCAATACACATCGCCTCTTCCTTGTTGCAAATCATCAGGTCGCGTTCGTTCAATTTACGCTCCACGCCATCAAGAGTTACAAACGGAGTACCTTCCGGCATGGTCTTTACAATCACCTCACCGCCTTTAATCTTATCTGCATCGAAGCAGTGCAGCGGCTGGCCGAAAGCATGGACGATATAGTTGGTAATATCCACCACATTATTGATAGGACGCAGGCCGATAATACGCAACTTGTTCTGCAACCATTCGGGGCTTTCTTTCACTGTAACCCCTTTCACCGTAACGCCGGCATACCGGGGACATGCCTCGCTGTTCTCTACAGTTACTTTAATATCCAAATCGTGATTTTCTACCGCAAAAGCGTCTACCGAAGGTTTCTTCAAGGCAGCCTGCTTACCGTTCTGTATCAAGTAGGCATACAAGTCGCGTGCCACCCCATAATGTGAGCAAGCATCGGCACGGTTGGGAGTGATGTCCACTTCCAGCACGTAATCGCTCTTGATGTTATAGTAGTCCTTGGCAAGCGTACCCGGAACAGCTGTTTCCGGCAGTACGATGATGCCTGCGTGGTCCGTACCGATACCGATTTCATCTTCAGCACAAATCATGCCGACAGATTCCACGCCACGAAGTTTTGATTTCTTGATGGTAAAGCACTCGTCACCGTCATACAGTTTTGTACCCAACGTGGCTACTACCACTTTCTGTCCGGCAGCTACATTCGGAGCGCCGCATACAATCTGCACGGGTTCACCTTGTCCCAGGTTCACCGTAGTGATGTGCATATGGTCTGAGTTAGGATGAGCTTCGCATGTCAGCACTTCGCCGATGACCAGTCCTTCCAGTCCGCCTTTAATGGTTTGCACCTCTTCCACACTTCCCGTTTCCAGTCCGATGGAGGTCAGTGCCGCAGCAACTTCATCCGGTGTCAAATCGAAATCGACATACTCTTTCAACCAATTATAAGAGATATTCATATCATTATATTTTTATTGTTTCCAAAAGTGACCTGCAAAGGTAATAAGATTTTTTGGTTGGCAGGGAATTATAAATGAAGAAAATAACAAAAAGGCGATGAAGTGCTTTTCCTTCACCGCCTTTCTCCTAATATTCTATATAAATCTACAATTTATACATTCATTGCATTGGCGCCTAAAGCTCCCAATATGGCGGAAGCAACAGCTATCACTACCTTCAAAATCTTGTCCCAAACGTTCTTTTTCATAGTCTTAATCTTTCAAAATTAGTAAATACATCTTATCCTAACGGGTTCTCTCCCTGGTCACCGTCGGAACCGCCACCGGAATTACCACCATCACCGGCATCATCCTTACCGTCAGTAACCACTCCCGTCCATTTCTCAAACTCCACACCCTGGAGCATGGCACGCGTAGTGCCGATGGCAGCCGGGCGCGTGTATTCCGGAGTAAACTGGCAGCGCAAAGCAGTCACCTGATTGGGATTCACGTCTTCAGATTTGACCACTCCCTTACCTCGCGTACGGGCCTTCATGGTGAATGTGCCCAGGCCATCCAGACGCACCGTACGGCTGTTCAGCAACTGGCTCCTCATTACCGTCATCAGGTTACGGATTACATTATGTACGTCACCCGGAGTCAGGGAAGACTTCTCGGCAATCACCTCAGCCAGCTGTTGTGCATCCACGGCTCTTCCCACTTTCTTCAAACTCAGATGCCAAAGTTTGGCACCCTCTTTTGTCGCCAGAGACGACTGTCTTGCATAATAAAATAAAGGCATAGTTTCTTTCTCCTTTTTACATTTTTAATTCAACATGGTTTTTAATCTCGTTTTGTTGATCAACAATGCAAAGGTGAGGATATATTTGCCTGTAAACAAAGAAAACAGCCTCGCTGAAGCTGTTTTCTGAGATAAGTTCATAAAGTATTGATTTACAAGCTGACAGATTAGGCAAGCCAACTTAATCAAGATATCCTACGATGATGATTGCCTGTACTGCCATATAGGTCAAAGATACTATGACATGGGGAATCTTCAGCTCATTCGCCATAATCTGATAAGATGTTTGCGATGCGGTAGTCCGATATTCTCATGAAGCATCAGGCGGTGAATATTTGGCACGCTTGCAGAAATTGAAGAAGCAGAAGACTAGAACGGAACAGACAACGGTATAGATGAAATCCGCATTGACAAACGTATTGGCAACCGACAGCGTTGTCAAGGTCGTAGTTAAAAAAGCTGTATTTTCATCTATTATTTTACTATGGCCTCTTTTATACACTCCACGATATAATATACATCTTCATCAGTCACCCACGGCCCGGCAGGAAGGCACATACCGATTTTAAAAATAGCTTCGGATACCCCATTGATATAAGCCGGAGCATCCTTATAGACCGGCTGCTTGTGCATCGGTTTCCAAACCGGGCGTGCCTCTATTTTTTTGCCAAGCATAAAAGCACGCAAAGCCTCCACATTCTCGTTGGGCTGGCAATCTGTTGTAGCACAATCTACGGCATGAATCACACCTGCAGCACCACCTACGGCAGTCCTGACAACATCCTTATAAGCATTTTCCTGCCCTTTGATGCGAAGTGAAGAATCCAGAGTGATTGTACAAAGCCAGAAATTAGAGTCATAATCAGCCGAAGGAGCTTCATGCAGCAATACCCCCTCCACATCCTTAAGCAGTTCCTTATAGAGAGCCTGCACATGTCGGTGATGTGCAATATGCTTATCGGCAACGGTCATTTGACCACGACCAATACCTGCACATATATTACTCATGCGATAGTTATACCCTATCGCCTCATGCTGGTAATAAGGATAAGCCTCACGAGCCTGCGTAGCATACCACATGATTTGATTCTTGCTTTCGGCATCTTTACAAATCAACGCACCACCGCCACTGGTAGTAATCATCTTGTTACCGTTAAAGCTCAGCACCCCGAACTTGCCGAACGTCCCCAGTACCTGTCCCTTAAAACGGGAGCCAAAACCTTCGGCAGCATCTTCCACCACTGGAATAGCATACCTATCGGCTATCTCCATGATACGTGTACAGTCATAGGGCATGCCATACAATGCCACAGGAACAATAGCTTTTGGCTTTTTGCCAGTCTTGGCAATGCGGTCTTTGATGGCTTCTTCCAACAGTTCCGGAGACATGTTCCAAGTTTCTTTCTCAGAATCCACAAATACCGGAACAGCCCCCAGATAAGTGACCGGATGCGAAGACGCACAGAATGTGAAGCTTTGTACAATCACTTCGTCACCCTGTCCCACTCCGCAAGCCAACAGAGCCAAATGTACTGCCGCCGTACCGGCCGAAAGTGCCACCACTTCCTTGCCTTCGCCTACAAAACGTTTCAAATCCTCTTCAAAAGCATTCACGTTAGGACCGAGAGGAACCACCCAGTTCGTATCGAAGGCTTCTTTTACATATTTCTGTTCAATACCCTCCTCGCTCATATGGGCAAGGCAGAGATAAATGGTTTTATCCATAAATATATATGTGATTATTTAATGATCAGACTTCGGATTCCTCACATAGTGGGGAATAAAAAAGAAAGAAAGAAGTTTACAGATCCTTTCCAAGTACTGTGTAGATAATGATTTTGATGTCATTCCAGAAGGACCAATTATCCAAATATTCTATATTTATCTGTACTTTATCCGGGAATAATACCGCATCATTATATTTTTGAGGATTCTCCTGTTCTGCCAATATCTCTTCCTCATTCCGGTATTTTAAACTTGCAGGACCTGTAATTCCCGGTTTCAAAAGAAGCATCCGCCTATTCTCTCCTTCAAGTTTGTCAGCATAACCGGGAACATCGGGACGGGGGCCGACAAGACTCATGTCACCTATCAATACATTCCATAATTCCGGCAATTCATCCAGTTTATATTTCCGCAATTTGGCTCCCAAAGGAGTAATGCGGCTTTCTCCTTTCACAGATACGGAGCTTCCCGAATGGCCGACAGTCATAGATCGGAATTTGTACATGGTAAACAATTGCCCGTGTTGTCCGACCCTTCTCTGCTTAAAGATTATAGGACCACCGGGCATCTTGATGCGAATCAGAATACCAACTACAATCAAAACTGGAAACAAGAAGACTAGACCGAAAAACGAAGCGGTACGGTCAAAAATGGATTTTAGGAGCATAATTTAAATTGTAAACACAACTTCCCATTCTGTCTATTTTCACTTCCCATAACCGATGCATTTATAGATTCCTACTAACGACCCATACCCATAAGAAAGATGCAGCACCACAAAAGATAAAAGCAAGTAAGAAATACTGATTTTACTACGCAAATTTATAGACATACTGATACAGAAAAGAACCAACAGATAGGATAATAATGAAAGAAATGAAAGAAAAGCGAACGGAAGATAAAACAATGCCGCAAACAACGGAAGAAGTAAAGACAGCAAAAACACCAACGGAATAAAATGCCTTACCGACAAAGATTTCAATTGCCTTGTATAATACACCGTCAAGACATTCCATTTTCCGTTAGAAAAATTATTCCTTGCCAATCCTTTAAACGTCTCACGAGCCAAATAGGTACAATAAGTTTCGGGCACAATACAAATGCGACCACCACCATGTATAATACGCTTGTTTAGCTCAATGTCCTGATTACGTATCAAGCGTTCATCATAGTAACCATATTTCTCAAACACCTTCCTGCGCCAACACCCAAAAGGCACGGTTTCCACATCCATTACCTTGTCCACACCCAAACGAAACGTGGAATTCCCCACACCAAACCTATTACTCAGTACCTCGCGTATGGCAAGTGTTTTAGGAGTCTTGTTCAATACGTCCGTCCTGCAAGCAGCCCCCACATTGTCCGCATTCAGTTCATAAAGTTTCTTCACCAAAACCCCAAAATAGTTCGTCGGATAACTGGCATGGGCATCCAGGCGCATCACTACATCTCCTTTGGATGCCCGTATACCAATGTTCATCGCCACCGGAACAATCTTTTTGGGGTTGTCTATCAATTTGATAAACGGATATTCACGGGCATATTCCAACACCCTTTCACGGGTTCCATCCCGGCTCATGCCATCCACAAAGAGCACTTCGAGCTGCTCTTTCGGATAATCCTGAAGCAAAACAGATTGAATGCATACATCAATGTATTTCACTTCATTATATATAGGACAAATTACGGAAAGCATATTTTTCCTACAATCTTCCGTCTATTTGGTTCTTGGGTAGAATGCCCTTCACATCATACACTACTCCATTCTCCGCCTTCAAGAAAGCGCGAGCATCCAAATCCTTGAATTCATTGTGTGCAACCCCGAAAATCACGGCATCAAACTTCCCTTCCAAACTTTCCATATCTCCTTTGGAAATTCCGATACCATATTCATGCTCTACGTGCGCTTTGTCCGCCCAAGGATCATAAACTGTAATGTTTGAAGTATATTCACGCAACGTGCTGTAAATATCCACAATTTTAGTATTTCGGATGTCAGGGCAGTTTTCTTTGAACGTGATGCCTAACAACAGAATCCTGGCATCTTTCACCAATACCCCCTTCTTGTTCATCAGCTTAATCACTTGATTGGCCACATAGTCACCCATACCATCGTTCAAGCGACGTGCCGATGACATCACACGTGGCAATACCCCATACACTTGCGCCTTCTGAATCAAATAATAAGGATCCACGCTAATACAATGACCGCCTACCAATCCCGGCTTCAACTTAATGAAGTTCCATTTGGAAGCAGCGGCCTCTATCACATCGTTCGTATCGATACCCATCGCATTAAAGATCTTTGCCAACTCGTTCATAAACGCAATATTCACATCTCGTTGCGAATTTTCAATAATCTTCGAAGCCTCTGCAACTTTGATAGTCGGTGCTTTATGAGTGCCATTTACCAACACAGAATTATATACATCATCTACTATATTGGCAATCTCAGGGGTGGAACCGGAAGTCACCTTCTTTATTTTTTCCACCGTATGTTCTTTATCGCCCGGATTGATGCGCTCGGGAGAATACCCCGCAAAGAAATCTACATTGAATTTCAGGCCTGATACCTTTTCAACCACCGGCAAACACTCCTCCTCTGTAACTCCCGGATATACCGTGGACTCATACACCACAATATCCCCTTTAGAAATCACCTTGCCTACCGTTTCACTAGCCCCCCACAAAGGTTTCAAGTCGGGACGATTGTCCGCATCAACAGGTGTAGGTACTGCTACTACATAAAAATTACAATCCTTTATATCTTCCAATTTCGTAGTACATACAAAACCATTATTTCTGATGGCATCCTGGAGCAAATCATCCGCTACTTCCAGTGTGGCGTCATGACCGGACATCAACGCATCTACACGCGATTGATTCATATCGAAGCCTAGCGTTTTATACTTTGTTGAGAAAAGTCGAGCCAAAGGAAGCCCTACGTAACCGAGACCGATTACGGCAATTTTAATTGAGTCCATAATTATATTCTAATGTTTTATAATAATTTTAATGAATCTATCCTAATGAATTAATCTAATCACATCACGTGCTATATTATCCCATGAGAAACGATAAAGTGATTTTCCTATCGGTTCATATTGTTCATATTCATCTATCAACCGACATATAGCTTTTTTTATAGAGTTCTCATCATAAGAATCAGCCGCCTCACCAATCTTTTCTTTTAACGTACCATCAATACCTTGTCCTCGAGTATAAAGAATAGGTAGCCCTTGACTAAGTGCCTCGATATAAACCAAGCCAAAAGTCTCACTATGCGAAACCATCACAAAAATATCAGATTCAGCAAACACTTTACATAAATCTTTTTTATCTAATATTTTTCCCTTAAACGTAAACAATTCCGGATGAAGCTTACAATATTTCAAGACCCTTTCATGTTGATTACCTCCTCCGCCAACCAATGTAAGATGTAAACCCTCATAACGAGATGAAAGATTTTCAACGACTTTCATTGTAGCAAGAATATTCTTATTATCATTAAACACCCCTATAAAAAGTAAACTTCTTGGAATCGACGAAACATGTTTACTTTTCGCATGCTCTATCCAATAAGATTCAATTCCATTAGGAATAATTTCCATCTTTCCTTGAACATTTTTTTTTACAGGAAGCATTATTTTCTTTTGAAAAAAATGCCGAGAAATAGCCTCTGTTATAAATGTCACCTTATGCGCACATCTTAACACATTCCAAGCTAATGGCCAGACATGAACCATATATTTCATATAAAAATTAACATCAGTCGCCCTTACAGCTATTACATAGGGAATACTATAATTCTTATATAACCGATATGCTACTGCCCCTTCAGAAAACAAAGTAGCAGCATAAACCATATTTACACTCTGTATATCAATATGACTAATTAGCCATGAAGTCTTCCGTTCTATTTTAAAGAAAAAGTCATACTTGTATTTTTGGGCTGATTCATCTAATTTATACAATAACGTCTGATAATTTATTCCTGTATATGTTGAGCGTAAATCATTTGAAAGAATATTATTTCGTAATACCGCATACACTATTACATTTATACCTTTACCTAAATCAACAATATGCTTGCACAACTGGTGGTGCACTTTAGAGTAAGGATAGTCTTCAGCTAAATAAAGAAAATTCATGTTATTTTACAGTTTAAAGACTTTTATATATTATTTTCCACTCTGCACAACAATAGGAGATATTTTATTTGAACCTTTCGTAGATAATTTCTCCATTTTATAATCAATTACATCATCGGTAAATAAATCAATATTTGATATTTTACATACAACTGCATCAGAAGATATATCAATTTTATTAAGAACTATTTGCGATATATATCCAAAAGATATTGGTAGTCTTTGAGTATCAGATTTAAATATATAGCATTCTTTTAAAGGTTCTTTAAACTCTATTTGACAGTTATCTATCTTTATATTAGGAAGGCATTTTTTTGCTAATTCAAATCTCTCATTTTCTTGTTTGGGTATCCCCATAATATAAATTATACCATCATTTAAAGAGGTCATTTTCATTATGCAATTTTCAAAAAACAAATCGAAAGGAGTATAAGCATTATAAGACGAGGTCAATAAACACGGAATAGCTGCATCAAAGACACAATTACGGTAAGAAATTTTACCATAAATAGAAGAGTACTGATTATAAAGGCGAAAAATAGTACAATTCTCAAAATCTATATCACGTCCATAACAATGGATATCAAATCTATTTATACAACAATCTTTCAAATGAGCTACATTAACATTATTATTTCCAAATATCCCCCACTTACCATCTCCTTTCAGCCTTAATATCGTTGTATTCCAAAGATTATTAAACATTATTCCATAGCCATATCGTTTTAACTGAGAGTAGGTTCCATTAATAACAATATCTTTAAGCAAGGAATTTGTACAATTTTGCAATGATATGGCAGCATCTCCATAGAGAGCATTCACAGGAGTATTTATAATTACATTACTAATAGTAACCCGATTCTGATTTTCAATAAGAAAACAGCGAGTCATACAAGTACTAGATTCCATCCTATTTATTGTAATACCATCTATAATTTTTTCATTCTGATCTACACTACAATATTTGAATTGGGGCTGTGATGCCAAAGTATTATAAGAAGCTACAGGAGAATTCACCACCTTGGCATCCGATATCAAAAGTACATCTTTACGCATAGCACCATAAGCATACCCTATACGATTTTTTACCCAAGGAGTTTTATCCTCTATAACCAACAATTTATCACCATATTTAAACTCTTCCCGATGCAAATAACTTAAAGAACAAAATTCCTGTTTTGAAATAGAAATAGGAATCAAGTTCTGGTTCATTTTAAATAGATAAATATTCTTCCTTTTATTCGTTACATTCAGAATCAATCCTTTAAAATCCGTATTATATCCCAAAGGAATACTACATCCATCTATAGGAATCTCAATATCCAACTCCTTTATTCCTGTATAATCTACTGTCAATCCTTTCTCTAATGCAAGCTTATGTGTTGTTAATAAAATTCGATAACGCTCTATACCCGTTTTTGCCTGCGCCAATCCATAATCTAAAGGAGAAATTTTTTGTGCAAAAAGACTTAAAGGCAAAAAAAGAAGAAAAAGAACAATCACCCTCATTTCATTTAAGTATGATATCTGAATTGCCCGCATATCAATTAAATTGTTTGAACGGATTAAGTCCATTTCTCTCATAATATAAAATAGTATTACGCAGTTGGCTATCCGTTAAATTATTTTCTCCTCCGTTACTAGAATACAACATCACATCTCTTGTATTTAATACAGGCAATATACCTTTGTAATTTTTTACTACAACAATCTCCGTATTTTGCAAACGTATCATTGTATTTAACCATAAATCATCCTCCAATGGACATAAATCACAGGCAAGTGCTATATTTAATGTATCCCGATAAAGACTAGTACCAGGCATTGGAAATAAAGTTCCTCCTCCTGTTCCTAGAAAGATATCTTGTCCGCCAAACTTTGTTTTATAAATACGCGACCATTTTAAACTAGATTTTATGGTCATATTACTATCCCATACAATACTTTTGGCATAACGACATATAACACTTTTAGGATAAAGTTCATGATACTGCACCAAAGTCTGGATCATAGTCGTAGGATAAAATATATCATCATCAACCGTTATTATAAGATCGTCAGGATAAGCTTGCATCACATAATAATATTTTTTGTGCGATCTAATATCTCCCTCCACGAATCTAATATCCAATCCTCTCGCTTTCATATTCAGAAGGGAATCTGGTAAATCTTCTTCTAGTCTGGGAAATTGTACTTTTGATAAATATAAGATAACCTTGTCCGGTTTTATACTCTGACTCAGAATTGTTTCTATCACCATCCATAGTTTTGAAATGCGATTAGGAAAGGATGTTAAACTAACAACAATTTTTTCCGTACGTTCTCCAATAAATAAACCATAATGTTTTCTATTAGATAAACAATAAGGCAATATTCTATTAGCCAAAACACGTACTGCATATCGCAGCAACGAATTTATCTTTAATTTATCCAAAAGGTAACTATCATTAAATGAGATAGAATAAAGTCGATTAAAAAGATTTACCATTATATTATTTTGTTTTTCGTAGAGAGGCTGTAGCACAAGAAAATATCAAAAATTGCCATACAGTAAAAGCAAAAGGACGTTGAAGAAATGATAAAATAAAAAGTAAATAAAAAAATAAAATATCTGGATTTTTTTTTCCAGCTAATATATAATAAGCAAAAAGCAAACAAACTATTGAAAGAAACCCATATTCTATTATAAATAATTTATATGATTGCCCCTCTTTCAGCTGCTTATCCATCATTTTATTATAACCAATGCCCAATAAAGCTTCTGGTGTATAAACAAAGGACTTATAAAAACGAGAAGCCTGATATCCTGTACGATTATCTAAGTTATCCACCCCTCCTCCAGATATCCGTTCCACTACAGAATACTGAAAAGCCAAATTATCTTTTAAGGTTGAATAAGCAATGAAAGCAAGCAATAAAAGAAAAAATATTGATAGTAGAATTTTTCTTACACTCTTCAAAGATTGAAATAAATACCCCATGAAAGTTAAAATATAAAAGGCTAATGAAAATGAAAAAAATGCACCTATCAATATTATCAAATTGCTTTTTCGCTTAAAATCGTACTTATTAGCAAATAAAACAAATGCAGAAAGAGTTCCTAACACTCCTGGTTCATCAAACATTGAATAAAAACGAAATGTATTTGCAGTAGCCATTGTGACAAATAACAAATAGTTATTCATGGGATAAACACTTCCTTTAAATTCAGAATTATCAATTTCTCCGAAAGAAGGAAACTCAAATACAAAAACATGGATCAACCATGCAGGCAATGATATACTTATTATACAAGCTAAAATTTTGGTAAATATATCCAATGCTTGTACTTTTTCAGATTCATCGAGTCCTAATGCTAAAAGAAAGCTCATGATAATGAGAACATTGCTCGCATGAAAGCCTACAAATAAAGGATGTATCAGAAAACATATACACAAAAAAATAAAAGCACTCCAATATTTCAGCAACATTGAAGCATTTACTATAGAAGATACTTTAATTCCAAATAGGACTATTAGCAAACAATAAGATATTGCTGTTCCTTTACCTCCCCACAATGGCCATATAGGATTTAAGCATAAAATAATGACTGCAACGATTAAAGATACAACACTATTTTTATTATACTTTACACGGAAAAAATTCAGCATTTTCTAAATGAGCATAAGCTAAACGAAATTCCTAACATCTCATACATTAGTTTTCCTCTTTTTTATAAGCTTCGAAGGGACTCCACCAACTATAGAATACTCAGGAAAATCCTTGGTCAGGACACAACCTAACGCTATAATAGTACCTTTATAAACATGACGTCCATTTGTAAAAGAAACATTTCTTCCAATCCAAACATCATCTTCTATTATGGTCTGTTTATGCTCTGAATGTCCTTGCAAAATCATAGGAATATTTGTAGCATCAAAAGCATGGTCAGCTTGAAGAATATAACAATTTGGTCCCATCATTACATTTTCACCTATGATTGTGTCATTAGGTATAGAGGAATTTATTCCTAATCCACTATTATCACCTATAATAATATTAACTCCAGATCCAAACCAAGCCTTACGTTCTATATTGACATTTTTTCCACATTTCCTGAAAATATGTTTGCAACAATTATAACGTAATCGCCTACAATATTTACCTATAATAGGTGTAGTAGAAGCTGGAAGATAATATAAGAAAGAATAATATAATGCTAAAAATATAATCTTCTTTGAAAAAGTCATCCTCATTCTCTATCGTTTTTTAATGAATCTAAAAGAAAACTCAAAGATTTTTTACGTAATATATTTAATTGACTAGTCACTTTATCATAATCTATATCATTTTCTGGCAAATTATCGTCAGATACAATACGATCTGTTAGTCCTAGCTGAGTCAGCACTTCTGATACACGTTCAATATTTCCTCCATTAACAGAAATAAAAGTTTTTCTAAAAACAAGAGAAAGGGCTGTTCCATGAAAAGAAACACAAACTACACACTCCGCATATTTTATCAAACTTAATAATTCTGGAACAGATGCATCTATTATTTTAGCTTTCTCATAAGTATTACGAGTACTCCGATTACATGGAGCAACAACTACAATTTCGGCATTCAAGATTGCAGCTTTTTTCTTTGCAATTTGCATTAAATTAGAATTTTTCCCAACAGCATAAACTAAAACATAAGGATACTCAACTATACGTTTAGGAGTTATGCTCTCTAAGATACAAGGATTAGCCATTAATGTCGGATCAAGTACCACAGTTGCCTCATATCCATGTTTATTGACAAATTCCTCAAGTCGCTTTTCACGTACCCCAATCCTATTAAAACAAGAAAGCCATTTTGAAACATCCAAAAAACAATGACTATCAAAAAGCTCTTTTACACCACTACTAATAGCATATCCTATTATCTCAGATTGTTTTGAACAATATTGCCCCCAATAGACCAAATCAGGACCATCGGTAAGAATTGGGTTCCATACCTGATCACTGCCAATAATAAAATAATTATAAGGAGCTGTCCTTAAATTGATTGCTGTATATCGCTTTGACAAAACAAGAAATTCTGTTCTAAATTTATTAAAATTAGTGGCACGATGTTTATAAGATGGGAAAAAACGTAATACTCGGAATACAAAAAGAAATGGATGATATAAAAACTCAGAAAAAGAAAACGGATGCATTCTACTTTCTATAAGGGGATTCCTATAATCTACAATTTCCACATCAAATCCAATGCGACGTAACGTTTCTTGCAAACAATAAGCCTGTAATACAGCACCATAATTATTTGCATTATGAAAAGTCAATATTCCTATACGCATAATTAGTTGTTATTTAATGAAATAATTTATCCACGCCCCTCAAAATATATTTTTTTGTAGTAGAGCGTTCCGAAGATGTTAATGCGATAAAAAAAGTAAATATTGATAATAATAATACTGCAACAATAGAAGTTACAAAAAAATGAATGACAGCATTAGGGATACATTTCCCAATGAAATAGACAAAAATAAAAGAAAGTAAACCAATCATAAGCAAAGGGAAAAAAACATTAGCCATATAATCAACCACTTTATATCCCATTAACTTTTCCAAAATAAAACTACGAATAATAATCGTCACTAACGAAAGTACTATTGACACAATCATTGTCACTTCTGGAGCACATCCCCAAAATAATAAAATATATGACATTGGTAAGTTTAAGATCATTAATCCACCTGTAATTATTTCAAATTTTTTTATACGTCCTGTAGCTAATGCAGCAGCAATGGCAGGTCCATTTACAGAATCAATAAGTGCATTTATAAGAACTAATTGTGTAAAAAGTACTGTATAATCAGGTATCTGATTTAACCATAAATTTAAAACAAACTCCATATTCATTAATATAGGGTAAGCCAATATAGCAACAAGAAGAAAACAAATCTTAGAACTACGTGATAATAAAATATACATCTGATTTAACTCATTTGCACCATATAACTTATAAATCTGAGGCTTTACTGCTACAAAAAAACTATTAGTTAAGCTATCAACCGCCACACTCACTTGGAAAGCAATAGCACGAGCACCATTTACTACGGGATTGAAAAAGGAGTTTAACAAAACATTTACACCTTGATTTCGTACAATAACGGAAACAGCACCTATTAAATGCCATCCTGAATAACTCGCTACTTCGCGTATTTTATCACTTTTCCATAAATAAGAATAATGACTTTCTGGATACTTACATTTACAATAAACATAATAAAACAAAGTTATACAGCTTGTTGACAAAAACAGTAATACTGCATACAATATAAGTCTATCTACATCACCAAGGCTTAAAAGGAAAACGATACCAAGCCTTAACAAAACTTCTATTATAGATATATAAGCATAAACAGACATCTGTTCATGAGAAATAATCAAAGCATTATAAGGAATGGAGAAACTAGAAACGATGAATGTTAAAATAGAAAATTGATAAGTCCAATTCATTGCAACAATCCTATCCTGTGGAATAACTAAACAGTTATTGACAAACCAAAGCCCAATAGTTTCTGCAAAAAATATAACTACTAAAATGAAATACAAATAAACTGTTAAATTCAAGCGAAATAAAATTGATATTCCCTCCTGATTTCCACGACCTATTTCATAAGAGAAATAGCGTTGACATGTAGAAGATAATGTACTATTTAAAAATGAGACCATAGCTACCACTCCCCCTACGACATTATATATACCAAAATCTTCAACTCCTAATACCCCCAATATAATGCGACTTGTATAAAGAGATACTACCATAATTAGCAGCATTCGAATATATAGCATCAATGTGTTCTTGGCAATACGCCGATTATCCTTCAATGCAGATGACATATTTACACTCAAAACAAATCCTTACTTTTTAAAGCTATTATTATATCCCTCCCTAAAAATATCCAACTCATACATCCCATCATTGTCACAAACAAAGCACTTATTAATATTAATATTTTACTAGGCCGAGAGGGAGCAATAGGTATTGTCGCCGGCTCGAGCACCGTATAAATAGGAGTAATTTCCTGTACCTTCGCCTCAGCCACTTGCAACTGCTGTGCAACACTTGTATATACTTGATAGGCAAGATTCATTTCATTCTCCAATCGTACTTGTTCAGCACGGTAACTCTGAAGAATAATATTTTTGTTAGTATCAGAGAACTTTGCATAATTCTCCTGTGCCGTCTCATATTCTTTCTTTTTACGTTCAAAAAGTTTCTTTTGGAACTCAAAATCCTGACGAGCTTTATTTGTACGGTAATCCGTAACATAGCTCTGCAAACGATACATTACACTATCTGTCAAACAGGCAGCAATACGAGCATCCTGCATCGTAACAGACAAAGTGGCAAGCCCCGTCTTCTTGTCAACAGAAACACTGATACTATTACTCAAAAGTTTTGCAATGGATGATTCTTTTACTGTCAAGTGAAAAGGGTCAAGCTTTGTAATTCTATCCTCATCCTTTTCATCCTTAAACAAAGAAGCCACCCATCCAAGAGCCTTGAAAGGAGCAGAAATTATCACACTCCACCAAGGAGAACGTTGATACTTGTCCAAATAACAATAAAGTGTAGTATCTATTATCCCCTCCAGGTCTTTCACTGGAATATTGAAAAGACCAGTAATAAAGGGAGTCGAACTCACAATATCGGGATACAAATCAGGATAGATAGCATCAGCACCAGAAGAAGTATTTATATTAAATCCTGCCATGGCAGCAAGAGAAGACAATCCTCCCCCACTTTTTCCATCCGACAACTCCGGAGCAATCGTAGCTGTAGCTGTATATTCTTTCGGAATACTGAAAGCAATCACCAGTCCCACAATCACTGCATAGCTGCAACACTTCAATATCCACCTGCGCTCTGCCCAGACCTTCAAGGCAAGCTCAAGCAAATCAATCTCCTCTTCCTGTGGATGTTTATTCTGCTGTCCGTCATTCATATCAGCATTCTTTCTTTTTATATCTTCCACTTGTTTCTTATTTAAAAGTATTAGCCAAAGTAGCCACCATCGCCGCAATCGTCGCAGTCATGGAGCTTATACCCATAATCTCGGAAAGTTGGAGACGCTTCCTCTCAGACTTCGTGGGAACCACAATCTCACAACCCGGCTGGATTAAATCACTGTCACTCTTCTTAGCACGGGCTACCGTACCGTTCAGATAAATAATGTATGCCTTCTTCTTTTTCGCATTCTCGCCATAGCCACCTGCCATATTGATATAATGTTTCAGTTTGGCACCTTTCTCCCAAGTTACTGTATTAGGATACATCACAGAACCGCTAATCTTCACCGTATTGACGTATTCAGGAATATAAACGATATCTCCCTCACGCAGGATAATGTCATAATCACTACCCGGATGTGACAGAGCCTTTTTCATGTCAACGCCTACCGTGTAAGTGTCGGAGATAGCAAGCTTGTTCACTGCAATGCTATCGGAACCTTCACCGCTCTGTGCCATGCGAAGCACATCCGTCTCACGCCGACGTTCCTCATCATTACGCTTGCGAATCAAACGTCCCCCCTTTATATATGCCGCCGGAGTAATTCCGCCTGCACGACCTATCACATCACTCAGACGTTCATTCTTCTTCAACAACGAATAGCTGCCGCTGAAAAGCACCTCACCCGCAAGCGTCACCATGCGCTGAACTTGGTAGGCAGGACTGCGACGAACCTGGACTACATCGAAAGGTTGCAGGCAGAAACTACCGGCACCCGTCAGAAGACCGTCCTTGATGTCAAAGGTGAATGTCTCCGCAAGCTTGCTGCTATAGGCAGTACTCTTGGGATCCTTGATGCGGCGCGTCACGCTCACACAGGTAGTGGCGGCAGCCTCGGTAAGACCTCCCGCCTGGACAATCATATCCTCTATCGTTAAGTTGTCGGAGTACAGGAAAGTACCGGGATTGAGCACCTCACCATAAATGGAGACCGTCTCGCTCTCCTTCAGGTCATGGATACCGGGAACATACAGATGGTCGTTCTTCTGAAGGGGTATATCAGAAACCGTACCGTTCATAATACCCTCCAGATCAACGGCAACCATTTCGTGCGTAAGATCTTCACGCTCACGGTCCAGAAGGACACGGGCAAGGAAAGCATCTCCCCGGAGTCCCTCAGCCTTCTTTATCAGCTGCTTCACCGTGTTCACCTCACCGTCCAACTGATAAAGCCCCGGACGATAGACGGCACCACTGACCTCAACCTTGTTCTCAAAACGGTCGAGTACGGCGTCAACCGTCATTAAGTCACCGTCGTCTAAACGGAATACGGAATAGTCCATCTCATCCACATTATATACTTGATGTTCACGTCCGCTTTTACGGATGATGCGTACAGCCTTCTTATAGGCATCTCCCATAAAGCCACCCGCATACTTCAGTAAGGAAGCAACCGTCTCGGCAGGCTTCATTTCATAATACATGGGACGTTTCACCTTGCCTACTATCTCGACCAACGACTGGTAGGGACTCACGATAATCACATCGCCCTCCTGCAGACGGACATCGTCATTCATCTTGCCCTGCATGATGAACTCATAGACGTCCAAATGCTCTATCGTCTCTCCGTTACGAACCAGACGGATGTCACGCAAGCTACCGATATTATTCACACCACCGGCACGGTACAAGGCATGGAAAACCGTGGAAAAGGCCGAAAGTGTATAAGTACCCGGCACCGTGACCTCACCCATGATATGGATCTGAATGGTACGTATATCGCCTAAAGTCAGACGGATCTGTGAATTGGGATCCCCCCCTCCGATACCGGAATAGATCTTGGACAGTTCCCGTTGCAGATAAGCGTTGGCTTCTTTAACAGTCATGCCGTTCAGATAAACGGGACCGAGGTCTTTCACCTGGATACTTCCCTCGGGACTAATGGTCTGGCGGATGGTATTCTCGGAAGCTCCCCAGATATCTATGATCACCTCGTCACCGGGCCCCAGCCGATAATTTGCCGGAGTAGCCAGATTCACACTAGGTTCAAAGGAGAGATTACGGTTCTGGAACAGATTATGACCGAAAATCTGTATGCCGGCAGCCTCAGGGGCGGACTGGCTTTCAAGTCTCTCATTAACAACCGCTTTCTGATCATCCAGTTCGGCAGCCTCGTAGGATTCTCCCACAGCAATCGAACGCTTGCGCATCTGTGAGGAAGCTTCGGAACCCGGGACAGCAACACCCGAGTTCTCATATTTATCCTTGATGCGGAGCACCTGTTCGCGGGTCACCCCACGGCGCAACAGTTCGGCAGTCATCTGCTTCTGAGATTTTCCGGCTGCCTGTGCTTGTTTCACATATTCAACCACTTGCTCGTCGGACATGCGCTGGGCATAGGCAGAACCGAAGAAAATGAAAAGACATAAAATCAGAAATAAGATTCGACGCATAGTTTAATGTTTGTTAGATTCTTATATGTCACACACTGAAAAAATCAAACTAATCCGGGAAGGTGGAACCAAAGGTGATTTATATTTATTACTTCGCGTAGTAATGAAAGAGTTAGTACCACGCTTCCCGGATATTCAATAGATATTGGGCATCTACTAAAGGGGGTATAACCCACTTTGAATTATATTTTTAATCAAATAATAAGTTATTTTACTATATTCATTGGCAGAAATGCCATATAATCCGTTTCTCTGGAGACTATTTTTCGTAATACAATGTGTGGAATCCTTTTCACTCATTACATGAATATATCACTTGTATGTTTAGTTCTATATGCCTTTAACTTTTCCCGTGTCTCCTGCATTCTCCACTCCATTTCTTTTTTTGCCTTTCGAGAAAACTTTCACCTGTTTTAGTCCTCAAGATATTCCCACGGATAGGGATTGTCAACTACATTCCGGAATTCCTCGACAGCTTCCTGCTGTTCGGCAGTGAGCGATGCGGAGTCCCAGGAAGAAATAATCTTTCGGGCTTCGTCGGCTAGGGGCTCATCGAACACTTCTCCATAACAGGCAGTAAGCAGACGGAGTTTCAACAGCGAGGCGGGAAGGGTATCAAGGAGATTCCAACAACGATTTAATATCTCCTGGAGGTGATCCTGCTTCTCGCCATGGTCAATGAACGATGCGTTATACCCCATCAAGAGAGCAAGACAGACGTTTGCTTGTTCTTCCGTAGTAGTACCTCGAACACTGGAACCATACAAAGCCGCAGTCAAGCGGTAAACCTCACCGTTGCGGCGGGAAAGGTCATCACTATAGATAGGACTACCGTCCATACCTAAATACATCAGTTCGTGCGCAGCACGCTGGAGATTAATTGCTTCTTCGAAAAGGGAGGAGGACATTTTTTGAATTATGAATTGTGAACTATGAGTTGTAAATTATGAATTATAATTCAGCCGATCACTTCTATAAGATCCGGATGGATAGTGGCCATGGCAAGAGCAATGACACCTTGTATCTCTATAACCACACGGCGGTCACGTGCCCCCTTTACTTTCAGAAAAATACCCTCCTGACCTGCAAAGTCACCACCCGTAATACGGACTCTAGTTCCCTTCGACAGATTCAACTCTTCGGGCTGGAAATAAAGCAAATGGTCGTTATAGGTTCCGGCAACGGCGATGAAGCGCTGCATCTCATGGTCGGGAATAATTATCTTCTGACCACTGCGGGTATCGGTTATATATTGCAAATAAGTAATTTGAGACTTAACACGCTGTACGTCGGAAGGACGTGCATGGACAAAAACCAGATTACGGATGACGGGAACCAAAGTACGGACTTTCTTACCCTTACGGATACTTACCTTATATTGCATGGGGACAAAACATCCGAGGCTCTCCTTCTCGAGAAGATGCACTGCATCAAGCTCTCTGCGGTATGTGGCACGCATGGCATGCCAGACTTCAACCTCGTTATCCGTTTCCATTTTCGTTGTTTTGTTCACAAAAGAGTGTTCCTCTGGGGCTTTGAACCCTTGGTATATAACTGGTATTCAATCATTTGCGAGCACCTTATGTAAAATACAGCAAGCATTGTGCCCTTCTTGCCAACAGTTTTTTTGCAGTTCGTCATTACCTTCTGGTAAGAGACTATAAACGAACGGATTACAAACAAAAAGCGTTTTTTAAACGTTCGTTTAATGGACGTCAAATTTCAGGAAATGAAATAGGGAATGAGTTAATAAAAGGGAATGGAAATTTTAAATATTAAATAAGATACTTAACATACTGAATTACTGTAAATTAAACTGATACACGATGGGTTTTCCAAAATATTTTTATTAAACATTTTGAGGATATAAAAAACAGTCTTATCTTTGCGTCCATTAAACGAACGTTTAAAAAACACTTCCAAGTCAAAGTCATTTCCATTTATATATCAACGCATTAACCCATCATAAAGATAAAACCCAGCTTTTTATCTCCATCCTTACTCCACAAAAACAAAAAACTTGATATACCTTTGCATTTATTTTACAAACTACAGTAATTTTAATTATTAACCCAAAAACATTAGAAAATGAAGGCAAAAAAGACACTCCAAAGTAAGGAAAAAAAACAAAAAGAGACACCCTTAAAACGGATGTAAAGCACGGCATATCAGCTCCGAAAGCAGGAGTAGGACGTCCCTCAAGCGGGGAGGTTATAGGAATACTGCCACAATATAGGAAAGAAGTCATTAAAGACATCATCCTATGGAAAAAATCAAGATACTTTATAGAAGAAAAGCCGACAAGCAACAAGGCATTGGCACAATGGGCATACTCACATTTCGACTTCAGAACGCCAGACTATAAAAGACTGTCAGAAAACACTATAATACAAGAGTTCGGTGAAGTGTGGCGGGAAATGAAGGTAGCAGGAGAGATATAGGGAATAAAACAAAAAAGGGCAGAAACCACGAAACTTATTGACAATAATTAAATATAAACAACTTAAGGAATAAACCACTTATCTTTGCCGCCACTTTGGTAAGGATGAAGCCACACCACCTACAGATGCCGCTTTCTCAATGAATGCGGCATCTTTTTTTATATACAAGCGTACCTCCTGCCAAACTAATACAATTATTAATTTTAAAGACAACAAGATGAGAAAGTCGACAAAGAACGCTTCACTTCACGAAGCACTGAGAAACCTATGGAAAATACGTATCATGCTGGAAAAGAACTACACGGAAACATGCGCCACATGGATGGCCCGACGAATAGAAAGCCTGATAGACCACATGCAATACGGACACGCACTCATAGCCTACCACAAGCAGGACGGGACATTCAGGCTGGCGAAAGCCACCTTACTGCCCTACAAGGCTGACTTCAGAAGAGATTATGACATCACAAGAGTGACAAGCACCATAGCCTTCTGGGACGTGGAACTGCAGGCATGGAAAACTTTCCAGCTGGAGAACTTCCTCGAATGGAGCCCCATATGCTAATCATTAACCATTAATCACTAATCATTAAACACTAAAAACAATGGCCATGATGTACGGGGGAATGCTATACTTCCCCCTCAAAGTAAATCTATTCGAAGAGATAGCAGTGGAACTGGTGGAAGCCAGGTTCGGACTGAAAGGCACAGCGGCGGTAATGAAACTGCTGTGCAAGATACACAAGGAAAACGGATATTACCTGAAATGGAACGCGGAGCAATGCACACTGTTCACAAACAAGGCGGGAAAGGACATCAACGAGCAGGAGATGCAGGGAATCGTGGACATCCTGGTGGAGAAAGCCTTTTTCGACCCCAAAACCTATAAGGAGCAAGGGGTACTGACCTCTACCGAGATACAGAAAATATGGCTGGAAGCCACCAAAAGAAGAAAAAGGGACCTCACCACCCTACCCTATCTGCAGGTAGAGACGGAGGAAGATAAACCGGACAAGGACAAGACTTGTACGCAAAAACGGGAAAATTGTACGCAGGATGCGGACATTTTCCCCGAAAATGCATGCAATTCCAAACAAAGCAAAGTAGAAGAAAGCAAAGCAAAAGAAAGTAAAGCACTTCCCCCTCTTACTCCCCCGGGGGAAAGCGGAGGAGCGCAGGGGAATCCTGATCTGGACATTCCCGGATATGCCTACAACAGGAATACGCACAACCTGGAATGCCTCATGCTGAATCTGGAAAAGCTCTACATCACCGACCGGGAGGAAATCAGGAAGATTCTGAAGTTATCGGACTACGGCAGGCTGGGAAACTACGTCTGGAAAATATTCAATGGGACGAACTGGAGCAAGGTGAACAGCAAGGGAGGGTACATCATCTCGGTACTGGCAAGAGAGAAGCGGAGTACGGGAAGCTGATTCCACAGGGCACAAGCTATCAATAACATGTCATGCAGGAAATCAATAACGTGTGATACAAAAAACAAATATCGTGCCGGCAGGAAATTAATTCCTTGCCGACACGATATGAATTTCTTCTTCGTCCTTAAAACTATACCTTATAATCATGCCGGTATTCAGCACAAAACCTCTGCAATTCAATAAAAAATGGCTGGAACACAGCAAACAGTTCCTCATCGTGCTCTTCAAGGTAACGAATAGCCTTGTCTACGGATATATCAATATGATGATATTCCACCATGATGTTCAAAGACTCTCTTATTCCGTTCAGAGTGGCGTATTTCCGCAAACGGTCGGTCAGGATAAAATGCCAGATGAAACGTTTGAACCGTACCGGAAGATAGCGGTAATTGATGAGGAGGGAAAGATAGAAAGTCCGGGTATACCTCCTCAAGGAAACCCCGGAGAACGACTCGAAACGGGAAGCCAGCAAATAATCGAAATAAATATCCAGCAATGCCCCCGAATACCGTCCGAATTCTGGTTGAAGCCTATGCACCACCTCGCAGACAGCCGGATGACGGTCGGTATAGTCGTCAATAGCGCGGTGAAGCTGAATACCCTTGGCTATATCCGGCGGATAATTCTTATAGGAGCTTCCCTTTACGGCATCGCCTACAAAATTGCCCAACTGTACTTTTCTGTTCGAACCGGAAAGGAATATATGTGCCAGATAGTTCATGACAAAAGATTTACCAGCTCCTTGCAAAGACGCTCCTTCACCTCCTCCATCGGCACCTCGTGTCCCAGCTCTTTCTGCAAAGAAGTGACACCCTTGTCTATGAATCCGCAGGGATTGATATAGCTGAAATAACGTAAATCGGTATTCACATTCAGTGCCAATCCATGCATGGTGACAAAATGGCTGCTGCGCACGCCGATGGCACAAATCTTACGGGCACGGGGAGTATCGCCCTCCAGCCATACGCCCGTTGCCTTCTCCAGACGTCCGGCCGCGATGCCAAACGAAGCACAAACACGGATTACCGCCTCTTCCAGCAGATGCACATATTCCTTCAACCCCAAAGAAAAGTCGTCAAGGTTCAGAATAGGATAGCAGACCAACTGTCCCGGACCATGATACGTAATGTCTCCGCCACGGTCAATATGATAGAGCGTAGCCCCTATCCTGCGCAGTTGTTCTTCTCCCAGCAGCATATTCCTTTCTTTTCCGCTACGCCCCAATGTATAGACATGGGGATGCTCGCAGAGCACAATATGATTGACATAGCACTCTCCTGTCTGCTTGGCATGTACAAGTGCGTCAAACCATTCCGTCTGCCGGCTCCATGCTCCGGCATAAGGAATCATGTTCCAATCTGATATTTCCAGTTTCATGCAAGCAAATATAGCACTTTTTTGAATTCACTCCCCGAATTTATCTTAAATATGTAGCATCTATTCATAAAAATACACCTTGATAATCTGATAATATCTCACGTACTTTGCAAACATTCTGATATAACTATTCACAAAAAGACAGACTTATGAAAAAAAGAATTCTAATAACGCTATTCGCAGCGTTACTGTTCAGCTTTTCCATATCTGCACAGATATTGAAGGGGCACGTATATGATGCAACGACCAATGAACCGCTTGCAGGGGCATCGGTCACCTACAAGCTGAAAGACACGCAAGGCGTAGTGACCGACATAAACGGTGCATACGAAGTACACCTGCCGGCGGGAGGTGTAGATTTGGTATTCAGCTACGTGGGATATGAGGATGTGCCAATGCCCATCGTCATCAGCAAAGGAGACATTATGCAGAAAGACGTGTACATGAAGGAAAGCACCAACCTGCTGGAAGATGTCGTGGTCTCGGCCGGACGGTTTGAACAGAAGCTGAGCGATGTGACGGTCTCCATGGATTTGATAAAGGCCAGTGACATTGCCCGCCAGGCTCCCACAGACATCACCTCGACACTGCAGACCATTCCGGGGGTGGATATCATCGACAAGCAACCCAGCATTCGAGGCGGTGGCGGCTGGACTTACAGCGTAGGTGCCCGCAGCCTGGTACTGGTAGACGGGATGAGCGTGCTCAGCCCCCAAAACGGAGTCATCAACTGGAACAGCGTACCTCTGGAAAATGTGCAGCAGGTAGAGGTCATCAAAGGAGCCTCCAGCGTGCTCTATGGTTCGTCGGCCCTGAACGGCATCATCAACATACGCACCGCACGGCCGGGACTGACCCCTCAGACCCGTTTCAGTGCCTATGTAGGAATCTATGACGACCCCGACAACAGCGATTACCAATGGAGTGACAAATCTTTCTGGAAAGAGGACAAATATCCGGTAAAGCCCTTGTTGCGCAACAGCCTTTTCAGCGGTGTACGCAATCCGCTCTACGAAGGTTTCGACCTCACCCACTCCCGCCGCATCGGTAACTTTGACGTCAGCGGCGGACTGAATCTCTTTACCGACGAGGGCTACCGCCAACAAGGTTACAACAAACGTTTCCACATCAACGGAAACCTCACCTACTATCAGCCGGATATGGGTATGAAACTGATGAACTACGGTTTCAACGTGGATTTCCTTTCCAACAAGTACGGGGATTTCTTCATCTGGCGCTCGCCCGGCGAGGCCTACCGCCCCTCTCCCTTTACTAATATGGGACGTGAGTCCAACAACTTCCGCATTGACCCTTTCTTCAACTTCACCAATCCTGAAAGAGGTACTTCACACAAAGTAAAGGGCCGTTTCTACTACAGTGCGGACAATGTGGTACGCCCTACACAATCCGCCTCCATTACGGATATTCTGGGCAACATGGGCACCGACGCACAAGTCATCCAGAACATTGCCAATGGAGACTACACAGCCCTCCAGCCACTGATGACCGGAGTTATCAAATGGCTGGGAAGCGACAAGCTGAGTGATTTGATGGACGGTGTCTTCGGCTCTCTGGACAACATATTCCCCAATGCCACCACTGCCGACTATTGCGACCTCATCTCTTGGGTAATGAGCAACGGCCTGCCGTCTGACATGGGAGGACTGCTTGAAGGGAAACTACCCAGCGACCTGGTTCCCTGGCTATCCGGTGTACTCAATCCGAAGCGCAATCAATCACCAACACGGACGGACAAGAATTACGACTATTATCTGGACTATCAGTTCAACAAGAAATGGGACGGCGGCGCACAAATCACCACGGGTCTGACTTACGAACATATCCGCACCTTCTCCGGCGAAACGGAAGAAGTACATCAAAGTGACAATGTTGCCGCCTATATGCAATACGACCAGCGCTTCTGGGACCGCCTCAGCGTATCGGCCGGTGTACGTGCCGAATACTACCGGATAGACAAGCACTACCGGGAAGCCGACACAAAGGTTTTCGGGAGCAAGATTCCTTTCCGCCCCGTGTTCCGTGCCGGGCTGAACTACCAGCTAGCCGATTACAGCTTCCTGCGTGCCAGCTTCGGCCAGGGTTACCGTAATCCCTCCATCACCGAGAAATACCTTCGCAAAGACATCGGAGGTGTAGGTGTATATCCCAACTACAACGTACAGCCGGAAAAAGGATTCAATGCCGAGCTGGGATTCAAGCAAGGGTACAAGGCAGGCAATTTACAAGGATTTGCAGATGTCGCCGCTTTCTATACCCAATACAAGGATATGGTGGAATTCCAGTTCGGCCTATTCAACAATGCGGACCTGAGCATGATAAACAGCGTTACAGACGCCATACAAATGCTGAAGAACGGCAAGGGTTTCGGCATCGGGGCACAGTTCCACAACGTGTCCAAAGCACAGATTTATGGAATGGAAATCAGCACCAACGGCATGTACACCTTCAACAAAAACGCCAAGCTGCTCTATAACCTGGGATATGTATATACCGAACCGAGGGATGCCGACTACAAGAAACGCAATGCCCTGGAGAACACCTATACCGACCCGCTTCAGATGAAGGAGAAAAGCAATGACGGCAAGTACTTGAAATATCGTCCGAAACACAGTTTCAAGGCCACGCTGGACTTTCAGTGGAAACGCATCAACATAGGTGCCAACGTAAACTGGAAAAGCAAGATACTTGCCGTGGACTATATTATGCTGGACGAACGCAGCAAAAGTGAACCTGACCTGCTGGACTACGTGCGCGGCATCCTCTTCGGCTCGTCCAACGGGGAAACCCTGGCATCCTATTGGAAAAAGCATAATACGGACTATGCCACAGTGGACATGCGCTTCGGGGTGAAAGCCACCAAGGAAGTAGCTTTCCAGTTCATGATAAACAACCTGCTGAACAAGGAGTACAGCTATCGTCCCATGGCAGTGGGCGCGCCACGTACTTTCGTCGTAAAGATGGACGTTACATTTTAAAAAAAGAACATTTCATTTTAAAAACAGAATGTCTTCCGTTACTTTTTCCCGGAAAAGAATTACCTTTGTGCGAACTCTAAACGACAAAGCGTATGGAATTTCCTCAAGTCGACCTGCCAGTAGACATGATTGCATGGACTGAAGTAACGGAAGACATTCTAAACATATACAAACAGTCGTGCCGCCTGAAAGCATGCATCTTTGCACTATGCATAGAAGGTTCCATCACGGTATCCATCAACTTGATGGATACGGAAATCAAGCAAGGGGATTTTATCACCCTGCTTCCCGGAACCATCATACAGTTTTACGAACAAAAGGAAAAAGTGTGCCTGGGATTCGTGGGGTTTTCTTCCCATTGCCTCAATGGAGTCAACCTCATCCAGTCTACATTGAGCTCCTTCTCCAACATACTGGAGTATCCGGTACTGGCTGTCAACCCTACCGTCGCCTCCTATTTCAAGGACTATTTTGCCTTATGGGCACGCATCACGACCGGTCCCTATCCTCCCGATACAAAAATGGCTCAAAGCACATTGAACTTGCTCCTCAGCGGCATAGACAGAATGTATTGCCACCGTCCGCAGATGCAAAAAGGGAACAAGAGCCGGAAAGAGGAAATATGCCGCGAACTGGTGCAGCTCGTCATCGAAAACTATACCCGCGAACGCCGCGCGCAATTCTATGCCGACAAACTGGGCATCTCCCTGCAACACCTCAGCACCACCGTGAGGCAGGTGACCGGCAGAAATGTATTGGACATCATCGCCCACGTCGTCATCGTAGACGTGAAAGCCAAGCTGAAATCAACCAACATGACCATTCAGGAGATTGCCTATTCCCTGAACTTCCCCAGTGCTTCCTTCTTTGGAAAATACTTCAAGAGGCACATGGGCATGAGTCCGCTGGAGTATAGGAACAGCTGAGAATACAGCCGTCAGAACCTGGAACTCAGACGAAGGCTGCTCAAAGCCACGGATACACAGGAAAGAGCCATGGCAGCACCTGCCAGCGCAGGACTCAGCAGGATGTCATAGACGGGATAGAGTACTCCGGCCGCGACAAAGATACCCACTGTATTATAGATGAAAGCCCAGAACAGATTCCGGTACATGAGGCTCACAGTCTGGCGAGACAACCGGAAAACTTTGGGCAACAGCAGCAGGTCTGAAGTCCTGAGAGTAATCATGGCGGTGTCCATCAACGTATCGGTCCCCTTTCCCATGGCAATGCTTACATCAGCACAGCTCAAGGCTTGCGCATCGTTCACGCCATCACCTACCATGGCGACCGTTTTACCCTGAAGCTGCAGCTTATGGATGAAATCCTCTTTGTCATCGGGCATAGCATCGGCCACAAAACGCATGATACCCAAACTGCCGGCCACGGAAGAAGCCGTACGCTCACCATCTCCCGTAAGCATGCATATCTCGATGTCCTGGGTACGCAGTTCCCGGATAGCTTCCATAGAAGTCACCCGCAACTGGTCCTTGATGGCAATAACGGCAAGTAAATCGTTCTCACGCCCAAAGTAGACAATACTGTTTCCGTCCGATTCATATTGCGTCAGCATATCGGCCAGGATATCCGACAAATTGGCCTGATAATCTTTCAGCAGTTTATGGCTTCCTACCCAATATTCCGCACCTTGATAGGCCACTCTGACACCTTTTCCGGCAATGCTTTCGAAACCGTCCAGATGGGCAGGGATAACCTGCTCTTCCCCTTCCAGGGCCGTAACGATAGCTTCCGCCAGAGGATGGTCCGAAGTAGACTCGGCAGCAAGCAGTACATCTTTATAATGATCCTCCTGCCCTTGCGCCCACAGCCAGCCTATTACCGTAGGATGCCCTTCTGTCAGGGTCCCGGTCTTATCGAATACCACCACATCCACATTGCGCATCTGCTCTAAAGCGGAAGTATCCCTGATCAGGATATGATTGCGGGCGGCTTTATTGAGGCCAGCCGCCAAAGCTACGGGAGTGGCCAGCCCTATCACACACGGACAAGCCACCACCAACACGGACAAAGCGGCAAACAGACCGTGTGACACTACACCTATGCCTCCGAAGAACACCCATATAAAAAAGGTCAGCAGGGAAACGATGAGAATGACCGGGACAAAAAAACCGGCGACGCGGTCGTCAATGCGTTGCTTCTCCGGCAGTACGCGGGCTGCGTTATGCTGCCAGCCTCCCAACCGGCGGATAGCCACCGACACAGTTCTCCGGGCACGTTCCTCCATAAACTCGCCAGTCAGGGAAAAGGCGATGATGACGGCGGCAACCCCATAATAGACATGCGGTTCCAGCCCGATGCCCAGCCAATAATCCGGAAAGAAAGTATTGAACACACTGAACAGAAAAGCCACAGAGGTGGTAAGTGCCACCAGACGGTCTATATTGTTGCGACCCGACCGGGTTCCCTTCCAGGCACCGGCATAAAAAGGAAAGCCGAAAAATAGCAGTACCGGAATTGCCAGTACCATCTGTATTTCACGGGTATAGGATATATGCACAAAGACTGTAGAAAACAGTATCAGCACGATGGCAAAAAGCCATGCGCCGACGACACGCAATTCCGTGCTGTGCATATCCAGCACGGGATGCGCCTTAGTAATTATATTGCTCATTCGATTTATTTTTTAGATGATTGTTGTTCCGCTTTAATAAAGCAACAACCGGAATGAGCAGTTTGTTCAATTACTTCTTATCGTCCTGCTTGGTTTCCTTGACAAACTCCGCTTCATAATGGAACTTTTGGAAACCTTTTTTCAACTTTTCCACATTGGTCTTGTCGGCATCATACGTGATGGTTACCGTCTTTGTCTTCAAGTCTGTGTGGAAGTCCTTCAGTCCCTTCTCAAAACGGATGTTATTGTTTATCTTCCTTACACAGTTCTCACACTTCATCTGTGCCACCTTGAACACGGCTGTACGGATGTCTTTTGCCATTGCGGCAGATGCCCAGAAGAGTACAACTGCCAAAGTCATTAAAAATCTTCTTGTTTTCATTGTTTCGCTATTGATTTAATAAATAATATTATATTCTCGGCAAGTTAAAACGGACACCTACATAGGCTTTTGCTCCATGCATCGGTCCCCACACCATCGTAGCATCAAAGTTGCTTCCCCAGGGATCGGAGGCATCGATGATAGGATTCTTCTGTTTGAAGTTTGCCAGATTCTCGCCACCGATGTATATAGACCAGCGACGGAAATAGCGCGTCACCTGTGCGCTCAACTGCTCGAAGCCGCCATAGCGCCTTTCCCACGACCAATTGCCGTCTGTCAGTTCGTATGGAGCCGGCATGCGCCCGCCACCGTTCAGTTGCAAAGTTACATCAAACTGCCACAATCCCAAAGGTGTCTGATAAGAAGCCGTCAGCAAACCTTTATATTTGCTGGTAAGGGGTTTCTCCATCAGCTCTCCGTTGTAATTCGTCTTGGCATCCGTCCAACGGTAAGCCGCGGTAAAGGTGAAACCCGGGAAGAACGGATAGCTTGCCTCCACCTGCACTACCTGCGAATAGGAACGGCCGTGAAGGTTGTAAAACAGAACGGCATGCGGGTCCGTATCCATGTCTACCACCACCTGCTTGCTGAAATCCGTGTAATAGTATTCCGCATTCAGGTTCAAGGTTTTGCCGAACAAGGGAATATAGGCGGAAGTGCTTGCGCCATAGTTCCAGGCCTCATCCTGGTCAAGACGTTTGGCGATGTCTATCCGACGGCTACTTGCCAGCAGGTAGTTATTCTCGGCCAGCACATGGTTCGTGCGGTATCCTTTTCCTGCCGAAAGACGGAAATGTACATACTCGTTGGGATTGTACTTCACATGGAAACGCGGGGTGACGAAATAGCCGTACTCGTTGCTATGGTCGCCGCGGATGCCACCCATCAGCACCAGTTTATCGTCCCAGTTGTAGGTGTACTGCACGTAGGCGCCGGGGACGGCTTCTTTGGTGAATTTCTTCGTCAAAGGCTGTGCGGCGTCATTGTCCAGGCGGTAGCGCTGGTCATAGGAGTCATAGTTGAAGCTCAGTCCGGCAGAAAGGCTTTGACGCTTGGTCAGTTCCGTCTCGAACAACAAGGAGGCATAAGCATTGTGCTGGTCTACGTCGTAGATTTTCCGTCCGTACAAGGCATCCTGCTTATGCAGGGAGCCGGAGAGGATCAATGCCAGGTTAGTGTTCTTCTCCTTGTTGAATATATAGGCGTTCTTGGTGAAAGCTTCGTAGCGGTCGGTGCCTATACTTATCTTATAAGGGTCTGTCAGAGGCATTTTGCCATGACCGACTTGTCCGCTGTTGCGGTCTTCCGTAAGCACTTTGATGCCTGCTTGGAAAACGTAGCGGTCGCCCATGTATGCCCAGCGGTTCCAGAGGTTGTACTGCTCCACGCGGGGGATGTCGGCAAAGCCGTCGTCGTTGCTGTCGTGAGCTTTGGTCTCATTCTCGTAATGTGCCAGCAAAGAGGTGCTCCAGCGTTTGGAGAGTTTCACCGTGGCATCGGCATTGGCTTCATAACGGTTGGTGCTGCTGGCAAAAAGGTTGGCCGAAAACCAGTCCGCTTCGGGCAACTGGGGTTTCTTGAATTCCACATTGATTTGTCCCGTGATGGCCTCATACCCGTTCTTCACGGACGAACTTCCTTTGCTTACCTGAATGCTCTGCATCCACGGCCCAGGGACATAGCCCAAGCCGTAGGGGGCGGCAGAGCCGCGGTAGTTGGGGACATTCTCCGTCATCATCTGCACATACGTACCGGACAAGCCCAGAAGCTTGATTTGCTTGGCACCGGTGGCGGCGTCAGAGTAAGTGACGTCCACCGAAGGATTGGTCACAAAACTTTCTCCCAGGTTACAGCAGGCGGCACGGTTCAGCTCGGCGCTGCTTATCATATCTTCGTTCATCACACTGTTGCGCAACTTCATGGTGCCCAACTTACGGCTGACCACATTCACCTCGCTCAGTTCCACCCCTTCGCGCAAGACAATGTCGAGCGTCTCATTGCGGTTACTGACGTGTATCGTATCATTCTCAAAACCGATAAAGCTGACTACAAGCATATGCTTGTCATTGGGTTTGGACAAGGAGAAGGTACCGTCTGCCGAAGTGGTGGTTCCTTGAGTGGTTCCCTGCCAGAAGAGGTTGGCACCCGCAATCGGGTCGCCCAAATTATCCTTTACCGTTCCCTTTACCTGCGCCTGCAAGGCGATGAAAGAGAACAGAAGGATGACTATCAAACTATATTTCATTTCTGTTTTATACTTAAAGAAGTGATTAAAAAACAAACAGTTCCCTCCGGACAATTCATGTCATTGCCCCGTATAAAACAACACTAAATGAGAAACGTGGAATAGAGCGCCAGATAATGACGCGAGCCGACGACATATGGCGGTGCCCCGAAATGCACTTCCGGAGTGCAGGTCACTTGCGGCAAGGAGTAATCAAACAGCGGCAGTTGCTCACAAAACAGTGTAAGGGATGGCACGAACGAAGCAGACTCGTGTGCATGTTTCACGAAATCCACCTTGTAGTAGACGGCTGTACAACCGGTATCCTTGCACGTTTTTTGTGAACCACGATGTGCATGATGGCATTTGGAACAGCCGGAGGTGCAACAACTTTGTGTCGTCTCGCATCCGGCACAGCAATACTGAACTACAGAAATCCCCACTCCGCTTATAATGATAAGAGAGGAAAAGAGTACAGCCAGTATGTAACGGAGTTCCTTCATAAGCGCTGCAAAGATAGAAAGTTTTAACCGTTTGCCGGAATTAATTTTTCCTTTTTTATGCCTGCAGTTCGTTAATAAGTTCTATATTTGTCGATAAAGTTTTTTGATTGATATGTTGATTTATAAACGAAACTCAATATGAAAAAGCAAACTGTCAGCCTACTTGTCCTTCTGCTTGCGGCAAGCGGCCTTTTCTTTTCCTGCGGTAACACCGTGAACAAAAACGCATACGCGTTGGAGTTCGACAGTATACAAGTAAACGAAACCGTACATCTCTTCGGAGACACAGCCAAGCCGGCCTGCAACCTCATCCTCAACGTTGCCTATGCCAGCCAGTCATCCGACGTAAGGCTGAAAGACAGTCTGAACACCTTCTTCCTATCTGCCTGCTTCGGCGACAAGTACATGGCGATGACACCCGAAGAAGCTGTCAAGAAATATACGGAGAAATATGTCGGCGACTACCGCAATGACCTGGAGCCGATGTACAAGAAAGACGAGGAGGACAAACAGGACGAGCAGAGCATAGGAGCCTGGTATTCCTATTATAAAGGAATCGAAAGCCATGTGCAGTTGTGCAATACCTTAATACTGACCTACCGTATAGATTACAACGAATATACCGGCGGCGCACACGGCATCTATATGTCCACCTTCCTCAACCTCGACCTAAAGACCCTAAGCCCCATCCACCTAGGCGACCTCTTTGAAGGCGACTATAAGGAAGCGCTGACCGACTTGCTTTGGAAACAGCTGATGGCAGACAACAACGTCAGCACCCGCCAAGAGCTGGAGGACATGGGCTACGCCACCACCGGTGACCTGGAGCCTATCGAGAATTTCTATCTGGACCCAACGGGAATCACCTTCTATTATAATGTATATGAAATTGCCCCATACGTAATGGGAGCAACCAAAATCACGTTGTCTTATGAGGACATAACCCATCTGATGAACAGCGAATTCGTCACCTTGAGCAATACGATAAAAGCAGGCGACCAATAGGAACCGTAATCAATTGTCTATCAACATAAAATTCACAATGGATTTAATACTCAAATATTTCCCGGACCTGACGGAAGAACAGAAACGGCAGTTTGCCGCCCTCTACGACCTCTACATGGACTGGAACTCTAAGATTAATGTCATTTCACGCAAAGATATAGAGAACTTGTACGAACACCATGTGCTGCATTCTCTGGGCATAGCCAAGGTAATCAGGTTCAGACCGGGGACACAGATTATGGACCTCGGCACGGGAGGAGGCTTTCCGGGAATCCCGCTGGCCATCCTTTTCCCCGAAGTACAATTCCATCTGGTGGACAGCATCGGAAAGAAAGTACGCGTAGCCTCCGAAATAGCCAACAGCATCGGGCTGAAAAACGTCACCTTCCGCCATGCCCGCGCAGAAGAGGAAAAAGGGAAGTTCGACTTTGTGGTGAGCCGTGCCGTGATGCCACTGACAGACCTACTGAAGATTATCCGCAAGAACATCTCCTCCAAACAGCAGAATGCATTGCCCAACGGACTGATTTGCCTCAAGGGGGGCGAATTGGGAAACGAAACCATGCCCGTCAAGAACAAGACCACGTTGTGGGACCTGAAGGAGTTCTTTGAAGAGGAGTTCTTCGAGACAAAAAAAGTAGTGTACGTAGGGTGTTGAGAGATAGTTGAGGTTTAGAAATCTAAATACATAATATGAAAATAAAGAGATTCGAATTTAATATGTTCCCGGAGAACTGTTATGTGCTTTGGGACGAAACCAATGAAGCGGTCGTCATTGACCCGGGCTGCTTTTATGAGGAAGAAAAGCAGGCCTTGAAAAACTTCATTACCAAGAATGGGCTGAATGTGAAACATCTGCTGAATACCCATCTGCATCTGGACCATATCTTCGGCAATCCTTTCATGCTGAAAGAGTTCGGTCTGAAGGCCGAAGCCAACCAGGCCGATGAGTTCTGGATTGACGAAGCGCCGAAACAAAGCCGCATGTTCGGCTTCCAGCTGCAGGAAGCCCCCGTGCCCCTGGGCACTTATCTGCACGACGGAGACATCATCACCTTCGGCAATACGAAACTGGAAGCCATCCATGTACCGGGACACTCGCCGGGCAGTCTGGTGTATTATTGCGCGGCAGACCACTGCATGTTCTCGGGGGATGTGTTGTTTCAAGGCAGCATCGGCCGTGCCGACCTCACCGGTGGCAACTTCGACGAACTGATAGAACATATTTGCAGCCGTCTGTTCATCCTGCCCAACGACACGATTGTCTATCCCGGACACGGAGCGCCGACTACCATAGGAATAGAGAAAGCGGAGAATCCGTTCTTTCGGTAAATATACAGCAAACTTTTAAATCATTACAGCCATGAAAAACGACCTATTGGCCTACCGCCACATCGGCATCAGCGAAAAAGACGAGGAGAAGATGCTCCAAAAAATAGGAGTGAAAAGCCTGGACGAGCTGATTGATAAAACCATTCCTGCCAACATCCGCTTGAAAGAACCGCTGGCTCTGCCCAAGACAATGACAGAGTATGAATTCGGACAACATATTGCAGGGCTGGCTGCCAAAAACAAACTTTACACAACCTATATCGGTATGGGATGGTACAACACCATCACTCCTGCCGTTATCCAACGGAATGTATTCGAGAACCCCGTTTGGTACACTTCCTATACCCCCTATCAGACCGAAGTCTCACAAGGACGCCTGGAAGCCTTGATGAACTTCCAGACTGCCGTATGCGACCTCACCGGCATGCCCCTTGCCAACTGCTCCCTGCTGGACGAAGCGACTGCCGCAGCCGAAGCCGTGACGATGATGTATGCCCTGCGTCCGCGCGACATGCAGAAATCGGGTGCCAACGTGGTATTTGTTGACGAAGCCGTCTTCCCGCAGACGCTGGCAGTAATGACTACCCGTGCCATTCCGCAAGGTATCGAGCTGCGTATAGGAAAATACCATGAAATGGAATTCACACCGGACATCTTCGCCTGCGTACTGCAATATCCCAACGCCGCCGGCAACGTGGAAGATTATCGCGCCTTCGTGGAAAAAGCCCATGCAGCCAACTGCAAAGTGGCCGTTGCCGCCGACATTCTGAGCCTTGCCCTGCTCACCCCTCCGGGAGAATGGGGGGCCGACATCGTCTTCGGAACCACACAACGGCTCGGTATACCGATGTTCTACGGCGGACCGTCGGCAGCCTACTTTGCCACCCGCGACGAGTACAAGCGCAATATGCCGGGACGCATCATTGGCTGGTCGAAAGACAAATACGGCAAGCTGTGCTACCGCATGGCGCTGCAAACCCGCGAGCAGCACATCAAGCGTGAAAAGGCGACTTCCAACATCTGTACCGCACAAGCACTGCTTGCCACGATGGCTGGCTTCTATGCCGTATATCACGGTCCGGAAGGTATCCGCACCATTGCAGAACGCATCCACAGCATTGCCGTATTTCTGGAAGAAAGTATCAACAGACTGGGATACAAGCAGGTCAATGTACAATATTTCGACACGCTCCGCTTTGCACTGCCCGACACCATTTCGGCACAGCAAATACGTACCATCGCCTTGAGCAAGGAAGTGAACCTGCGTTATTTCAAGAATGGGGACGTAGGTATGAGCATCGATGAGACTACGGACATCATTGCCGTCAACGTACTGCTCTCCATCTTTGCCATTGCCGCCGGAAGGGATTGGGAAAAGGTAAGCGACGTACCCATGGCAAGCAGCATCAGCGCGGAGATGAAACGCCAAAGCACCTATCTGACACATGAAGTATTCAACAAATACCATACGGAAACGGAGATGATGCGCTACATCAAGCGTCTCGACCGCAAGGACATCTCACTGGCACACTCCATGATTTCCCTCGGCTCGTGCACCATGAAGCTGAACGCTGCCGCAGAGATGCTGCCGCTCAGCCGTCCGGAATTCATGAACATGCATCCCCTGGTGCCCGAAGACCAGGCCGAAGGTTACCGCGAACTGATAAGCAACCTCAGTGAAGAACTGAAGATAATTACCGGCTTTGCCGGCGTCAGCCTGCAACCCAACTCCGGTGCGGCAGGCGAATATGCAGGACTCCGCGTCATCCGCGCCTATCTGGAAAGTATAGGACAAGGGCACCGCAATAAAATACTGATACCTGCATCCGCACACGGCACCAACCCGGCATCCGCCATCCAGGCAGGCTTTACCACCGTGACCTGCGCCTGCGACGCACAAGGCAACGTGGATATGGCCGACCTGCGCGCCAAAGCGGAAGAAAACAAGGCGGACCTCGCCGCCCTGATGATCACCTACCCTTCCACACACGGTATCTTTGAAACGGAAATTGTGGAAATCTGCCACATCATACACGCCTGCGGTGCGCAGGTATATATGGACGGTGCCAATATGAATGCCCAAGTAGGCTTGACGAATCCCGGCTTTATCGGTGCGGATGTCTGCCATTTGAATCTGCACAAAACGTTCGCCTCTCCTCACGGTGGCGGCGGACCGGGCGTAGGTCCCATCTGCGTGGCAGAGCATCTGGTTCCGTTCCTTCCGGGACACAAATTGTTCGGCAATGCCGCCAACCAGGTGTCCGGAGCTCCTTTCGGCAGTGCAGGTATCCTCCCCATTACTTACGGCTATATCCGCATGATGGGAACAGAAGGGCTGACACGGGCCACAAAGATAGCCATCCTCAGCGCCAACTACCTGGCAGCCTGCCTCAAGGATACATACGGCATTGTTTATCGCGGTGCTACCGGCTTCGTGGGACACGAAATGATATTGGAATGCCGTAAGGTGCACGAAGAGACGGGCATCAGCGAAAACGACATCGCCAAGCGCCTGATGGATTATGGATATCATGCCCCTACCCTCTCCTTCCCGGTACACGGCACACTGATGATTGAACCGACGGAGAGCGAAAGCCTTGCCGAACTCGACAACTTTGTCCACGTGATGCTGACCATCTGGGACGAGATTCAAGAGGTGAAGAACGGCGAAGTCGACAAGACGGACAACGTGCTGGTGAATGCCCCACATCCCGAATACGAAGTGGTAGCCGACACGTGGGAGCACAGCTATACCCGCCAAAAGGCAGCCTACCCGATAGAAAGCGTGCGCGAAAACAAGTTCTGGGTGAACGTGGCACGTGTAGACAACACGTTGGGAGACCGTAAACTGTTGCCCACATGCTATGGATGCTTCGACTGATGAAAAGAAAGCGTAACGGACTATTTTATAGTAAAAAAGAAGAAACCATCAATTCCATCTCCCATGGCATCGGCATTGCCATGGGAGTAATTGTAAGTACACTATTCCTGATAAAATGCTACCAGGCGCAGAATCTTTGGGCAGCATGCGGCGTATGGCTCTATCTGTTCGGCATGGGAGGCTCCTATCTTGCCTCCACACTCTACCACTCCCTGAAACATCATAATCCGTGGAAACGACGCTTGCGGCATTGGGACCATGCAGCCATCTATTGGCACATTGCAGGCAGTTATTCCCCCATCATACTCATTGCATTGAGAGAGGACGGCGGTTGGGGCTGGGGACTTTTCGGCTTCGTCTGGCTATGCGCCATCATCGGTACTGTTGTCAGCTTCCGCAAGATGGAGGAGCACAGTTACGTGGAAACAGTATGCTACATCCTGATGGGGCTGTCCGTACTGGTAGTATTCAAGCAGCTTTTCGCCCTCTCCCCCACAGCCTGCTACTGGATTATTGCCGAGGGGGTATGCTACATCACGGGAGCCGCCTTCTACTCCTTGCGCAAAGCACGGTACATGCATTCGGTTTTCCATTTCTTTGTATTGGGCGGTTCAGCCTGCCACATGGTGGCTGTATGGGACATACTGGTGAAGATGCTGTAAGCAAACGGCAAGCGCACAACCGCTAAAAGAAGTTAATAAGTATCTCTTTCCCTTGCTTTTCTCCATAACTTACCCTACGTTTGCAGTGTTGTACATCAGTGCAACACTAATAAAATTATGATAACGATAGAGAATACGAGCTACGGTTACAAGTCCAATCCACTTATTTTCAACAACATATCTTTGGAAATAGGAAACGGTATATATGGACTTCTGGGAGAAAACGGCGTAGGCAAAACGACGCTGATGCATCTCATCTGCGGACTACTCTTCCCCAAAAACGGAAAGTGCAGCATAGACGGAAGAAACACGGCAGAGAGACAGTCCGAAGGGTTGGCCCGTTACTTCTTCCTGCCCGAAGAGTTGCAGATGCCTACCGAAAGCATCGCCAGCTTCGCTGCACGCCATTCCGTATTCTATCCACATTTCAATCAGGAAGAATTCAAGCTGAACCTGGAAGAGCTGAAAATCAACCGGAAACAAAAACTCTCTTCCGTCTCCTACGGACAACAGAAGAAGGCAATGCTGGCATACGCCTTTGCCCTGCATACTCCATACATCCTGCTCGACGAACCGACAAACGGGCTGGACATCACCTCCCGCCAAGCCTTGAAACGTATCATCAGCCGCAGCATGGACGATGAAAGCACGCTGCTCATCTCCACCCATCAGGCGCACGACTTCGAGAATCTGCTGGACCATCTCGTCATCCTTGGCAAAGGCGAAATATTACTGAACCGTTCGCTGGACGAAATCAGTAACCGGCTTCTCTTTGCCCGTACGGACATCCTGCCGGCAGAAAGCATCTACAGCGAACAAGACTTGTCGGGCCATTTCTCCATTCTCCCCAACGAGGACGGAGAAGAGAACACACCGGACATCGAACTGCTGTATAAAGCGGTGTTGCAACAACCGGAAAAGATACAGAGCATGTTTCAATGAAAATCCATCATACAAACAGAACTATGAACGCAACTTTTAATCTGAAACGCTTCCTGCTACTGGAACAATATAAAAGGAATGAGACCGGCAGGCACCTGCTTTGGTCGGCAGCCGTCGTATCGTTCATCTGCATCCTGTGCATCCTCCACGACATAAACCGCGGTGGAAGTTACTACGGCAAACATACCTCTGCCACCGAATTCTCCCGCTACGTACTATGGTTTATCCTCATGGCCCCCTGCCTGCTGGAAACAAATTTCAGCAAACACAGCTCCACTCTCGATATACTGCTGCCGGCATCGGCATTCGAGAAGTTCCTGCATATCTGGATAAAATACCTGCTGCTGCTTCCCCTATTCTGCAGTCTGCTGATAGCCTGCCTCAAAGGTCTGCTGTCCTTAAGCGGCAGCGAGTTCCTGCAGTATTTTGCAACGCACATCACGATGTTCCGGATACACAACACCCAGATACTGACCTATGTAATCCTGCATGCTTCCGCCTTCATCGGATACTTCGCCTTCAGCCGGCAAGTCCTGCTGAAAAGTTTCACCATCTTTGTAGGCTCCATTGCCGTCTGCATAGGAATTGTAACTTTTGTGGCCTCCCTCATGCCCGAAGCCAGAGCGGACGGATACTGGATGGATAACATTGCCACATGGCCCCACACCAACTATCCGCTGTCGGCCGGTGCACAAGCCATCGTGACTTTCTGCAATTATGCGGCTCCTATCAGTGTGCTGCTCGGTTCATGGGCATCGAGCTACTTCCTGCTCAAAGAAAAACAACTGTAGCCTATGGACTTCAAGACCAACAAGCCGATATACCAGCAGATTGTAGACTTCTGTTTCAGCAAGATTCTCACCCGCGAATGGCGGGCGGAAGAGCGGGTGGTATCCGTGAGGGAGCTCTCCACACAACTGGCAGTGAACTCGCGCACCGTGTTGAAGGCCTATGAATACCTCCAGACGGAGGACATCATCTACCCGGAACGGGGAATGGGGTTCTACCTCTCCAAAGATGCGGTGAAGAAAGTGATGCGAATACAGAAGAAAGAGTTTTTTGAAAACCAGCTTGCCGACATGTTCCGCAGCATGGAGCTGCTCAGCATCAGTATAGAAGAAATAACAGAACGATATAACAAACTTAAAAAAGACGGTTCATGAAGAGATACGCAAAGACTGCATTATGGATTACCTTCGGACTCCTCTTCGGACTTACGATTGTCAAAGTTTCGACACTGATGTACGAGATTTATTCCTTCATGCATTCCTGACTTTCATCGGACAGACGAGGAAAGTATAAACAACTGACATACAAGCCTCAACATCTTTCCTTAACGGAAGGAGTGGCTTTTGCATCCCTATCCAACAGTAACAGACTAATACAAACGATTATGAAAACCAAACTTTTTTTACTATTGCTTGCCCTCTCCGTACTCCGTACGCAGGCACAGAGCCTCTCCATCAAAGGACGCGTCACGGACACTTCGCAAGAGGCAATTATAGCCGCCAATGTGTCATTATGGACCATAGACTCTACTTTGGTGACCGGAGTAACCTCGGATGCACAAGGCAAGTTCACCCTCCATAAAATCAAGGCAGGCGATTACCGCCTTTCCATCTCCTTCATCGGCCTCCAAAGTGAAAACATACTGCTGAAACTGAATAAAAGCCTCGACCTGGGCGATGTACAGTTGCAGGAAGATGCCGTAAGCCTCGGTGAAGTGACGGTATCCGCCAGCAATGTGCTGCAGCGGGTAGACCGGCAAATTATCCTGCCTTCCGAAAGCCAGCTGAAACGCTCGTTCGGTGCCTACGACCTGCTGAACAATCTCGGCATTGCCCGTCTGCAAGTGGACAATCTGAGCAACAGCATGAGCGTCAGCGGTGGTGGGTCCGTACAAACCCGTATCAACGGCATTAAAGTGACAGACAAGGAGATAGCGGCCGTCAGAGCCAAAGACGTACTGCGTGTGGAGTTCATCGAAGACCCCGGCAAGCAGTACGGAGACGACGAGCTGGGCGCCGTAGTCAACATTATCCTGCGCCGCCGCGAAACGGGCGGTGTTGTGAACTTCCAACTCTCCGATTCGCCCCACACCCTATGGGGAGAGAATTTCCTGAGCGCGAAGTTCAATTACAAGAACTCCGAATGGGGCATCGACTACTTCAACAAGAACGGCAAGTATCACAGCCGCCTCGAATCCCATGAAACCTTCTATCTGGGCGACCGTACCATCGACCGCATCAAGGAAGGCATCGAAGACGAGTCTCCCTCCCTGAGCTTCATCAACAACCTGAATCTGACGTACAATCTGACGAAAGCGGACAAATATGTATTCAATGCCATTTTCCGTAACAACCTCAGCAATGCCCCCTACCAGAATGAGCTGAACAAGATGTGGGCAGTGGGCAGCACGGAGTCCATCTATTCGTACGTCAACAACCACACATCCAGCTACTCTCCGGCGCTCGACCTTTACTTCCAGCATACCCTGCCCCATCAGCAGAGCATCCAGGTGAATGTAACGGGAACGCTCATCCATACCAAGAACAACCGGAAATACAAGGAGTACAAGGACGAGAACGCACCGCTGGCAGACATCCAGACATTAGTGGACGGCGACAAGCGCTCCGTCATCGGCGAAGCCATCTATGAAAAGAACTTCAAGGAGGTGAAGCTGAGCGGCGGTGCCCGCCACTATCAGATGCGGACAGAGAATGAGTATAAAGGTTCCAACCCTACCACTTCGAAGATGGACCAGTCGCAGACATCCGCTTTCTTCGAGGTGCAGGGCAAGGTAAAGGACTTCAGCTATGCGGGCAGCGTAGGCATGACGCGCGCCTGGTTCAAGGAGAGTGAGGAAGACCATGCCTACTATACCTTCACGCCCACCGTGCGGTTGAGCTATAATCTGAAGAAGGCGGGATTCCTGCGCTACCGGTTCAACATCAGTCCTGCCATACCGTCACTCGGTTCGCTGACGGATGTGGAGCAGGCGATGGATACGATACAGATAGTCCGCGGCAACCCGTTGCTGAAAACGTATCAACAGTTCACGAACTCCTTGTCTTACAGCTATTCGAAGAAGCAGTTCAATGCCAATCTGAGCGTGCGCCACCAGTATTATGACAATCCCATCATGGAAAGCATCTTCGTGGAGGACGGCAAACTGATACTGAAGGATGAAAACCAGCGGTCGTTCCAAAGCCTGAATACGGAACTGATGGCCGGCATAAATGGCGCTACACTGTTCGGACTGAAAGATTTCCTGACGCTTTATGCTTCGGGAGGATATACGCGCAGTTGGTCGGAAGGCCTGAACTATAGCCATATGTACGATGAATTCTATTACAGCGTGATGGCGCAAGTGCAATATAAAGGCCTCTCGCTGCTCGGGCAGTTCCGGAAAGTGCAGAACAATTTCTTCGGCGAAACCATTAAAAAGAACGAAAACCAGACGGCATTCATGGCAATGTACACCCGGCAGAACCTTCAGGCGGGAATCGGTATTATGTTTCCCTTCACCAATAATTATAAAGTGGGAAAAGAAAGAATCAGCAAAGTGGCTCCTTTCCGTTCCGAGACATTCGTCAGGGAGACGGGACAGATGGTCGTGCTGCGCGTGGGTTATACATTCGAGTTCGGACGCAAGCACAAGGCAGGCAACAAGGGGCTGAACAACAGTGATACGGACAGCGGCATCATCAATATGCAGCGATAACCCATTTCCTCTGTGAAGAGGAAGCCCAACGGAGAGTGGCGGAATTATACGTTATTTTGCTTCATGTATGATTAATTACCTGACCGCCACCTCTCCTGCGGGTATCTCTGTTTAGCGGATGATGGTCACCGTACCTTCCTTCACCTTTTTCTCCTTCACCGGAGCATCGGCGGGAGCATATCCCAGGGCTGCGCAGCCATATACCTTATGGCTCTCGGGTACACCCAGCTTTGTCAAGAAAGCGCGGACATCGGGGTCGTCGCAGGTCTGCCCCAACTGGTTAATCCAGCAGGAACCGATGCCGAGGGACTTGGCTGCAAGGAAAATGTTCTCCAAGGTGCAAGCGCAATCCATAGCAGCCCACCATTGGGTAGGCTCGTTGGAGACAATGACCAGCGTGGGGGCATGATAGTAGCAGCAATAAGTCTGGCTATGTCCACGTTCCCGTGTATGAGGGTCGTCACTCTTGGCAAAGGCGCCTTTGATTTTATCATTCAACTCTTTCAGTACTTCCTTATTCTGAATGGCAGTGAAGTGCCACGTCTCCAAATGCATACCGTTGGGGGCATAAGTAGCCGCCTCAAGGATAAGATTCAAATCTTCTGCGGAAACCTGCTGTTCCATATAGGCACGGACGCTACGGCGTGCCTTGATAGTTTGTAATGTCTCGTTCATTTGTTTAATTGAGAATTGATAGTTGATTATTGATAATGCAAATCGGTGCGTATTCAGTAGGGCTGTTTCATCGTTTCACCAGTCCAATCTTCACATTCAGCTTGAAGTACCAGACGCCGTTCTCGCGCTCCAAGAAGCCGTATTTATCTTTCTCTACGGCACCTTTCTCCAAACGCGTGTTCTGATAAAGGAAGTCTGCAAAGACCTGCGGACGGGATTTGTGGTAGCAGAGTATCTGCCCGTTGCCGTCCGTCAGGAAGATGCCTTCGACGGCAGAGTCCGTACCGTTATAAATTTTGGCAGGGCGCATGCCGAGGGCAAGCGCCAGCAAGAACTGCTTCATCTTGAACTCGTAGAAGCGGTGCTTGTTTATCAACTCGTCCTTTATCTTCAGCGGATTCATCTCCTTGATGCGCTCCGTCAATTCGCTGATGCGGGTGATGCCGTCCAAGTGCATCAAGCGTACCATCTCGGCAAGCATGCGGGGGAAGTGGAGGTCTATCATCAGCAAGTTGCAGCGGAACACGCGGTCGGCAACGTCGGCATACTTCAGCACGCCGCCCAGTCGCTCAATCATCATCATGCGTTCTGCTACTTCCGTAGAAGATTCCGGCAGGGCATTCACCTTGTTCACCGTGGGCACGGCAAACTTGACACCGCTTTGCTCCAGCTTCAGATTCGCCGTGCGCCCTCCGTCCAGCAACGGATTCATCGGGGTAAGGCGACAACGGACATTGAAGCCCGTTAGCGGAGCTTCGGGATGCCAGAAAGCTACGGAGAAATCGGTACGGTCCTCCGTCTTTGCTTCCAGGTCGAAGATATTGACAGCATCCAGGAAAGCTTCCAAGCCTTCAGTCACTTCCACTTCCTCGCCCGAAACGTTCTTCAACAGATGCAGAACCAACTCTGCCGCATCACCAAAGTCTTCGCGGGGGAAACGCAGTTCCTCCTTCTCGCCCGGAACAAACGAACCGTCCTTCCCGGTAGTTCCGCTGACAACGCGCACTTCCTGCGCTTCGATATAGTAACGGCGCGTACCGTCATGCTCTTCCCTCTGTATCAAGGCAACGGGCCAGCGCAGGGTTTCGTCTTTTTCAGCTTTCGGTGTGCCCAATGACACGGCTCCATCCGCCAGCAGGCGAAAGAAGGTGTAGAGCTCACCCAGTTCTCTTTTTGTTGCACTAAATGCCATAAACTTTCTTTTGTTTAAAGGGGGGAGTCAGCCTTTCATAAGGAGTGGTGCCGTTTCCGCAAAGAAAACAGTCTGTTCCTCATAGGAAAACAACTTGTTCCGTTAAAGGAAACGAACAACTTCCCTATTAAAAGGGGCTCTTATCCCATTTGTTGTATTATTCAAACCTTAATGTTTCTACTTTCTCCAACCGTGCCCGCAACTTCGGCATCATGGACTGACGGATGCGGAGCGTCATACGGCAGTCCATATCATACGACTGTTCCAGAATTTCCGGCTCCTCCTCCTTCACCACCCGCATCACATCGTTCATGAAGGGGTATTCGAAGAGGAAAGTCACCGCCTCATCTACCGTCTTTTCAATGATGGTGGCAGCGGCAATGGCTTCGGCGGCAGCAGCCTTATAAGCTACAATCAGTCCACTCGTACCCAACTTGATACCGCCGAAGTAGCGCACTACGATGACGAGAATATCCGTCAGTTCGTTGGAATTGATTTGTCCCAGAATCGGCTTGCCTGCCGTACCCGATGGCTCGCCGTTGTCGTTGGCACGGAAGTCCTTCCGCTCATGGCCCAACATGTAGGCATAGCACACGTGGCGGGCGTCGTAGTATTTCTTCTGGTAAGTTTCCAGATGCGCCTTCACCTCCTCTACTGTACGCACCGGCAGGGCAATAGCAATGAACTTGCTGCGCTTTTCAGTGTAAATGCCCTCGGAAGGGGCAACGATGGTTTTATACGTATCTTCGCTCATGCTGCAAAGATAATGCAAACCGAAGAGAGAACTTTCATGCTTGCATGAAAAAGAAATGAAATTTTGTATATACCTTTGTAATTGTACAACTTGTCATCCGAAGCATGACGAAATTATAAAAGACCGCATTTATGAAAAAGATAGTGATTGCCCTTGATTCCTTTAAAGGATGTCTCACCTCGGCAGAAGCCGGAGAAGCTGCCGCCCAAGGGGTACATGCCGCATGTCCCGAATGCCGGACCATCGTGCTCCCTGTGGCCGACGGTGGAGAAGGCATGCTCGACGTCCTGCTTGCAGCCAGTAACGGAAAACGTATCACCGTCCGTGCCCACGACCCGTTGATGCAACCGTGCGATGCCAGTTACGGCATCTCCGGAGACGGCAATACCGCATTCATAGAGATGGCCGCCATCAGCGGACTGCCTCTGGTTCCTGCCGACAAAAGGAATCCGATGAAAACCACCACCTTCGGAACGGGCGAACTGATACGCGATGCCCTGGAACGGGGATGCCTCCGTTTCGTCATCGGACTTGGAGGGAGCGCCACGAACGATGCCGGTCTGGGAATGCTGCAAGCATTGGGATTCCGTTTCTTCGATAAAGAAGGACACGAAGTGGGAAGCATGAAAAAAGGCATCGCCCTATGCGGTGCCCTTCTATCGGCAATCAGCTCCATAGACAGCTCTTCTGCCCATCCCGCACTGAAAAAGGCATGTTTCACGGCGGCGTGTGATGTACGCAATCCTTTCTTCGGTCCCAATGGAGCAGCCCACGTATTCGCTCCCCAAAAAGGAGCAGACGCGGATATGGTGAAGGAACTGGATGTTGCTATGCAGCATCTTTCGGACGTCATATTCCACACTACCGGCAAAGACGTATCCTTGCATCCCGGTGCCGGTGCGGCAGGCGGTATGGGGGGCGGTCTCCACGCATTTCTGGATGCACAGTTGAAACCCGGCATAGAGCTTCTTTTGGAAACTCTGGACTTTGCAGAAAAGATTAAGGATGCCGACCTCCTCATCACCGGAGAAGGGAAATCGGACCGGCAGACTCTTATGGGGAAAGTACCTTCGGGCATCTTGCAGGAAGCAAGGAGGCAACATATTCCCGTCATCCTGCTGGCAGGAGCGATAGAGGATGCCGGGATACTGAATGCAGCCGGATTCCGGGGCGTATTCTCCATTACCCCCTCTCCCATCTCTTTGGAGCAGGCCATGCAACCCGAGTTTGCTCAAGAAAATATCCGAAGGACAGTGGAGCAAATTTGCCGGATTTTCTTTTAACTCCCTCTAACTCCTTTAACATACCGATAGCACCAGATACCGACTACATCGGCAATCAGCCAGCCGATGGGGATGGACCACCAGATGCCTGTCACCCCAATCTCAGGTATCGAAGCAAACCAATAAGAAAGAACTACACGGGTGCCCAGCGACAGCACGGTCAGCACAACAGACATGCCCGGCATACGGATGGCCCGGTAGTATCCGTACAGCAAAAACAAGATGCCGATGCCACAGTAGAAAGCACCTTCGATGCGTAGGTACGCCACTCCCACCGCAATAATCTCCGTTTCGTCCGGACGGACAAAGATAAGCATCAACGGTTTGGCAAAGATGAAAACCAATACGGACACAAGGAGCGAAAAAACAACAGCCGTGACAAATGCACTGCGAACACCCCGGTGGATACGGTCGTAACGTCCGGCCCCGAAGTTCTGTGCAATAAAGGTGGAAAAGGCGTTCCCAAATTCCTGCACGGGCATATAGGCGAAAGAGTCAATCTTCACAGCTGCCGCAAAAGCTGCCATTACCGCTGTTCCAAAGCTGTTGACAAGTCCCTGTACCATCAGGATTCCCAGATTCATCACCGACTGTTGGACGCAAGTCAGTGTAGAGAAGGAAGCTATTTCCTTCAAGCAAGTACGGTCAAAACACATATCTTCATGATGCCATCGCAGTTCCGGACGCCTTCTGTAAGTATAAATGATGATGCCCAGAGCAGCTACTCCTTGAGCGAGGACAGTGGCCGCAGCCGCACCCTGAATCCCCCAATCCAGTTGTAGGATAAAAAACAAGTCGAGCGCTATATTCAGAACGACAGAAACTGCCAGAAACCAAAGCGGAGTGACAGAATCCCCTACTGCACGCAGCAGAGATGCGTAGAAGTTATAGATAAAGGTGAAAACTATACCGCAGAAGATTATCCACAAGTAGCTGCGCATCATGCCGTATATGTCTTGCGGGACCTGCAACAGCCGGAGAATAGGGTCGAGCCAGATAAAAACGGCTACATTCAGTATCAATGTCACGATACCTATCAGTACAAACGAACTGAATATGCTACGACGCAGTGCTACATGGTTTCCGGCACCATAATGTAAAGAGAACACAGTGCCACTGCCCATCGCCAGTCCCAGCAAAACGGATATAAGGAAAACCATCAATGTGTATGCCGAACCGACCGCCGCCAACGCCCCTGCACCAATGCATTGGCCTACAATGAGCGTATCTGCAATGTTGTAGCATTGCTGCAAAAAAGACCCTACCATCATGGGTAGGGTAAAATGTAATAAAGTACCGGTTATGCCTCCTTGAGTGAGGTCTCCTTTCCGTAGCATCCTGCTTTTGTTTTTAAGAGTTTCATTTCCGGGTACAAAGATACAAAACCCTCCAACAAATCATCTGGACTCGACGAAGAAAGAGGCATGTAATAAAAAAAGCAGAGGGTTAACCTCTGCTCTCCATACTGTTTTTGTCAGGATTCAGAATCTTTACGACCTGACGAACATCTCTCTTGTCTGCATTACCGTAAAGGCCAATCTGTTGTCCGGGTACTGTTCCCTTTTCATGTTCTGCCTGGGACAATGCTACTTTCGGGTCAATATGCCCTGCTTTCTTATCTATATTCATACCTATTGAGTTTTTCTAAATTCTTATATGAGAACAAGATAAAAAAGCAAATTGTTCAGCAGTGTCACGAGATATTTAGTAATTCCACTTCAAATATCAGTGTGGAATACGCCGGAATGGGTCCACTGGTACGTGTACCGTATCCCATGGTGTAAGGGATATATACAATCCAACGACTTCCGGGATGCATTCGTAGCAAGGCAATCTGCCAGCCCTCAATCACTTCATTCAGACGAAAAGCCTCCGGACAATTCCGTTTCCACGAATTATCGAACTCACGCCCATTGATAAGAGTGCCTTTATAATGCACAGATACTACACTGTTGAGACGTGGTGTCAGACCGTCTCTGCCTTCCTCCAATACCCGATAAAGTATGCCGCAAGGCAATTCCTTGATTCCTTCTGCCGTACGCAACTGTTCCAGAAACTGTTCGTTCTGCAATTTATATTCTTCTTTTCTACCCATATTGACTTTTTCAATACTTTACAATAATTTGTGCACTGCTTTCTTGCAGTTCCGCATATCCTTTTCCGTCAGCTCAGGATGCTTCTTAGTACCTCCCCTCTCAATGGTTTTCACAATCTTGAAACCACTCCATTTCAGAATCTCCCTGAAAGCTCTCACCACACCGTGCGTCTGATTATAGAGAATATTGAAAGGATAAGGGGTAGTACAAGTACTTACCACAATCGCTTTCTTGCCCTTATGAAGCGGAAGGGGCATCCCCCAAGAGTTCTCCCCCATCATACCGTAAACCATACGGTCGAAAAGCACTTTCACTTCTCCCGGCATGTTTCCCCAATAGCAAGGGGCACCGATTATCACTGCATCGGCTTCTTTCATAGACTGCAACACTCTCTGTGCCCCATCCTCGGGCAGACAACACTTCAATGAACTGCGACACTTCATGCAACCGATGCAGGGATGTACCTGCAACTGTGGAACGTCTATATAAACTGTTCCAACTCCGCAGCCTTCAAGTTCCTGCTTCATCAGCTCCAACATTTTCGACATGTTGCCATGACGACGAGGACTACCGTTAAGAATCAATACCTTCATTGCATACTCTTAATTTTTCAGCAAAGGTCGGCATTTTCTACATAATAACCTTATTATTCTGTTTTAATCCGAAAAAAAAGGGGATGTCTTTTAGTGGAAGACATCCCCGTTTCAGTTTATATCAATTCATTTAGTCCAGTTTATGAATCACCAACCCCGAACGCAACTTCGGCTCAAACCAAGTTGTCTTGGGAGGCATGATGTTGCCCGTATCGGCGATGTCCATCAGCTGCTTCATGGAAACGGGATAGAGGGCCAATGCCACTTTCATCTCACCACTGTCCACCCGCTTCTTCAACTCTCCCAGACCACGGATGCCGCCTACAAAGTCAATACGCTTGTCGGAACGGAGGTCTTTGATGCCGAGCACTTCATCCAGTATCAGATTGGAGGAGATGGTTACATCCAGTACTCCAATGGGGTCGTTATCATTATAAGTACCCGGTTTGGCAGTAAGGCTGTACCACTTTCCGTTCAAATAGAGGGAGAAGTTATGCAGTTCGGACGGCTTATAGATGTCCTCACCTTTCTCCTCCACGATGAAATTCTTGCCCACAGCAGCCAGAAACTCTTCGGGAGTCATGCCGTTCAAGTCCTTCACCACCCGGTTATAGTCAATAATAGTCAACTGGTTGGCAGGGAAGCACACAGCCATGAAATAGTTGTACTCTTCGTCACCACGGTGATTGGGGTTTTGCTTGGCTTTCTCCGCACCCACCAAAGCGGCAGCGGCGCTGCGATGATGCCCATCGGCAATGTAGAGGGCGGGCATCTTGGCAAACTCCTGGGTTATGGCATCAATGTCCTCCTGCTTGTCTATAATCCAAAAGGTATGACCGAAACCATCACCCGGAGCGATAAAGTCGTATACCGGTTTCCCGACTGTATAACGGGAAATGACGGCATCCAGCGCAGCGTTATCGGGATAGGCAAAGAATACGGGCTCAATGTTGGCATTGTTCACGCGGACATGCTTCATACGGTCCTCCTCTTTATCACGACGAGTCAACTCGTGCTTCTTGATAACGCCGTTCATATAATCGGGAACATAGGCACCGACAACAAGACCGTACTGTGTCTTGCCGTTCATGGTCTGGGCATAGACGTAATAGTTTTCTTTATCGTCCTGCACCAGCCAGCCTTTCTCTTGGAACATACGGAAGTTCTCTGCAGCTTTCTGATAAACACGTTCGTCATGCTCATCCGTACCGACGGGAAAATCTATTTCCGGCTTGATAATATGATATAGGGATTTTTCATTACCTTCCGCTTCTATGCGGGCTTCCTCTGAATTGAGTACATCATACGGGCGGGAAGCTACTTGTTCTACTAAGTCTTGGGGAGGACGGACTCCTTTGAAAGGTTTAATGATTGCCATGGTAATTAGATGTTTTAATGGAATACTTAGGCGCAGATTACACGGAACTGTACGGAAAATAAAAACTCCGTGAAATCCGCGTAATCCGCGCCTACTAAAAATATTACTTGTTTACGCGGAACTTCTCGCAACCGTCTTTCAGGAAGCCTACAATCTGCTTGGCAGCGGCAATACCTGCGTTGATATTGGCTTCGGCAGTCTGGGCACCCATCTTTTTCGGTGTAGAGAAATAACGTCCGGCAAACTTGGCTGCAAATGTTTCATTGGCAGCAGGCATAATGTCGGTCATGTATTTCAAGTCGGTGCGCTCTTCCATCAGCTGGATAAGCTCTGCTTCATTGATGACTTCCTTACGGGCTGTGTTCACCAGCAGTCCGCCCTTCGGCATCTTGTTCACCAATGCATAATTGATGGAATTCTTCGTTTCGGCAGTTGCAGGAATATGCAGGGAAACGACGTCGCAAGTAGAGTAAAGCTCTTCAGCAGAACCCACAGCCTTCACTCCATCCTTCTCGATTACTTCTTTCGGGCAGAAAGCGTCGAACGCATAAATCTCCATACCGAAGCCTTTGGCAATACGGGCTACGTTGCGACCTACGTTACCATAAGCGTGGATACCCAGTTTCTTGCCCATCAGTTCCGTACCGGAAGTACCGTTATACATATTACGGACAGCCATCACCATCAAGCCGAAAGCCAACTCGGCCACAGCATTGGAGTTCTGTCCCGGAGTATTCATTACACATACATTGTGGGCAGTAGCTGCTTCCAGGTCCACATTGTCATAACCGGCACCGGCACGCACCACAATCTTCAGTTCCTTGGCGGCATCCAGCACTTCAGCATCAATGATGTCACTGCGGATAATGATAGCGTTTGCATCTTTCACAGCCTCCAACAGCTTGGCTTTTTCACCATATTTTTCCAGCAACACGAGTTCGTAACCTGCTGCTTCTATTTCTTTACGGATACCGTCTACTGCCACTTTGGCAAACGGTTTGTCTGTTGCAACTAATACTTTCATAATTTCATGATATTAAAAAGACTCACCACAGATGACACAGATTATCACAGAGTTTAATCATAAAAACAATCTGTGCAAATCTGCGTAATCTGTGGTGAAAAACAATATTATTAATGAAGTTTCTCAAATTCCTGCATGCAGTCAATCAAAGCCTGCACGCTTTCCTTCGGCATGGCATTGTAGCAGGATGCACGGAATCCACCTACAGAACGGTGTCCCTTGATACCTACCATACCTCTTTCGGTAGCGAACTTCAGGAAGTCAGCTTCCAATTCCTTGTATTCGGGAGCCATCACAAAGCAGATGTTCATGCGCGAACGGTCTTCTTTGGCAGCCGTACCCACAAACATTTTGTTACGGTCAATTTCAGCATACAGCATATCGGCCTTTTCAATGGCACGGCGTTCCATTTCCTTCACGCCACCCTCTGCCTTAATCCAGCGCAATGTCTGCAGGGCTGCATAGATGGGGACAACGGGAGGAGTATTGAACATAGAGCCGCTATCCACATGCGTCTGATAGTTCAGCATGGTCGGAATATAGCGGGATACCTTACCCAAAGCGTCATTCTTCACGATGACGAATGTAACACCGGAAGGAGCCAGATTCTTCTGCGCACCACCATAGATACAGATATATTTGGACACGTCGATAGGACGGGAGAAAATATCAGAAGACATATCGGCCACCATCGGAACGTTTACGTCCAAATCCTCTTTCAGTTCCGTACCGTAGATTGTATTGTTGGTAGTGATGTGGAAATAGTCTGCATCAGCAGGCACTGTATAGTCCTTCGGAATATAAGTATAAGTAGATTCAGCGGAAGAAGCGACTTCAACTACTTCACCGAATGCCTTAGCTTCTTTCATGGCTTTCTTGGCCCATACACCCGTATTCAGGTAAGCAGCTTTCTTTTCAAGGAAGTTGAAGGGTACCATGCAGAATTCCAAACTGGCACCACCGCCCAAGAACAGTACCGAATATCCTTCGGGGATATTGAGCAATTCTTTGAATAATGCCACAGCTTCGTCCACAACGGGTTGGAAGTCTTTGGCACGGTGGCTGATTTCCATCAGTGAGAGGCCTGAGCCATTGAAATCAAGAATAGCTTGTGCCGTATTCTCAATCACCTCACGAGGAAGGATAGAAGGTCCTGCATTGAAATTATGCTTTTTCATTTGAAGTTTGTTTTGGTTATACAATTTCGTTCATTAATGTCTTTCGACTTTGCGAAATTACGGAAATATTTCTTCAAAACAAACCTTTCCTGATGAAATTCTATTTTTAAGCCGCATTTAGCTTACTTTTTAATGGTTTATACAAGATATATGCACCATTTTGTTATCTTTACTTATCAAGGATAATACTTTTAGAGAAACTAAAAGCAAGGCGGTTTCATTACTTCATATTCAAAAGAATAAGCGCAAATAAAATGAATATTTATAAGATAAATCACTTTGCTTCCTCGATAACAGTTTTCATTCCCTTGATTTTTTCACCGCGTACCAGCGTCAGCAATTGTTTCATTTTACTGCGGCGCACGGCTACAAAGGCATAGTGTTCCTTTACGTCCACCTGCCCGACATCTTCACGCGCCATTCCTCCTTTCTTATACAAGAAGCCGACAATATCTATCTTGTTCAACTTATCCTTTTTCCCTTTACCTACATATAAGGTAGCCCATCGGGGCTTGGCCGGTTTGGGAAGCGTCTCCGGAAACTCGTACATTGCGATGTCTTCAGAAATATACTCGGGTACCCGCTCCTCGGCATGCAGAACAAGATATGCATTTCCCGATGCCTCCCAACGGGCGGTACGTCCATTACGGTGTGTATAGGCTTCCTCGTTTACGGGAGGATGGTAATGCACCACATTCTCAATACCCGGAATATCCAATCCGCGGGCGGCAAGGTCTGTAGATATCAGCACAGCGCAACTGCCATTACGGAACTTGTAAAGCGCACGTTCGCGGTCGGGTTGCTCCATACCGCCATGAAACATGTCGCAAGGGAACTTCCTGGCTTTCAGGTACCCAACAACACGCTCCACGCTTTCACGATAATTGCAGAATACCAAGGTGGAATGATAGCCGAGGGTACAAAGCAGGTTATAGAGGGTCTCCAGTTTGTCCTTCTCCGGAGAAACAACCTTGTGCAGCCGCAGACGCGGAGCAAGGGCTTCCGGAGCAAGAAAATCAAGCTTCATGAACCGGGAGCCGGAAGAGGGGGTATCACCTCCTACTCCGGCAAATTGCGGTATTTCCTCTGCATCGGTGGCCGAAAGAAGCACACGCTTTTTCAGTGAAGGAAGCTGCCCGATAACCTCTGCCATCTCGTCATGGAAGCCGAACTCAAGACACTTGTCAAATTCATCTATCACCAGAGTGACGACAGTGGCGGCATTGAAATTTTCTTTCCTCAAATGGTCGCTCATACGTCCCGGAGTACCGATAATGACGGTGGGATGAATGCCTTTCATTGTCCGGTGTTCTTCCATGGCAGGGCGTCCGCCATAGCAGCTCATAGCTTTGAAAGGAGTTCCCATGGACTTGAACACAGTTTCTATCTGCAAAGCCAATTCGCGTGAAGGTACTAGTACAAGAGCCTGCACACCTTGTATATCCGCTTTCAAGGTCTGTACCAGCGGAAGGAGAAAAGCCAGTGTCTTACCCGAACCGGTGGGCGAAAGAAGTACTAAATCTTTAGCTGATTGATAGGCTTCCTTAGCAGCCTCCTGCATCGGAGTAAGTTCTTGTATCTTCAAATTATGAAGTATATCCGAAAGTTCCATGAATATCTCTTTTTTAATCAATATGCAAAGATACGGATAAGAAGTCAGTTTCCATCAAAACAAAAACAGCTTTTAAGAAAGCTACCTAAATCATGACATGCCCGTCATACTAAAAAGGGAGACTCTCCTTATAGTTTCTGAAGCTTTTACCAAGCCCAATCGTCAGCACTATAAGTAGCTTCTACAGTCTTCTCTATCTCATTAGGCAGGTTACAGAAGAAGTCGATACCGGTTTCGTACTCCAAATTTTTAATAGAAACGGCATAAACCATAAATTCATCTTTTCCAGGTTTTTCTGGCAATAATTCAGAATGAGGGACTAAAAAAGCGATAGTATGATAAACCCCTGCCTTCTCGCTCAACAGAGCCATGTAATAATAGCTGGGGCAAATGAGTCCGCCAAGTGTCAGCCCGTCGGCATTGGTGGTGGGATAAAGCCCGTCATTGGCTTTCTTCACACCTGTGAAATTGGTAAGCAAACGGTCAGTAGTACCACCTTTCACGACATAAAGTTTGTCGTATGTGCCATTGATGGTGGAACGTCCCCAAGTCTGCACCTGCTTCTCAAGAGCCGCCCAATACTTTTGATTGAAACTCCCTATCTGTGGCGAGATATTACTGTAGTAGAAGGTCTGCTTATTGGCACTTTTACTGTACACGCGGTCTTCGCTGGCACAAAGATGCCCCTTGTCGTACCCATCGCTCTTATGCATGGATTCAGTCACCTCCACGCTGTTGTCAATATTGGGGTCGTCTTGATTCCACTCGTTGGCACGCTTCACGTTGTCTTGCGCAGTAATCGGGTCGAAACTGAATGCCACCCAAGCCGAATGCTTCTTGGAAGCGATGTATTCCAAAGAGAAATTGAGTACCTGCCCGGCACCTTCCTCATCAGACACGCCTGCATAGTATTCAATATATTGATTGGTTGCATTGAGAGCTGGGATTTCAAGATTGTCTGCTTTATTGTTATCAGCAATATTGGCATTTTTCACATCTATATCCTCAGAAGCCACATACTCTATGCCCACTTCATTACCGTGAATATAGGCCACGCGGAGCTTGCCCATCTGATAATGATTGTAGCGGTTGAAACGCACCCAATAGCACGTAGAGGGTTTCACCTCAACGCTTTCGCTGAAAGCATCGGCAGACGGGACGGCAGTAAGCCCTTCCAGCGACTCACTATTAACAGGAGCAAATGCGTAATTACGCCCGGTAAAAGCTTTGGACTGGATATAGAAAGGGGTGCCGATAGCCTTGGGCTTATACACGTTGAAACCATTGTCGCTCGACTCATAGCCCTTCATCACGTAAGTATCCGAACCCTGCTCGGTAGGTATTATCTCGGGAATGAGCGAAGCCTCTGAAGAATCATCACATCCAGCCAGCCAAATTCCGACCAGCAAAAGAAATAAGTAAGACAGTTTTTTCATCTATGTTTCTAAATTTGATTTTACGATACTAAGAATGCAAATGTGGTAATGGACAGTAAAGTCCATTACCACATTGTCTATTGCACAACCTCAGGAATTATTCCTTCACCACAAAGTTACTCATGTAGAATGTAGGAGCAAATCCAGGATCAGTATTACTTGCATAACGGAATGCCACATATACTTTCTTGCCCACATAGTCAGCCATGGAAGTACGCATTTCGATCTCTTTAGAGCTTGTAGGCCACTCGAACGACAACGGATCACTCCAAGCCGCTCCCTGCAATGCTGCAATCTTCTCTTCCTCAGTAGCAGTAGAAGCCGCAGGGATATAATTTTCGGACACATGTACAGACACTGCGTTCTCAATTTTGCCTCCATACAAATAGTCTGCCGAAGCAGTGAATACCATCTGTGGGGCAATAGCTTCGGTAAGATCTACCTCACCGGTTACAAGCCATGCCTCCGTATCGCGGTTACGCTGATAATAACCGCTTGCCTTGATACGGGTATAACCTGCACCTGCACTCCATACATAATTCATGCCATCAAGCTTCACATTCACAATCTGGGCATCGTTATGAAGTTCACCAGCAAAGTCATTGCTATAATACTCTTTTGCTTCCATCCATTTGCCGTCAGTCTTCAGGAATGCCATTTCAGCAGTTTCCGTTTCGGTATTCTTCTTCACCCATGCAGTGCCATCGAAGCCATATTCATCGGCCATCACATCATACTCCTTATTTCCGAAATAAACTACTGCCTTGACATCCCCGCTCTGTGCGTAAGGGAATGCATTCTTCAGATAAACGGGCAATACGGCATCAGCATCGCTCAAATAGTCCGAACCGGTAGAAACATAATCGGCAGGTTGCATCACACGGATACCGATACTTGCGCTTTCTTCGTAGGCAATCCAAGCCGAACCGTCATACTGGTAGAGAGCAGAAGCATTTGGCTTCACGTCTGATGCACGGGTAACGGCACGAGCAGGCATTTCAGCTTCTGATTCAGGAATCTCCTTATAAATATCCACACCCTCATAATACCCTGATACGGTACTTGTAAGTGACATATTCTTAAACTCTACAGTAGGCGCACACTCTGTAGTACTCTTATAACGGAAAGCAATGGCTATCTTCTTGCCCTCGTAAGCACTCAGGTCAATATCACCGGAATTTACATAATTCCAATTCTTGCCTTCCGGCCATTGAGGTACATTCAGAGCCTTCCATTCAGCAGTAGCCACATCATCCACATAATCTTCCGAAGCCAGCAATTCAATAAAATCAGCACGATTGTTACCATTCAAGAAATTAATGGCAATATCTACCTTAAGAAGAGGAGCCTTCGCTTTTGCTAAATCTATAATAGGAGAAACCACCCATGCTTCCGATTCAAAATCGCTATCTCCTACATGAGCACTACCCTTCCAACCATATTTACCATCCACCTTCCATACATTAGTTAACGTGCCGGTAAGTTTCACATTTTGAGTAGTGAAACCGCCCTCGTTTCCATTGAACGACTCATTCATATAAATGCCCAACGTAGCATTCGGATAAGAACCGTATGAATAAGAGTTTCCTTTTTCATAGAAATTCAGCTTGATGATTTTGTCCTTTTCCACATTTTTTACATCAAATGCCTTACGGTCATAGTTGTAAGCAAAGCTCCAATCCCCACCCTCGGGTATGGAAGTACTGATGTTGAAACTGTTAAACGTACCACTCTGATAGATGAACTTGCCATCCGGACGTTGCATAGTGAAACCTTTTTCCGTAGGAGTAAGTGTCATGATATGATTGGACACATCGCTGGTGATGAAACCATCCGCAATCTCTACCGGTTCACCCTCCATATAACCATACGTCTTATCCGGGTCTTTGAACTGACCGAAAGGAATCCAAGTATTGTCCTTCGTCGGAGCCACAATGACATAATTACCTCCTTCGGCATCAATAGAAGTTACTTTCTGGTATACCATTTTCACTGCACCGCCGCCTGTACTGGGCTCGGTCTCCGACCAAGCGTAATTCACTTGGCACACATCTCCCGTCTTCGGGTTCTTGATACCTTCCTTCAACAAAGCAGGAAGCTTCTTCAACGTAGAAGGGGTGAGATATTTCACTACCATGCTTTCCCCCCATACTGTAGCGTAATTGTCAGAAGTAAGATCGAAAGTCTGAGCTTCGTTTATCTTCGAGAGATATTCAGGTTGCTCCTTGCCGATATTGTACTGCACCAGCACCTTGGAACCATCTGACAGATATGCGTAGAGCGAATCGACAAATGCAGGCAGATAATCTTCAGGAGCTACCATATCAGTAAACATCTTGGTTTTACCCAGCTGGTTCAATGCCGTAAGATAAGTCTGCCCCTCGGGATCCTTGGCGAGAGCTATCCCTTGGTTCTTCGGCATAGAAGCTATTTTGCCATAATGGGCATCAGCCAATACGAGGGTATCGGTACTGACATCCGTGATGGTTTCTTTTTCATCAAATCCGGGGAAATTATCCTCGTTATAATCGCAGCCCCCAAGTGCAAACAGCGAAGCCAATGCGGTTCCTAATAATATATGTTTTTTCATAAATATGTTCGCTTAGAAATTCAACTTCAATCTTACAGTATAAGTACGTCCCCAACCATAGATAACACGTGTGGCCGTCTCCCAGTCATGGTTACTTCCATCGCGTGCATCGGCTATGTACTCTTGGTTGAACAAGTTGTTCACATTGCCGCTCAGTGTAGCACGAATCTTACCGAAGTCAAAGGTATATCCTGCACTTACATCAAATGTGCTCCATGAAGGAATCTCCCAAGGTTTTTCCACCACGTAAGCCTCTTTTTGAGTGGCTTGGCTCGCATCAATGTCATAATCGGCATAATTGCGTGCAAAGAAGTTCCAGTCTGCATTAAGACGCAAGCCTTTCATTGGGCGGAATGTCACTCCCAAAGCAGCTGTAGTCTGAGCAGAACCGCCCACCTGTACATTATCCATTTCAATGGTATACTTGTACTGATCTACATTACTCATATCTGTCACCACTTCACCACGGCTATTCGCCATAATCTGGCCTTCAGTATTCATCATGAAGCCTTTCGCTGTCCCATTCCAGCGCCAGTCTCCCCAAGAGAACATACCGTTAACTTCCATCCAGCGGAAAGGCTTGGCAATAAAGTCAAGCTCTATACCCATGTGGTTAGCCTGCGCACCGGTCATGTTCATTGTCCAACGCTGGGAAGCCCCGTTTACGTCTTCATAGGATCCGGTATCATATAAAGCCTTGTCTTTCCACATAGTATAATAGGCGTTTACATTGGCTGAAAAATACTGGCTACGATATCCATAACCTAATTCGAAAGAGTAAACTTTCTCATTCTTAGCATCGGGATTACGCTCATGTGAACTCTGAGAATTGATGAAGGTATTATCAAAAATAGGAGCACGGCTGATAAATCCGGTATTGAAGAATACGTTATTGTAATCATCAAGGTTGTAATTCAAACCAGCTTTCACATTGCCTCCCAAATAATGCTTCTTCGAAGACAGCTGTTTGTCACCACTATAATAAAAACGGTCTTTACGCCAATAACTGGTATTTGTAAGACCACCTGAAACAAATGCACTCACTTTATCTTTATTATACTCCAATTGGGCAAAACCACCTTCGTACATCACAAAACCGTCGTAGTCACGACGAATCACATCTCCTACTCCCAACTTCTGGTTTACCCAGGAGGTGACTCCACCATTCACACTATTCTCAGCCAATACACTCTTACGGTTATAAGAGTCTACATAATACTGCCCTCCAAAAAGATCGGTAATGACATTCTTGTGCAAACCTTTATAATAGCGGAAGTCAATACCACCATAGAAATCAAAGTAATCACCAAACTTAGTGGTATAAGTAGAAATCAATCCTGTCCAGAAATGGTCGTTCGAGGCTTTGTTCATAATCATCAGCGAACCTTTATAACCGGGCATTCCACTCACATTCACCGGATTAGTATAGTTATCTGCATTAAGCTTATCCACAGCATCATAATCAAAAGTACCATCAGGACAACGGAACTGAGTGTTCACCGTACCATCACTGGCCGTACCGTACCAAGAGCTGGTGTACCCCGTTACCCCCGTACCACTATAGCCCGCACCAGTACCGATAGACATATAAGCTGCTGTACTGAGGCTTGACTTATGGTTGATTTGCCACAAATGATTAAGAGACATCTGGGGCTTATGGTATTCGTTACGTGAAGAGTTCATCACTTGTCCATTGCGATAACCGAAAGTAGAGTTGTAACGATAGGGACTTTCCTCACCCATCCATTGTTTTACACGCTGATACTCCTTGATATTCAAACCATTTGCCATATTACGCTGATTATGCCACTGAGGTGCTCCAAAAGCTGTAAATGAAAGTTGATGGTTGTCATTGATACGTTTTGCAATACTCATGAACCAAGTGTAGGCCTCGGATTCCGTACCTTGAATATAACCGTCGCGTTTATCTCTGGCACCCAATAAAGTAAAGGCCCAACCATCTTTTGTCAGACCGGAAGAGACACTGAACATCACTTTACTGTAGCCGTCATTACCCATGCCGTAAGAGATGAAGCCGCCTTTCTTGGCATCAGTAGTCTTGGTTATAATGTTTTGTGAGCCACCTACTGAAGGAGTTGACACCTTGCTGGCACCAAGTCCACGTTGTACCTGAATACTGCTGGCCACATCAATCAAACCACCCCAGTTACTCATGTATACTTTCTGGTTTTCCATTCCGTTCATGGGTACACCGTTAATCATCATAGCCACATATTCTGACTTAAAACCACGAATCTTTATGTTGGAATCACCAAAGCCACCTCCCTCATTAGAAGCATAAACACCCGGAGTAGATTTCAAGATTTGCGGTAACTCCTGAGAACCTATCTTATCTTCAATAAATACGGGGTCGACAGTAGATACTGCAACCGGAGTCTTGCGTGCCACAGCAATAGACGATGTAATCACTACGTCCTTCAGCATCACAGCATCCGGTTCCATTGGGATAGCACCCAAATCCACAGAAGCGCCCTTCTGCGTAATCTTCTTCTTCTGGTCTTTATAACCCACGTACTTGAATAGTAATGTCGCATTCGAAGCAACGCTTTGCTTGAAATAGCCATCAATGTCGGTCACCGATCCTTGTGTAGTACCTTCCACCATGACGGCGGCACCCACTAACGGTTCACCTGTTTCTGAATCAACAAGCTGACCTCTCACTGTAGTCTGAGCAAATGCAGCGGCACTAAATACCGACAACACTGCAACCAACAGGAATTGAATTAGATGTTTTCTCATAATTCTGTTTTTTGTTAATAGATAGTGTTAATTAAACATTAATTTATGTTTTAAGTCGCAAATATAACTAATAAAAACGAGATTAATGTTATATTTATGTTACATTTTTTGAAGGTAGAAAGGCTTTTTTGAGATATTTTTAAACAAAAAAAGCCCTGCATTCTACAGCAGGGCTTTCGTATTGTCAACAAGTAAAAGAATATACTTTCAAATTCGCACCGAAATCAATCATTCATGAGCTTTCTATAACGTACACGGGTGGGTTCTTCTTTCCCAAGACGTTTCTGTTTATTTTCCTCATATTCTGAATAAGAACCTTCAAAGAAGAACACATTGGAGTCTCCTTCGAAAGCGAGGATATGCGTACAGATACGGTCAAGGAACCAACGGTCGTGACTGATGACCACAGCACATCCGGCAAAGTCCTCCAAACCTTCTTCGAGGGCACGGAGCGTATTCACGTCGATGTCATTGGTGGGCTCGTCCAGCAACAGCACATTACCTTCCTCCTTCAGGCAGAGCGCCAGATGCAAGCGGTTGCGTTCACCACCGGAAAGCACCCCACAGAGCTTTTCCTGGTCGGCACCGGAGAAGTTAAAACGGGACAGATAGGCGCGTGCATTAATGTCGCGCCCTCCCATGCGAATCAGATCGTTTCCGCCGGAAATGACCTGATATACGCTCTTGTTGGGGTCGATATCCTTGTGCTGCTGGTCCACGTAGGCAACCTTTACGGTCTCCCCCACCTCGAATTCGCCTTTGTCTGCCTTTTCCAGTCCCATGATAAGACGGAAAAGCGTAGTCTTACCGGCACCGTTAGGGCCGATGATACCCACGATACCGTTGGGTGGAAGCATGAAGTTGAGGTCATCGAACAACAGTTTGTCACCGAACGCCTTTGCCACATGCTTGGCTTCAATCACCTTATTACCCAGACGGGGACCGTTCGGGATAAAGATTTCCAGCTTCTCTTCCTTCTCCTTCACATCCTCGTTCAGCAATTTGTCGTAGGAGTTCAGACGCGCCTTTCCCTTTGCCTGACGGGCCTTGGGAGCCATGCGCACCCACTCCAGCTCGCGTTCCAGCGTCTTGCGGCGCTTGCTGGCGGTCTTTTCCTCTTGCTCCATGCGCTTGGTCTTCTGTTCCAGCCAACTGGAGTAGTTACCTTTCCAGGGAATACCTTCGCCACGGTCCAGCTCAAGAATCCAGCCGGCAACGTGGTCGAGGAAGTAACGGTCGTGCGTTACGGCAATCACCGTACCCTCGTACTGCTGCAAGTGTTGTTCCAGCCAGTCGATGGATTCGGCATCAAGGTGGTTGGTGGGCTCGTCAAGAAGAAGCACGTCGGGCTTCTGCAACAATAGGCGGCAAAGGGCCACACGGCGGCGCTCACCACCGGAAAGATGTTCTACGGACTGGTCTTCGGGCGGACAACGGAGGGCGTCCATGGCGCGTTCCAGCTTGCTGTCAAGGTTCCAGGCATCGGTCGCGTCAATGATGTCCTGCAACTCGGCCTGGCGGGAGAAGAGCTTGTCCATCTTGTCCTGGTCCTCATAATATTCGGGCAAGCCAAACTTCTGATTGATTTCCTCGTATTCTGCCAGCGCGTCCACAATGGGCTGCACGCCTTCCATTACAATTTCCTTTACGGTCTTGGTGGGGTCGAGGTACGGTTCCTGGGCCAGATACCCCACAGAATATCCCGGCGAGAACACCACTTCGCCCTGATAGGACTTATCCAATCCGGCGATAATCTTCAGCAGGGTCGATTTACCCGAACCGTTCAGACCGATGATACCGATTTTTGCCCCGTAGAAGAACGAGAGGTAAATGTTCTTCAGTACCTGCTTGTTGTTCTGCTGAATGGTTTTATTCAGCCCAACCATAGAAAAGATAATCTTTTTATCGTCTACTGTTGCCATGTATTTAATGATTAATGTTCAGTGATAATGATTAATATCAAGGATTGATGGGGACAAAGATAAGAAAAAAGATGATATTATTTTGCAAATTTCAAAAAAGTATCTATCTTTGCACCCGCTTAACAGCAATGAAGGATTGAATCGCTAGCTCAGCAGGTAGAGCACAACACTTTTAATGTTGGGGTCTTGGGTTCGAGCCCCAAGCGGTTCACATAGAAACAAAGCCAGAAGGCGACAAAAAGAAAAAAGTCCTACAATATCAATGTATTGTGGGACTTTTTTTATGTTTCCATCTTACCTGAAAGTCCCAAAAGGGTACGAAAAGAAAAGTTGGACATCCAAACAGTGGTACAATTGGTACAGTGGGTACAGCGCCTCTTCTGCTTCACACACATGCGCTTATGTACATTACTTCATAACGCGTACATTATTTATATACATGCGTGTGTGAGATAGAAGAGACGCTGTACCCACTGTACCAACTGTACCCATAAACCTCACCTTTACGCCGCTCAAGTTCACCTTTACACGGCCCAACCTCACCTTTGCTTATGTCACTTCACCTCTTCCAGATAAAGCACACGGCTCGAATAGTCGTTCTGCTTGTGATAGTCCACCTTATGGTTGTAGGGAATCTCCAGCCCGTTTGCCATGAGGTAGGCACCACTGAAACTCTTTCCTTCGTAGTTCAAGGGAACATTATCTATACGGTTCAGTTCATGCACCCGGTATTGCTTGTCGGCACAGAGCCCTGCCATCTTCACACGCGGCAGGTGCTGGTTACAGAAATGTTCCGTCTTCCACCAATAGAAGACTGCCTTGTCCTTCTCCGGAGCCACGTACATCAGAGAAGCCACACCTTGCTTGTCATAAGGAGAGAGCAGGCGGTAAATGTCTCCCAACTGTACTACGGGACGAATGGTCTTGTACTCGGCAATGGCATTCTTGCAAAGAGCCTTTTCTTCTTCCGTCATATTTTTGGGCTGGATTTCCATACCCAAACGACCACTCATGGCAACGTCTATCCGATATTTCAGAGGGATGGTGCGGAACGTCTGATGATTGGGGGCAGCACTGATATGCGATGCCATAGCGATGGCGGGGAAGAAATAGGAAGTTCCCCACTGCATATAGACACGTTGCAGGGCATCGGTATTGTCGCTTACCCAGAACTCGTCGAAGTAAGGCAGCACTCCGTAGTTGGCACGACCGCCGCCACTGGCACATGCCTGGATGGTAAGGTCGGGATATTTGGCACGGATGCGCTGGCAGATTTTCTCGAAGCCGCGGTGGAATTCGATGTACATGTGGCTCTGATTATCCTTCGTCAGATATTGCGAACCGTGGTTCTGGACAGACATATTGGCGTCCCACTTGATGTAATCTATTTCAGGATAAGAGGTCATCAGGTTGTCTACCACACCGAAAACGAAGTCCTGCACGGCAGGATTGGCAAGGTCAAGCACTACCTGCGTGCCGCCGCGTCCCAACACAACGTCACGTTCGGAAGCTTTAAGTACCCAGTCGGGATGCTTCTCGTAGAGTTCGCTGGTAGTGTTCGCCATCTCCGGCTCAATCCAGATGCCAAACTTGACGCCATGTTTCTTGGCATCACTCAGCAAGCCTTCAATGCCGTTCGGAAGCTTGTTCTTGTCCACCACCCAGTCGCCGAGTGATGAGCTGTCGTTCTTACGGGGATACTTGTCGCCAAACCAGCCATCGTCCATCACGAACAACTCGCCACCCATGGAGACAATGTCCGCCATCATTTGGTCCATACCTTGCTGGTTGATGTCAAAGTACACGCCTTCCCAACTATTCAAAAGAATCTTGCGGGGGGTAGTGCCGTGCGCCAGTTTGTGCAGGCGTGCCCAGCGATGGAAGTTACGGCTGCCGCCACTCAAGCCTTCATTACTATAAGTCAGGGCAAGTTCGGGAGTGCGGAAAAGCTCGTCCTTCTTCAAGGAATAAGTAGAGTTCTCTTCGTTGATTCCGGCAAAGAAATGGTGGTATTCATCATCGTGCGTCTCAATGCGGAGCTTGTAGTTGCCGCTGTAACAGAGGGCTGCACCAATCACGTTGCCCGTGTTCTCCTGCGGACGACCGTCGAGGGAGAACATCACTTCGGCATGGTCAGTATGGGAATTGCGCACACCGTCCTTATTCTTGATAACCTTCATGCCCGGAGTGAGAGGTTCCTGCGTCAAGACCCCTTCATTGGCCCAGGAACCGGAGAGATGGGACAGCCATACATCGCCACGGCGGATGGGCAGATAGCCGGAAGCAAACTGATTGAGCACCACCGACTTCTTCTCCTGATGGGAGATTTCAGTCCAGGATTCTATCACGTCGGCATCCTGCCAGGCACGGTAACAGACGTTGACGAAGAAGGGATACACCTTATCCTTCAGTGCCACGACAGTCGTCACGACATTCCCTTCCTTTTCGGTAGTCACGTTCAATACTTCGAGCTGGAGGGTCATGTTACCGTCGGCATGCTTCACAGCGAGGGCCGTCTCCACGGGAGCATTCAATCCATATTCGGGATAGGCTGCATGGTTCGCTTCTGCCGCAGAGATATTCTGCAAGTCGGCTTCAGAAAGTCTGTTACCATAATACAAGTGTCTCAGTGTACCGCCTTCAGGAGCCGAAAGCACCAAAGAGGTTTTCGGAGTGGATACACATACGTTTTGAGCCAACAAACTGCCGGTCAGCAGCAGTACTCCAAAGAGGAAATTTGTTCGTTTCTTGAAATTCATGCTTTTCTTGTTTAGATTCTATATTCATTTAGCTGTGCGCAAATGTAGGCGTTTCCCCGAAGATAAAATAGTATCATTTTATCATATCCTTATACAAATTCTATTTCCGGCTGACAATTGTCCCCGTGGCTTGGTTGGCAGGCATCACCAGCACTTCCGCAATCTGGATATGCTCGGGGACGGCAGCGGCGAAATAGACCACTTCGGCTATATCGTCGCCGGTCAGCGGGCGTATACCTTTATATACATTATCGGCCGCCTCCCGGTTACCACGGAAACGGACGACGGAGAAATTGGTTTCCACCAACCCCGGCTTGATATTCGTTACGCGTATCGGGGTATCCACCAGGTCGATGCGGAGTCCGTCGGAAAGGGCCTTGACGGCAGCCTTGCAGGCACAGTACACACTGCCTCCCGGATAAGCGTAATCTCCGGCAATGGACCCCATATTGATAACGTGACCACGGCCTCGCTCCACCATACCGGGAACCACGAGGCGGGTCATGGCAAGCAAGGCTTTCACGTTAGTGTCGATGACAATGTCCCATTCATCCAGGTTACCTTCATGTTCCTTGTCCACCCCAATGACGAGTCCGGCATTGTTCACCAGTATGTCTACCGCCTTCCATTCCTCCGGAAGGGATTCGAGGGCGGCATGGGCAGCCTGCCGGTCGCGGACATCGAAAGGAAGCAGATACACATCGGCTCCATATTTCTCCAACAATTCTTTCTTTACAGCATTCAGTTTCTCCACATTACGGCCATTGAGTATAAGCCGGTAACCGTTCATGGCAAATTTACGCGCGCAGCCTTCCCCTATTCCCGAGGAGGCTCCGGTGATGAGTACAATCTTCTTTTCCATCATGTTATTAAGTTTTAATATCAATACTGCCAACAAAGGTATTACTTATTATTTTAACTTCATAGGAATAATGAATTTTAGAGTAAGGCGAAAAATCCCGATAAATTATGTAACTTTGCACCCGCTTTTTGAAAGCCCGAGAAACTGTTTTGATTTTATTTCAGCTTTCTTCTGAGATTTGTTTAATTCGTTTGGATAAAGTAAAAGACGCTTATGCAAAAGTCCGATTGCATCATCGGTGTGGAGCACGTATCGAAATTTTTCGGAGATAAGGCCGTGCTGAATGATGTGAATTTGTCTGTCCGTAAGGGCGAGTTTGTAACAATACTGGGACCGTCCGGCTGCGGAAAGACAACTCTGTTGCGCCTCATTGCAGGCTTTCAGACAGCCTCGGAAGGAGTGATAACCATTGCCGGAAAGGACATCACACAGACACCGCCGCACAAGCGTCCGGTAAACACCGTGTTCCAGAAGTACGCCCTCTTCCCCCACCTCAACGTGTTCAACAACATTGCCTTCGGGCTGAAGCTGAAGAAGCTGCCCGGTGCCACCATCGAGAAGAAGGTAAAGCAAGCCCTGCGCATGGTGGGCATGACGGACTATGAGGACCGCGACGTAGACTCCCTCTCCGGCGGGCAGCAACAGCGCGTAGCCATTGCCCGAGCCATCGTCAACGAACCCGAAGTGCTGCTACTGGACGAACCCCTTGCCGCCCTGGACCTAAAAATGCGCAAGGACATGCAGATGGAGCTAAAGGAGATGCACCAGAAGCTGGGCATCACCTTCGTATATGTGACCCACGACCAGGAAGAGGCACTGACCTTGAGCGATACCATCGTCGTGATGAGCGAAGGACGCATCCAGCAAATAGGCGTGCCGACGGACATCTACAACGAACCCATCAACTCCTTCGTAGCAGACTTCATTGGTGAAAGCAACATCTTGAACGGAGTTATGATAAAGGATAAAGCCGTCACCTTCTGCGGACACGAATTTGAATGCGTGGACACGGGATTTGGCGAGCAGATGCAGGTAGACGTAGTGATTCGCCCCGAAGACATCTACATCTTCGATGTATCCGACGCCGCACAGCTGACGGGGACCGTAACCAGCTGCATCTTTAAAGGCGTACACTACGAAATGCTGGTGCAGACGCGCGAAGGCTACGAGCTGATGGTGCAGGACTACCATGCCTTCGAGGCAGGACGCGAAGTCGGCCTGCTGGTGAAACCCTTCGACATCCACGTGATGAAGAAGGAACGCACCTGCAACACCTTCGAGGGAAAGCTGGTGGACGAGACGCACGTAGACTTCCTGGGCTGTAACTTCGAGTGCCTCCCCGTGCAGGGCATCGAGCCGGGCAGCGCCGTGCAAGTGGAAGTAGACTTCCAGCACGTCATCCTCGAAGACAACGAAGAGGACGGCCGTCTGACGGGTGAAGTGAAATTCATCCTCTACAAAGGGAACCATTACCACCTGACCGTGTTTACGGACTGGGACGAAGACATCTTTGTCGACACCAACGACGTGTGGGACGACGGCGACCGCGTAGGTATCACCATCGCCCCTCAAAATATACGGATTGTTCAATCTCTTAATAAGGAAGGAAGTGCTCAATAAGTTATCCCATTTCTTCATGCGCCGGCGCAACTGGACGGTACCCTACGCGCTGTTTCTGCTTGTATTTGTCATAGTACCGCTGCTGCTCATCGTGCTCTATGCCTTTACGGACGACGGAGGGGCGTTTACGTTGGCCAACTTCCGCAAGTTCATGATGCACCCCGAAGCGATGAACACGTTTGTCTACTCCATCGGAATAGCCGTTATCACCACGCTGGTCTGCCTGCTGCTGGGCTATCCGGCAGCGTATATCCTGAGCCAGAAGCAATTCAACACCTCACGCACCATGGTGGTGCTGTTCATCCTCCCCATGTGGGTGAATATCTTGATACGTACGCTTGCCACAGTGGCGCTGTTCGACTTCCTGAACCTGCCGCTGGGCGAAGGTGCCCTTGTGTTCGGTATGGTCTACAACTTCCTGCCGTTCATGATATACCCCATTTACAACACTCTTCAGAAGATGGACCACAATCTGATTGAGGCTGCGCAGGACTTGGGAGCCTCTCCTACCCGCGTATTCGGCAAGGTGATTCTGCCGCTCTCCATGCCGGGAGTGATGAGCGGCATAGTGATGGTGTTTATGCCTACGGTTTCTACCTTTGCCATTGCCGAGTTGCTAACAATGAACAACATCAAACTGTTCGGCACCACGGTGCAAGAGAATATTTACAACGGAATGTGGAACTACGGTGCCGCCCTCTCGCTCATCATGCTGCTGCTGATAGGCATCACCATCCTCTTTACCAACGAGGAGGACGGGGCATCGAATGAAAGCGGAGGTGTGATATGATGACACGAATCTTAACCCGCGGCTACTTGTGGCTGCTGCTGGCGTTGCTCTACTCGCCCATCTTAATTATTATGATATTCTCCTTCACGGAGGCAAAGGTGCTGGGCAACTGGACGGGATTCTCCACCAAGCTGTACAGCTCCTTGTTTACGGGCGGGATGCACCACTCGCTGATAAATGCCATCTGGAACACATTCGCCATTGCCCTGCTTGCCGCCACCGCCAGTACGGCGCTGGGCAGCATTGCAGCCATCGGCATCTTCAATCTGCGCTCGCGCACACGGCAGGTAATGAACTTCGCCAATGCCATCCCGATGATGAATGCAGACATTATCACCGGTGTGTCGCTGTTCCTGCTGTTCGTCAGCTTCGGCATATCGCAAGGATTCACCACAGTGGTACTGGCACACATCACTTTCTGCACGCCCTACGTGGTGCTCAGCGTAATGCCCCGGCTCAAAAAGATGAACCAGAATGTCTACGAGGCGGCACTCGACCTGGGCGCCACACCGTTCCAAGCACTGCGCAAGGTTATTCTTCCGGAGATATTTCCGGGTATGATAAGCGGATTCATCCTTGCTTTCACGCTCTCCATCGACGACTTTGCCGTGACCATCTTCACCATCGGCAACCAGGGGCTGGAAACGCTCTCCACCTACATCTACGCCGATGCGCGCAAAGGTGGACTGACGCCGGAACTGCGGCCACTCTCCACCATCATCTTCGTGACGGTGCTGGTGCTGCTGATTGTAATCAACAAGCGGGCCGAACGGACGAAAAACGATTGATGTGAGTGATGAGTTATAAGTTATCAATTGTCAAGAACAAGATGATGAAAAGGATAATAAACATACTGATTCTACTGTGCTGTATCGCATCCCTCTCTTCTTGTGGAAACTCCACAGAAGAGCGCAGCCGTGTACTGAAGATATACAACTGGGCGGACTACATCGATGAAGATGTGCTTGCCGAATTTCCCGACTGGTACAAGCAGCAGACGGGCGAAGACCTCCGTATCATCTACCAGGTGTTCGATATCAACGAAATCATGCTCACCAAAATTGAGCGCGGGCACGAGGACTTCGACGTCGTATGCCCCTCGGAGTACATCATCGAACGCATGCTTCGCAAAGACCTCCTGCTACCCATCGATCGCAACTTCGGCCACACGCCGGACTACATCCCCAACGTGTCGCCCTACATTCGCCACGAGCTGAACAAGACCTCGCAACCGGAACGCCAGACCGAGGACTATGCCGTGCCCTACATGTGGGGCACCGCTGGTATCCTCTTCAACAAAAAGTTTATTACCGCCGAAGAGGCCGGCACATGGGACATCCTCTGGGACTCCAAAAACCGCGGCAAAATACTGATGAAGGACAGCTACCGCGATGCCTACGGTACCGCCATCATCTACGCCCACGCCCGGGAGCTGGCCGACAGCACCGTCACCGTAGAGCAACTGATGAACGACAACTCCCCGCAGGCCATCGCCCTGGCCGAGCAACGCCTCAAGGAGATGAAACCCAACATCGCCGGCTGGGAAGCCGACTTCGGCAAGGAAATGATGACCAAGAACAAGGCGTGGATTAACTTCACCTGGAGCGGCGACGCCGTCTGGGCCATCGAGGAGGCCGATGCCGTGGGTGTGGAACTGGACTACACCGTCCCCTGCGAAGGCAGCAACATCTGGTACGACGGCTGGGTAATCCCCCGCTACGCCCGCAACGTGAAGGCGGCAAGCTATTTCATCAACTACCTCTGCCAGCCTTCCGTGGCACTGCGCAACATGGATGCCATCGGCTACGTCAGCGCCGTAGCCACACCGGAAATCATGGAGGCCAAGACCGATACCACGCTCGACGTGCACTCCGACCTCAGCTACTTCTTCGGCCCCCTGCCCGGAGCCGACAGCCTGCAGATAGACCCGGTACAATATCCTGACCGCCGAGTAGTGGAACGCTGCGCCATGATACGCGACTTCGGCGACCGCACGGAACTAGTGCTCGAGATGTGGAGCCGCGTGAAAGGTGACAATCTCAACACAGGCATCGTGCTGCTCATCTTCGCCGTTTTCGGTCTGCTCTTCATCTGGCTGGTATATGCCAAGATACGAAAGTACAAGCAGAAACGCCACCACCGTCTCCGCAGAAAGCGGAAAAGGGGATGAGCAACACATTGTTTACCTAAAAACCCGTCAACGTGCAAGGAACAAAGAATCTGACACAAGGCCCCATCAACCGCCAGCTTTTCACGCTGGCAATGCCCATCATGGCCACCTCGTTCATCCAGATGGCCTACAGCCTGACGGACATGGCATGGGTAGGGCGTCTGGGCAGTGAGTCCATGGCTGCAGTAGGTGCGGTAGGCATACTGACGTGGATGTCCGGCTCCATCGCCTTGCTCAATAAAGTGGGCGCCGAAGTCAGCGTAGGCCAGTCCATCGGTGCACGCAGCGAAGAGGACGCACGCAGCTTTGCCTCGCACAACATTACGATTGCCCTGCTCATCTCCGTCTGCTGGGGAGGCCTGCTCTTTCTTTTCGCCCGCCCCATCCTGAACATCTTCGAGCTGAAACAGCATATCACGGACGCCGCCGTGACTTATCTGCGCATCGTGTCGACGGGACTGCCTTTCATCTTTCTCTCCGCTGCCTTTACGGGCATCTACAACGCGGCAGGACGAAGCAAGATTCCGTTCTACATCAGCGGGACGGGACTGATAATGAACATCGTCCTCGACCCTCTGTTCATCTTCGGCTTCGGTTGGGGAACAGTGGGCGCGGCACTTGCCACATGGCTTTCCGAAGCTACAGTATTCGGCATCTTCGTCTACAAACTCCGGGGGAAAAGCGCCGTGCTCGGAGGTTTCTCCTTTATCGTTCCGCTGAAAAAGAAGTACACCCGGCGCATCTTCAAGCTCGGGCTGCCCGTGGCTACGCTGAACACGCTATTTGCCTTCGTCAATATGTTCCTCTCGCGCACCGCCTCGGAGCAGGGAGGACACATCGGACTGATGGCATTCACCACCGGTGGACAAATCGAGGCCATCACCTGGAATACTTCGCAAGGATTCTCCACGGGGCTGAGCACGTTCATCGCCCAGAACTATGCCGCGGGGCAGAAGTCGCGCGTGAAGCAAGCATGGCGCACCACCATGTGGATGACGGGCGTATTCGGAAGCCTCTGCTCACTACTGTTCATCTTCTTCGGCAGCGAGGTGTTCTCTATCTTCGTACCCGAGGCCGAAGCCTACCGTGTGGGTGGAGATTTCCTCCGCATCGACGGCTATTCGCAAATGTTCATGATGATGGAAATTACCATGCAGGGCGTGTTCTACGGACTGGGACGGACAGTGCCGCCTGCCATTGTCAGCATCGGATGCAATTACATGCGTATTCCGGTGGCGTTATTGCTGGTGCACATGGGTATGGGAGTGGATGCCATCTGGTGGGCAGTAAGTGGAACGACCGTTGCCAAAGGTCTTATACTGACAGCCTGGTTCGTCCTCATCAAAAGGAAAATTCTCTAAAAAAGGACAGAACTGGCGAACTTTAGAAAGAAGAATATGGTTATTATATACATAAATTTGCAACATTAAAGATAAAGTCAACTTTTAAAGAAAAAGAGTTATGAAGAAGATGAAATTTACAGTATTACTTTTGTGCGGCGCATTGCTGCTGGGCAGTTGCGGCACAATGAACAACAAGGCCAAAGGTGGAATAATCGGCGGTGGCTCCGGTGCAGCAGCAGGTGCCATTATCGGCGGACTGATAGGTAAAGGCAAGGGGGCAGCCATTGGAGCTGCGGTAGGTGCTGCAGTAGGTACGGGTGCCGGCGTTGCCATCGGACACAAGATGGACAAGAAGGCTGCCGAAGCTGCCAAGATTGAAGGCGCCCAAGTGGAGCAGGTGACGGATGCAAACGGCTTGCCGGCTGTCAAAGTATCCTTTGCGGCAGGTATTCTTTTCGGCTTCAACTCCGCAGCACTGAGCAACGAGGCAAAGGCTTCCCTGCGCGAACTCGCACAGATTCTGAAGGAAGACCCGACAACCGATATCGCCATCATCGGCCATACCGACAAAGTGGGTACTTACGAAGCCAACATGAAAGTTTCCAAGAACCGCGCCTATGCCGTAGAGAACTATTTGCAGGATTGCGGCGTATCTCCGGCCCAGTTCAAGAAAGTGGAAGGCGTGGGATACAACGAATACGACGAAAGTCTGTCTGCCGACCAGAACCGACGCGTAGAGGTATATATGTATGCCAGCGAACAGATGATTAAGAATGCGGAGGCAGCTAATTAATATGGTAAAGTGATTAATGTGTTAATGTGCCAATATGCATATTGGCACATTAACACATTAATCACATTGGCACTCTCTCCATGAAACTCCCGAAGCCTTTGCGGTTCCTCCGCAACATCATATTATTCTTCTTTATTTCCACTATCCTAGCGGTAGTGGCTTATCGTTTTGTACCCGTCTACATCACGCCACTGATGGTTATTCGCAGCGTGCAACAGGTCTTTAAGGGTGAAAGTCCATGCTGGCACCACACTTGGGTATCTTCCGACAAGATATCCCCTCACCTGCCTATGGCCGTCATTGCCTCGGAAGACAACCGGTTTGCCACACACAACGGATTCGATTTCATCGAGATACAGAAAGCGATAAAGGAGAATGAAACAAGAAAACGGAAACGGGGCGCAAGCACCATCAGCCAGCAGACGGCAAAGAATGTATTCCTATGGCCCCAGTCTTCCTGGGTACGTAAAGGACTGGAAGTCTACTTCACCGTACTAATAGAGTTCTTCTGGTCCAAAGAACGTATCATGGAGGTCTATCTCAACTCCATCGAAATGGGAAAAGGCATCTATGGCGCACAAGCTGCCGCCAAATACAAGTTCAAGACTACAGCAGCCAAGCTCTCTGCCGGACAGTGCGCACTAATAGCGGCAACATTGCCCAACCCCATACGCTTCGACTCAGCACACCCCTCCCCTTACATAAAGAAAAGGCAAGGACAGATTCTACGATTGATGAAACTGGTACCCAAATTCCAGCTAAATGAGAAGCGGACAAAAGAATAAGAAGAGGATGTATCAAAACAGTTAATAGCACACAGATGACACATCCTCCTTTAATTTTTAATTCTTAATTTTTAATTAATACGCGTGTCCTCCCTCTTCCATCTCCTTCGCATCAATCTTGCGATTGTCGATACTGCGCCAAGCGTAGAAGATGTAGGCAAGAACGAAAGGAACAAGGATAGAGACATAAGCCATAACCTTCAGTGTGAACTGGCTCGAGCAACTGTTTGCCAACGTGAGTGAGCTTTGCAGGTCGTGGGTAGAAGGATAATAGGCCGTATTGTTATAGCCTGCCACAAGCAGCAGTGCCAATACCGTAAGCACCGTCCCTGCACCGGCAAACCAGATACCCTTGTCGAATGCCGGCTTCCACAGCGTGCGGATAATGCCCCAGAGCACAGCCACCACACCAACCAGGAATACAAGCAGCACTACCGGCATCTGCAGGAAGTTCGTCAGATACTTGTAAGGTTCCATGAACACCTCTCCCGTTTCCGGGCGTACAGCATAGCCGTCGGCAAGCAGCGTACGGATGACGAAGGCCAGGAAGAATACCAGGAACAACGCCGTATTTCCCCAAAGTGCCCGGCGGCAGCGTTTCACCAAATCATCCTCATTGATATTATTAATAAAATAAAGCGCTCCCAAGATACGTGCCAGGAAGAACACAGCCAGCCCCAGCACCACATTCCACGGATTAAGCAACGCATCCAACCCATGCCAGCCGTTAGCCCATTGACTGATAACCGGCATTGCCGCATCTGCGATATTCCCTTTATTGATATAGAAGTTAGACCCCGTGAAGAACGTGGCCACTGCCCCACCCAGCAATACCGGACCTACCACTCCGTTTATCACCAGGAACGTGCGATACGTTGTCTTGCCCAGCAGATTTCCCGCCTTCGACTGAAACTCGTAGCTGACAGCCTGCAACACAAAGCTGAACAGAATAATCATCCACAACCAATAAGCTCCTCCGAAACTGGTACTATAGAACAACGGAAACGAAGCAAAGAACGCGCCTCCAAACGTGACAAGCGTTGTAAACGTGAACTCCCACTTCCGTCCCGTAGAATTAATCATCATCTTCTTCTGCTCCTCCGTCTTCCCCAGACAGAACAGAAGCGAATTACCTCCCTGCACGAACAGCAGGAATACCAGTAGTGCTCCCAGCAAGGAGACTACAAACCACCAATAGTGTTGAAGAAATATATAAGCATTCATTGTGAGTTATGAGTTATAAGTTATGAGTTATGTGACGGTGTGTGCGTTTCGGTTTCAGGACCTTTGCGAATAGCCTTCAGCATAATTCCCACCTCAGCAATCAGCATGACAGTGAAAAGTACCAGGAAAATAAAGAACGTGGTCTGCACGGAGCCTACATCCAGCTTAGAGATGGCGGCACTCGTGGGCAGCATATCTTGGATGGCCCACGGCTGACGACCACACTCGGCAACCACCCATCCGGCTTGTCCAGCCAGATAGCCCAGCGGAATGGTGAGCATAGCCACCCAATGCATCCATGGCATCCGCGACAAGTCTTTCTTATAGGCCAGGAACAGCACCACAATAAAGAAGAGGATGAAGTATCCACCCAACATCACCATCACACGGAACATGTAGAACGTAAGGGACACATTGGGCACCAGCTCGTTCACGTCCTTGATATAACCATAACCGAAATAGGCTACATTATCTTTCAACACTTTGGCAGCCACCTCTGCATCTGCCTCATTGCCCGCAGCCTTGGCTGCACGATAGGCGGCAAACGCACCGATAGCCGTTTTTCCTTTTTCTATTTTCTCCTCTGCCGAAAGCGCTACGGTACCATCGCTCAACGGATATCCACCTTTCAGCAGGTCATTGATGCCGGGAACAAAAGCATCCATCTTGCGCTCGGCAAGCAGCGACAGCATCTTCGGAATTTCCACACGGAAAAGGAATGGGTCTACTCCGTCCTGCGGTGTCTGCTTGGCAGGATTCAGCAGCCCGAACGCTACCAATCCGGCACCTTGCCGCCCTTCATAATAGCCTTCCATAGCAGCCAGCTTCATCGGCTGCTTTTGCGCCACCTGATAGCCCGAGCCATCACCCGTCCAGGCAGAGAGCACAGCGGCACACAGACCTACCCATGCGGCAATCTTTACACTTGCCAGCGCAAATTTCTTCTCGCGCTTCTTCCACAGATACCAGCAGCTTACGCCTACTACAAACACGGCAGCCAGCACCCAGCCGGACAGCACGCTATGGAAGAACTTATTGACAGCCATCGGCGAAGTTGCCACAGCCCAGAAGTCCACCATCTCGTTGCGTGCCGTATCGGGATTGAACTCCATACCTACGGGATTCTGCATCCACGCATTGGCAACCAGAATCCACCAGGCAGAAATCGTGGCGCCCAGCCCCGTGAGCCAAGTAGATGCCAGGTGGAAACGCTTGCTCACCTTATCCCAGCCGAAGAACATGACGGCGATAAACGTTGCTTCCATAAAGAAAGCCAAAATACCCTCGATGGCAAGCGGCGCACCGAAGATGTCGCCCACAAACCAACTGTAATTACTCCAATTCGTACCGAATTCAAATTCCAGAATAATACCGGTTGCTACACCAATAGCAAAGTTGATACCGAAAATCTTCATCCAGAATTTGGCAGTACGTTTCCAAAATTCGTCACCCGTACGGTAGTACGCTGTCTCCATGATGCCCATAATTACCGCCAGTCCAAGTGTCAGCGGCACAAAAATCCAGTGATAGATGGCGGTCAAGGCAAATTGGGCTCTCGACCAGTCAATCAGGGAAGTGTCAATGTGTCCAAGCATAAGAATCAAGTTATGAGTTATAAGTTATGAGTTATTAAGTTTTTAAGTTATCGGGTAAGAACAGAGAGACACGGAGAATTTATAAGGGCAAGGAAATAAACTCTGTGTCTCCGTGTTTAGTCGCCCAGACTCCGATGGATAAGCTCATTACTGACATAGCCTTCCTTGTCATCGCCCACCACGGGGGTATTCAGAAACCGTGGGAAGAAGAAAAGGCGGAGAATGAAAAACATGATGAACAACTTCACAAGAATGATAAGCCACAAAGTACGCCCTAACGTCATACTTCGAAAACCTTCCAAATAAAAACGCCAAATGTTTACCGCAGTCTGTTTCATGCCGATAAAATTATAATGATTACAAATATAAAATACTTTTATATAAAGAACAAATAAAAAGGTGAAAAGTTGAACAGAAAAAAGACTTCTCCCATTCATCGGTACAAAAAAGATTTTAGGCGAGGAAAATTCACTCAACGTCTATCACTTTTGCAATCCTTTCTCCACCCCACTACATTTGCAAATGTAAAACCATAGAATAACGAAGATATGACGAACGTAAAAAGATTGACAGTGATAGCGCTATGTATGGCAAGCTGCATGGGAGTGGCCGCCCAAAACGGCACTTCCACGCAGATACCCGGCAGTTCCGAGCAGCCAGCCGACAGCCTGCCCGCCCAATGGGACTTGCAAGCGTGCATCGACTATGCCTTGCAGCAAAACATCACCATCCGCAAGAACCGCCTCAACGCGGAAAGTGCCCAGGTAGATGTAAAGACCGCCCGAGCCGCTCTCTTCCCCAGCCTTTCGGCCAGTGTGAGCCAGCGTGTCGTGAATCGCCCGAAGAGCGAGACAAACACCACCATCGACGGCGACAACATCACCAGCAGCCAGAGCAAGACTTCCTATAACGGCAGCTACGGCATCGATGCCAACTGGACCCTCTACAACGGCGGGAAGCGCCTCAACACCATCAAACAACAGCAACTGAACAACCGCATTGCCGAACTTAGCGTAGCACAGAGCGAGAACAGCATCGAAGAAAGTATCGCACAAACCTACGTACAGATACTCTACGCCGCCGAAGCCGTGAAAGTGAACGAATCGACCCTGGAAGTGAGCCAAGCCGAATGCGAACGCGCCCGCCAGCTTCTCGAAGCAGGAAGCATAGCCAAAAGCGACCTGGCACAACTGGAAGCGCAGGTAAGCACCGACAAGTACCAACTGGTGACCGCACAAGCCACCCTGCAAGACTACAAACTACAACTGAAACAACTCCTGGAACTGGACGGCGAATCCGAGATGAACCTCTACATCCCTACACTCGGCACGGAAAACGTACTGGCACCCCTGCCCACCAAAACGGACGTTTACCGTTCTGCCCTCGTGCTCCGTCCGGAAATAGAAGCCGGCAAACTGAATATACAGACATCCGACCTCGACATCAAAATTGCCCGCGCTGGCTATCTGCCTACGCTGAGCCTCAGCGCCGGCATCGGAACCAGCCATGCCAACGGCAATGACTTCACCTTCAGCGAGCAAGTCAAACAGAACTGGAACAACTCGCTGGGCTTCACCGTAAGCGTGCCCATCTTCAGCAACCGGCAGACCAAGAGTGCCGTAGAGAAAGCCAAGATTCAGAAGCAGACCAGCGAACTGGACCTGCTGGACGACCAAAAAACGCTGTACAAGACCATCGAAACCCTCTGGCTCGATGCCAACAGCGCCCAGCAGCGCTACGCCGCCGCCACAGAGAAACTGAAAAGTACGCAGACCAGCTATGAACTGATTCAAGAGCAGTTCAACCTGGGCATGAAGAATACCGTAGAACTGCTGACTGAGAAAAGCAATCTGCTCAGCGCACAGCAGGAGACACTGCAAGCCAAATACATGGCCATACTGAATATGCAGCTACTGAAGTTTTATCAAGGAGAAAAAATCGAATTATAATACCTTATATATATGAACAAAAAAAGAATCATCCTCATTGCCGTAGCTGCCGTAATCATAGTGGGCGGCGGCGTATGGCTCTTCGGTGGTGCCAAGGCCAAGCACAAGGTGACCTACGCCACAGCAACCATCCATAAAGGCGAGATTTCCGAATCCGTAACCGCCACGGGGACCATCGAACCGGTGACGGAAGTGGAAGTGGGTACCCAGGTGAGCGGTATCATCGACAAGATTCATGTAGACTACAATTCCGTAGTAACCAAAGGCCAACTCATTGCCGAGATGGACCGCGTGACACTGCAAAGCGAACTCGCTTCGCAACGCGCCGCCTACAACGGTGCAAAGGCCGAATACGAGTACCAGAAAAAACTCTACGAGCGCAACAAGACGCTGAACGAAAAGCAGCTCATCGCCGCCACGGACTATGAGCAGTCCGTCTATAACTACGAGAAGGCCAAGAGCAACTACGAAAGCAGCCAGGCATCACTGGCAAAGGCTGAACGCAACCTCTCCTACGCCACCATCACCTCTCCCATCGACGGTGTGGTCATCAGCCGCGACGTGGAAGCAGGACAGACCGTGGCTTCCGGCTTCGAGACACCGACACTGTTCACCATCGCTGCCGACCTGACGCAGATGCAGGTTGTGGCCGACGTGGACGAAGCGGACATAGGCGGTGTGGAAGAGGGACAGCGCGCCACGTTTACCGTAGACGCCTACCCGAATGACGTGTTCGAAGGAGTGGTCACACAAATTCGTCTGGGAGATGCCAGCTCAAGCAGCACGTCGAGCACCAGCACCAGCACGGTTGTGACCTACGAAGTAGTCATCTCCGCCCACAACCCGGACCTGAAACTGAAACCACGCCTGACAGCCAACGTCACCATCTTCACCCTCGACCGCAAAGACGTACTGTGCGCTCCTGCCCGTGCCCTGCGCTTCAACCCCGAAAAACCGCTTATCGGCGACAATGATATCGTGAAGGATTGCGAAGGGGAACATAAACTCTGGACCCGCGAAGGCAACACCTTTACCGCCCATCCTGTGAAGATAGGTATCTCCAACGGAGTCAACACGGAAATTATCAGCGGCATTAACGAAGGTACCGTAGTGGTGACCGAAGCCACCATCGGCAGCATGCCCGGCAGCGGCGCTCCGGACATGAGCCAGGAAGCTCCCGGAGGTGAGAAGAGTCCGTTCATGCCTGGCCCTCCGGGAAGTAAGAAGAAGAGCGGAAAATAATACAAAAAAAGAATTATGAATAAAGCAGTCATTGAACTTCAAAATATCAAACGCAACTTCCAGGTGGGGGACGAAACCGTGCATGCCCTGCGCGGCGTCTCGTTCACCATCCGTGAAGGCGAGTTTGTCACCATCATGGGTACATCGGGCTCCGGAAAGTCTACTTTGCTGAATACCCTCGGCTGCCTGGACACGCCCACCAGCGGCGAATACCTGCTGGACGGTATCTCCGTACGCACCATGAGCAAGCCTCAACGCGCCGTACTACGCAACCGTAAAATCGGCTTCGTATTCCAGAGTTACAACCTGCTGCCCAAAACCACTGCCGTGGAAAATGTGGAGCTACCGCTGATGTATAACTCCTCCGTCTCGGCTTCCGAAAGGCGGAGACGTGCCATCGAAGCCCTGCAAGCCGTGGGGCTGGGCGACCGACTGGAACATAAGTCCAATCAGATGTCCGGCGGTCAGATGCAACGCGTAGCCATCGCCCGCGCCTTGGTGAACAATCCCGCCGTTATCCTGGCAGACGAAGCTACGGGTAACCTGGACACCCGTACTTCTTTCGAGATTCTGGTACTGTTCCAAAAGCTGCATGCCGAAGGACGCACCATCATCTTCGTCACCCACAACCCCGAAATAGCCCAGTACAGCAGCCGCAACATCGTGCTGCGCGACGGACAAATCAAGGACGATACCATCAACACCCAAATCCAGAATGCAGCCGAAGCCCTGGCAGCATTGCCTAAGCAGGAGGAGGAATGAGGGATAAGGGATTAAGGATTAGGGATTAATTTTAAACTTTCCATTAAAACGATATGAACGGAACAAACCTTTTCAAAATAGCCTTGCGAGCCTTGAACAACAACAAGCTGCGCGCATTCCTCACCATGCTGGGCATCATCATCGGCGTGGCGTCCGTCATCACGATGCTTGCCATCGGACAAGGTTCGAAGAAAAGCATCCAGGCGCAAATCTCCGAGATGGGCTCCAACATGATTATGATTCACCCCGGTGCCGACATGCGCGGCGTCTCGTTCACCATCCGTGAAGGCGAGTTTGTCACCATCATGGGTACATCGGGCTCCGGAAAGTCTACTTTGCTGAATACCCTCGGCTGCCTGGACACGCCCACCAGCGGCGAATACCTGCTGGACGGTATCTCCGTACGCACCATGAGCAAGCCTCAACGCGCCGTACTACGCAACCGTAAAATCGGCTTCGTATTCCAGAGTTACAACCTGCTGCCCAAAACCACTGCCGTGGAAAATGTGGAGCTACCGCTGATGTATAACTCCTCCGTCTCGGCTTCCGAAAGGCGGAGACGTGCCATCGAAGCCCTGCAAGCCGTGGGGCTGGGCGACCGACTGGAACATAAGTCCAATCAGATGTCCGGCGGTCAGATGCAACGCGTAGCCATCGCCCGCGCCTTGGTGAACAATCCCGCCGTTATCCTGGCAGACGAAGCTACGGGTAACCTGGACACCCGTACTTCTTTCGAGATTCTGGTACTGTTCCAAAAGCTGCATGCCGAAGGACGCACCATCATCTTCGTCACCCACAACCCCGAAATAGCCCAGTACAGCAGCCGCAACATCGTGCTGCGCGACGGACAAATCAAGGACGATACCATCAACACCCAAATCCAGAATGCAGCCGAAGCCCTGGCAGCATTGCCTAAGCAGGAGGAGGAATGAGGGATAAGGGATTAAGGATTAGGGATTAATTTTAAACTTTCCATTAAAACGATATGAACGGAACAAACCTTTTCAAAATAGCCTTGCGAGCCTTGAACAACAACAAGCTGCGCGCATTCCTCACCATGCTGGGCATCATCATCGGCGTGGCGTCCGTCATCACGATGCTTGCCATCGGACAAGGTTCGAAGAAAAGCATCCAGGCGCAAATCTCCGAGATGGGCTCCAACATGATTATGATTCACCCCGGTGCCGACATGCGCGGCGGTGTCCGCCAAGACCCCAGCGCCATGCAGACCTTGAAGCTGACCGACTACGAAGCCCTGCGCAACGAAACCAACTTCCTGGCTGCCGTCAGCCCCAATGTCTCCTCCAGCGGGCAGCTCATCGCGGGCAACAACAACTACCCCTCCTCCGTGAGCGGCGTGGGCACGGACTATCTCGAAATCCGGCAGCTCAGCGTGGAGAACGGCGAGATGTTTACCGAAGCCGACATACAGACCTCTGCCAAGGTGTGCGTCATCGGAAAGACCATCCAAGACAACCTCTTTCCCGGAGGAGAGGACCCCGTGGGACGTATCATCCGCTTCAACCAAGTGCCCTTCCGCGTGGTGGGCGTGCTGAAGTCCAAAGGCTACAACTCCATGGGCATGGACCAAGACGACGTAGTGCTTGCCCCTTACAGCACCGTGATGAAACGCCTGCTGGCACAGACCTACCTTAGCGGCATCTTCGCCTCCGCCCTCACCGAGGACATGACGGACAATGCCACCGACGAAATCACCGAGATACTGCGCCGCAACCACAAGCTGAAGGAGAATGACGACGACGACTTCACCATTCGCAGCCAGCAGGAACTCAGCACCATGCTGAATTCCACCACCGACCTGATGACCACGCTGCTTGCCTGCATAGCCGGCATTTCGCTCGTAGTGGGCGGCATCGGCATTATGAACATCATGTACGTATCGGTGACGGAACGCACGCGCGAAATCGGCCTGCGCATGAGTGTAGGCGCCCGCGGTGTCGACATCTTGAGCCAGTTCCTCATCGAAGCTATCCTCATCAGCATCACCGGAGGCATCATCGGCGTCATCATCGGATGCGGAGCCAGCTGGATAGTGAAGAGCGTTGCCCACTGGCCCATCTTCATCCAGCCGTGGAGTGTATTCCTCTCCTTCGCCGTATGTACCGTCACCGGAGTGTTCTTCGGTTGGTATCCCGCCAAGAAAGCTGCGGACCTCGACCCGATAGAGGCCATACGCTACGAATAACCTTTTCTCCCTTGCCGGAAGTTAGCCAAATAGTTCTTAAGTATTAGGAAAAAAGTTTCCGGCAATAGGGAAAAAAGTTATGCGAAACTAAGAATAATCTCTATCCCAAGCCTTGGGATAGACATCCGCAAGCTTGGGATACATATCCGCAACCTGGAAACGCTTATCCGCAACCTGCGAACAGAGATTTGCTTCGCAGGCAGCGGATATTTCCAATATCCACCTAAAATCCGTATCTTTGTATCATGATGAAACAACAGCTCCCTAACCCACGCCGCCGCGGCATCGAAACCCTGATACACATCATTGTCTGGGGTATCGTCATCGGTTTCCCCTTTCTGATGATGACACGCAGCGGCTTCAATATCAGCCTTGCGGACTATCTGCGCCACGGTAGCAGCAGTACCCTCTCATTCTTCCTTGTATTCTACATCAACTACTGCCTCCTCATTCCCCGCTACTTGTTCGAGGGACGCATCCGGCAGTATCTCCTGCTGAACACACTGCTCATCATCTGCATTACCACCGGCGCCCACCTTTGGCAAGAATACACATTCCAAAACCATATGCGCGGCGATGATGACGGTCAGCACATGGGGCCTCCCAAATGGATATTCATCTTGCGCGACGTCTCGACCATGATTCTCACCGCCGGCCTCAGCGCTGCCATCAAGCTGAGCCGCCGCTGGGCGCAGATGGACGCCGCCCGCCGCGAAGCCGAGAAAAGCCGCACGGAAGCCGAGTTGAAGAACCTGCGCAACCAGCTCAACCCGCACTTCCTGCTCAATACGCTGAATAACATCTACGCCCTCATCGCCTTCGATGCCGACAAGGCACAGACTGCCGTGCAGGAACTGAGCCGACTGCTGCGCCATGTGCTGTATGACAATCAGCAGAACTTCGTCACCCTGGACAAGGAGATGGACTTCATCCGCAACTACATCGAACTGATGCGCATCCGTCTCTCCGCCAACGTCCGTGTGGAAACAAAGATAGACGTCCGACCGGACAGCCGTACTGAAATAGCTCCGCTCATCTTTATTTCCCTCATAGAGAATGCCTTCAAGCATGGCATCTCCCCCACCGAACCCAGCTTTATCCGTATCCACTTCAGTGAAAGCCCCGGAGAGATACATTGCGAAATAACCAACAGCTATCATCCCAAAAGCGTGGCAGACAAGAGTGGAAGCGGCATCGGGTTGGAACAAGTGCGCAAGCGTCTGGAGCTGACCTATCCCGGTCATTACGACTGGCAGCAAGGAGTGAGTGAGGACATGAAAGAGTATAAATCTATTTTAATTATAAAGATATGAATCTGAAGTGCGCCATTGTAGACGACGAGCCCCTCGCCCTGGGGTTGCTGGAAAGCTACGTCAACAAGACCCCGTTTCTAGAGTTGGTCGGTAAATACTCCAGTGCCGTACAAGCCATCAAGGAGTTGCCCGAGAAGCACATCGACCTGCTTTTCCTCGACATCCAGATGCCCGAACTGAACGGACTGGAATTTTCGAAGATGGTCGATTCCGGCACCCGCATTGTCTTTACCACCGCCTTCGACCAGTATGCCATAGACGGCTACAAAGTCAATGCGCTGGACTACCTGCTGAAACCCATCTCCTACGTCGACTTTCTGCAGGCTGCCAACAAGGCTGTGCAATGGTTTGAATTGCTGCAACAGCCCAAGGAAGAGATTCAGAGCATCTTCGTAAAAAGCGAGTATAAGCTGGTGCAAATCGAATTGAGTAAAATTCTGTACATAGAGGGGCTGAAAGACTATCTCAAAATCTACGAGGAGGATTCTCCCAAGCCTATCCTGTCTCTCATGAGCATGAAGGCAATGGAGGAACTTCTGCCTGCCTCGCGTTTCATGCGCGTCCACCGTTCCTACATTGTTCAGAAGAATAAAATACGTATTATAGACCGTGGTCGCATCGTGTTCGGAAAGAACTACATCCCGATAAGCGACAGCTATAAACAAGCTTTTCAAGAATTTTTAGACCAAAGAAGCTAAAAAAATCGACTAATCCGTCGATAAAATCGGAAAAAACGTCGATTTATTATAGAATCCTTTTGCATATTAAAATATGTTTTTTTATCTTTGCACCGAACAGATAGGAGTTGTGAAACTCCCCCAATAGAATAGTTTAGTTAAGTCTAGTTTAGTTTTTGTGTGAAGCACTTCCTCCGTAAGCGAACGTTGGAAGTGCTTTTTACATATCAACACTATTTAATCCACAAGCAGAAAAATTATCAAAGCAAATTTAAAAAACTATATATAACTACATATCAAACACCAACATAACATTCATTTTCTTATCTTTAATACAGAAACAAGTGGGCACGCATGTTTTATGATTTTACTAATCACATCTGTATAATGTTAGTTTCGCGACAACCATTATACGGTAATAATCTTGTAAATTATGGAAATCAAGAAAACATCCAAAGCAAGCCTGGAAAACAAGAAGTCAAGTTGGCTACTTGTAGGTTATGTAATTGTGCTGGTCTTCATGTTCGTTGCATTTGAATGGTCGAAGCGTGATGTTAGGATTGACATGAGCGGTGCTATTACCGAGAACGTATTTGAGCAGGAAATTGAAATTCCTATCACGGAGCAACCCGAATTAGTAGCTCCGCCACCCCCTCAAGCTCCTGCAATTGCCGAGGTATTGACAATTGTGGATGATAATGACAATGTGAAAGAAACAGCCATTGCCTCTTCCGAAGAAATCGGTGAAGCTGTAATCATCAAACCCATATCTCCAACCGTAGATGAAGAGATTCCGGTAGAGGATGAGATTTTTGAAGTTGTAGAGAAGAATCCCGAGTTTTCTTATAATGGCATGAGTCTGATGCAATATCTGGGTAAGAGTATAAAATACCCGACTATTGCACAAGAGACCGGAACCCAGGGGCGCGTAATAGTACAATTCGTTGTCAACAAAGACGGCAGCATCGTAGATGTAAAAGTAGTAAGAGGCGTAGATCCCTATCTGGACAAAGAAGCTATCCGTGTGATTTCCACCATGCCCAAATGGAAACCCGGTGAGCAACGAGGCAAACCGGTCCGTTGTAAATTCACAGTTCCCGTAATGTTTAAATTACAATAGCAGACATGCCAGTGTCCACTTTCCACTTGTCTTCATAAGGTAATCTCCAATATCCGAGGGTGTGTCGAAACTGGTATTCACCACAGATTACACAGATTTGCACAGATAAGCATCTTTGATTATCAGTAGATTAAGCTCATTCTGTGTTAATCCGTGTAATCTGTGGTGAATTTTGACACACCCCCATTTTTTTAAGTATCAACACAGCCATTTCCTTCTTCCATATTTTTCTTTCCGCAGAAAAACAAAAACATTCAGCCCTCTCAGACTGTTACATAGAAAAACAATATATCACTCCTGATAAAACCACACGATAATGAAATCACAACTCTTTGACATCAGAAGAGAATATAAGAAAGGCAGGCTGACACCGGGTAACCTCAACGACAATCCCCTTGAGCAATTCGACCATTGGCTGAACGATGCTATCCATAGTGATGAGTACGAGCCCACCGCCATGACGGTAGCTACAGTCTCGTCAGACGGACATCCCTCTACACGCACAGTGTTGCTGAAAGGGGTGGAAAATGGCCGGTTCATCTTCTTCACCAACTACGAAAGCAGAAAAGGCCGGCAACTGACTGCAAATCCGTATATATCCTTATCTTTCGTATGGCACAAACTGGAAAGGCAAATACACATTGAAGGAAAAGCTGAAAGATGCGCTCCTGCCGATTCTGACGCCTATTTTGCAAGCAGGCCTTACAAAAGTAAAATCGGGGCGAGGATTTCACCCCAAAGTCACGTCATCGGCAGCCGTATGGAGATAATGCGCGCGTTCGTCCGCGAAGCGGCAACATGGATAGGGCAAAGTATCAAACGTCCCGACAACTGGGGAGGTTTTGCCGTCACCCCTTTCCGTTTTGAATTCTGGCAAGGACGGGAAAGCAGGCTACACGACCGTTTCCTCTATTCCCAACAAGCGGATGGCAGCTGGAAAAAGGAGAGGCTGGCTCCCTAAATACGGACAGGGAAACACTTCTCATCACAAATAAATCTTAAAAGGAGGAACAAAGCCACAGAAACGCTGTTTGAAGGGGAAACTCTAAAAACAACAGTTATGAATTACGGTATCAGTATTCTTTTCAGGGCTATACCCTTGTTGATGGCCCTTTTCTGTTTCGGCTACGGAGCCTTTGTGCTCCACGAAGGACTGGATTCGGCAAAATTTGTGGCCGGTCCGGTAGTATTTTCCTTAGGGATGATTTGCATTGCCTTGTTCGCCACAGCGGCAACAATCATTAGACAAATTATTCATACCTACAATCCGATAGCCAGATACGCACTTCCGGTTATTGGTTACCTGGCAGCCGTACTCACAGTAATCTATGGTTGGAATTATATGCACGAAGCTGCCACGGCAAGCAATTTCGTGGCAGGACACGTGATTTGCGGAGTCGGTTTCATCACAGCTTGTGTAGCTACCACAGCCACAGCCTCCACCCGCTTCACCCTCATTCCCGCCAACTCGGAACGTACCGACCAGCTACAACCTGCCGATGCATTCAATTCCTCCCAGGGATATATCCTGATAGCAGTTGCCACCCTTATGGCAGTAATGGCATGGATATGGGCCTTCTGGCTATTGTCAAAAAGCAGCGAGCACAATGCATATTATGTAGCAGGCCATGTCATGGCAGGACTTGCTTGTATCTGTTCCAGCTTGGTGGCGCTGGTTGCAACCATCGTCCGCCAGATACGCAACAACTATACAAAGTCTGAACGGAAACAATGGCCGGCCCTTGTTTTGATAATGGGCAGCATCAGCATTCTCTGGGGACTTCTGGTCTTGGCCAACAGCAATCCGGCACTCTCCTCCACAGGATATATTATGATAGGCCTGGGACTGGTATGCTACAGCATTTCCAGCAAAGTCATACTACTTGCCGCCATCTGGCGGAACACTTTCAAGCTGGCCAACCGCATCCCGCTGATTCCGGTCTTCACGGCCCTGGCTTGTCTGTTTCTCTCCGCCTTTCTGTTTGAGATGGCAAGCCTGCACAATGCCTATTTTGTCCCTGCACGCGTACTGGCAGGTTTGGGAGGCATCTGCTTTACATTATTCTCCATCGTAAGCATTCTGGAGAGCGGTACATCTAAGTAGACATTTTCCCGCCATTGGCCTGAGCATCGAGGAACAATTCCACACGCTCGGCATGGTGGGCCACATAAGCTGCCGGACCGGTATCCCCGGAATCAAGAATATCGCGGACCACATCCGCCTTATTCTTGCCGGTAACAAAGAAAATAAGATTCTTCGCAGCAAACAAAAGGCAGCCGGTCATGGCTATGCGTTTCTGCCCATTATAGGGATTGACACTCACCTCATAAGGATGAAAGGAAGAAAGCAGATATTCCTGCCCCGGAAAGATAGAGGAGGTATGCCCGTCGTCTCCAGCACCGAGCAAAACGACATCGAAGGCCGGGAAGCCACCCCAAAGCGGAACCGTGCGGCAAACCAGCGTCGAATAGTTCTTTGCTTCAATCTCCGGGCGGTTCACTCCATAAATAGGATAAACGTATTCATCGGGCATGCCTACTTCATCCAACAGCAAACGGCGCATGGTACCATAATTGCTCTCATAATCCTCTGCCGGCACACACCGTTCATCCACCCAATAAATCCGCATCCGCATCCAAGGAGTCACCTCCTTGTACTCGTTGGCCCAAATGTCAAACATCAGCGAAGGAGTACTTCCCCCACTGAATGCAAAATAAAAGGTCTTTTCCGGCTCACGCTCCATCATCGCAATCAAATGTTCAATCAACGCATGTGCCGTAGCTGTAGCCGAATGGTAAACATAACTTTTCATAACTCGCAATATTCATCTGTATTAGTCAAATTCTTACACGGATTAGTCCACTCAGCACCATGTTCGTGCATCATCGCTTCACTTTCCAAAGGTCCCCACGTACCTACGGGATACCCATATAAAGGAGCATCCGTATGCTCTTTCCAATAACGCAACACGGGATCGAAAAAGCGCCATGAAGCCTCTACCGCGTCGCTGCGGGTAAAGAGTGTAGGGTCACCTTGTATGCAGTCCTCTATCAGACGGGCATAGGCATCGCCGGTAGGCAACCCGCCCAACTGGTCATAACTGAAGTCCATCATCACCTGCTTCACGTCAAATCCGGGTCCGGGAGTCTTCATGCCGAATTTCAGCACAATACCTTCATTGGGTTGCAGGCGGAGAATCAGCTTATTCGCGCGGGGACAATGTCCACCCTCGCAACGGAACATCTGATGGGGCGTCTCACGGAAATGTACAACAATCTCAGTCACCTTTGTCGGCATTTGTTTGCCGGTACGGATATAGAAAGGAACACCCTTCCACCGCCAGTTGTTAATACCGATTTTCATGGCAATATACGTTTCGGTACGCGAATCAGGTGCCACGTTCTTCTCTTCCCTATACCCGGCTTTCGAGCCCGAAGCCGTATATTGTCCGCGGACAATGTGTTCCTCCAAATCCTCCTCTGTCAAGGGAGCCAATGACTCATAGACCTTCACCACCTCGTTGCGGAAATTATCGGCATTGAAAACGGCAGGCGGTTCCAATGCTGTGAGCGCCACAAGCTGTATGAGGTGGTTTTGTACCATATCGCGCAGGGCTCCGGCACCTTCATAGAATCCGCCACGTCCTTCGATACCCAGATTCTCTACGGCTGTAATCTCCACATAGTCTATATAATTACGGTTCCATAGCGGTTCGAAGATTCCGTTGGCAAAACGGAAGGCGAGAATGTTCTGCGCCGTTTCCTTACCCAGAAAATGGTCGATGCGGTAAATCTGATGCTCCTTGAAAACGGAAGCATAAATGCTATTCAGCTTTCTGGCTGACTCCAAATCGTAACCGAACGGCTTTTCAACGATGATACGCGTATCAGGACGGTTCAGACCGGCCGCCTTCAAGTGCAAGGGAATGACACCGTACAAGGAAGGTGGAGTAGCCAGATAGAACAGCAGGTTGTCCGGTTTCTGCTCACCGGTAAACTCTTGTAAACGTCCGTCCAGCAGATGATAGCCTTCAACCTCGGCGGGATCCAATGTCTGGTAATGCAGATGGCTGCAAAAATCCCTCATTTTATCTTCCACCTGCTCTCTGGAAGCTACGAACTTACTCAATTCACTCATTATATATTCTTGGTAACGGGCATCCGTATACTCGGTGCGTCCTATCCCCAGAATGGAGAATCCTTCCGGCAACCGCCCGCCACTATACAAAGTATAGAGCGCCGGCATCAGTTTGCGCTTCGTCAAGTCACCCGAAGCGCCGAATATAACAATCACTAATTTCTTCATCATCTTCTCCCCCTTTCTCACACATTGTACGTACCCGATTTCGTATCTCCTCCGTGTCCCGTCCAATTTTCATGGAAAAACTGTCCACGCAACTCGTCTGTCCTTTCAAAGGTATGCGCACCAAAATAGTCACGTTGCGCCTGAATCATATTGGCAGGCAACTTGGCAGACACCAGCGAATAGAAATAATTCAAGGCGGACGAGAATGCAGGCACCGGAAGTTCCTCTTTCATGGATTGTGCCACCAGATGTTTCCAGCCGGAAAGCAACAGCTGCATTTCATTTTTGAAATAAGGAGCCAACAGCAGATGTTTGGGCTTGTCTTTTGCCTCGAAAGCCGTAGCTATGTCGTTCAGGAAAATACTACGGATAATGCAGCCGCCCCGCCACATGCGTGCGATGGATGCCAAATCGAGGTTCCAGGCAAAAGCGTCGGATGCACGCTGCAACACGGCGAATCCCTGAGCATATGACACTAATTTGGAAGCATAGAGTGCGGAATAGATATCCTTCACCATCTCCGACTTGTTGTACACCGCCTGCGAGCGTCGGCATACAAATTGCTTGGAAGCCGTTTCACGCAAGCTCTTCTGTGCCGACAAACTACGTTCGAACACAGCCGTAGCAATCAGCCCCAACGGCATGCCCAGCTCCATCGCATTGATAACGGACCACTTGCCCGTACCTTTCTGTCCGGCGGTATCCAATATCTTATCTATCAGGTAACCTCCTGATTTGTCCTTATGACGTAGTATGTTGGCGGTAATTTCAATGAGATAGCTACGCAACTTGCCCTCATTCCAATCGGCAAAGATTTCCGCCATCTGTCCATTGTCCAGACCAAGCAGATTCTTCATCACCCAATAAGCTTCGGCAATAAGCTGCATATCTCCATATTCGATACCGTTATGTATCATCTTGACGAAATGACCGGAACCGGCAGGACCAATCCACTGGCAGCACGGGGTACCGTCAGATGCTTTTGCCGCAATACTCTGCAGGATAGGCTTCACCTCAGGCCAGGCACTTTCAGATCCTCCGGGCATGATAGACGCGCCGTTCAGCGCTCCTTCCTCTCCACCGGAAACTCCAGCTCCCACAAAACGGAAGCCTTTCTTTTCGGCCAATGCCACACGCCGGTTGGTGTCCTCATAATTGGAATTGCCACCGTCAATCAGGATATCCCCTTCGGACAAATGGGGAAACAGCTGTTCCATCAGTTCATCCACCGCACTGCCGGCACGAACCATCATCATTATTTTGCGGGGTATGGCAATGGAAGTTACAAATTCGGCTATATCTGTATAGCCTTCAATTTTTTTCCCTTTGGCGCGGCCGTTCACAAAACGTTCCACCACCCCTTCTTCCACTCCCGGAACCGTACGATTATATACCGAAACATTCCATCCCTTATCTGCCATATTGAGGGCCAAATTCTCGCCCATAACTGCCAGACCGATAAGTCCAATGTCTGTTTTATTTAAATTCTTCATATTCATGTAAATTTTGTCTTTATATGGAAACAAAATGCTAACAGCATTTGTTCGTATGAATTACGAAAATAAAATAGTACTTTTGTCAGCGAAAGCCTATTTTTCAACCAGACAGAAAACCAATGCTCATGAAGAACTTCCACATCGGACTATTGCCACGCATCATCATTGCCATTATCTTAGGTATACTTTTCGGAAATTTCCTACCGGCTTCGCTGGTACGGCTGTTCGTAACATTCAATGCCATTTTCAGTGAATTCCTGAACTTCTCCATCCCCCTCATCATTGTGGGACTGGTCACGATTGCCATTGCCGACATCGGCAAAGGAGCCGGACGGATGCTGGTCGTCACAGCGCTCATTGCTTACGGAGCTACCTTATTCTCCGGCTTTCTCTCCTACTTCACCGGTATGGCGGTATTTCCTTCCCTCATAGAAACCGGGGTGCCGTTAGAAGAAGTCAGTGAGTCTCAAGGTATTCTTCCCTATTTTTCCGTGGGTATCCCGCCATTGATGAATGTTATGACCGCACTCGTACTTGCCTTCACACTGGGGCTGGGCCTGGCTCATCTGAAAAGTGAGGTACTGAAAAATGCGGCACGCGATTTTCAAGAGATTGTCATCCGCATGATCAGTGCAGTGATATTGCCGCTGCTTCCCATCTATATTTTCGGCATTTTCCTCAACATGACGCACAGTGGACAAGTATTCGGCATCCTGATGGTCTTTATTAAGATTATCGGTGTAATCTTCCTGCTTCACATCTTTCTCCTGGTATTCCAATACAGCATTGCGGCACTGTTTGTCCGCAAGAACCCTCTCAAACTACTGGGACGAATGATGCCTGCCTACTTCACGGCTCTAGGCACTCAATCCAGTGCCGCCACTATCCCCGTAACATTGGAGCAAAGTCGGAAGAACGGCGTCTCTGCCGATATTGCCGGATTCGTCATCCCACTTTGCGCCACCATCCATCTGTCGGGCAGCACATTGAAGATTGTGGCATGCGCCCTGGCACTGATGATAATGCAAGGCATGCCCCATGATTTCCCTCTATTTGCAGGATTCATCTTCATGCTGGGCATCACTATGGTAGCCGCTCCCGGGGTACCGGGAGGCGCCATCATGGCATCACTGGGCATCCTGCAATCCATGCTGGGCTTCGACGAGTCGGCACAAGCGCTGATGATTGCACTATACATAGCGATGGACAGCTTCGGTACTGCCTGCAATGTGACGGGCGACGGGGCAATCGCACTGATTATCGACAAAGTGATGGGAAAGAAATAGTTTATATTTTGCCATCTCGTGGAAAATAACGAATATTGCAGTCCGAAAAGACATAATAACAAGAAGCATACATTATGAAGAAAGCCCTTATCTCCGGCATTACCGGGCAGGACGGCTCGTTCCTTGCCGAATTCCTCCTGCAGAAAGGATATGAAGTGCACGGTATCCTGCGTCGCTCTTCCTCTTTCAACACCGGCCGCATCGAACACCTCTACTTCGATGAGTGGGTACGCGACATGAAACAGAAACGTACCATTAACCTGCACTATGGAGACATGACAGACTCCAGCTCTCTCATCCGTATCATCCAGAGTGTGCAGCCGGACGAAATATATAACCTTGCCGCCCAAAGCCATGTCAAAGTATCCTTCGACGTGCCCGAATATACCGCCGAAACCGATGCCGTAGGCACCCTACGCATGCTCGAAGCCGTACGCATTCTCGGTATGGAAAAGAAGACACGCATCTACCAGGCCTCCACTTCCGAGCTCTTCGGAAAAGTGCAGGAAGTGCCGCAAAGCGAAACGACCCCGTTCTATCCCCGCAGCCCCTATGGCGTAGCCAAACAGTATGGCTTTTGGATTACAAAGAACTACCGCGAAAGCTATGGCATGTTTGCTGTAAACGGCATACTCTTCAACCACGAGAGCGAACGCCGAGGTGAAACCTTCGTGACAAGAAAAATCACACTGGCGGCTGCCCGCATCGCCCAAGGCTTCCAGGACAAGCTGTATCTGGGCAATCTGGATGCCCGGCGCGACTGGGGATATGCCAAAGACTACATCGAGTGCATGTGGCTCATCCTGCAGCACGACACCCCCGAAGACTTCGTCATTGCCACCGGAGAAATGCATACCGTACGCGAATTTGCGACACTGGCATTCCGAGAGGTAGGCATCACTCTGTGCTGGGAAGGCCAGGGAGTGGATGAGAAGGGTATCGACACACAGACCGGAAAAGTCCTCGTGGAAGTCGACCCCAAATATTTCCGGCCTGCCGAAGTGGAACAATTGCTGGGCGACCCCACCAAAGCAAAAACACTGCTGGGATGGAATCCGAGGCAGACCAGTTTTGAAGAGTTGGTACGCATCATGGCAGAGCACGACATGAAATTTGTGAAGAAACTGTATTTAAGAAGCAAAGAGCTTTGAATGAACTATTAAACTTTCAGACAACAATGTTAGACAAAAATGCCAAAATATATGTAGCAGGCCACCGGGGACTGGTAGGTTCTGCCATCTGGAAAAATCTTGAGGAGAAAGGATACACCAATCTCATCGGCAAGACCCACACAGAACTCGATCTGCTCGACGGAGTTGCCGTACGCCGCTTCTTCGACGAGGAACAGCCCGAATATGTATTCCTTGCCGCCGCCTTTGTGGGTGGCATCATGGCCAACAGTATCTACCGTGCCGACTTCATCTACAAGAACTTGCAGATACAGCAGAACGTCATCGGCGAAAGCTTCCGCCACGGAGTGAAAAAACTTCTCTTTCTGGGCAGCACCTGCATCTATCCCCGTGATGCCGAACAGCCGATGAAAGAAGACGCACTCCTCACTTCTCCGCTGGAATACACGAACGAGCCCTATGCCATCGCCAAAATAGCCGGACTGAAAATGTGCGAAAGCTTCAATCTTCAATACGGTACGAACTACATTGCCGTGATGCCCACCAACCTTTACGGTCCCAACGACAACTTCGACCTGGAACGCAGCCACGTGCTCCCTGCCATGATACGCAAGATACACCTCGCCCACTGCCTGAAACAAGGCGACTGGGATGCCGTACGCCACGACATGAACCTGCGTCCGGTGGAAGGCATCAACGGCGACAGCAGCAAAGAGGACATTCTGAATATCCTCCGGAAATACGGCATCAGCGAAGAAGAAGTGAGATTATGGGGTACCGGCACCCCCTTGCGCGAATTCCTCTGGAGCGAGGAGATGGCAGATGCCAGCGTCTTCGTCATGGAACACGTCGACTTCAAAGATACCTTCAAGCCGGGCGACAAGGAAATCCGCAACTGTCACATCAATATCGGTACGGGCAAGGAAATCACTATCCGCCAGTTGGCAGAGCTGATTGTCAACACCGTAGGCTATCAGGGCCGGTTGACCTTCGACACTTCCAAACCCGACGGCACCATGCGCAAACTGACCGATCCCGGTAAGTTACATGCATTGGGATGGCATCATAAGATTGATATCGAGGAAGGTGTGCAACGCATGTACCGATGGTACTTGGGAAAGTAATTAGTGACGTCTGATTAGCCATGAATGCCATACGGTACAATGTGGAAACTGTATTGTTTATATTGCTGATACTTTTATCAGGTATCAGCCCAACCATGAATGCCATGATAGCTCCCGTGACCTATTCCGTTCGCGGCAAAGTCATCGACAGACAGTCCAGACAACCCGTGGCCTACGCCAACGTTTTCGTTGCCGGCATCCCCGGGAAAGGGGCGTCCACCGATTCACTCGGCACATTCAAGATAGAGCAGGTACCTCCGGGCATCTATAGCCTTGAGGCATCCTGCATAGGATACCAGACTGTTTCCACCCCCGAATATATTGTTTCAGCCTCAACCCCGTTCATCGAGATAGAGATGGAAGAGGATGCCAATCTGCTGAACACAGTAGTGGTGGTGCCTTCCCCCTTCCGGCGAAGTATCGAAAGCCCAGTCAGCATGCGTATCATCGGCTTGCAGGAAATAGAGAAAAGTCCCGGAGCCAACCGGGATGTCTCGCGCATCGTACGCTCCTATCCCGGCGTCTCTTTCTCTCCCATCGGCTATCGCAACGACTTGATTGTTCGGGGCGGTTCTCCTTCCGAAAACCGCTTTTATATGGATGGCATCGAAATCCCCAACATCAACCACTTTGCCACTCAGGGTGCATCCGGAGGACCGGTAAGTATTGTCAATGCCGACCTGATACGCGAGATTACATTTTATACGGGCGCCTTCCCCGCCAACCGCTCCGGAGCCTTGAGTTCCGTCCTCGACTTCCGCCTCAAGGACGGAAATCCGGACAAGCAGGCGTTCAAAGCCACCATCGGCGCATCGGAAGTCTCGCTCAGCGGAGCAGGCCATCTGGGGCAGCGCACCACTTATCTGTTCTCCGCACGCCAGTCCTACCTGCAACTTTTGTTCAAGGCTTTGGGACTGCCCTTCCTGCCCAATTTCATTGACGGACAATTCAAAACAAAAACCCGTTTCAACGAGCACAGCGAGCTGACCCTGCTTGGTCTTGCAGGCATTGACAAGATGAAACTGAATACCGATGAAAAAGGAGAAGATGCCGAATATCTGCTCAGCTATCTCCCCACTATCCATCAGGAAACATTCACTTTCGGAGCCTCTTACAGACACTACAATGGAAGGCACGTACAATCCCTTATACTGAGCCATAACTACCTGAACAACCGCAATCTGAAATACCGCAACAACGATGACTCTTCCGAAGACAACCTGACCCTGCGCCTACGCTCCACAGAACAAAAGACCACCCTGCGTTTCGAAAACCAAACGCGCTTGGGAGCATGGACCCTAAAAGAAGGAGCAGAACTGAACAACTCCATCTATACAAACCACAGCAGGCAAAGACTATACGGCAGTCATTCGAGTACGCTTTCCATCTACGAAACCTCACTCAACATCTTCGGCTGGGGGGCTTTCTTCTCTTCCAACTATACCACCGCCGACAAGCGTCTGGCCCTTTCTGCCGGTATCCGTATGGATGGCAACACTTACAACCGAAAGATGCGGCAGCTATGGAAACAGTTCTCCCCACGCCTCTCTGCATCCTACAAACTCTCGGAACAATGGACCCTGAGCGGAAGTACCGGCCTCTACCACCAATTGCCTCCCTACACCGCTTTGGGATATAAAGACAATGAAGGGCAATATCTCAACAAAAACCTGAAGTACATGCAGGTCTTTGAAAGCAGCCTCGGTGTGGACTGGCACCTGCAAGACCGGTTCATGGTTTCTGCAGAAGGTTTCTTCAAGCGTTACAGCCGTATGCCACTTTCCCTTCAAGACAACATTCCGTTGGCATGCAAAGGAAACGATTACGGTGTCACCGGCAACGAAGCACTCGTCCCTACAGCCAGCGGCAGGGCCTACGGACTGGAAACCATGTTCCGCTGGCAGGCATCCGGCAAGTTCAATCTCGTATCCTCCTTCACCTTATACCGCAGCGAATACCGCAACCGTTCAAATGGAGACTTCATTCCATCTGCCTGGGACAACCGTTTCATACTCAACATGAGCGGTACATACAACCTGCCCCGGCGCTGGAGCATAGGAGGCAAGCTAAGCTATATAGGCGGCAGCCCCTACACTCCCTATGATGAAGACAAATCATCACTCGTAGAAGCATGGGATGCCAAAGGACAGCCCTACTACGACTATGCGTACTATAATACCGGGCGGCTTCCCAACTTTGCCCAGTTAGACTTGCGTGTGGACAAGTCCTTCTACTTCCATCACTGCATGATAGGAATCTATCTGGACATACAGAATATCACCGGCAACAAACTGAAGCAGCCGGATGTGATAATGAGTACGGGCATCATCGAAAATCCGTCTGCTCCTGTTGCCGAACAGCGCTATAAAATGAAATACCTCAAGCAGGAAAGCGGCACTATCCTGCCTACTTTAGGTATAACTGTCGAATTTTAACAAATAGCCACCATAAAAACTATTTTCCTTATAAAAGTTTGCTTTCTATATATAAACCCTTATATTTGCACAATTTTCAACCAAATGTGCAATTAAATATCATGGAACAAAGTTTTATCGCCTATATAGAGAATAGCATAAAGGAAAATTGGGATTTAGACGCTCTGACCGATTACAAGGGAGCAACCCTACAATATAAGGACGTAGCCCGCAAAATAGAAAAGCTGCATATCATTTTCGAGGCAAGCGGCATCAAGAAAGGCGATAAGATTGCCGTCTGTGGCCGCAACAGTTCCCACTGGGGCGTAACGTTCCTCGCAACATTGACCTACGGTGCGGTAATCGTCCCCATCCTTCACGAGTTCAAGGCAGACAATGTACACAACATCGTGAACCATTCCGAAGCCAAACTGCTTTTCGTAGGCGACCAGGTTTGGGAAAACCTCAACGAAAGTGCTATGCCGTTGCTGGAGGGCATCATGATGATGGCAGACTTCTACATTCTTGTCTCCCGCAGCGAAAAGTTGGACTATGCCCGCGAACATCTCAACGAAATGTTCGGTAAGAAATACCCCAAGAACTTCCGCAAGGAACATGTCAGTTATCACAAGGACCAGCCCGACGAACTGGCGGTCATCAACTATACATCCGGCACCACCAGTTACTCCAAAGGAGTGATGCTGCCCTACCGCAGCCTTTGGTCAAACACTACTTTTGCTTTCGAAGTATTGCCGCTGAAAGCCGGTGACAAGATTGTCTCCATGCTGCCAATGGCACATATGTACGGACTTGCATTCGAGTTTCTGTATGAATTCGCCGTAGGTTGCCACATATTCTTCCTCACTCGCATGCCCAGCCCCAAAATCATTTTCCAAGCTTTCACCGAAGTGAAGCCTAACCTGATTGTGGCTGTTCCGCTCATTATCGAAAAGATTATAAAGAAGAGCGTACTGCCCAAGCTGGAAACTCCCGCCATGAAGCTGTTGCTGAAAGTACCCATCATTAACGACAAGATAAAAGCAACCGTACGCGAACAAATGATTCAAGCCTTTGGCGGAAACTTTGCAGAAGTCATTGTAGGAGGAGCTGCCTTCAACCAGGAAGTGGAGCAGTTCTTAAAGATGATAGATTTCCCCTATACGGTAGGCTATGGAATGACGGAATGCGGCCCCATCATCTGTTACGAGGATTGGACCCGCTTCAAACCCGGTTCTTGCGGAAAAGCCGCACCGCGTATGGAGGTGAAAATCCTATCATCCGATCCCGAAAACATTCCGGGAGAGATTGTCTGCCGTGGTCCCAATGTCATGCTGGGTTACTACAAGAACGACGAGGCCACCGTACAGGTACTCGACAAAGACGGCTGGCTGCACACCGGAGACCTTGCCCTGATGGATGCCGAAGGCAACGTAAGCATCAAGGGACGCAGCAAGAACATGCTCCTTGGTCCGAGCGGTCAGAATATCTACCCGGAAGAGATAGAAGACAAACTGAACAATATGCCGTATGTAGCCGAAAGCATCATCGTGCAGCAGAATGAGAAACTGGTAGGTCTGGTTTACCCCGACTTCGATGATGCCTTTGCCCATGGGCTGAACAATGACGACATCGAACGCGTCATGGAGGAAAACCGTGTGGCACTGAATGCAGAACTGCCCGCATACAGCCAGATATTCAAAATGAAAATCTATCCTGAAGAATTTGAAAAAACGCCGAAGAAATCTATCAAACGCTTCTTGTATCAGGAGGCCAAAGGATAATGTAAAAAACAATTAAACTACAACCTATCTAACCCTTTCTAAATTATTATCTAAATGAGAAACGAATTATTATTATCCGCCATGCTTCCGATATGCGGAATGGCGGGAGAAGCGTATGGCATGCCGCCTGGGGATGCCGTACCTGCTCCAAAAGAGCAGCCAAACATCATTCTGTTCCTAGTGGATGACATGGGATGGCAAGACACGTCCCTCCCCTTTTGGACACAGCGTACCAAGTACAACGATACGTACCATACTCCCAACATGGAACGGATGGCTACACAAGGCAAAATGTTTACGCAGGCCTATGCATGCAGCATCAGTTCACCTACGCGTGTCAGCCTTTTTACGGGAATGAATGCTGCCAGGCATCGAGTCACCAGTTGGACCCTCCGTAAGAACACTACCCATGAACAACCCGACTCGGTCATGATTTATCCGGAATGGAACGTTAACGGCATTTGTCAAGAGCCTGGCGTGGAACGGACCACACAAGTCACCTCCCTGGCCGAAGTACTCAAAGACCATGGCTATCACACCATTCATTGCGGAAAAGCCCACTTTGGTGCTGAAGGCACTCCCGGAGCCGACCCGTTGAAAATGGGGTTTGAAGTGAACATAGCCGGACATGCTGCCGGTTCACCTGCCAGCTACTATGGCAAGGAGAATTTCGGCAACAAAACAGACGGTAAAAGCCCGCTGGCTGCCGTACCCGGTCTGGAGAAATATCATGGAACCGACACTTTCCTAAGTGAAGCCCTTACCATAGAGGCCATGAAGGCACTGGACGATGCACAGCAGACTGACAAGCCATTCTTTCTATACATGGCACACTATGCCATCCATACCCCTATACAACCTGACATGCGTTTCTACCAGAAGTACCTGGACAAAGGCCTTCCTCCGGTAGAAGCCGCCTATGCTACTCTCATTGAGGGTATGGACAAAAGTCTGGGAGACATCATGGACTATCTGGACAAGAACAACCTGACGGAAAACACTATCCTCATCTTCATGTCCGACAATGGCGGTTTGGCGGCCCATACCCGCGCCGGACAACTGCATGTCCAGAACTATCCGCTCAATAGTGGTAAAGGTTCCGCCTACGAAGGAGGCATACGTGAACCGATGATTGTCCGCTGGCCGGGCATCGTAGCGCCCCAAACCCAATGCGACCATTACCTGATGATAGAGGACTTCTTCCCCACCATCCTTGAGATGGCAGGCGTAGACAACTATACAACCGTACAGCAACGCGACGGCATCAGTTTCATGCCATTGCTCACCGGAAAAGGTAAAATGAAAGACCGTGATATCTACTGGCATTATCCCAATAGCTGGGGTCCTTCCGGCCCGGGCATCGGAGCCACTTGCTCCATCCGTTCGGGCGAGTGGAAGCTGGTGTATTATTTCGGTGACGGTAGACGGGAACTTTTCAACATCCCCGCCGACATCAGTGAAAAACATGATATGGCCCGAGAGAAGCCTGAAGTTGTCAAAGAGTTGTCACGGAAATTAAGTAATTACCTCCGGTCTGTGGATGCGCAGCGCCCTCTGTTGCGTGCCACCCGCCAACCAGCTCCCTGGCCGGACGAAATATAGAAAAAAAGTATGAAACGAAACCTTTCCCTCCTCCTTGTGTCCCTGCTTCTTGCAGGGACAGCTCTTGCCCAAGAACATAATCCGGGCAGCGTACAGCCGGATACGATTCAGAAATCCTCCGAAAAATCTTTCCGGAAACAACGCTCTCCACGAACAGACCATGGCCCGGTAGGTATCAATATCTCCTTATGGAAAAACATCTCCACACAGCGGACTGATACCATAGGAAGCACCTGCTTCAATCTGGGTGTGTTCTCCTCCATGAACCGTCTGAATGGCCTCGGCATGAATATTCTTGGCAGTGTAACCGGCAGGGATGTGAACGGTGTACAGATGGCAGGTCTGTCAAATATGGTGGGGGGAAGCATGCGAGGCATGCAGATAGCAGGAATTACCAACATCAATGGCAACAACCTTATCGGAGTATCCGTTTCGGGACTGGTAGGTATCACCGGAAACCATGCGCAAGGCGTCATCATTTCCGGTCTGGCAAACATCAGTGGGGACTATAATCGTGGCGCCTCCATAGGCGGCCTGTTGAATATCAGCGGAGAAGGTGCTTCCGGCATACACTTTGCCGGACTCGCCAATATTTCCGGTGGAAATTTCAAAGGATTTTCAGGGGCCGGCCTGCTAAGTGTAATCGGTGAAGACTTGAATGGCATGCAGATGTCCGCCCTTACCAACATCACCGCCGGAGATATGACCGGTGTTCAGGTTTCCGGCCTGGGCAATGTGGTGGGTGGTACAGCCCGAGGATTACAAATAGGCGCTGCCAATATGGCCATACGTGCCAAAGGGCTTCAAATAGGTCTATTCAACTACTACAAAGAAAAATTAGATGGTTTCCAGTTGGGATTAGTCAATGCCAATCCCCAAACAAAAGTTCAACTGATGTTTTTCGGTGGTAATGCCACCAAGCTGAATGTAGGTGCCCGTTTCAAGAACCGGCTCTTCTATACCATCCTCGGTGGCGGTACCCATTATCTGGATTTTGGCGATAAGTTTTCCGCTGCCCTCTTCTACCGTGCCGGTCTTGAATTACCGCTCTACAAACAGCTGTTCATCAGCGGAGATCTGGGATACCAACATATAGAAACCTTCAAGAACAAGGACTACGGCATTCCGGCACGTCTCTATGCCCTCCAGGCACGTGTCAATCTGGAATACCACCTGACCGAGCGCTTTGGCATATTCCTCACCGGCGGTTATGGCGGCAGCCGCTACTACACCCAAGGGAAAACCTATGACAAAGGCATCATTGTAGAGGGCGGGGTGACGATACTGAAATTATAAATTATTGTTTCTCCTTAATCAGCCCCGTCCTATACGCCACCAGCAGTTTCATCAAATCCTGAATCTGCGTAACGAGTTCACTTCCTTTATCCGTATCCTTCACCATCATACGCTGCGAATTGAATTCGACAACCAGGGTTGTAGACTTGATGTCTTGTCCTTCTTCAATGGCTTTCTGACGGCTCTGGAACGGCTCATGCTGCACCAACTGCAAGCCGTGGGAATGATATACCAGCGTATATCCCGCAATTCCCGTTTCCGGCTGATAGGCTTTTGAAAAACCACCGTCAATCACCAGCAGCTTACCATCCGCTTTGATGGGTTTCTCACCTTTAATGGTCTTTACCGGTACATGTCCGTTGATGATATGCGAATGTGGCCCCGGCTTCACGCCGAACTCTTCAAGAATGCGGTCACACACCTCAGCCTCGTTGCGCAAAGCATAGTAATGCCCTTTCGTCTCCTTATGCAATGTTTTGTCGGCCACAAAATAGCGTTCAAAGGTAGCCATCTTGTCTTTATCGAAGGAAGGGGCATCCGGTCCGCACCACATGTACCAGACATAATCCAGTGCAAACTGTTTCTCGTCCGAACCGTCCTCGTCAAAGTAAGCGGTACGTATCAGCTGGTCGGTCTTTTTCAGCAACTTACGTCCCCAGTATTCCTTTTGGCCGATGCGAACATGTTTAAAACTGCCGTCCGCATTCAGAGGCACGGAAGCATGATAAAGCAGGTTACTGTTGCACACCAGATACATGCCGCCATACGTAAACAAGCAGCGCATGTGCTTCTTCATCTTCTCGCTGTTCATGAAAGAAGAATGAATCCGGTGCATCAGTTCGCGCTCTTCGTCCGACAGACGATACGGGTCCGCCGGGTCTACGGTGGGGAAATTCACATCGCGCAACGGATATTCCTTGCCTTCGTATACAAACACACCACGCTCGAAATCCACCAGATGCAGCAGTTTCCGGTTCTCCATACCGAACTCAGGACGGCGGCTGATGATTTCCGCCTCCAGTTTCAACTGGATAACCGTAATCGCCTTGTGCATCTGTGTAATCAGCCGCAAGGTCTTCTCATTGTATTCCGCATCGGCAAAGTTCATTTTCGGCGCAAAGATGGTGCAAGGGTCATCCGCATAGGTATCCATGGCAAACGTTGCAAGCGGCAACAGATTGATGCCATAACCATCCTCCAGCGTTGCTAAATTGGCATAGCGCATCGACATACGGATTACGTTGGCTATACAAGCATCATTACCTGATGCGGCACCCATCCACAGAATATCGTGGTTACCCCATTGGATGTCGAAATTATGATAATCACAGAGAGTATCCATGATAATATGCGCACCCGGTCCGCGGTCGTATATATCGCCCACGATATGCAGCGAGTCGATGGTCAAGCGCTGGATAAGGTTGCACATCGCCACAATAAAATCATCCGCACGCTTCGTAGAGATAATGGTACTGATTATGACATTGATATAGGCATGCTTGTTAGGTTCGATGCTCGATTCGTGCAACAGCTCTTGAATGATATACGAGAACTCTGCTGGAAGTGCCTTGCGTACTTTCGAACGGGTATATTTGGACGAAACGTTCTGGCATACTTTTACCAACTGGTTCAGTGTTATCAAATACCAGTCATCCAGGTCCGTTTCCTGCTCCTTGATAAGTTGCAGCTTCTCTTCCGGATAATAAATTAACGTACAGATTTCCTTCTTCTCACTTTCGCGCAGTGTATGCCCGAATATTTCGTTCACCTTACGTTTCACTGCCCCCGATGCATTCTTCAGCACATGCTGAAAAGCCTCATACTCGCCATGAATATCCGTCAGAAAATGCTCTGTACCTTTCGGCAGATTCAGAATGGCCTCCAGATTGATGATTTCTGTACTGGCATCAGCAATGGTAGGAAAACTGCGTGATAATAATTGCAAATAACGCAAGTCATTGACAATACTTTCCGGAGTTATATTTCCCATAGTTATTTAATTGATAGTTGATAATTGACAGTTGATAATATCCCTCATTCTTCATTATCCATTAATGAAGAACATGAGCAGCACTTGGGCTATAATTACCCGTAGAAACATGCACAGCGGATAAACCGTAGCATAAGCTACAGACGGATTGTCTCCCGGAATGGTGTCGTTGGCGTAGTTCAGCGCCATGGGGTTTGCCATGCTTCCGCACAGCATACCCGCCATTGTTCCGAAATCTATCTTCAGCCACTTGAAGGTAACGATACCCATAATCAATACCGGAACCACAGTCAACGCAAAACCCGTAGCAATCCATAACAGCCCTTCCGGCCGGAATACCGTATCGAAGAAATGGGCACCTGCATCCAGTCCCAGGCAAGCCAGGTAAAGAGACAATCCCAATGCACGGAGCATCAGGTTCGCACTGCGCGTAGTATAAGTCACCATGTGCATCCTCGGACCGAATGTCCCGATAAGAATACCTACGATGATAGGGCCTCCTGCCAATCCGAGCCGCACGGGAGCGCTGATGCCGGGAATGGAAATAGGAATTGCTCCCAAAGCCAGACCGATGACAATGCCGATAAATACCGCCACCAAGTTCGGTTCCTTCAGGCTTTTCACAGCATTGCCCAGCACCTTCTCCACATTTTGTATAGCAGCGGCTTCGCCCACTACGGTCAGGCGGTCACCCAATTGCAAGGTCAGTTCCGCTGTGGCCAGCAGCTGCACGCCGCTACGATAAACCCGGCTGATATTGATACCGTAATGATTACGCAGATGGAGAGAACCCAGCTTCTTGCCGTTCAACTCCGGGCGCGTCACCACGATACGTTGCGAAATCAACTGGCTGTCTATGGCATTCCAGTCTATATCTTCCTTGTTCCAATCAGTATGCTCCTGCTCGCCGAAAAGCACGGTCAGAGCCGGCGTATTTTTCTCCGAGGTAATCACCAGCAGGCGGTCACCTTCCTTTATAATCTTTTCCGAGGTAGGAATACTCACATTCCCATCCCGCCACAAGCGGGAAATCACGAACTTCGGATAGCTGTTCAGCCCGCCTATTTCCTTGATACTCTTGTTGAAGATGGCAGGATTGTGCACCTGGAACGCAACAATGTAAGGCTTGTTCACGTCATCCTTCTCTTTCAATTCCAGGTCTTCCTTATGCGCCAGCGTCTTACGGATGAACAGTACGGCCAGAATGACCCCTACCACCCCCAGCGGATATGCCACCGCACACCCCAAAGCAGGGGTACTGGACTCCAATCCCATCTGTTTCAATGTCTGCTGTGCCGCACCGAGTGCCGGTGTGTTTGTCGTGGCACCGCAAAGTATGCCCACCATATCCGGCAGGGATACCCCCAACCCATAGCTGCCCAGTACAGTCAGCAGGGTGCCGATAAGCACTACACCCGTGGCGAGCATATTCAGTTGTACCCCTCCTTTACGGAAAGAGCTGAAAAAACCCGGTCCCACCTGCAAACCCAAAGCATACACAAATATCACCAGCCCGAAGCTTTCCGCATAATTCAGCATCTGCGGGTCTATGGACAACCCGAAATGCCCGGCAATGATGCCGGCAAAGAATACAAACGTCACTCCCAATGAAATGCCGCAAACATGTATCTTCCCCAATCCCAATCCGATAGCAGAAATCAGTGAGAGTACCACAACCGCCTGCAAGGCGGAGTGCTCGACGAATAAACTATATAGCCAGTCCAATGTGCATTCTATTTTACAGTTTCAGGCTGCAAAGATAGTGCAAACCTCATGCAAAATAAAACGAACCCGTCTATTTTTTATGCGGCAGCACTTCTAAAAAAGGGATACGATACAATAAATCCCTGCTGCCAGCAAAGCACTGACGGGGATAGTCAGCACCCAAGCGGTCATCAGACTCTTCGTAACTCCCCAACGCACAGCCGAAAGCCGCTTCGTGGCCCCTACTCCGATAATAGCTCCCGTAATGGTGTGTGTCGTACTTACCGGAATCTTCAGATACTCCGTCAGATAAAGCGTAAACGCACCGGCAGTTTCCGCAATCACCCCTTCCAGTGGCGTCACCTTCGTAATCTTAGTCCCCATGGTCTTCACAATCTTCCACCCGCCGGACATGGTACCGAGTGAAATGGCCGTAAAACAAGAGAATGCCACCCAGTCCGGCAGGTCATCAATACTGTTTATCCCCATTCCCAGTCCTTCCGAATGTCCGGCTATCATAGCCGCAGCAATGATACCCATTACCTTCTGTGAATCATTCAGACCGTGCCCGATGCTGAACAAAGCCGAAGACACCAGCTGCAGTTTCTTGAACCACACCTCGGCCGTATGGGGATGCGCCCTGCGGCAAATGTACAAGACCAACAACGTAAAACCAAATGCCACCACCATACCAATCAAGGGAGCCAGAAAAATGAATGCCGCAATCTTCAGAATGATACTCAACTGGATGGCCTCAAAACCGTGTGCCATGATGGCAGCTCCGGCAAAACCTCCGATAAGCGTGTGCGAAGAAGAGGAAGGGATTCCCTTCCACCAAGTGAACAGATTCCAGGCAATAGCCGCAATCACGCCGGCCAGAATGATAGGCAAAGTAATGTAAGGCTCCATCACCGTTTTCGATACGGTGTTGGCAATGCCGAAACCGCCGATGACACACTTGGCGATGAAAAAGGCCACAAAATTGAAGAAAGCCGCCCATATCACCGCCTGAAACGGTGTAAGCACTTTGGTAGACACAATGGTGGCAATAGAATTGGCCGCATCATGAAAACCGTTGATATAATCGAATATCAGAGCCAGTACAATGATAATCACTAATAGTTCCATGCGTCCGTTCGTTTATGCGTATTTCACAATCAGGCTCCTCAAAATCTTGCCCACGTGTTCGGCTGCGTCCGTCGTTTTTTCCAACTCATACATAATCTCCTTGATTTTGATGAGTTCAATGCAGTCCTTCTCTTCTTCAAAAAGCCTGGTGATGAAAAATTCATAAATATCATCTGCCCGGTTTTCTATGTCATGCAGCTGGTTGCAATATGCGCGCAGCTTATCCGGACTCTTGCGGAATGCCTCCAGTTCATCCATGGCCTGGCCGATGAGGGCCGCTTCTTGTTGAACCATATGTCCCAGCTCTTTCCCCTTGTCCGAAATAGGATGCGGATTATAGATAGTGATACGCTTGGCACAGCTGTTTATTCCATCAATCACATCATCCATGCCCGAAGCCAGGTCATGGATATCCTCCCGGTCAAAAGGAGTAATGAAAGTAGTGCCCAGTTCATCCAGAATCAGATTGGTCAGCTTATCGCCCTCGCGCTCCAAATCTTTGATTCGTTTATAATCTTCCGCCCTCTTCTCAGGCGAGTCATGGCCCAATATTTCTATCAACAGAGCCGACGAGGACAATAAAATCTCAGACAATTGCTTCAGCAAAGGAAAGAATTTCGGTTCTTTCGGTGTGAACCGGCTAAAAAAAGAATTCTTCATAATGGATAAATGTACTAAGTATATTAATTTATTTTTGTTTTCGTTGTTTCAGTCTTGCACGCAGCACTTCTACCACGGCCGGCAGTATGGAAACCACAATAATGGCCACAATCAGCAGTTTGAGGTTCTCTTGTACAAACGGAAGGTCACCGAAGAAATAACCCGCATAACAGAAAATGGCAATCCAGCAGGCGCCCCCAATCAGGTTGTACAGCATGAAGTAATAGTAATGCATCTTACCCATCCCCGCCACGAATGGCGCAAACGTACGGACGATAGGCACAAAACGAGCTATGATAATTGTCTTGCCTCCATACTTCTTATAGAACTCATGGGTCTTGTCGAGATGGTTTTGCTTGAATATTCTGGAATCGGGATTATTGAAGAGCCTTCGCCCGAAGAAATGCCCTATCATGTAGTTGCAAGAGTCGCCCAATACCGCGGCAACAAACAATATCAAAGCCAGCACATTGACCTCGAGAGGCATGTCGGGCAGTGCGGCAATAGCTCCCGCCACAAAAAGCAGGGAATCGCCCGGCAGGAAAGGTGTGACCACCAGCCCCGTTTCGCAGAAAATAATCAGAAACAATATGGCATACGCCCACATATGATATTCCTGCACTATATCAATCATATACTGATCGATATGGAGAATAAAATCCAATAGAAAATCCATTATATATTGATTATCAGTACTTAAAAAATAGAGAAAAACTCGGCATGGGGAGACGGGCAATCTCTCCGGCTCCCGAAAGAGAGGAGGGGAAAGTACTAAATAAGAATACGCCTCAGCGTATATACATAATATCTATATGAAATCTTATGGGGATGGAAAGTAAAGGGGAAAGAAGTTGTCTTTTCTTCCGGGAGCAGAGTTTTCAGGGTTCTCGCAACCTTGGCGGCAATGAAGTCCGGATTAAGCCTCAACAATTTCGAGCAAGAGGCATGCCGTAATGAGAAGGTATTTCCTATGCAACCGGCATCTGCCAGGCAATTATAATTCGCGTCCTCCCCTTTTTCCTGGCATTGTCTGCCATCTGCCCCCGACAAGCTGTGCTGGGCTCCGGAGAAATAATGCACATCCGCAGTAGGGAGTGTCTTACATCCCTCCATATCATCAGAAACGGAAGTGAACTTCGATATGAGGAACAACCCTAACAAGATATAGAATATACATTTCGCCATAGCGGGTGCAAATATAGAAACTATTTTCGGATTACAACAGAAAAATGAAAAACAAAAAGCGGTTAACCGTTTCATCAGTCAACCGCTTTCTTGTTGTAGTGGGTACGAGAATCGAACTCGTATACCATGCGTGAGAGGCATGTATCCTAACCGTTAGATGAACCCACCCTCGCATTTGTCTTGTACACCCTCAGGGATTCGAACCCTGGACCCACTGATTAAGAGTCAGTTGCTCTACCAACTGAGCTAAGAGTGCATCTGGCGGAAGCTGGGGGATTCGAACCCCCGGTACGGTTACCCGTACGTCAGTTTAGCAAACTGGTGGTTTCAGCCACTCACCCAAACTTCCTTTTTTATAACCAGCATTCTTTTCAAATGCGGTGCAAATGTAGGGCAAACTTTTGGACTGTGCAAATCTTTCCTACATATTTTTTTCACCGTTTTCATACAATTTGAGATAACACGTTAACACTCAAACCCTAAAACAAGAAAAAAAATTTGATACATATCAAACCGTCCTTTTCAACCTTTCCTTATCTTTGCGCGATTTTTAAAGTATAGTGCACATACACGGACAATGATACAACAAGAAAGCCTGAAAAAGCGGCTTGCCAAGCTGGCCGCCCCCATTTTTATAGAGACACTTCTCATCATGATGCTCGGTGCGGTGGACACCATCATGCTGAGCCGCCACTCGGACAACAGTGTTGCCGCCGTAGGGGTAGTCAACCAAATTATCATGCTCACTTTCCTCGTTTTCGAAGTCATCAACCTCGGAACGTCCGTTCTGTGTTCCCAGTATCTCGGTGCGAAACTACACAAGAAAGTAGTGCAAGTAGTCGGCGTATCCATCCTCGTCAACCTGGCGGTAGGTATCACGGTCAGCCTGGTACTGTTCTCCTGCGCCCATCCCATCCTCCGGCTGATGGGGCTCACCGCTGAACTGATGCAGGACGGCATGGACTATATGCGTATCGTAGGCGCTTTCGCCTTCTTCCAGGCACTATCCCTCACCCTCTCCGCCTCCCTGCGCAGTGCCAACAAGGCCATCTACCCGATGATGGTCACCGTCGTAGTCAATATCCTAAATATCATCGGCAACTACTCCCTCATCTTCGGTCGCTTCGGCTTTCCGGAACTGGGCGTGGAAGGCGCCGCCATCTCCACAGCCTTCAGCCGGGGTGTCTCCATGATTATACTGTTCGTCATACTGTTCCGCAAGCACATCCACCGTTTCCCACCGGCATACTTCCGCCCTTTTCCGTGGATAGAACTAAAGAACCTGATGAAGGTAGGCCTGCCCTCCGCCGGCGAACAATTGTCGTACAGCTCGTCGCAAGTCGTCATCACCTACTTCATCAACATGCTGGGAGTGGAAGCGCTCGCCACCCGTACCTATTGTGTCAACATCATCATGTTCGCTTATCTGTTCAGCATCTCCATGGCACAAGGCGGAGCCATCTGTATCGGGCATCTGATAGGCGAGAAGAAACCTCACGCAGCCTTCCTTATGGGAAAATACGTCATGAAGAAATCCGTCATGATTACCGTCATGCTGTCCTGCATCCTCGCTCTTTCGGGGCATGCCATCTTTGGCTGGCTCACGTCCAACCCCGACATCATACGTATGGGTGCCACCATCCTTATCATAGATGTACTCCTCGAAATAGGCCGCCCCATCAACATCTTCGCCACCAACGCCCTTCGTGCGGCAGGAGATGTCAATTACCCCTTCTACGTAGGGTTGGTGGTGCAGTGGAGTGTAGCTGTAGGTGTGGGATACCTTTTCGGTTTCCCCCTCGGCTGGGGTATCTGCGGCATGTGGGTAGCCTTCCTGTTGGACGAGAATATCCGCGGCTTCATTTTCGTCCGCCGCTGGTATGGCATGAAATGGGTAAACAAAAGCTTCATCCGGAATTGTTTTTAATTCCAAAAGTCCTATCTTTGCTCCCCGAAAGCAGAAGCGGACCGAACTTTACCGGCCTTACTTACTGAACAAATAAATCATGGTCTTATGGATGCACTATTGAAAGAAACCGTAGATGCCGCTATCAACTCCCGCTATCCGGACATGGCTCCCGAGGGAAGAAGGTTGATAGAGGAAATCCTCATTCGCAAGGAAGTAGAAAAGGGCGCATTATTACTCAATGAAGGGCAAATAAGCCATAATATCGTATTTGTAGGAAAAGGCATGTTGCGCCAATTCTATTATAAAAACGGCAAAGACGTCACCGAACACTTTTCCTATGAAGGCTGCATCATCATCTGCATAGAAAGTACCCTGAAGCAGGAACCCACCCACCTCATGATTGAGGCACTCGAGTCGAGTGTCGTATACCTGCTGCCATACAACAAGCTGTTGACACTTACCGAAATCTCATGGGAAATAAACATGTTCTATCGGAAGATTCTGGAATATTCCCTGATTGTCTCACAGATAAAGGCTGACTCCTGGCGGTTTGAGGCTGCACGCGAGCGCTATAACCAGCTCATGGAACATCAGCCCGAAGTCATCAAGCGGGCTCCCTTGTCGCATATTGCGTCCTATCTGCTGATGACCCCCGAAACACTGAGTCGGGTACGTTCGGGCATACTGTAACCCTCCACCTGTCTGCCCGGAGAATACATAGGGATATTCCTAAAATAATAAAATTTAAGGCAACTAACTTGCAATGAGTTAGTTGCCTTTTTTGTATCTTTAAGCATTCCCCCCAAAAACGGTTTGACGGCCAAAACGGGGGTAATTAAAAATAAAAACACATGGTAAAGATACAAAAAATTTCAGAAATCGAACCTTGTTTAGGTTTTACCGAGTTCGATATGCTTAAAAAATATCGTCAAAGTTTTGTAACGAGTGAATTAGGTCGCCTCCATTCTCTATTCCCTTTCTCGGAACTGGCCCGACAAATGCATTTGAAGTCTTCTCCTTTGGGTCGTAAAAGTTATTTTTCTCCCGAAGGTAAAATAGCCTTGATGGTCCTGAAGTCCTATACCAACTTTTCCGATGCACAACTGATTGAACATTTAAACGGTAATATTCATTACCAGTTGTTTTGTGGTGTTCAGATTGATCCGCTTCATCCGCTGACCAATCCTAAAATCGTCAGTGCGATCCGCCAGTTCCTGACGAATCGCCTTGATGTTGAGTCCCTCCAGCTTATTCTTGCCGGGCATTGGAAACCTTATCTTGAGAACCTTCATGTCTGTATGACCGATACCACCTGTTATGAAAGCCGTCTGCGTTTCCCTACTGATACCAAACTCTTATGGGAAGGTATCGTATGGCTTCATCGTCATCTGTGCAAACATTGCCGGAGATTGCACATACAACGTCCCCGTAACAAGTATCTTGATGTAAGCCGTGCCTACCTTGTTTACAGTAAACTGCGTAAACGCAGGAAATCACAGACCCGTATGATTACACGCAGGCTACTTCAGTTGTTGGAAAAGTTGCTTGACCAGTTGGAGCGGATCCATTCATCCTACGGGAACAGGCTTACACTATCCTCTGATTACCAAAGACGATTCTCGGTCATACAGACGGTTCTTGAGCAAGGGAAGAATTTATTTGCAGGCCAAAAAGTGTCCGACCGTATCGTGAGTATCGACCGGCATTACCTTCGCCCCATTATCAGAGGCAAGGAAACCAAATCCGTTGAATTCGGAGCCAAGGTCAACAATATACAGATAGATGGAATCTCCTTTATAGAACATATCTCCTTTAAGGCTTTTAACGAAGGAGTACGTTTGAAAGACTGTATTCATCTGCAACAACAACTGACCAAGGTTAGGGTTAAGGCGCTTGCAGCGGATTCAATCTATGCCAATAATGCCAACCGGAAATTTTGTACTAAATATCATATAAGTACTTCCTTCAAGCGTAAGGGCAGAGCCGCCAAAGATGAGCCGCTTCGGAGGATCTTACGGTCGGAACTCAGCCGTGAAAGAGCTACCCGGCTGGAAGGAAGCTTTGGAACGCAGAAACAACATTACTCACTGGCCAGGATAAAAGCCAGAAACAGGAAAACGGAAATGCTTTGGATTTTCTTTGGGATACATACGGCCAATGCGGTATGCATGATAGAAAAGGTCGAAAAGAAAAAAAGAACTGCTGCATAATCAGACTAAAATAACAGGAAAAGAGGAGAGGTTTTAACTTCCCCTAAAAAAGACATGTACATAATGCATGGGTGGAAAGGAAAAAATAAGAATATGTAAATAATATTCTATGAAAAGACAGAAAACTGGGGAGGTTCAACGAAAATAATCAAGAGAAAAGCTCACGTAAAGTAAAACTTTTCTCTTAATTTATTAGAAAGAGGAACATTTACGGAATATCCCCAAGTACATCAATACAGACTTCCTTGACCGACTTCCGTAAAGAGCTTCGACAACTTCTCCACCACCGGTTTCATATAACGTTCTCCTTTCTCGGCAGAAGCTTTTTTGGGGTTCCCTACCCCGCTGTCGACTGTAGCCTTATTCCAATGGCGGGGAGCCCAGCCCACCTTTTCATTCAGGGAAGGAATAGCAAACGGTTGGGATTCTCCGTCACCGGCCTCAGCCAGATTCACCAGCTCGGGATGGTAATGCATCATGACGGAAGTCTCAGACTCGCCGGCATGGTCGTCGACAACAGCCTCAAAGTAGTCTTTGGGAGGGACGATGCTGAACCAGTCGGCAGCGATAATCAGAAAATCGGGATACACAAACGCCAGGTCACGAATCATTCCCTTGAAGTTGTTGCCGCCATGACCGCTGAGAATAATCAGCTTGCGCATGCCTTGTGCATAGAGGGAGGCAACTATGTCTTCCAGAATGGCCTGCTGGGTGGAATAGCGGGTATGGATGCAGAACGGAAGTTCGCGCTGCCCCGGATTGTGTGCACCGAAAGGTACGGGAGGCATCACCATGCAGCGTACACCGGAATTCTGTAAAGCCAATGCAGCCGCGTCTACGGCAATGTCATGCGGCAGAATACAATCAGTGAGATAAGGCAGATGCAGATTATGGGGCTCCGTAGCTCCCCAAGGCAGGATGACAACGTCATACTTCACTCCTTTCACCTTTCCATAGCAGGAAACAGTAAGGTCAATTTCTCTTTTTTCCATGATAGTTTATTTTGGGGGTAAATCTTTACCGCAAAAATAAACATTATTCCGTCACATTGAACCTATTGCCGGCGATATTCTTTAGGTGACATACCGGTGTGATGCTTGAAATACTTGCCAAAGAACGACTGGTTGGCAAAGTGCAGCTCGTCCGCAATTTCCTGAATGCTCAGCTCGGAAGACTTCAACAAGGCTTTGGCTTCCAAAACGACGAGACTGTCAATCCATTCGCCTGCCGTCTTTCCGCTGATTTCCTTCACTACGGTGGAAAGGTGCTTGGCGGTGAGGAACATCTTATCGGCATAATAGGACACACTTCGCTCTTCCTTATAGGACTCTGAAACGGCACGGATAAAGCGTTCGAACAAGTCTTCCTTCCTGCTTTTGGGTATGCGCTCCTGAACGGCATGCCCTTGATAGATGTTGTATATCTCATAGAACAGTGCCAGCAGCAATCCCTGGGTGATTTCCTTACGGAAAGGATTGTCCTTCAGCTTCACCTTGCTCCAGAGGAAAGAGTGATACTCCTGGAATGATTGGGATTCCTCCGGAGTGATGTGGACGAAAGGCCGTTCCTTAATCATGAAGAACATGGGGAAAAGCTGTTGCATGGTGGGTATCACCATATCCATAAAATCTTTTGAGACGGCAATGAAAAGTCCGGCAAAGTCATCGGAGCGTTCTCCTTGCAGAACAATCTGGTCGGGAAGGATAATACCCAACATACCTTCCCGCATTTCACATTGCTGCAAGTTGAGTTCCAGTTTGCACCACCCTTTCAGGCAGACAGTCAGGCAAGCAGCATTCAAACGGGTGGGATAAGAGCTCAAAGACATGTCCTTGATGTCATCAAAAATAGCAAAATCATTGCCGATGAAATCGATCATCGGCAAATGATGTATCTGGGAAATATCTACATTTCGTATTCTCTTAGTATCCATGGTTTTTGTGCTTTGGCGACAAATGTAGGACTATTTTGCGGAATTTAGCTCTAAAAATCCTTAAATGGAAACTTTTAGTTCATTATCTTGAAGCCGACAAAGAAGGTTCTCGGCTGCGTAGGTCCGTAGAAATAGCCCGCATCGCGGAATTCCCCTTTATCCAGGTCTTTCTGGAAACTGTTGAAGATATTCTGTACACCCGTATTCAACTGAAGCTTGATATGGTCGTGAAGCACAAAGGTGTAGTTCAGCTTCACATTCAGGTCCAGGAATTGGGGGGTATGCTCCATGCGGTCCGAGGTGATATTGCAGAAGGCACCCTCGGGAGCATCTTCCGGTGCGTAGTGCGGCACAATCATCTTTCCCGTATAAGTGCCGGAAAGGGAGAAATCGAAATTCTTCACCGGTGCCGAGGAGAAAGTGAAGTACCCGTAATAGTCCGGTGTACGGGGCATGCGCTTGGTGGTAAGGTCTTTGCCGTCCACCTTTGTCCAGACTTCTTCATGGGTGTAGCGGCTGCGCTGCGCCGTGAAGCCGAGCTGGAACTGCGCCTCCTTGCCGTGGGCAATCTTCGCATCCAGATTGGCACCGTATACGCGTGCGCCGTTTCCGTTGCGGCGCTCCTTGATGACATCCCCTACTTCGTTCTTGCCGATATCTTCGAGCACAAAGACGTGGCGCAGGTCTGTATAGAAACCCTCCACCAGGATGTTTGCCTGCCAGTGTCCCAGATGGGCAGTCCAGTCCACCGAACCGCTGTAACTGTTGGAGCGTTCTTCACTCAGGTTATCGGCGAGTTTGATTTGGACTCCCTTGCCGCCTACTGCCGTCACGTGCAAGTCCTCATCGTATGCCTGCGGAGCGCGGAAACCGGTAGAGTAAGTCAAGCGTGCCTGAAAATCATCTGCCGGCTTGTAGAGCAGGTTGACGCGGGGGCTGAAAATAAGCTTGTCTATCAGGTTGTGCTTGTCCAGGCGGGCGCCGACCAGCATGGTCAGTACGTTCATCTTCCACTCATTCTGCACGAAGGCGCTGGCAATGCGGACATCCTGCTCCATGTCACGATGATAGCCGGTCATGATGTCGTGCAGGGAGTTGTTCTGATATTCCAGTCCGCCGGTGAAGGTGGCGGGGGCAAAGAAGCAGTTGTCCATATTGCCCACATACATGCCGCCGGCAACCCAGGTCAGGTCTTTCGTCTTGCCGTAAGCATTCATGTTCTTTTGGGCACCATAGTAGCTGTTGCGGTCGGTGTGCTGTATGGAGGTGTAAGCCGAAATCTTATGCTTGTACTCCTTCCAGAACAAATCGTAGCTCACGCCTCCGCTATTGATGATATGCTTGGTCTGCTCGGTGATGTCCGTCTCGTGCGGCTGCAAATCGAATTTGTTGCCTCCGCGACGAAGTTCGTTGGTGGTATGGTATTCCAGATTGATGCGGCTGAAATGCGTAGGACGGTAATAGGCGCGGAAGCCGAAAGTATTCATGTTCAGCTTGCCCAGCTCGGAAAAGCCATCGCCATCGCGGTCGTAGGGGTTGCGGTTGCGGTAACTCTCATAAAAGGCAATGCCGTAAGAGTTATCTTTGGCAACCAGCGACACATTGCCACCCATATATTGCTCCCAGGACTTGCCGTCCATATTGGAGAACATGCTCGATACCTGAAAGGAATTGTTGATGGGGTCTTTGGTTATAATATTGATAGTTCCTCCCACAGCATTGGCGCCAAACAAGGCAGAGCCTCCGCCACGCACCACTTCTACCCGTTCAATCATGTTCACGGGGATTTGCTCCAATCCGTACACACCGCTCAATGCACTGATGATGGGACGGCTGTTTATCAATATCTGCGAATACGGACCTTCCAAGCCATTGATGCGCACCTGGGGGAAACCACAGTTCTGGCAGTTGTTCTCCACACGCAAGCCCGATTGGTAGTTCAGTGTCTTGGCAAGGTCGGTGGAGTTGACCATCTCGAACAATTTGGTACTCATCACATTTACAACTACCGGAGCTGCCTTGCGGCTTACCTCGTTGCGGTTGGCGGATACCACCACTTCATCGGTCATGAAACTCTCCTCTTCCATCGGGAAATGTATGACGGCAGTAAAGTCCTTGCTCACCGTCACCTCCTTCTCTTGGGTCTTGTAACCCACTGCCGACACACGGAGCTTGTATTTTCCCGCCGGAAGCTTGCGGAACTCAAATTGTCCTTCTTCATTGGAAACCGTTCCCTGACCACTGCCGATAATCAAAACCGTGGCATACGGTATATTTTCCTCCGTACCTTTCACTATCACATGGCCGGAAATCATATTGCCTTCTTTTATAGGATTTACGGCAAAAGCTACGCTGGCACTTACCACTGCAAGTACCAACGCCAAAATGTATTGTTTCATCAAATTAGCGCTCTAAATAAAAAAAATAATTCAAGTCTGAAAAAAGATAATCATCCGAGATGCCGCACTTCGTTCACTGAAATGCCGGACTTCGAGACTAAAATGCCTGGTATCTACATACAAAAAATCCAGGCGTTTTTAAACCTAATGACTATGAAAAAAGAGCGGGAGGAGCGCGAAGGGAAAGGGTACGTATCACTTCCCCCTTAACAGTAGGTGTTGCCGGTTTGGCTCTGAGCATGGCCAGCAAAGGACGCATCGGGTGCTGAACCTCATACACATCCACTCCGGAAGAGTAGAATGCCGACAAATGCCCGATAACCAAAAGGGAAGTCTGAGAGTGAGAGTGTGTGCCATGAAAAGGGTGCGAGTGCGTTATCATCACCCCATTCACATAATGGACGTGAGTGAACGCAGTGATACTTGCCTGGTACATGATAAACAGTACCAGCAAGCTCAATGCACCTATAATTTTTTTCTTCTGCTTCACGTCCAAAAACTTATACTATAGATTTTGAGCCGCAAAGATAGTGAATTATTCTTTAACTTTGCCAAACAAGAACTCATAATCACGCTTGGAAGCCGGAGCCGCCCACTCTTCGGGAATAAACTTCCACTGATTCAGCGTACGCGGTTCAATCACCTTCTTCTGCTCAATGTACTGCATCAGATAATAGCGTAAGTCCTTATCCGTAGAGTGGATGATGCGTTCCTTCAATTCATCCTGCGAGATGCCGGCCCCCTTTGTCAGCAATTCGCCGCCACCGTTTCCGCGATAAGAATTCACCGCTACCTTATACATTTTATCCATATCGAACGGAGTACCGTCTGCCATACTGAGAATGGCTACCTTCTCGCCATCCGGCTTGGTCACATCCACCGTGTAGATAATACCCGCCGCAGAATCGAAGTTGAAGCTGAAATTCTTGAATGAGGCCCTATCCGTAGCACCTTCGCGGCGCTTCTCACGGAAGAGAAGGATATGGTCGTCCGGAGACTTCATCCGATTGGTCCACAAATCATACGACATCTCCAAGGCATCGCGTATCTCCTTCCCCGTCAGACGCATGGTGTAAAGCATATTTTCGTACTTATACAGATTGAACATATCGTTCACAAAAATGTCTCCTTTACGGATTTCCGTATCATAGGACAAAGGAGCCGCAAAAGAAATATCCGCTCCGCTGATTGCCAACTGCAATTCGTGGATAAGGTCTATAAAAGCGGAAGAACCGAAATAGGCAGGACGTGTGGAGATAGTCTCGGTAAAGGAACCAATTTTCTTGGAAACAAAATTCTGCACAGCTTCATTTTCGGGGGCAAAGCGTTGCATGAACTCTTCGCTGACGCCGTAGTCTTGCGTATCGGACAGTATGCCGTCTATCTTCTTGTCTATAACTTTACCATCACGCAGTTTCAAGGTTATATCCACATTACTCACAACAACACCGTTGCTGGCAGGGTCCATCACCAGTACCGAGTCACCGGCTATGTTGCACACCCTCTTGCATTCGCGCGCATGGTCGTGCCCCATCAGGACAATATCGAATCCCGGCACGTTGCACGCCACTTCCACCGAAGCGTTTTCGCGATACTTGCCTCCCATCAGCTGGGCATCCTGGCCGGCATGGAACATACCGATAACCAAATCAGGCTTTTCCTGCTCACGGATAATCTTCATCCATTTGCGGGCAGTCTCCTCCATATCGTCGAAACGCAGCCCTTTCCACAGATTCTCTGAAAGCCATACGGGGATGGCAGGAGTTATCATACCGAGAACCACAATTTTCACTCCGTCACGTTCCAGCACCTCATAGGGTTTGAAATGGGTTTCTCCGGTAGCAGTATCCACAATATTGGCACCCAATATCGGAAAACGGCAGTCACCTGCCCAACGGTCGAAAACGGTACGGCCGGTCTCTACGTCATGGTTACCCATATTGCCGGCATTATACCCCATGAAATTCATCATCTCCGCTGCCAGATGAGGGGCAACGGTATCTATGTAATTATAATAATAGGCTGTGGGCTGTCCCTGCAGAATGTCACCATTGTCCAAGAGAATCAGATTTTTGCCATAAGCCTCACGTTCTTTTTGCACCAAAGCATGCACACGTGCCAGACTGCCGGTTGCCTCCCGGCGGCGTATAAAGTCGTAGGGATAGTAGTTGCCGTGTATATCACTGGTCTGTACGACTTTCAGTTTCACCTCTCTTTCCTGCGCAGGCAGTATGCTTGTCAGGACAAAAATCCAGATAAAAAAACAACTAAATCTTTTCATTATATTTCCTTATTTCTTGTCGGTTCTTATAAGTTCATAGGATGGGTAAACATAAACCGCGCTCCATCCGTATAGGCAGGATCTATCCAAATCTCGCCGCCCCACTTCTCAACGGTCAGCTTACAGATGGACAAGCCCAAGCCGGTTCCCTGCACATATTCGTTCAGCTTCTCGAAACGTTCGAACACCCGTTTCTGTTTGTCCAATGGAATGCCGCAACCAGTGTCAGTCACCGAGAATACTGCAACATTCCTCGCCGTATCCGGCTCCAGCTTCAAGGTTATCGTACCTTCTTTTGTAAACTTGTCCGCATTGGAAAGCAGATTTATCACAACCTGCTGTAAACGCTGCACATCCGTCCGCATCTCCACTACCTCACGTTCACACTCAAATAAGAATTGATTGGTCGACCTGCGTGCCTGGGCCACGGAAGCTACTACCTGCTGGCATATCTGCACTACATTGCAGCTCTCCAAAGAAAGGATGACGCGGTCGGCCTCCAAACGGGACACATCCAATATGTCATTAATCAACCGAAGCAGCAAATCAGAGTTGGTCCTAATAATCTCGAAATAGCCACGCTGTTCTTCTTCCGAGGCTCCTCCGGCAGACAGCACGTCCGAGAAGCCCACAATCGCATTCAATGGAGTACGGATTTCGTGGCTCATATTGGCAAGGAAAGCACTCTTCAGACGGCTGGATTCTTCGGCACGGTCTTTTGCTTCGCGCAAGGCACCCTCGGATACCTCCAGTTCATCCTTCAACTTCTTTGTATGATAATAAAAGTAAAGGGAAACGAACAAACCGCCCAACAGCACCAACAGAACAGCACCGACAGACCAGATATGATACTTGTACTGTTCGTAGAAAGAAGGGGTTACGTTCAGCATCTTTACCGGCTGCGGAAGGCCGGTGATATTCAGTTTCTTTTCCTTCACAAGTTTACCGTCCAGTATGGTCTCATTCGGAATGATTTCCATATGGGTCTCACTATCCTGGGAGGTGGTCAGCAGGCGGTAAGACTGTCTTGCCATCTCCTTGCCCAAAGCACGGTAGGCAGGAACGACACCTGCCACAGCCCAATATCCCAAGCCTACGGAACTGAGCGAGAAAGTGGGCAAAGTGGGAGCTGCTTCCATCATGGCGTAGGTTGCATTCCGCATGAAGTAACCATCGTTCATGTCCACACGCCATGTCCCCATCAATATAGCTGTATTTTCCGGTAACTCATGCAATCTGTCACAAATGGTATATATGGTATTGACGCGTCCGTCCAGCAGAATCAGGTTTAGTTCCGGGAACTTCTGCATCTCCTTCACTACATAGGCCTGCATGGCAACGCCGCCATAACTGTTGTCTGAGACAAAAGCGATATTCTTGGTGCCGGGATACATCTGCTTTATCATATTGATGTTGGCCTCCACATCATACTCATAAACGAAGCCAGCCTTGATAGGCGAACTGGGGAAATCCGTGAAGAAGTCGACGGATTCGGGCATCCAGGTCTTCAGGTCAACGGTATCACCCGGCAGCAATATGGCGTTCCGGCTGGACAGTGCACTCACTACCGGAGTATTGCCGCATATGGAGTCTTCCAGAGAAAGATAGGCAGCCCAGGCTTCCTGCCCTATAAGTACAATCAGCGCCGGACTTTTATCACCTTGATATTTAGCCAACAGCTCAGCCATTCTCCTCTCCCAAAGAGGGGATTCGGAAAAACTCTTGCAGTTCATGTTCTCCAATGCGATGGTGTTTGTCCCGCCCAGGCGTTGGAACTCCTCCATAAAGTCGGAGATGTTGCCGGAAGTACGGCCGGCATCCGGATTATAGGAACTGATAATCAGTACCGGATGCTCTCCCGTAATAGAAAAAGCGGGCAAAAGGCAACAGAAAAGCGCTACCATGCATGGTAATATTGTACGATATATGTGTTTCAATTGATTGATTCGTTTAATTGCTCCATAGCTTTGACAAATATAGATAAAAGTTGGAACCTAAAGAAAAAACAACAATTGTTTTTTTGTACTTTTGGCACCTATTATAAAATGAGATACAAAATGATACAAGATTTTCATCGAATGATATCTGCCGCTCTCGGCATATCAGAAAGACAAATAAGCCAGACCCTCGGCCTGCTGGAAGACGGAGCGACAATCCCTTTCATCAGCCGTTACCGCAAGGAAGCAACGGGAGGACTGGACGAAGTGCAGATTGAAGCTATCCAGACGCAATATGAGAAACTGAGCGAAACCGCCAAACGTAAAGAAACCATCCTGAACACCATACAGGAACAAGGTAAACTGACCGCCGAACTTCAGAAGCGCATCGAGGAGACTTGGGACAATACCCTACTGGAGGACATCTACCTCCCCTACAAGCCCAAACGGAAAACACGTGCCGAAGCAGCCCGTCAAAAAGGACTGGAACCCCTCGCCACCCTGCTGATGCTGCAACGTGATCCTCATCCGGAGGAACGCGCCGCCAATTACGTGAAAGGAGACGTGAAGAACGTGGAAGATGCACTGAAAGGTGCCCGTGACATCATAGCCGAGCATGTTAGCGAAGACGAACGTGCCCGAAACAGCGTGCGCAACGCATTTGCCCGCCAAGGCATACTGACCGCCAAAGTAGTGAAAGGCAAAGAAGAGGAAGCGACCAAATACCGTGACTACTTCGACTGCTCCGAATCGTTGAAGCGATGCAACTCCCACCGCCTGCTCGCCATCCGGCGTGCCGAAGCGGAAGGCCTGCTGAAAGTCAGCATCAGCCCGGACGATGAGGAGTGCGTGGAACGGCTGGAACGCCAATTCGTGCGGAGCAACAACCCCTGCGGACAGCAAGTGGCAGAAGCCGTGCAGGATTCCTACAAACGCCTATTGAAGCCATCCATAGAGACGGAATTTGCCACGCAAAGTAAGGAACGTGCTGATGAGGAAGCCATCAAGGTATTTGCCGAAAACCTCCGTCAGTTGTTGCTGGCTTCACCACTGGGGCAAAAGCGTGTGATGGGTATAGACCCCGGATTTCGTACGGGTTGTAAAGTTGTGTGCCTCGATGCACAAGGAAATCTGCTCCACAATGAGAACATCTACCCCCACCCTCCGGTCAGCAAGCAGAAAGAGGCATTTGCCAAGCTGCAAATGATGATAGAGTCTTATAAGATAGATGCCGTTGCCATAGGTAACGGAACTGCCAGCCGCGAGACGGAGGAGTTCTTGAAACATCAGCGCTTCAACCGCGACATACAGATATTCATCGTCAGCGAGCAGGGAGCTTCCATCTATTCGGCCTCTAAAATTGCACGGGACGAGTTTCCCGACTACGACATCACCGTACGCGGTGCTGTGTCCATAGGCAGACGACTGATGGACCCGCTGGCAGAGTTGGTAAAGATTGACCCGAAATCTATTGGTGTGGGGCAATACCAGCATGACGTGGACCAAACCAAGCTGAAAAAATCACTGGACCAGACCGTAGAAAACTGTGTAAACTTGGTAGGTGTCAACCTGAACACCGCAAGCAGCCATCTGCTGACCTATATCTCGGGATTGGGTCCGCAACTGGCACAGAACATTGTGAACTATCGCGCCGAAAACGGTGCCTTCACCTCGCGCAAGGAACTGATGAAAGTACCGCGCATGGGTGCCAAGGCATTTGAGCAATGTGCCGGCTTCCTACGTATTCCGCAGGCAAAAAATCCGCTGGACAATACTGCCGTACACCCGGAAAGCTATTGTATCGTAGAACAAATGGCAAAGGACTTGGGTTGCAGCGTAGCCGAGCTGATAGCCAGCCGGGAGCTGCGTCTGAAGATTAATCCCGAACGCTACCTCTCCCCCACCGTGGGCATGCCGACACTGAAAGACATCCTGCAAGAGCTGGACAAGCCCGGACGTGACCCACGCGGACCGATAAAGATATTTGAATTTGACAAGAACGTGCGCACCATCAACGACCTGCGCGAAGGCATGGAATTGCCCGGCATCGTAGGAAACATCACCAACTTCGGCGCATTTGTCGACATAGGCATCAAGGAAAACGGACTGGTACACCTCTCCCAACTCGCCGACAGATTCATATCAGACCCTAATGAAGTAGTGTCCATTCACCAGCATATACGCGTAAAGGTACTCAGCATAGATATGGACCGGAAACGCATACAGCTGACAATGAAAGGAGTGGAACAGAATTAGGGGTTAATGATTAGTGATTAATGACTAATACGGAAATCATTAATCACTAATCCCTTATAATAGTGTCTTAAGATAATTACTGTACCAAGCACTAAAAGTAGTGAACACAGAATAGAGCCTTCGAACCCGAAAGTTCCTCCATTTATCAGATTTTCTTCCGGAAAGTGAAGAATCAGCAGATTCTCATTGCTAAATTCATTTCCACTGACTTTATATCCCAAAACAGAACCTTGAATCCAGTTCCAGAACCAATGCAAGGCAATGGGAAAACAGAGGTTACGCGTGTATATATAGGAAGCTCCCAAGAAACAACCCGCCAGCATGATATTCAAAAACGGGACGAAGGCAAAGCTGGGATTGAAAAGATGCATCAACGAAAATAACACCGCAGAGATAAGCAATGCCACAAACTTATTGACGCCTCCATCCAGCATACGCCCTAAAATGAAACCGCGTCCAATAACTTCTTCCGTAACTGCCACTAAAAAATAAAGCAAAAGACTCGACAACAACGAAATGGGAGAAAACAAGACCCCTGCCACTTCCACAGCCCCCAACAATAAAGACAAGCCAAAACCAACTACATACAAGAACACGACAAACAAAGCTCCGTTCAGCAGGCTTCTGCCCCATCCCTTCAAAGACAAGCCCAAGCCCGAAAAAGGAAGCTTCCTGAAACCCAGCACCATACAAGCGGCAATAAGCCCACTGGCCAACATCAAGACTTCATTCAACATCATTAAATAGACGCTCATCCCACCAGCTTGTGTCTTCAACTCAGGGAAAGCAATCGCAAAAGGTATGGCAAACAAAAACAGAAAAATCATAAAAAGTACAGTAAACAGTACTATATCAACGAATGCCAGCCAAATACGTTTTGTTTTACTCATAGCAACACACTCTTCCTTCACCGTTTCTTCCGTCTCCATTTGTATCTCATTTTGATTAATATCCGACAAAAATAATAATAAAAAGAAAAAACTTCATGTATTCCTGCCGGTTTCTTCTTATATTTGAAAAATCAATCTGGAATCGACAAACATGAAACTAAGAAAAATACTTTTAGCCGTTGCCGGACTGGCGTTAATGCTGAATGCCTCGGCACAAAAATCCAAAAGATACTACGTGGCCAAACCTGGCACCCTGGTGGAACTGATGACAGAAGCGGAAGCCAATGAAATCACCCAACTGACCCTGCAGGGCAAGCTGAATGCCGTAGATTTCAGGCATCTACGGGATGAATTCAAAAACCTGCAACTGCTGGACATTTCAAATGCCTCCATCAGCATGTATGCAGGCAAGAACGGGACTTATCCAAACCGTTTTTATGTATATCCTGCCAATTGCATTCCGGCATATGCCTTCTGCAAGCAAATAGACGACAGTACATTTGTAGGTAAGGAGACGCTGACCAGGATTATCCTTTCCGACAAGACCAAGAACATCGAAGATGCTGCCTTTAAGGGATGCAAAAATCTCAAGATATGCCAGATACGGAAGAAAACGGCTCCCAATCTGTTGTCCGAAGCATTGGCCGATAGCGTTACAGCCATATTTGTTCCATTGGGATGCAGTGACTCCTATCGTACCAAAAAGAAATGGGAAACCTTTGCATTCATTGAAGGAGAACCACTGACAGTAAATGTGCAGATTGGTAAAATGGGCAGCCTTGCCAGCGAACTGTTAAGAGCCGGATTTCAGCCCAAAGACGTTAACTTTCTGACCGTTGAAGGAAAAATGGACGAAGCCGACTTCACATTGATACGCGACTATATGCCCAATCTGGTTTCCATCGACATGACCAACAGTAATGCCACTGCAATTCCCGACTATACTTTCACCCAAAAGAAGTATCTGCTGAACGTACGGCTCCCGCAAGAGCTTAGAAGCATCGGACAGCGTGCATTCAGTGGCTGCGGCCGTTTGTGCGGCACGCTGGTGCTTCCTGCCAGTGTAACCGCCATTGAGTACGGAGCATTTATGGGATGCGACAACCTGCGCTATGTGCTTGCCACGGGGAATAAGATTACCACGCTAGGCGACAACCTTTTCGGCGAAAGCCAAGGCAAAATTATATATAAGGAGAAACAATAACTCAGACTATTCCCCGCCTTAATAAGAACAAAGAGACTCTTTTAATAGCAAAAGAAGGTGTGTCAGAATGATAGCTAAAAATCATTCTAACACACCTTCTTCTTTTTTTCAATATCGCACAAGCCTTTATTAAACCAAAAAGATATGAAAGAAGAATCGTTCCATCATGGCAGAAATATTGTTCCACCGTGGTGAAAAAATCGTTCCACCATGGTGGAACGATTTTTTCCTCATGATGGAACGATTTAAAATATGCTTATTTAGTCCTTAGCTTCCGTTATCACTTTGTTGCGTACATACGTGCACGCAACTCCTTGATGTGGTCTGAAGTGATGTATTCGTCATACTCCATCATCTTGTCGATAATACCGTTCGGAGTCAATTCGATGATACGGTTGGCAACCGTCTGAATGAACTCGTGGTCGTGGGATGAGAAAAGGATATTGCCTTTATAGGTCTTTAGATTATTGTTGAATGCCTGGATAGACTCCAAGTCGAGGTGATTGGTAGGTGTATCCAGAATCAAGCAATTGGCATTGCGCAGCTGCATACGTGCAATCATGCAACGCATCTTCTCACCTCCCGACAATACGCTTGCTTTCTTCAGCACCTCCTCACCGGAGAACAGCATACGTCCCAGGAAGCTCTTCATATAGACTTCATTGCCTTCACCGAACTGGCTCAACCAGTCCACCAGATTCAGGTCTGTATTAAAGAATGCAGTATTGTCCAGCGGCAGGTAAGCGGTGGTGATAGTCACACCCCAGTTGAAAGTACCTGCATCCGGTTTCATATTCTCGTTGATAATCTCGAACAGGGCGGTCATGGCACGCGGGTCGTGCGAAAGGAATACAATCTTGTCTCCCTTCTCTACGTTGAAGTTGACGTCGCGGAACAGCACCGTACCATCTTCCAGCGTTTTCGTCAAACCGGAAACTTCCAGAATCTGATTACCCGGTTCGCGTTCGGGCGTAAAGATGATGCCCGGATACTTACGTGATGACGGCTTGATTTCTTCTACATTCAGTTTCTCCAACATCTTCTTGCGGCTGGTAGTCTGCTTGCTCTTTGCCACATTGGCACTGAATCGGCGGATAAACTCTTCCAGCTCTTTCTTCTTCTCCTCGGCCTTTGCCTTCTGGTTCTGCTGCTGACGGAGCGCCAGCTGGCTGGACTCGTACCAGAAGCTATAGTTACCGGCAAAGAGGTTAATCTTTCCGTAGTCGATGTCCACCGTATGCGTACAAACGGAGTCGAGGAAGTGACGGTCGTGGCTTACCACCAGCACCGTATGCTCAAAGTTGGAGAGGTACTCTTCCAGCCAAGTCACGGTCTCCATATCCAAGTCATTGGTAGGCTCGTCCAGCAGCAAGTTATCAGGATTTCCATAGAGAGCTTGCGCCAGCATGACACGCACCTTTTCTTTGTTGTTCAACTCACCCATCAACAGATAATGCTTGTCTTCCTTGATACCCAAACCACTCAACAAGGCGGCAGCATCGCTTTCGGCATTCCAGCCGTCCAACTCGGCAAATTTCTCTTCCAATTCGGAAACCTTCAGCCCATCCTCGTCTGTGAAATCCTCTTTGGCATACAGCACTTCACGCTGCTTCATGATATCCCACAACACCGTGTGTCCCATCATCACCGTGTCCATCACCGTAAAAGCATCCCACTTGAAGTGGTCCTGGCTCAAAACGGAAAGACGCTCTCCCGGAGCCAGCATGATGGAGCCCGTCGTAGGGTCCAGCTCCCCGGAAATCGTTTTCAGGAAAGTAGATTTTCCGGCGCCGTTGGCACCGATGATACCATAACAGTTACCACTTGTAAACTTCAGGTTTACGTCATTGAACAACACTCTTTTACCAAACTGTACTGAGACATTAGAGACTGTAATCATCTTTATATTTACGATTTATTTATTTACAATTTACTATTTAATACCTATTAGTCTGCGAATTGCGAGTGCAAAGATAGTTATTTTTCCATGAATAGACACAGAGAAGCGCTGTCAATCTGACATAAAAGTATTACCTTTGCAGCGTTTTCGGCAAAAATATCCGTTTTGGCAAAGTTTTTGCTGGAGCACTAATATCGTATTAACTTAAACCCTTAACAGCAATGAAAGCAAAATCATTTTACAAGAATAATAAGCATAACAATATGAATCCGAAAGAAAAAGAAAACAACCAGGAAGAGGAACTGAAAACTCAAGCTACTCCTAACGAATGTGACGAAGAAACTGTCGGACAAGAAACTTCACAAGAAAACGAAGCTCCCCTGACAGAAGAAGAAAAGCTCGCCCAGGAACTGGAAAAGGCCAATGAACAGATTGAAGAGCAGAAGGACAAATACCTGCGCTTGTCTGCCGAGTTTGACAATTACCGCAAACGTACCATGAAGGAGAAAGCAGAACTCATCCTGAACGGTGGTGAAAAGAGTATCAGCAGTATCCTACCCATTGTGGATGACTTTGAACGCGCCCTCAAAAACATGGAGACAGCCACCGACGTAGCCGCCGTAAAAGAAGGCGTTGAACTTATCTACAACAAGTTCATGTCTGTATTGGGACAAAACGGCGTTAAGGTAATAGAGACAAAGGAACAACCGCTCGATACAGACTATCACGAAGCCATCGCCGTGATTCCGGCACCCAATGAAGCACTGAAAGGCAAAATTCTGGACTGTGTACAAACCGGTTACATCCTAAATGACAAAGTGATCCGTCATGCCAAAGTGGTAGTCGGAGAATAACATAAAACTGTATGGAAAAAAGAGATTACTACGAAGTATTGGAAGTCGAAAAGACAGCAACGGTAGAAGAAATAAAGAAAGCCTATCGCAAGAAAGCCATCCAATATCATCCGGACAAGAATCCGGGCGACAAAACAGCCGAAGAGAAATTCAAGGAAGCGGCAGAAGCATACGACGTACTAAGCAATCCGGACAAGCGTGCCCGCTACGATCAGTTCGGTCATGCCGGACTGGGTGGTGCCGCCGGTAATGGTGGTCCGTTCGGCGGCTTCAGTGGAGGCATGTCCATGGACGACATCTTCTCCATGTTCGGTGACATCTTTGGCGGACACAGTGGAGGTTTCGGCGGTTTTGGAGGTTTCGGCGGAGGCGGTGGAGCACAACAACAACGCCGTTACCGTGGTTCGGACCTGCGTGTCAAGGTGAAACTGAACCTCAAGGAAATCTCTACCGGCGTGGAAAAGAAATTCAAACTGAAGAAATACGTGCCTTGTACCCACTGTCATGGTACGGGAGCCGAAGGTGACGGTGGTTCAGAGACCTGCCCGACTTGTAACGGCAGCGGCACGGTAATCCGTAACCAGCAAACCATACTCGGCACCATGCAGACAAGAACCACCTGCCCGACGTGTGGCGGTGAGGGCAAAATCATCAAGAACAAGTGTAAGGAGTGTGCCGGTGAAGGCATTGTATACGGTGAAGAAGTAGTAACCGTAAAAATTCCGAAAGGCGTTGCAGAAGGTATGCAACTCTCTATGGGAGGAAAAGGAAACGCAGGCAAGCACAACGGCGTGCCGGGAGACTTGCTGATTCTTGTAGAGGAAGAACAAGACCCGAACTTGATACGCGATGAAAACGACTTGATTTACAATCTGCTCCTCAGCTTCCCGACAGCAGCCTTGGGTGGTGCGGTAGAAATTCCCACGATTGATGGAAAGGTGAAAGTAAAAATTGACTCAGGTACGCAACCGGGAAAAGTGCTCCGCCTGCGCGGCAAAGGTTTACCCAACGTGAACGGATACGGCACGGGAGATTTGCTGGTAAATGTCAGCGTATACGTACCCGAAACGCTGAACAAGGATGAGAAGAAGGCGCTGGAGGAGATGGAAGAATCGGATAACTTCAAGCCAAATACTTCGATTAAGGAGAAAATATTCAAGAAGTTCAAGAGTCTGTTCGACTGAAAATATGGTGCATAAAGAAGCCTCCCGGTATACAATAAAAAATATCGGGAGGCTTTCCTATGTTTTTTTATCGGGAAAATGTTAAAGTTCCAACATCCGCTTCATAAAAGCCTTTATTCCTTCCGTATCAGAAGTCTGAGGAGCCCACGAAGCCAAATCCTCTGAGGGTAGAGGCTGATATGGGCCTTTTTTAATTTCAAAAATAACGGTACCTGACTCCAAGGCAATAATACTATGCCATGTATTAGAAGGAATTTCCAGACCATATTTACCTTCCGAAGGATTGAGGCATACCTTATCTGTTACATTACCGGCATCATCATAAAAAAATGCCAGCAGACTTCCACGCAAAACCAGATAAGTTTCTTCCTTACCTGTATGACGGTGAGGAGGAAGATAAGTTCCCGGTTCCAAAGCATTCAGCAACCGATGAATAGGAGCATCCATAGACGCATGAAAATTATAATTCATACGTAAACGGGAGTTCTCCTTAGCTCGTGAAGTAACGGTATCCAGCAGCTCTTCTGTTATCAGCTTCATCATAACTTCAGCAATTGGGCAAACTTGGCAGGAAGTTCTGCTTTGCCCGCCTCAATAGACAAACTTTTTCCTTCATTATCTACTAATATAGCAGCCTTCTGCGAGGAAGCCAATGAGGTAACTTCCGACACATTACCGGCAACAAACAAACATCCGGAAAAAAGAGGAGTAATCACCTTTCGGGTATGCCCTTTCCATTTTACAAACACAGCCTGCATCGGGCAATATGTAGTATATCCCGCAGCATTCAAACGCTGCATCAACTTATGTTCAGACTTGGGTGCTGTGTACAATGCATGCCAGCACATCATATCATTATCCGTCATCATATTGTTTGCTTTTTCCATCCCTTTAATAAATCTTTTACAAATAATATCCATCCCACACTGCCGACACCTGCCAAGAACATGAAGCCGATCAAAATCATCAATTTATTGGGCTTTGCAGGCTTCAAAGGTACCGTAGCCGGCTGGACAACCGTATATACCGGTGTAATCTCCTGCACCTTAGCTCTTGCCATCTGCAATTGTTGAGACACTTGTGTATATACTTGATAGGCTAAATTCATTTCATTCTGTAAACGCTCTTGCTCTGCGCGATAACTCAGTAATATTATATTCTGGTTTGCATCTACAAAATTTGCGTATTTCTTCTGGGCATCCTCATAACTGGCCTTTGCTTCTCCATAAAGTTTTTCGGTAAATGCCAAATCATGACGAGCCTTATTAGTCCGATAATCTGTGATGTAGTTCTGCAGGCAATGCATCACGGTATCCGTCAGCGAAGCAGATATCAAAGGATCCTGCATAGTAACAGACAAGGTTGTCACACCTGTCTTTTTGTCTACGGAAACAGAGATACGTTTACTTAAAGCATCTGCAATGGCAGACTCATCTCTAGTAAGACGAAAAGGATCCAGCTTTGCGTCCCCCTCTTCCGGTTCATCCTTAAACAAAGACAATGTCCATCCTAACACCTTAAAAGGAGCGGAGAAAATTGCACTCCACCAAGGAGAACGCTGTTCTTCTTTCAAATAAGCATATAAAGTCGTGTCTACTTTTGCTTTCTGATCCTTGACTTTAACATCGAACAGTTCAATCAGAAAAGGAGTAGAACTTACAATATCAGGATAAAGTTCGGGTGACAAAGCATCCTCACCAGAAGAAGTGCCCAAATTGATACCCGCCATGGCTGCAAGGGCTCCCATACTTCCACCACCAGATTTGCCACCACTCTCCGGAGCCAATGTCACACTTGTAGAGTACTCCTTAGGAATACTAAATGCAACAACCAGTCCTACAAGAGCAGCGATACCACACGCCTTAAAAACCAATTTGCGACTAGCCCATACTTTCTGGGCCAGTTCTATCAAATCTATTTCTTGTTCCTCAGGTTGTGGAGAGGTTATGTTTTGTATTCTTTCTTCGCTCATAATTCAAATTACTTAAAGAGATTAACCATAGTCGCAATCATCGCTGCAATAGAAGCTGTCGTACTTCCCATTCCCAGAATTTCAGCAGTAGTCATCTTCTTTTTCTGTTCTTTACTTGGAACAATTATTTCACAACCAGGTTCAATGGCTTTCTTGTTCCCTGCTTTTAAACGAGAAACTGTACCATTCATGTATATTACATAGACCTTACGTTTCTTGGCATCATTACCAAAACCACCAGCTTGATTGATGTAATATTTCAAGCTTTCACCCTTTTTATATAAAACTGTATTCGGATACATTACAGCACCGTTGATTTTCACTGTACTTACGTACTCCGGAACAAATAATACATCTCCCTCGCGAAGCACCATATCAGCATCTGAACCAGGATTTTTCAAGGCCTCTCCCAGATTTATACCTACAGAATAGGTATCGGACAAATCCAATCTTTTTACAGATATGGAATCTCCGCCTCCCGCTTGCGCCATACGCAGAGCATCTTCCTTACGGCGGAATTCTTCTTCGGTCATCCTACGTATAAGACGCGCTCCTTTTATATAAGCATCGGGAGTCACTCCACCAGCCTTAGCTATCAAGTCACTCAAACGTTCATTTTTTTTCGATAGTGCATAATTACCGCTAAAAAGAACTTCTCCTCCCACCATAACATTCTGTTGTTTAAAATAAGACGGACTCTTACGAATATAAACTTCATCAAAAGGTTCAAGATGGAAATCCTGGCTTCCTTCTCCCACCAATAAGCCATCTTTCAAATCAAAAGAGAAATTCTGGCCTACTGTAGTACTGAAAGATGTACTCTTCGTATCTTTCATACGCCGTGCCACTTCAACTTTCGTCGTAGCCGCTGCCTCCAACAAGCCACCAGCCTGCAACACCAAATCCTCTACTGTCATTTTATCAGAATAGAGATATGTACCCGGATTGGCAACTTCACCATGAATGGTAAGTGTAGCTTCTTCCTTCAAGTCATGAATACTTGGAATATATAAAATGTCATTCTTCTGCAAAGGAATATCTGCAGCCGTCCCGTTCAGCAAACCTTTCACATCTACTTGTATAACCTCATGCGACAAGTCTTCAAGTTCACGATCGATTATAGCACGGTTTAAGAATGCATCTCCGCGAAGTCCTTCCGCTTTCTTAATCAGCTGCTTCACTGTATTCATCGTACCGTCCAACTGATACAAACCTTCACGATATACAGCACCGCGGATTTCCACACGATTCTCAAAACGCTGTAAAACGGAATCAACCGTTATCTTATCACCGTCATCTACGCGGAATACGGAATAATCCATCTCATCCACATTATAAATTTGATGCTCACGTCCACTTTTACGGATTATACGTAATGCTTTCTTATAAGCATCACCCGTAAAACCACCTGAATACTTCAATAATGTACCTACGGTTTCAGTGGGTTTCATTTCATAAAACATCGGACGTTTTACCTTACCTAATATCTGTACCAGTGACTGGTAAGGATCCACAAGAATTACATCACCATCCTGCAGACGGATGTCATCCTTCATTTTTCCTTTCATAAGTAAATCGTAAACATCCAAATCCGCTATTGTATTTCCATTGCGAATCACTTTAATACTGCGCAAACTACCAATCGGGTTCACACCACCTGCACGATATAAAGCATGAAATACGGAAGCAAATGATGAGAGGGTATAAGTTCCGGGCACCACAACTTCACCCATAACGTTTACTTGAATAGAACGTATTTCTCCTAATGTCAGTTTAACTTGGGTAGACGGAACATTTCCGGTTACTCCGGAATATATTCTGGCAAATTCTTGTTTCAAATAATTATTGGCTTCCTTTACAGTTTTGCCACTCAGATAAACCGGTCCTAAATTATTCACAAGAATACTTCCTTCCGGAGAGATTGTTTGTCGAATCGTTGTTTCAGAAGCTCCCCACACATCAATAATCACCTCGTCACCAGGCCCCAGACGATAATTCTCGGGAGTAGCAACATTCACATTGGGTTCGAAAGTCAAATTATCGTTAGTAAAAATATTATGACCATAAATTTGCGAAGTCGGATCCTCTGTTTCCTTCTCTTGAGACAAGGAACGATTATCCATCATTTGTAAAGAATCCCCTGCAACATCCGTTTGTCTGGCAGAATAAGTTTCCGAAGTTGTACGCAGCCCTTTGACTACGCCACTCATTTCACCACGTTGACGAGAACGCTTCTCATCTTGGGTATTGCTCTGCGGACTTCCAGATTTAGAGTTTTCATACTTTTTCTGAATTCTTTCAACTTGTTCCTTTGTCACTCCCCGCCGCATTAATTCAGTAGTAATCTGCTTTTGATTTTTGCCCATCTGCTGAGCGCTTTTTACATACTGAACAACCTGATCATCTGACATCTGCTGAGCAAAAGCTACCCCTGACAAAGTAAATACCAAAAAGAATAGTGTTATTAATCTACGCATAAGATATTCTGATTAATCTTTTGAGTTCTTGTAATAAATATAAATCGGGCACAAAGGTAATATATTATTTTTATAATATACATTTATTCCACCTCTAAGTTTCAGAAAAAGCATTAAAAAGCTGTCACTTTCACGTCTTTTCATTGGGTAGAAGAAAGCGGGAAAATTGGCACTATTTTTTTCATTAGTCCAATCAAAATAGCCTTTTTTTCAGTATAACTATATTGCACCAAGGCCAGCACTTCTTCCCGCACATGTTCATAATCATCAACAGATGGCTTTTCACGCTTTATCTTTTCACTGATTACAGAATCCAAAAGTCCATCCCCAGGCCCTCCCACAATGTACACTTCTCCCCCATCCCCCATGACTCCCACTTCCAGGGTGAGCATACAAGCTTCAGACATGGTAATCAAACAATGAGTATTCGTCGGATACACCTCACCCAAACGTACTATGAACATATCAGTTTCCCCTTTGTCGCGTTTCAACCTGCAATCAGATGACTGCACATATATTTCCGCCACACGCTTACTATATTCCATAGCATTTTCCGGATGACGTGCATTAGCAGCAGATATCATAACCATACGGGACACTCTATACTTTACCGCCAGGTCTGCAATATTCACTGTCCCCGATATATTCGTTTGAATTGCCTCCGACACAAAATCATCCATCAGTTGTACATGCTTATAAGCAGCAGAATGAAAAACAAGTTGAGGACGTGTTTCTTCAAATATAGCCTCCAAACGCGTACGGTTAGCAACATCTGCAACCAATACACGGACCTCCAGATTCTTCCAATGATCAGACAATTCCAACTGTACATCATACAATGGGGATTCTGCCTGATCTACCAGAATCAACTGATAAGGATTCAGTGTAGCCAACTGGCGGACGATTTCCCTTCCTACAGCTCCCGCCGCTCCCGTAACCATTACTCTACGCCCCTCGATATGGGCCGTAATTTTACGCACGTCAACTTGTACCGGTTCTCTACGGAGCCAATCTTCTATTTGAATGTCCTTTATCAGTCCATCGTCCATACAATCGCTTAAGGGAGGAACGGTCATTACATGAATATCATGAGAGAACAGTTTATCCAGCATTCCGGAATTTTCCAAATCCGACACCTTGCTTGGAGAGATAATGATTGTATCCACTTTCTTTTTCTTTAGACGGTCAAACAGCTGCTCATCATTGGGATATACCCTGCATCCCATCGTATGTTTACCTATCATATCAGGTTCGTCCGAAATAAAGCCACGCAGGCGATAATGATTATTACGACTAACTCTCAAGGATTTTGCAACATTGACTCCAGTCCCATGGAATCCATAAATAAAAACATTCACGCAATGACGTGCATCAAAAGCAATAGCTTCATAAAGCATCTTCACAGCAATGCGCATACAAGCCATCAGAGAGAAGGTGAACATATATGCCATAAACAGAATGCTGTTCGGCAAAGTTTCTCCAAGCCCCGAAACAGACCAACAGTAATTCCCTAAAAACAGTACAGCATAGCTTATCGTAAGACTCCAAAGCACACGATAAATATCCACAAAAGAGGAAAAACGGATAACACCCACATAAGTACGGAGAATATGAAAGAAACAGACATTACACAAGACAGCCAAAATGGTCAGCCATACATACAAAGAAATTTCATAAGATACGGACGAAAGCCTATATTGCAAAAAACATGCAGAAAGCATGGAAATCACAACGATAATTACATCTACCAACAACACCGTCCATTTGGACGCTATGCGTGAAGAAAGATATTTATAATAGATTCTTAAATTCATAATCAGTATCAGACTTATTTGCTATAGGACCTACGACAAAGATGCTTCTTTTCGTTTTATTATCCAATTTTTATGGCAATAAAGTTCAGGACATTCAAATAGAAAATTATCCCACTAAAATATTTCTAAAAAAAACAGAGATTCTTTTTGCCTTTTCAAATAAAGATGTACCTTTGCACCCCGTAAACAAAAGCTTATTGCCGCTATAGCTCAGTTGGTAGAGCAACGCATTCGTAACGCGTAGGTCGCCAGTTCAAGTCTGGCTAGCGGCTCGATATTCAAGCACTGATTATCTGGAATAATCAGTGCTTTTTCTTTTCAAGAATTGTTAGAATAAAAAACGCTCTTCTACGAATATATTTGCATAAAACACAATGCCCTTCCAAACAGTTTAATCCATAGCCGCATAATTATCCCAAAGCAAGTAAAGCTAGTTTAAAACAGCACCATCTGATTACAATGATAACTTGAAACATATAGGCACATTATTAAAAACATAATACACCTTATATTATACATAGTAATTCCCAATATTTGCGGCAACTTTTCAATAACCCGATTTTTCAATCTTAAATAAAGGATTGAGGTGATTGAAGAACACAAGCCAAAATCAAAAGGCTACCATAGGTTTCTATAACATACTATAAAAAAATGGAAAGAATCAAGTTATTTACAGCGGCTTTGCTGCTGGCGGCTATATCCGCAGGAAATGATGTGTGGGCGCTTTCCGATTCAAGAAAGAAAGACACGCGTCCGGTAGAATCACCCCAATTCTTCAGTGGAAACGCCAACCCGCTGTTGGATTTCATTTTTGTGGCCGACCCGACATCGGTGGAATACAACGGAAGGCTCTATGTGTATGGAACCAATGACACCCAGCAACTGGACAGTGTGGGAAAATACGGCAAAAACACATACCAATACATCCCATTCACTGGTCATGCTGTCCACCGATGACATGGTAAATTGGACTTATCACGGACTGATTGACGTAAAGGCCCTCTCGCCATGGGGTATAGCCTCATGGGCGCCATCCATCGTATCGCGGGTGGAATCGGACGGTAAGACGTATGCTGGTGAGCCAGTTCACCCAAGGATTAGGCCACTGCAGGGCTCCTTTCGACCCGGGTGCCGTGATAGATGACGAAGGTACAGGATGGTTGTCATTCGGTGGAGGCGGAAAGAGGGAAGTCGGCACCGACTACATGCCCGCATTGTCCGCTTGGGCAAAGACCTGATTAGTCTGGACAGCGAGATAGTAGAGACAAAAGCTCCCTATCGTACATGACTTCGCACACGCCGCTCGACACCGACAACTGGCAGTATGTGGACAACTATTTCAAGAATCCCGGAGACTATTCATATGATAAGCACTACGCATTCGACCATCACTACAGATTCTCTCTGAAAAAAGCATGCTCCGACTATGTAGTTTCCAATAAAAAATGTATCTTGCGGAGATTTATTAAATACGATATGAACATGAAACCCTATCTAATCCCCTTCTTTGCAACTGTTGCACTGACCGCAACCGCTCAACAAAAAAACGAGATTACCAGCGTCCTCGAAATACTGGATGTAACCAACGGTAACCGGACCGTCGTAAAAGAATTTCCCTACCGGATTGAAGCTCCCAATTGGACGCCCGACGGGCAATGGCTGCTATACAACAGCGAAGGAAAGCTTTACCGCCTTTCCCCCACCTCGCCTGCCGAACCGGAACTGATAAACACCGGATTTGCCCAAAACTGCAACAACGACCACGTCCTCTCGACCGACGGACAGCAGATAGCCATCAGCCACGGGACGAAAGAAGACTATAAATCGCGCATTTATACACTTCCCATCACGGGCGGCACTCCCCGTTTAATAACACCTATGGCTCCCAGCTACCTCCACGGTTGGAGCCCCGACGGCAAAGAGCTTGCCTATTGCGCCGAACGAAACGGCAACTATGACGTCTATACCATCCCGGCGGAAGGAGGTGAAGAAACCCGCCTGACCACTGCCGAAGGTCTGGATGACGGACCGGAATATTCCCCCTGCGGACAATACATCTGGTTCAATTCCGTACGCACCGGACTCATGCAAGTCTGGCGCATGAAGGCAGACGGCTCCGAACAGACCCAGATGACCTTTGACGAAACCCGTAACTCCTGGTTCCCCCACATCTCCCCTGACGGAAAATCCGTTGTATTCATCACCTACTACAAAGGTGACCTGGAACCGGGAGAGCACCTGGCAAACAAGAACGTAGAGCTGCGCCTAATGCCCGCAAACGGTGGAGAACCCAAGACATTGTTAAAGCTTTTCGGCGGACAAGGCACCATCAATGTCAACTCATGGGCACCGGACAGCAAACGCATAGCCTTTGTCAGCTATCGAATTAACTGATATGACTTGATGGTTTTCACTCCATTTTTTACTAACTTTGCCCGACTAAAGATGCAGTAAAACAAAATGGAAAAGAAGAAAATCATTATCGGAACATTCGTCGCACTGATTCTTATTGGAGCAGCTTGTGCAGGAACAGTATACTACTATCTGTTTGCCCCGCAATTCCATCCGAAAAAGACAGTCTATATCTATATAGACCGCGACGACACCGCCGACTCCATATATAATAAGGTGGAACAACAAGGCCATCCTCGAAGCTTCACCGGCTTCCGCTGGATGGCCCAATACAAGAAATATTCCGAAAATATACACACCGGACGCTACACCATCCGGCCGGGGGAAAACGTATATCACGTATTCAGCCGTCTGTACCGCGGATATCAAGAACCTACGAATCTCACCGTCGGCAGCGTACGCACACTGGACCGGCTGGCACGCAGCGTAGGCAAACAGCTCATGATAGACTCCGCCGAAATAGCCGGATTGATGAACGACTCCGCATTCCAACAAAAACTGGGATACAACAAAGAGACCCTGCCCTGCCTCTTCATCCCCGAAACCTACCAAGTCTATTGGGACATGAGTGCAGAAGAGTTCTTCGAAAGAATGCAAAAAGAGCACCAGAAGTTCTGGAACCAGGAACGCTTAGACAAAGCCACCGCCATCGGAATGACCCCGACGGAAGTCTGCACCCTTGCCTCCATCGTCGAGGAAGAGACAAACAACACTCCCGAAAAACCAATGGTGGCAGGGCTCTACATCAACCGCCTGCACACCGGCATGCCCCTGCAAGCCGACCCTACCATCAAATTTGCCTTGCAGGACTTCGGCTTGCGGAGAATTACGAATGCCCATCTGGCAGTAGAATCCCCCTACAATACCTATCTCAACACCGGACTACCTCCCGGTCCCATACGCATCCCCTCACCCATCGGGCTGGATGCTGTGCTGAACCATACGAAACACAACTACCTCTACATGTGTGCCAAAGAGGACTTCTCGGGCACCCATAACTTTGCATCCAATTATGCCGAGCACATGAAAAATGCAAGAAAATATTGGAATGCATTAAACGAAAGAAAGATTTTCAAGTAATCTGCTGATAAAATAAAAGCAAAATCCTATATTTGCGTCAAATATTAATCCATGACTAACACTTAAATATTCAGATATGAGCAAGCAACTCTTACTTGGCGATGAAGCCATTGCACAAGCTGCATTAGATGCCGGACTTTCGGGTGTATATGCCTATCCCGGCACTCCTTCTACGGAAATCACCGAATATATTCAGATGGCACCGATTACTGCCGAAAAGAATATCCATAACCGCTGGTGCTCTAACGAGAAAACTGCGATGGAAGCTGCCCTGGGCATGTCCTTTGCAGGTAAGCGTTCATTGGTGTGCATGAAGCACGTGGGTATGAACGTAGCTGCCGACTGTTTCATCAACTCTGCCATTACCGGCATAAAAGGTGGTCTGATAGTCATTGCTGCCGACGACCCCAGCATGCACTCCTCACAAAACGAGCAAGACAGCCGCTTCTATGGCGACTTCTCCCTCATCCCGATGTACGAACCAAGCAACCAGCAGGAAGCATACGACATGGTGTACAACGGATTCAACTTCTCCGAACAGACCGGCGAACCCATCCTGATGCGCATGGTTACGCGCCTGGCACACTCCCGTTCCGGCGTAGAGCGCAAGGAGCAACAACCGCAGAATGAGATTTCCTTCAGCGAAGACCCGCGTCAGTTCATCCTCCTGCCGGGTAATGCACGCAAACGTTACAAAGCATTGCTGCAACGCCAGGACGAATTTATCAAAGCTTCTGAAAACTCCGCTTACAACAAATATACCGACGGCCCCAACAAAAAGCTGGGTATCGTGGCATGCGGCATCGGCTACAACTACCTGATGGAGAACTATCCCGAAGGTTGCGAATATCCGGTACTGAAAATCGGACAATACCCGTTGCCCAAGAAACAGCTGATGCAGCTGGTAGAAGCATGTGACGAGATTCTGGTACTGGAAGACGGACAACCGTTCGTAGAAAAACAGCTAAAAGGCTATCTGGGCATCGGCATCAAAGTAAAAGGCCGTTTGGACGGCACTCTTTCACAAGACGGAGAGCTGAACCCGGACAGCGTGGCACGTGCCGTAGGCAAGGAGAACAAGGCTGAATTCAGCGTTCCTTCTTTGGTAGAGATGCGCCCGCCCGCTTTGTGCGAGGGTTGCGGCCATCGCGACATGTACACGGTGCTGACCCAAGTATTGAAAGAAGAATATCCCACTTATAAGGTGTTCAGCGACATTGGTTGCTACACGCTGGGAGCCAATGCCCCATTCAACGCCATTAACTCTTGCGTGGATATGGGCGCCTCCATCACCATGGCGAAGGGTGCTTCGGATGCCGGCCTGCATCCTGCCGTAGCCGTCATCGGCGACTCCACCTTCACCCACTCGGGCATGACGGGACTGCTGGATTGCGTCAACGAAAACGCCGACGTCACCATCGTCATCTCCGACAACGAAACCACCGCCATGACCGGAGGACAAGACTCTGCCGGCACCGGACGTCTGGAAGCCATCTGCGCCGGCATCGGTGTAGCTCCCGAACACATCCGCGTCGTAGTGCCCTTGAAGAAGAACTACGAAGAGATGAAGCAAATCATCCGGGAAGAAATCGAGCACCACGGCGTATCCGTCATCATCCCCCGCAGAGAATGCATCCAAACATTAGCACGCAAAAAAAGAAACAAGTAAAGCCATGAAAAAAGACATCATACTTTCCGGCGTAGGAGGACAAGGTATCCTCTCCATCGCCACCGTAATCGGCAAAGCAGCCCTCAAGGACGGACTCTACATGAAGCAGGCAGAAGTACACGGCATGAGCCAGCGAGGCGGCGACGTGCAGTCCAACCTGCGCATCAGCGACCAATCCATCGCTTCGGACCTCATTCCCACAGGAAAATGCGACCTCATCATCTCCCTGGAACCGATGGAAGCACTGCGCTACCTCCCCTACCTCAGCCCCGAAGGTTGGCTGGTGACCAATGAAGCCCCCTTCATCAACATTCCCAACTATCCGGCAGAAGAAGACATCAAGGCCGAAATCAACAAGCTGCCGCATAAAATCATGCTGAACGTAAACGAAGTGGCAAAAGAAGTCGGCTCTCCCCGCGTAGCGAACATCGTACTGCTGGGCGCCACCATCCCCTTCCTCGGCATCGACTACGCAAAGGTGCAAGACAGCATCCGCGAAATCTTCCAACGCAAGGGCGACGCCATTGTAGAGCTGAACCTCAAAGCGTTGGCTGCCGGCAAAGAGATTGCTGAAAAACTGATGTAAACTATAATTGACTCTAAATTTCAACATACCATGAATAACAAATACTGGGAAGAAGAGATTGAAACGATGCCCCGTGAGCAGTTGCGCGAACTGCAACTGCAACGGTTAAAAAAGACTGTCAGCATTGCCGCCAACTCTCCTTATTATAAAAAGGTATTCCAAGAGCATGGCATCACTGCCGACAGCATCCGGTCTATAGAAGACATACGTAAGATACCGTTTACTACCAAGGCCGATATGCGCGCCAATTATCCTTTTGGATTAGTAGCAGGCGATATGCGTGAGGACGGAGTACGTATCCATTCTTCCAGTGGCACTACGGGCACGCCGACGGTCATCGTACACTCCCAACACGATTTGGACTCTTGGGCTAACTTAGTGGCACGCTGCCTCTATATGGTAGGTATCCGTAAGACGGATGTTTTCCAAAATAGCTCCGGTTACGGCATGTTCACCGGAGGACTGGGCTTTCAGTATGGAGCCGAACGTCTGGGTGCGCTGACTGTTCCTGCCGCTGCCGGAAACAGCAAGCGTCAGATAAAGTTCATCACCGACTTCAAGACCACTGCCCTGCATGCCATTCCCAGCTATGCCATCCGCTTGGCAGAGGTATTCCAGGAAGAAGGGATGGACCCCGCCGGCACAAGTCTGAAAACGCTTGTTATCGGTGCCGAACCCCACACAGACGAGCAACGCAGAAAGATTGAACGCATGCTTGGCGTCAAAGCCTATAACAGCTTTGGTATGACTGAAATGAACGGTCCCGGCGTAGCCTTCGAGTGCACCGAACAAGACGGCATGCACTTCTGGGAAGATTGCTACCTGGTCGAAATCATTAACCCGGAAACCGGCGAACCCGTACCGGAAGGTGAAATCGGCGAACTGGTACTGACAACGCTGGACAGAGAGATGATGCCCCTCATCCGCTACCGTACACGCGACCTTACCCGCATCCTGCCCGGCAAGTGCCCTTGCGGACGTACCCACATCCGTATAGACCGCATCAAAGGCCGTAGCGACGATATGTTCATCATCAAGGGAGTCAATATCTTCCCCATGCAGGTGGAAAAGGTGCTGGTACAATTCCCCGAATTGGGCAGCAATTACCTCATCACGCTCGAAACGGTCAATAACCAGGATGAGATGATTGTGGAAGTTGAACTTAGCGACCTCTCTACTGACAATTACATCGAGCTACAAAAGATTAGCAAAGCCATTACCCGCCAGCTGAAAGACGAGATTCTGGTAACTCCGAAGTTACGGTTGGTAAAGAAAGGTTCCTTGCCGCAGAGCGAAGGAAAAGCCGTCAGGGTAAAAGACTTACGGGACAACAAATAAACTTAAAAAAACTCTTTTCAAAACAGACCATCTGTTCACCCGATACAGATGGTCTGTCTTGTATAAACACATCATCTATCTTCCCTTGACACATCATCTGTTTCAGCATCACGTATCATCGTTTCACAATCACCCACATCCGCATAAAACGAAAGAGGAACGGTTATCCAAACAGATTACCGTTCCTCTTTTATAGAAAGCCGCACCGATGATGTGATGAAACTCCGTATGACATGATTTGAGTGCTCCTCCTCTTTGTAATCCACCGACTCAAGAGTTACCCCGAAGGGCGTGGCCCGCCATTGAGAAGCGAAGCTTGTCTCGGTATTTCATAAAAATTGATGAGTTTCCCGATCCAATCAATGCGGCTATTTTTTCTATAACAAAGGTAATGAGTTTCTATGAAAGAAACAAGTAAAAGCAGTAAATTGTTTCAAGTCCTTTTCAAGTTTTAACCCCTCCCCGGAGTATCAGAAAACAAAAAGTGCTGACTACCAAAAGAGTAATCAGCACCTCGTAATTTATCTGCTAACTGTTTTTATGCAGCCTTTGCTTTAGCAACGATAGCCTTGAAAGCTTCCGGATGGTTCATCGCTAAATCAGCCAACACTTTGCGGTTGATTTCGATACCAGCTTTGTGCAAAGCGCCCATCAGCTTAGAGTAAGACATACCTTCCAGACGAGCGGCAGCGTTGATACGCTGAATCCACAAAGCACGGAAGTTTCTCTTCTTGTTCTTACGGTCACGGAACGCATAGGTCAAACCTTTTTCCCAAGTATTCTTGGCAACGGTCCAAACGTTCTTTCTTGCACCAAAGTAACCTCTGGTCAATTTCAAAATTTTCTTTCTTCTTGCTTTAGAAGCAACATGATTTACTGATCTTGGCATAGTTTTACTTGTTTTTGAATGTTAGCGCCGTTACTTCACGCAGCGGACTTAAAGCTAATGCATTCGGTTAATAACTTTAATACTTTTGTACGCTTTTCAATTACTTCATTGCTAAGAGCTCTTTCACCTGGCTTACATCTGTTGTACTAACAAGTGTAGAGTAGCACAAGTTTCTTTTCTGCTTCTTAGTTTTCTTAGTCAGGATGTGACTATGAAAAGCGTGCTTTCTTTTGATTTTACCTGTTCCGGTAAGAGTAAATCTCTTTTTAGAACCGGAGTTAGTCTTCATCTTTGGCATCTTTTTTAAACTTTTTAATTATTAAATTATATGGCAACGCACTATACCTATGGCGTTACTCACTTCTTTATTCTTCTTCGGTTTCAGCCGACGCAGCCTTTGGCGCATCTTCTGCAGGCTTGGGAGCCGCGCTCTTCTTAGGTGCCGCCACTTTCTTCGGAGAGAGCTGGATTGTCATTCTCTTTCCTTCCAAAACCGGCATTTGGTCTACCTTCGCATAGTCTTCCAAATCATTGGCAAAACGGAGCAGCAACACTTCACCTTGCTCTTTGAACAAGATGGAACGTCCTTTAAAGAATACGTAGGCCTTCACCTTGTCACCATCTTCCAAAAAGCCTTTAGCATGCTTCAACTTGAAGTTATAGTCATGATCATCTGTCTGAGGTCCAAAACGTATTTCCTTCACGTTCACTTTTACCTGCTTTGCCTTTTGCTCTTTCTGACGCTTCTTTAACTGATAAAGAAATTTAGAATAATCAATAATACGACAAACAGGGGGTTGTGCATTTGGAGAAATCTCCACGAGATCCGCTTCATGTTCTTCAGCAAGTCTTAAAGCCTGCGCTATCGGATACACTTTTGGTTCTACTTCATCGCCCACTATGCGGACTTCTTTGGCCCGGATTTGTTCGTTAATCCGATGTTGCCCTTTTAAGCTGTCATTCTTCATTAAATAACGTTTACTTCCAGTTTGTTTCTTATTTACTATTCCCAAATTAATGTTTTTGTTAAGTAAAAGCGAACTTTAGAACATCTAATATATGCTATGCTTCTACAATTGGGCGCAAAGTTACCATTTATTTATCATATTCTGAACTTCTTCGTTCATTTTTTTGGCAAATTCTTCAAATTTCATGGTTCCTTTATCACCTTCTCCCTGCTTGCGGACAGCAACTTCCTTGTTTTCAGCCTCCTTTTCACCTACAACCAGCATGTACGGAATACGCTTCATCTCATTGTCACGAATCTTACGACCAATCTTTTCATTGCGCTCATCCACAATGGCACGGATGTCATATCGCTTCAAGTATTGTTTCACTTCATGCGCATAGTCGTTGAACTTCTCGCTGATAGGCAGGATGGCAACCTGGTCAGGAGTCAGCCACAACGGGAACTTACCGGCCGTATGCTCAATAAGCACAGCCACGAAGCGTTCCATGGAGCCGAACGGAGCACGGTGAACCATTACGGGACGGTGCTTCTGATTGTCAGCACCGGTATATTCCAGCTGGAAACGTTCCGGCAGGTTGTAGTCCACCTGGATGGTACCCAGCTGCCAACGGCGACCGATGGCATCCTTCACCATGAAGTCCAGTTTAGGACCATAGAAAGCGGCTTCTCCATATTCTATTTTTGCCTTCAGCCCCTTTTCTTCACAAGCTTCGATGATGGCTCGTTCTGCTTTTTCCCAGTTCTCGTCGCTACCGATGTATTTTTCGCGGTTCACCTTGTCACGCAAGGAAATCTGTGCCTCGAAGTTCTCGAAGTCCATAGATTCGAACACGATGGAGATAATGTCCATGACACGGAGGAACTCATCCTTCACCTGGTCCGGACGGCAGAAGATATGCGCATCATCCTGCGTAAAGCTACGTACACGTGTCAGACCGTGCAACTCGCCACTCTGCTCGTAACGGCAAACCGTACCGAACTCTGCCAAACGCAAAGGCAGGTCTTTGTAAGAACGGGGTGAGTTCTTGTAAATCATACAGTGGTGAGGGCAGTTCATCGGTTTCAAGAAGTACTCTTCCCCTTCTTCCGGCGTATGTATGGGCTGGAAGGAGTCCTTACCATATTTTGCATAATGGCCGGAAGTGATGTAAAGCAATTTGTTGCCGATGGGTGGACACATTACTTCCTGATAATCGTAACGGGCCTGGATGCGACGTAAGAAGTCCTGCAAGCGGATACGCAGTGCAGTACCTTTGGGCAGCCACATCGGGAGTCCCTTACCTACAGTGTCGGAGAACATGAACAAGTCCATCTCCTTACCGATTTTACGGTGATCGCGCTTCTTTGCCTCTTCCAGCAGAACAAGATACTCATCCAGCATCTTCTTCTTCGGGAAGGTGATACCATAGATACGGGTCATCATCTTACGGTCTTCTTGTCCACGCCAATAAGCACCGGCAACGGAAGTCAGCTTAATAGCCTTGATAGGAGCTGTGGTCATCAAGTGAGGGCCACGGCACAAGTCGGTAAATGCACCCTGCGTATAAGTTGTGATGTGGCCGTCTTCCAATTCGGAAATCAGCTCGCATTTATAAGTTTCTCCACGGTCACCGAACATCTTCAAAGCATCCGCCTTGGCAATGTCTTGTCTGACAACCGCTTCTTTCTTAGCCACCAGTTCAGCCATCTTTTTCTCAATGGCTGGCAGGTCAGCTTCCTTGATAGTCGTTTCACCCGGGTCCACATCATAGTAGAAACCGTTTTCGATAGCAGGACCTATACCGAACAGGATGCCCGGATAGAGTTCCTGCAAAGCTTCGGCCAGCAAGTGGGCACTGGTATGCCAAAAGGCATGCTTACCCTGCTCATCCTCCCATTTATAAAGAACCACTTCAGCGTCTTGCATGATAGGACGCCCCAAATCATAAATTTCTCCGTTCACGCCACAAGCCAGCACGTCTTGTGCCAATCGCGAACTGATGCTTTCTGCAATCTGCAGTCCCGTTACTCCTTCGTTATATTCACGAACAGAGCCGTCTGGAAATGTTATCTTTATCATAGTTTATATGTATATTTCATTTTTCAGAACGCAAAAATAGCTAATTCTTTTTGATATTCTATTTTTTAGCAAAAAAATGTTATTCCCGTGTATCTGTAAACCTCTTTATGATATTATAGGCCGAGACAATGCCCAACTCTCCGGCTTTACTCAAATCGGCAATACCTTGTTTGTTATTCCCCAGGAAGATGTGCGTCAACCCACGGTTAAAGTATGCTTCAGCAAAATCGGGACTCAGCTCAATCGCCTTGTCATAATCCGCCAAGGCGGCACGGTAATCCTTCAGTAACGAAGACACATTGCCACGGTTATAATAGCCATAGACAAAATCAGGAGCCAATAGAATAACGTGATCCAGGTCATTCTTCACAACTTCATAATCAATGGCTGTCACTTCAGGCTTCTTCATTTCCGTTGTACCCGAAGTGGCACCTTCACTCATTGTGGCTTCGGCCTTTTTATATTCCAGTTGCTTATAACGCACCAAAGCACGCATAAAGTATGCCGGGAAGAAAGTGTCGTCCAACAAGATACTCTTTGTAAAGTCATCTATGGAACTGGCAAAATCCTGAACCAGATAGAAATCCAGACCTCTCATGAAACGTTTCTTGGCGTTCTTCTCGTCAGCCACCACATCAGACGTATGAGCGTCTATCAAAGCAAAGTGGAAGCGTACTTGTTCCTCCGTCAACGGAGCTTCCATATTGGTGATGCGCAGTGGCTTCGGGAACAGTTTCGAATGGTTCAGTTCCTCAATATACTTATGATAATGTACGATACGCTTCACATCGCTCAGTTTCTCATAATAAGTCAAAGCATACATCGGCTCGAGCTTGATGGTCACATTCCGGTCTTGTACACGTCCGCGATAATCGCTCTTATAACGCTGGTCAGCTTCCGAATCGTCCGCTATTACAATTTTCCGATAATTTTCCATGTTCTTGTCGGATTTCTTACGGGTCTTCCCACCATCTCCATTGGAGTTTTCCGAGGAATTATCCGCAACATCCTTACTGTCGTCACCTTCCTTTTTGTCACCAGAAGAAACACCGTTACGCTTGTCTATCTGCATCTTCATGATTTTGAACTCATCCTGCTCGGCTCCCTTATGGTCGCCAATCTTTTTACGGGCTTCGGCACGCTGATAATAGCCGGCCATAAAGTTAGGATATTCTGCAATCACTTTGGAATAGTCACTGATAGCTCCCCGGTAATCCCCCGTCTGCGCACGTAACAAACCACGATTGAAGGTGGCCATCATGTTATCCGGTTCCATCTTCAACACAAAATCAAAATCCTCTATTGCCCGGTTGTCATCGCCCACCTGGGCACGCAGCAAACCGCGGTTGTAGTGCCCGAGAAAATTATTCGGATCAATATCCAAAGCCAAATCATAGTCACTCATGGCGCCTCTCAAATTATTCTGATGGAAACGCGCCAAGGCACGGTTGATATAGTTACCGGCATTCTTTGCACTCAGATGGATAGACTGGTCCAAATCAGCTTCAGCCTCTTTATATTTCCCCTGCTGGAGGCGTACAATGGCTCTTGCCCCCCATCCATCCGGGTCATAACGGTCCATATCGATGGCTTTGTCAAAATCACGCAAAGCTTGTATCGTATCATTCTGTTTCAGGGAGACTTCCCCGCGCATCAGATAGGCACGTGTATATCTGGGGGCAATTGTCAGAAGCGTACCCAAATCTTCCTTAGCCGCCTCATAATCTTCTTTCTGAATATGGCAAAGGGAAAGATTATGCCAAAGCACCACATTCTCCGGGTCGTATTTGATGGCAGTTTTATAATCTTCAATCGCCTCGTCAAAATTGTTCTGACGGATACGTGCCAATCCTCTGATTTGGTAAGCACCTACCACAAAAGGGTTCCGCTGAATCGCAGCATCACAATCACTCTCCGCTCCCTGATAGTCATCCAAATTGATTTTTGCCAGTCCACGGAAGAAATAAGGCTCATATAAATAAGGTTTCGCGTTGATTACCTGATTAAAATATTGGATAGAAAGCACGTAATCCTCAAAATACAATGCATTCCGAGCAATGGTCATCACCCGTTCCGTATTGATTTGTGCATACAACAATGTGGGTAACAGCAAAATAGCCGTCAGTATTTTTTTTATCATCTTGTTTTATAAATGCTTGTAAACGAAACAAAAGTAACGTTTTTCGTTTACTTGTCGGGATTAGCGGAACACTTTTTATATTTTTTGAGCCTTTTATACCATATTATATGGTTAAACTTATTTCTTTACGGTTTTCACCTTATAAGTGCAGTGTGCCTTGCCTTTCAACATGGCATTCAGTTTTCCTTTAATCATCTGCTTGCGTAACGGAGACAAATGGTCGATGAACATCTTTCCTTCCAGATGGTCGAACTCGTGCTGCATCACGCGTGCCAGGTAACCTTCGATAATCTCATCGTGCGGTTCCAAGTTCTCGTCCAGGTATTGCACGCGTATTTTGTTGCCACGCTTCACTGATTCATGAATTCCTGGAAGGCTCAAGCAGCCCTCGTCCATAGAAACTTCCTCACCGGACACTTCCAGAATATGGGCATTGATATACGCCTTGCGGAAATCTTTATATTCTGGCAAATCATCAGACAAGACATCCAGATTAATGGTTACTACGCGGATAGGCAAACCTATTTGCGGTGCAGCAAGTCCCACACCTTCAGCATTGTCCATCGTTTCAAACATATTCTCAATAAGTTCTTTCAAATTCGGATAGTCCGGGGCAATATCCTCTGCTACCTTTCTCAATACGGGCTGGCCGTACACATAAATGGGTAAAATCATTTCCTTTACTACAAATTACTAATTACAAATTACTTTCTATACATTATAAAAAAGAGAAACGTTTGTTCTCTAAATAAGTTTGCAGAATAATAGTTGCACTGATTTCATCCACCAGTGCTTTATTTTGGCGGTCTTTCTTTTTCAATCCGGCCTCAAGCATCGTCCGATGAGCCAGAACAGAAGTAAAACGCTCGTCTACATATTCAACCGGCATGTCAGGCAGTTTCTTCTTCAGCGAACGGACAAAAGGTTCGATATTCTTCATGTTTTCCGAAGCCTCATTATTCATCTGCTTAGGAAGGCCTACCAAGATACGCTCTACCGGCTCCTTAGCCACATAATCAAGAAGAAACTGCAACAATTGGTGTGTAGGCACAGTTGTCAGTCCATTCGCAATCATCTGCAATGTATCACTCACGGCTATTCCCGTGCGTTTCCGACCGTAGTCTATGGCTATTATTCTACTCATAATGGGCTACAAAATTACGATTAAAATTTGAATTCCGCCGTTAATCTTACATATATAATACAGAAAAGGGATGTCTGATAGTATCAAACATCCCCTCCTCTGATTTTTTCACTAATTATTTCAAATGAATTTTGTATGTCAACCCTCCACTGAAATATTTCATCCTCTGCATTTCCACCTGCACATGCAGATGCTTGAACAACAGATAAGTGGCTCCCAAGGCAAAGTCCTTGGAGTCATATTCCGCTATCATCCTTAACTGCGGATGAAAGGACGGATTGTAGGTGACACCCAGTGCAAAGCCATTCAGCTTGTACTCCTTGCGGTCATTATACAGATAGGAAAGATGCACGCCAACCTCCTCTTTACCCGCAACGGGTATCTGCTTGGAAGCGGCAATATAGAAACGGCTGTAATAGCCGTTACCTTCCGTAGTGCTAACTTGACCGCCGCCAGAGGAAGTGAACGGGTCAGATGTCCCCAGCACCACGGCCGGCATGTATTTCCAGAACTGCCCCTCCTTCAACACACGCAGACGGGCGGAAAAGTAACGGTCCTGGTTCGTGAATCCGCTGTACCCGTATGGCTTCAATCCTAACGCCTCTGCCTTGAAAAGTGTACACGTGTAGGCTATCTCCAGAAAGGGAAAGATAGTTACACTCAAGAAATAGTTGTAGGTATGATAGTACCAGGTGGGTGGTGTGAGCTCCTTGTTCAGGAAATTACCGCCGACCATGAAGGTCTTGTCACGCTGCATCTCCGCAGAGGGTGCATGCAACAGCCCAGTCGTACCATACGTCAACTGGGAAAAGGCTGAAAGGGAAAGGCTGCAAAAAAGAACGATAAAGAATAGCTTAAACTTCATCATCACATATAAATTCAGTCGCTGATAAAAAATGGATTGCTTTATGACATGCATCGGACATAGTACCAAAAAAAGGCGTCTGAGTCCCAGACGCCTTCATTTTTAGAGTCTATTTGTCACTTGGAGTATATTATTCCAGGATAACTACGCGGTTCAGGAAGTTCTTGCCGAACATATTGGCAGTACCACCGAATCCAACGAGTTCGAGCTGGTCTTTGTCAACACCCTGAGCAATCAAAGCATCGTAAACAACCTGAGCACGCTTTTCAGACAGCTTCTGGTTCCAAGAAGTGCTACCGGTAGCCTTGTCAGCATAACCTGCAACCTTGTACTTCTTGTCCGGATTAGCCTTCAGAATCTTAGCAGCCAATTCGATGTTAACCTTACCATAGTCGTCCAGACGGGCGCTACCAATCTTGAAGAAGATAGCACGCGGCCCGGCAACTTCAACTTCCTTAGTCACTTCCTTAACTTCAGGTTTAGCGTTGGCCAGTGCATTCTTGCAGTTAGCCAGGTCAGCCTGAGCCTGAGCCAGTTCGCTTCTATATCTGTTGATTTCTGCATTGACTGCGTCTTCGTCAATCTTAGAAACCGGAATAAACTTCTTACCACCGAAGATGTAGCTAACACCTGCAGTCAAAGTTCCAGTACCTTCAGCCTTGCGATGGCTGCTGATATTGCCGAATACAGACGGAGCGATAGCACCGCGAGCTTCTACGTCAATAGCCCACTTAGTGTTGATATTGAACTTCAAGCCCAAACCAGCAGAAGCGCCTACACGTGCTCTAGCCTTTTCATCCCCATCAGGAATCATTGTTCCATCGTTTTGAATCAGCACATTAGCTGACTTTGCAACAGTTACTTGAGGACCCAAAAATCCATAAACTTCGAAGAAACGGTTAGGATTAACGCCTGCGAACAATGTAGAAAGATTGATCATTGCATCAATGTTACCACCAAAGTACGTCTTATTATGTTCCCAATACGAGTTATCCAGACACAAGTGCTGAGTAACACCATTGAACTGAGCGCGTACACCCCATGTCGGAGTAATCAACTTACCAACTGATACGCTAAAATGCGGAGCCAATTTATTGAAACCATCATTGTTGATAGCGTGGACACCACCACCTACACTCACGAAAATATTATCGCTCCATTTCGGAGTGTAGTAGTTCGTTTTTTCTTGTGCATTCAGATTTGCTGCACAAGCGCCTGCTAATAATAAGGAGGCTATTACTAATTTACTTTTCATTATTCCTTTAGTTTAAAATTAAAATAATAACTAAAACGATTTTAGTAAGCTGTACCGTCACCATTACCACCACCAGCATTGTTTCCATTGCCATGACCGTGACCATGATCATGAGTAATTGAAACAATATCTTGTGTTGCAGTTGTATTAAGTGCAACCTTAATATTTACACCAGGAATATTATATACCACACCATCTACTGTTGCTGAAACATTATTTACAGAAGTCTGATAGTTTGTAGTAGCTTTCAAAGTAACAGTTGTATAAGGTGCAATTGTTACTTTTTCTGTTCTAACTACTGCAGTAAAACCGGTATTAAGACCTTCTACAGCAGCTTTCAACACAGCTTTCAGTTCTTCATTAGACAAAGCCTTAGTAGCAGGTATATTTGCATCAATCCAAGTTTTTACCTCATCAATGTTAGTAACTGTTTGACCGACATATGCTGTATATGACAATTCTTTGTCTTGAGGATTGGGGCCATCATTGGTATAACTTCCACCATCTACAACCTGACCTATTTCAGGCTTTATAGTCTCAGGATCAGGAGTAGGATATACATCCTTAGCGGCATCTGTTATTTTCTGCAAGAAAATGTTTACTGGAACAAAAGCGAATTGTCCTTTATTCAAAGCAGGAATCACAGCTTGTCCTTCGCCTGGTAAATAATCTTTTTTTGTAGCAGTAAACTTTCTTGTTTCAGGTGCAATTTTACCATCAGCACCAGCCTTCACTTCAGTGTCACCTGTAATATTAAGGCCTTCTGTTATGATAGAACGATCCCCCAAATCATATACAGTAACAGCAATGGTAGCACTTGCAGGATCCAATTCCACAGGTGCAACATTGAATTCTTCCTTTTCGCAGCTTGTGAACATCACACTCGTCAAAGCTACTGCAGCCAATGCTAATTTAGCATTTACGCCACTTAAAAAACTTTTCTTTTTCATCTCAATTAATTAATTAAAAATTTAACAATTCTGACTTAATAAAATATGGGTTAAAACTATTTTCTTCCATCATATTATCACTTGCCTCTGCCTTGTATTCCTTATAATAATACCTTTCATTACCTGCATTATAAGAAATACCCATATTGGTAGAAGTATTCACACGCGGTACATATCCTTTCCTTTTATACTTATAAGGAGGCAATGCCACCTGAAACCGGAATCCTCCATTCGCTTTAGCATGCTCTGCCTTCATGGCATAAAAGCCGATTGAGCAATAACGGAAATGACGAATCATATCGAATTTAATCCCCTTTTCCTTCAACAAATACTGTTCAGCCTTCAGTGTGAACTGTGTATTAAATCGCGGCCAATAGAAATTTCCCCCCAAAGACCACGTCACACGCCATAATGAAGGATCATATTGGAACTTAAATCCGTCCCAACGTCCAGCTCCCGTATATCCTATTCTTGCCAACAAAGAAAAGCGCTCATCATTAAAGGGTCGAAAGAAATCTACATCAGCACCATATCGGTTGCCACTAAAATAACCTACTGAGAATTTACCAAAAACGTTATAAGGCAATCGAAAACGTTGTGAAAGAGTCAGAAACCCCGGATGAACCTTTCCTTCCCGAGCTCCATATCCATCATTATAAATTGGTATCTTCACTTGTGCTGTGGCTTTCATACCCTTCCATAACGAAATTTCTATTGCAGGACTCAAATCAAATAGAACTTGATAAATCTGCGTAATAATCACGTTCTTGAAAGAGAATTCCGGATACACCAATATATCAATCTTGAACAAAGAGCTATTTTTCAACTTTATTTTCCGTGCATTCTTCCAAGTATCACCCAATTCATAGCTTACATTCCAGTCATCACGTTCTGCTTGGAGCACCGAATCACCCTTTATAGGATGATAATAAAGAGAAATCTGGGGTACATTATTGTCCAGAACTATTATTCGGCATGACTTTTCTTCCGGTAAACCCATCTTTTGGATAACATCCACCGCTTTGCCTATGCCTACACCTTGCAAACGATATGCAGAGTTCTGCAGAACATAAACACGTTCATTGCCATCTTCTGTCCATCCAACATTTTCAAATCCCATTTTCACTAAAGCATTTACAGTACTTTCCCCCGTTTGGCAAATCCCTTTCAAAGGAAGCAAACAGTATAAAAAGAACGCTGCACATTGTGCTATTGTTTTAGTTGTTAGGCACTTTCTTATGTTAGAGTTTTTATACCTCATCTTTTTCAACCATTTTTTGTGTCCGTATAACACAAAATATGGTGCAAAAATAGACACATTTTTAATAATACCAAAGATTTTTATATGAAAAAACGAAATAATGTTGTTTTTTCCTCAAAAGCCCCTAATAAAGACTCAGATTGTTTATATGAAGTATATTAGCTATCTTGAAATCCTTAATATAGTTGTACGTAATTGTTATACAGAATGTTGTTTTTTGTGCCAAATAGTCATTTTTAGCAGTTTTGGCTAACTCACTTATCTCTGTAGAAAGGATAAATAGAAGAAATATCTGCAAGAATTAAAGAGAATGACAAATTGCACTTCGCATTTAACCAACCCCTATGATATATTAGGAATTAAATCGATAGCCTTCTTTTTACTTTCATCTACAAGCTTTGCATAAATTTGTGTTGTCTGTATATTGGTATGTCCCAATAGTTTGGAGACTGTATATAAATCTACTCCCAATGTCAGCATCATTGTTGCATGTGTGTGGCGCGCTGTGTGAAATGTTACATGCTTTGATATCCCAGCTTGTTCAACCCATTTGTGTAAAATCACATTACTTCGTCCCAGTGAGACCAATCCGGCAAATACCTTTTCCGTTTCTGGTGCATTTCCTCTGTCTGGCAGATGTTTTATGGCTTCCGAACAGAGTGGAAGCGATATGGCTTCTTTCGTCTTCTTCTGAATAATACTCAATAGTGCATTGCCATTTTCATCATAGCGTATATCTTCCCATCTCAATGCAATAATATCACAATGCCTCAATCCACAAAAACAGCTGAATAGAAATGCTTTCCTTAATAAGATATTATAAAAAGGAGTATGAACCAATCTGGTCAATTCCTTTATAGTAAGATAATCCCTTTCTGTTCGATTACGTTTTGGTTTGTCCTCATTCTTTATTTTATTCATCGGATTAACAGTTATATAATCTTCAGATACGGCCCTGTTCAAGCAGTATCGCAGCGTTTTCAAATAATAGAATTGGGTGTTAACATGTAATGTCTTTTCCTTCTTACAATGTTCTTGTTTTGTTTTCTTCAAGTAATCTATAAAACCCAACAAATAAGTCTTGTCCACCTTTCTTAGCAATATTCCATTCGGAGTATACCTTTCCAAATGGCATACAACAGCATGTATGGCACTTTTCCGTACTCTATTGTTCACACTTTGTTCTGCTATTAATTTCATATAGCCAGTCAGCTTCATATTGGACAATCTGCTATGATTAAATCCGTAAGCTTGATTATATATTTCCAAAATCTTCTGAGCCTTTATCGCATTTGCCAAATTTAGCGTCTCGGCATTTCTTTTTTTATCAGCTTGATTATGTTCAGGGATAATATACAACTTTAAGAATTCGTATTGTCGCCTTCCATTCATATAAATATCCAGATATATGGATTGGCATCCATTAACCAATTTTTTTGTTCTCACCTTTATTGGCTCTTTTAAATTCAATTGTTTTTTCATATTCTTTAAATAAAAACATACAGTTTATTATTAGTAGTAACAAAACAGTAACAAAAGTCAATCCTAAAAATTGTTTTCATGTTCTATCACTCTTGTCTTTTTTATAATTACCTTATTAGCTATCAAATATTTACAGTATAGAACGCCACGTTACTGAAAGAACAAATATAATAATAAGCCAGAAACAATTAAACTATCAAGAGTGTGGCTATTGCTATGACGGCGGAAACTTTCTCTGGAAATTTATTTTCCATCACTTTGCTTCCACACTTCCACCCACCTCCTGTATCCCCCTATCCATCGGCATTTGCCCTGTGGTGGAAGCAATCCGAAAAGGTGGAAGCAAATTTAGCTTCCACTTGTCTGAAACGCCTGAGTTTTGTAGTAACAATCTGTTTACTAGCATAATATTACGCAAGAGCTACATAAATCAATCAGTTCGGCATTCCGCAGAGGCTATGAAAAGTACCGGGAGAGTGAGCCGTTCAAGCGGATGATTCCTAACTCACGGCTATGAATAATGCCGTCTAATATCCTTTAAGTTGTTGTACAATACATTTGCGCCCTATCCACAATAGATGCGGGCTACGTACTTCATCCGTAAAAGCCTTGGAGTTAGTGACACCTAACAGCCATGAACAACCCTGCTTACGACCATAAAGCAATCGCTTGACGACCATTAGCAGAGTTGTTCATGGCCGTTAGGCGTCATTAATTCCCTATGCAACAGCAGACAAACAAAGGGAGAGAAGCAAAGGATTGTCTGTGTTTTAGATAAAAAGCCCATTTGTTAGCAGGTGTATTCCGGAAGAAAAGTCATGCCGAATAATAGTTCTGGACAATAATGTACCCCAGATTTCTCTTTATTATCATCCTATAAAGGGTGATTCGGTGCTCCAAGCAGAACGTGATGACTGGAATGTAAGCTATGAATTGGGTGATACTTGGAAGAATGCACGGAAAATAAAGTTGAAAAATAGCTCTTTGTTCAAGATTGATGTATTGGTGTATCCTCAATTAGCTTTCAAGAATCTGGTGATTACACAGATTTATCAGGTCTTGTTTGATTTGAGCCCTGCGATAGAGGTTTCGTTATGGAAAGGAATGAAACTAACGGCACAAGTGAAAATACCGGTTTATAATGATGGGTATGGAAAATATGAAGGTAAGGTTCATCCGGGAAATTTGACTCTTTCACAACGCTTCAGGTTGCCGTATAATGTGTTTGGCAAAGTGACTGTCGGATATTTTAATGCGGATCAATATGGATTTGATGTGGATTTTTTTAGGCCTTTTAATGATGAGAGATTTTCTTTATTGGCTCGAATAGGATATACTGGAACCGGATATTGGAATGGATTTAAATTGCATTATGATCCTTCTACATGGGTTGCTACTTGGTCTTTGGGGGGTAGCTTTTATTGGCCGCAGTTCAATACCCAGTTCACGCTGAAAGCTGAACAGTATCTAATGAAGGAAAAGGGGGTCAGATTTGAAATGGTTCGTCATTTCCGCTATTGTTCGATAGGCTTTTATGCTATGAAAGCAGAGCATGCCAAGGCGAATGGAGGATTCCGGTTTCAGGTATCATTGCCTCCTTATAAGTATAAGAGAAGAGGGTATATACCGCGTGTAAATACCTCTGCCCATATGGGCATTGTATATAATGCGGGTAATGAAAGGACTTATTATAAGCAATACAAGGCAGAGGCAAGTGATAATATAATGGAAGAGAATAGTTTTAACCCATATTTTATTAAGTCAGAATTGTTAAATTTTTAATTAATTA